>Ga0268246_10000010_pt1 | contig 265378 bp, 223 predicted proteins | sample AgamicOrSfe_FD_200242 | JGI IMG/M metagenome (GOLD analysis project Ga0268246, IMG submission 200242) | Agave microbial communities from Guanajuato, Mexico - Or.Sf.e (v2) (version 2) | ecosystem: Host-associated > Plants > Phyllosphere > Phylloplane/Leaf | place: Guanajuato, Mexico... | reverse complement strand
ACCAAGAGACCCTCGAGACCCGCCGCGAGCACCTACGCACTCACCTCGACACCTCTCTGGCCGCGACCCCAGCATCATGGGACCCGGTCGCCGAATTCCACGAATGGCTGACCGGCATCTACCTCCCGCACCGCTACCCAAGCATGTTCATCCTCATGGCGGCGCCGCCGCCGACTGATGCGAACGCGAAGAAAGGCCGCGGCCTCATGATGCGCAATAAGGTCATGAGCGAGACTGTGCCCGTCACCGCGCCGGCTGATGCAGAGAAGGCGCTGGCGGCTCTCGGCGCGCATGTCGATGCTGATTTCGTCTTTCTGGTGCCGAACAAGAGTGTTGGTGGGCATTGTGTCGAGGCTTATGTTGCAACGGAGATGCGATTGGACGGCAAGTTGGGGAAGGCGGTGGGTGATGTTGACATTGACGGGTTAGCGAAGAGGCTGGAGGCGTCCTTTGCGGCGCTGCCGGGAAGGAGGATGGTTGTTAGGGAGACTTGGGCGATCGTTTGTGGAGGACTGGTTTTGTCCGGGGATACTGTCGAGGGAGACGCGAGTGCTACGAAGTGGGTCGGTAATAAGGAGGCGTTTGAAGAGCTCGAGGGCATGAGGTTGTTGAGTCTTGCGCTCAGATCGTCGAGTGGTGAGTCGGTTGATCAAGGATCGAGGACTGTGGACTTGCAGAATGCGTGGCTCAGGTGTGAGCGACAAACGTTGCACAGGCTGCCGGAGACGAATGGCTTGGTGTTCGCGTCCAAGACTTACTACTGTGGGCTAGACCAGATCAAAGCCGAAGGCAATGGCGAGGCGCTCGCTGCTGCGATTGACGGTCTTGGAGAGCCTGCGGAATCGGATCTGGAAAGAGGCAATGCCGCTTTGGCTGACAAGGTTAAGAAGTATCTACGTAGCTAGATATGATACAACTATCAAATACCATGAGCTACTTATATGTACAGGCTCCATCACTCCCACCCCTCAAGTATCATCACCCTGTATCTTAGCATGCTTGAAATACTTCATACCCACCCACGCAACCACGACCCACACCCACGCCATGACGGCCGACAGAATAATCAGCGCAGGATAGTAGCCCACAATGGGCAGCGTGGGATCATCCTCCAGCTCCGGCGGCGCATACGGTGTCTGGCCTACATCCCACGCATAACTCCACACCTCGAGACAACTGCCCATGCCCACGACAAACACAATCCACGTCACCACCAGCACGACCCAGCCCCACCACTCCGTCTCGCTGTAATCCCACTCTTCATCAGGCGTGTATGCGTCCATCGGCAGCGCCGAGAGAGGCGAGAGGCCTGGCTTGGTGCTCGAACGGCGTCTCGGAAGTGTCGCTTGAGGAGGGAAATACGACGACGAGGTTGGCTGGGTGCTTTTCAGTGTCTGGCCGAGGAACGGGCCGTTTGACGGGTGCGAGAAACTCAGACTTTCTTCTTCGTCGGTTGTAGAGGCATAGCTCTGGCTCTCCGGGCTCTTGAGAGGTGAATTCAGTGATGCTGCCGCGTGGCGGTTCGCGTCGGCTGTGTCCAGTGGTGGTAGCTTTAGTGCGGCTGTTGTCGACCAGCTGCTGTCGGAGGACGAGGCTGCGATGGGATGTTCGTAGCTGAAGGTGCGCGGTAGGACACTGACTGCTTCGTTGGGCTGTAAATCGTCTTCGATCGGCAAAGTCACCTGGAAACTTGTCTGCTGGATGAGTGATGGCCGGCGCTGCAATGGCGAGTTGTGGTTTTCTCCAGCCTCGGTGTTCAATTTGCCTGTTCCTAACAAGGCTGTCTTCCTCAGCGATCCCTTGCGTTTGCGACTCTTGACTGCTCTTTGTGAGGATGCGAGGGTAGCCTCGGTGGGATCTTCCACGTCTTCCTCGCCATGGTGAAGCTGTTCTAACGAAGGTCGTGTTTCTTCTTGCGACGTTCGCAGGAAACTCAGCCGTCCAAGTATGGTATTCGAAAGAGATCTTCTGTGTGTACCCGATTTTCCTGGTGATGTTGGTGATCGCACTTCTCCGTCTCGTTCGTCATGGTGGTCGTCGGCGGCGCCATCTGTCTGGATGGCGAGACCATTGTCCATGTTTTTGCTCAGTCCAGCGTCCCATTCGGATTACAACTTCCCATTACGAATGCGCTATTCCATGGGTAGCAGATTGTCGTAAGGTGGATGTGTATACAACCTGCACTGGCGTGGTGAACCTCCTGTCGGGGAACCTACCTTAGGTTTGACCGTTGCGAGCGCGTCATTGGTCAGACAAATGATTGACTTTAAGACGCGCCAAGTTCTCAGGGTCGCTACTGTAAGTTATCCTCCACGTTCATCTGAGACATAAATCAACAATCGTCCTAATCTATTGCTCTTTACTGGATACAGGGGGCCGCTGGTAGGGATACTGTCGCTTTCGCTTTCGGATTTTCAAGGTTGCAAATGCAAATGACGAACATTCCTTAATCTACCACAACAATGGCGGCCAATTCACTGCCTGTACCCGCCCCTCCTCGAACTCCATCTCCGCTATCAGACGAAGAGCCTCAGGATGTCGGTCTTGGAATTCAGGAGACCTCTGGACGTCGACGAAGTCCGTTCGGAAGGGTGACCTTCGAAGGAGGAACTCTCTCACCTCCAGACGAACTCGAAGATTTCGATATTGCGCCGGACAATAATATGCTGTCACCAACATTTAGCGGAGCATTCAGTAGTCCCATGAGACACGGTTCAATGGACACGCCCATCACTCCCGCTACAAGTGAAGCACCCATGAACGGCGTCGAAACCCCAACCAATCCTTTCAACTTCACGCCCCAACAGTATACTGCCAGCAGAGGAAGTGTAAGCAAGGCGGACATTGGCAAGAGAAGAGGACACAAGTACAAGCATTCGAGCATATCACATCAGATCTTCCTCGAGCCGGCGCCGAAAGCTCCACTACAGCTCCCGGCGGCCTTGCCCATGCCGACACGGGTCGAGGTACAGAAAAGCATGACTGGAGAACAAAAGACGAGACTGTTATGGTGTCTGTGTCATTTCACGGTGGCTGGGTACGTGCAATGGAGTGCTCACAGCTCCTTGTCCATGACCGCGTTATCGAGATTGCTGTTCTTTGACGCCGCAGGCGCCGTGGCTTGTGTCGTGGTAGATATGATGGGAAACTTTGAGGTCTGGAAGAGGTCAAGTCTGAAGCATCCCTTTGGGTCAGTAAAATCGTCGAGACGCAGCGCGCGGTACATTTCTTCTGGAACTGACAGCTTCTAGACTTGAGCGAGCAGATGTTCTTGCTGGGTTCGGCCTAGCAGTTTTTATCGCCTTCATGGGACTCGATGTCATTAGTCACGGCATCCAGCATGGATTGGAGAACTTGGGAACCCACGAGTCACACCACTCGCATGATCATACTAGGCTTTCTCCAAGTTCTGTCAATGTGGCTGCGCTGCTCGCCATCGTCGTGACTCTGGTCTCTGCGATACTCCTCAAAAACCACTCGCGTATTGGCAAGGCTATGCGTTTCGAAATGATCGCAAGCTGGGGAAGAATCTTTGGAAACCCAAGCCATTTCATGACACTGTCATGCTCGGGGCTCTCACTTGTCCTTCCACTTCTCAGCATACAGACATACACATGGTTCGATGCTGCTTTGTCTACGGCTATAGCTCTGGCTATGATTGGTTTTGGTGTACGACTCGGATCGGCGCTGGCGTCGATGCTCTTGATGTCGTATTCTGGACCAGGGGGCAGCGTTGGAGTCAAAAATGTCATTTCGGAGATCGAAATCGACCCAGCAATTACCGGCATTGACGAGGCACGTTTTTGGCAGGTCCATTACGATCTTTGCATGGCCAACTTGAAGTTGCGGTATAAAGGAGCTGGCTACGGAGATGAGGTTGCTAGGATACGAGACCGTCTAAAGGGCCTCATTCGCAATCGCCTTGGTGGTGGCTATGGAGCAGGCGGAGTGAAGTGGGAGATTTCTATTCAGCTCGCGATGGAGAAGGACTGAGCATGAGACGCTTCAAGGATCAATGCTGTCTGTTAGAATTATATTTTTATGGATACCCTATCTAGTTTGTTGCATGAGTTACGATCACTTAGAATGGTTCCATCGAGTGCACGAGATACTTGACAGTTGCGGACCTGGGTACCGACATCATTGATAAAACAAGGACTGTCGGAGTCCGCCGGTGGCCGCACTAGCCAGCGTTATCAGCCAATCAGAGCTCGTGGATTTCACTTCACTTGATCGATGATAAACGACAAACATTGAATAACCCATGATCAATTCACCTTCACCGTCAGTCTTTTTTTTCTTTCGTCTGACAGGAGATTCTGCTGCTTCAGTCTCGACTCGATCTGACAAACAAGCTCCACCATGGCATTGGAGAAGACAATCTATCTAGGCCCATTCGTGCACAGCAAGACGCTCAACGAGCTAGACATTTGCACAACAGGAGCAATCGGCGTAGACGAGTCAGGCAAGATCTCCTTCATCGACCGTGATGTACCACTCACCGACTACACGGCTCCTCCACCATGGTCAACAGCCAAAATCATCCGCATAACCGACACCGGCTTCTTCTTCCCGGGCTTCATAGACACGCACACCCACGCGCCGCAATACCCGAACGCGGGCATCTTCGGCAGCAGCACACTGCTGAACTGGCTAGAAACGTACACCTTCCCGACCGAGTCCTCCTTCTCGTCGCTCGCGACCGCACAACGGATCTACACGCGCGTGGTCTCACGACTGCTGTCCCACGGCACCACGACCGCAGCCTACTACGCGACAACGCACGTGCCCGCCACGAACCTCCTCGCCGACATCTGCCTGGCGAAAGGCCAGCGCGCCCTCGTCGGCCGCGTCTGCATGGACCAGCTCTCGCCGCCGTACTACCGCGACGCATCACCCGAGACCGCAGTCAAAGACACGCAGGCGTGCATCGACCACGTGGGCGCCATCGATCCGTCCAGTACGTTGATCACGGCCGTCGTCACGCCGCGGTTCGCGCCCAGCTGCAGCGCCGAGGTGCTGGCGCACCTGGGCGCTTTGGCGCGCGAGACGGGCGTGCCGGTGCAGACGCACATCGCGGAGAACGTCGACGAGATCGCGCTGGTCAAGTCACTGTTCCCCTCCTCGAAGTCCTACGCCGACGTCTACGATACCGCGGGCTTGTTGACGCCGAAGACGATCCTGGCGCACGCGGTGCATTTGAGCCCGGACGAGGTCGAGTTGGTCAGGTCTCGCGGCGCCAAGATCGCGCATTGTCCTTGCAGTAATACGTGTTTGACGTCCGGTGCGGCGCCGGTCAGGGAGATGCTTGATGCTGGGCTTGAGATCGGGCTCGGCACGGATGTTAGTGGTGGGTATAGCCCTAGTATTCTGGAGGAGGTCAGGCAGTGCGTGCTGGTCAGTCGGCATGTGGCGATGGAGAAGGGCGAGAAGGCTAAGTTGAGTGTGGCTGAGGCGCTGTATTTGGCGACGAGGGGGGGTGCAAGGGTTGTTGGTATGCAGGATAGGATCGGCGGCTTTGAGGTCGGTATGGAATGGGATGCGCAGATGATCAGGCTTGGGAGTGTGCAGGAGAGTGGTGAGATGGAAGGCGAGATGGGGCCGGTGGATATTTTTGGGAAGGAGAGCTGGGAGGACAGGGTCGCCAAGTGGGTTTTCAACGGTGATGATCGGAATACGGAAAAGGTCTGGGTCAAGGGACGGTTAGTGCATTCTAGGTAGTCTACGTCGCTATACGAGTCACGAAAAGGAGCTGAAGCAAGACCCTGACGATCACCGAGGTATCATGAAATGGTAATCTACAGCAAAATACAGGTCACAAGCAGAAGCTTAATGAAGGCACGAACGGTCTTGTTAGGTAGCCTAAAGACGGACATAATCATTCAAGCGCTCCGAGAGCGGCCCTCCATCTCGTCAATCCAACGACCATGCGCCAGGACACGCCGGAAGTAGTGCGAGTCTGGGGGCTCCTCTGCCTCCACCACGGTGGTCAAGCTAGACCATTCTTCCGACGACAGTAGTGACTCGTGCTCTGAGCCAACCCTTGTTGCAGGCTCTTGAGCGAGCGCGGTTAGGGGCTTTTCCTTTTCCAGAGGCTCTGCTGGGAGATCTGTCGTAGGCTCTTCGGCGAGCACTGCCTGGGCCGACGACATCTGTTCCGCCTCCAGCCTTTCGTGCCTGTCGTTGATCTCTTTCTGGGCCGCAGTGCGAACCCGAATGGCTGCAAATTCGGCCTTTCGCTTACGCCACGCCCTGAGGGGATTGACGGCGGCTCGAGCTCGGTGAGAAACTAAGATTGCGGTCAGTTTGTGAGACCCCCCTGTAGTGTTCTAGCAAACTGACATTTATGAAATCTCGGGACCTGAGTCTGCAGTTCTGGGATGCGGCCTTTGTCGGGTTGTGCCTCTTCGGTTGTTTCAGCAATTGTGATTCGAGGATACTTCGCCATGCGCCACTCTGACATGGGCTCTCGGAATGGCCCTATCCATTTCTTGAACCATGGTGTCTTGTGTGGTCGTGGAAGTACCTCAGCCAGGTCGAACCTGCAGCCGGGCAGGTCGAAGCCGACCGTGAGGCCTTTTGGTCCGAAGTATGTCATATTCCAGTAAGCCGTCCAGGCTGGAATGGTGCCGTCTCTTACGCGGTTTCTCGTGTTTCGCTTTTTGAGGGAGATATAAATGAGAGGGGCGGGGTCGAGGATTTCTATTAGGATGTTCCAGGGGAACGGAATGACGAGTGGTGTCAGATGGATCGGTAACGAGATAAAGACAATGGACAGCATTTGTCGGAAGCTCAAATGTGCGGACCGCACGAAGGCTTCTGTGAATAACTCCCAGTCTTGAACAGAAACGCCATATTCCTCCAGAAATGCCGGATATGCGAACCCGGACTTCGCGGTCCAGCGTTTTGGTGGAACTTGCCAAAGGGGGGGTTGATCTTGTGGTAGTCCCGCTTCAGTACAGGTGTAAACAAGTGATCGGAGTGCTGCGGGTATCGCTTCTTTCCGTCTTCTTTCCCGCCTCTCCCATCTCATACGAGAGGGTGACCAACGACTTCTCAATGCGTTGCGACGGACAGATCTGCCGGCCGTTACTGCTTCCGAATCCGCCAGTTTGAGCTTATTCCGAATGTACTGATCGGTATTGGTGAGAGTGTCGGGAAGCAAGCGATTAATTTCGTTCTGTAGGTCTGCGTCTTCTTGTACTGTAAAGGTCCAGAACGAGCGAGGTGAACGTCGGCGCATGACTGGAGTGCAGATGCTAAGAGCTGACAGGATGGTACTGAACGCAGAGACGGTGGGTTCTGCTGATGTTGAGCTTCTAGAAGTGGTGATCCGGTACTGGACGCAGCCACGGTATTCTTGAAGTAATGCGATGAGCAATAATTGATGAGAGTTGCAAAGATTGAATTCCAGCAACGTTGGAAAGCTGTTGTGGAAACTGAATTGCTGACAGCGATAAAGAACTTTCTACAACACAGGATGACATGCGTCGCAAGGAAAGGACAAACGCGAAACGCACCTTCCTCTACAGTTCCATTGTCGCGATCTGGCCTCCAACTTCTCCTTCTCTGCTCATAGCACCTTGAGTAATCCTCTTCTGCAGCGTATCCAGAATATCTTCATACCCTTGACCTGGCTCACCCTTTGCGATGTCTTGCAAATTATCGTGAAGTGCTCGGAGTGCGTCAAATTTGGCAGATGCTATCTTGTAGGCAGCGCTTTCGACATCACCTCGACCACCAACAAGGTTGGCAAACGACTGAGCTGGCTTGATCAGATATGGAAGAGTGTACTCCAGTGAAGGCGGCGCGAGGATTGCCTGGACACCATGAGCTGGAGTCGCTGTTGGAGGCGTAGGCAGCCATGACTGTAGATCTGCCTCGCTTGCTGTACTTCCTTCCGAAGATGCAGGAAGAGCTGCCCACTTTGCTGTAATTACTGCACTAATAACATTGATTGCTGCAAGAGCATGATCCTTCAAAGCCACCGTTTCTGCATGAGCGACGAGGTCTGAGAATAAGCGAGGGTTGTAGTTGAGATACAAATAGTAGAGTGCTCTTGCTGCTTGAGCTTCAGACTCACCAGCGGAGTCAGTGTGGTCTGTCATGGGCGATTGTTGTGGATATGTGATGGTCTCATTCCGCCGAGGGCCGTGGAAGACTGCAGCCAAGGTATTGAGGGCATCTGGGTTTGTGCTTTTCGATGGTAGGAGAGACAGTGGACTAGATGACCAACCTCGACTTCCCGGGCCTCGAGGCAGAAGTGCGGCCCGCGGAATTGATGCAAGTATGTGCAGGTCATGCTTGGGAGATTCTTGGTGGGCCCATTTGCCGGGCGACAAGTCAAGAGACTGGCAGAGTCGTTCAACAGTCTGCTCTCGTGTAGAACTTGAAAGGAAGTGAGATGCATAGTTTGATCCGTATGATGCGACGTAGTTTGCAGAAGAGCCGTAAAGAAAGTGAAGATCCAGAGGATCGTGCTTTGGATTGGATGGATCAAGAAAGAAACTGCCTGCTCTGTCATGAAGACCCTGCTTGATCAGGAAATCGAGCGATACAGAAAGAGCAGGAGTGGCGGCCTCTTTCTGCCTGACAGTCGTGATAAGTTCGGAATAAAACTCGATCAGACATTTGTGCATCAAAACGTCGTCTTTGTAGTCGACCATGTGCTTTGCTGCAAAGGTCAACAGACTTGGATCCGTGGTATTCATGTATTGTTTCTCAATGTCAGAATCGTGAGATTTACTGACGGCTGTCCAGTCAAGAGCTCCGACCTTGGGCAACCACTCCAGGAGCCTTGCTTGTGCAAGCGTCCGTTGGCTCTTTGTCAAGTCGAACGTTGCATCGCGAGATTTGGTAGAACAAGCCGCATAGAAGGTGCCGTATACATCGTGGTCGTGGAAAAGCCTCTTCCAGAACAATCCTTGTCCGGATGCAGATGTGTCGGCAGCAGCCAACTCGATAAGCTGCTCTTGGTCGACCGTCAAAAGTTGTAGTATCACGTTGCCAGCGTGTTCTGCAATCCCGGCATCTGGTGTACATAACCACAGCTTGACCAGTGAGGCTGCTATCTCTGGTTGTCCAGCCACGGTGGCGGTATCCGTGGCGCTGCGGGAAGCTTTTCGCAGGAGAGCCAGCAAGAGGCGGTTGTATGCCAAAGCTCGTACATCAAGTCCGTTGACAAAGTCCACATTAGTGCCTAACGACGAGATCTGCGAAAAGGAATATGGCTCGAGCAAAACTGTGAGAAGGTTGATGGCGGGAGAGGGGTCCTGTTGGAGTTGCGGGACTTGATTCGCAAGCCGTGTGATGAGGGCTATCGAGTCCTGTTGTGAGATTTGTCGCCCAAGTACTAACCCGCAGCTTTCAAAAAGACGCTCGTCGATCGGTGTTGTTGGATCACTTTGTAATGCGTCCAGATGCTGCTCAAGCTGAGGCAACAGATTCGCCATCGTTTCCGAATTTCTAGTAGAACTTCCAGTGAGCAACCAGCCGTCGGAATAATTGCAGTGAGCACTTTACACGAGCTCCCTTGATATCTGAAGACACTGGTCTGTGATGTGTGATGCTTTAGTGTGTGTCTCTGAGGGTGACACGTTAAGTTGCAACGTGAAAGCGGAGCAAGGTTCAGTATAGAAAGTCTTGGCATCACGTAGAATCATTTGAGGTATGTAGGCTGGTGTTCCAACCATCTGGGCATGGAATCCCTCAATGTGTGTTATGCAAATTTCTCGAAGTATCTTAGTATATAGTACGTATTTGAGCTGGAATCCGGAGATAGCCTCTAGCGAATACTACCAAAATACAACCATGTGAGAGAATGTGTAGCATATCAGGATCCTGTTGTAGTTGTGTATAGACTTAGATTGCGTGCGTGTATATGTATGCTGACTACGCCGCTTCCTTCACAAGCTGGTTTAGCTTCTGTACTGCTCGAGCTGTGACTTCTTCGTCGTCAGGTGGCGGGTGCTCTACCAGAGCATCGAACAGATGTCCATCTTGTGGCTCATTGCCATGACCGACTGCACCCAAGATCCTCCAAGCGCGCCTGAACTCGTCACGTATAGCAACAATGCCTTTGTGAGTGACAGTCCTTGCAACGTTGTGGGCCAGCTCAAATGGATCCTCAATCGCAAACAGATAGCGATGACGTACTTCTTTCGTGTCTGTCGTTTCGGTCTTTGCTCCAGTCCAGCCCTTTTCTTCTTTTGATCTGATACCGCCGGGAGTACGTAGACTCAACACATCTTTCATCCAGATGAAGCCAAACCCGCTGGCAGTGGAAGCGTAGTACTGGTAGAAGCCCTTCAAAAGTGCACCTAGTGGCTCGCGATTATTTGTGAGTCGACCAGTCGTGGCGGCCTCCGTCATGGCAGCCTCGTTGTTCCAGTAATTCACTATCCATTCATCGACCATGAAGCCCTCTGCACCAGCCCGTTGTGCGTGGAGCTGCAGGTTTGGCAACACCGGAGGCCTGGCCACGTTGACGAGGTAGTGGAGCACCATTAGCACGTAGCCGTAGGAGGATAATGTTCCAGAATAAGGGTGATTGATTCTCCGCTGTTTCGCCCAAGCTTTGACGAAGAGAACCATGGGGCGTACTCGTGGATCGCATAGAGAATAACACCGAAGCATCTCTGTGTTGTGTAGACCAAGTGGATTGAAGAAGTTGATGTCGCATTGAATTCCAACCCCGTCTTTTGGAAAGTCAAGAGGACCCTTGGCTTTCTCGCGACGCCACTGCTTGTTGGAGTTGTCGTCTTTCCTCTCGACTGGCTTTCCAGGTTGGGATGAGCAGTCAACAAGGGTAGTCGTTGAGCTATCAGCTTGAGTAGCAGTCTCTGAGGCAGCTCCGGGGGCTGCGTCAGCTTCTCCTTCAATGCCTCCATTTGCGGGCGGATTCGCGGGCGGGTTGGCTTCGGCTTGTGGTCCTGGGGCCTCTTCTTTGCTAGCTGCGACCGCCTCGATCACAGCATCGCCTTTCGTCTGACCGTCCACACCGGTCTCTGCATTGCTGATTTGCGGCTCGGCGGTTGCCTTCTTGGGCTCATCCGATGGTCGGGCGTTACCAAGCTTCTCGTCCTCAGGAAGAGCATCCCACTTGGCTCGCGCTTCTTTGAGCGCAGCCTGAAGCTCGGGCGTTGGTGTCTCACAAATCTTGATGATGGGCACTCTCGTCCAGCTCAAAAGACGAGCACCGTAACCTCGATTCAGCAGTTCCTGTTCGAGCAATCTTGGAAGACCTTTCTCATCCAAGGACAACAGTCCGTCGTACGCAGATGTAGATTGTGACACTATCACAAGATCCATATCTGATCCTTTGGTGGCAAAGCCCGAGCGGAAACTGCCGAAACTTACGAGAGAGACTTGCGGAATATCTGCGGTGGATAGTTGTTTCAGGACGTCTTGGAACACGGCTTGGATCGTCGTGCGGAACTGCTCCTTCTCCTGGTATTCTTCCTTTGTCATCTCAACCTTGGGAATCTCCTTTTCGGCCAGTTGCTCAAGATATTGCATACGGGAATCCACATAAGGTCGGGGCGGTAGTCCATGATGGTGGTGGGTAGGAGGACCAGTTTGCCAAATTTGGGGTTGACCGAGGCGAGCATTCTGCATATTTGGAGGCGGACCTCTCTGGAAAGAGTGCGCGTCTATTGATTGCGACGGCACATTGTTATACGACTGTTGTGGAGGGCGCTGTTGATATTGCGATTGCTGAGAATGAACTTGTCCGCCAGGCCGCGGATTTGAGTATTGTTGATGAGATGATATGCCGCGGGAGCGTTGATTCATGAACTGGTCGAATCCTTCCTGGCGATCAGCTGGTACAGCGGACTGATAGCCTCCTCGAAAAGCACCACGGTTTCCACGACCACCATTCTGGCCGCCTCTAAATGATCTGTCGTCTTGAAAATTGCCACGACCATTGTGGCCGTTTTGTTGGAAAGACTGTTGCTGTGCTGGTCCGTACTGTCCCCTTCCTCGGCCACGTCCGCGACCGGAGCTCTCATGTGTCTGCGGTTGATTGATCTGGACGTTACCAAGTATCATATTCCGCAATTCATTCTCCAGAGACTTTTTATCCTGTGCTTGTTCCGCCATCGTTGCGATTTCTTCTCGAGCAAGATGGTTATGTACTGGCAGCAGAAATATGTCAGAAAATAAGAGTATGAGTGTCCATGTGTGCGTCCATGTAGAACCAGGATGACGGTCAAGATATGTGTGAATTTGTGTTTCCCGGTGGATGTGATGTTGAATACCTTAGGCAGAGATAGAGGTTGACATCCAAATCGGGCAGGGTCCAATTCCCCGGAAACTGTGACGGAATGCATGCCAAGACTTGCTCACCTTTGCAGCTGCTGTAGGGGACAAGGACAACCTTATGACTGTCTGGCTGCTACCTATTCTTCAATCTCTCCCTTGCTATTTTCCTTGCTCTTGTTTTCAACACTTCCACATCCTTCTCTCTGCTTATACAACTGCACTAACTAATTCGGGAGGGGCCCCAACTTCCCGCCCCATAAGTGGTCGCACGCGCACGTGCACCACGATCTCCAGGTCCTCGACACGAATTACCGAACAGTTGACGCTCCGATCGTGTATTGAACACTGAAGCAGTTCACTCGACTGGCCTTTGAAACTTCCAAGATGAGCGCCTCACCTGCTGGTCCGCCGTCTGGACCGTCATCGACAACACCGAACGGAGCAGCAGCTCCCCGACGAAAGAGACCTCAAGGCAACCTCTTCTTGGCCAAGAAGCCTGCGAGGAAGACTGCGCCGACTCCAGCAAACGGAAGTAACTCGACTACACGCCCAAAGCCCGCTGGAGCACCACCAGTCAAGACCGAGGAAGATGATCCTGACGATGACCCAAGCACGTACACCAGTTATCCTCTGGTTGCAAGCACAAAGGTCGACCTCGAAGGCCTGCGCTTCCACGCCATGCGCCTTGTCTCAGACAACACAATCAACCCTTGGGATCAAACACAATTCACACACCCACTTCGGCTACACAGGCGTTTTCCTAGAGATAAGATGAACCAACCCATAGCTGAGGAAGATGGCGTCGACAGCAAGGAAAGAGAAAAGGAGGAGATTCGCCGGGCCGAGCGACAGGCACAGAGGGAGTCTGATCAGGCACAAATTGCGCCTACCGGAAAACCAGAACAAAACAAGAAGAAACAAATGTTCAAGGGAAAGGGAAAGGTCGAGGACGTTTACCACCCTCAAGACACGGACGCGGCGAAGAAGAAGTCCAGGTTGCGTTATGAAGAAGGTCGTCCCTGGCATCTGGAGGACTTTGACAGCAAGAACGTCTGGGTTGGAGCGTACGAGGAGCCATTATCGGAATCACACGTCATGCTTTCTCTGAGTGCGGACGGCAAGTTCAGGATGGTTCCTCTGGAAAAATGGTATCGTTTTACGGCCACGAACAGATACAAGACTTTAGATCTGGATGCGGCAGAGAAAGTCATGGCTCAGAAACACAAACCTGGCCGCTGGCTTGCTGAAAAGGAACAAGGCATGACGGTTCGAAAAAGACTAGAAGCGCAACGCATGACTATGCATGAGAGGGGAAGAGTCGGCATGCGAACCGAACAGAGAGTCAAGGGCGAAGACGATGATGATGGTTACAAGGCGGATGCTGCGGACGATCAAGATGAGCTGGATTTTGAGCACGAAGACGAGTTTCAAGATGACGATGAGGGTAAGCTTTTCGGCGATTACGATGACGAGGAGACGAAAGAGACCGAGCGCAGAGTTCGACAAGAGATGCTGGGCGCCAACGTTTTCGCTGGCACTGGTGTCAAAGAGGACAAGGATTGGGACAAGGAGGATGAAGAGGAGAAGAAGAATGCTGCTGATGAGCGCAAACTGGCCAAGAAGATGCGCAAGGCCTTGATCAAGTCTGAGAGGAAGTACGAATACGATACTGATAGTGATCATCCTTACTCGGAAGAGGTACGTCTGATTGTGCTCGTGGAAAAGATTGTGCTAATGGCTCTGTTACAGAGCGACTCGGAGGACTCAGAGGAAGAGCGCCAGAAAGAAGAGGAGCGAAAGAAGGAAGAGGAGAAGCTCAAAACGGATGGCGCAAACAAAGCCCCGTCTGTAGCTTCTACAGCAGCGACAAACACTCCATCTGGACGGACTGAAAAGCACGGAGACCCGCGTGCTGCTTCCCTCAAGCGCCCGGGCTCACCAGGACTCTCCGAAGCTAGCGGCAGCGAGTCCAGCAGGAAGCGCATGAAGAAAGATGCTAACGGCAAGTCCTCTCGAGCAATGTCACCCAGCGCTCGCATTCGCGGCGCTGGCTCCGGCAGCGACACAGAAGCGTCCGGTACCGAGCGCAGCAAGCCTAAGATCAAGGTCACACCCAGCCGACCGGGTTCGCCAACCGCGGGTTCTCCAAGCGCATCGGCACCAGGTTCGCGTGCGGGTAGTCCCCCACCAGCGATCTCTGGCATGCCTTCTCTCGAGCAAGTGCGCGCAGCAATTCCAGATTCTGGTATCAGCATTCCCGACCTCATCAAAATCTTCAGAGACCAGATCCCCAAGTCGCGAGAGGCGCACGCTGCCTTCATTGACGTCGTCAAGAGAGTTGGCAAAAACAACCCAGAGGACAAGAAACTCATCGTCCCGAAGTAGTGACGATACAGGTATTCTTAGTACGGGATCAGTATCATTACAGCAGGTCGAAGACAGCATAATCATATCTCTAATGTGATGCAGTCTCTGTCGCGCTCGTCGTTTCGCTCGTCGTTCCGCTCGTCGTTCCGCTCGTCGCCACACTCGTCGTCGCACTCTTCGTCACGCTCTTTGCCACGCTCTTCATAAGGCTACAAATGCATCGTTTGACAGACTGCAACAGGGTACTGATGTGCTACACGGTACCCTCACAAGATTTTTTTGCGGAGAAAAAAAGAACCATTCTTTAGAATGACAAAATGACGCTATCTCATATCTCATCTCGTGATATCCGTACTCATGAATCTAGTCATAACTCATCGCAATCGTGAAAGCCACCCTCCGATCCCGCGTCCAGATCGCTTCCTCGCAGTAGCTTCGTTACGCACTACACTCTCCGGCATACGCGAGGGCGCAATCCCCAGCACACTCGCCTCGCCGAAGGCATTCGCCGGCAGTCCAGCATCGAGGCTCAGTCCCAAAGTCCTCGGCTTCCGTCTCCCGCTCTCCCTCTCGCCTCGACGACCATACCCAGCACTCGTCTCGTCTAGCCTGGTCACGGCTGCTGGAGTCGTATTGACATAGTCCTCGTTCAATTGATGCGATCCGCCGTTACCCACGCCCCAGACGTGTTCCTGTGCTCGGCTGGGGACTTCTCGTGTATGCGGCTCCGCGAGCGTCATGTTGATCTGCATCCTGCGGGCGAGTATCTCGTCCAGCCGCTCTTGTCTGCGGCGCGCTTCGAGCTCCTCGGAATACGTCCTCTGCGGCCGCGGGGGCGGATGCGGATCAGTGTTCACATCATCAGGCACGCGCATGTGGTCCAACTGGTCCTCTCCAGCGCCGAAGTTGAACCACGGACACTGGCAGCCTTTCCACTTGACGCCGCACAGCATGCAGAACTCGGCCGTGCAGAGGCATGTCATGTGGTTGCAGCCTTCCTTCAGCTCGACCATGGCGTGGCAGCTGTAGCAGGGCTGCCACCCCTTTTCCTTGGCCGTGGCGATGAAAGCGCGGGTCGCTGCGTCGGACGTGCACGGTGAGGATTTGTGCCATTTGTTGTTGCACTTGAAGCAGACTTTCGTGCTACAGCGCGGGCAGATGCCGTGTTTGCGCTCATGGGTGCTCGAGCGTCGAATGCATTTCGGAGGTATCCAGGTCCCGCAGTCGCGGGTTGGACAGTACAGCCGGTTCTTGATTGTGTACTCTTGGTACTTCTTGTTCCAGAGGATCTTGAACTTGTCGTTAAATAAGCCTTCAACGTGCTCGAGCGGGATGTGGCCGGCTGTGCAGCACTTTGGAGGCATGTGGGCTGGGTCGGTGGTTGAGAGGGTAAAGAGTCGCCTGAGGCATTCGTGGCACATCCGGTGCCCACACCCGAGTTTTGCTGATTTGGATGATGGAATATCGTCTGAGCCACATGTAAGGCACTCGACCAGTCTGACCGAAGGGACCGCATTGGCAGACTTTGTGCGAAAGAAAGTTCCGAAGATGCCAGAAGTGCGTCGGGTCGTTTTGGAAGAGGTTGAAGACGCGGACGATTGGCGACTTTCGACAGGCATGACTGTAATCCGTGGCACCTTGGCTGTAGGTACAGGCGTGGTCAGACTCCTCTGGGGCACAGGTCTACGAGTCGATCGATCTTCGTGCTTCTCGTATCTTAGCCGACCGCCGTGGTCCCGTGGTCGCGTCTTTCGTGGTCGCAAGGGCTCCTCAGGTGTCGCTCCCTCTCCGCGACGGCTCACTCGTGGACTCCGATCCGGGTAAATTGATGCATAGTCACTATTGCCGACCTGATCGCGTCTAGCTTTGGGCTTCCTCTGTCTCGTTGTGCTTGATCCAGAGCTTCTGACAGAACTACGATCGCCTTGCTTCTTCTTTGTATCTTGGCCACCTCTCATCTCCTTGATCCTCTCGTGTGTCGACCGACTGTAGTATGAAGATCTGGCCTCTCGGAGCTCGTCTAGATCTGGAGAGTCCATGGTGTGACTTTTGGAACCTTTTGACTGAGGTCGGACGTTCGATTTGGCGAATGACTTGTTGCTTGCGGTCCTATTCGCAGCCCGCGGGCGAGCGCTGCTTTTGACAGCCATTCGAGGACTCACATGGTGGCAGGAAAGATGGTTGGGCAACTTTTATTCAATTCAGGTTTGAAGATTGGCCGAGGCTGGTGATAGATTATCCCGGATGCAGGGTCCAGGCACTAAGATAACGCGGCCCGCCGTAAGCTCCGATGCTGATATCCGGGTGCCAAGACTCACACGATCAACCACAGCGCTGTCGGAGCATCACTGACGAAATATAATTAAAATAACTGGTCAGTCACGAATTTATATAACTTCAAAGACAACGCAATATCAGAGAATTCCGTGAGTTGACCGTGTAGCACTGCAGCAGGCTCTGAGATATTGAATGGTATTTGCTTATCAGAGTCCAGGCTAGCGTTGTGCTCTGAGGCCGGTACATTAGCGACCTCTGAAGTGAACACTCACTGGGCTCCATCTCGGAATAATCCTACCAACACTTCTCCCAGCACCTCTGCCAACACTTCTGCGGGCATCTCGCCAACATGGCTTCAAATGGGACTGATGTACGACCGGACCCCACCTCAGACCTCCATTGGAGCGATTACAGAGGCGCCATCCACGAGATCTTCGCCGCAAATGCTCAGAAACACCCAGACAGGATCTGTGTAGTTGAGACGGCTTCTAGCAACTCATCTAAGCGTATCTTCACTTATAAGCACATCAACGAAGCAAGCAATGTCCTTGCTCATCACTTTGTCCAGAGTGGAATTCGACGCGGTGATGTCATCATGGTGTATGCTCATCGTGGTGTTGACCTCGTGGTCGCAGTCATGGGTGTTCTCAAGGCCGGAGCGACGTTCTCTGTCATCGATCCACAGTATCCAGCGGACAGACAGATCATCTATCTGGATGTGGCCAAGCCTCGAGCCTTGGTCGTGATCGAGAAAGCGACAGAGGAGGCTGGCAGACTCTCTGACAGTGTGCGAGAATACATCGACGAACATCTCAAACTTGTGACAGAAGTTCCTGCTCTGCGACTGAAGGACGATGGTTCGGTAGTCGGTGGCCAAGTACACGGCAAGGGAGATATCCTTGAAGTGCATCAAACTAGAGCTGGCGGACTGCCTGGAGTCGTCGTCGGACCAGACTCCACACCAACACTGTCGTTCACATCAGGATCGGAAGGTAGGCCGAAAGGTGTCAAGGGCCGTCACTTCTCCCTCGCTTACTACTTTCCTTGGATGAAGGAACGATTCGGTCTTTCGGCGGATGACCACTTTTCCATGCTCAGCGGTATCGCTCACGATCCGATTCAGAGAGATATTTTCACACCACTGTTCCTCGGAGCACGGCTTATCGTTCCACCCGCCGAGGACATTACCTTTGACAGGTTAGCCAAATGGACCAGCGACAACGAGATCAGCGTCACGCATTTGACACCAGCCATGGGTCAAATCCTTCTCGGCAGTCTGGAGCCAAAGATTACGTCCCTAAAGAACGCCTTCTTCGTGGGCGACATTCTGCTGAAGCGTGATTGCAGGAGGCTGAGGGATCTCGCGCCAAATGTTCGCATCAAGAACATGTACGGCACAACAGAAACCCAGCGTGCGGTCAGCTATTACGAGCTCCCAAGCCAGATCGAAGATGCCGACTACCTTGACCAGATGGGAGATGTCATTCCGGCAGGCAAGGGAATGCTTGACGTACAACTTCTTGTCGTTGACCGAACCAACAAGGAGCGTCTGTGTGAAGTTGGAGAGGTTGGTGAGATCTACGTCCGTGCCGGCGGTCTGGCCGAAGGCTATCTCGGACCAGAATTGAAAGAGCTTACGGCTACCAAGTTTGTCAACAATTGGTTTGTCGACAACAAGAAATGGGTTGAGCTAGACCAGCAAAAATCGAACGGAGAACCTTGGAGGGAAGCTTACCTCGGACCTCGTGACCGACTCTATCGCTCTGGTGATCTCGGTCGTTACACTGCTTCCGGCAATGTGGAATGCACAGGACGTGCAGATGATCAAGTCAAGATCAGAGGCTTCCGCATTGAGCTCGGAGAAATCGACACTCACCTCTCCCAGCATCCGCTGATTCGCGAAAATGTCACACTGGTCAAGCACGACCATAATGAAGAACAGATCCTGGTCAGCTACTACGTACCGGACGTCAAGAAGTGGCAGGAGTGGCAGAAAGGGTCCGAGGGCGCCATCGCCGACGAGATCAGCATCGCAGACAGAATGAAGCTCTTCAACAAATTGACCGGCGACGTGAGAGAGGCTTTGAAAAAGAAGCTACCAGCATACGCAGTGCCGACTCTCTTCGTGCCTATGATCAGATTGCCGTTGACACCTAACGGCAAGGTCGACAGGAGAGCGTTGCCGTTCCCAGAAAAAGCCGACCTCCTAGCAGTGGCTTCATCGCTCCCTGCGCAAGACCAGTCCAAGCGTACAGAGACTGAAAAGGTGCTTGCTGGAATCTGGGCCGATTACCTTGGAAGCTACACAGCAGACAACATTCCTGCGGATGTGCCATTCTTTGACTTGGGTGGAAACAGTATTGCGGCAGTCCAGATTCCTTCGCAGATTCGCAAAAAGTACCCCGATGTCACTCTGCCAATCAGCGCCATTTCCAAGAATCCAACGCTTTCCCAATTAGCAGCTGATATTGATCGCTCCATGGATCCTTCTGGACTTCGTTTCGATACTCAACAGACAGATATTGCTGCTCAAGATGAGTACTACTCGAACACACTTCCGGAGTTCATCAAGCAGCTCCCATCCTCATTCAAGTCGGCAGATGAAAAGGATGCAAAGAATCAGACCGTATTCTTGACCGGTGCAACAGGATTCTTGGGCGCTTTCGTAATGTGTGACCTCCTGGCCAACGGTAGCAAGGTCATTGTTCACGTCCGAGCCAAGACTGGTGAGGAGGGCCTGAAGCGTGTCCGACAGACTTGTCTAGCGTACGGCATCTGGAACGATGCATGGTCGTCCAACCTGAAGGTCGTTGTTGGAGATCTCGAGAAGTCAAAGTTGGGCATGTCCAACGAGGATTCTGAGATGGTTGCTAAGGATGCCGACACAGTCATTCACAACGGTGCTATGGTTCATTGGGTGAAGCCCTTCTCCAGTCTCAAAGCTGCGAACGTAGGAAGTACTGTGGAGTGTATCAAGTTGTGCGCGACCGGAAAGCCAAAGACGCTTGCTTTCGTCAGCTCCACGAGCGCACTCGACAACGACCACTTTGTCAAAACGTCGGATCAGAGCATCGCTGCTGGCGGTTGGGGTGTAAGTGAGTCTGACGACATGGAGGGCAGCAGACAAGGTCTTGCCACAGGCTATGGTCAGTCCAAGTGGGTCTCAGAACAGTTGGTCTTTGAGGCAAGACGGCGAGGCTTGACTGCAGGTGTCATCCGTGCCGGATATGTCCTCGGAGATCCAAAGACCGGAAGTGAGTATTTCTTCTTACTGGTATATGGAACTGTGCTAATCATGACTCAGCTACCAACACTGACGACTTCCTCATCCGCATGCTGAAGGGATGCATTCAGGTCGGCTCCCGACCCGATATTACAAACACAATCAACATGGTACCGGTCGACCACGTCGCAAGACTTGTCTGCTCAACTGCATTCCATCCTCCTCAGTCGAACCCCGGCGTCTGTCACCTGACCAGTCACCCCAGACTCACCTTCAACGATTACCTAGCATCACTGGAGGCATATGGTTACGAGGTACCAAAGGTGGACTACAACAAATGGCGAGACGCAGTCGAGCAGTACGTCGAGACGTCACACGAGTCCGGCAAGGAGGAGCACGCTTTGCTCGGTCTCTACCACATGGTGACAGGAGACCTTCCAGCCAACACCAAGGCGCCAGAGCTGGACGACAGAAACGCTGCCGACGCCTTGAGAGCGGACAAGGCACGCACCGGTCAAGACCTCTCTGGTGGAAGCGCAGTGACACAGGAGATCGTCGGGGTTTATCTGGCGTATCTGGTAGCTAGAGGGTTCATGCCCAAGCCTCGGGGAGGTATTTTGCCGGACATGCAGTTCTCTCAGGAACGTCTCGATGCAATGGCATCGATTGGTGGACGTGGTGGTGCTTCTGCGTAGGCAGTGGAACACACAATTTTGATAGGGTACTGATGTGCTACACAGTACCCTCACATCGTTGTATGTCGGTAGTATTCACTAGAGGCTATCGTCGAGTTCCAGCTCAAGGTCGGGGCAAAGCTACTACATAGGCAATGTAATATACAACTACAACAGGGTCCTGATGTACTACACAGTGCCCTCACATGGTTTTACGTCGGTAGTGTTCGCTAGAGGTTATCGCCGAGTTCCAGCTCAAGATCGGGGTAGAGCTACTACATAGGCATACAAATACACAACTACAACAGGGTCTTGATGTGATACTCAGTACCCTCACAAGATTGAAGATCGTTCGTATTTGTTCGAAAGTCCCAACTCAATATAGTGTTGAATATTAGAATACCTCGAATCAGAAACACTTTGAGAAATACGCATAACACACAGTAAGGAAGGACGTTCCATGCCCAGCCATACGGGTAGACCATCAGCCCACTTTGAAGCTTGTAACTTACCTGCATGACACTTACCTCAACTTATCTCTACACCACGCTAATTAGTACTCGGTACAAATCTGACGTGAGCACAGTCGACCGGTCGCTCATACGATCATAACATATAGTGTACTGTATATTTTTCATTTCATATCAATCTCCACCATCACAATTCCACAAAGCTCCGTCACTCTCCCAAGCGAAAATGCCACAGAAATCGATCCTCATCACGGGCTGCTCACAACACGGCATCGGCGCCGGTCTGGCTTCAGAAGCCGCCTCACGGGGCTACACCGTCTTCGCCGGCCTGCGCAACCCGTCCAAAGCACCGCCGGAGCTGCAACAACTATCGAACGTGACACTTGTATCCCTCGACGTGACCTCCTCGTCATCAATTGCAGCGGCAGTCAAGACAGTCACGTCAGCGACGAACGACAAAGGCCTGGATGTCCTAGTCAACAATGCCGGCAGCGGACTATGCGGGCCCCTCGCGGACACGGAGACGGAAGATGCGAAAGCCCTCTTCGAGACGAACGTCTTCGGCGCCATTGCCGTGACAAAAGCATTCCTGCCCTTGCTGGTCACGGCACAGGGCGTCGTGCTCAACAACTCCAGTCTGAGCGGTATGCTCTGGATGCCGTGGGCCGGTAGGTATTCCACCTTTTTTCCCGAACGCAAGCGCTGCACGCCCCTGCCCACCCCAGGCCATCGGTGTGTAAGAAAGCTCCCAAAGTCGCAGACTGACCCTCCTCAGGCATCTACGCCGCAACAAAAGCAGCCCTCAGCGCATGGAGCGAAACACTGCGTCTCGAACTCGAGCCCTTGGGCGTCGGCGTCATCACGCTACAGACCGGCGCCGTGCAGTCCTCGTTCGCGGGCAACATGGCGTACAAGCCGCTGCCGCCGCACAGCTGGTACAAACCGATCGAAGCCGCCGTTGCCAAGTGGGCGTCGGGCCAGATGCATCCGCGGGGCCAGGCGCAGGCGGTGTTCTGCAAGACGGTTGTGGATCATGTTGAGAAGCGCGGGACGAGGGGACTGGTTTTTGAGGGCGTGTTGTCGTGGGTCGTTAAGTTTGCGGTTGGATATCTGCCGCGGTGGGCGCTGGTGAGTTGGCTGCGTTACGTGCGGGATTGTGAGCTGACGTGAAGTAGGATGTTGTGCAGAGACATGGGACTGGTCTTAATGAGCTGAGGCTGTGATGGCATTCCTGAGCAGTCTGCTATTGGCGGCAGAAGGTTGATCGGCGAGGCTCCGCGAGACTATGCGTCGAGAGACTACTGTCGAGACACGACGCAAGGTCGCACAGGGACACGTACGTCTACGAGGCAGTGTTTTATCTTGACGGACGGTATAGTACATTCATGACCAATCAGCGACAAACTACACAGCTTGTACAGAGCCCTAATGTTGAAGCCAACATACCCAACTCCCCACAGCCAACTCATTATATCATCAGACTAAGCCTTGACGGTAGTGAAGCCCTTGAACTCCTCATCCAATACCTCTCTGGTCAACTTCTCATACAACGGGAACCCGCCGGCAAAGTTCAATCTGTTCGACATTAGTCCTGTCCACACCATATACTCGGGATCAGAATACTCACTGTTCTCTCGGCTTGCCCGGGATGTTGGCACCCATGTACCAACTATTCGTCGTGGGGAAGAGAGTCAAATCACTAAGCTCCTTGACCTTTTCCCGCCAGCTGTCCTCGGCCTCCTGCGTCGCGTTCAGGTACGTGATGCCCTCCTTCTTGCACTTGGCAATGGCGTCGACGATCCAGTCGCCCTGGACCTCAACACACGTCGGGCCGTTGGAGAAGGCCGTCGGGCCTTGCGCGCCGTACAGGAAGAACATGTTGGGGTAGCCGGCGCACGCCATGCCGAGATACGTCCAGGTGCCCTCGGCCCACTTCTCGGACAGCAGGGTGCCGCTCTCGTCGCGCAGGCCCATGTTCTTCATGCCGCCGGTCACCGAGTCGAAACCGGTCGCCAGCGCGATGATGTCGAATTCGTGCAGCGTGCCGTCGGCGGTCACGATGCCCTTTTCCTTGACCTCGACGATCGGGTTCGCGTTGATGTCGACGACGTGGTTGTGTGGCTTGTCCATCTGCTCGTAGAAGTCTTGCTCCAGCGACGGACGCTTGGTGCCGAAGCAGTGGGGTTGCTTCAGCGGCGCCATGATGTCGCGCTTGACGGGGTCGGTGATGCGCTCGCGGGTCTTCTTCGCCCAGAAGTTGTAGGCTTCGTCGTTGGCTTTCTTGTCGAAGAGCATGTCCGAGTAAGTGGCGAGCCAGAAGTGGAACCCGCCCTTCTGCCAGAGTTCTTCGTAGAATGCTTCGCGTTGTTCCGGACTGTCGTCCAATGTCTTCTTCTCGATGTAGTCGAATGGGAAACCGGCGAAGGTGGTCAGACGGTAGCGATAGAGTTCAGGGTACTTCTTTTTTGCCTCGGTCTGCTCCTCCACTGTCAAGTTACGCTGACGCATAGGTAGGCAGAGGTTGGGTGTGCGTTGGAAGACGGTGACCGAGGAGGCGTCTTTGGCGGTTTCTTGTGCGAGTTGAATTCCAGTAGACCCTGTACCGATGACAGCGACACGCTTGCCCTTGGTGTTGACGCCCTCTTGAGGCCAGAACGAAGAGTGGTACATCTCTCCTCGGAAGGTGTCAAGGCCCTTCCAGTCCGGAAAGTGACGCTTGGCAGCAAACCCGATGGCGTTGATGAAGAAGCGTGCATGGGCAGTGCGTCCATCTTCAGTCTTGATGTCCCACTTGTGTGTGTCCTTGTTGTATTGTGCGCCGATAACACGTGTGTTGAACGCAACATCTTTCTTGACATCGAGAACCTTTTCTACGTGGTTGAAGTAGCCGCGAAGCTCTGAGTAGCCCGGGTACTTCTGAGTCCAGTTCCAGTCCTGGTACTTGTCAGCTCTGGTGGCGGTGTGGCGCATCCGCCGTAAGCACTCTGTTTTGACGTACCTTCCAGACCTTCTCGAAGGAGTACTCGTAGATTGGGACCTCAGTGTCTACTCTAGCACCGGGGTAGCAGTTCCAGTGCCAGATACCACCGAGGTCTGTGCCTGCTTCGTAGATCTTTGCGCTGAAGCCAAGCTCGTCACGTAGTCTGTGGAGGAGGTAGACACCGCCGAAACCAGCCCCAACGATCAGGACGTCGACATCGAGGTTGTCATTATATGTGTCACCAGAGGGAGTCTCGAAGGCGTTGGTCACGCCAATGTCAGTACGAAATTGGACCATGTTGGTAGAAGTGAGTATGAAACGAAAAGGGGTATCTTGGGATCACAAAATAAGGAGAAGCACCGATCGTGTCTCCTTCGGATGAGAAGGCTACTTATACCTCGCCATGGTATTACTTCCGCAATCACACAACGCTAGGTTTGATCACTCGAGGCCGTTAGAAGGTCTACGTGCAGGCCGGACTCCGGTCATTCTTGGGAGAGGAACCCTTTGGACCGATTATTTGGACACTAGGAACACCTCTATCGTCTTTCATGCGGGGATCAAGGTATATTTTCTGGTCATTCGCGGAAAGTAGACCGAAGGACCAATCACAACTGGTAATGTTGTTGATGTAGGTTTGGTAGAAGCTGGGAATGGAGACGCGGTATACCGCCGTTGCCTTACCCCGCTGTTGCTTCCCCAAGTTTATCCCCACAACGCGGGGTTATTGGCGATCATCCGGCGGGCCACCGCGAGTTGAGGGAAGGTCTTGCGAGGCTATAATTTGAGGCAATATTCTGACTCGTTGCACTAGCTGCGTACCTGCCTCGCATTGCCTATAGCGGAAATGCCGTCAAAAGTGCGGTTCCGGGATCGACATGGCATGACCGGATGCAGGAGTTACACATGCAGATCTCACATGCAAATGGCACCTCCTGCGGACAGCCTAGGAATCAACGGACTCGTGTGTAATAAGTGTGTTTCAGACATACCGTAACTATGACTTCTACCTCAGCAAGCTATGCGGAAATGGATCTTATGTTAGAGGACGCTGTAGCCCTACGCAGGTATGTATCAATCCGCGGAGAGGATATGTAGGTGCTTGACATGTGCACAAGACAATAGAAGAGTGGAGATTGATATTCATGCTCAAGCTAAGATATAATATGAGATACGTCTCTCCCGAAGACCCTCTGGTAGCAAGTCATGACTTCCACCGTGCTTGTAACTCCTCGCCTATTCCAAGCGCTGACGTTTCGCAGCGGGAGGAGCCATGGTAGGAGGTCCCATAGTTCGCTTGCCGCCAGCTGGGCCAGCAAAGATGCCAGCAGCCAGACGAGCGCGGTTGAAGATCGCCATGTGTCTTGGGCGGAACAAGCGAGAGGACATGGCGTCACTTTCAACCAGACGAATCACGAGCTCATTGCGTGTGCCCTGTGCTGGCAGATTGCGCTTGCGAAGCATTTGTTGAATGACCGCGATGGGCATAGAAGCGTCGGAATCGCGAAGACGACGAGCCAGCACCTCTTTGACCTCTTTGTCGCGATTCCTGGACATGCCGCGCTCGGTGATCAAGTTTAACAGCTCGTTCTTATGCATAATCTCTCGGGGGTCGTTGCTGCTGGCATCGCCGGAAGCAAATTGACCGAATTGAACACCGGGTAGTCCTCCGAATGGCACTATCTGGTGGTTGGCGACCGGCGTCCCATGTCTGCGGACCATGTCCATGCCTTGTGCTCCTCCAACGTAAGAAGAGGCTCTTGCGATCTGGCGACCCGGCATAGGAGACTTCGACATGCCTGCGTTGTTGCCCTGACCCAGCGAGGCTCTCCTGTTGTTACCATTTGCCATAGCTGCCGACTCTCCTTGATTTCTTGCTTTCTCACGTGCAATCCTCCTCAATTGCTCCAAAACCTCATTCTCCCGCTTTTTCTCCTGCACCTTTCGAGCCTCTTCAGCCTTGTACTCTGCAATGTTCTTCTTCTTGAGGTTGTTCAATTGCTCTTTGTGATGGGCCTTGCGAGCTTTCTCCTGCTGCTCGTGCTGTCTCTTTGCCTCGGCTGCCGCGGTACGTTCGGCTTTTCTCTGTCCAGCGGAATGACGTTCTTGACCAGTTTTAGATTGAGCAGAGGCATTGGCAGCCTCTTCGGGCAGTCTCTTTGCCTGCGCAGCTTGTTGTTCTCGGTATTGAGCCAATTTGGCATCTTGTTCGGCCTTGCGGGCTTCCGGATCGTCGTCCAACTCTGGCGGAGGACGAGCAGTGCCGTTGAGGAGGGATTCGTATCTGTCTTTGCAGGCCTTGGTAGAGAAGCGAGGTTGCTCAAGGCTGGAATTGAGGGCGTCGGCGACGTATGCGAAGCGCTTTTCGCGAACCTTCTGCAACTCGGCCAACAGTCGCTCATCGGCAATGTCGTAAGCTGTGAGGAGAAGATTGTCCTGCGAGATTGTCAGTAAGTGTCAGACAGAGACCCCCAAAACCGCATACCTCGCCTTCGCGCCAGTCAATGAGCTGTCGATCCAGCAGTTCCTCGTTCCTCGCCTGGACCTTGCGATTTATGCGGCTGTAGCGCGCGGCTACCGACTGAGGCTTGTACGCGGTGAAACCTTCCTCGGCCAGGCGCTGAGAGATCTCACGGTCCTTGAAGCCACGACGCTTCAAGTCGAAGATGAATTCGTCTTCGGCGTCAAGCTCGGTAGAGACAGGTTTGCCTGTGGGGTTGCGTCCTCCAGCGACGCGAGGTACTTCCTGCGAGGGGGTTCCAGCATTGGCGCGGCTGGTGCCCGCCGTGACGTCTCGCTCATCCTAGACTCGGGGTCAGCGGCCTCATCTTGGTGCAGAGCAGTGCAGTCGGTCAGACGAAGAGGGGGACATGGGGCAGAAAGATGCGCCGAACACTTGCCTGGGCCGCATAGAGGTCGTCTTCGCTATCGCCGTCGTCCGCATTGTCGTCGCCTCTGAAGTAGGCTGAATGAAGTGTTAGTCGGTGAAGCTTTTCTGAGTGAGGAAAGGGGGTTGAAGTGAGGGCACTTACATGCCGGCTTCGGCGACACAAACAGGCTGCTGGTACGGCCCGCCATTGTTGCAGTGGGGCGAGACGAAGATGGGTGAGGCTGTAAAGGTTGAATGAAAGAAGGGCAGAAGGAATATTGTGATCGTTTTGATTCGTATTGGTAAAGAAGAAGGGGAAGCAATTGTGCTAACAAGCGGAGGAAGGGAAGTGGTGGAAGAAGATGACGGCAAGGTCCGATATCTACATGTAGCGGATGCCTGGGGAAAAGTAGAAGTAAGAAAGAAGGGAAGGTACGAGTGTGACTGTTCTGCACATGAAGTGGGGAAAGAAGTGTTGACACTTGTGCGGAAGGCAGAACGTGAAGTACTGGTGCCTTGTGAACGGGGCTCAGTGAGTCGCTCCTATGTCGACACTCTGAACGAAAAGTAACGAAGAGTGAAGTCGATCGAAAAGATCAAGACAGTAGTGAGAGTAGAGTGCACCCGAGAGACTGAAGCAAGTGCTGGCTAACAAGCCTTCGGGGGGCTAGGCAGGAAGGAGCAATGACTGTAGGGCACCTTCCGTGACAGATGACCGAATTGAGGGGAGGGCAGAGTGCTAGGCAGCTTTTCCCACAGTCCGCTGCCGTTCAAGCGCGAATGACTTCCAGACCTTGGTGAAACAGAAAAGGCGCGAGCATAGGCCTGTGTGAAGATCCACGAACAGCCCAGCTCAGTGGTCGGCTCCTTGTTGTCGGTCGACGCCTGCGCGGAGCCATCCGAAGAGTCCTGCCTACGGGACATCGTCAAGTCGGCCAACGTATATTAGTAGAATGAGATTAGGTAGAGAAATCCGATCGAATGATCAACTCGCTGCTCATGTCATGCTTCAGTACCATGCTGCCACATAATTGCAAACATCTATACCGCTGGCTGGTGGCATTGTTGCAAGAATACGGAAAATACAACGTCTCTAACGTAGCATATAGAGTAGTACATGTAGGCGGTACATTTAGTTGTATGCCGAGTTGTGAAGGAAGTCGAGAACAATTCAGCATGCGACGAAGGTACATGTACAGTAATTGTGATTGATGTCAAGGTGTGGCTGAGGCTGTCAGGCTGATGGTCCAGACTCGGAGAATCTACGTCACTGTGCAGCGCGACAGCAAGGTGGGGGTCATGTGCGCCGCAACAGATAACCTGATATACCTTAATGGCCGCCGTCGTTCTCTTCATATGTTCCAAGTGCTTTGATCTTCTTGATCTACCTACGACTACCTAGTGACTCGACTCGACTCATATCTCCAATCTCATTATCTCAAGATGTACAAAGCAACTACGAGCTACGTGTTTGACAACCTCTCCTGGTTGACAGCGAAGAAGAACAAGGAAGAGCTTGCGAAGAAGAACCCTCAAAATCCTGTCCTGGATCAGAGCGATGAAGAGTTTCTGCACCGCGTCGCCTCGAAAGAAGCTCCCATTGCACCTCTTCCTCCCACTGTGATCAAGGAGGACGGTACCGAGGAGGAAGCGAGTCAACAAGCCGCTGACAATGCTGGTACCGTTGCTCTCCCCCAGTCACCCGCCGTCGAAGAGACCAAAGACGACCATAGCGCTGCGCCAGAGAAGAAGGCAGATTCTGGAGAAGACAAGGCCGCGTTAGAAGAAGAAAAAGCAGCTCATGCAGACGAAGAGGCAGCACCAGGAGGCGAGGAGGCAGCTCCAGCGGACGACAAGACAGCACCGTCGGATGTGAAGGCTGCATCAGCAGATGACAAAGCACCTTACGCGGACGAGGAAACGGCTTCTGCAGAGGTGAAAGCAGCTCCTGCAGACGATACCACCGAAAAGACATCCTCCGGCGATCAAGACTCAAAGAAGACGGAGGATGCTAGCACGGATCAGTCCAGCGCAGACGCCAAAGACGAGACCAAATCACCCAAGCAGACAAAGAGTACGTGGTCATCGTATGTGCCATCAATCCCGGCCATACCTTCCATGACTTGGCGTAGCAACAAGACCACCGGTGACAAGGAATCAACGGATACCGCTACCAAAGACGACAACAAGGAAGAGTCAAAACAGGACAAAGCCGACGAAAAGGCCGAAGGTCAGATGCCGGCTGGTGTGACCATCACCGAGGACGTCAAACTCAACGACAACGGAAGCGAGACTCAGGACGAAAAGGAGGTTTCCGTGCTTCTCGATAAGCTCCATCTTTCTTCCATCAACAACCGCGTCTTCTCATTCTCGCAAAAGTCGCAAGATATCTACTCCGAGTTTACTGTCATCCTCAAAGATATGATCAACGGGGTCCCGACCGCGTACCAGGATATGGAGAAACTAATGAAGGACAATGAAGGGCACCTGGGCGAGACCTTTGCCAGCATGCCGCCATTCGTTCAGACTCTGATCAAGAGTATGCCATCGAAACTTGGAAGTACGCTTGGACCAGAAGTATTCGCCGCCGCGAGTGACAAACCTGGTGCGGACATGAAGGCCCGCCTTAACGCGGCTAGCCATGAGCAACCGCAGAAGATGCAACCGCAGAAGAACAAGAAGAGAAAGGTACCTGACATCAAGAGTATCGCAAAGGATAGGGGTATGGTCACGACAATGCTCAGCAATATTGTCAACTTTCTCAAGTTGCGCTTCCCATTCCTGCTCTCGACGACCAACGTGGTCATGACCTTGTCGACGTTCATCTTGCTGCTTGTGTTTTGGTACTGTCACAAGCGTGGAAAGGAGGTTCGCTTGTCCAGAGAAGCAGAGGCTCAGCTTTCAGCTGCTTCCGACGCTTCAGAGGCCGACGAAGATGAAGATGATGAAGATGATGCCGAGAAGGAGGAGCAAGATGAGGAGGCTGGTGCTGAAGAGGCCGTAGCGGTTCCTGACGACGATGAGGCTACTGAGAAGGCCAAGTCAAGTACTGCGGAGTCTTCCTCGGAAAACCCGACGAGAGACGCTCAAGCTATCATTGAGGAAGCTGAAGGCAAGCAGAAGGCCTAGAAGTTCTCCCTGTCTACAGGGCTTCTCGCGACGCTTCTCGCGACAATCATACGAGTTGACGATCGACTACGAAGGTAATGACAGCGCTGGTTTATGCCGAGTATGTTTGAATTGGATACCAGATATACGAATTGCTTAAGTGGTTTGTATGTAACTTATTATTAGTTAATGATTGAATTATCACATGAATTATCACAAGAATTATCACATGCTTAACGGTTCCTTCCCATAAACATCCAAGCTTCCGACGCCGAGTGGGACAACGCCCTCCGATTGGCCGAGCCCACCAGCGCTTGCCGAAAGCAGCGAATCACTTCTGTACCGCGACTCAAACCTGGAATAATTCACGCTGCCTTGTTGCACTTCACACCTTGCTTGAAACACTCACCAACACGCATATTACTGTCGGAGAGATCTGACGGCTATCAATTGCATCACACCAATACACCACAAACATCATCTATGGGCTTCTGCAGCAACACTTCGCTCGCGTTCAATATCAGCTGGTCTACCGACTACGCTCTCACACCTTCGATTTCTGGCCTTTCACGAACCGATTCAAGTTTCGCATCACTCCTTTGGCAGGTAGTTGTGCGCGGTCCGCCGTGAAGGGCGGACGAAACGGATTGAAGAGGCGGGGATATTCGATCAGTCGCGAATGAATTGACCACTATAAAACCACAGATTTGACGATTGACCGTGAATGGCATTGATCGCATTCTATACCGCTATTGCACTTGGGATTTTTTCACCTTCATACCACGCATAAAATGCCAGCGATGGATGTGGACAACAATGAGTCAGCCGAGCCACGCTCTTCCTCGATCTCAGCTACGGTCCTATCACCTCTACGCAAAGTTGAAACCCATGACGGGGTCATCATCAACAGCGAACACTTCGCGACGGCAGTCATGGAGCCATTGAAACCAAAGCACGGCCGCAGGAAGAAGAAAAAGCATGGAATGCCGCCCGCGGACCCTGCTGCGACGGTGATCAGAGGCTTTGAGACACCAATCACGTCTGGTGGTGAATCGTCCGACGTATCGAGAATTGGATCGCCGTTGCTAAAAGGCCAAATGGGCGGATACCCCATGAGCAGACAGAGCTCCAACCTTTCAAACCTCTCCAACAGCGGAGGACTGAGCGCATTGAAGCAACAACTTGATTCTCTTTCGCTGGACAACGACTCCCGACGACCAAGTTTGATGCGAGTCACTAGCAATGGCGGATCTGGCTTTGAGAGCGCGGCGAGCATGTCATCAGCCACCAGCGACAGCGACAGAACCGAAACGGAGACGTACGAGGTCTCGCTGGAACACGACTTTATCAGTCCCGAGGTCGACTACAAAGCGTCACCTCTGATCGGCGCTGTCGAAGGAGGACTTCGCACCCCGACCATCGTCCGCAAGATGACCGCGAGTGATTTCGACGTTCTCAAGTGCTTGGGCAAGGGAGCATTCGGTACGGTTCACCTCGTGAAACAGCACGCGACCGGCCGACTGTATGCACAGAAACAATTTCGAAAAGCGTCCCTGACGGTCCACAAGCGGCTGGTAGAGCAGACGCGTACCGAGCGGAACATCCTGGAGAGCATCAACAGACACCCATTCGTCGTTAAATTGTTCTACGCATTCCAAGACCACGAGAAGCTCTACCTCATCCTCGAGTACGCCCAAGGCGGTGAGCTCTTCACGCACCTCGCCATGGAACGCATGTTCACCGAAGAAGTCGCCTCCTTCTACATGGCGGAAATGGTACTCGCCCTCGAACACCTCCACCTAAACGTACGCGTCGTCTACCGCGATCTGAAACCCGAAAACTGCCTCCTAGACTCCGAAGGCCACCTCTTGCTCACCGATTTCGGCCTCTCAAAAGTCGCACTGGAAGAAGACAAAGACAGCTGCAACTCGATCCTCGGCACCATCGAGTACATGGCGCCCGAAGTCGTTCAAGGCACATCCTACGGCATGGCGGTGGATTGGTGGTCACTAGGGGCCATCGGCTTCGACCTCCTGACAGGCGCGCCCCCCTTCGGCGGCAACAACCACGCCAAGATCCAGTCCAACATCGTGAAGCAGAAACTGACACTACCGTACTTCCTGGGGCCCGACGCCAAAGACCTCCTGACGCGCCTGCTACGCAAGGAGCCCACCAAGCGCCTCGGCGGCAACATGCCCAAGGACCTGGCGACGATCAAGCAGCACCGCTTCTTCCGCAGGATCGACTGGAAGAAACTGGAGCGCAGGGAGCTCGACCCGCCCATCCGCCCGCTGATCACGGACCCGGAGCTCGCGGAGAATTTCGCAAAGGAGTTTACCGACTTGCCGTTGAGTCCGACCGTGGACAAGAAGATGAGTTTCACCATGGCGATGGCGAAAGAGGGCGCGGCGGGGTCGTCGTCGTCGTCGGCGGTCGCGTCGGAGAGTAATCCGTTTGGCGGCTTCAGTTTCGTTGCTAGTCAGAGTTTGCTCGAGCATAATGATTACCTCATGAGCGATGATTGAATTACATGTACAGGCGGCTGGAGGTTTTTGCATAGTGGACGGGGGTGTTTTGGGCGTCAAGAAAAGGGATTGGCTTCTGGGAGTACGGGTTGGGGGTTGTAGAATAATGTCTATACAGTTTTATTGCGCTCTTGAATGAGCGCTGAACAACGGAAAAGCTACCCATGCATCGCTTGTGTATCGTGGTTGCGTTGACTAAATACACAGGCTGTTGCCGGGCTCTTCTGTACTGCCTTGAACCCGTCAGTGCGTTACTGAGCCGGTCAGAGTTGACACCAGCGGTCTTTCCACGGCCGGTAGAGCGGTCGGACACAGCACGCGGCCTTAAACGACCGCACATATGGGATGCTGTCGATACTGCGTCACTAGGGTGGGTCTCTATCGCGTCCAGATGAGCTCGCGTGGGAACGAGTAATCCACGCTGAACCCGTCCTGCGCCCGCTAGGTGATGCGCATGTCGACAAGCATCGAGGTCTTTCGAATGGGTCTAGGCCAAACCGCTCAATCATGGTCATCACAGCATACAGACCTCCCTTGATTCACCTCCGATCTTGAACGCCAGCTTCTCGCTCACCAGCACATCCTCCGACCCGCTCTGCTCCGGACAGCAGCTCTCCATATCATCAAGAATCTTGAACCACGAGACCATTGCTCGTCGCGCATGCGCCCGCGGCACGGACGCATCGCCGTCGTTCATGGAGCGATTGAACAGCTCCATGCTCACCCAGCCCCGGAAGCCGAGGCCGTCGATGATGGCGCGCGTGATGGCTTTGATCGGCAGGTACCCGCCGCGGTCCTGCTCGCCGTAGAAAAGCCGACAGTTGCGGCTCCAGCTCATGCGGGAGCACTGGTCTGGCGCGTAGAACTCGTGGCCTGGCACGAGTGGCTTGCCCAGCTTCTCTGCGTCGACGACTTGCACGAAGAAGACTTTGCGCACGTCGACGGTGGCGACGAGGCGCTGCATCGATGCTGTGAGCTCTGCTTCGGCGTTGGGCATCTTGCCGTCCGCGCTCGCTGGGTCGCCGTAGACCCGCCCACCAATGTTGTACGTGTCCAGGCAACAGCCGAAGTTCGGCATGTTGACCCTCTGCACCACGGCCCAGCTCTGCTCCCATGTGTTGATGTACGTGCTGAAACAGAGACTCTCGAACGCGAACCGGAACGGCGGAGAGTATGCGGCGCCCAGCTCGGCCACCTCGCGGAAATCCTGCACGATAACGTCCATGTCGCCTGTGATCTCGTGCTCTGGCAGGAAACTCGCCGGCATCTGGATCAAGTCGACGCGCAGGATCTGAGCGAGCGCGAACCAGGACTTGAGCTCTTCGAGCTTGGCGGCGCGTCTCTGTCTGTCGCGTAGACCTTCGCTGTGCATGAATGGCTGCAGGCAGATGATCTCGAGGCCCCGTGAGTCGCACATTGATCTGATTTCGTGCGCGGCTTGTTTAAGGGTTTTGCCAGTGGCGCCCCCTGGTAGTGATTTGGCATAGTACTCCAGATCTTCATAAAATATCTCGACGCCTTCGAGACCGGCGGAGGCTGCTTCGTCGAGTTTTGAGGCCATGTTGTGGACCCATGCTCGGCCGAGAGACATGGAGGAGATGGCTGGTCTGCAGTTCATGTTTGCTGGTGTGTTTTTGCTAGACGAAGTGAAACTGATGACTCCTAGCCTTGTATGATGTCGAGACTCTGGTCGAGGCTGCAATGCGAGTTGAAGTTCGTGATGGACGTAATAAAGGAATACGGATATAGAAAGCACGACGTTACGATAAGCAAAGTGCCACTGGGTAATACTTGCCTAGACTTGAAGAAGTAGGGCGGACGATTAAATCTACACTGAACTTACAGTACTGTCCTTTGCTGAATAGATGCTGCCGGCAATAGAACAGATAGATCCAGGATGATGCTTTACTCAACAGCTACCAACATAACCTGCAAATGGAAGAATGTTTGATGAGAGGTGGTCGATAAGGTAATGACATCTTCCGTCGGCCTTGCAGGATAAATCTCGATCCGGCACACCCCGAAGGCTTTTGGCTAAAACTTTATCCGGAAGGGAACGGAGCGACCACATTTGCAGTGTCGTGTCTGACCTCGAGTCCCGATGCGAACCTCGATGAATTGAAATTATTGTCGCAGACAAAGCTACAGGGGTGTGCACGACGTGAACGATGCATCCACACGTTGACAAAATAGGTGTCGCATACAATGCTAGATCCAGTCTTTTTAGGACAATGTGTATGCCATCAGCAGTCTATCATTCGCTGTATATTTGCTATAATTGTATAAATGTCTAGACTAGCTACATCTTGTAATTGATTGTAGGCATTAAATCTATAAGCTAAGGTAGTCAATGAGTTCTATCAAAAGCGCCCGAGGATCTATAGAGCGACAGTTATTTCGTCACCCGCGTGGCATCCTGTCGATCCCTGCTTCACTATTCACTCGACTCGCTTATTGATAGCGACACTGATACTGGTTTTGGTGAAGACAAGTATGATTTGGAGGCCCAGTTGTAAACAAGAAGGAGTCAGAAGTCCTTATTTGATCCGCGTGCATAGTTCTACTACATGTAATATGCACAATCTACTCTCACGCCCTCTCCTCGGCGTTCTCATAGTGTTCCAACTTGGTCTTCTCGACCGACAAGCCGGCGCCCTCAGCATCATGTCTGAACTCAGCCTGCTCTTCCCTGACCTCGGCAAGCACGGTCTCGTTCGCCCTCCAGACGGGCTTGATCTCGAACAAGCGATCCATGCGCTCAAGCGGTACGGACTTGGTCTCGGGAACGAGGAAGAAGACGAAGACAACGGATAGGATCATCATGGTGGCGAAGAAAATGAAGACGCCGTAGCCGTTCTTGCCCATGCTCAGGAACATCTGCGAGGTGAAGCGTGAGATGATGAAGTTCCAGAACCAGTTGTTGGCCGCGGCCGAGGCTTGGCCGAGGGCACTGATGGGGGTCAGTAAGGGGCTTTGAATTAGGAAGGACGGGAAGTCTTACCGAGTGTTGTTGTCGAAGATTTCAGAGTTGAGAACCCATGGGGTGCCGTTCCAGGTCGGCGTGTAGAAAACAGTCCACAGATAGAAGAAGAAGATAGCTGCGGTACCGCCCGGCGACAGATGCGTGTTCTTGGTGTTGAAAGGCGCGAGCTTGATGTAAGCTCCAATAATGTACATACAGACACCGCCGCCGGCACCACCGATCATGAGCAGCTTTCTACGTCCGAGCTTATCGATGAGGAAGAAGAGCCAGACGAAGGTGATGGCGGTCTTGACGACACCGAAGAGACCGGTGGTGAGGAAGGAATTGTTGCCACCTTGAACACCGATGGCCTTGAAGACGGTTGGTGAGTAGTAGTTGATAGCGTTGATACCGCTACCGTTCTGCCACATGAAGAGAAGGCCACCGAGGATCAATCTCCACTGGAGACTGCGGCTGCGGGCGACTGCCTTGAACGGGGCGAAGAAACCACGACCAATAGCGGCCGATTGTTCCTCGAGTGCAGCATCAATGAAGCCAATCTCCTCAACCATGTAAATGTCATCAGCCTCGAGTTGACGGATCCAGCAGAGATTTTTCATGGCTTCTTCGCGTCTGTTCCTAGACATTAACCAACGAGGAGACTCTTTCAACCAGAAAGCCCCAATGAACAGCAGACCACCTGGGATGAGTTGGACGGCGAATGGGATGATCCACTGTTGATGATTTGATTTGTGGTGCAGAGAAAGTCCGTAGTTGATCCAGAAACCAACAAGACCGCCGGTCTGCCAGCCGAGTTCGTAGAGACCAACCAAACGACCTCTAATGGCTGGAGGAGCAAGTTCAGCAATGTAGATGGGCACAATCATAGAACAAGCACCAACACCGACACCACCAAGGACACGACCGGCGTAAATGAAACCCAGGCCGCGGGCACCAGAAGCACCGAGAGTGAGAGCAGCACCGATGGTGAATATGCATGACCAGAAGACCAATGACCATTTACGGCCGATGTAGAATGCCGAGACGTAGGCGAAGATGGCACCCCAGAAGGCACCTGCTTGGTAGACCGAGACGATATTCTCCTTGACGAATGCAAGGTGCTCAGCAGTCATGTTTCCGAAACCAAACTCCTTGGCGAAAGATGGCAGGGCAATGGTGGTGCCGATGAAAGCAGAGTCGTAGCCGATCATGCATGATGCGAACGATGCAACAGCAGCACAGGCATAGACGCGCCAGTTGTAGACGGACTTTGGCGTAGGCCTGTCCTCGACGAGGGTGAGAAGGCCCATGGTGTGTAAGGGTGATCGAGGTGTGTCTTGTCGTGACTAGTGTTTGTCCTCGAATTGTGGAGAGCAGTGGTGTGCTCGAATATGGCAGTGCGAAACGGACTGCTGAATGAAGATGAAAGGCGGAGAAACAGAGGGTGAAGTTGAGGTCAGATATATGGTGTGCGAAACGGAGATGCAAAAAGGTACGTGCAGCAAAGTAGTGCAGTACTAACGTTGGATTTCCCACGGGGTACTCCAGACCGCACGCGTGGGATCAGCCACCATATCGTGGCAACGAGATGTGCAAGCGGAGAACGATGGAGTGGATGATGAGAAACACACCAATGGCGGACGTGGCAGACGTGTGAGTTGCAACCTACCTTCGAAAAAGCATTCCGGCCTGTGGTACCACGTACTGGAAGAGTTTTCAACCGCACACTCCGGCCTGGCCTAGACGGGCGTTGTTGAGTTCCTTGGGCCGGAAGCGGAGCTAGATCGGAGTGAAGTTGGTGATGGAACCGGCCCTTTTCCAACTTGACTGCGCTTGTTCTCCGCAAAGTACGAGAAGATACGACGGTACAGAAGAAGCCGAGGACCGCCTCCAGGTAAGGGAAGAATACTTAGCCGGTGCGTAAAGGTTCCAACGACAGCGTCAAGTCTTTCCCGACCTTCTTCCAAGACGTGGATGAACTCTCAGAATGGTGAAGGGTCCCGAAAACCAACAGCGTGATCTCTTCGTCTCGTAGTGCACGGTTGGGAAACTGACCAGTTTCTGATCTGTCTTTACGCGATACCGCCGTGGAAATGTGTGTTGTAGTTGGAGAGTTGCCAATATCGGACATGTGATTTGTGAAGCCGGTAAGAGTGGAGCTACAATAGTTGAACCTCGTTGCATGCTGGAGTAACATAGAAACTTGGACTCTTCAATCATAGGCTTCTACCATTGACACGAGCGGACACCTTGTCCATTGTTGGAATCGCATAACATTGAATATCTACGACACAAAATCGTAAGAAAGAATAACCACTCGGCTCGATAGAAGAATCTGGCATCTCAAGTCAAAGAACATCTATCTTCATATACCCAAACCACGACGATGGATCCCTCAGCAGCACCAGTCCTGCCACCGACCGAAGACCTCGAGAGATTCGGCTTCCTCTTCGGCTACCCAATAGCCCACTCGTACTCACCACTCTTCCACCAAACAATCTTCGACACCCTCGGCCTCCAATGGCGCCAAATGTTCTACGAATCAACCAATATATCGTCCTTCCTAGCCACAATCCGGGACCCCAAATTCTTCGGCTCCTCAGTAACAATGCCACACAAAGTCGCGATCCTGCCACACCTCGACGCCATTACCGACGAAGGCCGTAGCGTCGGCGCCTGCAACACAATCTACCTCGACCACTCGTCCGACGGCACCCGCAAGCTCGTGGGCACAAATACCGACGTAGTGGGGATCTACGAGTCGTTCTATCAAAACCTGCCCGATCCGAGTAGCCTCATCGACGGCCGGCCAGGTATGGTCGTCGGTGGCGGCGGTGCGGCGCGAGCGGCTGTCTACGCGCTGAAGAAGATGATGCGTCTGGGAACCGTGTATCTCGTCAACCGCGATGCTGCAGAGGTCGAGGGCATCGTGTCATGGTGCACCGAGCACGGCTACGGCGACGGGCTGGTGCACGTCGCGACGCCGGCGCAGGCGGAGGAGCTCGAGGGCCCCGGCGCCATCGTGGCGTGTGTGCCTGACATTGTGCCCGTGACGCCGGCCGAGGTGGCGGCGCGCGCTACATTCGAGGTGTTTCTGCACAAGCCGCACAAGGGCGCTATTCTCGAGATGGCATATCATCCCAAGCCGTATACGGCGATTGCGGCGTTGAGCGAGGGCGCGGGCTGGACGACTATCCTCGGCACCGAGGCGATGATTTATCAGGGGCTGGCGCAGAGTCGGTTGTGGACTGGGAAGACGCTGGAGGAGTTGCCGGTTGAGAAGGTCAAGGCTGTTATCAAGGCCAAGTTGAGTGAGACACATTAGGGGACCGTTTTGTGGGATCTGAACTCTGGAATTTGAGGGCAGGAATGTAGTCATGCTCCTGGCCGAGAGTATTCTAGATGATTCACCCGCTTCCACACTTCTCTGACTACTCGTTCTTGGCTCTGGCGACCTGTTTCTGTCGCTGATGGACCGGCCGGTCTGATGGCGAGGTATAATCTACTGCCCAGTCTCACGTCCTCTATCGGTGCACTGTCGGGATCTGACGGTGGATTGGCAGTTGTAACGAGTCCACCGGCCTCTTCTAGTAGACAAATACCAGCAGCAACGTCCCTAATCACCGTCAGTGTCATTATCCGTAAAGTAAAGCGTGAGACGTACCACTCCCAACAACCTCCTTCCCACCAGATATCAAACGCACCCATAGCGCAATACGCCAGATCCAAGGTAGCACTCCCAAGACTTCTCACACCATGCACCATACCGCCTTTCCCTTCTCTGCCACCGATCTCCACGGCCATGTTCAAGAAGCTGTCAATCTTCCTATACAAATTACCATCCGGAACATCCTTACGATCCTTGCCCCACTCGCAAGCGAAGACGCAGCCCTTTGGCGCATTCTGCGGCAACGGTGGTACCGGGTTCCTGACCATCGGTAGCTGCTGCGATTCGTTAAGAAAGGCGCCTCTGCCCTTGCAGGCGGAGAACAACTGCTTCAGAAACGGGGCGTAGATGACTCCGATGACGGGTTTGCCGCGCACGACAAAGGCGATCGAGACGCAGAACATGGGGAACAGGTGCGTGTAGTTGACTGTTCCGTCGAGTGGGTCGATGCACCATGTTGGCTCGTTGTTGATCAGGTAGTCTCTCGATGCGCCTTTGGAGTAGGATTCTTCCCCGACGAATCTTGGTGTCTCGTTAGCTGGGAAGGAGGGTCTGATGGAGTCGTGAGACTGACTTGTGGTCTGGATACGCGGCGGTGATCTTGTCGTGGATGAATTTCTCAACGTCTTTGATGGAGGATCAGTATAGTGCAAAGAAAGGGTACGGTAGTGTGGCATGACTGAAAGTGCGTCGTTTTCTCTCCTTACGACTGCTGGATATGTATGAGAGAAATACAACACGCTCGCAATCATGTTCAATATAGACGAAACCCACTGACCTTCATCCGTCTGTGTGACTATATCAACCGCACTGTCTTTCTCGATATGAGTCTGAGCCGGGCCAGTGTATCTTGCTTCGGCTGCCTCGAGCAGCATCTGGCCAGCATCTTTGCCTAGTTGCACAGCAAAAGCGTAGATGCGGTCAAGTTTTTCGGTAGATATATCGCCTGACATTGTGGTTATGTTGTATCTCGGTGCACTTCCAACAAGCTTGCAGGTCGATAGACTCTCGGACAATAAAGGTCGATAGACTCTCACTATCACCGCTTAATGCCGGCTTCAATTGCTTATCGATTGACAGCTTGACAAAAGGGATTACTGTATGTGATTCCTGGTCGATCATGTTGTGGAACAGTGGAACACTCATCATTCTGCCGATACACTTGGTTGCGGGAAAGTATTCTACCGGGATTAAATACCGGTATGCACCTCAGTCTGTACAGTGTCTTGATCACGAGTACCATGTTCTTGACAACAATTACAGATCTCTCTTTTGACAATTGATTTTTCATGTAATGGGCTTAACAAGGCACAACATTGACCACTTTTAAAGCAACATCAGACACCCAGCAGAGTAAGCAAATATATCACAGCCCGCGGTGTCCAGTCACCGACCCTTCTTTCATCGCCTCGATCGATATCACAGTTTTCTGATACTGGACAGCTCAGAGGTCGAAGCTACTATACAGTCACCTCATCTCGGTGCGACCTGCCTCGATCCTATTTTTGTTGAATATATTAGAGGGCACAGCAAAAACCCAGAATGTCCGGCTCCATCCTCCTAATCAACGGTCCAAACCTGAACCTCCTCGGGACACGCGAACCACACATCTACGGCAGCGAAACCCTTTCCGATGTCGAGAAGTCTGCAGAATCCCGCGCAGAAGCACAGTCCGCGACCATAGAGTGCTTCCAATCAAACTGGGAGGGCGCCATCATCGACAAGATCCACGCAGCAAGAGGCAACACCGACTACATAATCATCAATCCGGGAGCGTTCACACACACCAGCGTTGCGATCAGAGATGCTCTGACGGGCGTCGCGATACCGTTTATCGAGATACATATCAGCAATGTCCATGCGAGGGAGGAGTTTAGGCATAAGAGTTTCTTGAGTGACAAGGCGGTGGCTGTTATTGCTGGGCTAGGCACGTATGGATATATTGTTGCTGTGGACTTTGCTGTGAGGCAGATTAATAAGGGGAAGGATGTGACGAAGACAGGGTCGGGTCTTTTGTTGAAATAGGATTGTACTAGACTTCGAGGTTGCATTTCCACTTCCTATACCATGAAGAGTAACACACAATAGAAGATGCTCCACGGGCCAAACGAATAATCTACCAAGCTCTTTCACCTCGCCGGACGGAGGTTGTAGTGCTGTACGCGCAGGAAATGAAATTCGTAGTCTGACGGTGTTTTTTGAGTGCACAAGTATGAATATTAATGTCAGAAATACCTACTGTAACTTATACAGAATAGATAACAATGTGTCCATGACTCAATTCGACATAGGGCTGAGCGGCCGATCGGGACGATGCACCGAGATCAGATCTGCGCAGCGAAACTCTACGTCATCTTGATCTAATTCCATACAATGAGACAACCAGTGCACATCGTGAACGATCAACAAGAATCTATGACAGGGTTCGACCGCCAACCATGCAGGCTGTCTTGTATATGTCCCATGGCATTCTTCGAGAAAGCTTGCAGTCCCTTGCAACACTTCCACAAACCCTAGCAAGCATGAGTTTCTCGGACATTCTGGCCTCGTTCATGGATCCCACCCCGCGGCCAGGATTACATCCTATACCGGGTACAGTACCTCTGACACTCGAGGCTGCCATATGTCCACCAGTCATCTACTACCTGGCCCTGCTATTCTTGCCCCCTGCACCACCTCAAGCACTGGATTCAATCGGGGTGCACCTTTTGCGAAACACACTGGCTCTACTCGCTGGCTTTCTTTTCTTCAGACTACCATTGGCCTACCATGTACCGCAGTCAGTCGGACTCACCTATCAACTGGGTCTTATCGGTCTATACGGGGGCTGCAGAGTGCTGGATGCCTTTTTCATCAGTCCCTACTTCTTCCAACACATTCCACGTCGCGTCAAATACACCCACGTCACACGAGTCGAGACTCCAGCACCGCAGGGCACAGTCACGAAGGAGCGACCAACTGTCGCAGAGGGATTCCAATCCGACACGAAGAAGACAGACGACGACGACGACGACAAGTCCTTCATGGAGAGGATCTCCAACGGCCAGGTCCGCGGCGTCATCACGCCCGCCGCAGACCCGCACACAGCACGCCTCTCCGCCTCCGACATGGCCGACAACGTGACAACGACCCTCAAGAACGGCTCCATGCCCTCAGCGAGCGAATCGTACTTCCTACTGGAGAAGACGCTCGCAGGACCCAAACCGCAACCCGTGACCGAATTCGCCACCTCCGAAGACGGCTGGCCGCACAGCTTCCTGGACCGCGCTTCCTGGGCCCTCGAACTCGAGCTGAGCATGCGCGGCGTGGGCTTCACCTGGACGACAGCGGACGTGCGGCACACGCGCAAGACCTGGCTGCCAACCATCCAGAACCGCATCCACAGCATCATGGTACACGTCGTCCCGATCCTGGCGCTCTGCTTCGCCGTCATACGCTACATGTACACGCACCACATCCACAACGAGGACATCGCGTGGGAGCCGCAAGTCGCCGACAGCCCGACTCGGAACCGCAATCCGTTCGACACCCGCCTCGCGCTGCCGCAGCAGTTGCTCCTGACCGCGGCGCTGGGCGCCTTCCTCATGGCCGCCTTCAGCCTCGCCCATAGCGTCTTCGCCATCATCTGTGCGCCGCTCGCGCCGAGTCCGTTGGCTTTCTTCCCGCCCCTGTATACCACGCCGGTGTGGGACATTGCGTCGGTGCGCGGCTTCTGGAGTTATGGCTGGCACCGGCTTTTCGCGCGGCTGTTCCTCGTCTACGGCGTCTGGCCCGGTGAGTGGTTGGAGAGGAAACTTACGGGGAAACGCAACGATCAGCCTGCTGATGTTGGCAAAGTCCTCGGCGGGTTTATCAGTAGTGCGTTCTGTCATTCGTTTGCGGTTAGGTGTGTCCTTGGTGGTGAGTGGGGAAGGGCCACTGGCGAGGCCTGGTTCTTCGCTATGAACGGCTTGGCGGTTGTGTTGGAGGAGATCGTCAGTAGGATTGTGTACAGGGCCAGAAAGAAGGCTGGTCGTCCGCTGACCATGTGGTATGATGGCTACGTCGGCCGCATCTGGTGGATTGCTGTGCTGCTATACAGCGGCAGGAATTTTGCGAGGGGATGGGTCAATGCTGGTCTCGTGCGAGAGATGGCTGCTATGTAGAGTATAGTGCCTTGCTATGAGATCGACGACCAATTCTACTATCACGTTTCTCGATTGGTGCATGTTGATACCTTAACTTGGACCCCGGAGAACCTCCATGATCATATGCCGACACAAACCACCGGGTCCCCATGTGGGGTAGTGGGGTGACTCCACGACATAATCTCGACTTCAACAAACAATGACCTGTCGTTTGACCTTTACACTTTCCCACATCCTTTCAGCATCTCCTCTAACACACTTCCCAACCGCCGCAATGGACCCGTCAGAAGTCGACATCCCTGAGCTAAAGGACCTCACAATCGACAACATCACCGAGAACGTGCACGCAATCAACTCGCGATGCCCCGATCCACGCATGAAGTACCTGCTGGAGCGACTAGTGACACACGTGCACGACTTTGCACGCGAGACGCGTCTGAGCACCAACGAATGGATGGCGGCGATCCAGTTCCTGACGCAAGTCGGCCAGATCAGCAGTGATGTCAGGCAGGTACGCAAGAAAAGCACACGGTTCGATATCACGAGAGACCCCATCGAAGACGGTGGAAAGAATCCCTTCATAGCAAGAGCAGTGGGGGGTAATACAAGCACGACCGAGACTGATACTGTGATCCCAGGAATTCATCCTGCTTTCCGACGTCATCGGCCTCTCCCTGCTGGTCGACAGCATAGACCACCCGAAGCCCGCCGAGTCGACCGAAGGCACCGTCCTAGGGCCCTTCCACACACACGACGCCGAAGCCGAAGACAACGGCTCGACCATCTCCCACGACCCGCAGGGCGAGCCCTGTCTGGTGCTGTGCACATTGCGCGACACCTCCGGGCGGCCGATCGCGGACGCCAAGATCGACGTCTGGGAGACCGACAGCAAGGGCTTCTACGACGTGCAGTACGCGGACCGGGCGGCGCCCGAGGGACGCGCGGTGCTGAAGAGCGACGCCGACGGCAAGTTCTGGTTCAAGGCTATCGTGCCTGTGCCGTATCCGATTCCGCATGACGGGCCTGTTGGCAAGCTGCTCAAGGCGCTCAAGAGGCATCCGTACAGGCCTAGTCACATGCATTTCATGTTTCAGAAGAGCGGCTTTGATCATTTGATTACGTTAGTTCCCCCTTTCCTCTGCACATCCTACAGTCACTAACGCGCACAGTTCCCTCTACCTCCGCGGCGACCCGTACGAGACATCCGATGCCGTCTTCGGCGTCAAGGAGAGTCTGCTCATTAACCTCGGAACAGTGACTGCGGAGCAGGCGAAGGAGTACGGCGTCAAGGAGGGCGGCAAGTCCATCACGTACGACTTTGTGCTGGTCAGCGATGACGAGGCCCGCCAGTTGCGTGAGGACAAGGCTATGGCTGCCATGAAGGCGCAGGGCCGGAAGATGAAGCTCTATCAAGGCTTGCCGGTGCCAGATGTAGACTAGTTGTCTGATAGCCATTCTGAGCACAATGTCTTCGTAACACTGGACCGCATTCTTTGACTGTCTGTGATGTTGTAATAGACGGCTGATGGCATACACAGTGTCCTGGAAAGCGAAAATCTGGCGTGTATGCGACAGTCATCTTGTCAACCGCGGGAGTGTGTGAACTCTCACATGCCGTTGAAGCTGTTGTTGTTATTATTGTTGGTGCCAGGCTGCAGATACGCCAGCATAGGATCCGTTGCCTGATAGTCTGCTCCGAAAAAGGTGCTCAAGTCCAGATCGGGCCCGACACCGAGATTCTGCATGAATTGCGCTCCGTCTTGGGCGTGTCGGCTGCCTTCTAGCATGGCGATCTCCTCAAACAATGCATCAAAGTCAGGATTTGTGCCGCCTTCGGAGAAGAAGTCGGGTGTAACTTGGTCATTGTACGGTGCGATTGGAAATTCCGAGGCCATGGCGGTTGATGCATCTTGCGTCGGTGTCGGTTGTAGTGTGTTTGAGAGAGAATTATTGGGATAGAAGTTGTGAGTCTGACCGTCGGTGTAGATCGGCTGCTGTGGTAGACGTGCCTGCTGCGGACTGTTGCTTGGTGGTAAGATGTTGAACCGTGTGGCCAACTGAGATCCTCTCATGGCCTCTAGTGTATTCGCAGCGTTTATGGACTCGGCGTAGATATCATTTGTGTGAGAACTATCGGCTCGTGATATTGTGGTCGCCATTGATGGTGGCGGTAAATGAGTGGAAAGTGGTGAGGATGTAGAAGCTGATGCATTATCGACCACCATCGGTATTTGTATTGACCAAATTTGACAAAGATTCTTGACTGCCGGCCGCAGGAGAATGTTTCGATATGCCGACAAGTCTTGCATCTTAGCGAGACGTTCGAGAAGAGGAAGGAACGTGGGTGGTACTGCTGGGACACCTCCCAACGCCAAGAATCGGTCCATTGACCTCATAGCAGTGTCCAGTAATGTGCGTGTTGAAACACTACCGTCTTCGACTGTACGCCATGCGGCCATCAACTTGAGGTGTACGAGCTGAGGCGATGACGAGAACTCGATCGAATTCGAGCTCAAGGACGTCTTATCTAGAAAGTCTGTCCCTTGACCAAATATGCCTACCAGACTGTTGAAAGTGCTCAATGTTCTCGCAGGTTGTCTGTCCGAACTCGGGGCGGCACCCTCCCACGGCGTCCATTCTTCCAAACCGTCTTCGTTGATGGGTCCTACGTGAGAGATCAGGTCTGACGTCAGATGGGCAGGCTTCTTGAGGTACATGGCGATGATAGACTCGAGGACGAAGCATGCCAGGATGATGTGACCACATCTCGGGTCACAGTTTTCGTTTCTGGGTCTCTTAGACGATACCAGGGTGTGTAGGTCCAGCAGAAGAGCTATCCTGACGGCGTTTCCGACTGTGATCCATGCTTGCGACCAGTCACGCTTGCCGAGGTATATAATGCTTAAGATAAGCAGAGCCTTGACGTGACCGACCTCGTGACCTTGGCGATCTAGAGGCATGAGACTTCGAGCTTGTGTTATCATAGCGGCGGTCGTCTCTGTGTCCGTCGCGCTTGAGGTCTGCACAGCTGCTAATGCAATGACGGCCCAGAGTTCGGCGTGCTTCCCGGAGTCAGCTGAGCCGGGCAGGATTCTGAGGCCCTCTGCTGGATACGAGTGTACAGTCTTGAGAATGTCGTTCTTCTCTGATATCGGTAGCCACGAATGTGTGTAGGTATAATAGACATCAAGGAGGTTCCAGAAGTTATTCGGCAATCGCAGAGCGACCGTGGCCGCAGAGGCACGGTTTTGAGGTACGGAACTTGAGTGAATTGATGGGTTAGTCTTCCCTCCCGACGAACGATGTGAGAGGGGTAGTTGGGTGATATTCAACGGTCTGTCACTGCTGGTGAAGTCCACCCGAAGACCATCCATCGACCGCGTGTTATTGCTGATGGTCTCCCGACTCGTTGATTCTGTTGATCGCGTCGAGGGCTCTGCCTCCCTACCGCTTGGTCGCTGTGCCGGAGTAACGAGGTGTTTCGAGGCCGTGTCCGCCGCTTGGTAAACAAGAGCCTCTGCTTCTGCCCCATTTGACAACAACTGATCGATGTGTTTATTCACAATACTCGAAGACCAATGACTGTGGATCGCGTCAGAGTCGGTGGGAAGTTTCCCGGTCAATGCCTTGTGAAGATCGCCGCCAGCATTCGCGAGCTCCTGCTTAAGGAGCTGCTCCGAGTCGATACGTTGTGAGAAGAGCCAACCTAGAGTGACTTCGAGAGCACGGATGTAACCGGGTTGAATACCACGCTTCTTAGGACTGGTAGCGTATGTACATTGTCGCTTACTCGCGAGACAGGTCTGACACGATGGTTTTAGTCCATCACACTTCTCGCGACCTGGAACCGATTAACGACTTTGTTGATGTATTGAAAATGAACACTTTGGTGTTTGGTTGCCTTTGTCCACCGGGTGAATGTTGATCCAAGAGAAGGGAGCACATACTTAGGCGGCACTGATCGCACGCGCGCGAGACTCTTTGCTTCTTGACTTTAGGGCTCTTCGTACCCTCGCTTTCACTCCCATCACCTTGCGCTCCGAGTCTCCGATTTCTCTTCAATGCGCTTGCGCTGGTACCTGTCTCCGTCGTCGACATGGTCCTAGCCCATTGTGGGAGTGAAGACTGCGGCGAATAGCTCACTTCTGATCATTGGCTTCCATCTGGCATTTCAACATTCAATGTGATACCAGCCCAGAGCAGTCTTCCGTTATACGACTTGACACAGAAATGCATCAACGAGTTCATTGGTGAGCGCGTGCCACAATGCAGAGGCCGTATATAGCGGACGGTGGGCCTGATGCTGCATAGTTCCTTCCCTCGGCTAATGACAATTCCACACTGCGGCCGGTCTAGGTGTCTAGGTAGTCGCGATCGGCGCAGAGCCGCATGTGGGCGTGTACCAGGCACCACTCCCATTCGAAGTCATTCCCCAAGTTGAGTATTGCCCTCCTCTCTCTGTTCACGAGGTCGACAAACTGCTCGTTAAATCTACGATGGTCTTGCTCCCCTCTATGCATCTCCGAAGGCTTGAAACTCGTCACCGGTGATGATCCTCAACAGCGCTGGACTTGGGCTAGCGTCATATCGTGACCACGTACCCGCGCAAGCATGGCGGTAGGCATCAAGAGGTCATATGCAGAGATGCAGGACCGAATTGACTCGACTTCTGCTCCTCCCTCCCGCTTGACATCTCCAGACGCTGGTCATTCGCGACCAGGCTCTCCCTTCAAACCGTCTCACAATCTGGCTTCATCACAGTCACTGGACAATGGAACTTCGCAACATACAGAGATTCCGCGCCTGCGTTGGAACGCTAATGCATCTATCGTCCTGGTAGGCCTTCAAGGATCTGGCAAATCCAGTCTTGCCATCCTCGCGGCATCAGCCTACAACCGAAGACTGATCGAATTCGAGAAAGTCTTCACAGAACGGACTGGCCAGACTATCGCAGCCCACCGACAGACTGTGGACATTGCAGAACACCATCATCAACATCGTCACATCTTCGAGCAGGTACTGAACGAGCACAGTACTGGAAGTGTCATTGTCTGCAGCTTCGCTGATTTGGAGAGAGGCGGACGCTTTTTGCGGCACTTTGCCCAAACCCACCCAGTCATTCATGTTGTACGCGACATCGCTGGTATCTCGTCGGAAGTTGACGTGTGGGCACCGGAAAAGACTGCTAAGATGTTGGCCGCCAGCGGACGTCTACTCCGATCTTGCACAAATTACGAGTTCTTTAACTGCACCGAAACCGATGAAGTATTTGATCAGGGAGACTACGTCCACCCAGAAAGGGCCAACGAGGATGTCGAATTGCGACCGGCCACCATCACTCCGACCGCGCCATTTCTGAAGCTAAAGCGAGCGGAGAGAGACTTTCTCAAGTTTCTAAGAATGATTTTGGGGGATCTATCTCGGACGCCATCACATCAATCTGCGTACCCATTGTCGCAAATACCGGTCGAACAACGCAAATATACATATGCTGTAGCAGTTAGATCCTCTGACATTCTCCGCGACGACATCAATATGGAGGAGGTGCTGGTCGGTGCAGACGCCTTGCAAATAGTCTACGATTTCGCACCATCCGATCTCCAGTCTGATGTGCCTTATATGCTGGGCGAAGTCTTCTCACGTGCTAGACGATCCACAGTCCTGCCAATGGTGCTGGAATTGAAGTTCGATTGCTACGGCTCGGACGCGAGAGACCGTGCTCTACACGTTCAGCATCTCCGCTATTGTCTGCGGTTTGCGCCAGAGTATCTCATCGTCAACATGGAGCTGGATGACATGGCATGGAAAGATGTCGTCAGCCTCAAGGGCAATACCACTATCATAGCACAAGCGTCAAAGATACATCGATTGCCTACCGGGTGGGCTGACGAGCGATGTAACGAGTTGGTAGAAAGAGCTCAGGGTCTTGCAGCTGATATGCTTCAGATGTCTGCACAAGCAACTTCCATGGACGACAATGCTGGCGTACCTGCCTTTCGACATAAGACACGATCCACCCCACTACTTGTTAGTGCGTTCAACACTGGCAAACATGGAAGAATTACGCAGTGCTTCAACCCAGGGATGAGTCCGGTCATATCACATTCGCTGTCGCGTCCGCCGGATGACAGCACAATATGTCAGATCACAGCTCAACAAGCTACGCAAGCACTCTTTGCATCATACATGTATGATCCTCTCCAATTCTATATTCTAGGAGGCGCAGTAGAATTCTCACTGTCGCCCAATATGCACAATGCCGCTTATCAGGCCCTTGGCATGCCTCACAACTACAAAGCTTTGTCTGCCTGTGCGCTAGACGTGGTTCGAGATTTGGCTGCCGACGACTACTGCGGCGGCTTTGCGGTCACTCAACCTTTCAAAGTCGAAGTACTGAAATACTTGACATCTCTCAGCAAACATGCCACCATCATCCGCGCGGTCAACACTGTCCTTCCAGTTCGCCGCGTATTCAACGACAAGGTACCAGAAGATGTTGAGGTCATCAATACTCGTAATCAGTCAGGACCCATCCACTTTCTTCATGGCGACAACACAGACTGGATCGGCATCCGAGCCTGTGTGAGACGTGGTTTGTCGCCCATCAACACGGTGCGATCGCACAGCTGTGGTCTTATCGTTGGCGCTGGAGGCATGGCTCGAGCCTCCATCTACGCTATGCTGCATATGGGCGTGCGAAACATCTTCGTTTACAGCCGCACAGTCTCGACAGCAGAAGAGCTGGCAGACTACTACAACAACCTTGATTCCGAGATGATGCCTGGTGACTATCACGTCAGGTCACACGGCAAATCCCGCCCCTCGCCGAAGATCGTCCATGTCATCAGATCTATGAACGACTCGTGGCCATCAGGCTTCAGACCGCCAACAATGATCGTTTCCAGTGTGCCGGCCGAACGAAATGCTCACGGTAAGCTCGTGGCGCCATTCACGCTACCGCAAGACTGGCTCAAAAGTCCTACCGGCGGAGTCTTGCTCGAACATACATATGAACCTCTAGAGACAGATCTGGTGCGACAAGTGCGTGCTGAAGCCCTCCGCGGATGGATCGTCATGACAGGGCTGGACATGCTGCCGGAGCAAGCATTTGCACAGTTCGAGCTGTTTACGGGCAGAAGGGCGCCGAGACGAATCATGAGGCAAGAAGTGCTCAAGGCCCTGCGAAATGCAGCTGAGCAAGGATGAGACAGAAGGTGCTCGACCGTCATTGCTGTACACCAGTCGCTATACCAAGTTCACATTTTTCAGTAGAATGTCCGAAGAATAAAGGATGATGTCTTTAGATAGCAAATATATGCAGTGATCACGTAGACGTGATGACGCCGAGTCGTGAAAAGATACCGGAGAGAACAAACGGGAACAACACAGTCGTCACATTGTTCCATTCAGCCGGAGATATCATTCAGCCCACGCGCCAAGAAGCCCACCCCTGACGATCGAGAACGAGCAAAAAGTCGAGGTCGGGCCCGCAGAATTCACTACTCCACACACGGCTGAGCCACGAGCTCTTCCTCGCTTCTGAACAACGTGCACTGCTCTAGGCCCCGCTGTGCCAATACGACGAGATGTCGCTGCCAACTTGCCAATTGATGTCACCGTTGCGGACTTGGGCGCATGAACAAGTGGGCGGCAGCCATGAACCTCGGTCGAACGGTCCCTGGAACCGACGTCGAAAGTCAATTCACGTCTACGTCGTAGGTAACACATATCACACATACCTGTCCTCCTCCAATAAACCCTCTCATACCTCTCACTTCTCCAAATACCTCTGCAGACCCAGAAATATCCTTCCAAAGACATAGTTGAATCATCCAGATCCCTACACCCAACAATGGCCCTCCCCGACGCTCCCGGCGCCAAATCCCCCGCCTACTCCCTCGAGACCAACAACCTCACCAACCTAGTGACCTACAACAACTCGCCAGCGGGACTGTCGATTAACAGCGCCGTCGCCCTGCAGGCGGGTGCCCTCTTCGCGCCGATCACGACCTCGACCCCCGCCGACGCCAAGCGCTGGTCGACAGTGCAGACCGGCAGAGACAGCCACATGGAGCTCAACAGCGCACTGCTGTACATGAACCACTCGTGCAACCCATCACTGGAAGTCGACGTCCAAGAGATGGTGGTCCGAGTCGCACGCGGCCGTGATCTGGAGAAGGGGGACGAATTGACATTTTTCTACCCGTCGACAGAGTGGGACTTTGCCGGCCCGTTCAGGTGTCTTTGTGCGGAGCAGGGCTGTTTGGGCGAGGTCAAGGGCGCGAAACATATTTCTGCCGAGGACGCGGAGAGGTGGTGGTTCAATCAGCATATTAGAGCTTTGATGCAGGAGAGGGATGCGAAATAGATGAGCGGATTTGAATACTGCATGGGCTTGGATGAGGGATGAGATAGTCACGCGCGATTTCCCAAGACTATTTCATCTCCGATGCCTTTTCTTCGCCAGTCTCTCCCTTTGCGTTCTCGAACGTCTCGCGATCGCTCTGCGCGCTTTTGTCCCTCGTCTCCTGACAAGTCCATCAGTGACAAGTCACTCGTTACCACGCCATTCTCTTCGCTGTACGCTTGGAAGCGGCTATCACCGCACGCCCAGCATTCTTGTGCTTATTCTTTGGCTTCTGTACACCTGACTTGCCAGTCACTGTACCAAGACTATCTACGCTAATCTCCTTCTTCTTGTCGTGCTGTCTTAGTGGCGGCATCTTGAATTGTCGATAAATGCTCTGAAGAGTCCAACGTTGGTATGTAAGAGAACAGAGGAAAAGAAGAAGATGAAGAAACCCGAGGGAATCTACCACGTCCACTCCCTAATGAGCGGAGCTCTCCAAGACGAAACGTGAGGTCACTCATACCGGCTTTCTAGCGATTGCTATTCCTTCGGAAACAGCAAAGCAAGGTCCAGCGCCAATGACCACGGTCTACTACCGCAAACACCTCGTAAGAGACCATTCTTATGTTTAAAACACTATCTTATCGAAGTGTCATCAAATTTTATGTCTCGCCGGCAATGGCCTACGCAAATGTATCTTACTGCTTTGTTTTGTCCAACGTGATACAGTAATGTACGCCGAATACGAACCTGAAACTCCTTCTCGTTTGAAGACGACCCCACCAACGCGCTTCGGCCCGACAGTGCCCGCTTTCGTGCCTGAGGGTGTGACCGCCAACTTTCCATCATCCATCCGCTACCGTCAACAAAGACACTTCTACTCCCACATACGCTCGTAGATCAATCGCTCTACAGATCCACACAAAGACACAAACCCAGAACAGTTCTCGAAGTTTCAAAAGTTCTTCAATCCACAGGATGTCCTGGCAAGGTCAGTAATCCTACCTCCAGAATTCCCCTACGAGCAATGGCTGACTAGTTCTATAGCATACGTTGACCAAAGGTATGCGGTTCCACATCGATCTCGCCAGCTCCGCCAGAGACTAACACACCCTCACCAGTCTGGTCGGCACCGGCAATGTCGACAAAGCCGCAATCTTCAACTCTGAAGGCAACAGCGTCTGGGCCACCTCCGCTGGCTTCAACGTACGTCAAGGTTCTTTCCCACGCCCTCTCCCGCACCCCATGGCTCTGATCGGACGCCCGAGACGGTAGATCTGGCACCAGCGATCTGCGGAAAAGGGCATGGTTCTGGCTCGGCACGGCCACAGGCGATAAGAAGCACAGATAAGCGAACAACCACACAGATCGCTGACACCCAGCCTCACAGGTCGGACCGCAAGAGATGAAAGAGATCGTCACCGCGTATAAAGACAAAGGCGACAAGAACGGCGTCAAGCAAGTGCAGTCGTCCGGTCTACACGTCGGCGGCGAGCGACACATTGTGCTCAAGGCCGACGAGCGCAGCTTATACGGCAAGAAGGTGTGTCCAGACGTTCCCAGAACCAAAATCCCCGCAGGGTCTAGGAGACAGCCATCCTACCCCCGTCACACGGAGCGGCTTTTGTGGGGAATGAATGAGCAGAGCTAATGGAATCCGCGCAGGGCAAGGAAGGCATCATCATCGTCAAGACCACCCAAGCTATCCTCGTCACACATTACCCCGAGACCGTCCAGCCCGGCTCCGCTGCAAACACTGTCGAGCAACTTGGCGATTACCTCATTTCCGTTGGTTACTAGACAAGTCGTACCCGACTCGCCAAATCATGACTAAAAGAGCAGGAAGCAGGAAGCAGGGACGGATTCGCACTGGCTTCGGGACGGCAAGAAGGATCATGGCGGGCTCTGGTAGTCCGTTTGGTCTGAGCTGGCTCGGGGAGCGGATGAGGCCGAGAGTTGTGTATGAGCTTGATTGCGTCACCATCATCGTTCGCCCCGAGTCGATTCTCTGTAGACGTCGTGCGCGACGGCTCTGCTGAACATACACAATGACATCTCCTACCACCATTGCAATATCTGTCGTACTCACACATGATCTAAATTGCTGTATCCGGACATAATAGCGGTATTCCTGAAACACTACTGACTACTCGTAGCACGGCGTCTGCGTAGCAATAACTGTATGAATTGTATTTTCCAAGCAATAAGGGGGGGGGTATCTCCATGCCCATTCCGATCCGCGCACAACCACGAACGACCACCCAATCTACTTTCTCGGACTCTCGATCTCATAATCCAAGCTCCAGAGACTCTTCCACCCACCACCGCCTTCTCGCTCATCCGTACCGTCTTTCCCATAGCCCTCGCCATCAGGTCTTTTGCGCTCTTTCGTAGGTGTCTTGGTGGGACTACTGCCATTATTCCCACTGGCTTTTTGCGCCTTCTTCGTCGGCTCCGCCTGGTCGCCGCGCTCCAGATGCCGCGCCAGGCTGCGGATACTCTTACTCGGACTGGACGCTCTCTCTGGGTTCTTGACCGGTGACCGGCGCTGGAGAACGGGTCAGCTGAGCGTTTGCAACCACTACGGTCCGAAGAGGAGATCTGTGCGCACCTGGTCTGTATCGGGCGGCGGCGGTGGGGGTCGCTGCTGCACCAGTGCGGCCTCGACAGCGACAGCGACAGGCGCGACGCTGACGCCCTTGGCGCTGACCTTGCTCGTCGAGCTACTGCGCCTGCTCTCGAGGCTCTTATTAAGCGTCCTGTGCGCGCCCTCGCGTTTCTTGGACGCGACACTGCCGCGCGCGACGTCGACGTTCGTGGCCGACACGGTGCTCTTGCCCAGCCCGGGCGTTGTGGGCGCGCCTGCGCCGCTTTTCTCCTCGGCCGCGTGCACCAGATACCACGTGAGCCCGTCGCTGAGGTCGAACGGGTTGTGGTCGTTCTCGTCGAGGAGCGAGCCCGCGCCGTCAGCGTCGGCGTCGCTGGTGCTGTTGATGCTGCGTCCGTCCGTCGTTAGCGAGCGGCTGAGGTTCACGACCCGCTCTTCCACCCGGCTGATGCGTGCCACTAGCCATTCGCGCCGCGCGAGCGTCATTCCTTCGCGCTCGGCTAGGAAGTGGTGCGGGGCGTTGATGTTGAAGGCGGCCCAGGCGCCGACCGCTTTGCCTTTAGTCGGGAGGAAGAGTGCGAGGTCGCCTTCTTTGAAATCGCGGACTGCGATCTTGGTGTGGGCTTCGCTCTGTAGCCGTGTGGCTTTTTCGCGGTATTGCTTTGCTTCCTTTTGCCATTTGCGTGCTGTGTATTCAAAGTCCCGATAGCGCTTGGCAATTGCGTCGCTGAAGACGCTGGTGGAGAATAGGGAGATCTTTTGCATATAAGCTTGGTAGGCATCGTCCTCGTCATCGGTCGTGGTTGAGGATGCCCAGTGAATGGAAGCCTCTGATGGCAAGTCTTCAGCATCGGAAGATTTTCGGGTAGCAGGCGGCGAAGCGTACATGTAAGAGCTGGCTCTGATCAGTGGATTTTGAGACTCTGCCAGTGTGAGGCTGGCTCCAACTTTCGATGCTCGTTCAACGACCATAGACGAGTCTCGCTGAGAGACTGCGAAGCCCAAAGTCTCAAGCAAGCGATACAATGTCGCGTTCTGTGCATAGAGTCGTTGAGATACTTCCATCGATTTCTCCCCTCTTGTGCGTAATCGTTTCGTAATGGACTCGGCCTTGGACTCTGCTGTTCGGGCCCTTTCTTGCGAACGCTGCACTTCCGGTTCAAGACTTTGTATCTGTGATTGTGCCCTTGCTATTTGCTCTGACAGATCGCCGTTCCTGCTTTCTTCCTCTGATACTCGTTGGCGAAGTGCATCGGCGCCTGTTTCTCCATCAGCAAACTTTGATCGAAGCGTTTTGAGCTGCTCGCGTTCATCTTCGAGCTGTTCTCCCAATGCCTTTGTTGAAGCAAGATTCGAGGCGTGTTCGCTATGCGCAGCGTCTAATCGATCTCGTAGCTCTTGCTGTTTGTGCTTTGCCTCTTCCAGCTCACTAGATCTGGCTTCCAACCGGGCGCTAAAGTTGTCACTCCCAGCCTTTGCCATGGCTAATGCATCAGTGAGGTCTTTAGTATGACTGAAAGACTGTTGTGCTAGCTGTTCAAGCGCATGTCCAAGGGAAGTGTATTTCTGCGGCGGCTCGGAGCCCGCCGACAAATGAGCATGAGCATTTATGAGGTTGCGGCGAATCTCTTCCTCGTCCCGAACCTTTTGGTCGAAATGCATCTGTATTTTCTTCAACTCGTTCTTTGTTGTTTCCTTGTCTTGCAATGCTGCATGGACTTTACTTTCAAGCCCGTTGTTGCGATCACGCTCTGCTTGCAATTGCTGCCGTAGTTCCCCCAACTCTTTACTACTAGCAGTCTTTGCCGCTTCCATCTCGTTCTCGAGATCACGAGTCCTCGCATCCAGACCGCTCCTTTCATTATCACGACTACCAAGGACTCTGTCGAACTCGTCCTCTAGTTCTTCAATCTTGGACCTTGCATGACGAAGCTCTTCCTCGAGATTCTTACGCTCGAGTGCAAACTCGCGCTGTTGCGATTCCATGTTCTGCATTATGTCTTTCTTGGTCGAGATCGCTTCATCTATTTGCCTCTGCCCAGCTTCCCGAGATTCTTGCTTGGTTTGAGCGTCTCGCTCAAGATCGGTGTTGCGTTGCTGCAGTGTGTGAAGATCAGCCTCTAAAGTGACTATCCGCTTGGCAAGCTTCTGTTCTTCTTGTGCATTCGACGACGTCCTCGATCTTATCGAGCTTTGGCGCTGATAGCTCTCTGAGAAGCGACTTGACGGCATGTAAGGCGAGGCTGGATCGGATACCAGCTCTATTTGAGGTGTGAAGACGTCCATGGTATTGACACGGCTAGTCGAGGTCTGACGATGCAGGAGATCCTCCAGCTTTCTGACCCGGCTTTTCTGTCCGCGAAGATCTTCTTCCAGCTTGGTGTTGACTTCTCGGAGGACTTTGTACTCATCCTCACCTCGAAGCATAAGGGAGGTAGAACCAAAAGCGGCCTCGTGCATGCTGCCGTTTTTGAATGTTTTGGCATGCTTGATCTGCTTTTTGGTCGGAGTGTCGAGCGACCTGATGGCGTTTCTCAGATCTTCGATGCTTTCCTGGGGCATGTTGAGCTGATTCAAGATACCAATGTACTCGTCCAGCTCGTGCCGCGTCACAATAGGCCAGCTGTCTTCCTCGGCTTGAAGATTGACTTCGATACCCAGAGTTCTACTCTTCATCATATCAGTGCGAACAACATCGTCGATCGAATTGAGCCACTTTTTGCGTCGCTTTTCTTCTTCTTCCTGATATGTAGCCATCTCCTCCGCTAATGCCGAGGAATCCTTTTTCATCTTTCCAATCCATTCTCGTCTTCTGATCGATTCTACCATAAGCGAACCGTAGGCGTACGGAAGTCGAGCGATAACGTTCAACAAAGTGAAAGCCTGCTGCTCCTTCTCGGGCATGTCCAAATTCTTGATCTCTGTGTAAGCCTTGGATATCTGAGACTCGATGTTTGCTAGTGTCCGCATATGCTGTACAGAGCTGTCTGCAGCATTATTCCTCTGCTGGAGTGATCGCTGAACGAGGTCATTCATTTCCGCAGCATATTCCTGAAGGTTAGGCAAGTAGTTCCTAGTATGAAGCAGTGCCATCTTCGACGCCTGTGATAGTGATTGAGTATTGCTGGGGAGGGATACGACATGATCCTTATCAGACGAGATCTTGCGCAGGATGATGTCGACCTCGTCCATCAACTTTGACGGTTCAACACTTGCTTCGATACTTGAATGTGCCTGCAGTTGCTCAACAGCGTCCATAAGCTCGTTACTTCGGCCCCCGACATTGCCCAATAGCCGTCGAATGTTGTCAATCCCGTTATTAAGCGTATTTATCGTCGTTTGCGCGCCGGATGCTGCGTTCTCAACATCGGCGACTCCTAAGAATGATTGCAATGAAGCAGTGCCATCGCGATCGGCTGACAGCGGGCTCGAGGACTGTACGAATCGGGCAAACTCTTTCTTGGCCGGTATCTGATGAAGCACTGCAAAGTCGCTTTTCCAAGCTTGTATCCTCCGTTCGTGATCATGCAACAACTCATCGGCCCAGGACTCGGCAGCCTGTTGTTTTTGCTCGGCATTCCGTGTGTGCATCTGCAAGCTCGCGATCGCAACCGTCAAACTCCTTTGTATTACAGCTTGCTCCTCAGACCACCTTTGCGCATTCCTAGATAGCTCCGCGCATTTGTTGCGAAGCCCGTTTGCCCACTCATATCGTGATCGGAAAAGTCGTTGCCAGGATTGGAGGTCTGTGTGATTTGTGATGGTATCTGGAGGTGAGGAGTAATCTACCGGCTCAGGCGCTTCGACCAGTAGAGAGTTGCTATCGCCGCGATTTCCAGACAGGAAATGACTCGAGTCAAACACAAAGATCTCTGACTCGGTGAGCAGAGTCTGCGGACGCACTGCTTTGCCCTTGGAAGTCAAGAAGACTTGCCTGGATGGCTGTATCGAGGCAGATTGTGTAACCCATGTCCGGAGCGCGTCGAGCGTGGTAATGCGACTTGTGTCGATTCGAAGGCTTTGGCCATTGTGCCCGACATAGAGCTGCAGCGTCATCCCCTCGGCCCCTGCTAATGACCGCCTCTTCCCAGTATGTTGTTTTGCGACGACGTACAAATAATGATATGGCGTGAAGTAATGAATCTAAAGTCCGAGATATATCACCGAGTGAGTCCGTGCGTCACGCGTGCTCCAAATGCTGTCACATGCGCAGGAGATTCTCTTACTCTAGCATCTAGTGTTTCGTTGGACAGAAGCAATACCATTGTAAGGTTCAACAATTGCTTGGACAAAATGTAATCGTCGTGTGGTACGAGGGACGAAGACGCTGTTCAAAACGAACTTATTTCGGTCTAAGCGGCGTCTTATTTTTAAGAGCTGCGTGATCATCTGAATGAGGCACGTGCACAGGACACGATCAACAAACGTGACAATAGTCTGGATGCGAACGAGAGACATAAAAGATACGCGGGAGCAGCAGCGAGTCTCAGGTCGGTATGAACATGGCATTGTATTGAACGGAGCGTACTCGCATAAGACCGGGCATCAAGCGGAATATTCCGCAGTCAATCTAATTACAGCGCGGGGATAAAGTGGCCAGCAATAAAGTTCGCGAGTCGCGCTCCGTCGCGTTACGCGTCTCTGGCGCCGTTGCTATCCACATCATCTTTCTACAGCAGTACCTCCAATCTTAACCCAAGTCTTTCACACATCTACTACCACTGTTCCTTTTGCCATCAACATACACTTCCCCACCCTCGCAAAGCTTTTTAACATATCTAATCATGTCCGCAAGAGCAGACGCCCTTGCGCGACTCCGCGCCCTTCGTAAAGCCGGTCAGACTGGGTTCTCATCATACGAAATCAAGGAAGCCGAGGACCTCTACGATACAGTTGACGATGAAGGATACAAGAAGGTTGTGAGAAGTCGTCTTGACGAGGACGACTTCGTAGTAGACGACAATGGCGCAGGTTACGCCGATGATGGACGTGAGGACTGGCAAGATCAGAGACAAGCCGGTGACGATAGTGAGAGTGATGGAGATCTTCCCACAAAGAGCACAGCTGGTACGTGGTCCTAGTTCGGTCGTCTCAACAATTGCTGATTCCGTCAGCGAAACGTAAGCGAGAAGAAGACCTCGAGAAGCAGGAAAAGATCAAGAATGGCATAAACAAGTACTTTACAGCCAATGCTGCGCTGGCCGCACCAAAACCAAAAGTCAAGGTAAAAGATCTACGAAGGAGACAAGCGCAACTCAGCTGACCGCAGTAGCCCTCAAGAACAGTAGAAGACGACGCTTTCTTAGCTGACATCCTAGGCACTGTCGACGCAAATGCCGCCGGCCGCCCCACTCGCACAGACGTGAAACCAGTACGATCAGAGAATAGACGAAAGACTCGAGTGCTTTCGCCTGGCTTGGAAGAGCAGCAGAGACCAAGGTCAACAAGACAGCAAACACCTCCACAAATCGACACACATTCAGCAGCACCACAATATGATGATGACAACGACCTCCCGATGATGGACGACGCTCCGATGAGTGATGCTCCATTACCTTCGTCGCCGGTTGTAGATGTTGTTCAGAGAAAGGGACAAGTCGTCAAGGCTGAGCCGGAAGAAGATGAGGATATGCTCGAAGTGTCAGAAGTCACTGGTCACTCTGGGGTGCCGTCAACAAGCGTCAACATTCGAGGAAGCAGGCCGGCACCGAAGACCTTGAAGAAGCCCGACTACCCAACTCCTCATAGCTCTTCACCCACGCATGGCCCGGTAGACGCACCGGATCCGGTAGCCTGGGCGAACGTGACTGACAAGCTCAACCTTTTGAGCTCTCCTCAAGCAGAGTCGACCTCTGTAGGTAAGCTCCAGTCAAAAGATGCTCTCGAAGACGACGGCAGTCTGCACATGTTCTGGACCGACTACACAGAGATCCATGGCAGCTTGTGTCTATTTGGCAAGGTCAAAGACAAGTCGACCGGCGCATACGTCAGTGCATTCGTCAAGGTCGACAACATCCTGCGCAAGCTCTACTTTCTTCCTCGCGAAAACCGCCACAAGCAGGGCCGCGACACTGGTGAGGAGATTGGCATGAGTGATGTCTACAACGAGGTGGACGCTCTAATGTCAAGGATGAAGGTTGGTATGCACAAGATCAAGCCATGTTCGAGAAAGTACGCGTTTGAGCTACCCGACGTTCCAAAGGAGGCCGACTACCTCAAGTTGCTTTACCCCTACGACAAACCGACCCTACCCATGGACACTACTGGAGAGACCTTTTCACGTGTCTTTGGTACCAACACTGCTCTATTCGAACAGTTCGTGCTTTGGAAGAACATCATGGGACCATGCTGGCTGAAGATTGAAGGTGCCAACTTCAATGCTGTCAACAATGCGTCTTGGTGCAAGCTCGAATGTTTGGTCGACAAGCCAAGTATGATTGCACCTCTGGGAGACTCGGACAACCTGGAAGCACCTCCTTTGACGCTGATGAGCATCTCGCTGAGGACAAAGACCAACCCCAAGGACAACAAGCAGGAGATTCTCGTTGCAAGCGCGCGCATCTACGAAAACGTCTCTCTCACAGATACGACACCTCCTGAAAAGCTACCATGTCGAACATTCACCGTCATGCGTCCAGACGGCGACTACCCAATTGGTTTCAAGCACGAAGTTGAAAAGCATCGAGGCTTGATCAAGATGGAAAAGAACGAGACTGGGTTGCTTAGTGTGTTCCTAGCCCTCCTTCAGCGCGCAGATCCTGATGTCCTCATGGGTCACCGTCTCGAGGATGTCGACTACAGCACTCTCCTAAGCCGTATGAGAGAAAAGAAGACGCCCGGCTGGCACAGAATTGGTCGCCTGAAGCGCAGTGAGTGGCCCAAGAATATTGGCAAGGGTGGTGCAAGTTTCTTCGCCGAACGTCAATTGGCTGCCGGTCGTTTGATGTGTGACTTGGCCAACGATCTTGGAAAGTCTATGATGCGTCAATGTCAAGCATGGAGTCTTGACGAGATGTGTGACCTCTACCTTGGCGGCGACAACAAGCGCAGGGACATGGACTACGACACTGCACTTCGCATGGCATCCTCTCGAGCTGGTCTCATGAACTTTGTCAAGCTTGTGGAAGCCGACACATACTTTATTGCCGCCATTGCCTTGAAAGTTCAGATTCTGCCTCTCTCCAAGGTATTGACCAACTTGGCTGGTAACTCTTGGGCTCGTACCTTGAGCGGTACCCGCGCTGAGCGTAACGAGTACATTCTGTTACATGAGTTTCACCGCAACAAGTATATCTGTCCTGATAAAGTCTTTGGCAAAGGCAAGGAGCAGAAGAATGACGAGGCGATCGAAGGTGAAGAAGGCGCCGACGCAAAGAAAAAAGACAAGTTCAAGGGTGGTCTCGTTTTTGAGCCTGAAAAGGGTCTCTACGACAAGTTTGTGCTGGTCATGGATTTCAACTCTCTTTACCCGTCGATCATTCAGGAGTTCAACATTTGCTTCACAACTGTCGAGCGAGCAGAAATCGGCGAAAATGACGATGATACACCAGAAGTTCCCTCCGACACTGCCAACAAGGGAGTGCTTCCAAGACTGATTCGCACACTGGTTAGTCGCCGTCGCGAAGTCAAGAAGCTCATGAAGGACAAGACTGCTACTCCCGATCAGATCAAGACCTGGAACATCAAGCAAGAAGCCTTGAAGCTGACTGCCAACTCTATGTATGGTTGTCTCGGGTACACCAAGTCTCGATTCTACGCCAGACCACTTGCCATGCTCACGACTTCCAAGGGTCGTGAGATTCTGCAATCTACCAAAGACTTTGCCGAGAGCTCTCATGGCCTGCGAGTCATCTATGGTGATACTGACTCGGTCATGGTCAACACCAATGTAGACAATATCGCAGATGCTTACAAGATCGGTAACGAGTTCAAAAAGGCCGTGAACGAAAGGTACGAGTTACTGGAGATTGACATTGACAATGTATTCCGGCGTCTGCTCCTGCACGCAAAGAAGAAGTATGCAGCCATCAACATGGTTGAAAAGGATGGCAAGTGGGTAGACAAGCTCGAAGTCAAGGGTCTTGACATGAAGAGAAGAGAGTACTGCCAGCTGAGCAAGGAGACATCTCAGTAAGTTCGACTAATCTCTAAAGTGCGATTACATCCACTAACGAATTTTAGGAACCTGCTCAACTTTCTTCTCTCGGGCGAGGACTCTGATACTGTAGTCAGTCAAATCCACGACTACCTCCGCAACCTCGCAACACAGATGCGAGAACAGTCCATTCCAGTCAACAAATACACCATCTTCACGCAGCTCGGCAAGGATCCAAAGGACTACCCAAACAGTGGTAGCATGCCTGCAGTCCAAGTTGGTCTCAAACTTCTCGCAAGAGGAAAGCATGTCAAGGCCAAAGACGTCATGTCGTTTGTAGTTTGCGGCAACAGCGAAGGCAAATCCGAAAACGCAGCCAAGAACGCCTATCCAATGGACGAGGTACTGAACCCAGAAAGCGGACTCCTTCCCGACATCGACCACTATCTACACAAGCAGATCCTGCCACCGGTTGAGCGTCTCTGCGCCCCGATTAGCGGTACAAATGTGACTCTCCTCGCCGAATGTCTCGGCCTCGACACGTCCAAATACCGCGTCCAGAGCTCCAACAACGCAACAAGCAGCGACCGGGAGATCCATCCCTTGGAATCACAGATCCCATCACACATCCGGTTCAAGGACTGCGAAGCCCTCTCCCTCGTCTGTCTCCGCTGCAAGCACCGCTTCCAGTACCGCGGCCTATCACCACAAAGCGAAGACGAGCCCCTCCTCCCAACTGCCAAAGTCAGCAACACGGGCCTCAGCTGCCCGCGCCCAGAGTGCGGCGCGCCTCTCTCGACGCTGTCGCTGACATCGCAACTCGAATGCGCTCTCCGCGCACACACGTCGCGCTACTACGCGGCGTGGCTGACGTGCGACGAAGCGACGTGCGGCAACCGCACACGACAAATGAGCGTCTACGGCCACCGCTGCTTGGGACCCAAGGGCCTGGCGCACGGCTGTTCCGGCAAGATGCGCTTCGAGTACTCGGAGAAGGGGCTGTATAACCAGTTGCTGTTCCTGCAGGGGCTCTTTGATACGGATAAGAGTGTTGAGGGGTTGGTTGGCAAGGGGGGCGAGGAGAGTGAGAAGTTGAGGATCGTGGCGGAGATGAACCGTGAGCGCTGGGAAGTTTGCAGAGGCGTTGTTAGGGCTTATTTGGATCGCAGTGGGTGGGGTTGGGTTAGTATGGAGGGTGTTTTTGGGTTCGCTCTCAAGGGGCTTGTTTAGGTGTTATGAGCGGCGTTGGGTTGGTAGCATGGAAAGCGCGCTTGCTGTAGGCTTGAATCGTAGCGTCGCAATTAACATTGTGTCAAAGTCGTTTGCAAATCTCGTTGACAGTAACGCATGATTCTGCCAGCGAAAGTTCGTCGTATATGTTGAAACTTCTCCTCTAGCAATTTCGATATCACACCCATATGGGAGCAATTCTTGTGGTATTCGATGCGGACGCATACTCGATACCATGTATAACATAATTTTCCGTCTCATAAGCCCTGGGTATCATCAATCCGTGCCTAACGCCATCCCAATATGCAAACCTCTCGTCTCTTCCTCATTCCGTCGGTCCAGCATTAAACTTGGCTGTGGCGCTCGCAAACAGCTCCTCCTGCTGCCTGAGCAGTTCGGCCTCAGACAACCCACTCTGCTCAATCTTACTCTGCTTCTTCTCTCTCGTCTGTCGCACATCAGCAACCACTCACATCTGCCACACTCTCGCTCGAGGGTTTCCCGGCACTCACCACTTGCTGCGTCTTGAACTGCTGCGCGACCTCGAGCAGATCCGGCACGTATTCTGCAAAGCCCAGCTCTTCCAGCGCCTTGGTGATGTGCTCGCAGGCGATTGTTTTCTTGGCGTCTTTCTCGGCGATCTCGTTGGCTTCGGACGAGATCATGGTGATGAACTCGACGCAGCATTCGATCAGCAGGTCGCGCGATTCTTTCGCAAAGGTCATGCCGGTGTCGTTGGCGAGGACTTCGCTGATGATTTTTTGGACCGTCGCTGGAGGTGGGTTAGACTATGCGCGTGAGGTGTCTGGAGGGGGGGTCCTGGGATGTTGGTACCCTTTGGTAGTGAGAGGTCGTCGGCGCCTGGGAGCGTCAGATTGGGATGTGAGTCTATTGCCGCTGGCACGCACCTCCGAGTTCTTTGTCGGACATTGTGGGTGGTTCGTGGTATTAGCACTACGCGCGAAGGACAATGATTTGAGTAGGGAAGGAATCAATAGTGATCAGGCGCGTAAATATATCGTCAAGGCAGGTCGGGATCTCCAGCACGTACTGTAGCATGCTCGCGCTAGTCACATGCGGTCGGCCCGTGCATGAATCCACCCAGCGCGAAGTCATCGATCTGAATCTTCCGCGTCGAACATTTTTCTATTTCTACTTCCTCCATCAACAATCAACGATTAAGGTATGTACCACATCTTCAATACTCTGCTTCCTACCATGATGAACTTTCGTGTCGCCCCTATCAGACCTTCTGTGGTGATTTACCTGCCTTAACCAAACGGGCTTACTGATCTCTTTTTGCTACAACATTTTCTTGTCACGAGCACATGTCAGAATATCTACTGACTTGATAACAGGATCTGTCCTTGGTCGACTGCGTACTACGATGGAGGAGTAGAAGTCGGCTCTGTCATGTTATAGGTATGTTATACTTCTCCTCTCCTCCCCGAACCACCTCACCTGATGAGCAAACATATGTACTATCAAATTCCGACTCTACATGACGGAACAAACATGGTTCGATTACCTGAAAGATCCACCAACGTTCTCTGAATACATTCACTTCATGGTCAATTTCAAGACTCGACATTAACGCAATGACCAGATCTAGATCTCTCCGGTTCTGACAAGACATCCTTTCTACGAGTCGAAGCTTGTATGTACACGATATCAATCATGACTATTCAAAAGGTACGCTATCATACCTATGTATTCGCTACCCTTCTTGTGATGAACCAAAACATTCCATGCTAAACCTGAAGGCTTCGGCCGGATGTTGTTAAAATGTATAAGCTTTTCATCTTTCGACTGATCTGCAATACTACTGTCATCTCCTGCACGGATTATATATCTTGTCCACGACTGACAATTATTCAGATGACCAGCTTCCTTGACTTCCTTCGTTTGGACTTCCTACGAGTCTTGGAAGGCAGATAATTTCTCGTCATTCCAGCTAGACTGCGTTAGTGACCGCCTCATGACATGTCCAGCAGACCTCGTGATTCGTACCTCAGGAACAGCCCGCTTAACTCCTTCGGAGCATCAAGCACGAGCTTCGCCATGACATGACCGGGCTGCTCGGGCCTCAAAAGTCCACCAGTCTGCTTCAACTCAGCAAACTTGGCCGCGTCCTTTGCATCCATAGACGAGTGATGAACTTCGCGAATGTCCTTTTGCATATCAGTATCAACAACACCAGGCCTGATCGACAGCGTCGTGACCGCCGGCTCCTCGACCGCCAGCGTCAGGGTGAGATGATTAAGCGTGGCTTTACTTGCGCCATACGCGCCCCAGGTCGAGTAAGCATTCGCAGCAGCGCCGGACGAGCACAGGATGATGCGGCCCTTGGTCTCGCGCAACGAGGGGAGGCAGGCTTTGATCTAGACAGAACCCCGCACCATTAGCAATCTCCTACCTCGGTGGATAAGATACTATACACATACCATAGCCACCGCAGAAAAGACATTGACATCGAACAAACTGCGCCACTCTTCCGCGTCGCTCTGCGCCACTTTCTTCACCGGTGCCAGTATGCCGTGATTGACGATGACGCCGTCGAGACGCTTCCATGTGCGCGTCGCTAGCTCGTGCGCGCGCTCTCCCAGGCTGAAATCCGCGAGGTCGCCCGCCAGGACTGCCACTTGGCCTGGGTATTGCTTGCTCAGTTCCTCGAGTGGTTGGCGGCTTCGTGCCACGACAACGAGGTTCGTTGATTGCTGAAGCAGATAGTGCGCGATGCCGAGTCCGATGCCTGCTGCGTTAGCGAGGGTGGACGGTGGATCATGCTGGGAGAGGCGGGAGTACCTCGCGAGGCGCCGGTTAGGATTACGACTTTCTGTGCTGACATGTTTGGACGGGGATCGAGGTTATATGTGGTTGGTTGTGATTAGTGGTGTTTTGTTCGATATCAGGGTTGATACCTTGGAAGGACATTCATTGCTTGCGTTGACTTCAGTGCATGATGGGACGTCCCCACCGCGCCGCTTTCGGCGCGAGTGAACAACACGAAAGATACGTTACCGCCACATCCTGTATCTTTGTCCAACGATGTAGCACTTTTCTAATATAGAAACCTTCCATCTAATCGTATTCGATAGTGAGTTCACGTCTGTCAAGGGACAGACAGACCAACGATTGCGCACCGCGTATTGCATCTAGCATCCTCTACCATACAATAGAACTTCCTCCATCCTACTACTCCGAGCACATCTCGAACCATGCCCGCCACGGTAATCATAGGCGCAGGCATCATCGGCGTATCAACAGCGTACTACCTGAGCGACCTCCCCGGCGTCGATCCATCCACAATCCACCTCGTAGAAACTACGCCAGACCTCTTCGCCTCCGCCTCAGGTAAATCAGGAGGCTTCTGCGCCGCCGACTGTACGTCGCATGACTTCCCTCTCCACGTCCACCTCTCCCCACTAACAAAACAGGGTACGGCCCCACCGTCCTCCCCCTCGGCGCTCTCTCCTTCAAACTGCACGCCTCCCTCGCAGCAGCACACTCAGGCCGCCAGCAATGGGGCTACAGCCCGAGTACGGGGACATCGTACATGGACACCACGCCCGCCGGACCCGGTCCCCGCGGCGAGGACTGGCTACTGAACGGCGGCAGCCGGTCCGAGGTCGCCGGATCCCACGAATTCGCATCAGGCAGCGGTCCCGCTTGGCTAACGCGCGCCGAGGGCGACAACCTCGAGCTCATCGGCGCGGACGCGAGCTGCGCGCAGGTCGATCCGAAGCGGCTGTGTGAGTTCTTGTTGAAGGCGAGTCTCGAAAGGGGGGTCAGGCTGCACCATCCCGCGGCTCCGGTCGGGATTACTAAAGACGCCGAGGGGAGGCTGAGCGGCGTCACGATCGCGACGAAGGGGGACGAGAGCACCGTCCCATGCACCGCGCTCCTCGTGTCGGCGGGCGCGTGGACACCCGCCGTCTTCCGCACACTGTTCCCAGCATCTCGCCTCCGCGTGCCCATCAGTCCGCTCGCGGGGCATAGTCTCACGCTGCGCTCGCCGCGGTGGGCGGCCGAGTCGGATGACGACTGCCACGCCGTCTTCTCCTCACTGACATCGGGGCTCAGTCCGGAGGTCTTCAGTCGCGTCGGGGGCGAGATTTATGTCGCGGGCCTGAATAGTAGTGCGATACCGCTGCCGGAGACGGCGAGCGATGCCGTTGTTGACCAGAGCTGTATTGAGACGTTGAGGAGGGTTGGGGAGCAGATGCTGGGGGTGAAGGGGCAGGAGAATGATTTGGAGGTTGTGAGGGAGGGGCTCTGTTTTCGTCCTGTCACGCCGAAGGGAACGCCGATTTTGAGTGGGGTCATGCATAGAGATCTTGGGCTGACAGGCGGAGAGGCAGAGGGCGGTGTGTTTGTTGCTGCTGGACATGGGCCGTGGGGGATTTCATTGTCGCTGGGCACTGGACTGGTTATGGCGGAGATGATGACGGGCAGGAAGACGAGTGCGAACGTCAAGGGGTTGGCGCTGTGATGGTGATGACAGAAAGGTCACGGTAGACAGACGACAACGATAGACAGACGACATGGTAAAGATTCAACTTTTCATTCTCATTAGACGTCTCATCCTGAGTGAGGGGGTAGTGTTACATGAATCGCCTCCTCTCCTTTTGCACCAAAACGGTAGTGCCCGAAAACACCATAATCACTATCGCTATCGCCATCACCATCGCTACCAATATTGTTTGTCTGTTGTTCCGTCATCCAACGCCGTAAACACGCGTACACAACCAACGAACTACCTGTCAAAGTCCCAATCCCGGCGTCAACAACGTCACTACCTCGACCGCTATTCCTGCTCACTTCAGCGTTGGCCGACTGCTCGTCGAGACTCTGCGTAAGCGCTCGAGCGCTAGAACCTCGCATGGGCAGGCCCGTCGCAAGCAGATATTGCTGCGCCAAGGTCGCTGTCGACATGCTAGTAGGTTGCAGAGTCATGAGCATTGCCATGACCGAAAGAGGAGACAGGCCCAGCAGAGAGGAGATCTGTTGTCTTGGCCAGAGAGTTTGAGAAATCGACGGGATTGATCGCCGATGATGACGACGTGTCAAAGTCGAAGAGGTTGTCGAAAGTCGAGTCAAATACCGCGCCATCGTCTGTGGTGAAAGCGTCCAAAAGGCTACCAGCAGACTCTTGTAGGTAGTCATGATGGTCTGGTGAAGAATGGTGGTGGTCATGATCGAATATGTAATTGTCGCCAGATACCAGGCTGGGAATGTTGACGGAAGCAATGGTCGGCTGAGGCCCCACGGGTTCGACTGACACTGCAGGTCGCACAACATCGCAGCAGAATGTTGTGTCGAGTCGAGGTTGTGGGGGGCCGGGGCATGTGCTTCCGGGTGGGCTGGTGGTGGCATGGTGAGGGTGGTGGGTTCTTCCATCTTGATGTAGGCAGAGTCGGCTGGACTGGTAGCGGGTGTGCTGTCAGTCGCCAGCGAGGCGCGAGGATCGATGGTGTATGATGGAGATGGTGATTGTGATTCATAAGCGGAGTCGTCAATGGTGACTTCAGGGAGGCCGTTTGGAAGAAGCTCTTTGCACTTGGCAAGTTGAGCTTCCTTGTGTGCCAGGCTGTGCTGCAGTCTGTCGAGGACAGCGCGGAGTTGTTCATTCTCTTTTGCGAGATGTTCGGCCTCGACGCGCTTTCGTTCCCTCGAGTTGTGTGCAGCGGCGCGGTTGCGCTTTATGCGTTCAATGCGTCGTTGTTCTTTTTCGTCGTCGGTCTTTGCTCTCTTTCGGGGTGGGAGAGCCGTCTTGGGTTCGGGCAATTCCTGGCCCCATGATTTCCTCTTCTTGACTGGTTTTGTGACTGAAAGGGAGGTGTGTGGTGGTGGCATGGTGAAATCTTCCATCTTGACATATGGGTCGGGCGACATGCTAGGAGTGCCTGAGCTTGAACTGTGTGTATTGTGATTTCCGTCGGTCATGAGTGAAGCTAGGGAGACGTGGGTCGTTGGTTCTTCCATGGTGGGTTGTCAGCGGTGACGATCCGCTTTTGCATGGAAGAAGAAAAAGGACAGGTGTTGTGTATGTCACGGCGGTGATGTATCGATGTCGGGTGACGAGGTCGAATGAGGCGAATGTTAGGCTCCCATATTGTTTGGCTGGGGCCTTGGTGGAATGGAACACTGGCGAAGCTCCCGGGCGACTGCCTGGTTTATGAAAAGACAGCTGTCCCTTGGAAAGTGCGACGGACCCCGAAGGACCCCTATCCTGCCGCCCCGGCACGAGCTGTGGAAGCGGACGGAAAGCGGCAGGCGGAGCCCAGTGCAACCTAATCGGGTAAACCACGACGCCATTTCCAAGAACGACTAGTGGAAGCTGGGTCAGCTCCACGACATCATCAATGGCGCAGCGCACCTTCCGCATTCCCCACAAACACAAAGATCCAGGCGCACCCAGTCATTATCATGACCTAAACCTGTAACACGCGATGCATCACCCTGTAGATCTCTGTATCCAGTGTATCGACTACTGAAAAGTAGGCAGAGTATTTGAGATGATTTCTTTGACCTCAAAAAGAGTCTATTGCGTTACACGGCACAGGAACGGCACAAGGAAATGCAGCATCATCTCCTTGCTAACACGTGGGTCAAGCGTTGAGTAATATCGTCAGTCGTCAGCCTGGCCCGCAAGTCGCGGACGCCTTGAAATAGGCCATGACACGAGGTCGTTTATCGAGTCGACGAGGGTCTAAAACGCTGATGAGTCTGCTGTGTAACATATGAAACACGAGTCGCAGCACTATTTCTTCCTTGTATCTAGTCACCACCACTAGAACCGTCAACATGCAAGGATCATGAAGCCACATTCGTATAGGCCTTGCAGATATTGGTTTCACCACTTTTCATTCGAATCGATAATTCCGTCTCATGCTGATCGTAGACAGGAAATTGTTACGGGCGATCGTTGCTCCAAAATCCGCCATCGCTTCAACAGTCGCGGTACGTATCGTGACTCGTGCTTATGCTCCATACCACAATACTTGAGTCAGAATTGTTGTTTTTCATATTCATCGCCCGCCTGCACTGCTCTGTGAAGAGTACGCTTGAGATGCTCTTTCACAGAATCCATGTTGACAAGACGGCGCTTGGCTATATTGTCGTTGTTGGAAGGGATCTGTCTTGCTGGGCATAGTTGTTGATTAAGGAGACCTTCGCATGGCTTTGACTTTGGCTTTAGTAGATTGTTTTTGGTTCAACTTGGTTGTTCTGCTTCGCGGCATGAGAGGTGCGCCATTGCGATCATGGTTGTAAGTCTGTATCGACGGTTGTGCTTGTGGTTGCAGATGTCTGCTCAATCTGGTGTAGTCAGGAGAATTGTGTATGGGTGCGTATGAGGGAACGAGAACAGGATAGACTTACAAAGACCGCTACAGCTATGGTTATAAAGATCGCTCATCATTACAGTACGCACTGGTTACCAGCCATCACGCACAAGATGCAAGACGTGATTGGGAAGGCTGTGCGAGGACCGAGACCGAAACCGAGTGGAAGCATAGCCAAGCGTAATCGACATCAGGTTCGAGTACGCTATAAACGTCAACAATGATTGGTCTCGCTCGTGTATTTCACTATCTGCCTCACGTCGATCTCGAAGACTAGGCAGAGCTGCATTCTGTGGAAGACGCTGAATTTCATTGATCTATCCGAGCACCCGCTGTTTCTCTCCATGCACCCTGACTCACGCCGTTTGTCATGCGTAAGTAGTTACCGCATCTTTCCACTTCTCGGTTGGTCATTGTGATGGGTGTAGACAAGAGCTCAGGTGAAGTGATATTGTGTTCTGCCTCCAAAGTGAAAAATGCACAGGGTCCACCGAGCCGAGAAGAACTCCGAACCGACGCTTGTCCCGATATGGAGCACTCCAATAAATTTCATGCTTCTGACCTCACGCCTCCACGACAAGCATTCTACGACATTGATCTTGGCTGTGTTGGACAATACTGGATCAAATGAAGCATCGTCATTGTTGACATTGTCGATTGGAATTCATGAAACCTCGGAGCTCGTTCCAGTGAATTTCGTGGTCGACGCTGATCCGGCAAAAGTTCAATATATCACCATGAGCAGCGACGAGGCCTGGCAGCCATCACGAAAGCGAAGGAAGACAACCAAGCCTATCAAGCCTCGCAGATCACTGCCATCCTGTACTAGATGTGTAAAACTCAAGTCTAAATGTGACGATCAGGTACCCTGTCAGAGTTGCAATGTTTACCAAGAGACTTGTACTAGACCACCTCAGGTAGGGACCTTCAGGGCCCGCTCTAGAGCTGCATCCCGCGCTCCAACCGTTGGCCGTGAGCTTGCTCCTACACTCCCACGCTCTTCCGAGAGACCCAGCAGTATTGTACAGAACGGTCTTGTCACGCCAACAGACGGTCAATCTGTCACCTCTAGAGGTCACGACTCTGATGAATCCGAGTCAAGCGGACTGAGAAGTGTCGTCTATTCAAACACGCCCCTAAACAATGACGAAGACGACTATCATGGAAGATTTTCTACTACATCGGCAGCAGTGCCGCATAGCTTTCCTGGAGTCCACGACTCGAATCATGCCAATGTCAGTCAATCAAAGGTCACTTCTGAATCCGTCGGTCCTCGGGAAGACAACAGCAACGGCAGGACTTCATCCATATCACCTTCTCCTCGGGTATTGCCTCCGAATGCTGCGAATGGCGATAAATCTACATCCAAGGTAGCTAGTCCAGCCAGGACCACGAATGTCGCTGGTCGACCAGAGCCGACGGGCTTGGGCATCACGCTCCGGGGAGATGACAACAATATCTCTTCTGATCCTCGTGCGTCACTCTGGACGGCCACGAACGGTATTGGATCCATGTTGGAGCATCCCTCTACTACAAGCGTTTACGGTGCCGCTGAGCAGCAGTGGGAGAACGTACCAATCAAGCTCCAGAGGATCGACGAAGACGACGACGACGACGACTCCACTTTGTCCGACCTGCCCGAATACATGTACGAGACACCTGCACATGATACATTACTGAAAGCAGCCGCAAATGACGATGACTCCACCCCGAAGACTTCTGGTCTGGTGGGTAACATAAACAGTACCGAACGAGCCCAGCAGAAATGGTTCAGTATACCAATCAAGGCCGAGCCAGACGACCACGACTACTTCTCCTCCTATGGTATGACGCGCGATAGCATGGACAGAACGCCGACACATCGTGTACTAATCAAAGCGGCCCCGAGCGATGATGAACATGAATCAGAACCTGACAGTCCGATTCAGAACATCAAAACTGCTGTTGAAAATGAGCCGGACGAGGGCAACGCGCTGGCATTATACAACGAAACACGGCATGAAACATCTGAACATCGCACAGCATCCGTGGCGGCTACCAACAATGACGAAGCCGCTTCACGACCTAACAGCCCGACCTGTCTCACAGACAGTGCTGATAGAGCTGCGCACGACTGTAACGACCACTCGATCGCGCACAATTCGCGTGAAGTAGAGAAGGCCAGTGGGAACACTGCTAAATCAGACTTTGCTGGAGAATCCGCTCTTCATGCGGAGCAAGACAATAGCGCTGTATCGACCTTGCACAAGGCGGCGGAAGCGATAGAGCTCTCACAGGACACTGATAATTCAGTGCTTCTTGGAAGCACTGCTGGTCCAGAGCTTGCTAGAGAAGCCGTCCAGCCAGCGGAGCATCACGACCGCGCTCCGTCGATAATGCACAAGCAGCCGGAAGCGATAGAGGTCATAGAGGTCTTACACCACACCGTCGGCTCAGTAGTTCCTATGAGCACTGCTGGTCCAGAGCTTGCTAGAGAATCCGTCCGTCCAGCGGAGCGAAACGACCGCGCTCTTTCGGGCATGCACGAGCCGCCGGAAGTGATAGAGCTCTCACACCAAACCAACGAATCAGTGATTCCTACAAGCACGTCCGCTTCGGAGATTGCTAGGAATATTGTTAGCCCAGTCGCGCAGAACAACGGCCACAGATCGACCGTGCCCGACTCTCCCAAAGCATCAGAGGTTGACAGAAATACTGCTGGTCCAGAGCTCCCTCTGAGCAATCTCAGTCCAAAGCTTGTCAATGCCTTCACAGCAGCACCCAAAAAGCGTGATAGACCAGCTGAAGTCGCTGTTGATGACGCCGCAGAGCCATCAACCAAAAGACGCGGTCGTCCGGCAAGGGCTGCTTCGGAGTTTGCATCCAGGACGCAACCAATTCAAGCGCCAGCGAAACGTGGTAGACCAGCCAAAGCTGTCGTCAGGAGCACCTATTACAGTCCACTTGGAGTGATAAAGCTTGCCATGAACACTTCTGCTCCCGTCGAGCAGAACGATCGCCGCATATCGACCTCGTATGATCTGCTTGACCCAATGGACGATATCTCTGCAGAGCGTGATACATCATTCCGCGAGGCCAGAAATGCCGCTGGAGTCACGTCGCAGACTGACAGCCCAGTCGTCGCAAATAGCACTGCTGTTGCACAGCCTTTCGGGAAAACTGTCGGCCAGGTCGAGCAGAACACACGCCACATGTCGACTTCGTACGATCGGCCTCATGTAATATATGATACACCCGTACAGCGTGTATCGTTTCGCGAGGCCAGGAACGCCTCTGTACGACCGGTCTGGAATACCTCAGGGATCACTTCGCAGACTGCCAGTCCAGCTGTTGCCAATGACACTGCTCCTTCAGAGCTTGCAAGGAACACTGCTGTACCCACACCTAGCACTAGTGTTGATGTGGAGCGATCCGAAAACATGGACTTCCCACCCTCGAGTGGAAATATGAACTTCCCACGAAGCCACACCGGCGCTTCTCGCACCAGGACCAGTTCCACTGCATTCCTTCCCAACACGTACAGGATCATAAACACTGCTGGCCCGTCTCATGATACGAACACTTCTAGTACAGCTCTTAGCAATAACGTCGCGGGTCCGACCAGTAATACGAACACTGCTAGTACATCTTTCATGACGAATACTGCTGGTCCAACCTTTACTACAAACACTCCTGGCATAGCGCATGTCGCAAACACGCCTAATTCCTCCATTTCCTTAGACACCAGCTCCGGTACAGCTCGTGTTGTAAACCCTTACACTCCTGATCTAGCTCGTCACACACATACCGATCATACAGGCCACATCACAAACACTGCTGAACGAAGCCGCGACGCAAGAACTGCTGGTCCGACCTATTTCACCACAAATACCTCCACTCGAGCCGGGCGGAAATGGCTGGGCCCTTCATCACTTCAAGTCTATACGCACTGGCTAGAAATGGCACTTTTCCTACCGAATCAACGTCTTCCAGATGAGTCCCACTCCAATGACGGTTATGGTGATGCGTTGGAACTTCTCTATGAGCCGTACATGCCACACTTACCCGATAGCTGGCCTGCTCTCCTTGACGCTTTCTTTTCCTCGGTGACAACGTTGTTCCCCATGATTGATCAAGCGTCAGTCACAACACAGGTAGATCGCTTTGCACTGGTCCGTGCGGCCCCTCGCCTTGATATACATGAGAGGCCAGCAATAGCAATTGTCTATGGGTGCCTCGCCCTGGGTGCTCGTCAGTTAAGGCAGACGGATCTTGAGCGTCGATATTTATTGGCAGCGTCATCTCTATTCGCATACTTGGTCGCATTTCCTACCCTGCAATCGGCTCAAGCACTGTTGATACTCGTGCTTGGTCTCCGCGCACAGAACAAGAATGGCGCAGCATATCATGTTCTAGGTGCCGCAATCCGTACGCTCCAATCTATTGGTGCACACGAATGCGCGTTTCATGATCTGTCGACTGGATCACTCGGAATAGAACGTCGAGTATGGTGGAGTGCGTATTGCCTAGAACGAATGATGAGCATCGAAAGTGGTCGTCCTTCACACGTCCATGATGAAGACATGGATCAGGATGAGCTCCGCAATATTGGTCTACGGATGGGCTATGAGTCATTCTTCCTTCTTCTCGCCGCTCAGCTGGCCAGGATACAAGGACATGTCAGCACCAGGTTGTTCTCCCGTCGCGCGACACCGCCGAGTCCTCGCGAGATTCTAGGGATAACAGGTGAGCTTGACGAGGAGCTCACACGGTGGGTCGATCAAGTGCCCCCGAACATGCGCCCTGACAGCGACGTCCTGACCGGCCAGGGTTACATAATGGCGGTCCAGTCCTATTTTACCCTGCAGTACCACTCAACGTTAACAACAATTCACCGCTCAGCTCTGCTCATGAACCACGCGACCCACCTCGCCGTCCTCAACCACTCCTCCGATCTAACACAGTACTGGCCACGCCTGCGCTCATCGGCAAAGATCTGCGCCGCGTCCGCACGCAAGATAATCTCGACCTTCATCGACGCGCGCGACGAAGACATCTTCTCCCCTCTGAACACCTTCACGCAGCCCCTGCAAGCCATATTCGTCCTGGCAATCCACACGCTGCAGAACCCCGCCGGCGTGCGCGCCCGTAACGATCTCAACTGGTTATGGTTCGCTGCCGACGCGATCGAAGCAGTGCGGCGCCAAGAAAGAGGCGGTGGTTCGGACAGATTACTACCGGTGCTGTTGCGCTTCGCCCGGGAAGCTGGCGCGGAGATCATGAAGCGGTTATCGGCGCCACCGCCGCCGTGGGGAGAGCGGCCGTCACGACATCACCCTCTCCGCCAAACGATAGACCTGACCACCGACGGCCCCGCCCCTGCTGACCCGCACGCCGCGGTGTGGCCAACGCTCTTCCCTTTCCTCTTCCAGGGACAGATGCGCTTGGATCCAGGATACCGGCCCACCGATGCCGAGGTGCGTGGCTGGTTGGGTATACCGCAGCTATCGGAGCAGGAACTCTGGAATTTACATGCGCAGTAACCGTAGACGGGTGAGTTATATCTACGCACATAGCGGCAAACATCCACGGAGTCCTTGAGATGCTTGCAAGAGTAAATCGATTAGGATGATAAGCAGGAAGCAGCAACAGTTCATTGGAATATCGCAAGGATGTTCGAACGGTGTCACAGCGGAATCTTCTCGCGCGAGTGTGCAACGACGACACGATACTCCTTCACATCATATCATCAACTTCAGAGTGGGACAAGGAGAAGCGGGTCTGGATGGAGGGAAGAGTGACATCGGATGCGATGAGAGGGGGTATGGAGTCTTTATGGGAGGTTGTACTGGGAGAATATATAGGGAGTTTTGTATTGGATTTTGTGTGGATTGTGTATCAGTGAGAATGCAAAGGGATTATTTTGTACATAAAAGTCTTTTCTAGGGAATCGTTTATACGTTACATGATTGGCGGATCCATACACGATTATCACTCGCCCAGCTCTATCGTCTCGTCCCTGTAAGGAGAAAGTGAATTAGTAAGATGGCATTCTACGGTGCCACCATACGTATCGTCGGAGTCCTGACGGTAAAGTAAACCCTGCTTCTTGCTCGAAGCGTAGCTGCAATGCACACGAAAAGAGTCAGATTTTGTAAATCAACCACGCGTTTTGCTGAACAAAGGTTCTTTGTACAAGGTTCGACTGCTCTGCCCACTAATCACTACTATCCTATCTCGCTCCCCTCCCACCAACAACTCATCAGCACTGCCACTTTGCCGCAGTACCCACATCATGAAACTTGCTATTTCGATCCTCAACTCACTTTATGTTCCATACTGGGGCCCCGCACGCTTATTTCGGCCGCGTCTCGACGCCCTCGTATTCCCTGCTGGCGATGTACTCGAGGGTGCGCTGGAAGTGCTTGCGCGGATTATCGAGACCGGACGGGTTGTCGTTTGTGTTGAGATTCGAGTGGATCAGCTCGATGAGGCCGTTGAGGTATTTTGTCGTTACCTTTTGCCTGTGTTAGTGGACGATATTTTCTAATACTACAGATCTTTGCGGTAGGGGATGTTTTTGGACGGGTTTGTTATGGAGGTGTAGCGTGGAAATGAAAGGGGGCGAGGAGGCGGTAAACTTACGGCATCGTTCTCTTGGTCAAAGTAGTAGACGTAGCGGTTCAAGATCTCGACGAACAGTTCCACTGAAACGGCCGTGTCCATGCATGCGTCGGCGACGCGCAGCGCGCGCTGCAGACACTCGAGAACGCGCTTTCCGTCGCGGTAGAGCTAGACAGATACGTCAGCAAATCACCAGAATCACCAAGAAACAACCACTGAAGTGCACAACTCACCTCCTTCCCACCAGCAGCCTTGGCCTCCTCCTCACCATCATTCCGTTCCGTGCTCCACCACAAATGACTAGCGAGGTAAACCGCGCGACACTGATCCGGTTTCTTGAGCAACTTGCTACCGTGCAGCGCACACTTTGTGATGAGCGTGTCGTAGTTCTCCTTGCTGAAACCACGCGCCCGACTGAGCGCCTGCGCGATGACGCAGACGGCCTGGAACTGTGCGCGGCTGTCGCTGATGCTCTCCTCGTACACGGTAAAGGCCTGCGCGAAGAACTCGTAGCCCACCTCTTCGAAGCCGCATTGGTCCGCGATGCTGCCGCAGGAGATGAAGAGCCGCAGAGCCAGGTCTGCGATGCCAGGCGCCGTGACCCGCGTGTACAGCGTCGAGACGAGCGTGTGGCTGAATTTGAAGAGTGCGGAGGATTGTGTGGACCAGTCGTCTTGGAGGTGCTCGCGTGCTTTGTAGCGGCGGGCTAGTTTTAGAGAGGCGGTCAGCAATGCCGGGGTGGTGAATTTGATACGCTCGTTTCCTTGGCTGAAGGAGTCGCGTGCGGTTTGGAGGAGCTTGAATTGTACGTTTGTGTCTGTACCCTTGAAGAGGTGGACCATTCGCGCGAGCCAGCCTTGCTCTTCTATCATTTCGTCGGTCTCGGCTGGGCCTCTTCTGGCTGGGCCGGCTGGGTATCCTGCTGGTGGCGGTGAAGCCTCCTTGATAAGAACTTTGAGTATCTCCAGCACGCCTTGCAGCTGCTCCACTGTTGTGATGGGTGTCTCGTTTCTCAATACACTTCGCGCAACCTCACCAGCGACGGCTCGTCTTGTCGGATATGGCTGCATATTGAGGAAAGGGATAAAGTTAGGAAGAGCGAGGGCGGTGAATAGCGAAAAGTAGGTCTTGACAGGCGCAAGCAACAGGCTGAGAACATTCTTCTGGCAGTCTTGTGAGTGGAAATCGGCGTTGTTGACATATTTGCTGGCTTCCTTGTTTGCGTAATCCAGCACTTGATCGACATATTCGAGTCTTTCTGGGTAGATGTTGAGCGCCAGGTTGATTAAGGAGTTGAGCAATGCAGTAATATCCTGGATAGGTAACCTTTGCATGCTGATGAGGTTCATGACTTGCTCGTAAAAGACCTCGAAAAGTCGAACATTGTCGGGGACGCCGCGACCTTTTCCAATCGTCTCGACGCCATTCGTCTCGACCTTTTCAATTGTCTTTGCATCGCTGTCGTTCGAAGGCGCTTCTTCGCCGTTCTCGCCATTACCGTTCTCATGGGCTTCACCATCTTTGTCCTCAGCAGATTTGTTCTCTTTTGAGATCTTGAGCTTCTCCATCAACTTGGCGGTGGCCTCTTCTTCGGCCTCTCTCTTCCTCTCGGGCGTGTCTGCCTCTGCATCCCTCGTTGCATAAGCGGACAGACGATCCATCATGCCAATAACAATAGCCTTGATGTTGACATGTGGGTTGAGTCGCGCCGTCGCCGCAAGGAATTGGTCCAATGTGTGAAGATGATACTCGTCAGGAAAGACTTGTGTGATAACCTCGAGAAGGTATTCTTGTGCCAGCACATCCCGACACTGCACGACTTGTTCCAACAAAGGTTGTAAGATTCCACCTTTGTATGCGTCCAGGTCCACAAGCTGGCTGAGCCTAACCAAATTACTTCCAACCAGCAGTTGCAGTTCCTGTCGCTCTTTTGTCCGCTTCTCCCGGTCCTTGGAAGGTCCTTGATGTTGCAGCCTGACCCAAAGCTTGTTCATTTCGACAAAGTTGGTCAAGACAAAGCTGATCGAGTCCTGGAGATTGCCTTCGGGTCCTGGTCCAGTGCCCGCGGGTAAATAATCCCTAGCCTGTCCGCTGAGATAGTATCTGAGGAACAACCCACGGATAGGATGTTGCACACCCCTACTCATCTCCATCATATCTTTCATGATCTCTTTGACCGGCGCATCTTCAATGCCCATATATACAGTGCCGACGGTGATCATAAGGTACAGACGAGGAACAATGTTGCCGGCATATTGCACCAATTCGTAGAGGTCGGCGAGGTGGTTCTGAGGATGCGATTCGCGCAAGAAGACGGAAAGATGGCGCAGCGCGTCGAAGATGGCCATGTAGAGCTCGTAATACTGCTTCGGTCCCAGGGTGGAAGTCCTGAGCTCCGACACGAGGGTGGAGCTAGTTGGCAATCAGTCAGCGACTGCGCGGTTCACTCGACGACAATGCAATCTTACCTGCACTTCAGGGCGTCCATGAGCTTGCCTGGTGTCTCGAGGCATCGCCGCATCAGCACTGTTTGCTGCCGGACGACGATGAGTGCATCTTCCAGCAAACGCGCCTGATCCTCCACCGGGGGAGGCGGCGATGCCATTGTGTGGTTGTTCAGAGGGTTGTGAGGTGGGTGTCGAGGTTGTTCAATGTGTCGCGACTAGGCCATGCTCCTGCGCCGGATACAGAGATTGCGATATAGTACGGAGGTGAGGGTTGCTTGATGGAGGTGATGCGCATCGACTCGGCGTTGTCGGTTGGACTTGGGTCATGGAGGCTCAGACGTCGCGGGACCATGCACTGTCAAGCGCAAGCTTGGCCTCTTTGCCATGGAAGTTTAACCGGAACATGAGGAAACATGCACCATTATTTATCGAATCTCTCGTCAATCGGTGCTTGTATCACGTATAGGGACATTGATCGTGGTTGATGTATTATTTCATTCATGTGATGATCTCCAGGATCATTTATCTATCTAAAATATGCCATTGATGCCGCACATTTCGCTATGCTGTGCTGTTGTTTCCATGAGAGTCCACACTGGCGCTCTTTTTCCATCTATATACATTATCATACCATTACCATATAAGAGTCCGGATGAGGAGCTCTGTTCAGGGAAAAAACATTCGCTTCAAAACAACAATCATGAAGAAGAAGTCTCGTCCCAGCTGACGACCTTGATGTTTGGTACAGCTTGTGGGAAGTCGTTGACGAAGGACGCGGCTTTCGCTTGGGCTGCTTGCCATGGAGCTGCGGTTGGAGCAGAGGATGCAGAGCTGAGGTAGCCGGTAGCCTCGACAGCGCGTACTCCCACAAGAGTTGTGCTTGTGGCAGCGGCTGTACTCTCACTGTATCCGGTAGAAGAGGGTAGGATTGAGCTTGAACCATACGTGCTCGAGACCAGAGAGGTATTGAGACTGGTGCTCAGGCTCATCGAAGTGGAGGTCGTGGCCGAAGAGCTGCTGCTTGGGGTCATGCGAGGAATAGAGAAGTTTCCGTAGTGAGAAAAGGCAGGGTTGTATCCGGCTGGGCCATTCTTGGCACGGTGAAGCGTTGCAGAAGGGGTGCTCGTCACCAAAGAAGCAGACGAGGATGATGAGACCGACGAGCTTGAGCTTGACGTGGTTGCAGCCTTAGCTGAGCTCTTGGTTGACGAGCTTCTGACCGGATAGTAAGTGTGCCACAGTCCATCGTCATAGTAAGAAGTGCTGGTTGGTGTTGGCTGAACGAAATCTGTCTGAATGCCGTAGATTGTGACGGTTGCCTCGCTAGAAAAGCTGCTGACGCTAGAGCTGCGAATGCTGCTGGAACTGCTCATCTGAGCATTGGTGAGGCTGCTAGAAGAAGCAGAGGCGATAGAAGATGACGCGACGTTGGTCGAGCTCAAGGATGATGATGGTGACGAAACGATCGAGCTTGAGTATGACTGAGCACTTGAAATCGAGAAGGAGCTGGTATCGCTTGAGGGGAAGGCGATGCTGACGACTGGTGTGGAGACATAAGAGCTCGAGTAGACCGAGGTCGTTGGAGATGGAGTGGTTGTGTATGTGGTTGTGTAGGCGGGTGGAGAAGATGTCAACGAGGAAGTCGCGATTTGAGAAGTCGAGCCGGACTCTGTCGACGAAATTTCTGTTGACGAGGCCTGGGCGGAAGTTGGAGCTGGCTGGACTGTCGAGATTGGACTGGCGGTCACAGTCTGAACCACAGTGACAGGCGCTTGACTCGAAGCCGAAGCCGAAGCCGTCACGGTCTCGAAGACTGTCTGTTGTGCCACAGCTGGAGCATTTTCGGCTGAGCCATTACCGTCGACATTGACGATCGAGTATGGAGCTGGAAGCGCGCTAGCGGTGAGTGCGAGACATGACAGAAGAGCGGATCTTGTCGAAAGATGCATCTTGCTGACGGATCTGTATCAAATACTGCGTGTGTGGATGGATGATAGATGGGAATTCGGGAAACACTTGACTATAGCGACCAGTCGCGAATAGAGAATAGTGATGGATTGTGTGTAGACTTGCGATGTCAGGGAGATGAAAGATAGAAGTTGTGCACTTGTCCTGCAAGATACTAGAAACCTGTATGAGTCCTACCTCGTTCGCGGTGGCTGGCGGTATATAGATATGCGTGGTGTAGCAGGCCTGGGCGGTGGTGGGCACGAGGCTGGTGAGGCCGTTCTCAGGTTGCCCCGCCACTCCGACTGAAACCGCGGAATGTTGCACGGCCAATCGCGTCGCACAAACCCCATACAGAGCCTCAGGGAACCGTTCGTCCATGTATTCGGATGGGCAACCGATGTCTATTTCCATGATGCCGTTTGGTTGGTAAGGCAGAAGTAGCTGGTTGTTATACAGAAAATGGAAAGTGCTGTCGTCGTTTGCTCCTGTCGTTTGCGGCTGACGCGAATCTGGTCCGTGCGTGCCACGCGTTTGGAACTTTGGCATAGCTCCACCTCTGCTTGCTTTTATCCACAATCGAACATGAATTTACAGAAACCACTGCACACCTTAAGGTAGTCTCTACACACAGTATGTAGACACACACTTCCTTGTCGGTGGGCTCTTGCACATTTTTGCCCATTGACAAAGCTGCCGGCAGCTGTCCATACAGATATCCGAAATATCTAACTACATGTATGTTAAACATCAATCGGGTACTTGGTCGACTCAATGTGCTCTGGATAAGTCATGTCGTTCTGCTTCCTGATCTCATCCATGACCTCCATGATGACAATCGACTCATGCAGACCCTCGTACTTGCCCTCCTTGCGGCCCTCCTTGAGCGCGTGACCGGCCTCATCGGCCTCCCAGAACATACCGTGACCCTCGCCCTCGGCATTCCACTGGCCACCAAAGCCGTTCTTGAAACCGCTACCCTTGCCAGGTCCAGGCTGTGGCCAGTCCTTGTCCTCGACGGTGCCATCGTTGAGCACGATTCTGGTCTTGGTTGGGCGGAAAGGTGGGAACCAGACCTGCACTTCTCCCTTGTCACCTTGTACGCGGATCGCTGGGCCCGCGAAGCCCTTGCCGTCTGGGTCGGACGACGTTCGGAACGATGTAGTGGCGTAGCCGTGGGCGTCGCCGCCGAGCTTCTCGCTACGTGGGAACACCAAGAGGGCGCTGGTCAGCTCGTCGGCACCGGTCTTGTACTTCTTGACCGCACCCATGACCCTTGGTGGCTTGCGCTCGTTTTCGGGCTGTGTGTGGTACAGAGTCTGGAAGATCCACGTCAAGCTGTAGATGCCGAGGTCGAGCAATGCACCTCCGGCCAGATCCATGTTGACCATACGGTGGGAGTCGTCGAAGGACTCTGGTGGGGTGCCAATCGAGTTGTCTGCTGATGCGCGGTGGACGGTGCCAATTCTGCCCGAGGTGATGGTGTCACGAACGTAGATCGAAAGAGGAAAGTAGCGAGTCCAGACAGCCTCCATCAAGAACAAGTTCTTCTCCTTTGCCTTTTCCGCGAGCTTCTTCGCCTGAGCAGCATTGGTTGTGAACGCCTTTTCGCACAGAACGTTCTTTCCGGCCTCGAGACACAGCATAGCATTCTGAAAGTGATGGCTATGAGGCGTCGCGATGTAGATTACGTCAATGTCCTTGTCGGCGACCAGCTCCTTGTAGCTGCCGTATGCTTTGGCCGATGACGGAGCACCGACTGTCTTCAGGAACTCTTGAGCGCGACTAGCACTGTTGGAGCTAGCTGCTGCAACGATAGAGTGCTGAATGTCCTTGACACCACGAGTCTCTGGGTCGACGGTCAAGTCTCTTGTGAAGGTCTCGGCGATACCGCCGGTGGCCAGGATTCCCCACTTGACTTGGTATTTCGACATTCTGAGAGCTGTACTGGTAAACGTTCTTGGTGTAAAGATTGACTTCTTGGTGCAGAGATTGAAACGAAACAATGACTGGGAATTAGAAAGTGAACAGGATTTCAATGAGGGAGAAATTTTCTGTAGCATTGTTGTCAGCTCCGAATATGCTGAGGTTCTCCAACATTCGAGGCATGGATTCAACCATGTTTTTGACGTAATGCGAGCTTTACCCCGAACCCTGCCCCGCCTTTATTTATGGGGACCCCTGTAGCTTGACATCGCGGTTAAATCGGCATATTCTTGAAATCTCCCCGGTGGGGAGTCGCTGCATGTGGGAGACATCTGATTCCTTAAGGTATCACGTTCTAAGTACCCTTCGGAGCTCCATCTGGATTCCTCTTTGTCTCATCGTAGACTTGGTCCAGGTCGACTCCCCAAACAAACTTCATCCTGCTACTCGTCTTCTCCGCCACGATGGGTACACACTCGTCGAAGCTCAGCGGCGACATCTCTTTCGTCTGACAATCATATGTAGCTCCAGAGTCTCTCGACTGCTCTTGGACCTTTTGAGCTCGAGGTAGTCTCACGTTTTGATAGTGGTCCGCACACTGCTGTAATGTGCTCATTCTTTCCGCGTCTGTTCCATTGACGTACTCTCCAAGGGCACGACCCAAGACCCAACCGTCTTCAATCGCCTGTTTGTGTCAGTATCAACATACGTTTCTAAATGATGGCTGTGATCGACTCACCTGCCCGGCACCAGCGCCCATGTGTGGTAACATAGCGTGAGCAGCATCACCGAGGAATATCACCTTTCCATCCATATACGACCACTGGTCGAGAGGCTCACGATCGTTTATGCGCCATTTGCTCGGATGTTCAGGCATGAGGTCCAGCAGCTTCTTCACGGTCGGCTCAAAGTCGCCAAAATCTTCGATCACATCGCTCCGTTCACATGTAGCGACCCAAGACTCGGAGATTTTTTCGGCGTCTTTTGCTTTGGCGTTGGCAAAAGCCACAATGTTTAACGTTTTGTTGTTTGAGATGGGGAATGTGAGCCAGTGTTTGCCCTTGCACAACCATGAGACCGAGTAGCTCTGATATGGCCACCAGTCCTTGATCTTGTCCGTCGGTATCAGCGTCCTGTAAGCTATCTGTCCAGAATAAACTGGGTTGTCCTCCACGAATTGCGCCCTCATCTTTGAATGAATTCCATCGCATGCAATTGCCAGATCCGCTTCGATGGTAGTTGAGTCTTCGAAACGTACCCGAACAGCTTTGCCGTGCTCCTCGACCTTGACAAATCGCTTCTTGGTATGTAGAGTGGCCGCGTGCCGATCTTCTATAGTGTGGCGAAGCAAGTCGAGTATGTCACTCCTCGACACTGGAGACTGTCTAATCTTTGCGCTGTCGTCTGAAGGCACAGCGATGATACGCTCGCCGTTGTCGTATCGTCGAAAGTCGATCCAGATGCCATTTCGAAACCCAGCTATGTTGTTCAGCTCATCTCCGAGGCCGAGTTTGTGAATGAGTTTTGCTGCGTTGACACCCAGTCCAACACCGGCACCGATTTCTTTGAATTGGGAGGCTTGCTCGTATACGTCAATTTCGACATGACCTTGTGTTTGCTGATAGATGGACAATGCAGCGAAGAGACCGCCGATACCGCCACCGATGATGGCGATACGTAAAGGATGATTAGTGGCCATGTTTGATTTGTGAATTGTGACAATAAAAATGAACGGTCAATATGGAAGAAAGAAGTCTGCCGCGTATCGAATACTTATTATAGGACCTACGAACGGACAATGGGTACATGTATGTCGTAAACGAGTGGAGAGACAGCGCTCGGCAGTCGTGCCGATGTCTCCAAAACGGAGAGACATCTGCCGCTTGTGATATACCTTCAGTTGTATCTTCGCACACTTCTCGAATTTTCTGCAAAAAAGAGCCCCAGTTGCGATGTGGATGGCGCCGTGCAGCTGCATGATCCATCCGACATGCATAGAATTTGAAGGCCACGGAAGTAGGTTCGTGTGTGAGTTTGGTTTGACTGACTCGGGGTCAAGAGAGGACACGTCTGCGGTCAGCGACTGGCCCAACGTAGATCAATCACCTCTGTTAGTGATACGTTGCTAGACGACACGACTGTTTTGATGCTTCGCGACACAACAGTCGCAGAGCAAGGTCGCCATGAGAGCAGCATGCCGGCCAATTGGCAGACTCATCACGCATCTTGGTCGCACAGGAGATTCCGGAACGTTTTGCCAAGGAAAGGGGAAGCACTGTACTGTACCTTAGCAATGGTTCCTTCCCTTCCAGGCTTCCCCACGTGCATCATCGTCTCAGGCACACAGACCGCCTTACGTTGGCAGCCAGCTCTCCCCAGCCCAGCCCAGCCCAGCACCGCATCCCTTCCCCGAGCCGATCTCAACCATCACCTCATCCTTGACCCCTTCCACACAACACAACCTACACAACCTTCCAAACGCATCAATTCACAATGTCTACCCGCAAGAGAAAGCAAGAGACTGAGGAGGAGCTCGTTGAGCTTCCCGAGGACGATAGCGAGGAGGAAGAGGAGTACGTTCGCCTACGCATTGACGTCGCATGCATCTCCCTTCGTGTCGCGCAAGCTATCTATTGCCTGAGTCCAAGTCGCAAGAACCCAGTGACGCAAACCATAGCTTCTAGCAACACGAAGTAGCCTGTTGCGGCGCCAATCGCACCTTCAACTCCCTTCAAGTCATACTAACCTCCTTAGGTACGAAGAGAGCGACGAAGAGAACGTAGACGACGACGGCGAGGAAGAAGACGAAGATGACGGCGAGGCCGCCGCGCCCCGTACATCCCCCATCCCCTCCTGCCGTGTTCAACCCACCACTAACCAACTCCCAGAGCCCAAGTCCAAGAAGCGCAAGACCGCGCAACCGGAAGAAGTCGACGATGAGGAAGGCGTCGAAGAAGCCGACGACGACGAAGTCGAGGCCGCGGATCTCGAGGACGACGAGGAGGAAGACGGCGGCGACGACGACGAGGACGAGGACGAGCCTGCTGAGAAGACCGCATCCAAGGGCGGGCCTGCTGCGTCGGCTAAGGCCCGCAAGGGAGGTCAGGTCCCCAAGGAGGCTAGTCTCGACGAAGTCAAACTCGACGAGGACGACGAGGACGACGAGTAGAGCGGCGCGGGTAAAGTGCACGGGTACTATGTGGAGGTGCTAGATCTACTACGGCATGGAATAAAATCGTCTCTGTATACGGCAAATTGTTCTCGCACGGAATATGCGCATGTGATTATGTGGTTATATCTAATCCATGCATAGCCACAGTTTTCTATGCTCCCCGGTACCATACTCCGCGCTCAGGAGAAAAAACACTGTCGCCACGTCCCAAACACGTGAATGAGTTGCATCAACCATCGCTGCCGCTGCTCCTGAACGCAGCGCACAGTCCCGCATACTGGTGCGTGAGATCCAAGATGTGCTGCGGCAGACTCGTCGCCTGGATGATACTGCGAACCTTGACCGCACCTTCTTCCTCGATGAGTTTGCGCACCACGTACAGGAGATCGGGCGAGAACTGCGAATTGTTAGCGTTGCATCCTTGGATGAACAGCAAATCACCACATACCTCAGAATACCACCGGTACTGCCACGCGATGAGCTTGATCAACGCACTGAGTGTGTTTCTCGTATCGCCGCGGTCCTCAAACATGCCCAACAAACCCTTCATGGCCTTGGGGCTGAAGCGTGGGTTGAGGCAGGCGTCCCAAGCTTCCAACGCCTCGTCGCGGTGGTGCAGGCGCTCCGCCAGATCGCCGAGGATCTCCCATTCCTGGGAGCTCTTCTTGTATGCCATCTGTTGTTGCTTGTACTGAGCTGCCTCGGTGCGCCAGATCGTGTAGATCCTGAGGTCTTCGTACAGGACTAGGAACAAGTTGTCTAACCACCTTTCGCAGAGACGCTTGTGCTGGAATTGGACGTAGGAGGAGTGTGACGGGTCCGAAGGTGGTTGTGGTGGGGGTTGGTGCTCTGGATTTGGTGTCTGTGCTGTTGACCTGACTGTGACCGAGTGCCCGGGCTTGGAGAGCTCGGGATCGAGTGCTGATGGACCCGATTGAGCGTCGCCATTAAGTGTTGACTCTCCCTCCGCGAAAGAGGCTTCCGCTGCTTCGCCGTGGCCATTCGGTCCGGGACTGTCGGTCCCCCTTAGTGCCGTCGTGCTTGCATTCCTATCGCTGCCTGGCCCTGTAGTTGCGGTGGTTGTTGTTTGTCGCTCATTCCTGTATTCTTCCTCCATGACGAAGACTTGGCTTCGGATCTTCAAGAGTTGGTCCCAGCCGATGCGCTTCGTCACCTCGGTAAGAAGCATGTACGCCTTCATGAATGTCCCCTTGTAGTTTGCTGCCACCAGACGCTTCAAAGTAGGATGTATCAGCTCGGTCTCCCCAACAGCACCAGCGTCGTCAATTTCGTCGCACATCGTTTCCGGCGCTAACGGTAGCGATATTCTTGCTGGCTCTGGCAATCGTGGCGCATCCTTGTCCTGGTAGGTAAACATCGGGCAGGAGTTCAGCGTGAGAAGTGCCATATCCCACTGCTCCAGACTGATATAGATTTCTGCCAGACGTGCCCAGGTTGAGAACTCACTGGGCGCAGAAATGACGCTTCGCTTGGCGATTTCCAAAGCAATGTCGGACCTTCCTTTGTGGTTGACAAAGTCCGCCTGGCAATCCAGCAGCGAATAGTCCATCGGCAATTCCTCGATCGCTTCATGCAGCAGCTTAACGGCCTGGACCTCCTCGTCTCCTGCAATGTATATTTGGGCGAGAAGAGAAGAAACTTCCGGATCGCGTGATCGTAACTTTTCGAAAAGATTGATACCGGAGGCATACCGTCCGGTTGTTTTGATGTATCGTAGCAGGCCTGTTGTGAGATGATTCGAGACAAGGTTAGGTACTTGTATCTCTGGATCGGAGCCCAGCTGCCATCCTGTTATATTGTCAGTCATACGTCCATGTCGTGCCTATGAGTCCGGCCAGCATACCACTGAAGAACAGTCGTTCCGCCGCGTCAAGAAATTTGTGTTCCCCCTCGGTATTTGTGACAGGATTGAACCGTCTCACGCCTACAATCTTCTTGATCGTATCGCCGCATCCATCATCAGCATACGAGTATGCGCGCAGAACACTGCAAAGATATGTCTCCAACCAATGCTCCTCCGATGCCTCCAACTTGTCTCCTCGCTCATTGACACAATAGCTTTCTACGGTTCCAGGGATCTGTACTTGGACGCGCATGTCCAGCCGTGAGAAGGCATTATAGCAGCTGTATATATCAGCAATGCGACGATCTATTCATGGAGAACGACTGACCAGTAGAGTCCGGAGGTGATCCTATGTGTTCTGTCCTGGGTGGAGTAGATCAAAGTATTGATGTATGCCGCCAAACTCGCAGAGGAAGAGGCGTCGATTCCGGTGACATGGTGGTAGACTCCGACCTAGATCTCTTAGCAATGTTCTTGTCCGATGTGTATGCCCATCACACACCTGCTTGCTTGACCGACTGACGGGCTGTTTGACCAGATGAACCAAATCGGGTGGACCCAGCTCACGCAGAGTATTTAACGTCTCGGTCCTGACATCTATCACTTGGTGTATTTCCTCCTCAAAGATCCTGCCCATCAGTTAGTATACGACTGTGTACACATGCGCCTCGGTGTTGCATACTCGGGAACAGCTGTCTGTATCATCGCGGAGGCGCCTAGCTACCAATTGATCGCCTAAAGGTCCTTGCAGTTGCCCGCACTAAGATCCTCTGCGCAATTGAGTATCGGTCTTGAGTGTGAAGGTGAATTAAGAAGTCAACAATTGATACAACGATCAAGGAAACATTGAAGGCAGGCACTCCACCAACTTGGAGCGGAACCACTGATCTCCAAAAGCTCGGCCGGAAACCAACTTGATTGGTCAAATCCACGTCTATACCGACGTCAATCACGAGCATCTTTTTGGATTGAGTACGATACTCTTAATTTATTTGCTCTGAATCTTTGCTCTGCTGCGCTCCTCCGGTGTCACATGGAGCCCAAACTTCTGGAACAGGAAGTAGGGCGCATTGACAGTCACCTCGGATCTCAATTCCAGCACTACGCGCCTTCACTTTGCGAGACATCGCCTTCCTGAGCGAGTTACTAATTCCGTGCAACCCAAGATGGTATGGGCCCTTGACGTTCTGGAAATACTGGGCTGATGACATACAGGCTACTTTCAAAGCACTGAACCTCGAATCTGACAGCGAGTCCGACGTGGAGATCGACGACACCAAGGAAATCCAGATTGAAGAAGCGCTTAAGCTCTACCAGACCGCGTTGAAACTTCACTCGGAAGGTCCTGAACATTACAAAGAAGCAACTGAAGCATACAAAGCCCTATTCGAATCGGACATTTTCAAATATGCAGAGTCGCAGTCCGAACTGAGAAGGATAGATTTATACGGTCCACTACCTGAAAAGGAGGAGACATGGCTGGAGGAGCAGGACGACATTTTGTTTGAGCCGATACCAGCTGGCGAGAATGCTCCGAGTACGCTACCACAAATTCTACATCTGTCTCACAAGAACTATGGCGACTTTTTGCTGGACTATCTCCAGGCCGAGCAACGTTCCAACCCTAAGGCGGCCGCAGAGCACACTCTTCAACAAATAACCCTAGCAGCTTCATCAGCTCTGGACCACTTCGTGGAAGCCTTGGACAAGGACGATTCTGATCTCGATCTTTGGAGGCGAGCCTCTTCTCTCGGCGAACTCTTGGATAGCCGCCGCATTGCAAGATTCTGCCTGGAGGTCGTTCTTGACGACGATGATGAAGCACTCACGAGCACACTTGCCTTGCCGGGTCTTGCAGAAAGTGCAGCCAGTCAGCAGCTCTCTGAGCTCGTCGCGACTTTTGACGATACTTTATCTCTGCTCCAGAGCCCCCTTTCTACCAAGAAACGGAGACATATCTCAAAGTTACTGAAGGATCGATTGGATGTGTATGCTCCGGCCAAGAAAATCCACAAGCATATCCGAGGCGATCAACGCATACAGGCGGAGTTTGATTCGAAGGGTCATCAAAGGAATGTGCTAGCGCCTCCTACAAGCTGGTCAGATTTCGCAGGTGTACTACTCGACCAATTGCACGATCAGCAAAATGGCTCAAACTCAGATTCGAATACGAATTCTGGCTCAGCTCTCGAATTCGACTTGGATGGCATGACTACAAACGGCGTAGTCTCTGACGCAGCGGACCAATCGCAGATGATGAACGAACCCGGATCTATGAATGAACTTCCGACAACCCTAGAGGCGCAATTCCCTGGCCTTGATGGTGGAAAACCCACCGCTCCTGTTCCTGCATTCGGTGATGTTATGATGCTCCGCAGAGAGTCCTTGGGAGCTGAGATAACGTCAGTATTACCGACGCGGAAACGCTCCGGCGATGCTGCCGGCTTGATAGACCACGCAGAAAGCGGAAGGCTGAAGAGCAAACGACTTCGCGCTCGCGAATCTCTTGTAGATGGTGGTTCACTCGTGGACAGTACAGCATCAAAAGCAGCACAGCAACTCGAAGCTCAGTTGGAGGAACTTCGTGCTATCGACGAGTGGTGTTTCGAAAGCTTCAATCGTGCATTGAAGAGATCAGAAGTAGCGATGTTCGAAATCTCACCATCATTACGGAAATCAATGAGCATTCAGGCGGCCTCTGAGCAGACCGGTGGCATGCAATTAGCGCAGGCAGACTTATACGGCTTCCTAGGCGACTTTCACGAACCTCTCTCTCGCCTTCTTACGCGGCCAGACGCCAGCGCCAGTCTCGACGCTCCACAAGCTGGTCTATTGACTGCTCTTTCTGGGTCGACCTCTTCGATGAGCAAGAGCTTCGCGAGCCACCCACCACTGGACGTAAAATCAGGACTGACGGAATTTCTGACGAAAATCAATCAAGACTGGCTGCGGGCGTCTGACGTCGCATTATCCTGGCTCCAGATGCTCTTGAAGCCTGGATCATCAACCTTGGAACCAAGACTGCTTCCATCAGAAACAAGCTATGTAGCCCACAAATGGCCGGAAGCGGTCAAGCGGGTGGTGGCTCGTGTCATTGTCGACCTGGACTATCACATATACACTACTATGCAAGGCAAAGTTGCCCTTCCGCTTGACGATCCTGCTGCATACAGAGCGGGCAACGAAGATCTCTTGGGCGATATTGAAATGATTGAGACCATCTACGAACTTCATTTGGACATACTATCACTTATCAAGATGGCCAATAGTGGTTGTGACGCTCAGACTATCGTCACGCAAGAATTGAAAGCCGACAGATGGGCTGAACTTGCTCGCGATGCCCTCAGGTTGAGGCTGACCATGCTTGAGCAGGAAGACCTGACTGACGAGCTGAATTTGAGATATCTGTGGTCCACCATCTTCCACATCTCAACGAGGGACACTGTATCGCAAGACTACGTTATCGCCTCACTACAAGAACTGCGGTCGTTGTTCTCCGCGATGGGGTCACCAGTGATCGACCTTCAGAATAATGCCGTCATGCCAATCATGTCCGTTGAGGCCATCGATAGGGAGTTATCGAAGCTGACTACGTCGGACTTCTTCACTAAGATGTTCGAGTCCAATGATGAGGATCCTGCTTCTGTTATCGAAGGACTGGAGCCAATCCTTGAGTATCTTCACAAGGATGTTTCGGCAGATTCTGCGTCGAGCAAAGAGGATGATGCCAAAATTTCCGGGCAGTCCGAGTCAAACGGAATGGACCTCGACAACTCTCACAACGCTTCTTCGCCGGCTGCACAGTTCTCGCCAGAGCTTGTGGACTTTCTGAAGAACAGCAAGTCCTCTGTGCGCCTTGCCCTATGGCAAAGATTGCGTTTGGCGTACCAAGCAATCGACTACCTGCCAATGGTTGCTCATTGCTACTTTCGTGCTATCGAGATACTTGTTTTTGACATTCAGTCTCCTTCGTATGCTGAGCTCACGACTTCCGAGCGCCAGGTGTTATTGCTCAGCACTCTGCGCCAAGTACAGGAAATGATGACTCGTTTCTACGAGATGACCAAGATCCGAGAAGACGTTCTTGATGTTCTCGATGAGCAAAGAGCACGTTTGTTGGCAACGAGTCTGGTCAAGCTTCTCCAAATCCTGCACTCTGCGGTCCTTGTAGAGGATGAGATCCGACTTGGACAGAGACAGACGCCCGGTTCCGAAAGCGCCAGTATTGCCAGAGGATACGAAAAGTTTGTCACTATCATTCACAACTTGCAGCTCAATCTTTGGGTACTGTTATACCTTGTTCTCAAGGAGCCTGCAGCACAACCTGTCGAGTCGTCCTCTGATTCAGACGAAGAAAGGATGGAAATGCTCCGTTCACTACATCGCGCCATCGGTGTCCGCGGCTTCTGCGACGGCTCCAATCGAGTCTTGCTAAATCTTATCAAAAAGGAGATCGTTGGCCTCAAACACGTCGAAGGTTTCGATCTGGAGTACTCGCAGATACTGTTCGACATTTACGGCCTCAGATGCTTCGTCAATCCAAGCTATGAGCAGCTCGATCATCAATGTCAGCGCGATGCCTTTCTCGATCGAAGTGCGGCTTTGCAAGCTGTGGAATTCTTACTGAATCAGGCCTCCAAGATCAAAATGTTAGACCTTACGAAGCACCCCATCAAAGATGCCATTGAAAAAGTTCATGGAGTCGTCGCCAGAAAGAAGCCTTCCGATGCCATTCTCCGTAATAAGGAGATCTACAGAGCATTCTTCAGATCTCCCATTAGGCCGCTCGACATGTATCGCTGTCTGAGCGGACAAGGCAGCCTAAACCTGGTCGCTGTTCCGGAGTCGCAATCAAGTCTTGCCGACAAAGGATGGTATTTCCTGATGGGTAACGTGGCTCTGACCAAGTATCGCTCACAGAAACGAGTGGCTCCAGGTCCGACCGAAGATCTCGACATCGCGATTGCATTTTTCATGCAAGATCTGGAGTACGGATCAGAGAAGTGGGAGACGTGGTTTCGCCTGGCTCAAGCATATGATTCCAAAATCGAAGATATGGTGGCATGGTCTGCGGATAAACTTAACAACAGCATGTCTGAGGTAGCCCAATGCCAACGGTCAGCTATACATGCCTACATCATCGCGACCGCTCAAGCTACACGTATCGAGGAAGCCGGCTTCGAAGCGTCCGCAAAAGTCGCTGAGCTGTATGCCGATTTTGCGACTCGGATCTACTCATCATCCAGAGCGCCTTTCGACATGTTAGCATTCTCATTGGAGGACGCCGAGCGGTTTCTAAGTAAAAAGACGTTGGTCAAGGTGAAGCCGTTCAAGGCTTTGACAGAGTATCAAGCCTGGAAGTTTGCGAAAGCACTTTACCACCGAGCTATTGCTGGGAATCCCGAGAAGTGGACATTGCATTACATGCTCAGCAAATGCCTGTGGAAGATGCATAGCGCCGAGGCGGCAGATGGTGGATCACATACTACCAGTCATCGTGCGGTCATATCTGCTTTGACCAGAGCCATCGAGCTCGTGCCGAAGGAGCGCAAAGACAGCAAGAGGGAGGCGATTTTGGAGCCGCACTATCGACTGGCATCTGTTGTTCACAAGATGGTTTGCCGGAAGACGATCGAGCCTTCAGAAGCTTGTCGCGTTCTTGATGCCACGCCTTATGCACGTAAGGTCGAAAAGGTGTCGGAATTTGATGAGTGGGAGTCTTACATCCTGAGTCTGCTGAAGAATCTCAGAAATGCGGACAAGTCGAACTGGCACCACAGAATGATCGCTCGCGCAGCGCGCATCATCTACGGTGATGGTACCGAGTTCACATCTGCCATCGGCGCCAAACACGAACTCACGCAGCAAATGTTTACAAAAGCAATGGGAGTACAGGTCTGGAAGCCAGAAAACGAACGTCCCGGGCGTCACTTTGTGTACACGACGAGATATAGTCAGTTCTTCAACAAGATCCTGGACCAGCTGAATGATCGTGCGGGCATAGAAGCTCTTGCAAAGAAAGTCCGCCGTCGACCGGTAGACTACTACAAGCACAACGATCTCTGGCTTGAAATCTGCAACTCTTACCTGAAGCTACTCAGAAGATATGGTCAGGTGCCTGTTGGTCATGAGACGGCGATCTTCAGTGGCATTGACCACCAGGAATTCACCAAGCGTAAAGACCCTCTCGAGAAATGGTGTCAAGACCCGGAGAGCAAGAATCCAACACTTGATGCGCTTCGAGATATCATCGAATTCAAGAAGATCAATTCGAATCTCATGAAGCCTGGTCTTATCGACGACTTGATTGGGGACGCTTATGCCTACCTTTTCGATACCGTGGGCCGAAAGCTCTGGAACGCACATGCTCAAGACACAAATGGACTCACGGAGGCCGACGATGGCAAAGACACGGAGCCCAAGTCCTCGAATCTCAACCACATGATGAACCTCGATGGTGCAGCATCGTCTACGCCAATCGCAAGCGACAACGGGCCCAAGATCGATACGGGATCGGCTGATCAAGCTCCTGTGAAACGCAAAATGGGCGTTGGCAGGAGGGAGATACGACTGTGTGCTGATAGCTGTGTCGAAAAGCGAGGTGCTTCTGGACCCGAACATACTTCGCGACCCATACCACCAGACCGCGTGCAAATCATCATTCCTTCTCAACGACGACAGAACAACGATAGTCTCAAAGGCAGCATACATGACGATGCAGATGACGAGAGTGAGCTTAGTGAGATCGACGACGGTGCAATAAGCTCTCTGCCGAGCAGTCCTGGCGAGGATATTCTGATGAGGCCCATGTTCCCAGGTCTTGCACGTCGCGCCCAGGAAGATGACGAGACTCTGGAGGGCGAGGGCGAGGGCGAAGACGAGGACGAGCAAGAAGAGGAAGCGGAAGAGCATGACGAGAACGGCGATGTGGTGATGCAAGAGGCTGAGGATATGGATGAGGAGGAAGAAGAGGAGGAAGAGGAAGGAAGAGAGAACGGAGAAGAGCAGGACGATGAGGGAGTGGAAGAAGAGACTACTGTCACTGGTGATGTCCTCAGTCAGGAGTAGGACACGAGACAAAAGTCGCCATAGTGGGCTGGATGGGAGTTTTTGACGGATCACGATACCCCTTTATGCAGTTTGAGCAGTGCGATGCCACTTCAATATCGATTCTCGACACAACTATCATGATCTTTTGTTCGTGCAGTGATCCGCTGACTGGTATGGACTAATGTAGCAACTCCTGATTGTAGTCTCGGTAGAGCGCAAGTGACTGGCGGGACCCTGTGCATAGCGTAACCCTCCAAAACCTATGAGATCAGATGAGATCTGGGTGAGGCATCAATAATATCGTAACCATTCATAACAGCCCAGCTCGATTTTGTTATAAAAATAAGGAACATAAATTACATGCATACTGTATGTACATTACATGCACTGTGTATTCTGGAGACGGTACGTCATCGGCTGGGGATGACGAATGCGGCAGCTGCCACTCTTCGGTCCATTCCATGCCCTGTCAAAATCCTGGGGGGGATCCGCATGATCGATCCTCGACTCCACCTTCTCTCGCTGCCATCTCACCCAGAAATTGACTTTCATCTATTTGTTGTACCTTGCGTCGACAGGGATCCGACCTCCACCTTTCATATTCCTAGGATCAAGAACCCCGAATTCTGACAACAACCACACAGCATGGCGCACAGTACGGGAGTGGTCTACAAAGACCTGCGTGAGACGCCAGATGACAGACTACCAGGCAATCAGCCAGGCAATCAGCCTTACAGAAGAGAGGTCGCCCATCCTACGACTCAAGAACCTACTGCAAGCCATCCGAAGGCACACAGTACGGGAGTGGTCTACAAAGACTTGCTTCCTACGCCGGATGACAGACAGGCGGTCAATCAGCCTTACAAAAGAGAGGTCGCCCATTCTATAACTCAAGAACCTACTGCAAGCCATGCTCTTGCAATGGCGCAGCCAGAAATAATGGGAGCTGCACAGCTGCCCAACAACGAAGAGGTCAAAGACTTGGGTTGGAACGAGCCAAAGGAGGATATTGTGGCGCCGTTGGTGGGCGGTCTCGACAACGAGACGCTTTGGCTGCTCGTGAGAAGATTCAACAAGGTATCTTGACCTTTCTTAAGACCTTCCTTAAGATGGCAATGACTTACATCGGTGACAGCAAATGTACCACGTCAAGGAGGTCACATATACCGTTCCAGGCAATCTCGACCTTAACATAGCAGATGAGGAAGAGTTCTCGCCAGACAAGCTGCGCGCTACCATGGAACGTCTCTACATGACTGTCGGTATCGGCTTGCTGGGATCTGGAAAACAGATCGCTCGTCTGCGATCATGGAGAGAATTCAATCGCACGGCTTACTTTGCGAGCGTAAGCCATCCCTTGCCTCGGTGAACGATAAAACACAGTACTGACGCATCCTAGGCATACGCTCTTGCTTGGATATTCGATCTTCTCGTGCCACTGTTCGCTATTACTACCATCGTCTTGATCATGTACGAGCCCTCCAGAGCGATATTGTTTCCACCTGCGCCCATCGCATTGGTCGACGGTTCAACAGGAGGTGTTCAGAAGCCAAAGGCAGGGGTTTTGGGTAGCATCGACTCCGCTACTGGTGCACCCGAGAACCACAAAGGAGAAGCAGTCGAAGCCGAAGCTAGTCACTTTGTCAACAGCATTGCTTCCGTCGCTCTTGCAAGCGCAAGCGGCAAGCATCCTCAGAACGAGCCGGATAATGAGGAGAATTCACCTGGAGACTCCATCCCGGACCCCACTGCAGTCGCTGTTAGTGCCAGCACTGCTAGAACCAAGGCTGGTGGCGGCAAGCATGACAAGGCCAAGATTCCAATGGAGACTGCCATGTGGACAAAGATGAGACCCATCATGCATGGTGTGGCTGATGTTGCAGACACGTGGGAAAGATTCGGCAATGCTCTGACCCCAGTTCCACCATACCCAAAGGATCTCTACAAGTTTCGACTCGCTGGTCTGGTCGTTCCTATACTTCTGATGGGCTTTTTCGTTACGTCCTACATGTTCGTGAAAGGACTCACTTTCGGCGTCGGCTTCGGATTCTTCGGCGATCCAGCCATTCAACCAGCGTTGAGATGGCTCAACAGGAAATTCCCCCACTGGCAGAGGTTGTTGGAGCTCAGAAACACCATTCTCAAGGGCGTACCCACCAACGCTCAGCTCACTATTACTCTTCTACGTGTTGGCGAAGCCAACAAGGCGCCTCTTCCACCTCCGCCGAGTGCCGACGAGCCACCACCTGACGAGGGTGCTGCTGTAACCGAGGAGCATCTACGCGCTGCAGGATCAGACTATCCACTGAACGCTACCAACGCAGAACTCGAGGATGCAATCAACAACCACGACCCGAACACCAAACACGAGACCGGCGGAGCAGATATCGACGCGTCGATGCAGAAAAAGCACGGTAAAAAGGGCGCCAAAATCATGGGTCTTTTCAAGACCACAATCAAGGGAGCCGTCGAGACCGCCCTGGGCGCAGACCATCTCAAGGCCAAAGCCGGTAGCGAAGCGTCCAAACAGCGCCTGGGTGTTGTCCCCAACGACCCGAAATCTATGCTCAGCGGACCCGTCGATTTCGCATGCAGATACCACGGTAAGAGGGGCCACGCGTATATTTCGACCGTCGCTACGATTCCATGTGTGGCTTTTACACTCGCGCACGATGTTGCTAAGAGAGGCACGCTCGGTCGTCTGCCGGATGAGCTACACCCGGTGTGGAGTATCGCGGTTGCCGACATCAAGGAACTGAAAAAGGTCGGTGGTCTTGGCTGGAAGGCCAAGCTTGTTGTTGGCTGGGCGCTCGATCGCGAAGTCGCCGATGGATTAGAGATCATCACCAAGACCGGCGAGTCGTTCATCGTTACGGCTATGGTCTTGCGCGACGAGCTGTTCAACAGATTGGTCGCCATGGGCGGACAGAAGTGGGAAGCGTGGTGAGCAGAGCAAAGCAGTGATACCCGGTTTGACAATGGTATGGTGCTTTGATGAGTTACCTGCGAGCATATCATATCCAAATAATGAGCTTTGATGCATTCCTCTGCCTCTATTATACGACAGTGATATCTTCGATGCTCGTCAGGTTGTTTCAGAATGAATGGTCTCTCTACGCCGCCATTGAGGACGTGACCGCCATTGAGGATGGGCAAGGCGCGCTAGACTCGTTACTGTGTGCTCTTTCTATTGAGTAAGACATATATCTCATCTTATGGTCAACTTTCTACATCACTCTTTCGGGTATTGTGACAAACAAGGTGGAGTCGTCGGCCACGGAATTGTTTCCACCGCAGAGCCGCAATTGCCCTGTGAAAAGAAGGTTTGATCAAGCTCGACGTCACTTTCTCCAACTTCTGTTTACCAATGTCAAGCAATGCAACATGTAACGCGACAATACCTACCATACGACCGCAATTCAATGGCCAGGTCAGCGGCGTCAGAGGACGATAACAGCCCTACAGGACTGATCACTCACCTCTTTCGGATCTGGAAAGTGAGCAAAGCCCGCCGTTCCTCCACCAGACACATAGCATGCTGACAAGAGTTCCAGGATGTCCTCCTCACTCCAGTCCGCATCCTCACTTCCAAAATCGCCATCAAAGCCTACATAACCAGCTTCCTATACGTCATCACAGCTTTTGCCCTCTTCATTCTCGCTGTCGCAGCATACATAACCTTCTACTGGACCTACATTCCACAGATCGGCTTCGAGCGGACCTTGCACCTCCAATTCGACCCCGTAAGACCGGAATGCCTCACTCTCGACTCTTCCACACCCTCTGCCGAAGCCATCTCAAGATGCACTGAATATCCACATCCCTGGGCAACAGTAAATCTGGCCCCGGAGCTCATAAGCCAGCAACGCTACGACGTCTCCATCGAGCTCTCCATGCCTCGCACCCCGACTAACACTCAAACCGGCAACTTCATGCTCGACGCCACTCTCTACGCACCGTCCGAGAAAGGCTCCGCCGCCTCCATTCCCCTCTCGACACTAAAATCCGGCATCTCACTCACCGACAGCAGCAACAGCGTCCTAGCGCGCGCCCGCCGGCCCGCGATAATGACATACTACAGCCGCGAAGTCGAGCTCGTGCACAAAACAACCAATCTGCCGTGGTACTTTCTCGGCCTACGCAACGAAGCCGAAACACTGTCCGTCGCGCTGTTCGAAGGCGTCTCGTTCGACAAGGGCTGGCGCAACGTGCCGGGCTCGATGCGCGTCGAGGTGCAGACCCAGCAGCCGCGCAGTCTGCAGTTCTACAGCGCGAAAGCCGTGTTCAAGGCGCGCTTCCGCGGCCTCAGGTGGGTCATGTACAACCACCGACTGGCGAGCGCGGGGGTATTCATAGCGTCGTTCTGGGCGACCGAGATGGTCTTCGCGTCCGCGGCGTGGGTCGTGCTCAGCTGGATAATCTTCGGTGGCAGCGCAGGCGGAGACGACGACGAGGACAGCGACGGCGCGCGCAAGCGGATCAAGAATGAGTACGGAGGTGATATACGGATCAAAGAGGACGACGTCGACGAGCAAGAGCGCAAGATGTCGGATACAGAGCGCAGTTTCCCGTCTTACGCGCACCAGCCTCCATTGCGCTACACCAGCCCAAAGCTCAAGAAAGAAGAACCGCGTGGATCGCCGGATCTACTGTCCTCGATCCCTCTTACAGCCAACGCGGACGCAGACGTCGAGGACGAGGACGCGGATTTCGTGCTCGACGACGCGGAGCAGCACTGGCGCGACTCTGGCCTCGGCACGAGTATGGAGAGCACTGGTCCTGGAGGTCCCTCTGCATCGAGCCTTCGACGACGACGGTCTAAGCACGACGGAGGACGAGGGTTTTAGCTCTCAGTGAGGGGTCGGTGGGTAGCTTAGTTCGATGATATGATAGTGTATACCTACGACGTTCATGATCTCATTCCTGAGCTGTGTGCTGTGCTGTGCTGTGCTGTGCTGTGCTGTGCTGTGCTGTGCTGTGCTGTGCTGTGCTGTGCTGTGCTGTCTGCGCGCGGCTCTATTTCTATCTATGTCTGTATGTCCTGTATCTCGCACCTACTCCGCGACCCCAATACTCATGCGTTTCGCAGGCGGCGCGCCGCCCGATGGCGTCCGTCCAGACTCCATCCCGCGTCCACTGCCCCTCAGCGCCCGTTGCCCGGCTCCGTCACCGTTCGGTGGCATCCCGTTGCCCGTATTCATGTTGGGATAGTTCGTATTCATGTTCATATTACCGTTCCCATTCATACCCATACCCATACCCATCCCCATGCCCATCCCGCCATTCGGCGGCCCACCCGTCTCCCTCGAGTACTGCCTCATGGGCACGACCGGAATGCGCTGGTTCTGGTGACTAACCGGCCGCGTCGGACCGACCGGCCGTTCTGGTGTCCCTTCCAGGTATGTGTTGGCGGGGCTATTGCCGCCCGGCCTGACGCCGCTCCAGTCCCGTGGCTGCAGCTCCTGCTGTGCGCGCGCGGGTCGGCTGGCGACCTCGTGGCGGAAGGCGCGCATTGCGTTCTCTTGTCGAGTCGCTGGGTGCGAGAGCATTGGTGATTCGGGACCGTAGGGCGATGGCGGGTACAGCGGTGAGGCGGGCGCGGGAGACACGTTGCCGTTTTGGTAAGGCGAGGATTGGGGTTCGGGACCTGTGCGCGCTGTGTACGGTGAGATTTCGGTGGGTGGTATGCCGACGCGGTGGTTGACGTAGGGTGGTGTATCGGTTGGTTGGGCGCGGTGGGAGGTGTATGGGCTCGATGGCGCGGGGCTGCTTACGCCGTTGGGCTGGGCGTGTTGAGGGTATGGTGATGATTGTGACTCAGGTTCTGCGCGGTTTGCGGCGAATGGCGAGACTGTGAGTGGTGGTTCTGGACCCGCTGGGACCTTCGACACGTCCTCGTGGTGGAAGTGCGGGGAAAGGCGTCCGTTGCTTTGCATGAAGAGTTCGGGTTGGATGGCGCCTTCGAGCGGGAGTGAATGTTGTGGTTGTTGACTCATGCTGCCTACTTGGCTCCCGATGGGTGGTAGTTGAGGTGCCATGTCTTGTCCTCCGGCCATTGCTGGTTGTGGTGCCCTTGTTTCTGTGACTTGGGCAGGAACGCCATTCGCTGGTCCTTGTCTGATTGCTGGCTCTTGCTGCGTCGGAGGCCCTTGTCTCGCCGTGGCCTCTTGTCTCATCATGTCATTGTAGAGCGGTGTACCCGGTCGATTTCCGATCGCTTGGCTGGCTGCATTCGACTCTTTTCTCGCATTGGCCTCACTGAAAGCATTGCCTCTGACCGGAATTCCCGCTTGACCAACAGGACTAACAATTTCTTTCACAGGACCACCCTCACGAGTCAAAGGCTCCTCTGTGACACCATTGGCCTCTCTCATGGCGGTAAGCACACCAGCCTCCCTCCTAGCATTTGCGTCTCTGATCGCAAAGCCCTGACTGCGGTCTCTTACCTGCGGCGAGTTTCGACCGCTTTTAGGCTTTGCGGCATCCTTGACTTTGGCGACATCCTTTGAGCTGCGTTTGCTCTTCATGCTTGTAGTTCTCTCCTCGGTCATCTCAATGCTTGCCAACAGTCGTCCCCATCCTCTGACACCGCCTTTCCAGCCGCAGCCTCGAAGACCAGACCATAATCCGACACCGACACCCTCGAGCACAACCTTGCCTGTCTCGCGCTCTAACAGCTCGACTGTTCCAGCCGCAAGCAAGGCTTCGCTCACAACTAGCACAGCCTGAACAGCCTCGTGGTCTGCGGCAGCGAATACCAAGTCCTCGATATCCTCCTTGTCTGTATCAGCGATCTCTTGCTCCGTCTCCGGCGGAGGGTTCAGTCGGATGATCTTGACGACAGTGATGTTGTTTCCCTGGAAGAAATCGCTGATGCGGCCAGTCGTGCCTGCTGAGTAAGGTGTGACGAGAGCGACGCGAGTGAGGTTGAGATACTGCAGTGCTGACAAAAAGGCGAGAGGGAGGGTGGTGCAGGGCGTGCGAGTTGTGGACTCAATTGACTTCACCAGAGCTTGGTCATTGGTGGAGGAAGTTGTCGAGAGAGACAGCGAGTTGGTGTAGAGGATGTAGTCCGGGTTCAGGTCCGTGACGGCGGATGCGGCTTCGAGGATGGACGGAAGGGCTGGAGGGTGAGTCTTGGGTAGTCGCAGGCGTGTGTAGTGCAGACTTATTGTCGAGGTCGCGAGGAGGGGTAGCAAGATCTGGGTCGTCAATGGTTCTACGGTCGTATTCGTTGAGGGTAAGATTATCGCAAGCCGCTTTGTCGGAGTGTATGAGGTTAGAGACATGCTTGCGGAGTCGCGCATACTGAGGTGCAGTCTGTCCGCCAAATTGGCCGGGTATGAAGAAATTGATGAAACAGAAAAGAACAATGGCTGAAACAAATAGACAAGGAGAACGACGAGGGCTAGAAACTTGCCTATATCTTACTGTACAGGTTATCGTCGCGCCTGGTCTGGTCGGATTGGGACGGCGGGGCCTTGGTACAGTGAAATGTAGGTTGTATTGGGGCCGAACCGGAAATGTCGTGCGGGTTGGGTTGATTCGCGCCGCGCCGCAGATCATGGGTATGCATCGCTGCACCTCCGCCGATTTGACGAATTGTTCCGTTCGACTTGTCTATTGATCACGCCAACACCTGCATGGACGGAATAGGTGTGTCGTGATGTGTACGGCGTGAGACGGGAAGAAAGATGACAGAGGCTGCAGCCTGAAGCCTGGCACGCCTGGAATTCGGACTTTGATTCGGATAGATTACTAGGTAAGGTCAGTGAGCCTCGCCTGGGATGGTGTATGTGTCTCAGATCACAAGCCGGTACGAGGCTTATTCGAGAACAACTCAAATTGATGTGTGAATTGTGCAAGGTTACCTAGGTAGTTCAAGAAATTTTAGGCGATAATATTATTCTACAGCCGACGGTTATGAAGTACAAAGAATACATGAGTCGAGCATCAGCCCGAATGATGAAGTATAGCTACCATTTGAGCCGGCGGTAGTTATACACAACGTCAAGATTTTGTGAAAACGTGTGGTATGCAGATTGTAATCACTCGGAGTCATGTCCATAGCTTCTAAGGTTGCTTCGATGACCATGCATTATATAGTAAGGTTCTCATCTATTCATGTGTAACTTTTTCACCTCTCGCCATACTTCTCCGCTCCTCGCCATGCTCTCACAACTCGTGCTCTATAAATATCGCATTACAGTCATCACAACCCATTGTCTCTACTTAGACCATGTACTGAAAAGGACCAGTGCGGTCATGAGGCTTCTCGTAGATAGATCCGTTTGCGAATCTGCGTGAGAGCCCAAGACACTCAGCCATGTTGAAGAAGATGTCGATGTTGTTGTAGACACCGTTGAAAAGTTCCTGGCAAGGACCGGCGGCAAAGACTGGAACGTCGGTCAACGAGTGAACTCCTTGGGCCTCGTCTACGGGGAGAGTGCCGTTGACGACGAAGCCAGTGACTGCGTCGATGTAGTTGACGTAGTAGTCGTCGGATGGGTGACCGGTGATGTTAACGGCTGGGAGACGCGGTCCGTCGGCGTGAACCTGGTAGTTCTCCCTGTGGTCAGGGTTGGCAGAGACACCCTCTGCAAGTGTGTATCTTGGACTCCAGGTTGATGGAAAGTGTTGGCCCTGACTGTAGCTGAGGTTACCAGACATGGAATACTGGGAGAGACCAGCGTTTTGGTAGACACCGACGGCGTCGCGCTTGTCGCGGTCGTTGTTTTGGGCATTGAGGTACTGGGTGTCGACGGAACCGAAGACATCGAAACCGTGACCGTGGTCGGCGGTGACGATGACGAGGGTATCACGGAGCTCACCAAGAGCCTGGAGCTTCTCCATGGATGCTCTAACGGTGTCATCGAGCTCCAGCAGCTCACCGAGAGCGCGGTCGTAGTCGAGTGTGTGCATCTGCTTGTCGATGGAGGCGGCCTCGGACATCAAGAACCATCCCTGAGCGTCTGGGTTGGTCTCGTTGCGGGCGCGGGTGTGGAGAATATCGATGGCCTTGAGGGTCATGTCCTTGAGACCTGGTTGGTTGAGGGCATCAGTTTTGCTACCGTCCGGGGCATTCTTCTGGTTGCGGAGGTTGGCTGGGTAGACGTTGCGGTCGAGCCACTTGGCCATGTTGGAGACGGAGAAGATACCGAGGGTCTTGCTGCTGTTGGAGCTCCCCTGGAGCGCAGTGTTGTTCATAACAACGTTGTAGCTAGCGTTGCGGAATACATCGTAGTAGTTCTTACCCTGGTAGGTCACGCCACCGAGAGATGGAGGGTAGAATTGCTCAGCTCCACCACCGAAGAGAACATCTGGACCGTTCCATTGTGTCCAAGTGTAGTTGGTGATACCGTGAATGAAAGAGTCGACGACTGCAGCGTACTGGCCACGGTCTCTGGTGTGAGCAGTCAAAGCAGCCGGAGTAGCATCGGCGATGAAAGCGGTGGAGACGATACCGATGTGACCTTTGAACATGCGGTAGAAGAGCTCGGCAATGGACTCGATCTTTGGGTCGTCGAACTTGTTTGGGCTCGAGTCGGCGTAAACACCGAGAGCGTTGACGGTGGACTTGTGGCCAGAGTACAGAGCAGTGGCACTGTTGGCAGAGTCGGTGATGAAAGAGTCCAAAGAATGGGTCATGCTGTGTCCAAGAACCGGGAACTTGTCCATGGCCATCTTGGTCAAGTACTTTCCGTTGGTGCTCTTATGAGCGAGAAGACGTGCAGCCTACAAGCATCAGTAACCTGACAGGAACAAGTGCTGAGAAGAGCTGTGGCACGTACCGAGATCATGTTGGTCGTCATACCGTCACCAATGAACAAGAGGACGTTCTTGGTTCTGCGGACCTCGTTAAGATCTCTGACGAACCAGTTGGCGACAGTGGTAGAGCCGTTGTAGTAGGTGAGGGTAGCCTTGTACTCGCCAGGGTCACGAAGCGTAACTCTTCGGTATGCCTTGGCGGCGACATCGACAAACGATGGCTTTTGGGCATCTCGGGCAAAAAGATCTAGAGAGCCTGAGTAAGGATATGTCTATTTCGCGGAGAGCTGTACAGAATCTTACCTTCGTACCAGGTAAAGTTCCATCGCTCGATAGCTGGCTCAGACGTGCCAAAGAACTGTGAAGCGTTGCGAGCACCGGCAGTCGAGCCGACCTTCTCAACAGTAAACTTGAAGTTGGTGTCTGGGGAAGCGCTGATGGCCTCGGAGCCGTTCTTTGGAGCGTGGACCTCGAGACGGACGTCAAAGTACTGTCCGGCCAAGAAGTCGACCTGGTCTGGTGGGAAGACACAACCGAGAGTTGGGCAACCACCGAGACGTTGAAAGGTCTGCGCAGAGGCAAGGCTGGCCAAAGCGGCCAAAGCCACAGTAGACTTGATAGCTACCATGATGATGATGAATGTGTCGGGTATAGAGGAAAAAGATACACAGAGGGTAGAGAAGAATGAAAAGGGGTCTTGGAGATCCTTATACTACTGTACCTTTGAACCCTGTTGATGGATCGACTCACAATGTCACTCGAGGCTGGTTCTCGTCGCAGTCCATACTCCATCCAAGACTATGGCTTTCTTTTTCGACAAGCGGTCGGATATTCTCAATAATGATACCTGAACAGGCAGCTCCGTAGCTTTTGGGCGCATCTAAGCTCTACCCATTACTTGGCGAATGTGACAGAGACCGAGATCTCGACTCACACGTGGGATGCATTGTAGTGAATCGCCTCGCTATGCTGCAATTGAGGCTTGAAAGGAACGACAACCTACGTATGGCCAAGGTCGTGGACGGTCTTGGTAGTCTTGGAAGTTGGACTATGAGCGGAAGAAACGCAGAGACCAGCAGAGAGATGAAGGAGAAGATGTGAGCTGAGTCGGTTGAGGTCGTGCTGCTGTGAAGTGCGTGGGGAAATGCGGAGTTGCAATTGGTCAGGGTCCAGGACGGCCAAGCACGCGACACTTTCATCGCCGAAGCATCATTTTTAGTCGGTTTGTCCCACAGATCGAACACTTCAGCCTCCTAAAACGAATTCGAATGTTCGCTGCTTCTCTGCCTGCGTCATACTTCAGATCCAATAACAAGTGTTCGGCTGTTCAAGAATCGTCGTCAGTCTCAAGAAGTCTTTCCTGAGGTTTAATCCGAGTATGGGATCTCTGTGTTCGGTGTTGCTCAGTGTTCGATGTTGTCGAAGATACAAGCCTTGTCTACGAGGCCTGGAACATCTGTGTGATGCTGCTGTCCACTGCGATGCTCGCTACCTTCCGGTATCTATCATGTGCACGACATGAGATACATGCCGAGTCTTGAGATTTGAGCTAGCTGAGCAATGTCAGTGATAAATATCTTGCGATATACAACTCAATGGGGCCTTTTAAACCGTTCTGTCGTCCCTATCGGCAGTATACTTGTTCGAGCTTCTGGAGATGGTTCCTAAACGCTTGTAGCTTTGGGTTCAGCGAACGCTCCAGTAAGTCCTTCGAGTAGAAGAGCCCATATCGATACTGTCCTAGCGGGCCCATTGGGAGAATATCAGAAAGCTCGCGGTCATGGTCGTCGCCAAGGGCAACGACATGCCGAACAAGAAACCAGAAGGGATCCTCTTCATCACAGAATGTTGTATGGCGTTTCCAGAACGTTGCATACCCATCGAGACCGACGATCAAGGCGAAGCGCACACCTCGTTGCCTCACAAAGGCATTCCGGACCGCATCCGTAAACTGTTTGGATTTACTGTAGACGTAATTCCGATCAGACTCTCCTCAGGAGTCCCCATCGCGTCGCAAAGACTCCTCGGTGTTTTCGTTGCGAGCATGAGGCATGGTGTTTGACTGGGCGGCACCGCCAACAACATCTATCTCAATCGTGCCCTCATGTCCACATGTACTTAACAGATTCTCAACAATCGTTCGTACTTCAGCATCCCTGGCTGGCATCTCATTGCAGGATCTCCCAAGCGAGCTAGTCCTCCAGATTGTGACAATTGACTCTGGCGTCCTGAGCGGCGTTCGGAACAGGGTTGATGGGTCAAGCGAGTTCCGTATAGGTGTGATGTGCGTTCTCGGATTCGTCATCTTGTTTAGGTGATTGTACAACTGCGCCTCCGTCTGGAAACCGACGCGGCAGGGATGACACTTCCATTGGCAATCGACGGTCTCGTAAAGGTCGGATTCATGCACGCCTTCAATGTGTCTGACCTCGGCTGAACCATGTAGACGGTTCCCGCACAATGAACACATACCCGGCCGTTTCGGCATTTTCAACTGTTTCCTCTTGATGCATTGTTGCGATATGTAGTGACAGTTAAGCAAGAACTCAGTCAGAAACTCCAGGTCGCAGCCGAATTGGCATGGGTAGACCGCGTCTCAGATAGGCTCATCTTGTTTGTCATCGCCATTGTGGCCGCTATGATCGTCGGCAGCTACCATGCTGCTACCGCTGGTTTCATCATGCAGCTCAACCTCTGTAAGGAGCGGCCGAGGACTCTAGGTGCGACGTGCTCCGCAGAGAGAGATAATGTTCGACGCGATGCAGGAGCAGATAGCGTTAATATTAAAGATGCGCTCGGCGAAGACAGGCGTGACCCTAGTGACCAGCGCCTCAGCCGTTCAAAACAGTATTAGTACTGTCTTTCAGAAATCTGTTGTACCGTACTCTCGAGGTAATAATGCCTTGGCTTCTCGATCAAGCAATTTGTCTGGCGGAAGTACATGATTGCTGAAGAAGGGTGACGAAGGATCAGTACAGCCCCGTTCGCATAGTGTTCGGATACGGGCGGCATGTTGGGCCAGTATCGTGGAGTTGGCTATGTTCAAAGGGTGGATGGATCGAACACTGATTAGCGATTGGGTGCCATCGATGTATATAAAATCCCAAGTCTTTCGTTGTTCGAATGGTATCAAGACTTGCTTGTCATCTTTTCCGAGGTAGGATCGAAAGAGATCATATTGCAGTTTTTTTAACTTCATTGCTTTTGTAAGTGCCTTTTGATAGACTAATTGCTTCGTCGGTGCTGAGGAATCTAACGTTCGGAAAGGAAAGGTGACCCGGAATACGTTAAGGTATGCGTCCATGCACGCTACAGTTAGCGACTCTCCTAGAGCGAGGTCCATGAGATGGCGTAGCTCGATCGGGTTTGTAGACGGACCATAAGGGATGGCCTGTCCGCGAAAGATGGATAGATCAGTCATCGTCAAGGACGTGAAGTGCATGATCGCTTGCTGAAACATCTCGTTAATTAGACGTTGACGTGCTGATTCACTTCTGGCGAAGGTGTCTTCCGCTTCGATATCGTTACTCATGTCTTCCATTTCCAGGATCATCTCCTGGTCGCCTAAAACAAAGGGGCCCACCATCTCTTCCTCATTGTCTCCATCTTCTTCGACATCGAGATTCTTTCGTATTCCACAAGGCTGGTCGTCAGAGGCCACCTAATCCATGGCATCTTCAGTAGGTGCACTCGCTAACTGCTGCGATTCTCGCTTAGCTATAAACAGCTTATAGACCTCTTTTGCTCTCTTCGCGCGTAGTTTACCAGATACGATGTGTGATGGAGACCATAGATCGATCTGTGACAGCTAGTAGCGCAATTGTACCTATAGTTCTTTTAAGTTATCTAGTTAGTCATAATGTAGCTGGTGTCTGATCTTAGATAGCAGCGTCCGCGGGTGCCGCGGACCGTAAAGAGCGTTTCATCAAGGACGATTGGTACCAATCTGCTCAGTAAGTAGCTACCAGGTATGCAAAGACTCATATGAAGACTGATAGAGTAAGAGGGTCGATCGGGTATTTAGAATGTATTCATCGAACTAACCTACAGCCGACTCCTCGGGGCTCACATGGCATTCGCCAGACCATGCCTTACAATTTTTGAAGCCACCAGAACATGTGCGATACCAGCAGCATAGTGCATCGACGCCAGCGATCGATGTATCTTTCGACTGCGCAGTCACAGACTGCTCAAAGGGTATATCATGATATCGTTAATCCCATACGCCTATCCATTTTACCATCTCAGACTGTGTGTTTGTAAAAGCTCGCTTTGGCGAGGCGAAGAAAAGTGCTTCTCACCCGCTTGATCAGAGAAAAAAGAATTGAAAGGAGCGTTGTCGTCAGTCAGTCTCACCCAAAGAGGTTCTTGGAGATCTTGACGCTCTTCTTCCATCCTTTACTGACGACACTATCGTTTCGTGAAAGAGAAGGCCTCTGTGCAGAGAGTGCGGTGGTGGAAGGGAGGTCGCTGTCTGTTCTGTTGCCGAAAGCTTTTGCAGGGTTCATCATGATGTAAGTCTCCAGTCTCATGTTCATCATACGATTCCTCTCTGCTCGGTCTAGCTCGCGGCTCTCGAGGTCGTCGTCTTGACTACTAGCTCTGGACGTAGTCGTGGAGCTGTTGTTGGACTTGGTTGGTCTTCCTCGCGACGGGCTTGTTGATGATCCGCTGCTGCATTCGCTCTTGCGACGTATCGTCGGTGACATGCCACTGAACAGTCTGTGGGTCGACTCATCCACATTGGCGATTGTGGTTGACGACGGTGAGCACCATGGACAATCTTGGTTTCTCGTTTCCCAGCCCCGCAGACTGAGCTTGCGGGAGCACGAGGCGAGGTTGGTGGATTCGGAGCATGGCTTGACCAGTTGATACCAGCGATGCGAGCACGGTTGCAAAGTGACGTGGATGTTTGCGACGCACATGTTGTTGACTGGTGTGGATGATGTTAGATGTCGTTGATTTCGATATCGCGATTTGCAGGTCCTGCGCCTGGCAATAAACGTGTCTTGCGCCGAGGTCTTGTATAGAAGGTGCTTTGTGAAGTAGGCGTAGATTTCTGACTGTACTGTTATGTAAATCAGACAGCGGGGACGAAGGTTCGTAGTATAAGTTCCGGCGTGATCTTCGAAGCTGAATGTGGTTGTGATACGCAGGAGAACCCAGGATGCCGCGGTTGACAATCTCGGTCAGCTGGATACGGATGACAGGAAGCAAAGAGGGAAAGATCGTAGTATATTGAGTTCTAGAATGGTTCCAGGTGTGAGTTGAGGTGGATTGATAAGGGAAGAGAATTCAGCGGATGAGATGTGGGCAATGACTGCTTATTTGATGTCGATTCCGTGACAGGTAAGGCAAGTACGTTCGACAGGACCCAAGGGTTACTGGATGATATTAATACGGCTTATACCTCATGTACCTAAGACAAGGAACGCACGCTGGCACTTTGTCGCACAAGGGATGGATGGACCATTATTGAGCCATGACCGAGCGTCTCCTTTCGGGGGAAGAGTTTATCTTCCACTAGATTTCATCGATTGATCGCGTGGAAGCGAGCCGCTCGCTCTTCATCTTGATCCCCAGACCCGCGACAGAGGATGCCTAGCAAGGAGAAGGTCGGCAATCCCATTCGATGCTCCATCAAAAGAAGGTGACAGTCCGACTAGCTCGTCCGGACCACTCATCCGGACCCGTTTTCATCACGCTGGCGGGGGTTTAAGATCGGGAAGTGGGCCATGAACTCCAGAGGAAACCGTCAGTCCTACGGCACGGGGCGCCAGCTGCAAGCCAGCAGCACCATTTTTTGGTACAGTCACGCACGCAAGTCAGACGATGCAGCTCGTCCTGTCAATCGTTGTACAGCACTCGGCAGACGACTGATCTTGTGTGATACATGTACTGTAGACCCGTCCATGGCAGGAAAGAACGAACAAGAGCTAATCTCCTCATCTTACTGGCGTTGCTGCCTGATCCTGGTCGTGCTTTCCCTTTCGGTCATTGTTCCTGCCACGGTGCACAGAAGCTTTTTGGTGAAACGTTCCGATGTGCCTCCCGCAGTTTCCGGCGGACCTTCCAAAGTTACCAAGTGTCGGTCGGTCACACGGCAGCCACTCTGATTGACACACGAAAATGGGCTGTAACGGGATCCTGGTTTCTTCGTGTATCGCTAGACAAATCCATATCCTGGGAACGTCCGGGCCAGCGCATGGACTTCAGAAGACGTTTTCTCGAAGGGCGTCTGTCATACCGTCTGTCATACCACGTGGGCGAAAGGGGCGTTTGGAATAAGCGAGACAGACGACAAAGGAGTCGGTGAGGCCATTGATTGGAGTCATGCATATTCATGTCCAGCACATTATGCGCCAACCTACATCGAATTTTGACTCAACGTAGGGCGGGCTGACGGCAGATGCAGACATACCGCCGTTTGACAGATCTTCAGGAGGCTTTCACATGTGCACCTTACGAAAATCTAGCGACCAAGAAAAGCAAATGGCCTTCGTAGATATGTAACGTAACATAATGCAGCCTTACAAATTCGTCTTTACTTTCTCGAGAGATGTCTACCCTGTCTTCGACAAAGCCGACATGACGGTTCCGCCGACATCAGATCACGTCTGATATACGTACCTTATTGACGCCGAGCTACTTATACGACAAGCCATACCTTCAACACTCCAAAAACTGCGCGACTTGCAATTTGACAGTATTTTGTGCCCTTTATCGATTTCATTATGCTATCTGCAACAAGATCGATGAACAGTTCATAGTATAAGGTACTACTTGATGCCGCAGGAAGCTGAGAACATGTGCGAGGATGCTGCGGCATGATGCGCGATCATCTGTCTCTTGATGTCATAATAATTCGGGGTAACGACCAGCGATGGTGTAGAAGAACAACATCTCATCCCCATTGTCTATTCTCTATACACTCTACTTAAGACATTATTCTTCAATTGCATCATTCCGCACTAGATCCCAGTCACAATCATAATGCCCGCTCAACCCCCATCCAAGATGACTGTTGCGCAGACTGCAGAAGAGGAGGCAAGTCTGCCATCTGAGCTGCTACTTGCACCATCTAACAGTCATTCAGAAAAACATACAAGTTGCAAAGGAGTACATGAGCATTGCTTATTCTCCCACTGAGAACAAAGGTCGCGAATCCGTCAAGCACTTATGTACCGACGACTCCTGGTTCTTTGCACCCACCACATTTCCCGGTTGTGAGACACCTCTCGACTATGCCGATTCTCATTCCAAGGTCATGAGCGCCATCTCAGATCTCCACATCGTCCAATTCGACCAAGCATGGGCTAAAGACGGTCATGTTCTGCTGAGATATACCGCTGAGGGTAGCCACTGTGGTAAGCCGCACAATGGTATCGAGGCGACTGGCAGACATGCCAAATGGGGTGCCGCGGCTATTTTTGAGGTTAAAGATGGCAAGGTCCACAGCTTTACGAAAGACTGGGACAAGCTGCATATGTGGCAGCAACTGGGCTGGATGAAGCCTGAGAATGACGCCGTTGACTATGCCTGAGGTAGCCAAAATATGATCATGTATGACCGTCTTGTGATTTTTAAAGCTGTAGCCCGAGTGGGACGTGTCGACTCCGAAATCTGGGGTCGATGCCTAGAATGTAAGACTGGACCCACTGCCACGCTCCTCCGTCATTATCCGTTCCGCAGAAACGTCAATACTCCATTACTGCCTCCTTTAGCATTATACTGCGCCCAACGACCTTTACACTGGCTATTCATCGAGCTCCTGGATTGCACCGCGGATCTGTATTCTCAATAGTCCTGATATGACATCGCGGTAGTGCGATCATTCTTTATACACCCGGGCGACCAGCCCAGTCGCTGCGCCTTATCGGCATAATCCAACATGGACGACGACAAGTACAGCAAATATGACAACATACCCATTCCTACATACGAAGAGGCTACCTCGTCAAGGCCGACATCTTCGTTAACGAATCGTGGACCGGAAGAACCCAGCGACGATGCAGAAAGGCAAGGTCTATTGGGAAGCGGAGGCCGAGGCGGCGGCGGCGGCGGCGGCGGTCAGACTCGGACGAGAAGAGGAGAATACCAACCGGCTAGTGTTGAAGATGCGAGACCGAGCATGGAAAGCGATCTGTCAATACCCGAAATGGCAGACGACGACGACGATGCCGAAGCCGCCTCTCTGCGACGAGATATGGAAGAGATGGAAGTGGATGATATCGATTCAGCACGTGGGCGCCGGCGGAGACGGATGGACTTTTCGAAACGCTTCAACTTGATACGACACAGCTTTTCCAGCTTCTCTCTTCCGAATGTCAGGATGCCCTCATTTACTTTCATCACCTCTAGAATCCAGATGCCGGAAGGATACAGCATCTCTCTTCCTATTGTAGCTCGCTTGGTCGGCATAGCCATCATTGTTATATTCCTTTACGTTCTTTTCGCTCTGGACATAATACCCAACAGCCGCCATATGGTGCAGCATTACGACCCGGAAAGCGTGCGGGCACGCGTACAGTCCGACGTCGACGGAGACAGGATCGCCGATTATCTGCGGTACATCACATCTTTTGATCACGTCGCGGGGACAGAAGGTGATCTGTATTTGGCCAAGTGGCAGTTTGAGCGCTGGGGAACCCAAGACTTGGACCAGGTTGCAATACTCGATTACTTTGTCTATTATAACTATGCCACTGAAAATGGGCGAAGGGTGGATATCGTCGATCCACCTGAACTGCACTGGGAAGCAACGCTCGAGGAGCCGAGTGTTTTCGATGATGTGCAGAGGCAGCAGACATTCAATTGGCATGGTTACTCAAAAGCAGGCAACGTGACCGGTCCACTCGTGTATGCTCACTACGGGTCGACTGGCGATTTTCAATACCTCAAGGACAATGGAATCAATGTTGAAGGTGCTGTGGTTCTGATGCGCTATTACGGGACCGAGGAGGAAGCCGCTCGAAAGATCAAGAACGCTGAGGCACATGGCGCTGTAGGATGCTTGTTATACTCCGATCCGGAAGAAGATGGCTATCTTCGAGGCGCGGTATTCCCTGACGGACCTTGGCGGCCAGAGAACTCTGTTCAGAGAGAGGGGCTTGGTCTTACGAGCTTGGCAATAGGAGACCCTTTGACGCCTGGCTGGGCATCGACATTGGACGCGAAGAGAATCATCGAGACGAACAACCAAGGCTTGGTGCAGATTCCCAGTCTCCCTCTAGAATGGCGACAAGCTTCTTCCTTGATAAGATCAATTGTTGGATACGGCAACCGAGTCGAGATCGACAGACCCGAGGGTCTAGCCCCTGAGATCGAGTACTGGACTGGAAATCACACTTCTCCGAAGATAAATCTTCAAAACCTTCAGGACGAGAACAAGCTGCAACAGATCTGGAATGTTCACGGTATCATACAGGGCATGGAAACGAATCAGAAGAAGATCATCGTTGGCAACCATCGCGATTCATGGTGTTTCGGTGCCGTCGATCCTGGTTCCGGTTCAGCAGTACTCATGGAGGTCGTCAACATCTTCGGCACACTTCGCAAACTCGGCTGGCGACCACTGCGAACGATCGAGTTTATTAGCTGGGATGGCGGAGAGTACAATCTCGTCGGATCTACAGAATACGCCGAAGACAACGCCGAATACCTCCGAGAGAACGCTGTAGCATACCTGAACGTCGACGTCGGTGTCTTCGGCGACCGCTTCCGAGCCGCAGCATCACCCCTTCTCCAAAAACCCCTCGAACACGTCCTTGACCGCATCGCCGACCCCACCGTCAACGTGACGCTAAAGCAGATCTGGGACGAATCGAAATCTACGCTCGAGGGTCTCAACGCCGCCAGCGACTACGCTCCCTTCCAATACATCACCGGCACCTCGTCGCTCGATATGGGCTTCGCAGGCGAGCCACATTCTTTCCCCTCGCACAGCTGCTACGAGACGTACGAATGGATGCAACGCTACGGCGACCCGGGATTTGAGCACCACAAGATGCTAGCCTCAGTCTGGGCACTACTGATCCTGGAACTCGCCGACCGGCCCATCATACCGTTCGACTTGTCGGCCTACGCCGCCGCCGTGACGCGCTACGTATCCGACCTCGGACCCGACGCCGAGCGTCTCGGGTTCAGTACGACATCTCTGACCGCCGCGGCCGAGCAGCTCACCAAGTCGGCCGTCGAGTTCCACTCCTTTGACGATTTCTGGACCACCCAAGTCCTGGGTCGCGGCGGATTTGAAAGTAATGCGTTTGCGATTCGCCGCATTGAGCATAATGAGAAACTCGCGAATTTCGAGACGGATATGCTCGATTTGCCGGGCATGTTTGAGAATGAGTCGAGGGCAGCGGACGAGCATGGTGTAAGTATTACTTCTCATTTTACCCTACTCAGTGTGGTCTATTCACAAGTGCGTGTACAGTAGTGCTAATGTGATGCTAGATCCCCGGTCGAAATCAGTATAAACACGTCATCTTCGGCCCGTCGAGGATGAATAAATACCAACCTTCATATTTCCCTGCTGTCAGGGACGCGATTGAAGATGGCGATAGCGAGCTGGCGCAACGACAGGTCGAGAGGGCTGCGATGATCATCGCTCGTGCTGCTAACAGGCTGCTGTCCTGATCACCTTCAACGTCGCTCGGGGAGGTACACCGAGCTGATAGAGAGATGTACACGGATCAGACTGTGGTCATCTGTATAGACATTTGCATTTGTTGGTTAGCGGCATGGTCGGCGTTGGTGGAACTGCAGCGGCAGTGGAAAATGCATTCCTTGTGTTATGAACATCCTTTCTCTGTCGACGCCGGTCTTCGACTTCGTGTCTATGGTGCTCGTCGCACGTGTTATCGCGTATGTGAACCTCACCATATCCGCTGTGCGCTCCTTCTCGTCGATGGTATGCACGCTTGCCTACCGCCTCCTGCCTCCTGCCTCCTGCCTCTATCCTCGCCGTTCTTGCCTCGCTGTCGCTGTGTTCTCACGACGCGTACGTCCGCGTGCCCGTGCATTGCTTTCGTGAATCCTTTCGTGGAATGCAACGTCGATTTCTCTTTGCCGGATTAAATACAACGGAATGCGCATGGGGATCAGAGGCAGGCTCATCACCACACCGGACAGCTCCAGCTCGTCATTTCAATTTTCTCGACTATAACGGGCGCGATCTCTCTTCTGTCACGCGCGGATCCTGATCAGGTAACCTCACCGCAAGCCCCGAAGCGCGCGATCTCGCGCGCATTGCCGTTCTCATGTGCTGTCGCCAACCCCATGCTGTCTGTAGGCTCTCCTGCAACGTTCTTCCATCACAGACGCGGGTGTCTCCCACCACTATTTGCGCGTCAGACCTTGGGCGCAGTAGTCATGAACGTCTGCTGTCGTCTTCCACCTCCGGTGCCCTACGGGCCGAACTCGGGCGTGTTCCTTTGTCCTTGTGCTGTCATCGTCAATGCTGCCGTCGTATTGGGTCGCTTTGTTGCGTTTTACTCGGCCTTACCGCTTTGGACAAAGAAATCATTGTGAACGGAGCCGGTTGCGGACTCGTCATTCATCCCCGAGGCATGAGTGGTGATGCCGGTTGTGCTGGGGAGCGGAAATGCTATAGTAGTAGAGGACGGGCTGTAGACGTAATCGCTGACTCTGAGATGATTTTTCGACTCGTAGCGAGTAGAGGAGGTAGCGCGGAGCGATCAAGATTCGAGAAAGGGGTCGTCGATGCGCTTTGCAAAGCAAAACATGACGGGGCTGCAGCAAGCAGAACAAAGCAGCGAAGGGGCTTCAGGGATACCGGCGTGCAACAGTGTCAAGACGCGGTCACCAAGATCGTAGTGCAATCCTGCTGCTCGCACGTCACAGATCGAACCTCAAGCACGCTGTCAGGCCTTCCCGTCGATATCTAGCATCTGAAAAGTGCCGGAGACAGCGCAGGGGAATCTCTGGTAAGAGTCTTGACGACGAAAGCCATACGTAGCCAACAACAACTCTGCAATAGGGCAAACCTTCGGCAAAGTGCTACAAGGTGATGCTCTGAGCATTCCCGTACACGGGAACGCCCATTGGACGATCACACTGAATGATCGACGCCTCGACCGCCCAATCCTTGCTACGAGTCCAAGTTGTCACGCAGGTACGTCAGGGCTGGCGGGGCGGAGTGACCATGCTACCAAACAGAGCCGGCATTTTCCCGTCCAGCCTTCCACTTGCTGGCATTGCAGACTCGCCTGCGGAGTCCGAAGGAGACAAGTAGATGGCTCTGCTCTGTCATCGTCGTCGTCGGCGTCTCAAGTGTTCGATCGTGGCATGAGTACGAAAGTCTTGTCGCGGGTCCGTCAGGATCGACGGAGCACACTCGACAACAAATGTCCATCAAACAAAGCCGGTCGTTGTCCTCTTGACCTTCTCGGTCACGGAGATCGTAGGCCCGACGTAAGGGCTCGAGAGCTGGGAACATGGCGTCCGTGCTGAGTCATCACCAGACCCGAGCGACCCGCTATGGCTTGCATGACTAGTGCCCAGGTGAAACACTTTGAGGCTCTGCGTCCGACAACAAAGCCCTACTCAGACAACGTCTTTGTCCTCACAAAGCCGACGTATTTCACCCCGCCAGACTTTCATACCTCGACGTCTTGATCACCAACAGAGCAGGAGCCTCTGTGGATGGTGTAGTAGACTTGTAATTCCAGCGCTCTCTGTATCGGAAGAGATACTGTCGTCCGCCCTGTTTCCGGCCTCATATTGCGATCTCGTGCAGCTTGAGAAGCCCTTTCTGGCTCAGTGATTTTTGGAGATCCGAGATCTGGTATCCTTCCAACTTCCCTTCCTGACACCATCGCTGACCATCATCGTCGTCGTCTTCGCCAGTTGGCTGATGCATGCCAGTGACTTCTCTCCATTTCCGTAGCATACCATTGCTTGCTCAGAGCTAGCGTTTGCTCCAGAGCAAACTCCAGTTCATAGTGATATTAAAGCTTCCTCAACCCAGTACAATGTGCCTCGTCTCGTCAAGTGTAGGAGCTTCAAGCTGGCGCTGGTCCCCATCCATGCCTTCGTCATCTCGCAGCAGGGAAATCAGATGTGATACCGGCACGCCGGTGCAATCCGCCGTCGCCTGTCACCGCCTACGATAGTGGGAGCTTACGTCCTCTCCTTCACATCTTCCACGCCAAAAGACCACGTCCGCATACTCTCAAAACATCTTCAACCTCGACCTTCTCTTATTTCTTCCATCATCGGTCATCCATCTCAATTCATCATCGATCAATCATCAACAGCCCCTGATACTTCTGCATATCTCTTCCAGCATATATACTGCTCAGCAGTACCCGTGACCACCTCCTGATATTGACGTCCTCAACGCGTGACGTCGATCCACCTCAGACCAAGATCGTCACGATCTGTGAAACAATCCACGGCGACAATACCACCTCTGCAATATCCCAGAGGAGCATACCATCGTCTTATGTAAGCCTCGCGTCGTCCCAAATACCATAACATCCTTCTGACCTCAAACAGCCTTCACGTCGCACCAAGATCGTCACCAACCTCTCTTGGTGACCAAAACCGCGACAACATCTTCCTCAGACAGGAAGAAACACACCACATACCAGGCCGTGTGAGTACCCTGACGTGCGCTGTGTCGTGAACCCTGCTGGCGATGGAAACAGTATCTTCCTGACACCAAGATCGTCACCTCCTCTAGTGACGCCGCCCATATATAACCACTTTTTCCGAACCCGGCGTCCGTTTCTACAAGGCCGACGTTCGCGACTCTCACGCCGTTCAGAACGCCGTCAGCCAGACAAGGACCATAGTAAGCCAGTACCCCTTGCCCTCCATCAGATCATGACAGACTGCTAACCTCCGCCCAGTAAATAAGAACCATGAGCGAGGACCGAAGACCTCCGCGCGGGAGCAGATTTTTGTGGGCACGTGGGTACCGACCGGCCGTCCAGAACAACGCACAGCAAGGCCAGCAAGGCCAGCAGCAACAGTCTTCGGTGGCTGTGCGCCTCTCTTCCCAAATTCAGTCGTCGTCCAGGCAGCACAGCGAACAGCATCAGTCGTCGGTGGTACGATCATCCTATACCACCGCTTCGTCCTCGATCCGCCAGCAGATCACACGGCGCCGCTCGTCCGCAATTCCTATAGTTCGTCCCCCTTCTCCATCGTCGGCCAGCCAGCAGTCATCCAGCAGTGTGCAAAGTCAGCTACTGGAGCGGCTGATCGAGCTGAGCCAAAACGCTTCCGCCCGTCGTGAGGCTGAGGCGAGGGATGCAGCCGAGACAACAGGAGAGATAGACCAAGAGACGCCAGAGGTCCAAGAAGCAAACGAATTGAATACCGTCCTTGTCGAAGATTCGCCAGAGGTGGCTGCCGCTGGCCAGCCGGGTCAGACCCAAGTGTCAACGCTCAACGCAGCTGCAGCGAGCTTTGTCTTCCCGCCAGCCCAATCATTGGTCGTGCTGCCAAGTGTCCAGCAGGTTCTCGACCAACGAATGCTGGAGCTGTACCAAAATTCCGCACTTGTCATGACCCACCATCCGGGTCGCGGTCTCGCCTCTATACCAACCCGGTTGCCAGGTCCAGAATACGCACGAACCGCGGCGCAGATCCTTGCTCAAGCTACCAGAATCACTCCCGCCACCAGCACGGCGCCAGAAAATCATGTTCTGCCACCACCAACTGGCAACAGAACCATCCTGCCAGCGGTATCCGGTCTCATCAGGCTTGGAGTCGGTCATGTGCAACAGGTCTTCCCAGAGGGACTGGTAGACAATAGCCTGAGTCAGCACAACCGCCTCCTCGAACGGTTTGGGAACGCCGACGTGGTGTGGACGATCTATACCGACGGACGTGGAGAAGGTCGACTCGCTCGTCCAGACGAGATCGTGCCGGGCGGCGGAGACCGCGGACAGAACGGGTCCAGAGTCTATTACCACTTCTCTCCAAACAGAAGTCCACGCAACAACGGCGGACACGCCTTGAACACCGTCGACTTGTACCTCGAGAGCATCGCCTTGACCATGTGGGTGACCCGAGTCGAGATGGACATGGCCCATGTCATCACCACGTATCTCGTGGCCCGGCCAGCGATCATGTCGGCGCTCAACAGCGGCATCAGGGAGCGACAGCTGTCGCCACTCCTTGACCAGATCACACACCGCCTCCGAGAAGGAGATGCCCCAGACCCGAACCGGAGATTCGCTGACCACAACACCGGTGCGATGAGGGCACTGCGTGACGTCTGGCAGTTCACCGTCAAGCTCATCAGCGACGGCGCCAATCATGGCGTCAGATCAGTGGAGTTGCCGGGAGTCCACAAAATGCTCAAGGCCATGAACCATATGATGGAGTACATGAACCTTCTGGAAGACGAGATGGCGAGGGTGATGCAGACCCCGGGGGCCCAGGAACTGGTGGACGCATACATGGCCACTGGGCTCACTGTCGAGCAGTTGCGCGAGTTCGAGGATGTCGCGGCGAATATGCCAGACTTCAGGCCGGAGAACTTGCAGTTGATGACGGCGGTGACTGCGCACTTCGGCGTGCCACTAGCGGTAAGATTGCGAGAGGTCGTCGTCCAGAGACCTACCAACTACACCTTCGAGAATCCATTGCCCTTCGGTTGCCCAGTCGAGAGGGTCTCCACTGCTGGCGATACCGTCGACAATAGCGCCCCGACTGACGCTCCATCGGCTGGTCCAGAAAGGACCCGAAACAGCAACGGATCCAGAGCCGGAGCGACCGCCCAAAACAAAGCACCGAACGCCAACCCATCCACCGCCGTAGAGAGTACCCAGGCCAGACCAACCGGAACCACACCAAGAGAACGCCTCACTCGCGACCAGTGGCTCAGGGAAGTCTTCGCCTCAGCCCCAGGCGAATTGGGAGTCCTGGCGGCTGCTCACCACCGAGAACAGCGAAGTGGTCTGCGGAGCAACCTCTGGAACGGCAGCCACGGTCCACCACCACCCAACCCATTCGCGCCGGTCAGAGTCGACAGACCAACCGACAACCAAGACGAGGCTGCGAGGACGGTCGCGGATACCACTCCCGAGGAAACCGAGATGGTCGACATGGTCGACAGTCTGTTGGAGGAGAATGAGGAAGACGATGAGCAGGGCGAGCTGTATACCAGAGATTGAGGCAAGGAGCTAAGCAGGTTGCAGGACAGCGAGGCTGATTTCCTTTTTCGTGGGGCGGTAATGAGACACAGTCGGTTATGATACCCCGGTGCGCGCTGGTATTCCATCTTCGAATGGCGGTAATGAAATTGAAATAACGGTAATAGACAGGAAGCAAAACAAGGAAACAGCATGAGATACCCAACATGAGATAGCAATGAAGCAAGAAACGACCAACCTAACAGCCTCCGTGATACAGCTGTAATGAGACACAGCCGCCTTTGAGATCGATAGAAGCTCTGTAGAAACGTTGAAGCAAGGGATGAACGCAAAGAAAAATAGCATTAAGATCCAACCACCTCATCCTCGGCATCAATACCCGCATCAATCTCGTCCCATCCAGTATGTCTAATATTCCTCTCACTATACTGCACCCACGCCCGCGCCTCACAAGTCTTGGCCTCGTCGATCCAATCGCGTATCCGCCACGTGATCCAGCCGCTGTGCCAGTGCTTGACATTATCCGGCTCCGCGGCGCGGCCGAGCGAGAAGCACGTGTACAGATGACACTGCGCCCCGTCGAGGTAGCTGAACTGGAAGCATTGTGGGAAATCAAGGCAGGCGCGCTCACAGTCGGCGTATTTGGCCCGTCCCATGTCGGCTTTGATGTCGTCGATTTCGAATACGGATCCTGCGCAGGCGTTGGTCCAGTCGTCGCGTTTGCTGGGCAGTTCGGTCAAAAAGTGTGTGTAGAGATCGCGGTGCAGCATTGGTTGGGTTGCTGGGCGGTTTTTGGCGAATGTCCAGACTCGGTCGATGTCGCCTGGCGTCATACCGTGTAGGGTTATGACTGGCTCGCACCATGCTGCAGGGCCGTATGGAAGGGTTGCGGGTGATTCGCCGCCTAGCATAGGCCATACTCCTTGGATTGGGATGTCCCATTCTTGCAGGGCTTTGGAGAAGAGGTAGTCGCCCGAGGCGTGGACTTTCATCCTGACATCGAGATCGGAGGCCTCGTCGGCGTGTTCGACGGCTATCTTCCGCATAGCTGCATTGGAGAGGATGATACCGCTTCCTCCATAGGCGAGCCGATCGTCGCTTTTGTATGTCGGAGAGCCGATTAGAAGCTCCTTGGCCGGATCTAGGGTGTCGAGCCACTGCAGCAGGGTTGGCCAGACGAGGTAAGTGTCGCTTTCGATGAAGACGAACCAGTCCTTTTGCGAGTATTTCTCCCAGGCAAGATACATCATATGGAAATACTTGTACTTGTCGAGAGTCAGAGCTGCTTTTTCAAGCTCGCGTTTTTTGTTGTTGTATTTCTTTGCGACGACGCTTTCAAGATTGTCGATGAGTCCTTCTTGTTGTAGTGCTCGCTGCAGCCGGTAGAGGTCAAAGTCAGGATGGTTCTCGCGAATGTTTGGTGTCACGTTCTTCAGTACATCGTGGAGGTGGTAGCCGCTGATGTCCTGCTCCATGTCGGAGACAATGAGAAGATTTGGCACGCATTGCAAGGCTGTCAGCAGCTGTGTGGGTACTTTCGTATATGCTTCTGTCGCTCCAGTCCTCAAGACAACCACAATCCGGCCTGCGTTGTCTGAGTTCTGGCAGGTTGCATTAGGCGTGAGAAGGTCGAGCTTTGGCTGGTCCTTCCACGATTCGCTCGGCGATGATGTGCCATTGTCGTGGACGGACGTAACAGCGCTGAATGGGCCAATGATGGTCCAATAGACGATTGTCGCAGTCAAGATGGTGGCCACAACTCGAACAGCGATGCCGTAGTTGTGAGATCGTGGTCCGAACATGACTGTCTGTGGGGAGGGGACCTCCGGGAATAAGGACGCTTGGCCTAGCGCTTACAGACACCCAACGACGACACCGACAGCCACTCAATGCATGCGCTTTCGAGGTTAAAGGTTCGTTTCTGTAGCGAGAGGGATCGAGCCCTCATCACACAGACGATGGATTGATCGCAAGTCCTGGCATTGAGGAGAGTTTCCTCCGAGGCACAAGCCGCGTACGCCACGCGGTTTGCTAATCACGTGCAGACAGGGCGACGCGGCATTTAACGGTACATGTTACCCCAGTCTAGTGAGCATGCGGTATAGCACCGTTGACCTTGCACGTGGAAGGAACACAGGACGGATATCAGACCGAGAAACACAAGAAAGACCAGGGCACAAGCAGTTCTACAAATTCTAGTAGAGTCTTCCGGGAGGCCTAGCAATCAAGTCAAGACCAAGCATAGCTAGGAGGTAAATTCAAGTGTGAAGTATGAAAGTTTAGTAGTATATATGTATATATACCAAATCGAAGTTATCGTACGGCATCAAGAAGTATACATGAAGTAGGCAAAATATGTCGTATAATACATGTCATCGTTGGAGCATCCTCGCATGTAGGGACCCTCACTACGCGATCAAAGCGGTCGAACCGTACAGAAGCACCTAGCCTCCAGCGCCCTTGGTCTTGCTCCTGAATCGTCCTTTGATAGCACCAGCGTTAATACCTCTCTTCTTGCTCACATCTCCGGTCATCGCTCTCGCATGACCCTTGCGCGTCTCTTGTCGTCGTTCTTCTCTCCTCTTCTCAACAGTGTCCTGACTCAGTGTGCCAAAACCACCTCTTTTCCGAAAGCAGACCTCCATCAAAGCATTGACATCCAGCATCGATCGGGGCATGCTCTGAACAACTTGGAAAATCTCCATCGGATCGTTGACAGCCTTGATCTGGTTTTCACCGGCCTTGAATATTGCGAGCGCGATGCGGAAGAGTGTTTTGGAGCCTTCGAGAAACAAGCAATCCCAGACGCGAAGGACGCATTCGATTGGTAATGTACCGACAAAGAGCGACATGAACCAAGCAGTTGTTGCAAGACTGACTGTTGGAAGTGTAGGCGGACCATCGATTGAGGTTGGTCTTTGTGGATCGTCCAGCTTCTGCCATATTGTAGGTAGCGTATCTTTGATGGTTAACATGAGTACAGCAATGTCGACATTTGCTCCTTCCAAAGATACTCCGTGAGTCCCTGGCAAGTAGTCGGTCGTCACAATGTTCAGCATAATGAAGACCTTTTCTTCATCTTCGTCCAAGAAAAGAAGTAACAAGCCCGCGATGAAGTTGAGAGATTGACAATAACCAATGTCCGGATTGTGAACGGCAAAAGCTTGCAACACTCGTCGTAATGATCTTATGATTGGAACTTCTGGAGGCGAGCTGTCCTCGGCAAATGCACTATCTCCACTGCTGTCTTCTTGGTCCGGGCTGGGATCAGGCTTGAATCTGCTGTTATCTGGAAACGTTCGGTGCAAGTCGCGTTCAATGTGCTCTTTGTCCACATCCTTCAGAGTATTGCCTTGCTTAATCTTCAAGAGAAGACTGAAGTACACGCCCTCATGGGTCTTTTGTAGCTTGGGTCCACCAGCATACCAGAACCACGCAGCGCCTCTCCATGCCGGCGGGACACCTTTTCTGACATATCTTTTGACCTTGTCGGACTTTGGTGGGAAGCGTGTCGGTTTGTCTGTGCTTAATCCGTACTGCTTCATGAGACCGTCCCATTTGACCTGCCGCCTTTGCAGATGCTCATTGTATCCAGTCTCCCACTTATTGAATTGTTCCAGCGTGATGTGGTGTGACACTTTCTTGAATCCATACTGATCGCGTGGAATTGGTTCCGGTCCATGCTTTTCGGATTGGTCCAAGTTACGCCCAGTGATGATCTCTGAAGATAATCGCGCATGGCTCCTTTGCGGTACAATCAGGTTGCCGTTCGGATCTTGGGTGCCAGCTTCGGATTGTGAGGCCGTAGTGCTTCGTGTGAAGACTGCAGACAAGCTCCGTTGGTGACTGTGAGTCTTGCCATTTCCTATCAATGGAGAAGATGACGGTCGTGGTGAGCTTGATCGTCCCTCGCCGGTAGTCTCAAGGCTTCCTCTGACAGGTGTCCCGAACCCCTCGGCATACATCCCGATGGCATCTTCAACGCTCATGTCTCCTTCGTCCTGGGCTTCAGGCCAGCTGGGATACACCTTGACAAAATCACTATTCGAGCTAAAGCCTGTGGCCATGCTACTCCTCTCGGTGCTAGCGTATGAGTCAAAGGTGCTTGAATGGCTGGTCATGGCTGATCGAAAACTGGTTCTGACATCCTCGGTCGCCGATAGAGGCGGTATCTCACCAACACCAGATTCTGGAGAACCAGGTCCATCGGCGCCTCTTTGACGTTGTAGACGTTCTCTAAGATTCCTCATACCCTCTGACACCGATCGAGATCCTTTCAAAACGGAACCTGAGCTCTGTCGGGAGTAGACACTCTCGGCGTCGAAATTGTGTGCTTGTGCGCCCTGAGACCAGCTATCGTTCCTGCCTCTGTCCGAGATGACGGTTTCGAACGACCTTTTGTATTCCTCCTCTTGTCCAGCATCTAGGTGGTCATTGCGAGAAGTGCTCACAGTAGCTGGTGTGTAGAAGGGCGTCGCTACTGTTGGACTCGTTCCAGGCTGGAAGCCCTGAGTGCCATTGGCGGTCGTAAAGACGAGTGGGTGAGGTGGTCCATTACGTCGCAGTCGTTGGGCGGAAGCCTTTCGAAGTGGCAGATGCGGTTCGGGAGCGTGGACTCGAGTGGGTGAGAATGAATCTGCATCACCATGACTAGGCTGCGAGGGTCTGCGGTCGTGCTCCATCATCGTGAACGTTGGCATCGGTTGCTCAGTGGTTTAGGAGGAGACAGCGCCTCGAGCAGTGTCGTGGTATGGAGCATGTGAGGTTCGTCCACTCCATGACATACTACAGATGAAGAGGAGAGCGATTGTAATTTTGTAGATGAGCTATATCCTCAGGAGCATAATATTGGATCCGGTGCGATGTGGCACGAGGTGTTCTGCTTATGGTTAGAAAATGGAAATCTCCCGGTCGTCGACTCGAGGTGCTCGGTCCAATGGTTGAATTGGATCAGGTCTGGCGATTCTTTGACAAGGTTTGTGCCGTCTGTGAGTGTATGGAGCAGAAATCATGTAGAGTGACGATAGACCATGCATAGGTTGATCGGTGCAGATGCCGTTCCAGTCACTGGTGCGGGTGGAGAAGCAGCGGACGAGCAATGACGGAGGAGCAATCAATTCGTTTGCGGCGCGAGTCCTGATTTCCTTCTGTTTAATTTTCTTGACATCAATTTCGACACCAATCTCTTCGTCTTACCTAACCAGTTCTTCGTGTATAACCTGATCGGTCGGGCTTCATGATCAATCTCTCGATTCAGATCGGAGATTGTCATGGTCGACTTTCCCACGGATACACGAACTGTTGACCATTGTTTACGATCGCGTCACCCGTCCGGTACAATCAACACTGGACGACATGCAGATAATAGAAGTGTTTGCCGCGCGCGTGTACTCTCTGCTTCCGCGCAATATGTTCCTTGTGGCTCCTGGTGAGTTCGGTCACTGCATCATGAAAGGTAAGTAGACTCTGGCACGACATCGTAGAATGTACGGAAGTAAGTATCTGAAATTGCCAGTATTCAGCTTTATCATCATTGCAAATAATCATTACACATGTTGCTGCCTGGTTCTGCTGCCTGGTTCACGATGTGAATTGATAAAATAGAAGAACATCTTCTGATGCCAATGAAAGCCCTCGACGAATACTACAACCGCACTAGGATGCATCTTAGGAAGTTTCTCTTGGTACGGAGGTTTGAATCAGCTGGAAGGGTTGCACCCTGACGCTCCTGATGAGATGGAGGGCTACCTCATGTGATCCACATGCCGGATCAAGATGGTGGGCCTGTACAAGTTCAGCTACGGACAGGAGCAACTTTAGAACGCCCGCTCATTGGCGAAGACGACGCATCGCCTCAAGTGCATGAGCACTCTCAGCAGCACCGAACGAGCACAGACGATGGACTTTCGTGGTGTATGAGATTAAGAGAGATGATTCCAGCTGATAATGAATTGACGAGAGGAGAACCACGAATACCAATCCTTTCTGTATGACGCTCGACTGCCATCCGTGAGCGCCATGCTACCTATGCTATGCCTTCCAAAGTGCCTGTAACCTTTCCATGCAACTCCGACCCTAGCCACGAACGCCACATTGATCAATCTTGTGTATTTCACGACCACCCAAACCGCTCATTTGGCATACTTTTTGACCCAGTCCTTAGCTTGCGCATCAAACTCGGCCTTCTTGTTCTTGTACTGATCCGCAATGCTAGCCTCCACAGCATCATCCGGCTGCGGCGACGACATGATCGTGCGCACCAACTTCAACACGTCCGCGATCTTGTTCGGTGGCTTCCATTCGTCGCTCCTCAGCATGCCTAGACACATAGATCCTTTGTCGTCGTTGCTAACGTTTGGATGCCAGATCTTGGTCTTGAAGTTGACTGTGGGTGGCTTGAATGGGTATTCTTTTGGTAGTGCTACTTCGAGCTTGTATTTGCCGCCCTGAGAGAGTGTCTATTAGTAGTGGACAATGGGAAAGGTAGTGAAGAGTCGACGTACTGCGTAGAGGGAATCTGAGGGTGCGTCAAGCATCACCTCCCATAAGAACACATTGGACTCGTCTGGAAGTGTGACTTTGGTGCCTTCGACTGGGTTGTTTGACGCCTGGCCAAGCTCCTACAGGGTATTAGCATGATCTGACGCAATGCTCTGTACGTTTACTGACATTCATGATGCGCTTGTTAGCTGAAGCCATGGTGAAGCCTGGGACGATGGCCTTTCCGAGGATGACTCGAATCGTGCTTTGTTGCGAGAGATCTAAATCAGATATGTCCTTCGGGGCAGATTGCAGGTATGAAAGATTGACGTGTCGTGAAATATATGAAGAAAGGAGTTGTGAACACGGGTGACGGCATTCACATGTGAAGCTGAGCGGGAAGTTTGAAGCTTGAGAATACACAACGTCTCGAGACGCAGCCAATCTTCAGCCTTCCCTCATGTGTCGCATGCACGCTGCAGATCCACGAATTGATGCCTGGCGATCCATTGATTAAACGACCAATGATTGCACGCATTGACACGGGTGAGTCATGTGATATCGTGTTGGCTTGTACAACGCGCTACCAACTATTTATACCAGGTAGGCCTTCCACCCCATCTCCTTCCTCTCCTCGCGCTCCTCAAGGTCCGTCGTCAATCGCTGCAGGCTTCCGTTACCTTGACGGTATAGGCACTTGCAAGGCCCCAGTGGCTTCCACGGATCCTTCATGATCTCGGCGTCAATCCAATTTTGATACACTCCTTCATAACTCTCCCTCGATCGCACGTTACGACTTTCCCACCGACACGATGTTCAAGCGATCCTTTGGTCCAAAGGATGGCGTGGTCAAGAACAAGAAGCAGTCGAAGAAGTCGTTCCGCGATGATGCTAAGCAGAAGCTGAAAGATCAGTTGAACGCGCCCTCTAGTCCTCCTTCAGCAGGGTGAGTTCACGCGTCATTCTGACTAGGTAGCCATATCAGGCAGCCACAAGATAACACAATGTCTAACTCTCTTCTAGATCATCTCCTCGCCTGAACAGCGCAATCATCACGATTATCGTTGGCAAGGACCAGAGACTGTTCGCTGCTCACGAAGACGTTCTCTGCAAAGCCCCTTTCTTCGCGGATGTCTGCAGAGACCAGTTCTTCCAGGCCAACGCAAAGCGCATCGCACTTGTCGACGAGGAACCAGAGGTCTTCTCCGCTATTCTCGAGTATCTGTACAAAGGCGACTATTACCCACGCTTGCTGCACGACAAGCGTCGCAATATCTGGATCCTCGAGGACGGCCCTGAAGTCCTCAGCCCAAAACACGACGGTGGCCATGGCGATGGATCGGCGACAATGTATCACCGCCACGCTGGTGGTGTCATCCTCAAAGACACGGCTTTGTACTGCTCGGCAGAGCGCTACGGTATCGACGAGCTGAAGCGCCTTGCTCTTCGCAAGCAGGGTCTTCAGGTCGGCATCGGTGTCGCTACTATCCTGCGCAGCGCTCGCTTTGCCTATGACAAGACACCCGAGACCGATTCTCGCCTCCGCGCTCATTACCTGGCTCTCATCATTCGCAGCCGAAAGACTTTTAAGCGTAGTGGTACTATGCAGATGGAGATGGAGAATGGGGGCAGAATGTTCTTTGATTTGTTTGTGGCCATGGCAAACCACATTGACGATTTGATGGAGTTTGGGCAAGTGTCCTGATTTTCCCCCGACCCCCTTCACCAAAAGTCACATACCATTGATCAATGATCAAGCTAACAGTATCCCAGCACCAAGCCATCTCCACGAACGGTCTAAATGGTCGGTCCAGCGACGGACACCTCGTGCAGCTCGGAACGCGGAAAAACAGTATTTCTCATCTCAGCAAAATGACAAAACCCGACAAAAACACTCAGATTGGCACACTGACGTTCCGAGTATGCTCCTATTCCTACTCACTACCAGATTGAACCAGGACCAGGCTTCTCTTCTCAACACTATGCAACCATGACGAGGTCGGCCACGCCATTTTGCTTGAGATACTCGACTCCCACGCTCCTTGATCAAGAACAGAACAATCGCTTCTTATCGACTACTCTATCTTGTCCTGTCGCGACAAATTGATTTTTTCAACGACAGATAGACACACATCGTCCGCGACGTCTCTCGCGTCTCCTACGTTAGTCCACAATGAACACCAGTGCGCGAGAGCGATCTGAACACCTTCACTGGTTCGTCAGCTCTTTCGCGGCGCTCGAATGATCAGATAAGGCAGAATAGAAACCCCCAGAAAACAAAGACACATGGCCCCTCGGACTGCTCTCCGATGACAAATCTTCTGTGCAGAATGTGCAAAACAATGGTATACTACAAAACTTCCACAATCTCGTCCTCATCGTCCTCATCATCTTCGGGCGCCGCTTGCACCATCTTCCCCGCACCACCACCATCAAGCATAGGCGGCAACGGCTTCTCCTCACCCTCCTCGTCACGCATAACGACCTGCACAAGCCGATCACACGCCTCCTGCACCTCCTCGTCATCCGAATGCATATGCAACTCCCTAATAATAGGATAAACCTTAACGTCCCTCAGCCTATCCCTACCCTCCCTCGTCGTAGTGAGCAACAACAAAGTCTCCAAATGCGTCTTGACGATCTCCTTGTCACTTTCCCTGCTCTTATCCGGCGGCAGCAACTGCAGCTCATCCAGCATGCCCTCGGTGTCTTCATCGCTGTAATCCTCCGGACCCATGAGGGGCAGCAGGACGTACGGGAGGAGATTAACGCCGCCCTCGCCGTCCGTCTTCAGCAGCTGCGCGTGCGCCGCGCTGTCGAAGCAGCAGTTCTTGATCGTGCTCGCGACGCCGCGGCGCCGGATATCAGACTTATGTTCCGTGAACACGACGATCTTGCTCAGCGGCACCACGTCGCCGTCTTCCTTCCTCGGCTGCAAGAAATGCGTCCGGCCCGCCTCGTGGCGCGCACTGTCCGCGAACAGGTACGACAGGTAGTCGTAGTCGGCGGCTTTGTTGTAGCTGCCGTCCGCGCCCTTGACGAACAGATCCAGGAGCTGATCGATAGCGACGGGCGACGACGAGAGAGGGCTCGGCACGTCGCGCTTCCGCGATAGTAGTGATTCGGCGAACGGGTCCGATTTCGCCAGGTTCGCGATCAGCATGCTGAGGAGGTTCGCGTTGGGCTCGGTCGGCGACGTCAGGCGCACCAGCACGTCCTCCACGAACGTCTTGTCCGCCACTAGGATGTCCAGGATTTCGCGGTCTTCGGATAGGTTGATCAGCATTGTTATTGCGTTGTGTGCGATCTGCGCGTAGCCGCGAATCAGCAGGCGTAGGTCTTTGATCGGTTCTAGGTTGTTGTATTTGAAGAGGCTGGGCTGCGCTGTGGAGTAGCCGACCAGGTTCTCGGCCGCTGTGGTGGTTGTCAGTACATATGTTGTGTTGTGTCGTGGTGGTTGATCTGATATCGTACCGATTTGGCGAATCTCGGTGTTGCCATGGTGGAGGAATTCCACGAGCTGTTGAGATCATGTCAGAAGCGCTGGTACAGCAGATGTATGGCAGTACCCACCTCTTCTAGTTCTGTAGGCATTGTGACTGTGGTGTTTGTTGTGGTCGCGTGTTTCGAGTCGACAACTTTTTCAAGAATGACGCAGCGATCCTTATCGATAAGAATTTGATTTCCATAAAAAAGTGAAGCTATCTCCAAATTGGGGGCACTGTGGGGTACCAACGTCGAGGTCACAGAGCTTTCGTCAAAATAGCACATTCCAAGTATCAAGGACACAGTATGAATGCCGGGCCAATGTGATACTTTTGATAAAACTACGTGGTATCAATTACTTCTGGTTCTCGCGACCGTCCCTATCATACATGCTGATCACCTGCCATCTATTTCTGGTTCTTCTCAACCAGGCTCTTGGCCTTGTCAGCCTGCTTGCTGATGACTTTTTGAATCTCCTCCATGGTCTCTTTGAGGAGCTTCTCGCCCTCCTCACGGTTGTTCTGAGCGACGTTCTTGAAGTGAGTCAGCTTATGGAGCATGTCCTCACCGCCTGGGATCATCTTGGCGTATTGCTGGAAGTCGTCTGGGTTGAGCTGGGTGAGGCTACCGAGGCTCATGCCGCCCATGGACATGCTGCCGAGGGATCCGAGGGACATGCCGCTAGCCTGGTTCTTGGACTTGTCGACGGTCTCCCTGACGTATTTCTCGATATCAGAGGTGTTTCCGGATGAGAGAGAGTCCTTGGCCTTTTGGAAGAGCTCCATGGCGTTGCCGCTCATGAGAGCGTCCTTGTTGTCCTCGATGAGCTTCTTGACCTGTGGGTTCTTCTCGAGCATTGGCTTGGCCTGCTCGTAGCCCTTCTCCCAGGCCTGGTTGCCCATGTTGCGGAGCAGCTCAGTCTTCTCATCGACGAGGTTCTTGGCCTTACGCATGGTCTCGGCAGAGAAACCGCTTTGCATAAGATCTTGGATCTGTTGCACTGTTTGGTCATACTGCTTTTTGGCCTCTGGGCCGTAGGAATCTCCCATCTGCTTCAACTGGTTGATTGGGCCACCGAGCCTGTTCTTGATTTGAGGGTGGTTCTCCATAATGTCCATGACTGAACCGGCAGCCAACTTGCTGATCTTGCGGCTGAACTCGTTCAAGACCTCTGCGGCATCGTGGAAGCTTTCCCAGCTGAGACCCTTCTTGGAGACGTTCGAGAGGTCCTGGTAAGTGTCTCTGACAAGCTCGTCGACCTCCTTGCCGTGTGACTCGCGGACCTGATCGATGTCCTTGAAAACGGTGTCGACCATGCCACGACCGCCAGGAATGAATGCAACGTAAGAGTACGCGTAGCTGCGAAGGGTCTCGATGGCGTCGTCAGTGCTTGGTGTCTTTGCTTGTAACGTCGATGCAGCCATGTTGTATCTCTTCTGTGCTTCTGAGATGCTCGAGCTGACAGTGCGAGACATCTTGCCTGATGAGGTGCCGTACAACCAGCCAAGGTAGAGCAACAACGCACCACCAGCGCCGGAGGCCATACCAACGGCAATGTGGTTGGTAGAGGTCGCGCTCTGTGTTGACTGGAAGCGTACTCTGCCGGCGCGGGCAATGCCGGATGTACGAGAAGCCCTCAGGCTGTTGGCGGCCGAAGCCCTCATGATAGGTCTGGACATCATCTTGAAGGTAGTGTGAGGTGTCTGTGGTAAGGAGAGGTGGGAAGAAGAGAAGAAGGTGTTGTGAAGAGTGAGGTTGATCTTTGGAAACGTGCGGAAGAGCTTCACTCGGGGTAGCTAACTTTGTGCTTGTACCTGTGACGTAGGAATGTCTGAGTTGTGAGGGCGACGGGACCCATGACCCACGAGCGTTGCATGGCGCACCGCGCACGCCTTTGACCCGCCTATTATTGCCTGTCTATAGGCGCTTTTACCTGTATTTCCACAAAAGATGGTTTCTGTCAGGGTCTGATGTCAGGATTACGATGGAAACGATTGTCCATGCCTCGGCGGAAAGATGGGCATTCAATTAAACCACACTTGAACTGGACAAAGCTCCTTATCAGCGCGAAATCACGATTCGAGATGCAACAGTCTGTTTGCTCGTGTAGTTCCGCTTCATGTAGTGCTACTTGTTCACTCGCCGAGGACTCGCAAAGGAAGAATTGATCTTAAAGTCGATCGATTGAAAGCGACGACAGGGAGAACCATACAAATCATGCCCCGAGTGGTATCATGTAAACAAAACTGGCCATCCGGCGTTGCTACCCAAACTCCACGCTCGAGAATCAGACATCGTGAACAATCACTCCTCCATACCATCTTGAAGCTCAGCCAGTTCAGCAGCTTCAGCAGCTTCCGCGGCCTCTTGCTCCTCGCACTCGGCCTCGACTTCTTGCGCCACAAACTCTTCGTAGCCCTCGAGACTGTGCTGGACGTGAACTTTGAATTTGATAATGTCGTTGAGCATGCGCTCGAGCTCTGTATGGAGTTCCTCTCGGAGGGCGTTCGACCGAACGGTGAGCTGCTCATATCTAAGTAGTGGGTTAGCTGCGTTCCTGAGCTTTCTTTCATAACACTTACTCGAGGTTGGTATTCATCTCTCTTTGCTCCATCAGCTGGACGCTTTCAGTAAGATTGGCGCGCATCCTGGCCAGCTCCTTTTCCATCTTCTCGATCTGAGCATCCGAGGCCATCTTTTGCGCATTGGTGATTTCTTTGGTCTTTTCAAATTCCTCCTCTGCAGCTCGCACTCTGTGACCAAGTGTCTCGACCTCTGCTTGCTTGTCGTCGATTGCCTCCTTAATCTTGTCGAGAAGATCATGGTTGTTCATGTCCTGCTCCAAGGCTGCACTCCTGCGCTCGCTGATCTCTTTCCGGAGGCTGATAATGTTGTTCTTGACTGATCCTCTGAGGTCCAGGTTCAAGAGATGGTGAGGCTGATAACCGTTGGCAGAGTCAGCCAGTAGACGATCTGAATCAGAAGACGCCTGTGAGGAGTTCATCTGAGAGTTCCCAAAGTCTGGGCCTTTGTTGACTGTGAGCATCATCTCATATTGTTGTCCGTGGGCGTTGGGCGCTTCCGAAGGGATGATGCCGATCTGGTAGCCGAGAGAGTTGTATCTCGACACAGCTTCCTCCAGTTCTGCCAATTTTTGGCCAGCTTCCGCTTCCTTGTCGTGCACAACCTCACGGCACTCGTCAAGGCGAATAGCAGTGGTCTCAACTCCGGCCTGCAGTCTCTTCCTTTCCGTGTTCATGCGATCAATGTCTTGAATTGTAATTCCTTGCTGATCGACCATGTCCTGCAGGTTTTTACGATCCTCCTCCGCGTCCGCAAGCTCTTGCTCGATTCTTGCAATCTCTTCCCCAAGCACCTTTGTCCTGTGCTCATATTTCTCGACCTTCGTGCCCAGGCTGTCGTTGTAGCTTTCGAACTTTGCCTGATCTTCTTCAAGGACCTTGATCGTCTCATCGAGCTTGGCTAGACGAGGTGCACTCTTGCTGAGCTCTTCGATTTGATCCTGCAGCGCTTTGCTCTCTGCTTCAAGAATTCTGACCTGTTCAAGATTGTGCTGGTTGGCTTGCTCGAATTTGGCTGCCATTGCTTCGACGTGGGGCTGTATAAGCTTTTGTGCCTCCTTTTCTGCCTCCTCTTCGTCTTCCTCGTCATCTTCGATCGACAGCCATGTTCGATAAGCATCACTCAAGAATTCAAACGTGATCCGATCGGCTGCAGTGTCGTAGCCGGCCTCGGCGCAAGCATCGTCATAGGTGCCGATACTGTAATGCTCCATCATTTTGGCGAGTTGCATCATCCAGTGCAAAAGACCAAGAAACGTTGACCAGTTATTGCCCCCAACTGCTGCCAGTTGACTCTTGGAAATGTTCTTCTCGAAAGGGTATCTCATTTGCTTGAGGAGGGGTGGTACTTCCGCGTCGATATTCTTCTGGAATCTGTAGGCCGGGTCGATACAGTGATACAGGAACTGGAAAGCCATGTTGAAGTCTTTCTGAGTGGGCGAGCTCATTGATTTGTGCGTCAATGTGTGCTTCATCTCCAGTTCGAAGTTCCGCTGCACGAGAAACTCCATTACCTCCTGACCCATCTGTGCGCGGGTGGCAGGATCTTTTAGACGTCGAGGGTCCTGCGGGATTGTGTTCTGCGGAGGAGCTGTCGCAAAGAACGAGTGATTCGCAGCAGGCCCGAGTCCCATGGACGGTCGTGCACTATATACACTGCTCCTCCGTTGAGTGCTGTCCTGGAACTGTGGTTGTGCTGGTGGCGCGATCGATGTTCCAAGACTCCCTGGCATCAAACTCTTTCTTCCTGTGCTGGCGAACAGATTGGCCGTAGATTGTCGCTGAACAGTCGAGAGTCCAAGATCGCCTACGTTGTTTCCGGATGAGGATCTTTGAAAGATTGGCTGTGTTGGCCGACCAGGAGCGAGCGACATTCGAGAGCCGGAAGTTGATCGCTTGTGTTGTGCTGTGCCGGGCGCTTGAAGGTTCGAAATCGAGTTTGATCGTTTCATCGCAGAAGCTGGCATTGGAATTGCGGATACATTGTGATTTACTGCGCCTAATGTCTATGACATCGGATCAGTGTGTTTCTTATAGTCTTTGTGCGACTGTTGACATACCTCACGCGGACGGCGCACCGAGAAGAGGTGAGCGTCTTGCGCCATATTGAGCGCGTGATCGTCTGATGGAGTCGCAGTGAGCTGGAGCGTATGCGACTCAATTCGAGAGTGAGCTGTGTAATCTGTCGTTGTTGGCGCAAAAAGTTGTCGGATTAAGCAGAGGGATGGATATTGATGATGCAGAAAGCGCGCGGAGTAAACAAACCCGTTTCCAGGTGGAGTCGGCATGTTTGGCCCACCGTCCCACGACTTCCCAATGCCAAGGCGTCGGCGCTCTGATGCCTCGGCATCATCTGAATAACCGTCGCCAGCCTTCAACGAGGGCATCTCTGTACTACCACCGCATAACTCTTAGTATACGATCTATCTCACCAATCTATCTGTTGAACGACCTACCTGCTATCATGGTCCGAGAGGACCTCGTCAACGGAGCTGTACGTGTACTGCATAGCCCTGGAGTGGTCAAATGCGCTGACGACAATCACAGGTCTCCTGTATGATACCTATTAGCTGGCAGCATACTTGTACTAATGAATGCTCACAGTTCTGCAAGACCCTTCAGTCGCGAATGCACCCATTGAGCAGAGAGTAGCTTTCTTGCGATCAAAGAACCTCACACAGGAAGAGATCGATGTGTCGTTGCAACGCGTAGGGTCAGAACCAGCTCCCGTCACAACCTCGAATCCACCTGCGCAGTCGTCAAATTACGGATATCAGCAGTCACCCGCATACCGACAACCTGGTCCCTACAATGGCTATCCACCCAACACGAATTGGCAACAGCCACCTCCAGAGATACCACGAAGAGACTGGCGAGACTGGTTCATCATGGCGACAGTCGTGGGTGGAATTGGTTATGGCGCGTATTTTGTCGCGAAACGATACATCTATCCTGTGATTGCGCCGCCAACTCCACCTCAACTCGAACAGGACAAAGCTAGCATTGATGCATCGTTCGAGAAAGCTTTCGCTCTGCTGGATCAACTAGCTACTGACACCGAGGAGCTCAAGGCGTCAGAACAAAAGAGGACGGAGAGACTGGACGAGGCTATGTCGGTTGTGGAGAATGTCATTGGTGAAGTCAAGGACGGTCTTAGGCAACGAGAGAGTGACAGTAGAAGAATGCGCGATGAGGTGCAGTCACTAAGAGATCTGATTCCAAAGGCCATCAAGTCACACGAAGAGAGTACCGACCAAAGATTGAAGGAGCTTGGAGTGGAGATGCAGAGTCTCAAGACACTACTGAGCAACCGAGTGGGAGCACAGCCAGTCCGACCATCGCAATCATATGGCGCTCTCCCAGGCACACCTTCAAACGCGTCAAATGGCGTCAATTCATCGGCCGCTGACCTTGGTAACACTAAGATCGAAGCGTCGCAGACCTTGGAACAGGCACAGCAGGATACCGAACAGAGGTCGGCACAGCCAGAGAGATCTGCGAGCTCGACTCCTTATGGTAGAATCATGAATGGAAGGGCGTCGATTCCAGCATGGCAGATGGCTGCGGCCAAGAAGGCCCAGGACGCCAGTAAAGACACTGCCGAGAGTGGCACTGCGGTTGATGGTGCTTCCGCATGATCGACCGTGTGACGTGTGTACGATTCATCGACAGCAGGCCAGTCTTTCTTCACTATTCTAGTCACTATCGTAGTTGAGCAAGAACGAGTTCAAATTCATGAAGTGGTCAATAATGGTTCGTGATTGGTCAAGGTGACAGGGTTCAGCCACTCACACGCGTCGACGTCCTAGTAACAAACTCAATACTTCTCTGGTATATATTTAACTGACCACCTGATATCTCATGAGTAGAACTCCCCGAAGTTTGACTGTATTTTGTACTGTATTTTGTAAGAAGAACAGAATAATGCCTATGGGGGTTACGAACGACCACCGCCTGCAGAGCCGCACATTCCACCCCCAACCTCCGCGTCTGCTTCGTCAAACATCGACACCGACACATGCAAAGAGGTAGCAGTCTGGCACGAGCTCCTCGCGTGCAAGAGGCTGCATCAAATGGCTACACAGCTGATGAGACTTACAAGAGGATCATCGTCGCCTGTGACGGAACATGGGTGAATTCTCAGAGTGGAAGCACAAAAGAAAGTGCCAACATCCCCAGCAATGTAACCCGACTGTCGCGTGCCATCAAACGACAGAGCTCCGACGGTATACCACAAATTGTTTACTATCACTACGGTGTCGGTACGCAGGGCGGTATCGTTGACAGACTATACGGTGGCGCGACTGGCGAGGGTCTCGGCGAGAATGTCAGAGAGGGGTATTCGTTCATTGCTACCAACTATGAGCCAGGGGACGAGATCTTCCTTGTCGGTTTCTCCCGTGGTGCGTTCAGTGCGCGTGCCATAGCTGGGTTGATCGACCAGATCGGAATCTTGACTAGGACTGGCATTCCTTACTTGGGTGAGATCTTCCGAGATGTCCAACATCGCCACGATCCGGAATATCACCCTAAGTATCCGAATATTCCTTTTCGAAACAAGCCGAGCGCTGATAGTTCACGCTACACACAGGAAATGCGAAGACGTGGGCTGACGATTCTCGGAGTAACAATACGAGCAGTCGGTGTCTGGGAGACTGTAGGCTCGTTGGGTACGCCTCGTATTGGCTGGCTTGAAAAGGTTGGCTTGCAGTCATCGGCGACCAAACGAATGAGTTTCTACGACACGCATCTTTCGAACAGCATCGAGAATGCATTCCAGGCTCTAGGACTTGACGAAAAAAGAGCCTCGTTCGTCCCAACACTGTGGGAGAAAATGCCAGGGAACAAGACTCGATTGCGACAAGTCTGGTTCCCAGGCGTACATTCTAATATCGGAGGCGGCTACAGCGACCAGGAACTGGCCAACATCACACTCGCATGGATGGTCTCGCAGCTCAGAGACTTTCTCGATATAGACCTCGACTACGTTCTGGACGAGCAGGAAAAGACCGAGGATTATTATGAAAAGGTGAACGAACGCCCTCGACCCTGGTCGTTTGGGAAAATCTACAATTCCATGTCTGGCTTATTCGCCCTCGGAGGAGAAAGGCACCGGACTCCCGGGAGATACTTTGTTATTGACCCGAGCACAGGAAGAGAGACAGACGAGCCGTTGCGAGACACGCACGAGTACGTACATCCCAGTGTTAGAGTTCGTATCAAGCTGGAAGGACCGGGCTATGACGACCATGGTGTTTATGAACCGAAGGCTTTGAAAGACTGGAGGCTTGTGGTTGACCCAGGGGAAAGTGATGGAGGAAGACCTGCGAGGCCTGACATCTACTGGCAGCTCACGACGAAACAAAAGAACGTATCGACTCGTATCTTGCCAGAGAGTCCGCTATGGCCGCTCGAGAGGGAGTTGCTGGAGATGGATCCGGATAGAGAAATTGAGGACTACGTCATGCACCCTCCGGTATCAAGCAAATCGGTCAGGAAGACAAGATCACGGCGGTCGCGGAGTATTACCTTCTCGTAATGAGATCGATGCTGGGCGACCAGTCCGACAAAGGCATAGAGTACCTGAAAAATATCTGAAATCTATGTATACGATCAGCTAAGGACATGTCTATCTTGCCGCTACCACCAATCATGCTTCCACTTGCGCCAATCGAGATGAGCAGCAGACTTCAGATCGTCGACGTTCAATACATCGGCGCCCTCCTTCATCAACACATGCCATACATGATTGCGAGCACTAATCGGCCATTCAGGGGTGCCCCAGTATCTCGCCTTGAGTCCTCGTCGTTTGGCTCCGCGAATCTGACCTCGAATAATGTCCATTTGTGCTGGTGAGAGATGACCTTTCCACACGAGTCCGACTGTCTGCGTGAAGGACACGGACGCATAGTAAGAATTGCTCAGGTCGAACTCAGCCTCGTGAGGCACGCCCTTTTTGCCCTGACCTTGATCGGTGTCCTTGGCATCTTGACGTTTGGCGTCAGCGACAACTGCAGGCTTGTCTGTCTTTCGAGGCATTTCCCAAAGCTTGTCTAGAGGAGCGTCGAAGAAGATGTCGCGGTAGGTCTGATTTGCCACAATCTTGTCGTAGGGCGTGTTGCCGGTACCGACCACAGTGACTGGACCATACACGGTCTCGCTTCCGTTCCAATAGGTGAGGTAGTTCTTGTCACGAAGTGCGGACAGCTGCGACTCGACGTAACTCCAGGTCTCGTACCCATCCGTCTTGAAGTCGACAAGCAGCACCAGCGTCTGCTCCGAGTCCACATCAAACACACCGTGTTTTGGGCTGGGCACATCTGCGAATTCTGTTTTCGGGTTCTGTCTGTCCAGTAGCTCGACCAGAGGGTCGACATACATACTGCGGAAGGTACGGTTGCGACTCAAGGCAGATTGACTGTGGCCGACGTACAGATCGTCATCAAAAACCCAGACGTCAGCTTCGACTCCGGTGCAACCATAGTGGATCGCCTCGAATAGCGGGATCCGTCTCCAGTAATCGTTGTGAGAGTGGCAAGCGATTGGTAGGACGTCTCGAGTCGCATCTGTAGGATAGTGTGCGAGGTTCTGGCCAATCTTGCCAGGCATGCCCCATTCGGGCAGGAAGTCGCTGTCGTGGTCCTCATCCCAAAAGAAACTCGCTCTGCCTATGAGAACTTGGAGAACATGGATCAAACCACTGGTAGTTGTTAGCCGGCTTATCCTCCGGTGGAATGAAAGATAGATCTTGCAACTCACAAGAACATTAGCACAATGGCAGGGCCCAGAACTACCGCTCTGCGCAGGAAATGCGCCACCGCCTGGCTCCATCGTCTCTTGACAAACAAAGGCGAGGTCGTATCCAGTTTAACAGACGTCCTGGCCGAATCGGAATAATTCGACTCGTTCCTGCGTCTTTTCGACCCCATCATTATTCTCCAGGCCGCATTCGGGATCCTGCTTCCACTTCCACCACGCGGAGATGCAGCGTTGTAATATGTCGGTCCATCTTCGTCATGTTCGTCAATCGTCGACAGAAGGTTCGAGCGCATGGAATATGCTTCAATTTCCTCGTCATTGGCCTGCGGTTGCGACAGCCTCGAGGAGGGCGCCATGACCTCGGCGAAGTGACGAACGATGCCAGCCGCGATCTACCGGCCTGTAAAGGTAGGTACTCTACACAATCGGCTCAGCTCCCTTGCGTCCCGTAGTCCTGCAAAGTATGATACTGTTGATTCGGTTATTTCGTCGGTATGCAAAGATGATGTCGAAGAACAACGATCCTATGTTTCTCGAATAATGTCGCAGACAACAACGCAGCCTTGCGCCACAGTAACGATGGGTTGACGGCTACGGTGCGGCGGGTTTTGCTTTTGGAGTTCTGTCACCCGCAGCGATTGCGAGGCCAAAATTCAAGTCCAGATCCGGTACCTCGTCTATCGGCAACACAGCAGAGCTTCCGGCAGGTATTGTACGATGTGGTTTTATTGTTGATTATGCACATACGATAGCTTTTGATCCTGTCGGTCGTTAAGGAAGGATCTAAGGACGTTCACTACTGATGAGGACGCGATTTGCTTTTGAGAGAAATATAACTCACAGATACCATTACGAATACCGAGCTAACAGGCTAGTGCATGATGAACATACAGGGAGAACACGAGGCTTGACACCAGACCAACCCAGCCTATGAACCGCCAAAAAATGCCCCGTCGACGATAAAGGTTGATGCGAATCTGCCGGCCCGCAGGTGCCGAATCATCCTCGCCAGTGCAAATGCGGGGGAAGTGCAGCCGACTTCACATTTTGGCATCATCGACTCGGCCAGAGTCTTGGCACCGACCCGCCTCATCTGGCTTGCTTCATGACTGCACATTTGATATATCCGAACATCAAACACAATAATCGACTAGGGAGGAACCATGTCGCCAGCCCTGGACAACGCAGAGACGCAATGGCTCGCTCAGCTGAGTGCCATGCGGGCTGCCATCGCCGACTTGAAGCTGCCACAGAACAATGGCACAACCACAGAATATGGTAGTGGCTTCTGGAGTGAAGAGGATGACCTCTCCCCGAGCACAAGTGGTGACGACCTATGGGATCTCGTTGATGATGACGATGATGATACGTACAGTAGCGACGACCTTGGTGGAATCGACTATGACCATGCTGCTTTCGAACAAGCATCTGGAACTTCCCACGACCAAGCATGGCTACACACTCAGCTCCAGACTGTCTCTTTGATAAATGGAGGGCTTGATTCAGATGCTCTTCAACAACAAGTGTTGGCCATTCTCGCTTCTGACAGTTCCGATGATGAGCTGCAAATGTTACTCGCTGAGACTCTCGGTTTCGATCATCTGGACCTTGTGTCCGAAATCATATCGCACAGGGCCGACATCCGAGATGCTCAAGCCAAGCCATCTGTACCACAGCCCGGAAGACTTCTCTCGCGTCAGGAAAGAGAGGCCGCCTTGCGAAGACAGGATTTCGAGCACAAGAATGCTGTAGTCGCAGAGGGAGTGGATCGATCCGGCGCCAACTATCCCCACGTCTATCGCGCCCATGATGCCGGAAACACTCTATCCTCCCATGGTAGAAAGTATATGCTGCCACTTGGCAGTGAGAGACGAGAACATGAGAAGTACGAGGAATATTACATCCCTGCCGCAAAGGTGGGCACACTCGGCGCTGGCCGCTCGCTCGTGGAGATTAAAGATCTCGACGGTCTCTGCCGTGGTACCTTCAAAGGCTACAAGGCCCTTAACAGAATGCAGAGTCTGGTCTATCCCGTGGCCTACCACACCAGCGAGAACATGCTTATTTGTGCTCCTACTGGTGCTGGTAAGACTGATGCTGCAATGCTCACCATTCTCAATACCATTGCGAAGAATACCACACCAAACCCAGCCGATGACCAAGAGAACAACCAGTTCGCAGTCCAGGTAGATGATTTCAAGATTGTCTACGTCGCACCAATGAAGGCCTTGGCGGCCGAAGTCGTCGACAAGCTGGGCAAGCGTCTTGCATGGCTGGGCATCCAGGTCCGAGAACTGACTGGTGACATGCAATTGACCAAGGCCGAAATCGTCCAGACTCAGATCATCGTCACAACTCCTGAAAAATGGGATGTCGTTACGAGAAAGAGCACTGGCGATACCGAGCTCGTGCAAAAGGTCCGCCTTTTGATTATCGATGAAGTGCATATGCTTCACGACGAAAGAGGCGCTGTTCTCGAATCTCTTGTTGCACGTACGGAGAGACAAGTCGAAAGCACGCAGTCTTTGATTCGTATTGTCGGATTGTCGGCGACACTGCCAAACTACGTCGACGTTGCAGATTTCCTCAAGGTTAATCGTATGGCTGGTCTCTTCTATTTCGACGGCTCATTCCGACCTGTGCCCCTACAGCAACACTTCCTTGGGGTGAAAGGCAAAGCAGGATCTAAGCAGTCGAGAGACAACATCGACTTGGTAGCTTTTGAAAAGGTCAGGGAGATGCTCGAGCTTGGTCACCAGGTCATGGTGTTTGTGCACTCCCGAAAGGATACCGTCAACACTGCCCGTAAACTTTACGAACAAGCTGTGGAAGAAGGAGTGTCAGATCTCTTTGATCCTACTGGTCATGAGAATTGGTCATCTGCACAAAGTGAGATGAAATCGTCCCGTACGCGGGAAATCCGCGAACTCCTCCAGAAAGCCATGGGTGTACACCATGCTGGTATGCCCCGTTCTGATCGTAACCTTGTAGAGCGTCTGTTCGGTGACGGTGTTCTTAAGGTGCTCTGCTGTACCGCTACTCTCGCTTGGGGTGTCAACTTGCCCGCAGCCGCTGTTGTGATCAAGGGTACCCAGCTATACAGTTCAGAAGCCGGAAAGTTTGTTGATCTCGGTATTCTGGATGTGCTCCAGATCTTCGGTCGTGCCGGTCGTCCACAATTCCAAGACACTGGTATTGGTATGATCTGTACGACGCAAGACAAGCTTCAGCATTATCTCACCGCCGTCACTCAGCAGCAACCAATCGAGAGTAATTTTTCGAAGAAGCTCGTCGACAATCTCAACGCTGAGATTTCCCTGGGTACGGTGACTTCTGTACCCGAGGCCGTGCAGTGGATGGGTTACAGCTACCTGTTCGTCCGCATGAAGCGCAACCCGATGAACTACGGTATCGAGTGGGCGGAGATCCGTGACGATCCCGAGCTTGTACAGAGACGACGGGATTTGATTATCAAAGCAGCTCGAGTCCTGCAGACAAGCCAGATGATCATTTTCAATGAAACCACCGAAGAGCTGAGATCCAAGGACGTTGGTCGTATTGCAAGTCAGTTTTATGTCTTGCAGACCAGTATCGAAATTTTCAACACAATGATGCGCCCTCGAGCCACCGAAGCAGATGTCCTCAAGATGATCAGTATGAGTGGAGAGTTTGACAACATAACGTCAAGAGATACTGAAGAGAAGGAGCTCATCCGCTTGAAAGACGAAGTGGCTCCTTGCGACATCGAAGGCGGTATTGGCACACAACACGGCAAGACCAATGTGTTGCTTCAGTCTTACATCTCTCGTGCTCGCCTCGAAGACTTCACCCTTGTCTCTGACTCTGCATACGTCGCTCAGAATGCCGCAAGAATTTGTAGGGCATTGTTCATGATTGCCCTCAATAGACGATGGGGCTACCAATGTCTCGTCCTTCTATCCATGTGTAAGTCTATCGAGAAGCGAGTCTGGCCTTATGAGCACCCACTGCACCAATTCGACCTTCCTGTGCCAGTTCTTCGCAATCTCGATGAAAAGGGATCCACAACCTCAATTGAGGCATTACGTGATATGGAGCCGGCAGAGATCGGCCAACTCGTCCACAACAACAAAATGGGGTTCACTCTGGCCAAGCTGATCGACAACTTCCCCACGGTCTCCGTCGATGCAGAAATTGCTCCTTTGAACAGGGATGTACTCCGAGTGAAGCTTTTCATCACACCTGATTTCAGGTGGAATGACAGACATCATGGCAAGTCCGAATCGTATTGGGTCTGGGTTGAGAACTCCGAGACCTCTGAGATCTACCATCACGAATACTTTATTTTGTCTCGACGAAAGCTCTATGATGAGCATGAGCTTAACTTCACCATCCCCTTGACCGACCCACTTCCATCTCAAATCTATGTTCGCGCGGTGTCTGATAGATGGCTTGGAGCAGAGACTGTCACTCCAGTTTCTTTCCAGCATCTGATCCGTCCAGATACCGAAAGCGTGTACACCGATCTGCTTGACCTCCAGCCTTTGCCAATCTCAGCATTGAAGAATCCTCTACTGGAAGAGATTTATGGTCAGCGGTTCCAGTTCTTCAACCCCATGCAGACACAGCTTTTCCACTGCATGTATCACACCGATGCAAATGTTCTGCTCGGTTCACCAACAGGCTCTGGAAAGACCGTTGCCGCCGAGCTGGCCATGTGGTGGGCTTTCCGCGAGCGACCAGGTTCGAAAGTTGTCTACATTGCACCAATGAAGGCACTTGTTCGTGAGAGAGTCCAGGATTGGCAACGTCGTCTAACCAGACAGATGGGACTCAAGCTTGTCGAGCTGACTGGTGACAATACTCCTGATACACGCACCATTCGTGATGCAGACATCATTATCACCACTCCTGAGAAGTGGGACGGTATCAGTCGTAGTTGGCAAACCAGAGGATACGTCCGACAAGTCAGCCTGGTTATCATCGATGAAATCCATCTTCTCGGTGGAGACAGAGGACCAATTCTGGAGATCATTGTCTCTCGTATGAACTACATTGCCTCGCAAAAGAAGGGCTCTGTGCGCTTGGTCGGTATGTCCACTGCTTGTGCCAATGCCACCGACCTTGGTAACTGGCTGGGCGTCAAAGACGGTCTATTCAACTTCAGACACTCCGTTAGACCTGTTCCTCTCGAGATCTATATCGACGGTTTCCCCCAGCAGCGAGGATTCTGTGCGCTCATGCAGAGTATGAACCGACCAACCTTCTTAGCCATCAAATCTCACTCGCCGGACAAGCCTGTCATTGTCTTCGTCGCATCGCGTCGTCAAACAAGACTGACGGCTCGTGATCTCATTAATTTCTGTGGCATGGAAGATAACCCTCGCAGATTCGTGCGAATGTCTGAGGACGACTTGGCGCTGAATCTGGAAAGAGTCAAGGACGATGCGTTGAGAGAAGCCCTCGGTTTCGGCATAGGTCTCCATCATGCCGGTCTCGTCGAATCTGATCGTCAGCTTTCGGAAGAGCTCTTTGCCAACAACAAGATTCAAATCTTGGTTGCAACGAGTACTCTGGCATGGGGTGTCAACTTGCCAGCTCATTTGGTCGTGGTCAAAGGTACTCAATTCTTTGATGCCAAAATCGAAGGTTACAAAGATATGGATCTTACCGATGTCCTGCAAATGCTTGGTCGTGCTGGTCGACCACAGTTCGACACGTCTGGAATTGCCCGTATCTTTACGCAGGATTCGAAGAAGGACTTTTACAAGCATTTCTTGCATACCGGATTTCCTGTCGAGTCGACTCTCCACAAGGTCCTTGACAATCACTTGGGAGCCGAAATTTCTGCGGAGACCATTGCCACCAAGCAAGATGCTCTGGACTACCTTACCTGGACCTTCTTCTTCCGCCGCCTTCACAAGAACCCGTCCTACTATGGTCTGGAGATCTCAGCTGAAGAGCACAACACGATTGCGGCCCAACAGCAAGCAAATGATTATATGATCCATCTGGTCGACGAGTCTTTGGGAGAGCTTGCAGAGTCTGGTTGTATTGAACTGCACAATAACGGAGACGTCGACTCGACCCCACTCGGAAAAATCATGAGTTATTACTACCTGTCACACAAGACAATCCGGCACCTCATCAAGCATGCCAAGGACAACGCTACATTCGAAGAGTGCCTTTCGTGGATGTCTTGCGCTACAGAGTACGACGAGCTCCCGGTTCGCCACAACGAAGACCTGATCAACGTGGAATTGTCGAACGCCTTACCAATCAAAGCCGACTTTTTCGACATGCCAATGTGGGATCCACATGTCAAGGCCTTTCTTTTGCTCCAAGCTCACTTCTCGCGTATTGACCTACCAATTTCCGATTACGTTGGTGACCAAGTTTCGGTCCTCGACCAGAGCATTCGTATCATTCAAGCCTCCACGGACGTTCTGACGGAGCTGGGTTACACCAACAGTAGCAGACAGATGATGACGGTCCTCGCATGCGTCAAGTCCGCCCGCTGGCCCACTGACGGACCGCTGTCCATTCTACCAGGTATCGATGTCACGCTCGAAAAGAAGCGCCTCGCTTCCGACAAAGCGGCACCAACTTCCTTGGTCGCAGCAACCACAACTCCCGAGCCCGCTTTGCGCAAGGTACTGACAAGTCTCGGCCTGCCACCTCCATCCCACCCTCGCGCATTGAAGCCGCTCGCCCAGCTGCCCGTGCTCGACGTCAAGACCACCGACGTCAACGCTCTCGGCCTGACAATCATGCTCACTCGACTCAACAAGCCCACGGACCCCGAATATCGCGTCTACGCACCGCGCTACCCGAAGCCACAGACAGAAGGCTTCTTCGCCATTGTATCAGACAAGACCACTGGCGAAGTCGTTGCGCTCAAGAGAGTCGGTTGGCCGGCCGCTGATGCCAGGAACCAGAAACTCATCAAGGAGAGAGGTGCAACGCAGGGTCGTACCATGGCGAGGACGGTCATTAGACTTCCTGAGGAGGGGGCGGAGAGGGAACGACACTTCATGGTTAGGATTGTTAGCGACGCGTATATCGGCATGGAGTGGACGATTGAGGACGTCGAAGTGCCGGCTGTGCCGTTGACGGTTGATGAGGGGAAGAAAGTGCCAGCGTAGGTTCTAGGGGATTTCTCTAGAGGATTCATCCATTCAGATACTCGATGTGAGATAGGAATCAAGTTATCCTTTCATGCATCTCTGATGACTTGTGTTCTCGTACACATATACTTCAACAAGGACAGTAAGTATCACCTCTTTGCCGTATGCTTTTTTCTCAAACATAGTCGATATAGTCGCTTCCTTTCCGCAAAGCCAGACTGTCACCGCTCCCGGTATCTACATCTGCAAAGCTACGACCACTTCTTGCCGATGGGAGCATATTGGTGTCGAAAGTGTCGGGTGGACTCTTCAGCAGACTCCTTGGCAGACTCCTTGGTGAACTCCTCGCCAGACTCCTCGAGGGACTCTTCCTATGGCACGACGCGGCTCTCTTCTGGCGCTAAAGGTCTGCGTAGAATACCACATGATGGGCGATAGGAAGTGTCTCCTGATGAGTCGGACGAAGAGTCTCCCTATAGTGTGCTTCAGTGCTGCAATTATCCTCTGGTGTTACGAGTGTGGATTTTCGCAGTAACCTGGACACTCGTGCCCTTCTCGCGCCTCCGCCAAGGTCGTTAGGCGCTCAGCATTAATGCGAAGAGCTGCGGTCTCTTCTGCGAGGGGATAGCGTCCGTTGATTGGCTCTCTCTTGAAGAATGCCCTTTCTCACTACCGTCCGCTGTCAATAGGTAAACCGTATCACATGCTATTCTGCATTCTGCATCAATCAAACCTGAGTATCATGTGCTGATTCAGCATACTGCTGCTCTGTTTTCATACAGTATATAAAGCTCTCTGACAGGTCACCGTTCATGATCTGACACAAGAACTCGACACCTCCACGTTCCTCCCTGGATGATACCGCCTCGTCCAGCCTCGACTCTACACAAGGATGCCCATGCACTACTGTCGCACGATCCGAGATGTTGCAGAACAGAAGAGAAGCGGATTACGGAACGCCTGGACGAAAATCTACCGCGTCACCCGACTCAATTTGCAGAGTAGTAGTGCCCCGCGAGGAGTTCCGCGAGCAGTTCCGCGAGGAGTTCCGCGAGAAGTTTGGCGAGAAGTTTGGCGAAGAGTTTGGCGAGGAGTCTAGTGACGAGTCCAGTGAAGAGTCCAGTGAAGAGTCTAGTGAAGAGTCTAGTGAAGAGTCCAGTGAAGAGTTCATTGAAGAGTCAACGTATCAGTATCAAAAGGTCGTCGGTTCCAGATCTCCACGAACTGATATCAAAAGGTCGTCGTTTCTTAGAGTATCTCGTCCATGATAATAGCGTCGATGAGATGTTGTTGAGGGTGTTGTCATCTCCTTCGCCACGTTTTTATACCTCCTATCTTGTAGCGTACTCTTTACTACATAACACGACAACCCTGGATGGACTTCTCTTCTGGCTACCACGACACTGGAGATCTGGAAACAATTGAAGAGCTTCAAGGCAAACAGATCGAGACTGAAGGCAAGAGATTTGCGAGAAAATAACACGTGACTCACGACGTTTGCACCGTCCAACGAATGCCGCGCTGCGGTTCTAATCTGAGTCGTGATACGACATCGCCTAAGTCAATGACATACAGTAGTAATCTCGCGTGTTAGCGGTGAGCGTTGGTTTTAGTAAGCCAGAGCCGGCGCACTTGGCGATCGAGTGCACGTTGAAAGTAGCTGTGTATAAGAACACGGTGATGGAGAACAGAGGTATAAATTCCTACCTATCAGGACCGATACGCCGCCGACGACGACGATGCAGCGTCTCATGTCCTAGGCAGATAAAGCACAAGGCTCTACGCCCAATCCGTCTTGTCTGATGAGAAAACGCCTGCTATGCTATACGTGACCTTGCTAATCCAGTCGTGAAAACCAATGTCAAATTGAGAAAACCGGAAAGAATAACCTCCTGTCGTTCAGGCCGCCGAAGACATTACCGGAGCGCGACCCCAGCTTAGACAAACTCATACTCCATATCCTCGACCGGCACTAGGTTACCCTTCTTGCCCTGGCGCTTGACAGGTGTAACCTCGCCCTCGTCGGAAGAGACGAGCTCCCACTCATTCTTGACCAGCTTGGCTGTCTCCTTGTCCTCGTATTTCTCGATTGCCTTTGCTAGTGCAGTGTTCAGGATTTGGGAGCCAGAGGTTGGGTGACGCATGGTAGAAGCGGCTTCGATGTCTTCATCGGCGGAAGGGCTGGACTCGTCGCTTGTGCTTGGGAAGGAGAGGCTAGGGTATTCGGCGTTGGCGGAGGATATGTCGAGAGCGGTTGCGGTCTTGGACTTGTGCGTGCCTAGCTTGAGACGATTGCCCATGCCGCTGGGAAGTGTCAGGCTGGGCTGTGAGCGATGGAGTAGGTGATCTGGCTTACATTGATGTGCGCTTGGGCTTGGGCTTGTTGAGGACGTTGCCGCGGGCGTCGGTTGTCGCCATGTTGGCCCACTTGTGCTTCTGTGTCGCGTCGCCTGAAGCAGTGTCAGACGATAAGCTCTGGTGGTTTCGGTGATAGAAGTGCTTACGCTTGTAGTCTTGAGCAGCACCGCGAAGATCGGAGCATTGCTGGATCTGCTGCTCAGAGGACATGGCTATGGCTGATACCTATGGTGGACTTGGTGGTGGTTACTGCTTCCTGGATGACGAGTGTTTGTTGATCGACTTGTGGAGCCGAGAATAGCCGGGTTGATGTTCGGCGGGTCTGGGTGGAAGAAGATGGAGAGTGATGTGGTGTATATTAGGAGGATAGTAAAGTAGAGTATGGACTAGTGAGAAGGGATAAGAATGACCAAAGGAGACAGGAGTGACTGGTCGTCGTGATCGCGATGATGGTGCAGGTGAGGTGGTGAGCTGCGGCTGCCGTGAGTCACCCGGGTGTGGGGGTAAGTGAGAGTCGGTGTCTGAATGTGGTAACTGCTGGCTAGGATGACAACAAAAGAGATGTATGTGTTAGGGAATATGTATGTGCCGGACTAATTGTATGATGAAAGAGAAGAACAGGGAAGAAGGGCCAAAGATCTTGTTTATCCCCAACGCGCTCGATGATGCTGAAGGAGGAGATCGGGATGTTGACTTCAGCTGTTGCTCACCCCGGATCTGCTGTATCAAATGTATCGGGAAACGCGGGGGAGATAAGACATGTGATACATACACGAGCCACCTCCGTCTTCAGCCTGCGTCAGATATGTCGTGCCTGGCACACGTGTGATGCGTCCGACCTGAATCAATACTGTTGCTACATCCTCGGGCAACAGATCGAGGAACGTGGATGCTCTGATTCGTGCTGCACGAAGGAAGGAGCACTGGAGCGCGTCAGCTGCACTGGTGCCTGAGGTGGATGCGGTCAACGTCATCCAATCATTGTTCCGCATGCGGCCTAGCTTCTGCTTTGAATTTTATGCACATACCACAAGTATCTTATGCATACCTTACGTCCTTGCACAAGTCAGAAGACATCATTGCTCACTGTCACTGTCACCATCACTATCACTCTCCTCGAGTTCAGCCTCTTCGCTCGGTAACATGATAGGAAACCAGCCGTATGTCGCAAAGTCAATCGAATGCTCTCCCATGCTGCTCCTCTCAACAGTCACGCCCTCCTGTCGTAGAGCTTCAGCCTGCCTCGCAGCGCCGTTGGGTCCTCTGCGAACCTTTAGTGATCGAAAGGGACAAGATTGATGAGACAGATGGTATACCTTGGACTAATGGTACCCTTTGCATTGATCACTCGTTGCCATGGTACGTTCTCATTGTTGTAGAAACTGTCTGGCTGCTTCTCCGCAGATGGGAGATGCTTGAGGGACACTCCGACTTGTCTGTATATCGTCAGAGAAGGGATTCTTTTCCCCTCGACTTTTGGGGAACAGACCTTGGACATTGCGCTGAAGTTCTTGTCAGACCATCTGAATGATGATTGTTGTGTAGTTCTACTTACGCTTCCCTAGTAGTCGTGCTATGTGCCCGTATGAAGTCACCCTTCCACGGGGAATTTCTTGAACGGCATTGTAGACCGCCGCGAACCATGCCGCAGCCTCGTCGGTTTGAGGCATGCCGGTTCGGAGCGCTGTCTACATTTGTGAAGCAAATCGTGCCCGGTCAATGAGAGATGGTTCCGATAATGTAGTCTTTCATAAGAAATGCATGTGGTCTGGAGTGATGCGCTACCCCACAATATGACAGTCGCTTTGACGATCCGCGTTGGAGATCCTCAAACCTTTTCGACCTCATCTACAACATACTACCGCCAGCTCACATATCACAAAGATGCCGCTTTCAGACTATCTAGCGAAGAACTACCTTTCAGCCGACAAGCCGAGCAAAAAGCGCAAGCGAAAGGCCGCCTCGTCGAACGGCCTAACCATCGCCGAAGACGACACCAACTCCTGGAACAAACCCGTCCAAGCCTCAGACGACGAAGACGGGCCCCTCGTAGTTCCCAGCAGCTCCTCACACAATACCACAACATGGAAGACCTTTGGCGTGACAGCGCCCACCAACGCCGAAGCGGCCGCCGCTGAGCGCATCCTGGCCGACGCCTCCGCCGAACGCGCGCGAGCAGCACAAGACGCCGAAGCCGACGACGCGCCCGCAATCGTCGACGCCGACGAAAGCTACGGCATCGACATGGGGGATGGTGGCGGAGAAGGAGGGCCGGCGATGAGTTCCGGCGCCAAAGCAGGGCTGCAGACCGCGGCGCAGATCACCGCACAACTGAAGAAGAAGGAGCGCGAGGAGAAGCGGAAGCTGGCCGAGGGAGGGCTCGACGATCCCACCGGCAAGGCGCAGGAGACTATCTACCGCGACGCGAGTGGGCGGGTGATCAACGTCGCGATGAAGAGGGCGGAGCTGAGGCGGAAAGCGGAGGACGACGAGAGGCGCAAGTTCGCCGAGGAAGAAGCTGATAGGGGTGAGGTGCAGCGCATGGAGAAGGAGGCGAGGAAGGCCGAGCTCGAGGGCGCCAAGTACCTCGGCGTTGCGCGATATGCGGACGACAAGGAGCTGAATGCGGAGATGAAGGAGAAAGAGCGCTGGAACGATCCGGCTATGAGGTTTTTGAGCACGACGACGGGGACGGCGAAAAGTGCGAAGAGTGCCAGGGCGAAGAAGACGTATCAGGGTGCTTCTGAGCCGAATCGATATGGCATCAAGCCCGGGTACAGGTGGGATGGTGTGGATCGGAGTAATGGGTTCGAGAGAAAATGGTTCCAAGCGCGGAATGCGAAGCAGAGCAGGAAAGAGGCTGAATATGCCTGGGAGATGGACGAGTAGAGTGGTCTCGATATCACATTATGTTCATGAAGCAAGCGAGGCGTACCGGGTATCTCATGTCGAATGTCTATTTCTTGGTCTACCACAACACCTCTGCACTCACAATCGGGGCCGCCTCTTCCTGGCCGCCGTTCTTGATTGTGCCCTTCGTCAGGACTCGTTTATGCCAATATCTCGCGAAAGCAGATGCTTCAGCTTGGGTCTCGAGACCAACGATGAAACTCGTCGCCGGTCGACGCCGAGCCCGTTCGGCAATCCTTTCCTCTTCAGCCCTTTCGTAGTCATTGCGTGGTACAATGTCATGTTTGCGCTCGCTGTCAACCTCTCCGTCTTCATCCTTGGCTGGCTCTTCATTATCAGGTAATACGTTGTCTTTGCTCCTGACATGTGACAGTGGAGATTGAACCTCTCCTGTATGCTCCCACTTTGTGAGTGTGTAAGACTCCAGTGCCTCGCCCGTCCATGGGACGCCTATGGTGTACTCCACCCTCTTAATGATTGAATTCAACAAGGTAAAGCTTGGATTGACACCTTCAAAGCGCAAGAGCACCTCGAAAGGGGATCTGTTCGGTCTTTCTACCAGATCTGCATAACCATGACACCGCGCAATCTGCTCAGCGACAGTAGACAGCGGCGGCGCTAGCTGACGGAGCGATATTTGTTGTAAAGGCGGAGTGAGAGTATAGCTTTGCATCATATCGTGGACATCCTCCCCATCAATGAATTCACCAGGACCAGGAGCCAGAGGCGAAGCTGGGCCTCTAGGAGTCTTTGCTTGTACAATTCTGGATATCTTTGTCGCACGTGTCTGATAGGTGAAGGCCGATAGAGGCGAGCTGAAGAGAATATAGTAGTAATTCTGACGTTCAAGCGTTGCGAGATCACGTCCGGGAATCACTGGATAGAGTCAGCACAGTACAATCAGCACCACCAGACCATCGACCAGTACCTTTCACAATGTCTCCGACAGCCAGGGTCCAGCCTTCAAGATGCTTTCCTCGAGGTATGAGTCTCTGGAAGTCTTCGAGAGTGAGATTCTTGCTCGCGTTACGAAGTACCAGAAGCGAACTCCCCATTCCCTGCTGCTTCATATTCCGTCTCGACGACCTCGCAGCATCAGTATCGACAAGCTCACGTCTGATCACAGGATTCGCTGGAGCCGTCGGCTGGGCTAGAGGCAATCGAGGCACCTCACGTGCCTGATTGCGGAATCGTTTCGCTTCGCTGGGAAACAGATCTGCCAGTAGCTTCAGGTTTTTCTCTCTCCTCACTCTCCATTGCTCCTGTGTCAAAACCTCGGGTGTCTTACTCTTCCCATCGCCGTTGCTGTTGTGGCCTATCTTGTTGGACTTCGTGGACTTGGGAGATTTCCTGGTAGCAAGACCGGTGTACGAAGGCTTTTGATCATCGTCCAGCTTCAGTGAGCGCCAGGTTGCATAGTCCGCTGCATGCTGGCAAGACCTGCCTATATCACAGGAATGTCGCAGTCCTCGCCGAAGCGCCAGCAGCATCAATCAGTCTTCAATGCGAATCCTCATGCGACGTCGTTCTCTACATGAAGCTCGACGTCTGATTTGGCAAGGTGAACCGCTTATGTAAGCCGGGGGATAATCCTTAGCGCGGGCCGCTAGCGTGGAAGGCATCGAATGCATTGATGAAGCCGTTGCAAAAATTCCACGCCGTTCTCGTACAAAGCACTGCCGAAGTTGGCTGTCACTTATAGATCTGGAGTGTCTGACACACATCAAAGATACCGCCCGTCGAACGGGTAGACTATGTGTTTGAGAATCTGCCGCTTCCAAGACACAAGTGTGGACCGAGCGAGTCACAGCATAGAAGAGTACATAAACCTAAGAGGTTAGTCACTATCTCTTGCATTCTTCTTCGCGCCTTCCTTCTGTAAAGTCTTGTTCAAGCAGGCGTTCTACAGCTCTTTGCTTTCTCGAATTACACGGCACCTCCGTATCTCCCTTCCTAAGAGTGAGTTCTTCTTATTTGGCAAATCTTTTCCTATGCTATATGTATCTAATCCACTATGCAGACCCTCAATCTCCGCCCTAGACCGATGGAGGAGCCTATAAATTTCATCGTGCGCCCTTTGCCGCGCGGAGCCACACTCGAGGGAGCGTTCCGAGTCCACATTGCCAGTAAAGATCTGGATAGCCTCCGGATACGCCCCGGCGAGCTGTGTCACCTGGCCACTGCGGATGGTGCAACCGGCACTGGCATTGCATGGAGGTCAATCGAACCCAACACAAAAGCCAATGCACACCCGATCAAAGTCACAGATACCCTCCGCGATGCATTCAACTTTAAATTGGGCAACGAGCTCACCATTTCGAAGTCCAGTTCTACCATTTACCACGCCACCAAGGTCGTGATCACCGACGTCTCCGACCACTCTGCTCAAGACGCGGCTAAAGATGATACCAACTGGAACTGGCGTTGTGGCAACATCCTTGGTATGAACTTTGGTTAGTGCTTGATCACCTCTCTAACACTCTCCAGGTAGCGTTGAGGCCATTGCTAATGGCGTAGCCTTCGAGGCGACCTCGCGCAAAGGGCTTAGAAAGCGCTTTCTGATCGAGAGTATTGTTTCAAGTCGGAGAGAAGGCAGCAATCTCTACTACTTCGACGACCGCAGCGAACTAGTCATGCAAGACGAATCTGCTGGACCGACGCCGGGACCAAAGACGCAACCGTTAGTACTCAGCACAGAAGGCATCGGTGGCCTGAATAAGCAGATTGAACTCCTCAACCGCAGACTGGGTCGTCTCATAGGAGAAGTCAGAGGTCGCAAGATACCGGCAAACTTTCGCCGCAATGGCGGTATCCTACTCTACGGGCCACAAGGCACAGGCAAGAGTCTGTTGCTGAAACGAATCTCACAGATGGGCTGGCGTAAAGTGCTGCACATTAACAGATCAATGTTGCCTGGAACGCCTACCAAAAACCAAGCAGCCATTGCGGGCGCCTTCAGTGATGCACTGGCACAGCAACCCAGTCTCGTCGTACTGGATAACCTCCAACATATTGCAGGCTCGCAAGAAAGCAACTCATCCAGCGGCGACACGGCTGAAGCCCTGGCGGTAGAGTTGGGCAAATTGGCCGGTAGCCGAGTGTTGGTGGTCGGTGCAACAACCAGTCTCAATGACGTTGACAAGAGTCTGCGTGCGCCTGGCAAGTTCGAATACGAATTCGAGATTCCGATTCCGGACATGAAGGCTCGGGTCGAGATCTTAAAAGCCATTCACAAAGAGGCAGACGAATTCGTTCAGCTGTTCGACGATTTGGCGGAGAACATCGGGGAGCGCACACACGGCTTCGTTGGCCAAGATCTTGCCGCACTTTACAGGACCGCCCAAGACCATGCAATCGACCGGACGCTCGACGACGAAGAATGGTCGGTCGACAGAGCAGAACGTGATAGTCTCACTACGCTTGTCAATGGCCTCCATAGGCCTTCTGTGTGGACCATCGGTACCATGGAGACAACGGCAGACGACATTGCGGAAGTAGAGCTTACCATGGAAGACTTTGAGAAAGCACTTCTCGAAATCCGCCCAACCGCCATGAGAGAAGTCTTCCTCGAAACGCCCAAGGTCTCCTGGTCCCAGATTGGAGGTTCCGCCGATGTCAAGCAGATGTTGGAAGAAGTGATCGAGTGGCCGCTGAAGCAAAGAAAGAACATGGAAGACTTGGGCATGTCAGCTCAAAAGGGTATCCTCCTTTACGGTCCGCCCGGTTGCTCCAAGACTTTGACTGCCAAGGCTGTGGCTACCTCCTCTGGCCTCAACTTTATCGCTGTCAAGGGTGCAGAGCTCTTGTCCATGTACGTGGGCGAGTCCGAGCGCGCGGTCCGAGAAGTGTTCCGCAAAGCAAGGGCAGCGGCACCCAGCATCATCTTCTTCGACGAGGTCGATTCGATCGCATCGGAGCGTGGCGCACAAGGGTCCAGTGGGTTGAACGTGCTCACCACTCTACTGAACGAGATGGATGGCATCGAAAGTCTCAACGGCGTCTTGGTGCTTGCCGCCACGAACAAGCCGGAGAGTCTTGACTCGGCCCTTCTCAGACCAGGTCGCTTCGACAAGATGCTGTACATCGGTCCACCGAACGAACAAGCTCGTCGTGAGATCTTGAAGATCCGAACCGACAACGTTCCTCTGGCGAACGACGTGGACGTTACGGAAATCGCCAAGCAGACCAAGGGCTTCTCCGGCGCAGAGATGGTTGGTATCTGCCAGGAAGCGACCGAGGAGACCATGCGCCGCAGAATTGCTCTGGATAGAGCTGGTGCCGATCCGACTGACGACCGGAGGAGGATGTGTAAGAAGGACTTTGATCTCGTTCTGAACAAGGCGGTCACGCAACTATCTGATGACATGATCGAGCATTACGAGAGATGGCGCAAGGGGCTTCGTGTCTGAAGTTGGGTACGGTAATGCCACCGAACAGACTGACGGTAGGGCCGGAGAGATGTAAACTAGGAGTATGTGAATACCATAGCCCTATGTTGCCCTTGATGGCTTGATTCAGTCCCTTGACAACTCTTGTCGTGCTTTTCGGCGCAGTAATGCGACAGTAGGCCATTGGCTGGCTGTCGGCACTGTAGACAGCTGTTTCATGCTCACCGAGGATCTCAGGTCTATGTCCAAGGCGTGTCGTAGCGGCGAGCTACAGTTCACCGTGAACCTAAAAGTCGACGCGGTGATACGACGGGAGGTCCTCCACCAGTTGTCAGCGCCGTAGACAAGGTCGTGAATAGGTCAGGTTCGTACCAGTCTACTTCTTCTCCTCCGTCGTCTCATCCTTGACCTTAGCATCCTTCTTCGGCGGCCTCTCACCAAAGATAGTAGTGCCAACCCTGACCTCATCACTGCCCTGGGCAATGGCGCCCTCGAAATCCGAACTCATGCCCATACTCAACTCCAGCTCCCGGACGTCAATCCCCAGCTCCTCAGCGACCTGATCCCTGACCTCCCTCAACTTAACAAAGTCCTCGTTCTCAGTCTCAGGCGTCGTCTCCCTAGACCTCGCGATGGCTCCAATCGTCATCAGTCCACCCAGCACCAGATGCGGACACTTCTCGCGCACATGCACACACAACGCCGCCGTATCCGCGGGCTCGACGCCGCTCTTCTCCGCCTCACCCGACGTGTTGACCTGCACCAGCACTCTCAACTTCGGCAGTCCCTCCTCGCCCTCTTTCTGCGCCAGCGCCTCCCGTCCTTTCTCCAGCTGGTCGGCTTTCTTGGCCGCGTCGACGCTGCTCACGCAGAACAGATTCGGGATCTGCTCCGCGAGACCCTTGCATTTGTTCGTTTGTAGGGCCCCGATCATGTGCCAGCGGATGCTGCGCGGTAGTAGTGAGGCTTTCTCGGTTAGTTCTTGTGCGTAGTTCTCCCCGAAGTCGCTGTGTGACGGCGTCGCTTGGTGGAGGGCTAGGATGTCTTGTGCGGGTTTTAGTTTCGAGACGGCGATTAGTCGGACCTGTCGGTGTCAGTCTCAGTACTGTCTCAGTACTGCCTCAAACTGTTGATTGGACGTAGGATCGATTGGAAGTAGACTGTACATTTCTGTTCGAGGCATTGGCGCTCTTGATGCGTTGTGTTACGTGCGTCAGGTTCTCGATCAGCTGTTTTGCGCGCTGTGGATTGACTTGCATGTCGGAGCTCATTTGGTGCTCAAGCTAGAATTTCAAAAGGGTTGGTCTTCGTCTTATGTTGTGTATAAACAAGATCCTTAACTATTGATCGCTACAATGGGAAACAACTTAATTTAATGACGAGTCGAGGATGACGATGTTGATCAAATCTGGGGAAACACAAGTAGCATCTAATCTTATCTTTACCTATTTATCAACAACCAAACCGCGTCCTCAACGCGTTTTACGTTGACGACGCATTTGTCTGCTAGGTCTTTGGGATCCGATAATACATCGAAATGGTAAGATGCACCAGACTCTGTTCAAGTCGAATGTGTACTTACAGGCTAGCAGGAAAGCCCCCACGAGCACCAACAGACCCTTCTGTTGTCGCGTATCATCACTAATGTTGTAAGCAATACCACGTCACTTCCTCATGTGTTTCTGTGACATCAGCTCACCTGTGAACAGGAGAAACTCAACGAGGCGGTCATGGTACTGAACAAGAGCCTCCAGGTAAGTGAACAGGTCTCGCGAGGAGCTCCATACATTGACCAGACCTAGGAGATCAACGTGCAAAACATGAATGTTGAATTGGTAGCGCAAATGTTCAAGAACTATCAATCGAACGTGCTATTTCACCTTGAAGGTATGCTTACGAATGCTTCAGAATACCTCATCCAGAATTGACAGGTTCATCAGCGACGGACAACCTGAAGGATCCGGCATGAAGGATTGTTGTAATGATTTTTGATATGCTTTATACCCAGCGGCGAACCTTGCCCATACAGGAAATGGAGGAACGATTCTATACGTACATGCATCATACATGTATAAAGGGTACCACCCATCGATAGCAACGACTGTGCGTCACTTTCGACAACAAGCAAGTCGCCAACACGACGCATGCCGATGGCAGGATAGACCGACCGTACCAGGATATTGGCAGGAAGGTACGTCCGTTCACGTAAGTCAGATCTGCCACTCTTCAACTTCGCTTCCTTTGTTTACACCCATCGAGGCATTGATCTACGGTTTCATTCGGGACCATTTTTCCGAGTCATCATTGACATCGATAACAGTCATCACACACCATACAATGCAAAACGAAATTGATCCGGGCGACTTCGGCTTTGATGCGACAGCCAGTCCAGCTCCAGCCCCAGCTCCAGCTCAACCTGACCCTGATCTTGACAACTCGACACGATCTAGGAAACGCCAACGGCCACTGCCATCTTCTACCGCACAGGCTACACCCCAACCCGATCCAGAAGTTGGCAGCTCGTCGCGATCAGACGACGTGAGTTGTTACTGGTCATTGCTATTGTAGCTCTTACTAAATAGCGTCAGATGGATCTTGATCATTACATCGCTTCGCTGCCAATCGAGGAGGTTGAGAACCAACTGGACGCAGGGAATTTGCGCACCCCCAGACGCACTGTGCTCGAAGACTTACGGCGGCGTGGACAGGGAATCAACACTTCAAAGGAGTCTTACAAAATACTGCATCGTTTTGTTGAGCACGCGCAAACAAACAGTGTCAATGCTATGTTGGTATGGCGGTACGTGCAAGAATATCAGCTTTGGAAGACGCACCCCGTAAAGGACATGAGATCAAGAGAGGCATTTGCGAAAGCTTTGGGAGGTCGTCCTGGTTTTCATCGCATCATTGAAGCAGGGGCCGCAACGCACCGCTGGCGGAGGTCTACCATGCTGCGTAATGATTCTGCAACAGCCATAGCTAGTGACGACCCCGTTGCTGGCCGCGAGCGAATGGACACTCACCCCCAGTCGGCAGCGTCCGCGCAAGAGCTAGTCAACAATGGACACAGACCCACCAACGACCTGGCTACTCTCCTGCAAGCTGTGATTGCTTGCCTAATATTCATGCCGAACGTCCCAGTCGAGACTGGTGGTGGTTTCTTTTCATATGCGAAAGCCATCAAAATCAATTCTGCCGCACCTAGGCACATGAGAGGGTTGTTGCGAACCCAAGACTCAGTATTCTGGGGTCCTCTCCCAAAGATTTCGCCGGAAATGGACGGGAAGCTCAGCCCTCACTTCGACGGCTTGGTCCATAGAGGCGCCAATCACTTGGATTGTTGCTTCATGCCCATAATCGCCAACCCAGCAGAGCAGAACCCTGTCATCGATGATCCACCTGTCGAACACATCTTCGATTATTCGCGCCATCCAGTCTTCAGGTTCGTCACAGGGACACTAAATCTTTCCCCACATTACGGTAGTTGCTGTGAGCGAGTGAGGTCCGTTTTGGATGCAATCGACGGTTTCCTCAGTCCGGATGGGCCTTAGGCAGTCATCCCCATTCTACCACCGAGGTTCTGCCCGATATGCGCCGCAGCTCTTATCGCATTTTGCGCCGCCTTCCAGGAACTTGGCAATCGGCTATGCGACCCATACCACGATCGCCTGTTCGAGACCTATTGTTGTCAAGTAGTGAGGAATTGGGCGCGTCGACTCGCTTGCTGGTTCTCAAAACAACCACAAACCTTAGAAATCGGGCCGTTGCTTATTGGGGAGATATGCAACAGATATCGGGGGGACATTCGGCACTTCCACACACGCTTGACGGACCCGATGCTGTGGCAATATGGTACCTGAGCAGGCTCTGTAAGCCATCATGGTTTTATCGTTTGTTGATACAAACACAAAATCCATATCTCATTCTCTTCTCACTTCAATGTGTATATAGCTGAACTGCTTTCGTATGCAAGATTATTACCGGTAAATACAGGTTCTTCTGCAGGGGTTGAGTAGGCCGATGGATGACCGGGTAGTATCAGAGGTCCTGTCGTAAAGCTATCGGAACAGGGCAAACAAGCATGGAATACATCCACGGAATACTGTAATGTGTATGTAGCTGAAATGCTTTCTTATGCAAAATTATTATGCCACAGAGAACGCCCGTGACGCAATGCAGAGTATCAAACAACCAAACCCATCCCTAATAAGCACGCCCACTAGTCGTCCTTCCCAGAGTCTTGAACGATATCGAGACCTTCTGATCCAACGCAAGCGTATCGAACCGATCAACACCCATAAGCTAGGAATCGTCAGCGACACATCCACAACGACTCCCAGAGCTTGAACTCACATCCATATTATTATACCCAGAGAAATAAAACCCAACCACAACAACCAAATAACTCAGAACCAACATACTGCCCTTGAAGTAATTACTCTTTCCCTCAGCAACGACGTAATTCATCAGAAACAGGCCCAAGATGACGGTGACCATATCCCACTGCGGGAACAGCAGACTGAACGTATGGTCGACGACGTCGCTGGGATCGAGCCACGAGCTGTGCACGGCGCTGAACAGCACCAGCGCCGGCACTTGAAGCAGCATCACCTGCAGCGCGTACGCCGACCCGATCTCCATCGACAGAGCGATGTTGCCGTTCATCGCGAAGGATATCGCGTTCAGGAACTCGGTCGTGTTGGGCACCAAAGCGAATAATGTGATGCCGAGGAACTTCTCGTCGATGTCGACGTGCTCTAGCACGCTGTCGACTGTGTCCACGAGGATCTCGGCGATTACTGCGTATGCTACTGTTGCGGTTAATAGGATTATCACCGATTTGTTGCGGCTCCAGTTCGGGGCATCGTGGCCGCCTGCTTCGGCGGCGTGAGCGTCTTCTGTCTCGTGCGTTATGGTGGCGGTGGTGTTCGCGCGGTGGCCGGTGCCTGGGCGCTCGAGAGTGCCGGCTTGGTGCGCGCTTTTCTTCGAGGCGGATTGGAGGGATAGAGATGAGTTCTTCCGGATCGCGCGGGTTGCATCACGGGTGGCTACCGTGGCGGCGGTGGCGGCCATCTCTGCGACTTGACGAACTAGCGCCTTGTTGTCCTCGGCCGAGAGTCCTGGGATCTGCACGTTACCAAGAGTATTTTTGGGCGAGTCATCGTTCTTCGGCGGAGTTATATGTGGTAACTGCGGCGAAGTCGGTGCGGTCTCCATAATACTGCTTTCTCCGTCTCCGGAGGGGACGGAAATGCCAGCTTGTTTGAGTGACTGACCCAGAATGCGCTTGTACAGTTGAGTGTCCTTGATGTTGTCCTTGTTCAGCGTAATGTTCAGTGCGGCCGTTGCCGATTTCGCTCCTGGAGGGTGTTCATTCGTGAGGCTGCTGCGCCTGCGCTCGACCTGCTGTGCGGCTTGTTCCATCTTCTCTGTCTTTTTCTCGTCTGCTTCAGTGCTCCAGATCATAGAAGCGTGCGTGCGCAGAGTGAAGAGAAGACCAATGATGTACGATAGGAAGAGCAATGCTGCTGAGAAGAAGATGTAAGGCTGGACTGCGGTCTGAAAGAACTCATCATGGATGGCCGGAGATTGATCGAAATAACATCTTCGGCAGTCTTGTTCTTGAGATCGTTTTGGTTCCTTGACACACTGGTGGCAGTTGAGCTGGTGACTGCCATAGATCTGGTAGAACAGCGTTGGTCCGAAAGAGCCAATAATGGCAAACATCAGCATAGTGGAAGTGACACCTGCCGATCGGACGTTGAACCTCTGCGTTTTCCTTTTAATAGCTCCAAAGCACATGGAGATTCCAGGCAGGAGAAGGATACCGGCGAAGATACTTCCAATGATGGAACCCTCAACAAGCTGCGCTTTACCTTGATCAAGGGCGACGCAGTATAAGAAGACCTCGACGACGGTGGAGAAGAAAGCATTTACGGTCGCACCGACACCCATGGTCGATTGAGCAGAGATGGAGGCAACTGCTTGGCCGATGAAGTATGCCAGTGGAATAATCGAGAACAAGGCCAGAACGAAGATGAAGCCAGAGGAAGCAATGGCATTCGGCACATGAAGCGACTCTCTCAACACATAGAAGTCGAAGATGGTGAAAGCAACCAAAGCCAAAAGGTTGATGAGAAAGATGTTGGTACCGTCAATGGTGTATTTCCAATACTTGAGCCCAACAGCACGATAGGTGCAGAGGAGAATGGTGGCTGGGTTCTCTTCTGATGGCGAGCGTGAGTAATGGCTGTCAGAATGAAATGAGAGTGCAAGAGGATGGCGACGAAGATGATTTAGGAGCAAGGACAGAACTCTGCCCATAGGTATGGTGAAAACGAGGAACCAGCAAATGGCGGAGACCAGCAAAAACAGCGGAGTAATCAGGCCGTAGAAAATGGTGTAATAAATGACTCGACCAGCATTCCACTTGCCTCTACCAAATGGACGATTCTTGACCCTGTTCGACTGTGGGCCGTCTCGGTCATCATTGCGGGTTGGTCTTCCAAGTAGTGCGTCTGTTTCTTCAGCAGAGTCGACGCTATCTCTCCTTTGACCGATCAGTGAACGAGGCCCAGTTGTCGGACCGAAGAATAGGCGGCCTTCTTCCAGATCTCCAGTCTGCCATCTCTCATATTCACTTATGCTTCTACCTTCACCCTCGTCTTCGTCCAGATAGGCTTCGTCGTGTTCCAACCTGACGTACTTACCGAATGGGTAGAAAAGATAGAAGGCCAGAGCCCACAGAACATGGCCGTAGTCCGCGCCGCCCGGCAGAAAGCTCAGAAGATGACAAACAGTTCCGGCAAGCAGCACTATGATAGCGAGCCACCAGCCAAACACCATCGTCCACAGGCCGTTAAACAGGAAGAGCCAGTGGTTGACGTTGCCTCCAGGAGCCGAGTGAATATCGCCTTCTGCTGTGGCTTGTACGGATCGATCCTTCTTGTAGAGCGCAGGCTTCCAGATTCTTATACCAAAAGGATGAGTCTCGTTAATTGCTTCTTGTCGATCTTTGAGTGTGAAGCTCTCTGAATCACTAAGATCAGCATCGTCATCACCGTTGTCACCATCGTCGTCCTCATTCTCGTCGTCGTCGGGCGCCTCTTGCTCTTCCTCCTCTTCGACCCTCAAAGTCTCATCCGATTCATCCGAAGATTGCTGCCCTACAGGAGCTGCAGCAGGAGCTTTTCTTGCTTGATCTGATTCACCTTCCGCGTCCGTGGACTCGACTCTTGACAGGCTAGGCGTAGCAGCAGTAGGTCTTCGTCGAAGCGTCGAGCCTTGTCTGACGGCGGAGTGGCCAGACACGGTCTTGGCTAGGCGACGGTCCAGGGTGAGCTCATCTCTCGAATCGTCTACAGAGAACTCTCTTGCTCGTCCGATCTGTGACGAAGCCGAGCGCCGCATAGTCGGCTTCTTGGGCGTACGGCCAGAGGATTGTACAGAAGCCAACTGCGGCCTGAGAGGTGCGTTTTGTATCGATCCTGTTAAGTCATTAGTTGAGTCGTAAAATCGGCGACATGCATGACCATACCATAGTTGCGTTGGGCACTACTCTGCTCTGTTATACTTCTCGAGAGATCCGGTACACTCGCCGTTCCTGCTTCGGAGCCTGCCAACGATAAGTCTCGGCCGTCTATCGAAGCTGTACGCGAAGCGTCGCGCTCCTGATAGGGCGCGTTAGATCGCTCATTGTCGGCCATCGTCGTCCCTCTTCGCGCTTCTGGCGCTTGCAGATATGTCGGTAAATGGCATATAGCTGAACAATGTCCTGGACGCGCGGTCTGGAAGTCGAAGACCAGTAGGGAGCCACGTGCAGTAGTGTGGGTATATGCACGATGATGTTTCCTGACGGGAACTTAGCCCTCCACCGCGCAGTGGAGTATAGACTTTGAAGGGTTATCAGCACTCGAGAGCTGGAGTTCACGCAGTCTGAACAATTCAACTTTGGTTGTGCGCGTGATGAACACAGCTTGGAGATAGAAGATGCGTAAGAATCACACCAACTACTACAGAATACGGCATGTATTATACTTGGTGTCCAGCGGCGGGCACCTGGAATTGCAGGGCACAAAGCATGAACCCAAGAGTGACCCTTCGTTGATCTAGCATGACAAGCATCAGGGACTTGACTCCTTTTAGTTGCGGGAACTTGAATCAGAGTGCGAGGCCTCCAGCTGCCTTGGTCACAAAATGATTGCGACGGTCGACGGAAGTGACAAGCTAGGCAGGAGCGGTTATGTTCCGCGCTCTGCGCGTGCCTTCCATCATCATCCGTTCGTTCACCAGCCAGACAGCAACACAGCATCATCAACTGCGATAACCATCCATCAGCCTTCTTCCACCTATCACGCATACGCTTTAGCAGGCACACAATACTCTAAAGCCCATCATGGCGCTCGACAAGTTTTTTCATGGCAAAATTGAGAGCATGAAGCTCGAGATCATTCAGCGTCAAGCAGTTCTTCGCAGATTAGAAGCGCAACGAAATGACTACAACTCGAGAGTGCGATTACTCAGAGAAGAGCTTGGACTGTTGCAACAGCCTGGGTCCTACGTGGGTGAGGTGGTGAAGGTGATGAGCACGAAGAAGGTCTTGGTCAAAGTTCATCCAGAAGGCAAATACGGTAGGTTTCGGTCTCGGTCTAAGCTATTGATGAACAGCTCACTAACGACTGCTCACAGTCGTCGACATTGCAGACGATATTGATATCACCAAGCTCACAGCCGGAAAGCGCGTCACCCTCCTCTCAGATTCATACAAGCTCTCATCTCTCCTCCCATCATCGGTAGATCCTCTCGTATCTCTCATGATGGTGGAAAAGGTCCCAGACAGCACATATGACATGATCGGAGGTCTTGACGAGCAAATCAAGCAGATCAAGGAGGTCATCGAGCTTGGTCTAAAGCATCCCGAGCTTTTCGAATCTCTGGGTATCGCACAACCAAAGGGTGTCCTGCTCTACGGACCGCCAGGAACAGGGAAAACATTGTTGGCAAGAGCAGTGGCACATCACACAGACTGCAAGTTCATCAGAGTATCAGGTTCGGAGTTGGTGCAAAAGTACATTGGTGAAGGATCACGAATGGTCAGAGAGCTGTTCGTCATGGCCAGAGAACATGCGCCAAGTATTATCTTCATGGACGAGATCGACAGTATTGGTTCATCGCGTGTTGAGGGATCGAGCGGTGGTGACAGCGAAGTTCAAAGAACTATGCTTGAGCTTCTGAACCAACTGGATGGATTCGAGCCGACGAAGAACATTAAGATCATCATGGCAACTAACCGTCTCGATATCCTCGACCCTGCGCTGCTTCGACCTGGTCGTATTGATCGCAAGATCGAGTTCCCACCGCCAACTGTCGAAGCACGTGCAGACATTCTGAGGATTCACAGTCGGTCGATGAACCTGACCAGGGGTATCAATCTGACCAAGATTGCGGAGAAGATGAATGGGTGCTCTGGTGCAGAGCTCAAAGGTGTCTGCACTGAGGCTGGTATGTTTGCGCTCAGAGAGAGGAGAGTACACGTGACCCAGGAGGACTTTGACCTGGCGACAGCCAAGGTACTCAACAAGCATGACGACAAACAGGTCTCGTTGGCGAAGCTGTGGCGCTAAGGAAAGAGCGTCGTGGCGATTGCTTGTATGATTAGCGATACCAATATGAGATGAAGCTTTCGGACTAGCTGATACAAAGGCTAGAAGTGCATAGAGTGAAGCAGCGCGGCGCGTGGACCATCGGGGCCACAAGACGATGCGACAGACCAGAAGAGGCCTTGCTTACTTCTACTAATGGTCAAGAGGCACGACCAACTGCACTCTTCAACCAAGCTCAACCCCAGGTGCGACGGCTGACCAAGATATTACCATCCGAATGTGAATACGCGATCAATAACATCATACTTCTACATATGCTTGCGGCTACTCGCGGAGTGGCTTGGACAGCCATGCGGTTGCCCTACTGTTTCATCCACGAGTTGTGCTCCCAGTAAACAATTACATAGTGTAATTGAGTCATGCCACAGGCGAACCAGAGATCTGTACCGGCTATCTTTCCGAGATCTAAGGTGTCAATCTCAAATCACTCCACGAGGCAACGGTAATACTCCAGCCTCAAACTCCCGGTTTGGGAGATCTTCATGGAATCATCCCATCTCGTGACTGCAGCACGGACAGGAGAAACCCCTGTAAATGCTCATGAGCCACGAAGATGAGCCACGCTCCAGACATGGCAATGTGGATTTCTGATACGACGACTCTCATACTTTCCGAGGCGGACGACCATGCGAATGTCAACGGCTCAGTTCGGATCGCCTCAAATCTCCACTAACGAAGCGGCATACCAATCTTGGAAGTCTAGACCGCCAAACAGCTTCTGTAAACTCTGGTTACGAAAAGTCATGATGAAACATACCATTTTCCGGCAGTAGACCTGAGCTGATAAAGATCGCTATGAGAGGAGGTGGCTCCGTGATTGTCACGTGGTGAGCATGAAGTGATCGTCCGGACAATGGTGCGGTCACATTCCGGAATTTTCGGCCAATGAGTATATACAGGCAGTACCTAGGTAGTACTCGAGAATATTCTCATGGCAGAACACTGTTTAACAGTAGTGGGCAGGATAGCACTGTACGACGTTATGCATGAGCTCTCGCCGTTGCAGATGACAGCAACAACAGTGTTGATATACAGGTGACTAGGTTGCGTCGACGGGCTCAAGCTGAGATAGAGTTGAAGGATGCGCTGGATCGGGCCAGCCAATTCATGGCGGGCGACGCCCGTCGCACAACACCTTACCTATTTCGAACACGTAACTAGTCTTGGGCCCCCCGACAAACGGCGCCAGGAGCAGGCCATCCATGACACAATCACTCACTATCATCTGTTCAAACACGAGCCAGTCCTCTCAGGGAAGCGTGATGAATGACATCTCTGGAGACTCGCTGCGACTTGATGAGGCATTGCGATAGTCTTCTACGAAATAGCACAAGTATGAGTACAATCATGAATAGTGCATTATATGCAGGTGCCTATCCCGATGCGGGTTATGTTCCTTCTGATTTCTAGAAAAAGACCGGGCTAGAATTCGCACGCGATCCTGCTTTGTTCGGAAACTAAATAATTGGCAGATACAGACCCTGCAGAAAGGGAAAAAGGGCTCGCGACGACGCGAGCTGTGCCATGGAAGGAGCCACCTGCGTAGTGCGTACCTACTCAAAAGCCCAGACGCACAATGTACCCGCATATCCGTCAAACTGGCCCGAATTACTTTACCACGCTTCACCCCTCTTGAGAGTTCTCCATACCCTCACTCGCTGACAAACAATCCCATCTCGACTCTTCGTAGAGTTGAATTACGATTCATTCGCCTGCGAGTTTCCGGCTTCGTTGCAAGAGGCTGTGTACGCTTTTCGACAATCGCGCGTGATTTACCTTACTTTACTCCCTCCCGGCTCCCACAATCGACGTCATCAACACCCGACCTGCAGCGACCCTGAACGAACGGATTCCACCCAACTGCGGTTCCCACCACCACATCTTCACCATTCGTCGTTTGCCCGTCCCCCCGTATTTCGCATCGATTGAATCATATCGGGCTTTGGACTGGACTGCAAAAGGGACCAACCTTCTTCGCAGGCTGACTGTCAATATTTCCCGAGATCTCATAACATTGCCATTCCACGTCACCTCTGTTTATGCGCAATGCTCCTCGACTCTATCACCACACTCGGTCGTCAGACCTAAGAATCACCAACCAAAATCTGTCTGACAGAGTTATAGACCTACTGTTCACCATCAGTGCTTGACGACGACATCCCCATTATACCACATACGCTGTCGAGTCACCTTCTACCATCAACATGTCTGTACACGCGACCAACTCGCCAAGATACCCTCACCCTCCGACCTCCTCACATTCTTCTCGTCCTCCGGCGACACCGTCTGCAAGAGGACCGACCTCGGTAGCGAAGAACATGCCGCCGCTACTCTCTCCACAACTCGCACGAACACCTTTACAGCAAGCACAACAGAACGATGGTGCTCGGACACCTAGTCCAAACTACTTTGGTTTCCACGTCTCTGAGTCGTCATATCCTGTCGATGGACAACACCACCATACACGTCAGAACTGGAGTCCGCCTTCTTCGACGGTCAGGTCGACTGCCGCCTTCACGCCCTCGGTCGTTCCGGTCGATCAAAACCCTGAGTTTGCTGCCTTTCGAAGACAATCAGAAGGAGTCGGAAGGACATTCAGTCTGAGCACTCTACATGACTATTCGTCGAGTCCAGCTGCCATAGACGATAAGCAGCGTACACCAATACTTCAGTCTCCTATCAAGACCACAGAACCAAAGGCGATGGCGCCGCCTCCACGATTCGCCATGGCAAACAGCCTGGATCCGGATTCGGCGAATCTTGGAAGGTCTCCCAAACGTCATCTCTCCTCGGAAGCCGGCTCTCTCCCGGCTCCAGCAATTCGAAAAGCATCGCCAGGCAATGCGACGTCAGGCGAGCAAGAGAACGGCAGTAGCACTGGCTCACCGGACCGTCATCCACGCATGTCTGCTCCTCCTCTAAAACTGCCTCCTATGATCTCCAACAAGGTTCGAGCAGAGACGCTACCAGCGGGTAACACCGAGTCTATGCTGGTTTCGCCGTCACATGTTATCAATCTACTCGAGTCTGCTCCGGAGTCGATCCTCATCCTCGACCTTAGAGTGTCTACGCTATATGCTAGATCTCGTGTTTCTGGCTCACTGAATCTTTGCATTCCAACAACCCTGATCAAACGTCCTTCTTTCAACGTCCAGAAATTGGCCGAGACATTCAAAGTTGATGCGCAGCGAAAGAGATTCGAGAACTGGAGGAGCAGTCAATACATTGTTGTATATGACCAAGCAGCGTCACAGATGAAAGATGCTCAAATATGTCTAAACACCATACAAAAGTTCGAAAAGGAGGGCTACGAAGGTACATCATATATCGTCAAGGGTGGTTTCGCAGAGTTCGCTCGCGCCTACCCAAAGTACGTGAATAAGGGTCCGACCATGCCTGGCAGCAGTACTGGTCCTCCCAGGCTATCTTTGCCAGGCGCTGGAGACTCAGATGGCATACCTCCTGTTATCGGTGGATGCCCGATGCCAGCCACCAAGAACGCTGCAAACCCATTTTTTGGCAACATTCGCCAAAATATGGATCTCATTGGTGGTGTAGGACAGATCCCCATCAAGTATCCTCAGATGGTCAAAGCAGAGATTGGAGAACTTCCAAAGTGGTTACGTGCAGCCGCCGAGCCAGAAGATGCTGGCGCGAGAGTCTCGGATAAATTCTTGCACATCGAAAAGCGAGAACAAAAGCGTATGCAAGACGCCTTGTCTGGTAGCGTGAGTTATGGGAATGAGCCATCGGATGCTTCCAAATCAGTTCAGATTGCTGGTATTGAGAAAGGTAGTAAGAACAGATACAACAATATCTGGCCATTCGAGCATACTAGAGTCAAACTCCAGGACGTGCCAAATCACGGTTGCGACTATGTCAACGCCAATCACGTCAAGTCAGCCTTGTCGAATAAGCAATACATTGCCACCCAAGGACCGATACCATCGACCTTTAGCGTAAGTCTCCTTTTATAACTCATCACAAGTATGATTACTGACAAGCTTCTAGGACTTTTGGAACATGGTCTGGCAACAAGACGTTCGCGTCATCGTCATGCTGACTGCCGAGAAAGAAGGCGGCCAAGTCAAGGCACATGATTACTGGTCAGAGAAGAGCCACGGACCATTCTCTCTGGATCTCCTGTCCGAGCGCAAGGCTTCCGTGGATCCCATCAAGATATACAAGCATCGCCATAGACCTTCTGCGGGTGGCCGCAAACAGTCCGAGAACCTGGACAAGACACTGGACAATCTCACCAAGGTCGATACAAAGAATGGAGACGAGCCATATGTTATCGTCCGAAAGCTGACTCTCTCGCACTCGGGATTCCCGTTCGAGCGAATGAGGGAGATCACACAGCTTCAATATTCAAGTTGGCCCGATTTTGGCGCTCCAGCCCATCCTGCACATCTGCTAGGTCTTGTTGAGCAGTGTGATGCTGTTGTGAGGTCTACAATTGGCACTAGGTCATTGGAACCAGATCCTCCGGAGACACGACCTGTTCTCGTTCACTGCAGTGCTGGATGTGGAAGAACAGGAACCTTTTGTACAGTCGATTCTGTCATTGACATGCTCAAGAGACAGCGATTCGCACGCCGTAATCGACAAGGCACTCCTATGGACGTCGATAGTGCCAAGGGACAGGACGATAGTCCTTTCTTCGCCAACCCCTCCGCTTTCGGCTCAGATACCATGGGTGCCATGGCTGACGGTCGCTGGGTCGACCGAGAAGATCAAGATCTGGTCGAGAGAACGGTTGAGGACTTTAGACATCAAAGATTGAGCATGGTACAAAGCTTACGACAATTTGTGCTCTGTTACGAATCTGTTCTCGAGTGGTTGCAGGAGCAGAACCGCTTGGAGAAGCAGCAGGACTAGATGTGATGACACATAGCCTGCATGCGGATGGTTTCACTTCTACCACATACACGACCATTACCGATGGTTTTTAGGAGAATTGCATAGCATGCTCCATGTGTCTGTCTTTTCAATGATTAGTCAATCGCATGGTCACGTCCTGCATTGCATAGCGAAAGGTGCATTAGGCCAATACATAGCATCAATGTAAACTTATCTCGATTATTGCGTTTGTTTTTGTCATTGTATACGATTATAATTCCTTTGTGTTATGTGAGGCAATACAAAGGAAAGTGGCTGACTAATCGAGCACCAATGGCCCTGACGTCCTAGCTTCCATTCTACTCACCACTGCGCATTGATCGTTGAAGGCGCTTGTCTGTTCAAACCTTGGCGAGTTCGACTGAATTGATATCCAGAGGAATTAGACGAATGGAAAACATACAGCCTGGTCTTTTTATACACCATCAGAATGCCGTTCCCTACAGTCGAGTCATCGGTCGTGCGACCCAACCCAAGCAAACGTCCTCGATATACGATGATCTTGTAGGTCGGCCTACCTCGCATCCACCGAAACGATTAGCCTCATGTCTCTCTTCTCCCCACATCGTTTCGACGGGGTGCATCTCTTAAGAGGCATCGATAGCGACCATCTCCATCACAATATAGGATCAACCTTCCATACCCGGCACCCCTAACTCCATCAATCTCATGGCCACCCATCGTAACCCTAGTACAGTTCCAGCCTGATGTGTGTCGATGGATGTCAGATGCAACACACGAGGGGCGATTTCTCATCGTACGAGTTATGCGTCGACGAGCCTATAGCTCGCTGGATCATGCTCTGATCTCGGTGACAGGGTCTTATCACAGGTTATCCGAGCGGAAGATGCTCCTCAACAAGTGTGTCCACCTGCTTCAGAACAAACGTATCTACCTGCGTCAGGTACTATGTGAGAGAGGCGGGCACCCAGCGCACGAGCCATGTGTCGACGAGCCTATCGCTTGCCAGATCTTGGCTCGATGCTCGGGGCCTGGGTCTCATCACGGGACTCCCGGAGTAGGACATGCTGCACAACAACTGTATCTACCTGCATCAGGTCCGATGTGAGAAAGGTGGGCGATCAGCGCATAAGCCGTGCGTCGACAGCCTATGGCTTGCCGAATCTATGCTCTGGTCTTGGCGATAGGGTTTCATGACGGGTATTTGGGCGTGGAGGATGCTCCGGATCAGTGAACAGCCCTACCGCTGTGACATGGTGCTCGTATCGATGGACCCCGCCAGGGCGTGCTGATAATCGAGGCGCCGAGTCGGCTGTTCATGCTCAATTTGCACGAGACGAGGCTCATGCTGCGGTAGAGTCGGACTAGGACGTGCCCGGACAGAGTATGGTATCACGATTCCAGTGGCCACAGGGACGTGGCTGTCGACGCAAGAGATCGACACGCTGATACGTCGCTCGTCTGCCGTGCGACAAGGCGTTACCACCCAACGACTCGAGCCTTCGGCACAACGACGTTCCAATCATCTGCAGCGGAAGAAAGATACCTACGGTCTCGAGTATCACAAGCCGTTCGCTGACACGAATGAGGTACCGTTCACTGTTACGCTGTCACCGATTACGCAGCGAGCGAGCTCCACTGGCATGAGGAGCATCGCGTCAGGGTCACTTAGGGCTCGCAGGGAAAGGGAAAACACCCATCGTTCCGTGTTCGCAAGTCATTCGCTGTAAGCACTGTGACAGTGTTCACTGCGACGGTAGCCCTGCTTGCGCAGCGCAGGAGTTTCGTTGCCATGAGAAGCACCGAATAGGGGGGATTCGGGGCTCTTCCTCCCGCGTACCACAAGGCAGACGCTGACAGGTCCATAAAAGTTGAACGAGCGCATATCATACAAGAATGCACAAGTACTGGCTTTTGGAAGCACATGCAGCAACACTTTTTTGGCGCGTGAAGTCATATTGCAACGCGAGCGGCTGCGTAAACATGTGACGTGAAGCAAGCTGCTTGGCGTCACGCTCCCCACTCACTCCCTTCTTCTTCACATCCCTCTTTTCTCTTATATATACTTCTGTGAACTCACATCAGGGAGATTTCCACCTTATCAGCTATTACTCATCCACCAGTCTTCTCGGGCCTATCCAAACACCATGGCGAAGAGAGCAGCTACGGATGAAGCAGGCAGATCGCCGAAGCGAAGAATGGCAATCGATTACCTGATCGAGAACTCTGAGGACGATTCCACGTTATCAGGTGCTGCTGCTGGTTCAGCGGACATTCCTACGGTGTCGGACACACAATCGATCCAACAAGTCCAGAGTCACAAGCATACCGGAGCTATTGACTATATAAGACTGGGAAACATCTTGTTCGAGGAAGCCTTGCGATCTGACTTGGAAGTCGCAATCACTACCAACATTGCAGAAGTGGCGGATTATCACCCTGTTCCATCTACAGGTCCAGGACACCAAGTGACCCCGCTTGCACCTGTCATCTCCAGCACTGTTGTTCACGTTCCAGACACAGTTCAAGAAACAGACGCCTCAACTCACCGACCAAAGATCGTACGTCTCAAGGTGCCTCAAGTCGCTTCTAACGGAGCAGTCGGTACCAAAAGTCCACTTGAAGACCAGATCAAGACCGAAGAGCTCAAGGCCGAAGAATCCACCAAGACCGAGATTAAGAAGCCAACAGGACCTAAGATTCGTTGGAGCCAAGAACACTCCGACTACCTGAGAGACCTCAGCAACCAGCCACTGCCATGGGAGGAGATCTACGTTCTCTTCCGCGAGCGCTATCCAACGCCACCACACCCACACCGCAGTGACCACGCCATGCAGGTTAAGCTCAACCGCTGGCAAAGTGCCGCCCGACGTGCTAGTGCTGCTGCTCCTGCTGGACAGGCATGGACAGCGGTCAATGGCGACACCACTGGCGAAGGTCAAGGTCGAGGAAGTTTGAGTGCAGTCCGGATTGGAAGCCTGGGTGGCAACGGGGGAAAGGCAGCTCGCTATCGCACAGCGCGCAATATCAAGAAGGTGCAAGATACCGAGCCAGACGATACGAGCCTTGTGCCTGCTATCGAGCGTTCGACTTCTGATGGGTCAAGAGGAGAGTTGTTGAGGGCTGGGCAGCTGGCTGGTGAGGAGACTGCTCGAAGTCAAGACGCCGCTGCAGATGGTGACAATGAGGGTGATGACAATGTCGGTGTTTAAGAGGCTTGAGGTCGTTGGGCAAGAAAGGGATGGACGTGCATCGGAGCGGATGAAAGTGGACTCTCAGAAACTGATGGAGACTGAAAGATTTGAGTCGAGCAGTCAGAGACTCCTTCATGTTGATGGTAATGATCATCGACCCAAGCTAAACGGATATGAGGGGAGGAAGAGGAATCTACATGACCATCGAGTGCTTTTAGCGAAAGATACCCCTTGATTATTCGGCGCCGCAATAAAACCATGCATCAATACTATACGAGCTTCATTCGCCGTGCTACGCAACTGACTTCCGAGTCCTCGTGCCAATCACGTGGCACGACTAGCTTACCTTCAAATCCTCGCCTCCGTCCAGAGCCTTTCCACACAAAATCCAGACTCAAGGCTCTCGCTACCGTCGCATTCAACTAAACCAGACCCTCATAAATCCATCGCAATCCCACCAACGCAAACCAGGCAGACAACCAACTCAATCAAGTCCCCTCATAAACCTCCACGCCCTCAAAGCCAGCACCGACAAGCATACCCTCATCCTCCCAGATCTCAGGCGTATACCTACCCCTCACACCGCGCCTCTCATCATCGTCCCTTACCAACCTCGCAGGAAAATCCACCCCGCCTCCGCTACCGGCAAACTCGCCCGCGTAGTCGTCCAGATTCTCCTTCTCGTCGGGCGAACGGCGCGGCGGGGCGCTGGTGCGAGGCGATACAGAATTAGCGCGGGAGAGAGCCGTGTCGGAGCGCGGACTCATGGGGCCCCTGTTGTTGGTATTGGTATGCGGCTGTGCGGCGCTCGGGCGGGTAGTGCTCGTAGCGGTGGTTGGAGAAATGGTGCTGCTGTCGGGGTCGTCGCGGTAGATGTCGATTTTCTTGACCGTCTTGCGCAGTCGGGCGCTCGTCGCCGATTGCAGGCGCTTGATGCTGCTTTTCCTGAGCGCTGCTGAGACGGGCGTGTCGTGGGATTTGCGATTGGCGCCTGGTTCCTTGTCGATGGTGGGGTTGGTGGCTTCTTGGACGAGTACAGACTCGCGTCTGGTCTTCTTCAATAGTGAGCGCGGACGAGCTGGTGAGGTTAGAGGGGAGCTTCCTGGAACTGCTGGGCGTAGGTTTGTGTTTATCTTCGAGGGCTGCGAGGAGAGCGTGAAGTCCCGGGCCAGTGTTGGCAGACTGGGGATGCTGTTGTTGAAGTGTGGGTTTGCTGGGCTGGTTGGCGCGCGGTACAGAGACGTTGCTGTTGTTTGAACGGTCTCCCATGATGCGGTGCGTGCGAGGCTGTGAGCAGTCTGATCTTTGGTATGTCTGTCTGGAGCCTTGGTGTTGTTCTTGTCGGCAGATTCGACGTTGTCGTCCTCTTTCTCGGCTGCTTCCTCATTCCTCAGAGGTAGGCTCATGGAAGACTTCGAGCTCGTAGACGTTGGTGAGCTTGGCTCGACTTGTCTGATTGTCGGCTTAGCCTCCGGAGATGCATAATCGAAAGTAGCGACGTGGGCTTTGTGGTCGACACCCTGACGAATGTCTGGCTTCGATCCAGAGGGCCTGTTGCTGTATGCACTCAACTCGGGTGCGCGAGCCATGTGTCTGACTAATGAGGAAAGATCAGATGCTGTGGCCGTTTTGCCAACATGCTTGCGCGGTGCACCCAGAGTTCTTGCTGATTGTCTCGTCCGCAACCTGGTCAAGATGTCCTCCGATGCACGCAGGGTATCTGCCACTGCGACAGGTCCTCGCGAATTATTCGTCGGGTAGCTGAATAGAGGAGAAGGATGTTTTCGCTCGGAGTCGAGATGGGCCAGTTCTGGTGGACGTACGACGAGGGTCTTGGGTGGGAGAAGCCTTGATTCCGGACCATGCGGAGAGCTGCTTCGCGGTTGATGTTCAGTGATACTCGGCTGCTGGACCCTGTATGGTGAAAAAGAGCGACTGATTCCGGATCGAACGAAGCGACCTGTCTGGGATGCTGGAGAACTTTGATTGCTTCTGTGCCATTCGGCGAACTCAAAGTCTGGATGTTCGAAATAGAAGTGGTCGTAGTCGTTCGCAACAGGCTTTCTCTCGATGCGGTGCTGTTCCTGTCTCAGACTACCATGAGAGCTTTTGGGAGAAACCTCCTCGTCCAGTACAGCACGAGAACGATCCTGGACGTCCAACGAGACTTCCTCCTCTTGATGCGCCGCGTTTGTGCGCCTCAAATCGATATCCTGAATCTCGGATGGCGCAATCTGACGACGAGTAACTTTGAGACAGACGACAAAGGACACCAAGACAGCTGTAATGCCGACTGCGACAGTAAGCCATACAACGTATCCAGCGGTATCTCCATTGTGTCGACTTTGGACGCAAAAGACAGCAATAGCCGCGATTGTGTCAGCAACCGATACGACTGTCAACGAGTTGAGAATCTTGTTGTTGAGATACCAAGGCTTCTTGCTAGATTCTCTTCGCTGTAGCTGGATTGCAGCTGCTCGTGCCGGTGTTTTCGCTGAATTGTGGCCAAGTTCTTTCATTTCTGTCGAAATAGCTGGTGGAGACTTCTGTAAGCTGTGTTGAGCACTCTTTCTGGAAAAAGTAGGTAAGACTGGCGAGATGGCAGGAATAATGATACCAGGAAGGCCTACGAGCGGCGAGGCGTGCGGTAGAGTGCGCATTATGACCAAATGTTACCAAGAAGGTGGAAGAATTTTGTGGTAGACGCAATAAGGAGAGTTGGAATTCATTACCGTGTCAAAGCTGGTATATTTTGTCAATGATGCAAGCAAAGAAAGCCAAAGCGGCCGATCTTCAATCAGAAGAGGGCTCTACAGGCTCCAGCAGTTGAGGTGAGTAGGTTGATGGATTACCGGGACGGACCTTCGAGCGATCTACCTATGAGTGAAGTGAAGAGAAGTGAAGTGAACGTGCAGTACAATGATGGATGGACTTCGTGCATATTCATGGCACTGCATCAGTCATGAATTAATTAGAGTGGCTTCCTACTGAGGCGGCGATTCTCGCGCTGTCGTTGTTGTTTCATAGCTTCTCTGCGTCTTTGTTTCCAGCTTCGATTCATGTCGGCACGCTTCTCATAAAACTCTTTGACGAATGTGCTCTGCTCCTTGGGTTCTTCATTGACGGTAGCCAACGCAGGTGCAGCGCCATCTCCCTTGATGTCGAGGGGTGAATCCGAGGGTCTGCGATCGTCGTCTTCGTCCTCGTCTTCATCTGCAGCTGCTCCAAATGCGAATGAGAACTTTCGTCCGATTGCCGCGGTATCAGGGGTTGGAGCTGCACTGCGAAGACCTCGTACTTGACGGTCCTGCTTGGTGAATGGTGTCTGGGGTAACGTGTCGTCAGCGACAATGTCGTCCTGATCATTTCCTTCAACGTCGAAGAAGCTGAAGGATGTGTTGATTGGTGCGAGTTTCGGTGTATCTTCAACTCGACGTTTGTAGAGCGCTTCCAGTGGATGTATGGCCTTTGGCTCAGAAGGAACGTCAACGTCCATGGCTTCGTCCGTCAGAACTGTTTCTTTCGCTATATCATCGACTTGTCGCTCTGCGCCTGAGACCGTGGCGTCGGTACCTTCCTCAGCCCCCTCCTCCTCTTCGGCAGCTTCCGGAACGGCCTCGCTCTCTTCTAATTCCGAGCTGTCGTCGTCTGACTCTTCTTCTGATTCCGAAGAGACTTCTTCAGATGCAGAATCGTCGGATGGTTCTTCGACAGGTGGTGCCGGCTCGGGGACCTTCTGCTTGTCCTTCTTCTCCACCTTGGGTGCTCCAGGTGCCACTGCCCTCTCAACAATGCGCTCTACAGGCACCACCCTTGATCGCACCTTGACCGGCTCGACAACATTGCCATCCTCATCAACCCAACCTTGCCCATCCACGAACGTCAAGTCCGCTCCAGACCGTCCGGCCTTTTCGTCACGCAGAAAAGAAGGAGTCTTGGTGTTCTTCTCAAACTCGTGCACAACATCTGCATCCTTGGTCGATTTCTTTTTAGAGTCGCCGTCTTTTGCAGGTTTTGAGGCCTTCGTCGAAGTCTGGTTCTTCTTGCCGAGCTTGAAAATCATCTCCTTTTCATCCTTGGTGTTGTATTTTGACTTTTCGCGCTTCTGCTTCCTCTCCGACTTGTGGTCCTTGTCGGTCGCTGTCCATCCTCGCTTCACACTCCTCCCTTCCGGCAGTTCATATCCAGTCAAGTCTGCCTTTGGCGTCTTGACCTTCTTGGCCTTCTTTGACTTCCTCTCCGAGACCTCGGATTCCTCCGCTACTTCATGGCGTCTCCTCTTCTCCGGCTTCGCTACTTCAATGCTCATTTTTGAACCTCTCAGCACCAGACCATGCAATTTCTTTTTCAACCTGTCTGCCTCTGCCTTTGGTAATTCGACGTAGCCAAATCCTTTGTTGGTGTTGGTTTGAGTAGCGTGATACGAAATGCCTGATGCGACAGGCTGAATTGTTTTCGAAACGACGGCGTCTAGGAGTGATGCGCTGAATGGCGATATGTGTAGCCTTACGCGATCTTCCTCTGACATTTGGTTTGGTTGTTGCGAATCGCTAGTCCCCGATATTCTCTATCTGCGATATGGATGAAAGCCTGAATTTGCTGTTGAAGGAGCAAAGCCAAGGCTGAAAGTCGAAGATCGACAAAGGACGGTGGGCCAGAAGAGGCAGCGACCCACCCTCTAATTATAGGCGCGCGCCTTAACATCACTCCAGCCCACTGGGGTTTGGAGATTATCTAGATATCGTACCAACATGGCGCGAACGCATCGGCTGATGCAGCTATTGCTGGTGCTATTGGCGCTGGTCTCAATTGTATATGCAGCGTGTAAGACACCAGAGACGCTCGTCGTGGTCTTGGACTAATAACCATCTCAGCACCCACCTCCTTCTGCAAATGCACATGTTTCTCCAACAGTACACTCATTCAGCTTACCGGTCACAAAGCTGGAGAGTCGGGAGCCAAAGAGAAAACAGAGAATGGTCGAATGGTCAAGGCTGGAACATGCGAGGATTGCAACCGACAGTTTTGTATGAAGCAAGACTTGGCGATATGCAAAGGGGCAGGAGAGGAGGACGTATTTACAACCTGCTTTCAGCGAGATTCGGCAAAAGACCAAGCAGTTGTCTTCATTTTCATCTTTGCGACAGTCGGATTGTTGATGTGGGCGGCAGTCCGACCATGGGTGGGACAATGGATTGAGGTGAGAATGTCGGTGTACATCGAGGAGCGCTGTACTGACTTGTGTCGTAACAGTCCCGGCGCAGACCATCTTACGTACCGGTACCAGATGAGAACACCCAATAATGACATGAACGATCGGAGTTGGATAGACAGAGGCGGCCTTGCAAGACCTAGATACCCAGATTTGTATATTTGTTTTACAGGATTTCCAGCCTTCAGCTCCTCTGTGTCCGTCGCTATGCATGAAAGACAACGTTGATGTGGTATCTTGAAAAGGAAGTATGTGCAATCATCGTCCGGTTACCCAGCCAAACCAGCTACTGGTCTGGTTTCGTACAGCATCAACAGACGCCTGCGCTTGTCTGTCCAGTGGGCCGCCAAATGGATGCGCGACACTTGATGCGGCCTCTGCGCCGGACTGCTTGAACTCCTGCACCTTTTGCTCCACAGCTTTGACCACTCCAGATCCTTGTTTCGATTGTGGCATCACCTCTTGCTTGACCTCTTGCGCCTTTTCTTGAGCGGCCCTGGCGGCAGCGCCAATCTTACCACCCTGCTGCTCCTCTTCCGACATGGAAAAGAATAGCGTCTCTTTCGCCCTGGTGAAGATTCCCTTTGCTGATTTCTTGGCCTCTTCTGCTTCCATGGCTGCCCTTTCACGATTCAATAGGAGGACTTGTTGGGAAGTCGCGATTCCAGTTGCCATTGCTTGACGAGCTTCCTCAAGTTCTCTGGCGCTCTTTGCTTGCTGCTCCGCTAACCATTCGCCTCGTTTCCTGCGGTTGTGCATGATCATGTCTCCGGTTGCAAAGCTCGCACCAACAAAGCAGAATACTAGCAGGTGTTAGTTCAAGTTTCGTGAAACAAGAGCAGCAGATTGGACACACCCGTAAGACCTATGAGAGACCAGGTGGTCACTCTGTGTGCTCTGTCTGCCCATCTTCGTCCTACAATGACCACCCTGTCAAATCCTGACTCTTGTCCGGCCCTTGCCTGTTGTGCAGCGGCCCTTAACCTTGCGATCTTCTGCTGAGGTGTCTCATCTGTAGGAGCTGCAGCACCGAATTGTAGTTGCGATCCAGTTGGTTTGGCTGTGATATATGGTCCAGTCGCTGTGAAGCGCGTCGCATCTGACGCTGAACGAGGCATGGCGATATCGATGGTTTTGGTGTAAGGAATTGTTCGATGGAGTATCCGAGAGGCTTTCTGACGGTTTGGCGTTATATCCAGCTGTACATGATCAATTGTTAAAGATCTGGACCTATGGAGCTCTTAACTTTTCAAATCGATGATGCTATGCAGAGATTCGGCCAACCCGACTTTGTGGATATGTCGGCCGCCGTCCGACTAGAGTGCCGACTTCACCTCGCGAGGTTCACCTCACATGCGCCTTCCGATACACTTGAACAAATGCATCTTCTGACCTTGGGTCTGGTCGCAGGCATGCTGATAGAACCATTGCTTGAACATTGATTGGGTTCGATATGGCCAACAACAATGTTTCGGTTACCCCTGATCTTGCATCTATTTTAGCGACTTTATCTCAGTTTGCTCAGCCGGCACAAGCAAACGACCATCACAGCAGTGTAATACGGGCAAACGACACTCCAAATCTATTATCGCCATCGGACCCAAGGATAACGTCCCAGATCAAGTCGCCGCAACCACAACAATCGGTCATTGATCCTGCTGTGATAACTGACTGGTCTCATGGACTGCGTTGTGTGACCAAGATCGCTGCACAGAACCCGCATTTTGCAGATATCATCAATCGGGTTTGTCGTTTGTGATGTTCGGAGGAGAATCATGCTGACCTGGTACAGATGATAAAGCAACAACGCAAACATGAAATGCAATGGTACTCTAGTCGCCAGAAACTTAAGCAAGACCAAGCGACTCGAGGGACCGGTGCTAGCGAGCTCAACAGCATTCTGTAGGTGTTTCATCATCAGTCCTCGAATGGAAGCTCACACTCTCCAGCAAGTCCATAGGAGGTTCGATAACCGACAATGGTCACGCCTCGCAGACTCATGAAGAAAAGGATGCCGAGCTTCTCGAGTTCGACACCAAGGTCTACCGAGCGCAGGTACAGATGAACGACGCGATGACCGCCGAATTGAAATCGTTGGGCGTACCCTTCTTTGGTACTCTTCCAGAGTGCATCAAGACGACGACTCCGGATGATAATGTGGCCAATGTACGACCCAAGTGGTCACCGCTCATCTCTCCAGAAGCACACCGGGAGCTTCAACGACGTATGATCTCTCATCTGGAAGACATGTACAAGGACTGAAGTTCACGACGACCTCTTAATCGATGGACCCCGCGTCGTCTCGCCACAGTATGATGCTGGCCCGGCAGTCTGGTATAGCGTGTCTTGGCTTCACTACGTGTAAAGGTAATGAGGCGGTGAATAGCACGCTATCGCGCCATCACATGATGGTGCAAACGCACCATGACAACCACACAATTTCGTCAATAGCCAGTGTCAACAACGAAATAACATTTATTCACAAGTTCCCCACTCTCGTTCCTTTGCTTCTACCACAAGACTTCCATACCATTCACACTAGCTACACCAAGAAGGATCTACCAATATCCCCCTCCTGCAACCTTTTCAAACAGCTTTTCAGGACCCTGAAATCAACATGATGCTCACCAAAGTCTCGTTTGCTGTGGCCCTGTGGACCGTCGCTCTTGCACAAGGTAATACCAACGCACTCTTTCCCTTTGCAAACCCCCTCAACAACCCATCAGTCCCCTCTACTTTCCGGATTGCGCCCTGAGAACCATGATACTGACGACTGTCGCCTGATCAGCGCCGCCAGGTTCACCAAGCCCAGCTGCCATTGGTTACGCCTACCAACAGACCGCAAGCGTGGAGATCCCTGAACGCGTAAGTTGGCCACAACATCATCAAAACTTGACTAGTACTGACCGATACAGGCCATCACTGCAAGCATTCCATGCACTGATACCACCAGCTCCATGAGCTTGAACTTGACCACGCGCACCAGCACCACGACTCTTCCACCAAGCACCATGACCGTTACTCTGGTTCAAGATAACACCACTACCGGCAGCAACATCTCGACTCCTGCTCCTTCTATCAGCAGTATCTCAACTTCTGCTTCTTGCATCACCAACAGCACCACTTCCTCTGCTTTCGTTGCCCCGGCCTCGATTCCAGCCAATATCTCCACCAGCATTGTGATTCCAGCCTCCACCGCTGGCAACACCTCTACGACCTCAGTCACGGTTGCGCAAGTTCCACCACTCCCAACTTTGAACGTCACGTATGCTTTTAATACAAATCGGACCTCTACTTCTGCAAGCATTGTCATGGCATCTGCTTCCGTCACCGCCACCAATTATCCGGGTTATAACGTTTTCAATCTCACCAACGCGGCGCCTGGCCTCGGCCTTGGCAAGGATCACATGTTGAATATGAGCGGACTCTTGTGTCTCGTTGTCACCATCTTGCTGCTCTCCCAGATTATCTAGCATTACCATGCTCTACATTGGCAGGCAAGCACTAGATAAGTGTCTCTAGAAGTATCCACAACAATCATCATACCGTACGTTCGAAAGACTCCACACGTGATAAACCAGTGACCGGCGACTCAGCCCACTATGATAACATGACGGGAGTGATGGGGCGCAATCGAGCTGCATTCGGAGCACGCGCATATGTCCATAAACAAGCACAATCACCTCGCCATAGGGGTCTCGTGTTCAGCCGTCACAGATAGATGTTTTCGCAAAACCAGAAGCACCAGCATGTTCCATGCACCCGCCCCGCACGGGCGAATTTCCCTGAAGCCGCACACTGCGAACCGCACGTTGAACACTGTACGCAAGCGACGCAAAACGACGAAAGGAGGTGCATGAGCGTCCATATATATCAATTACGCAGATCTCGAGGGTCCAAGGGCTACCGAGCAGCCCGCGATATATTCCTACGAGTCATTGTGCATGATAAATGACGCTCAGTATGATTTATTGTACCATCAGGCGAGTACAGTACACTATCGACATCCGCAACCGACCACGCCTCTGGTCGATTCTATTTTCGCAATTTTTCTATCGGTGCTTGTCCAAAACCTCAAGAGTACCGGAGCCGAGCCACGAGTATCTCAAGATCAATTTCAGTTCAGGATCAACGATTGCGAAAACCCAAGATGGCACCATCGGTAACGCGCCTGGTCAAACGACGGGCGTGTGGTTGAAGTCGCACCAGTCTTCGAAGGCGTTGCGATTGCGGGGAGCGGTTTCACTTGTGCCAAGACGAGGTGAACCTCGCACGAGCGGCCGGAGGTCGATTCGGCATCGCTTCTTTGGTATGCTGAAGATGTGGACCTGTGCTAATGGAAGGACACGAGCAGGATTTGTTCCTTTACGTCGAGTGGTCGTCGGTATAGCGACCGTTGGCATTCTGCGAAAGGGTTGGATCTCTCGACGTTTGAGGCTCTCCGACCGTTGAGGTTTTGCTTCCGGAAGACGTTGGGCGTTCTTTGTCTTTACCTCGACCTCAAATTATCGAGGTACGGTATACGCTCGACTGAGCGCAATCGCTTACCCAATAGTTCAGCCATCTTGACCAGTTGGTGATGAAGCAATTCAGCATGACTAGAGATAGTCGTGCTATTGCCGCGGAGCGAGCTCCTACGTAACAAAGCTCATGATTCGACGAACAAGCACTGCCACTTTCACAAAGTCCGGACAGCGGGTCTTGAAGATACTACATGTACTGTAGTATGCCTCGGAGAATAAAGCGCACGTTTGCTTGGTGGTGAGACTGTGCTTCTAGGGCAAATGAAAGGTACGAACGAACGAGTCTTACACGGCTGATTCGATGTCTGAGAGAAGAATTCTATCTGTGTTATGTTCTTCTACGACATCAAGACATACTGCTTCTTGAATCACCACCGTTTTAGACGACGTTCATGCCCTTGAACAACGCACATGACGATCGACAACACGTTCTCCCAGTACGATCATTCTAGATCTACAAAAGACGTAGGCACTTTCAGAGGATTTGCATCTATTGATTGAAGCACTGACAAAGATTTTGGAGCGAGCGGAGGTCGTCTGGAGGTGATATATCGAACTCACGCCATCATCTCCCTGCAATTTATGGCAATTTACCATTCTGAGCCAGTTAGAGAAGGAGCTCAGTTTGCGTCGTGTGATTGGTCCTTCCAGGCGCTAGAAAGCTCGGGTGGTTTGGAAATGCGGTGATCGGCAGCCGCTTCCGCTTTCCGCACTTGCCGCAGCTTCAACGAACTCCACTTTCTTCTTTCTGCTGTCCCAGCTTTCTGATTACTACAGACCCTCGAGCGCACTTACCCTGTTGGTCTAGGTCATGACGCGACAACCATCTGCGCGGAGTCACATCGCTTGGAAGCCACACCGTGAGGTAAGCAATGAGACAGAATGCTGCCTGTTGCTCGGTGTCTGCTTTATGTCTGTGATGGGTGGAAATGATCCTGATACCTCAATCACAAACTGATCCATGGGCGTCGACTCTAGAAGACAGGACATTGATGATAGGCGACGGTCGTTCGACGAAACATTAGACACTCCACATGCGAACGAGTCAACCGCCGTGAACTCATCACTCGTGAAACCCTTTGGCTTGTGGACCTGCGTTAGCGCCGACGGGGAAGCCATACAGCATCGACGCTTGTGAGTACCTGCATGTGTACGCACAGCACTACTGGGTACGGCAGACGACGCACCACTGCCAACTGCACGTCTGTACGCTCAGACGCTGTTCAGTCTGACCTTCAAACCGCCATTCGGCCAACCATGCGCGCGTTCACCTGAGCACACTCCTCCAGTCGATCTTTGAACCCCAGTCTTGGTATCGATAAGCCCGTGATCGCGCGCCACCACCGCAACGACTATCCTCGCTCGGTGAAGATGGCCGTCTGTGACCATGCTCCGCCTGCGGTCTTGCCTTGGTCTTGCCTGGGTCACCGTCCGAATCAGGTAGCTGCTACTTCCGGCGTTTCACTCCGACAGACATCGTGTTTGCTCACCTATAACTCCAGCGCGTCTTCCCTTCTTCACAAACTCCCACTCACTTTTCCATACTCGCCTTTGCTTTTCTCTAGCACTTCTCCATTTCTCTTTTCTTGACAAGTTCTTCTTACTTAATTGCAGCTCATCAGCAAAGAGTCACTCGCTCATCTCCGCTCATCGACTCATCACACTCGCTCACTCATCGACCTTTGCAAACACACACTCGTCAACACGACACACACACACACACACACACACAATTCATCATGCGTTTCACTGCCACGGCGGTCCTCGTGGCCGGTCTTGCTACTCAGCAGGCCGTCGCTACCTGGAACCTTGACGCTGTCAAGTTCTCTTCTCCAGCCAACTGCGACAACCAGTGCTCTCCTCAGCAGAGCAGCGGTTACAACTTTGGTGACCTGACTCCGGGCGCAGCTGTTCCAACCTACGGAAGCAACACCTTCTCAGGCTTCACTTGCGCGCGCAGCTCAAACTCGAAGCGCTCTCCAATCAACAAGCGTTTCGTTGGTAACTGCATCGCTGGAGAGGTCTCTGCTAGCAAGGGTCCATCCATGGGTTGCGGTGCTGACAAGTCTGGCTTCTCCATTGGCGAGATCCAGGTTTCTGCCGACCAGGACACTGATCTCGAGTGCCACTACCAAATGCCAGGTGGCAGCACCTGCAAGCAGACCGTTCACTGCCCAGCTACCGGTGCTGTCATTTCAAACAAGCAGTGCGGTGGTGCTACTTCCGTCTCTTTCGTTCAGCCAGCTCAAGCTACCAAGGCCTGCACTCTCTCCGTTCACTCTATCAGCTTTGCTTGCGGTTCTTCTGCCACCTCGGTCCCTGCAATGACCTCGACTGCTCCTGCCGCTGTCACCAGCAGCCCATCTTCCGTCGGCTTCAGCCACACTGCTTCTTCCATCTCATACTCTGCTGCAGCCGTCACTGCTTCTGTCAGTACCGCCGGTCCACTCGGAACTAGCTCTTCAAGCTCTCCAGTCTACAGCGCACCATCTGCCTCTGTGGGTATCCCAGGTGCTTCTGGCTCCGTCTCTCTTTCGGTCCCAGCTGTTTCCGGTTCCGTCTCGGCCTCGATTCCAGTTGTCTCCGGCAGCGTGTCCGGCAGCGTGTCTGCTTCTTACCCAGCCGTTTCTGGCTCCGTCTCTGGCTCCGTAGCTGGTTCCATCTCGGCTTCGATTCCAGTCGTCTCCGCCAGCGTGTCTGCGTCTGTTCCAGCCGTTTCTGGCTCTGCCTCCCTTTCGGTTCCAGCCGTCCCTTACTCCGCTTCTCTGTCCATGAGCAGCCCAGTCAGCCCAGTTTCCAGCTCCAACGCCAGCACACCAGTCATTGGTTTCCCATCTGCCTCGGTCTCTCGCTCGCTCTCTGCTTCTATCACGGCTGCTTCTGGCTCCGCTTCTGCCTCAGTCTCTGCCTCGACTCCAGTTGTCTACTCTTCCAGCAGCGTTGTTGGTGGTACAACTTACTCTTTCGCCAACTCCGTCAGCCTTTCTACCGGCGTTTCCAGCTCCATCAGCTCTCCAGCTGCTGCTTCTGTCTCGAGCTACGCTCAGCAATCGGTCAGCCTCTCTACTGGTGTTTCGAGCTCTTCTGCCGCCCCATCCATGCCAGCTGTCCCAGCCGGTGTTCCAAGCATTGTTCCATCTTGCTTGAACACCTGGATGCACGAGTCTGGCTGCACTGACAACTCTGACGCAAGCTGCTACTGCAAGAGCGAGCAGTTCATCTCCGACGTTATGGAGTGTATCGGCGCTTGGTCTTCCGACTGCAACGAGATCTCCCTCGCCTCTTCTTACCTCATCGGTATCTGCGCTTCTGATGTTTCGGCCGCTATGGTCACCGCCATTCCATCGTGCGCAACGATCGCTCCATCGGCGCCAGCCCAGACCCCAGCTCCAAACGCTACTCTCTCTTCTCCAGTCAGCCCGGTGAGCACTTCTGCTGTCTCATACATCACTCAGCCAGTCGTCTACACCACCGAGATCGTCAGCCAGACCATCACGACCTGCCCTGTTGGTCACACTTTGACCACCGCTGGTTCAACCACCGTTTTGACCACTCCATCTGTGATCACTACATCTTACACTGCCACATCCACTATCTCTACAACCTCTGTGGTCCCTGTTACTGCTGCCGCATCTTCAAGCTCCGCTCTGACCTACATTTCCGGTACCACCTACAGCGGCTCGCTGTCTTCGTCTGCTCCAAGTGTTTCATCCGCTTCAAGCTCTTCTTCCGAGGCTAGCCCAGCGACCACATCTTCTCCATCTTCTCCATCTGGTCCTATTACCGAGACCCTCTACAGCACTCAGCAGGTCACTGTCACCAGCTGCGGTCCAGAGGTTACAAACTGCCCGGCTCGCTCGACCGTCATCTCCAGCTCCCTCTTTCCTACTGGCATGACCACCTACAGCGCCCTTCCTTCCTCTTCGCCAGTCTCACCAGTGTCTTCGTCTGCTCCAGGTGTTCCATCGGCCTACAGCTCTTCTTCTGAGGCAAGCCCGGTCACAACTTCTGCCCCATCTGGCCCTATCACCGAGACTCTTTACAGCACCCAGCAGGTCACTGTCACCAGCTGCGGACCAGAGGTTACAAACTGCCCAGCCCGTTCTACCATCATTTCCAGCTCTCTCATTCCTACCGGTATGACCACTTACAGCCAGGCCGCTCCAGCTTCGGGTTACGCTTCGTACTCTGCTCCAGCCGGTCAAGCCTCATCTTCTCTGGCTTCTCCAGTCAGCAGCGGTCCAGCCTCGTCAGCTCCAGCTTCGCCGCTTATCACCGCTCCGGCCTCATCCATGATGGAATCCACCATGACCGTCTACTCGACCCAGGAAATTACCATTACTAGCTGCGCCGCAGACATCACAAACTGCCCGGCTCGTTCGACCGTTATCTCTAGCTCCCTCATTCCTATCAGCACCACTGTTACTTCCGTTCCGGCCCCATACTCTGCTCCAGCCTCCAGCTCTAGCAGCCCTGTCGCCGCCGTCGCAACCAGTGCTCCAGCTGCTGTCCAATCCGCTCTAGCAACTCCAGTCCCAGCCACCACGATTCCATTCAGCAGCGTCTGCAGTGTTCCGGCCACATACAGCACTGGTGTCTCCGCCGGCGCTGTTATCCCAAGCAGCTACATCACTTCCACCATCACTACCACCTTGACCGTTCCTCAGGTCAGCTTCGTCACAAACACCGTTTCTGGTACCCCAACCGTTGGTTTGATGCAGCCAACTCCAGCCGCTGCGTCTGCCACCACCACTGGCGCACCAGCTCCATACGCTGGCGCCCCAGCTGCATCCGGATCGTCCGTCGTTGCCCCATACGGCACTGGCTTGTACACCGCACCATCCAAGCCAACCTCAAGCGTCATCGCTTTCACCGGCACCAGCTCCAAGGTCGGTGCATCCTTCGCCGCCGTTCTCGTCGGTGTCGTCGCCGCTCTCCTCTAAACGAGCTGAGTCTCTCTGTCATTTGATCTCTTTTCGCGAACCAGGGGAAGTCAAGTATAAAAACAAAGCGGAAGTAATGCACAGGAGGAGTCGGTCTGGCATCGGCGCACCCCTTTCTTGAAAATAACAACCAAATACATAACCGAATGGTTCAAATATGGGGATCGGTTTGCATTGCATCAAATCTTCTCATGTTTGCCGCCGGCGTTCATTTCACGACTCTCTTTAAATTGCGAGCTCGGAAGAATCTTTACTTTCTTCCGACTGGGATTGCTGGCCTACAGCGGCGTCATAGTAGTGTACTATCATACGAGATTTCATACTTCATTACACACCCTTGTCTTCTGATGTTGTGATTTGTGACTGTCTATCCATTATCTTATCTGCTCTTCATGATGATCCACGTACATGTGAGCGGCCAAACTTCGACAAAGGCCGACCGTCGTGATCAGTATGTGTAACGACCACCTCGAACTCTACAGGGTGCGTCTGACTCGTGACTGTGCGACTCTGGCTGTAGTTTCTTACTGGATCACGACACCAGCTCACCATCACAAGCCTATAGGTGCCATACTGCATGAGACTTGATGAAACATATGTCAATGGTATCAATTCATTGCTCTCAATACGAGCTAAATGCTGTCTCTCAAACTTTTCACATTCATCCCTGGAAGCAGCCTATTCCCTTCCACCATGTGCGTCAAGTGCGTAAGCAACCTGGTATCTCTCTCGATCGCTCCCGTGAACGCCAAATAAAAATCCGCTGAAATGCCACATCATGATCAAGAACACTTTTTGAAGCAACCGACTACCTTCCGGAACGCTCTCTGGTCTGCTGTCTACGCTCCTTCTCCTTCTTCTCGTCGTAGACCAAGAACTCGTGAAGAGCACTTCCGCCCGGCACCATTGGAAGGACGGGGATCTTCTGGTCAGTCACGACCTCCAAGAGAGCTGGGCCGTCACCGCTCTCCTCGAGCAACCACTTGAGATCCTTGTCGAGGTCCTCGAACTTGGATGTCCTCCTGGCCTTGACGTACATAGCCTCGGCGAGCTTGACAAAGTCGGCGTTGCGTTGATGAGTGTGGGCGAAGCGGTCGTTGAAGAAGAGTGATTGCCATTGTGTGACCATACCCTGCTCCTCGTTGTTGAGAATGACGATCTTGACACCAATGTTGAACTCGGCTGCAGTGGAAAGCTCGGTGAGAGTCATGGAGAATGAAGCGTCACCGTCAATGTCGATGACGAGCTTGTCTGGCTGACCGACCTTGGCACCAATAGCAGCTGGGAGACCGAAACCCATGGTTCCAAGACCGCCCGAAGTGACCATGGTGCGAGGTGATCTCCATCTGAAGTGCTGAGCTGTCCACATTTGATGCTGACCAACACCAGTGCAGATGATGGTCTCCTCCTTCCTGTGAGCGGTCAAGTCAGAGATCTTGGAAATGATAGTCTGTGGCTTGATGAGGGAATCTGGACCAGTCTCTCTCTCGTAGTCCCATGGGAATTTCTCCTTCCAATACTTGATCTGGCCGAACCATTCGGCGCGGTCAGACTCGGACCTTGACTCGACCTGAGGAAGGAGAAGAGCCAAGTTCTCGGCGCAGTCACCCTCAACAGCCTCGGTGGCCTGGACGATCTTGTTGATGTTCTTTGGCAGAATGTCAAAGTGGATGATACCACCGCGGCCTTCGGAGGCGGCGAGTTTGGCCTGTGGAGCGAAGCGTGCTACCGCACCAGTGATACGGTCGTCGAAACGAGCACCAAGAGCAATGATGAGATCTGCCTCTTGCATAGACATGTTGGCAAATGCGGAACCGTGCATACCAAGCATATGGAGCGATTTCGGGTCGAGCTCATCAAAGGCACCGAGACCCTGGAGAGTAGTGGTGACAGGGATCTGGGCCTTCTCAGACAGCTCTCTGAGAAGTTTTGGCCCATCTGGTGTAGCAAGAATACCCTGTCCTGCGTAGATGACAGGCTTCTTGGCCATGTTGAGGAGGTTGGCGGAACGAGAGATGGCGCCGTCACGCTGTCTCTTGCTCAGTTGGCGAGCAGCCAAAGAAGCGGCACTTGGGTGGGACGGAAGAGTGCTTGACATAGGAATTGGACGAGTAAGCATGCCACCAGTGATGTCCTTTGGCAAGTCAACGAGGACTGGTCCAGGTCTGCCAGAAGTCGCAATCTCGAAAGCTTCGTTAATGCGTCTCGGGAGCTCGGCAATGTTCTTGACCATGACATTCCACTTTGTGCAAGCTCTTGAAATACCGACCATATCTGCCTCTTGAAAAGCGTCGGATCCAATGGCAGAGGATACAACCTGACCAGAGAAAACAACCATTGGTGTACCGTCCATGAGAGCATCCTGCATGGGTGTGACGACATTGGTGGCACCAGGTCCAGAAGTGACAAGAACGACGCCTGGCTTTCCAGTCGCTCTGGCGTATCCTTCGGCCATGTGTCCGGCACCTTGCTCGTGTCTCGGGAGAATGAAGTCGAAGTGCTTGGAGTTGTAGATGGCGTCGAATACAGGAAGAATGGCACCACCTGGGTAACCAAAGACGTGCTTAACACCTTGTCTGAGCATCATCTCGTGGAATATCTCACCACCCTTCATGCCGACGAAGGAGTGGTCCATCTCGGGTTGGCGGAAGGGTTGAAGAGGTTGCACATCGTTGGGAGATTCCTGGCGATTGAAAGCTGGACTCGGTACAGCTCGTGCAGGCGAGGTTGCTGCCGCCGAGGCTGTGCTCGCGTCTCGTTTCGGTGTGTCGCGCGATGTTGTGGATGGTTGTGTTTGTCTGTTGTATGGAGAGACTGCGGCAACGGGGCGTGAGGTCGAAAATCTTCGAGCCTTGGGGATCGCTTGAAGCGCCCTTCTCGACGCCTGTGCTGGCATCATTGAGTGCGAAGAGAAAGATACGATATGATAAAGAAACGTATGCAAAATTGAGGCGAATTGGAGTGTTGGCAGAAAGAAGGAAGTAGTGAAACAGTCGTGGTGGTTGACTTTTGAATCACAGAGGCGCACCGCGAAGTACAAAAAGCGTTCCGGGGCACCGACCTCGGTGTGACTCTTTCTCGTCTGGAAAGCACGACGGGCGCGCCTTCTGCCTTCGTAATTGGCCACCGTCGCGAGTCCAGACTCTGCCGATTATCTCCGAGCGGGGAAAGGACCCAAGGCAGAATCTCACCGCCTTGAATCCCCAATTGACTTCACGTGCTTCACTTGTGCTAAATACTACCTATACATGTAGATATAAGACCAAGGTCTCGAAGTATATTGCAGCAAATCACCGCTGCATGTATCTATCGCCAAACCTGATACGTCTATATGTATTGATCCTCCTGAGCTGACTCTGTCTATTTATCATCCAAATAATTCTAGCGATATCTTGCAATCATGGAGCAGTCCGGGGCCCTCCCCGTTCGCAACAGATCACATTCGAGACAGGTATCCAGTGATGAAAGGAAAAGAGTCACCATTCAAAGGCGCTCGACTAGAGGCCCACTGGACATAGATGATGCCCCAATACCACCTCTCGCAGAAGTGATCCAAAATAGCCCTCCTACATCCGCCATCAATACCGATCTACCCAAGTCACCAGATATCCAAGCACAACCTACCCTACTCTCACCTGCAACCATGCAGACTCCACGATCGCCGTCAGTACGGTCAACATCCCCAGCAAGACCACAGATAGACCTCTCAATTCTTCTACAACCGACATTATACAACCCCATGCCGCCACGAGATGTAGCGGCGCCGTTCATTAATTCAAAGCACCAACCAGCACCAGACACTTCCCTCAACGACCTCATCTCTCGAGGCTTCTTCAGACACGCAGCAGACCGAGCAGCAGATGATCTAACAACAGGAACACTATCATCCTTCGACCACGAGCGGATCCTCCAGCTCTACCAGATCCGTCTATCCTGCCTAATCCTCGCCTCACGACCGGACTTCGCAGCCCAAGAAGCGCGCCCTCTCCTGGAATGGATAGCACGCAACTCGGGGCCTCAGCGGCCCAATCAAGAGCGCCAAGGCGATGTCGGATTGATACCATGGGATCTGCGCCTGCTGCTGCAGCGGCTACAGACACTCGGGACGGGCGACAGCCGACGCGGCGTCATGTCACTGTACACGCTAGGGAGCGAATGCAGAGCGCAGGCGCTGGCAGCACAGCGAGCCTCCGACGCCTCAACATCCCACCTCTGGACGACGCGGCTCGCAGACATCGGGCTGCGAGTCGCGAGCGAGCTGATCGAGATGCACGAATACGACGCCGCGCTACGCCATCTCGACACTCTGTCCTCGGGCCAAACACCGTCCTCCACCTCCGTCGCAGTCCACAAAGCCCTGCTGTATCTGCGCATCGGTAACGTCAGCGCAGCAGAAAACACCATCTCCTCTTCCGTGTCCAACGACGACGACATCACGAAACCCCTCCTCACAGCGCTGACGCACTTCGCGCGCGGATCCTACGACCTCGCCATCGGCGCCCTGACACCCGTGCACGCCGCACACCCACAGAATGAGCTGGTGACCACGAATCTCGCAGTCTGCCATATGTACGTCGGCGAGCAGGAGACGGCACACGCGCTGCTATCGGCGCTGGTAGACGGGAGAGAAGTGTTCCCTGCACTGCTGTTCAATCTGGTCACGATGTATGAGCTGCGCACGGAGAGGGCGGTGGAGAGGAAGACGCAGCTCGCGGAGAAGGTGGCGGAGATTGGGCCAGGGGAGAGAGGATGGGAGAGGTTGGGGGGTGAGTTCAAGCTTTAGTAGGATAGATATATACCCCTGGAGCGTTTTTTGGACTGATGTTACTCATAACGCTACTGATATGATAAGGTAGTGTAGAAGGTGATCTGCCCTAACTGCCTGGCTCTATGAAAACATATCTTCATCCTCCTTCCCATCGTCTGCTGATGGTTTAGCGGGCGCAGCAGGAGACACGGACTCTGGCTTCTTGGTCGGTGCAGAGGAACCACCACCAAGCGACATGGAGAAGCCGAAACCGCCACCGATCTTGACCGGCGGTGATTCAACCACCGGCACCTGTTGCGCCGGCTTGGTCTCCTCGGGCGGCGCGTCAAAAAGATCCGCAGCAGTCGGCCTACTCCTGCGCGGTCTGACATCACCACCCGGACTCTCCGTGCCCTGACTCTCGCTCTGACCCTCGGCAGCGACCCTCTCGGCCTTCTCCTTGGCCATGGCCGCCGCCTTCTCCTTCATAACCCTGATCTTCTCCCTCGCCTCCTCCCTCTTCCTCTCTTCCACCTCCGCCCTCTCTTTGGACGCCTCCTCCGCGCTGCGCCACTTGTCCTTCCTCTCGCGCTCCCTCTCGCGTCCCTCCTCCGCTTCCCTCTCCGTTTTTTCCGCAGCACTGATCTCCGGCTCCGCAAACGATGTCTTGAATTCCTCCTGCACCTCTGACGGAAATACGGACCACTGCTCCCACAGACCCAGTATCATGCCGACTTTCCGCTTCCATTGGTCTGACTTCATCTTACCCCACGCGTAGTCCTTCTCGAGCCGGCCGAGATGAGAAAATGTCTTTCGCGCTACCAGAGAGGTCTCGAAGAGCGTGCGGTATTTCCAAGCGTCACGCACACCGCTTGTTGAAGAGGCTTGGATCGCGTCGCTGACGAGGTAGAGGCCGATTAGTTTGGCGTTGGAGGTGTCTTTTCTGCCACTAGGAGTGCTCGTCTCTAATGACGTTGCGTCTTCGGGTTCGATTGCCTCATTGCTGGTATCGGCTGGTGTGGTGGTGTTGTAGGTCACTATTTGACGATAAGGGTGCTCAATATTGGTCAGTAGCATGTCGACAATTTCTTCGGCGCCTTGACCTGCGTTGTTGACTACGAAGTTTGTCACTCGTGCTACATCGCCGACTCGTAGGAGGGCTATGCTTTCGGGTATCCGTGCTAGCAGATGGGTGAGCTTGGCGCGGCGGTATGGGTTTAGGTAGCGTGGTGCATTGTCACTGGGGCCGTCTTCCAATGGTACGACGTTGTTGCCGCTGTTGTAATGCTTGCGTTCGCCTTCGTCGCCTGATTCATCCTCGGACGAAACATATTCTTCGTCGTCTGCCAAGTCTTCGAAATCCGTAACGTGATCGAACCGTGGCTTTTCCGCAGGAGCCGACCATGCTGGACCATAGTCGAACAAGCGAGTGACCTGATTGGGCAAAGGTTGAACCGGGTCTGAGCACTGTCTCCAAACGAGCCACCTGTAGTAAACCCCGCCTTGACTGGTTGAATCGAAAAGCCAAGCCCATTTCTCGTCCTGCTGGACTTCGGGTCTCGACATTAGTAGAGCTTCAAAGTCGGCTCCATAAGTCATCAGACTTTCTGCCGTACTGTTGATAAGCTTAAGTTGCTTAACGTCGGTCGGAGTAGTTACGGAAACCTGCACGGCTCCTGGTCGTTGATTTTGGCCCTGTTGGTAGTCCATCGGAGGGGGCTGCTGCTGGTAGCTGTTTGGCGGCGGTGCAAACTTGAGTTGTTCAACGCCCGGATGACTGATTACTTGTTTCGCTCCAAATGGTTGGGTGTCGTTGAAACTCACAAGACTGCCCAGACCTGATGCAGCACCGCCAGCAGTGGACAGATGTCGTGATATTTTCATGTAACAACCAAACCCAAGATATCGCCCCTGGAGTGAGATGACTATAGCATCGATTTCGCTGATCGGAGTATCTGCTGTCGCTGTGACAATCGCCGAAGCTGTTCGCTGTTGCTCGCCTCTCGGTTGACTGAGGAACTCTATTCCATCAACCTTGAGCGTTGCAGGCAGAACTTTCATCAAATCATCGTTCTTCATAGCTAGAGGAAGAGACTGGACCAGCATGGTCGGCTTCCTAACAGAAAGCTCGCTGGACCGTGTTCTGTGTGTATTATCCTCATCCTCTTCATCGTCCAGTCCAAGACCTCTTCCAGACCCTCTGTGATTCGTTGAAAGTCCGCCGCGCCTCGATGGGTAGTCATATCGATCCGACCTCATACGTCCTCGATCATCTTCCTGGTCAAATTTCCTTTTCAAATGCGGCACAGGTCCCAGGCTTCCAGGACCAGCATTGCGAGGACGTTCTTGATTGAAGTGTCTTGGACCACCAAGAGCGGCCTGCGGTCCACTCGTATTCCTAGAAGCGCTGGAAGAGTAGCCGCGTGCCAATTGAGAAACTGGGTCATCCTCGTCGTCGTCGTCATCAAATGCGTCCTGGAAATCGCGCAAAGCTTTTCGAGTCTCGGCCTCTTCTCTCAAGCGCTTGGATTCTGCCTCTTGTCGCTGTTTTTCGAAAGTGGACACCTTCTTCGGTGCATTGAGCTTGTCGTTGATGTCTGGGAATTTGCCCAGGTCCTTCTTTTCGGCCATGATGGCGTGCATTTGCTAATGAACTTTGTCGCGAACGGTACGGCTACGACATTATGTCGTCAAGTCAATCCGCAGGTGTCGGAATCCAGTAGAAGGTAATGTCCAATTAAGTATAATCGCTCAAGCACTGGCGGCAGAAGAAGTTGGAGAAATGAAATGCTGCCAGCAAGTTGGAGATGCATCGCCAGAATGTGGGGTCGCCGATTCCGAGGCAACTGCAGCCTAAAGCTGACAAGTTGCACCCAGCCTCCCCAACGACCGTCCTAAATATTGATTACACAGTTGATACATCAACTTCAATTTGTGAACAGATCACAGGCGGCTGATTATCTGGATTGATTGCTTGAGAGTATGAGTGCTACGGATTTGCAAGCGCTCTTGCGCTTCCTGACCAAAGATGCAAAGGTCCCGCTTGCGACAGCGATGTCCACATTCAAAGACCTCCAGGCCGCAGAACTTGCGACACCAGAGACCATCTCAAAATCGAACGTCGACACAATCAAGAAGTTCTTTCCAGACGATAAGACTGCAAAACTAGTATTGAGCGCCGCAAAGAGAGTGTCCAAAAAGAGGACAAACGACGATGCTCCAGCAACCAGTTCTTCCACCAAAAGAAGGAGAGCCGATCCTTTCGAGACGCCTGGTAGTGTTCCGGCTGCAGAGGTTGAGGCCTCGCTAGAACTTCCAACATCCGAGGCTACTATCGAGCAGATGACAGAAATGGTCTTTACCACAAACCGAGCACCTTTAGTCCTTGCTTTTGCACTCAGCTTGCTCAAAGCCACTATGCCCGAGCAACCTCCGTCGAGTCGGCTGAGCTTAGCGCAAGCTGTGGTGAGTGTGGGTGCCCAGAGCAAAGCGAAAAGCATCGGGATTGCTTCCGGTCCGACTGCCGAGGACGAAGGCTGGGCCAAAGGGCAGCCTGTCGTTACTGTCATGGGTCGTGAGATTAGCGTGCTGAAACGATGGGGTTATGATTGGAAGAAGAATGAGGCCGAGACCACTGCAGCCGACGAACACAGGAACCAGGAGACGGACGAGAGTCCCGCTCTGTGGGGTATCGATCTTGAGAAGCTCAAGCAGTTGAACGGCCCATTGACGTTTAGTGCGCCTTCTGCTGATACGGCTGGATTGCCGGTATATTCGCCACAAGCAGCTCGCGCATACCTCTTCCGGTCATTCGACACAGCTTCTATCACAGTGCCGACAGACACCGAGGCTCCCAAAGCAAAGAAACGCACAAACGCCATGGCCGTCGCAGAACGTGAGGCAAATGTCGCGGCTCTGCTAAGAGCCCTCGACACCGTTTTTGAGTCATGGTATTCGAAGCTGAGTGCCAAGGAGCTTGACAAGCGTGCTTGGTCTTGGTATGTGAGTGTCAGACCAGACGTTGAGCATGGTGTCGCGGGCTGGGGAGCAAAGGGGCCAGTCAAGTTGTCCGATATTCTGGCTCTACGACGACCGGACTGAAGAGCGTGCAGAGCTCCAACAACCCTCAATCGTGGGTGATGTCCCAAAGACCAGCGAAATTCTGAATGACAGTGACACTGCGATTTCCCTGGACGAGCTCAAAAGGCTCAGCGTGAATACCGTCATGGCTTGGTGCGTTTGGGGAACCGGAATGATATTCTAGGTCTCTGTCCACGAGCACGCCGTGCCAGCCAGCGTCTGCCGCTGCGAGCGCGTCCTTTTCGAGTTCGTCTCCAACATATATCTGATGCCAGTCGGAAAGATCAGGGTGCTCGTGCCCTTCGGCAAACAGCATCTGACGGAGCATGTTGGTAGCGGCGTCAAAGATACGTCGGTCTGGCTTCTCATAACCGACGTCGTAGCTCATTATCGCGAAATCAATGTCCGCCGGGTCGTTTGTCGGATGATAGTGCTGGACGTCTCCATTGTGACGCAAAGGTTTCATTCTCAATCCAAAGCTAGCAAGGACATCCGGCACTCGATCGTCAGAGTTGGTAATCAAACCAATGACAATTCTGTGCTCTCCAAGATCCTCGTGTTCTCTGTCGTGACGTCTCAAGACTTCCTGTCGTTTGGGGTAACAAAGGTTCTTAATGTAGCCGACAGCGTCCGGAAACATCTCGTAGCCTTCTTTGCTGCTGAACCGATGCAATAGAGCTGGGGCAATGGCTGGGGGTAATTTCGGAATCTCCTTGGACAGATAAGGCGAGAAAGTGCCCTCAATCACATTGGTCCACCATTGCTGTGATCCCATGTTGGTTGCTTTACCATAATTCGGATGCTCATCAGATTCCTTCTTGAAAGCGTTCTTGAAGGAGCTGGCCAGGTCCTCATTAGTGAAGTTCGTGATGCCATAGTTTCGAGCAATATCTCCATATTGCTTCACGATGGATTGACGAGGTCTAAACAGCGTACCGAATGCATCAAAGCATAGCAGGATATTTGACCTTGACCGTAGTGCTGTTGTCATGGAGGATTTAGGGGGTAATTCCTTGACACGTGATAGTATTCGGATCCGAGTGGAATTTGGACACGAACCGCGAAGGAAGTAGAATGATTCTCAAGGCAGATGTGTAGACAGATATCCCACCTATGGTTCAGGAGACATACCAAGAGGAAACAGTGAAGTTCAACGTCAACAAGATGATGTGGTCAAAGGGGGATAAGTTATTATTAACGCGAGCCTTACACGAATGAAATGCCCCACAAATGCGGGGATCTGCTCCTGCCTGGTCTGGTGAGTCGCATGACGGCAGCCAGCCCGGCGTCTGGTTCAGGTCACTGCACCTTCCTTGAGATCGAGACGATTCGCGGCGGCACGAACACAACCGCATCCACCAGTCTGCAACCACAATTACCACTTGACCTTGATTGCTTGTGACTCTCTCACGCTTGTGATTGCGTCTTCTCTTCCTTTCCAACCTCGCAACAATTTCCCAACTTCACAGTCAAAAATGAAAGCGTAGACCTCACTAGAGGTGTTGTCCCACCAGAACCGAATATCAACACCTCAGGCAATAATTCACACTCACGCCTCGAGATCACCACAACCGCGACGACGATTCAATATACCAAGAATACTACCATCTGTCACGAAGGAACGTCTCTCTTTATTTTTGTTCGACCCCATATCACGACTCTCCTTCGCCGTTTGGACTACCCCAACCCGACACGGCGATTGTCAGCTGTTCACCTCGCGATAATTCGACCTTGAAGGAAATCCCACAGCAAATAATCCACGCAGACATCATGCCGTGCTTCAAAGGTCTCGCACTCAGCATACACACTCCAGACGGGCCTCTGCCGGAGCACTCGATACAAAAACAGAGTCGAGCTGGTCGAATTTCAGCCTACATCCCTGTCCCTCCTGCAAAGGTACCCGCAGATTCACTGACTGGTCAACCCGAGCAATCATCATTCGCTGTCTCCATTACACTACTCACACCTGGCCAAAAAGTCCCATACTCTGCACCAAAAGCCACCGAGCAGGATCCATACCCAACAGGCGTTACAGTCGGCGGCCTTCCAGGCACCTGGGGCTCGAGAGGAAGCTACACCCCCGTGATACCTCCTTACATCCCGCGAACCTCTTCGCCAAATGAAACAATTGCAGCATACATTTACTTTGACGGTCGCGCGAAAGAGGAGGTTGCTACGCTGTTGCGTCGAGGAGAAGAGACTTGGGTGAATTCACGATGGGTCTCTGTGCCGGAGTCAGAAGGTGGAGGTCTTGCCGAGAGAGAGTTCCTATTCCGTGAAGTTGGTCTTGAGCGCTGGTTGAATGGTCTTGACCTGGTCGGCAAAAACAAAGCGGCCAAGATCGAAAAGAGACACCAGAAACTGGAGAAGAAGAGAAGGATGAAGAAGGAGGAGGAGGACAGCGACGATGAAGGTCAAGAGCGCAAAGCTCGTTACGACCCAAATGGCGTACTCAGATACGGCAATGGCCAAACTTCACCCATCGAGAGTGTTCCAGAAGAGCGCGACATCCTATTGTCCGACGACTCCTCCGATGACGAGCCACCGCAGTCGGAAGCTGCTGGTCAGATCAAGATCGCTCTGTTCCGCGTCCTCGCTTCTGGAGAGATCAAGCGTGGAGAATACGAGCCTCAATTTGACGCCCATGATGATGAAGGGGAAACAAACGAGGGCGATGCTGATATTGATCACACGACCACTTTTGCCAAACCCAAGACACTTGATCCCAAGACCATTAGCACACAAACTGTCACCGGTCTGGATGCGCCGGATTCACCATATGCTGTTTTTACGTTTTTCTACCGCGGTGAAAGCGAGTTTCCCTACCCTGATGCCATTGCAACAAGCTAACATTGACAGAACAACTACAGAAAATGGGCATTCTCGAGGTACCCGAAGGTCAGAAATCCCCTGTCGCTACGAAAAGAAAGTCCGTCGACTTCACCAAACTCGGTTCGCTGAGTAAATTCGGTACGGTCGGATTTTCCAAATACCGCGAGAGACCGGCGACAAGCAAGAAGAAGGCGAGCAATGGGGACGACGACGCCATGGATAGTGACGAGGACGATGAGCGAGCAGCAAAGGATGCGGATGATAACGAGCAGCAAGATCCTAACGGGAAACTGTTGACTCCGGAAGAAGCCCGCAAGCAGGTCGAGCTTGCTGAAGGTGTGCGTCAAATCAAGGTAAGGTAGCCATGACTAAGCCCCTAGAACTTGTCACTGACAGTCATTACAGCTCAAGCGCGCCCATTCTGGAGAAGGCCTGGGCGACGTACGCAAGTCTCCTCATGTAGCAAAGACAGAGTCACCTACCATCAGCACGCCACAGTCAGCTGTGTCAAACGCAGCCATGGCCGGAACTCCTCCAGATCAGCCGCTGGCCGACGGCAACGATGCCGACTTCGCAAGCCCGTTCAAGAGGCAAAGAGCTAGTGTTGAAGGTCTTGACGCAGCTATCATGCTCTCCTCTGAAACCGAGCAAAGCCCAGCTTCTGCAGCGATGCTGCACGCCATCAAGCCGACAGCCTCGCTTGACGAGGTCGCCAAGCCTGCATCTACCATTCCAGCACCTTCAGAAACCAAGGCTCAGGACGAAGATGAAGAACTCTAGCAAAGACAGATCAGATTGACTAACGATACTACGATAAACCACTTGCCGCGATTCAAAGATACCGAGGAGTTGTTTTGGCTCGGCGCGACCCCTTTCTAAGAAACGGACGGGCAATTGCAGAATTTTCTTATCTTTTTCTTATTTCGAGATCAGGTGGCGTCGCCATGCATCGAACGTCTTTTTCCAGTATTTGAATGATGCAGCACTCCAGTCCTCTTGCATAGAGCGGATTGCACAGCTATTTAGCGCACAGCGAGATATAATGCCCTACAGTCGGCATGCTCGCCGAAGGAATCATTGAGAACACAGACAGGATGATATCGAGAAAGAAGCACCGCAGGGTTTGATGATCAGGTGGAAGGTGTGGGCCATGTGTACTACCACGCCGTCGATAGAGGATGAATGCTATGATTGCACTTGAGCCAGAAGCCGCTGTGACACGTAAAATGGACTTTTTGGACCAAAGCTGTTCTATGACATGAACGATATCAAGGAACCAGAGTAGAGTCGCAAATTTTTGGGGATCCATAGCGTGTCACCTTCGCTATCTCCTGCTCTCAGCAGCCTTTTATCACGGCCATTGGGTACAGATGCACGACTCTGTCCTTCGAACTATGTCTGCTTGGTTTGATGATTGCTGCTCTTCTGACTTAGAATTGAGGTGAGATATGGCGTAAGGATGCTGCTCCTGAGTATAGATAGGTCCTGGCCACGTGAAAGAGAACACTAGCTGATCGATGGCTGGTTCTTTTCATGTTCACTCTTGGCGCGGCGTTACGCTTTGGATACTGCATATTGCACTTTGATTCTCGTTGTCATCGTTGCTGTTCAGATTCATTGCTCCAGGAGGTCGTCTCGCTCAGCTTCGCTTACGTCGACAGAAGGCAGCATGTATCAGGTGTCGCCGAAGCACCACCTTTATTTCATGTACAGCATCTCCATAGTCCTGCGTCAGCCAAGAAAGCGGACTTACAGAGCACGAACAGGTACGAGACGGTGAAATATGGGCTTGCAGTATTGATTATTCCAGAAGCCGTTTTACGTTTTGCCTCACGTCGTTTCGCGCCAAGCTTTTTTGAAAGTTAGGTCGACCTCCACTCCTTCGTCATACCAAGTCCTCCGCAACTCTCCACGTCAACCACTGCATACCTTACCACGACATCTAATGCAAAGCATAGGTGAAGAGCTTCTTGCATCACAGTACATCGCTGCTTTCCGACAGCCTCTACATGGTCAATGTGCACGGAAGCGCGGCGAGTCGAACGATGGCACGACCGGTAATGACATGCTCTGCTCGTTACAATTTTCTCTCCATGGCTCGGCACAGACGCAGAGTTCGTATCAAAGTGCTCGGCCCACTTGGCAGACCGGCAAACCCAGCGATGCAGTTTTAATTGATAATCGTCTCCACGCAAGACCGACCCTGATGTAGGTGTTTTCGACTTGCTTGTTTCTTCAATCGCCGGCCCTTTTGCACAGAACTGTCCCGAACACCTCTTCCTTGTCATTGATCCTTCCTTCCCTCTACAAGACTCACGAGTCACCAGAGGATTCCCCGAGTCATCATGCATGCATCACAGTCTGGGAGGAAAAAGGCCCTGGATGTCGTCAACGACCGCCAAGATGGCATGATGAGGGATTCGAACGAAGACAGCGACCTGCAGGCTGGAGAGGTCGCCAACCCCGATATCTATCTCCAGGCCTTGGGCTATACCCCGGAATTAGTCCGCAGCCGATCGACCTTCCAAGTCGCCTTCATGTCGTTCGTCTTGGCTTCCATCCCATATGGTCTGGCGACTACGCTCTTCTATCCACTGAACGGAGGTGGATCGACTTGTGTGATATGGGGCTGGTTGGCTGTATCATGCATCACCATGTGTGTCGCCGCCTCGTTGGGAGAGATTACCTCTGTCTTCCCTACCGCTGGTGTGAGTGCTCTCCTCGACGATATCCAACATCAATGCTCATGTATCTTCAGGGCGTTTACTACCAGAGCTTCATGTTGTCGCCTGTCTGGTGTCGGAGGATCAATGCCTGGATCTGCGGATGGAATAGTGTGATTGGTATGGGAACTCTCTCCTGTATTAGACACTGTTTACTGATTCTTCAGGACAAATCACCATCACCCTCTCCGTCCAGTTCGCCACAGCCCTGTTCCTCATCGGATGTATCAACATCTTCGAGTCCGAACCAGGTGTAGGAGTGTTCGAAGCGACAACCTGGCAGACATTCCTAGTATTCCTCGCGATTGTGTTCGTGTGCAATGCCGTGTCCGCGTTCGGCAATCGCTGGTTACCGATGCTCGATGTATGTTCTCCCCAAAGCGACAACTACGCCCAGCGCGCTCATTAACACCCTCGGCAGACATTTGCCGTATTCTGGACCTTTGCCGGCGTGATCGCACTCGTCGTGACCATCTTGGTCATCGCAGCCAATGGCCGTCGCAGCGCCGAGTTCGTATTTACTGATTTCACTCCCCAGTCTGGTTGGACACCCGGCTGGTCGTGGTGTGGTACGCCAAATGCGACAATCATTCCCCAAATGCGCCTCTTTGCTGATTAGATACTCTTAGTTGGTCTCCTCCATGCGGCCTATGCGACATCCTCGACCGGTATGATCATCAACATGGCTGAAGAAGTCAGGGAACCCGCGACACAGATCCCCAAAGCGATGCTCGGAACCGTCTTCGCCAACACCCTCTGCGGCCTCGTGTTCCTCATTCCACTGATGTTTGTCGCGCCAGATATCGCCCAACTGATCGCCTCCGCGCAGCCCGTTCCGATCATTGTCAGAAGCGCCGTCGGAAACGCGGGAGGTGCCTTTGCCCTCATGATTCCGCTCATCGTTCTGGCCATCATCTGTGGAATAGGTTGTACGACCGCCTGCGCCCGCTGCATCTGGTCCTTCGCTCGCGACGAAGCCATTCCCGGCTATCAATGGTGGTCCAAGGTCAACCGAGCTCTTGATGTGCCACTCAATGCCATGATGCTCTCTATGGTTGTCCAGATTCTATTGGGTCTGATTTACTTTGGATCTAGCGCTGCCTTCAATGCCTTCTCTGGTGTTGGTGTCATCTCGCTGACGCTCAGCTATGTAGGTCTAACCTTCAGCATGCGCACTACGTCTCACTCATATTTGCTTAGGCTATTCCTATCGCGGTCTCCCTTTTCGAAGGACGCAGTTATGTCAAGACTGGTAGATTCTACCTTGGCAGTCTTGGTGTGTTCTGCAACGTTGTCGCGCTTGGTAAGTCTACTGTTCGATTGGGCTGCTGGCTGCCTGCATTACTAACACGATTGATAGCCTGGACATTGCTCGTAATTCCACTCTTCTGCATGCCTTCAAGTGTCCCTGCTACAGTCGCCACCGTCAACTATGCGCCAGTCGTCTTCGTTGGCTTCCTCGCCATCTCGATGATCTGGTACGTCGTTCACGGTCGCAAACACTACACGGGTCCACCGACCTCGGCCGAAGATGTCAAAATATCAACATAGTTCACGATCTAGCTGTATATACATGTAAAAGAATTGTATAATCGCTTTCTATTGAAACACCTTTCATATCGCTTTTAAATGCCATATACGTCTAGTTGAACACAATAGTCTTGTGCCCATTGAGAATAACCCTCTCCTCAGCAACCCACTTGACCGCCGCCGCCAGCGTCTGACTCTCGACGTTACTGCCCTCGTCCACGAGTTCCTTCGGACTGAGACTGTGGTCCACACGCACGACTCTCTGCTCAATAATCGGACCCTCATCCAGATCCGCAGTGACGAAATGCGCAGTAGCGCCAATAATCTTGACACCACGATCATACGCCTGGTGGTAGGGCTTGGCGCCCTTGAAACTCGGCAAGAAGCTATGATGGATATTGATGATCCTGCCGGACATGGCGCTGCAGAGACCGGGGGTCAGGACCTGCATATACCTAGCGAGGACGACGAGATCGATCTTCTCCTTGTCGATGAGCTCGAGGATCTGGGCCTCCTGCACGTCCTTGGTGTCGGCGCTGACGGGGTAGTGGTAGAAGGGGATGTTGTAGCGCGCCGCCAGGTCCGCGTACTCGTTGTGGTTGCTGACGATGGCCGGGATCTCGATCGCCAGCTGCTTGCTCGCCTGCCGGAACAGCAGGTCGTTCAGGCAGTGCCCGATCTTCGACACCATGATCAGCACCCGTGGCTTCTTCGCCACCGCCCGAAGTGACAGGTCCATTGACATTTCCTGCGCGAGCGACGAGAACGGTCCGCCCATTTCTGATGAGTGGTCGACCACCGCGCCGCTGGACCCGCTGTCCTGTTGCGCGGCGTGCGCGAAATGTACCCGCATGAAGAATTTCTTTGATGCCGGGTCGCTGAATTGCTGCGAGTCGAGGATGTTGAGGTTGTTCTTGGCCAGTACGCCCGTGACTGAGTGCACGATACCGGGCCTGTCCGGGCATGACAAGGTCAGGATGTGGTCGTTGATCGCCATCTTGGAGGCTTTCTGCAAAGTTTTCGTCGAGGCGCGCGCGATTTGTGTGAATTGTGGTTGTGCTAGGGCGCCAATTGGTCGACTGAGGCGGAGGAGGCTACGCATTGATGATTGGGTATAGAGATCCAGAGTCCAAAATCGTTCATCCACGTTCAATTGCACTTGGAATGTTATGTGGGCACACGACATGAGGTGCACCGTAAATTTCGCCGTCGGCAGTGGAGCAGATGTCTTGGCATGTGAAATTCGCATCTGTCATTCATGGCAATTCAGCATCTTTGACCGTTTCAGATTCGCCAATGAAACCTTTTCCATCAGTATTGAGACTCGCCTCAAAATCGTGATTTGCGCAGAGTCAATCGGCAGAGTACGAGGAGCCTGTATGCATGAGAGTGTGACACACATTGTTATGACTTCTGAAGGAAATAATGTTCGCTATCAAGTGAAGGAGAATATGCTACGAGCGTCTAATCTTGCAATTCCTCGACGGATCTTTTCTGCAGGCTAATCGAGCCGCGCCATCGTTCACTGCATAACCGTCGTACCGTCGTCAATTGGCTTCTAATTCTTCTCGAGGGCAGCCTTGACCAATTGTGGAAAGTTCTACAACACAGGTCAGTCTAATGTTCAAGCATCACAGTCAAAGAAGGACTTACTGGTGTGCCCCAGCCCGTAACTGCATCCCAACCTGCCTGAGCAGGGAAACCAGTAGTGTTACAACCGAAGGACGATCCAATGGTGACATCAGTGAAGGTCTTGTATGCCTGGCTGTACAACCATGGGTTGATGAATCCAAGTGGCTTCTTGCCGGCAGCAAGGAGAGCGTCATTGACAAGAGCGATGATGGCAGCAAAGGTGGGACTCGAGGCTGAGGTACCACCGATGGTTGTGATGTTTTCAGCCCAGACGATTACATCGTGGTTGCCTTGAGCAGCAACATCTGGGTAAGCACGACCGGACTGTCATGGATCGTCAGCAAGTTTGGCGTCGATAGGTGGACCACTGTACGTACCTTGTTGTAGAACCCGTCGAACTCGCCACCAAGACTCTTGATGTACGCGTTGACAGTGTCTTGCTGATAATCAGGGGCTCCAAAGTAGTTACTGAACCCAGCACCACTGGCAAATCTAGTGACGGCGGTCTCTGGGTTGAAGTTGGCGGTTGCTCCGACGGAAGTGACCCATGGGCAAGATGTTGGGAAGTTTGGCAGGAACTTGTAGCTGCCATTGCCAGTGTTTGAATAGCAAGTGCCCTTAGCACCGACACCAGCATCTCCAGAAGAGACCATATAGGTGACACCACGAGCACCGAGCTGAGCAAAGCCGCTGCAGACTCTCTTGGCATACGAGTATGGAACAGACTCCTCATCGTCGCCGTACGAGGAGCTAAAAACATATGGAACGTCCTTTTGGCCGAGAATGTAGTTGAGGAAAGCCAAATAGGGCTCGTTGGTATCAGTTGGTGTGCTGTTAGATGGGAGGAATGGTGGGCTGCCCCCGGTAGAGTAAGCCGTCATCTTTGTTGGGTAGCTGATACCAAGAACCATCTGCGCGTCGAGGTTGCCCTCTTTGTCGTAACCCTCATCCACGACTTTCGTAAGGTTTGCGCCTTGGTAGTTGTAGGCATCATTGATGATCTCGATGGGGAACTTGTAGGCCTCGTCAGCGGCTTCTGGACGGTAGGTGCTGAGGAACTTGTAGGCGTCATCGCGGCGGTTGGTCTCATTCAGGTAGTTGTTGATGGCAATGCTGTTCTTGTCGCAAGCCTGGGCAGTGTAGTTGATTGTGCCATAGACAGTTCGCAGACAATCAATAGTGACGAAGCTAGCGTTGCATACGGCAGCGACTGCGGCACTGTGGTTACCGGAAGTCTAGCAGGATTAGCGCTGACAGACTGCATGACATGTGTCTCAACGGTGATGTGCGACTTACGACTTTCTGACCACCATACTTGTGCTTTCCAACCTCCTCCCACCACGACATCGGGTGTGTCTCACCCAGCTGGTGGGAGGCTGGACCCCAAGACTGGATCTCGGCAGCTGGGCGGAAGAAAGAGGTTGTTGGCTGAACGACATCGATGTGCTCGTGGAGGTGAAGCGGCAAAGACCATTCGGCTGCACGAGACAAAGTAGCTCCGTCACGGTGGGCGTACTTGGTGTAAGAAGTCTGGAGAAGCTCTTCGGCCTTTTCGATGGGGACGACGATAGAAATCCAGTCGTCAGCAGGCGAGTAGCCTATTTCCTGGATACCATGCTCGACAAGCCATTGGTGCACGGCGGCCTTGCTGTCGGCGGCTGGGCGAACGATGTCTGCGACCTGAGCAGCGCTGAGGTGCTGACCATAACGCTTGTGGTCTGGGTTTGAGATCTCGAGTAGATGGCGCTCGATGGCCCCCTCATTGCTCTGCTTCAATCCGATCTGAAGGTTGATGGTCTCAGACTTGTCGGCGGGTCCAACAGCAGTCCAGGTGCGAGGCACGGCATGGCTTTCTTTGACTGCATACGACGCCACTGGAGTTGAAGGTAGGGCATGCACACCGAGAAGCGCAGCCAAGGTCAAGGCGAATGAATATTTGACGTAAACCATGATGCTATTGATAGTTTGGTCGAGTGTGGAATCGAGGTGTCTCCAAAGACGTTGGAAGCGGAGATTGGCTTCATCTTGTACGGAATCATAATGATGGTAGTCGCGATCGACAGGAAAACAGACCTCGTTCCTTGCTGAGCGTTCAGGTGCGACCGAAGTTTAGCGTGACACTGTGCTGGTATGATAGTTTGCGGAAGCGAACTTGAAGCAGCAGGTGACAATTTAGAAGATAAGGTGATCCATAGAAAGAGCGGAGAGACTTTCAGCTATCTTTACGGAGCGATTTTAGCGTTCTCGCGGGGTGATGCCAATTCACGAACTTCTCCATCCATCGTCTTGCTCCTGCTGTATAGCGTTAGTCTTGAGTGATATAGGTGCAGATCAAGCGTATCGAACGGCAGTCGGACTGATAAGATAACTTATCTTGTGCTCGATAGTAAGCTGACTCCTGAGATGATCCTCGATGGTGTCGCGTGCACAAGCATCACACAACCGACGTTCCCTCCGGGCTGCTCGGCTGCTTATGTAAGTAAATTATTGTGGGCTTCATGCAGACGACAACACTGTAACGACGTGAGACCTGCGTGCAGTCTGCTTGATGAAACCCTCGCTTGAGACAAGGATGCGCGTTGAGCAACTTCTGACGCGATGGAAATGGTCGTCTCGATGGTATCATCGGCTCCATCACCAAATGTTCTTCTCGCCGGGGAGAGTTCTTCATGGGTAATGCTATTGTGACACTCTTTCCACGATAGGAGATGACACTTTTGTGCTGGCGAATAGCAAGAAGCTCGAACGACTCTCTGAGGGGGTTGCCCTAACACACTCATCTCTAGGCCATGTCCTGGCAGGACATACACTTCTTCGACCGGTCATGAAGTCGTCACACTCATCCCGATGCTGCTGTACCCAAGCTGAGCACACGGCAGAGGTTCAAGATCACAACGCTGAGGTAGGGTATAAAGACAGCTGCCTGTACAGCTCATTTCCTTTACTCCTTTCCATACTCTCATCTCCCAACCCGACAAAGCTCCAAGAATACTTCCAAACTCACCAAACACCAACATCACTATGCCAAACCAAATGACCCAGGATGATGCATCTCGCATCCAGTCCACCCAGGTGTGTGAAGACTTCAACCTCTACATGAGGATCGATTCCGTCGATGATTACCAACAAGCATCGATAGGCAACCGGTGGTAAGGATATGAGCAGCGGAGGATTTGCCGCTCACGCTCAGGCCGCCGCTGCCAACAACGCCAACGCTGCGCAGGGTGGTGGTGGTGGATCAAAGGGAAAATAGGTGCAAGTCCACATGCACGATACTTGATGAATTGATGCTCGAGGGAATGGGAATGGTACAAGTTTTTTTGTCTATCGACGCTACACTCTTTCTATAGCTTGCAAGCTACAATAAAACAAAAAATCGGCCACCAAATACCGAGTCCTTTTGAGCTAATCACGTGATGAGACCAATTTCGAAAACATGACTAATCGTCCATCATCCAACCCCGGGTCGTCAGTTGTACTTGTTCCTACTTTCGCATATCTAGGTACTATGCTGCCGAGACTATTAATGATCATATTGCGATCACCATAAGCAGTAGTTCCTGTCGGCGGTCACTGTGTTGACATGACATCATAACATCCGAGAATAACTGCTTGGTGCCATCCATTCTCCATTCCTGATTGCTACAGTACTCGTCGCCCCTGTGTGCGTGCTTGATCCTGAGCAATCATGTCGCTACCAGTTCTTGCTGGAACTTACATTCCTGATGAGTTGCGGTGCTTGCTCGAATGCTGTGAGCCTACATTAAGACGAGTGCTCTGCGCCCATGGTAAGGTTTCTTTCATATCATCCAACAGTCTTCACTTTTTCAAGATATCTAAAACAACACTTCACACAACCTTCACCGAACCAACTTCAAGATGCCTTCAAACAACGAAATGACCAAATCTGACGCCAGCCGTGTTCAGGCCGGTCAAGTGAGTCGAGGCTAACCTTGCGCTCTTTCGAATCCACTGACCTTCATCAACAGGCCAAGAACGGAGGAGACATGGGCTCTGGCGGTTTCGCCGCCCGTGCCCAGGCTGCCGGTGATCGAAACGCAAACGCAGCTGCTCAAGGAGGCGCAGGTGGAAAGGCGGGAGGTTCTGGCTCTTCCGGAAACGCGCAGAAGAGCAAATGATCGGACATGCCGATATTTGCAAGTCGAAACTGAGACTCGTCCTTTGATTCAGCTGATAGCCAGGACGATATTACATGTCTTTTGGCTATCAGCGCACACTCTTTTAGTACATACCACACAGCTTTTTAAGCTGCCAATCGAAAACCTAAACCCTCACACTAAATCTCGAGACATTTGTTCAATTGTGAGTCTTTGATATCAATCCTCACTTACTACACCAGCAATTTCATGTATATAGCCATTGGCATGTGACAGTGTGGGGTTTTGATGTCTTCCACATTGTGACCGACGCCATCTTGACTTCGAGCTTCACTCTGCAGCTAGTCTTTATTCCACACACCATAAGGCGATCGCGCACTATGACTGAAAAGAGCAGCAATGCCAACAGTGGCTCAGAAAAATCGCAGAAACCTGCCAAAGTCTTCACGATGCTTGGTAGCTCATGGTGTATAGCTTGTTGACCGCGTGTTGAACTGATGACCACACAGAAAACAACCCAGAAGTGATGACAGATCTTGCACATCGACTTGGTGCATCGAAACGACTGTGCTTCTACGACGTCTATTCCCTTACCGAGCCTGAACTGCTAGCATTAATCCCCCGACCGGTCTACGCTCTGCTTGCAACGATTCCCATGACAGCAAGTTGGAGAGAGAACCGCGACAAAGAGGATGCACAGCTCCGATGGTACCAAGGCGCCGGCCTCATGGAACCTGTGATCTGGTTCAAGCAGACCATCATCCACGGTTGCGGTCTCATCGGCCTGCTACACTGCCTTTGCAACGCTCCGCCTTCAGGAATGATCATACCCGGAAGCGAGCTCGCCAAATTGATTGAGAGAGCCACACCTCTGCATATGAACGAAAGAGCCACTCTATTAGGTGAGACCGATTCGCTATACGAATTGAGCGAAGCTGCTGCCGTCAAGGGCGACTCAGAGGTCATAAAGGACGATGGCCCAATGGGCAACCATTACGTAGCACTGGTCCGAGGTAAAGATGGTGCACTCTGGGAGCTCGAGGGATCGAGGAAGGGACCTTTGAACAGAGGCCACCTCGGTGCGGGCCACGACGCTTTGAGCGATCGAGCACTCGAGCTGGGTATCAGGCGTCTTGTGAAGCTTCAGCAAGGCTCCGATGACAGCGCGAGATTCTCTTGCATTGCTTTAGCATTGTGTCCGGAATGATGGCATCCATGGATACTATCCGTCCACCATGCCCTACATCATCTGAAGATCCTTACTGTAGGCAAGAGAGGGGTCATGTTGGTTTCTTGTCGGGTCGATAAAAACACAAATCATTGCAACGTAGGTCTGCAGCCGCAAATGACTCGAATCAGGCTGCTGTGTATGTGGATTGATGCATGTGTAACAAACGATACAGATGATTCGATATCCAGTATGCAGGTATAAGGCTGTTGCGAAGTATTCAGCACTGACGTATTTTTGAGTACACATATATCCGTCAGGCAACCCTTCTACCGCCGATCGAATGTTACTGTTTCAACACTGCACTTACACACAACATGTCTCCATAGCGCATCTCTCGATAGTCGGCCATGTTGTGTCATCTCTAACTCGAGAGTAGGATAAGCCCATGAACTCATCATGCATAAGGTAGTAGCCTCGTCTCAAGACAGCTAGGCATTAGAGATAGCATGTCTCTCTCTCCATCCTCCCCTTCATTCCATCACACATCCTGCGACGTGACTATCACAATACCACATTGACAAGATGATCTCCAAGACCGACCAGCATGCGGACGTCCTGTCCAAGCCAGAGGCATGGAACGGGTTCTCTTCCACTTACCAGACCCGCATCGGTACTTGCACGATGCACGGCACCTCCAAACTCGTCGAGATCCTGGCGAAGGAGGCGCCCTTCAACGAGCACAGCTACGCCCACGACAACGGCACTGGCGGAGGCTCGATCGCACGAGCCATCAAAGAGCGATATCCCACGACCAAGATCCTAGCAACAGACATATCGCCAGGAATGCTGAAACAAGTCGACTCGCTCAACCTGCCCGGCTTGTCCACGCAGCTCGAAGACGCCGTGACCCTCTCGGGTCTCGACGACAACATCTTCACGCACTCCCTGACCTCCTTCGCCATCCAGTTCACCCCGGACATGCTCGCGACAGTGCAGTCCATGCACCGCACGCTCAAACCAGGCGGCATCGCCGGCTTCGCCATCTGGGGCGCCGGCACCGACGTCGACCTCGTCCACGACAAGGCGGGTAAGCGCCTCGACCCCTCGTACCAGAAATTCAATGTCTACCCCGAAGGTGCCTGGACAGGTGAGCAGAAGCAGCGTGATGCTATGACCAAGACCGGGTTCAAGAATGTGAACGCTCTTTCGATGAAGATGCCGTTCGGCTTTGAGAGCGCTGAGGATTATGCTCACTGGTACTTCGGCCCGTATGGAAACCCAGTCGCGGCTAAACTGCTCGCGGACTGGAAGAAGCATGGGGGCAGCTTGGATGAGCTAAAGACCGCGGTTCAGGATGTGGTGAGAGAGCAGTACGATAATGGCAAGGGGCTGGCCATGGAAGCTGTGCTTGCTTGGGGTACGAAGTAGTAATCTATTCTGGCGGCCATAGCCAAGCAGTCGATCGAGTATTTGTGTTTTGTCTATACTTTGTAAGAGTAGCACGTGTAAAGCGTCCCTCTCTAGACCTGGATGAAGCGTTGGTATGTGCTGTAAGTGGTAGATCGTTGTAAGCGCTAACGCGACCTCTTCGTTTCGGAGCCGGTCAGCCTTGTAGTATGCAAGGGCTGCATTAGCCTGCAGTATTGGTGACACAAGCATACAGACGCCTGATCGTCAGGCAAACGACCTGAACCTGTAAATGATTTGCATTTTGAATGTTGGTTAGCACATCGCCTTGATGTATCAAGAGGTTTCGGTGTCCTCAAAAATTCTGTCATCTGCAATTCCACTGCTGCTGAACAGTACCGCGAGACTCGAAGAATCATGGGCGCTCCGCATCCAGAGGTCGAAAGGACCGTGATCGTACCGAAAGACGCCGACAAAGCCTACGATTTCTTGTCGAGTATCAAGCAGAGTGCCCAAGCTGCGGACGAAATTGATCTCAAACGCTTGCGACGACGGATCGACTGGCACATCATGCCATGTTTCTTCCTTTGCTACACCATGTCCTTCCTCGACAAGGTCATCTTGAACGTACGTCGATAGCGAGCTCACAGGCGCTCTGAGCTCATGTTTCGCAGTACGGCGCCGTAATGGGGTTGAACAAAGACCTCAAACTGACCGGCAACCAATTCTCAAACGTAAGCACTCTCTTCTTCGTCGTGCTGCTCGTGTTCGAGTTCGCAAATGGCCTGGTGCTCAATATAACGCCCCCGGCAAAGTGGTTCGGCATCAGTGTCATCCTCTGGGGTGTTGCGACGGCGTGCACTGCAGCAGCGAAAGACTATGGAACTCTGCTGGCTGTCAGGCTGTTTTTGGCCGTTTTCGAAGCCTCGATGGCGCCCTGCCTTATGATCCTCATCAGCCAGTGGTATACCAAGTCGGAGCAAGCGCCTCGATTCGCCATTTTCTACACCGGTCTCGGAGCGGGCCAGATCATCGGTGGGCTTGTCTCGTTCGCTTTTCAGTTTGTCGACCATCCATCTTTCCCGGGCTGGCGGATCATGTTTGTTGTGCTCGGATGTGTCACAGCCGTGATTGGTCTGCTGACTTTGTGGTGCATTCCCGACAGTCCGATGGCGGCCAAGTTCCTGTCGGATAATGAGAAAGCAGCTTTGCTGAACCATGTCTCTGTCAATCAGACTGGAATTGAGAACCGCCGCTTCAAGATCGGACAAGTCGTGGAGCTACTGCTTGACCCGCAAGTTTGGTTGCTATCGATTATGACCGCCCTGGTGAGTTTCGATGAGCCCCTTGACCTGTGAAGTTGACACTCTCTGACGCGCAACACAGCTGTCCGTTCCGTCGGGCGTCATCTCGCTCTATTCGGCCACTCTGCTGAAGAACGCCGGGTTCACACCAAAAGTTTCTGCGCTCTTGAATGTCCCGTCTGGGATTGTCTCTATCATCTCCGCTCTCGTCACTGGCATAGGTATCCGGTACACCTCGAACCGCTGGCTCTGGTGCGTCGGAGTCACAATGCCAGCCATCCTCGGAGGAGCATTGATGTCGTTTGTTCCAATTAGATTGAAGGGCGGACTTCTTGCTGGGATATATCTTATCAATACCGTCACTGCTATGCTTCCAGTCGTTTATCACTGGATGGCAGCAAACGTGGCAGGCCATACCAAGCGGCCCTTTGCCATGGGCTTCGTATCGGCTGGTTTCGCGCTTGGAAATCTCATTGGACCGCAGACTTTCCAGGCAAAAGATGCCCCAGACTACACGCCTGCTCGAGTAACTGTGTTGGCAACTCTGGTCGCCGGCGCTTTGATGAGTGTATTGATTTACCTGTACTATAGAGTCGTGAACGCGCAGAGAGATGGTCGTGCTCAGGCTCGTCCTGATGATCTCGGTGTGGACGAAAAATGGGGCAATCTCACAGACAAGGAGAACCGATCGTTTCGTTATGTCTACTGAAGGATGAAAGATCTAAGAAAGCAGTAGACTTACTCATTCTTACCATGTTCTCAATGTTATCGGTCTTGCCTGCTCGTGCGTGAGATGTAGGTTCGCTCAGCCAAGGTGCATACATGTAGGGTAAGTAGGCTGATCATCCGTACAGGACGTCAACACTCAGAATTTGTATGCCGTCATCTTCCACGATCTCGTGCTCGGAATAGCTAATTATTACCTTATGCGCCTATTCTCAATAACATTTACATACAACAATCATTTCCATTCGTACGATCGAGCATCTGATCCCTCATCTCGTATAGCTTTGAGTTACAATCTCTGAAGACAACGGACCTGCCCCTCCAATCCAGCACAAAATGTCGCATCCTCAAGGTCCAACTCGACAGCCCTCGCTGGACGAGACAGCCAGATATGCGACAACACTGCACTACTCAGCAATGGCAATCCTGGTCTTAGCGCCAGCAATCGCGCTGCTCCCACCACGAAAACTCAATGCTACCACCCTGACTCTCACTGGTATCACCGGCTACTCGGCCAACTACCTCTACCGCGAACGCTACGGCCAGAACATCTGGCACCAAGCTCCCGAACCGGCCAGCGAGCGCGCAGCCGAGTTCCAGCGACAGTACAAGCTTCAGCAAGAGGCCAAGCTGAGAGCTGACAATATGAGTGCCGAGGAAGCTGCAAGAGCGAAGCAGAATTTGCTGGACAAGGCGTGGATGGGTAAGGAGACTGAGGGCTGGCAGGAGAGGCGTGACAAGGAGCACCAGAAGAAATTGAGTGAAGGGAAGTCGTATGCCGACATCATCACGGAACAAGTAAGTTCCTTTATTCCCCTCGGCAACCTTGAGATCTGCTAACACACTGTAGATTTGGGAGGTCTGGACGTGGGGAAAATCCGAGAAGGAGGATGAGGACAACAAGGAATAGTTTTATGTTCATCAGAAATGCCTACGGACAACGCGACCGTATGCTGGCAGACCTCAACCCGCATCTGGTCCATACATCGCTCCTGGAGTTTCTGCCGTCTTGCGATGAAACTGCGTATGAGCGGTCATGCAGGTGGCCGTTCGTATCAACTCGGATCAGATGACAAACGCCGATTTAGACAACCTCTCTTTCGCCCTGTTTGCACGACATGACTTCTCTTCATGAGAACCACAACAGCATCTGAGTCTGTAAAGCAGAAGCACAGTAACAACACAGCCTGTCCACCCTTTTGCCATGGACCCGATGCTGTCCGTGGAGGGCATCTTTGGCTTTGACGACAGCTCGTCAATCGATCCCCAGCTGCTGAACGTCCAAACGATCCCGCGCGCTGAGAACCACGAATTCATGCGCGCAATGTCAGAAGACAGCACCATATACGAACCGACCTCAATGACCTTCATACCAGCACAGCAATGGCAAGACTTCACCTCGTTCCAAGACATGCCACCACCAGCACCTCACTACCAAGAGCAAATGATGCGGCACCGTCGCTCACTCTCTCAACCGCCCGAAGACATCGGCCAACCACCACCAATGGTCTTCCACAGAGGCGGTCAGCTCCTAGGAGAATCCACAGGCCACGCATCAAATCCAGCAATCGAAGACCTACGCCGCCGCCTCCTGCGCGACCGTCAAGCGAACACCACCTCCCGCAACCGCCGCGGCCGCACTCGACCATACCCGGATCCACGCGCTCCTCGCGCCAGCAACCGACCAGGACTGCGCCACACAGCGACCGAGCCCTCCTTCTCCGACAACGACGACGCGTCCGGCATCAAACCTTTTCCTTGGCAACAGCTCGCTCCGCAGCCAGCACTATCGTCCCTGCCCGCACCAACGAGCGCACCACCAATGAACAAAGCCGACGCATTGCAGACGATCATCAACCGGCTGACCATCATCGCGCGCGCCAGCGAAGAAACCAAGACTTTCCTGCAGCAATACCTATCCACCTCCTTGCCTCAGTCCACGCCCTCCGCAGCCGCGGCGCCAGAGCTCGAAGCGTAAGCCACCCACTCCCGTCGTCCTGACTCCCAGCACTGACCGTCCCAAGGAAACGTACGCACGATCGCGCCATGAACGCCAGCGTGACGGAGCTGGACGAGTACCTGATCGCGCTGCCGGTGTCGGTTGATGATCTCGACGCCGGCGATGTCAGTGGTCGGGTCCCTGTTAATGGCAACGCTGTTGGGGAGTTGTCTGATGAGGAGCTGGATGCGTTGATGGATCTGTATGGACTTCAACGTGAGGTGGAGATGCTGTGTGTTGAGAAGAGGATCGCTTGGTGTAGATTTGTTGGGTGCGGGAGGGAGTTTATTGCAAAGGTGATTGCGAAGTAGGCAGGATTGGGTGGGTGTGTCTTCTCCGCGCTGGTGGTGAGGTGTAGGCGAGAGTGAGATACACAGTTCAATCGCTCGGTCACTTCGCCTGGTGATGATGGTACGTGTAAGTCGAGATAGTGGATCACGGGGGAAATAGAAAGACAGATTCATGAAGTGGTTTGGGCAAAGCGATCGATTGCATTGTTAGGCGATATTATGTTATTAGGTATACCATCGATAAAGCAAATTGGGTATCTCTGTTCTTTCTCCCATCATGACATCTCTTTCCTGCTCCAGTTCGGACGCATCGAACCCTCCTTTCTCTCCTCGTCAAGACAGAAACTGTCGACCATCGCCTAGTGCTTCTTGTGCTCAGAGCCGATGTGCAATTTCTCCTTGATCTTATCAGAGAGCTTCTGCTTGCCGGCGCTGTGCTCGTCAACACCAGAGGTACCAGTGGCGGAGGAAGTGTGAGAGGTCGAGGACTTCACGTGGGTGGCTGGGGAGCCAGTGACAGTGCCTGCTCCGCCAGCTGCAGCAATGTTTGGTGCAAGGCTGTTGCTGTAGGAGTGCTTGTCGGTGCTGCCGATCGCGTGGTCAGTCACAGAGGAGGTGTTGTCTTTGGCGAGGATAGCAGAGGTGCCATCGTGCTTGTTTGGTGCAATAGAGCCAGAAGTGACGGCGGTAGGGGCATTGATATGAGTCTTGGTGCCCGCGGTGTCGTTGTAGGTGTTGCCGAAGCCGGAAGTAGAGTTTGTACCTGACAGGGGTGTGCCGGAGAATTCTGTCGATCTGTTAGTGGGATTGTGTGACAGAACATGACGCATTGTATGCACGAGGTGCAGGAACACGGGGAGCTCTCATGCAAGCATGATTGGGTTCATGAATCAAGCTACGGTATCTAGGCCGCCTTTCCCTGTCCGTCATGACTTGAGGAATTAACTTATCCCTCATTTGTACGTACCCTGACCTTGAATTGGTGCTGAAGCTACCATCTCAGCTGTCTCGCGTGTAGTGCGTCCGAGGGGATCATTGAGACCGCCAGAGGTTGCAGATGAAGTGTTGTCGGTGATGGAAGAGGTTGGGTGGGTGGAGGATCCAGTAGTGGAAGATCCAAGAGTGGAAGTTCCGAGAGGAGAAGATCCAGTAGTGGAAGTCTTTTGGTAAGATTCACCACCGAGAACTGGATCGTCGACCTTGTTGCCCTGGTCGAATGGCTCAGCTGCGGTACCCTCGCCCTTGAGGCCTGAGACTGGCTCTTGGCCGGACTCGTGCTCTTGAGTAGTAGTTGCATTGTTGTTGTTACCGTAACCCAGCATGCTAGATGCGGCATTGGTCATGGCGGTGGCAGCGTTTGTGATGGACTCCATTCTGATTCTTGTGGTTGCAGGTACTTGATGTGGATTGATGATTGAGTTGATGTCGAGGTGATTGTGAGTGAAGGAAAGTTTATGTAGGAGCAAACGCGACTGGGCACAACGCTATATCAAGTTCCAAGTTGCACTGTTGCAAGCTGCTGGAGAGCACCTTCCTTGACTTTGGAGATACAAACATGGGGTTGCGACGTCATTGTGGAGCACGGCTCAAGAACATGTGAAACTGGAATCCTCTTGGCTCGAACAGGCAGGCACATGACCTGTTGCCTAAAGTGGCATTAGCAGAACGACTGCAATGCCCACGGGTAAATGTGCACTGTTTATGATGGCCAGGAAGAATATTGCATTCGAAACCTTAAGGTCTGTTATGATGACTTGTATTGTGGGATCTATGTCATGTCGAGGAGAGCATGGCCAAATTTGGCACTGTAATCAACGCTTCGACTATGCTGGGTATCGTCGTGAATGTCGTCAGTACTCGTTATTAAGCCATGATTTTCTTTCAATGTCCCTCTTAGGGGACTGAAACTTATTTCTCGTCATCAGCTTCATCTGTATGACATGGCCCTTCGTCTTCCTCTTTAACGACTTGCGACATGCAGGACAGTTTGCGGTCGAGCTGTCTTTTGCTTTCTCACCCGCGATGAGTGCCCGTGTCAAGCACTCATGACAGAAGATATGACCTGCTCAAGAAGTCAGCAACGCCAATCTGGTGAGATGTAATGTGATCAAGACGTACCACACGCTGTCGTGGTCAAGTTGGTAAAGTTGTCCAAACAAATCATACAGGTGATCTTCCCAAAAGACTTGGGCTGATCTTCGTCATCTCCTCTTTGTGTCTGGACCAGCTCTGCGCGCTCTTTCTCCAGTATTGCCTGATCACTGCCCTCCGTTGCTAAATCGATCTCTTCAATGTCATTGCTTATCCGTGAACGCTTGGTCGATGATGGGCCGTCATCGTTGTGTGAATCTATGGCGTGCGGCCTCTTCCTAGAATGAGACGTTGTTGTTGTAGGCATCGTAGAGCTTGCTGAGGCGGGAACCAAGGTCGAATCTCCTTCTCTGGAAGTGGTGTATGGATCTCTGCCAGTACTAGCAGGCCAAGAGTCAACGCCTCTATGGTCGTCAAATGACCAAGCTGGTAAGAAACCCTCGTGAGATCTGTGAGAGTTGAATGAAGGAAGTTCGGCGATCAGACGTGAAGGATTGTGAGATTCGCTTCGATCGAGGATTCGGGCCCTGAGGTCGATCGGATTAGTTGTTGAATGAGTGACATGATGATGAGGAGAAGGTAATGTACCAGTCAGAGTTCTCTTCAGGATCGTCGATATTATTGATGAGGAGAGAGATGTTGTGTCTGCGAGAGCTTGAACTGCTGCCAGCTTGTCCTTCGGCATGAATTGAAGCCTGATGGCGATTTGCGTCGCCCATGCTAGCCTTGACTTTCTGGTCGCTTCTCCAAATTACGTCGTAACCACGGATCTAAAACGGGAATCATAATTCATAACATATTGACAAAAGGTGAGGTGGAACATGTACTCGAGAGAGGGATTGTTAAGCGAGATTTACTAGTATTCCGCTCACGAGACGGGCACCTGCATGGTTCCTGTACATTGGTGCGACATGAGAACGGAAGGAAGATGCGCATCAGCGTTTGGAGGCAGAACTCCACAATGTTCTTCTCTTCTCCAATTGTTGAAGACGTCAAGATGCGCCTGAGCTGCAACCCGACCGACCCGCTTCTCTTTTCCATTCCTGACGAGCGACTATAATTTTTTGTCACACGACAATTTGGCGCACGGTTACTGCGCTCAAGTATGCGATCTGGATGCCGCGCAGTGTTTGGATTTTCTCCTGTGCGAACCCAGCAAACCTCGCTGCTGAGGATATGCGCACCGTCACATGCGACACGAGCTCGGAGGAATTATGCTCAGGCTACGGCAGAAGCATCTCAGTATGCCTCGCCTTCGCCAACAAGGCCATCGGAGGCCAGATATAACGAGATAGGAGTTCAACAGGTCAGCAGTCGCATCCATCCTCAACTATTTCCGAATGGTGCCACGCCCGCACGAGACGACCTCGTTCAGCTGTCCAAGGACCATCTCACACGACATGAGCTGCTCGGAAAGAATACCGATTCCACGCCTCCCGTAGGCTTCGACTTGCCGGATCTCCAAGGACAAACTCTGGACGAACACTTCTACAAGCTGGGAATGGACGCAGCCGAGCCATATTTGACCTATGCCAAACGCTATGCTTTTGCAAGCCCTCCGCCGAAGCCGAGAAGATGGGAGGGCAAGAGGAGTGGTTGGACCAAATATCATTCGGATGGAACTATGGAGGCGGTCGACGCTCCCAACGAGGCCATGCTCACTTTCGATACCGAAGTCATGTGGCACGAGACATCTTTCCCGGCCATGGCATGCGCTGTCAGTGACACTACATGGTATTCTTGGCTCTCACCCTGGTTACTCGAGGAGTCGCAAGACGACCGTCATCTGATACCGCTTGGAGATCCGACTCAGGAGAGGATCATTGTAGGCCACAATATTGGGTATGACAGAGCGAGAATCGCTGAGGAATACAATCTGGAACAATCGCGCAACAACTTTTTGGACACCATGTCGCTCCATGTCGCCGTCAACGGCATGTGTTCTCGTCAAAGACCAACGTGGGTCATGCACAAGAAGGCAAGAGAAGACCGGGAAAAGGTTGCGAATTCGGAAGCTGCAGCAGATCTGGCTGCCCTCCTTCAAACAAGGCAGAACAACTTTGACGAAGAGGAGGAGCTTTGGGTGGGACGTAGTTCTGTCAATTCTCTGAGAGATGTTGCCAAGTTCCATTGTGGAATCACCATCGACAAGGCACGGCGAGAATACTTTGGCGAGCTTGATCGAGCAGGTATTCGAGAGAGGGTCGATGAGCTGCTCGATTACTGCGCTGCAGATGTCGACGTGACGCATCGCGTCTTCAAAAAGGTCTTTCCTCTATTCCTCCAGACTTGTCCGCATCCTGTCAGCTTTGCTGCGCTTCGACACCTGTCCACCGAGATCCTGCCTGTGAACAAGTCTTGGAACGCCTATGTTGCAAACGCCGAGGCGACCTATCACAAGCTCTCCGATGAGGTCGAAGGGCGACTGCAAGATCTTGCTGCAAAGGCTCTGGCCATGAAAGACGAGCTCGAGAAGTACATCAACGATCCGTGGTTACAACAGCTCGACTGGAGCGGTCAAGAGGTGAGAATGGTAAAAGGTAAGAAGAAGGGTGATCCTCCTCGACCTGCCGCTCGGCAGAAGATGCCCGGAATGCCAAAATGGTACAAGGATCTGTTCAACAAGACCGACTCTACTATCATGGGTTTGACCGTCAGAACGCGAATTGCACCTCTACTTCTGAGACTCGCATGGGATGGACACCCTCTGGTCTGGTCGGACAAGCATGGTTGGACATTCAAGATCGCGAGACAAGATGCTTCCAAGTACGAAAACTCTTCTGTTACCATGGCAGACATGTCCGAAGAAGAGAACCTTCAGCTGCGTGACGATCATGCACATGTCTACTATAAGCTACCCCACAAGGACGGACCCCAGGCAAGATGTGCCAATCCGCTCGCAAAGGGTTACTTGCAATTTTTCGAAAACGGTGTTCTTTCCTCCGAATATGCATATGCGAAGGAAGCGCTGGAGATGAACGCTTCGTGCTCTTACTGGATCAGCGCAAGAGATCGCATCATGTCTCAAATGGTCGTATACGAGCAAGATCTACCACAGCTGCAGGATCAGTCTGGCGTGGAAGACTTGGGTTTCATTCTTCCGCAAATCATTCCCATGGGCACAATTACCCGCCGTGCTGTTGAGAATACATGGCTGACTGCCAGTAACGCAAAGAAGAATCGTGTCGGCTCTGAGCTCAAATCAATGGTTCAAGCGCCGCCAGGTTATTGTTTCGTCGGAGCAGACGTTGACAGCGAAGAACTTTGGATCGCAAGTCTAGTTGGCGATGCTTCTTTCAAAATCCATGGTGGCAACGCTATCGGCTTTATGACCTTGGAAGGAAGCAAAGCCGCTGGTACTGACTTGCATTCTCGCACCGCGAAGATTTTGGGTATTTCCCGTAACGATGCAAAGGTCTTCAATTATGGTCGAATCTATGGAGCCGGACTCAAGTTTGCCACGACATTACTGCGACAATTCAACCCGTCGATCACGGATGCCGAAGCCGGACGCACCGCCAACGAGCTTTACAAGGAGACAAAAGGACAAAAGACGCTTCGAAAAGTCCTGCATGAGCGCTCTTTCTGGCGAGGCGGTACCGAGTCGTTGGTATTCAACAAGCTTGAAGATTTTGCCGAGCAGGAGAAACCACGAACACCCGTACTCGGTGCTGGCATAACCGAAGCACTCATGCGCCGCTACATCTCCAAGGGTGGCTTCATGACTTCGCGTATCAATTGGGCTATTCAGTCCAGCGGTGTCGATTATCTTCACTTGCTGATCGTCAGTATGGATTATCTCGCTCGTCGCTACAACATCCAGACGCGACTCGCACTCACAGTTCACGATGAGATCAGATACCTCGTCAAGGACGAAGACAAGTACAGAGCAGCAATGGCATTGCAAGTCGCCAATCTTTGGACACGAGCCATGTTCTGCCAGCAAATGGGCATCGACGACGTCCCACAATCGTGCGCCTACTTCAGCGCCGTTGACATCGACCACGTGTTGCGGAAAGAAGTCGACATGGAATGCATCACGCCCTCGAACAAGACCGCGATCCCTCCAGGCGAGAGTCTCGACATCATGCAACTTCTCGCCAAGGGCGACCAAGCACTGCTAGACCCAACGATCACACCAAAGACCGCACCGGCGCCGGAAAAGTTCGCCTACACACCGCGCGTACCGGTCATGGCAGCCCTGTCCGAAGTGCAAGACACGACCTATTTGCGCGCGCAGATCGCCGGCGACGACGAGCTGAAGCAGATCATCAAAGAAGTCAGACCGGTCGCGTCGAAGCCGAAGACGTCGAAGCCGCGCGCCGCGCGCAGCAGTCAGAAACCGTCGAGCAGCGATCCCAACGAGCAGCAAGCAGGCTTGTTCCCGGTCGATCATGACCGTCACACGCCGTGGTCGCGTGGACACGAGTGGAGTGGTCAATACTCCAAGACGGCGAACGCGCGGGACAATCGCGGTGTCAATGGGTTTGTGAATGGCAGTGGCAATGGCAGGAGTGTGGATCCGGTGATTTATAGGAAGCAATTTACGAATGGACAGGGACGGGCGTCGGATAGGGCGTATTAGATGATGGGTTGTGTCAATGTGTATAGATTAAGGGGGGTTTGTACAGTACGGGGTTCGTATAGGTTGTATAGGGAAAGGGGCGGTTGGCTGATCACTCCTCGGGTCTTGCTCATGTGAGCTGTATGTGTAGATATTCTTTCTTTCTTGTATATAGAATCTCAATCATTCTTCTTCTTCTTCTTATCGTCCTCCATTAACGAGACTTGACTTTATCTCATTCAAACAGAAGCGGCTCGAATAGCCTTGAATACCTCATTCTTATCACAACCACTATGGATGCCGACAAAACAACAACATTACATCAAGAAGTGCAAAAAAAACGAGAGGAGAGTTTTCGATTTTTGCCCAGAAAGAGCCATGTCTTTTGACGCAAACGGAAAGAGATATGAAAGATCGTAGCTTGTGCTTACATTGAGAAGTAATCCATAACGCTCTCTCTCTCTCTCTCTTGTCATCGTCGTCGAATCAAAACTTGATCGAAGTATCACAATACCTCGACTCAGCCTCACTCATCTCGCTCAACTGATAGTATGTCTCGAGGGGGAATTCCCCTTCTCGGCCATAGTTCATTATGCGTTTCTATCTATACTTGTATATGCAATATGTCGGAATGGCGGTGTGATGATATGTAACAAGAAACTCGGTCAGTGTTTGGTTGCGACCAGTGTATCGAGAAGAAAAAAACGCCCATGCTTTATGCCCTTTTGCGAGGAAGAGAAAGACAAAATCCAAAAAAAAAAAGGCCGTGTCACTGGCGAGTAGATGCACGGCATCGTCTGGTTGCTTCATCTGTCCAAGACTGATGATGATGGAGATATGGAAATATGCATCCGGCTTTTCCTTCCCCTTTCCAGTCCGGCTGGCCTGGTATGCCGCGAAAAAAAACGACGTCGACCATCTCTCCTTTCCCCCGTCGAGATATGCAGCGCTCGCGTAGATATTACTGTGTTGTCCGCTCTAGCAGAGGAAAAGAGCAACACCAGCAGCAGCGAGGAGCGCGACACCACATCCAGCATTGACGGAAGCGGCACCACTCTTAGCTTTGCCGGTCCTTACAGCGCCAGTGACGCCGGTCAACGTGCCCATTCCGATAGATCCAGAGGCAGCAGAGGGTCCTTGGTCGGGGACGGAGGAGAAGGCCTGGGAGAAGACGACGGGGAGCCAGGTGGTTTGGCCGTTGGGGAGGACGGTCGCAGGCCACTCGGTTGTCATTGGGTTGACTTGCTGGACTTGTGTGGTTGCGACTACGTTGGCTGGGGCTTGACGACGGCTGGTTTTGGTTAGTGATTTGGTCTTGTTGGGAGAAGAGTGGTGAGGAAGAACTTACTCTAATGAGTCGGTGGTCGAGGAGATGGTCGAGGTTGCAAAGGTCGATGGAGTTTCTGTGGGTTGTGATTGCTCAATGAGGATTGGTTGTGCGGGTGAAGGTGTTGCAATGACTTCTGATGGTGCGGTCACGGTGTTTTGTGAGAGTGCCAGGGCCGGAAGGGCCAGCAGGACAAAGGATGAAATATGCATTTTGTGGTTGTGTATGTGCAAAGGGTTCGAAAATGGTCGAGGGTTGACTGTACAGTGGTCGCTGGTATGATGGAGAGTGGTATGGATCAGTCGAGAACAGTAGGCTTCTTGCTCGTGCTCGTTTTCAAAGGTCGATTAATTATTTTGAGGTCAGGAAAGTGTCAATTGTCGTGTCTGTCGAAGATTCCGAGAATGGTGGGCTAGTATCGATTATGACAGAGGCTTATCGGGTAGGGAACCGGTTTGTAGTAGTGTCCAAGCCTCAACGGTCAAAGTGACTGGAGTGTTTCCTGGTTTGGGACAAGAACGGGTTTTTGATTTGGTGGTGGGTCTTGCAATTCGAGGATGGAGAAGATGCTCTGCCGGCGAGATTAAAGGTCCAGTATAAGGTAAGGTCGATGAACGACGATGTAGTATATCTAGATTATGGAGGAAGGAGGAGGAGGAGTGTTCCAAGCAAGAGGCTGGTCGGTTCTGTCTGGTCCGGATATTTGTCGCTGGGGACACCGGCAGATGAGGGGAGTGCGGTGCGGGACTCGAGTAGGGCGCCGTAACCGTGAAGCTGGAGTGGTGCAGGGATAAATACCTGGTAAGGTGAAATCCAGATACTGTATGCACGTCCAAAATAAGCTTTCTCGGTGCGGAAAATGTACTTGTAATTCTGTACAGTATGTTCTTAGGGTTCGCTGCAAAGACGATGATGACGGCAAGGAAGAAACAAAGAAGAGTCTGCCAGGAAGGCACGAGGTTGTTCACGATGCAAGACGGCAGAACTCGATGGTGCTGTCTCGCGTCGATGCGAAATCAGTGGATGGCCATAACTCGGATAGACGAGACAATAATCAAGAGAGACATGGTAATTTCACCATGGAACCACAATGTGCACCATTGATTGGTGCGGGAAGGCATTAGATCGATGATAGTTGCGGTTAATGCAGAGCCAACAAACCTTCTCTAATCCATGGCCAAGATCCCCAGCAGGTTCATGACGCCTACAGATCTCAGGGCTAAAACACTGCTGTATGTGGACTACTGTATGTGGACTACTGTATGCAGACATATTCCCGCCATTTGTCTGACCACGCGGCCGTCTCTTCCTTTTTGGAAAAGACAAACATCCCAGCAGCGCTCGGCACACTGCATAAAAAGATGCCGTCACCCGCCTCTCGGTACACAACACCTTTGAAGGCGCACACCTCAGCCATCTGGTAGTTACGAATTGATCGGCAAAATACAAAAGGTCCTCTCGGCCCGCATCACGACCAAGAAAAGAACAAACAATGAACCAGTCACGCCAGTCTAGTCTTCCCAAGGTTTCGCTCAAGGTTGAGGGACTTGATGACTTCGGACACGCTACGGTTTCAACTCGTAGGTAACCCGCCCGCCCGTGCCTCAACTGCCTTTCAACGTGCTGAGCCTCTTGATCCTCTTGATCCTGCTCTGCTTGCAAATCATCTGCATGACGTTGATCTTGCCAGACGGTATTATTTCTTCTCCTGATTGGCAAGACGACCGATTCTCCGAAGCTGGGCGATTGCTTGTTTGTCTGTTCTCCAACCGTTTTCTCGTTGATGGTGTTTTCTTACGGCCTTTTTGCCTTTTCTTCGGCCTTCTGCCCTTTCTGAAGAGTTTGAAACCCACAAAAAAGAACGAGTCGTTTATATGGGATAATTAGGATTTGCATGGCAGCAGTCCAGACTCCCGTCGTTCGTCGCAATCTTGCCGTCCGTTGTTATTTGGCTACAGTATGTAACTTATGGGTTTCTATATCTTCTTCGCCACACCGTCTTCGTTTTCCAGGAGTCGACTTGTGATTGCTCCCCCATTGCTACTGCTACTAGCGATTGCTCTCGTCGGCGGTGCTGCGGTATCAGTTCAATCCGGTTTTGACACTCGTATCAGCAGCTATTTCGGGGCCTCGTTCCCACAAAATGGTGTCCTTTTGGCTTTCTGTAGTCTGTCCATCAACAAACTCTCGGACACGAACTCCCACCTGTCACCCTAACGTGATTCGTAAGTTCGGCATCCTCCCGGTAGAAGATTCGTCAAAATGGTGAGTACACAACGACCTCATGCGATACGAGAAGCATGTTTGCAATCATGTTCATTTCAGCAATATGCTTTATGCTCTCTCGTGTCTACTCTGTCGTGATGTTTTGCACGCCATCCATGTATTATAAACCATGTCTCTGAACGATCCCATCTTAGCGATCCTTGTCGGACAACTCGTCCTCAGCCACGCGCACAATCTGCGAGAACTCCTTCCTCGTCCACTCCCAGTTCTCCTTCCACGTCCTAGCCTCTGTGGATTCGAGTGCCAGAGTCTTGTTGACCTGAAGTGATACCTTGATCATAGCCTTGTTGTGTTCCGCGATCTTCTCCAGCTCCTGCTTGACTGCGTTCTCCTTGGGCTTGTACGAAAGCACAGCACGGAATCCCTCCGAGATGCTGTCCAACCGACGAGCGAACTCACCAGGTGCCAACGTCAGAAGCTTGCTCAGCATTAGACAGCACAGGATCTTGATGTCGTGCTCGTCGCTCACACCCGCTACCACGCGATCGTATAGCGTCGGTACTGGAACCCGATTGAATGCCACTTCCATCAAAGCGTACAGTGTCTCGTACGCTGACTTGCGGAGCTCCAATCCGTCATCTACCTTGTGCTTGAAAGGACCCATAGTGACTTCTCGCACCAGCTCTGGACGGACAATTGTCTCTTTCATCGTCAGAGGAAGCAACTCACCCAGGTGAGGCGTGATGAGCTCAAGCTTGTTGCGAGCCGCGCTGTTGAAAGTGGTCAATGCCAGCCGACGATTGTCAAGGTCATTGTCGTCGAGCATTGTCGTAAGCATAGGGAGGATGATGGGCTGCAGGTGACTGTCGTAGGCAGAGTCCGTTTCCGAGAAGGCGTAACGAAGTGCAGAGATGACCATGCCGCGCACACTAGGTTGAGCGTCTTTGAGATATGCCTATACCTATTAGTGGACGTGCTGTCGTACTGCCGAGACTCGAAACTTACCTGAAGTTGAGGAAGGTAGGCGCTTGGGTCAATGATAGCCAGCCTTCCGATACATTCGGCTCCCACGCTTTTGTTGTCCTCGCCCTGCGCTGCAGTGATGATGTTGTCCCAGAGATTCTTCGAATGCGCTAAAATTTCGGCCTCTGCTGTGCTGTGCTGGAGCATTTCCTTGATCGAGTGAAGGAGGAGATATTGCTTGCCACTTCCCATCGTCGACAAGATCTGTGGCAGGTATTCCGAAACATTACCCGCGCCTGCTCTGCCGAGAGCAATCGCAGCCGCCAGATGAACCTTGTCAGAACCGACCTCAAAGTATGATGTGAAGTCTTGAGGCTTGAGTGAGCATGCAGACCCTCTGCGAAGACCAGCTTCTCCCAAAATGTAGAGGGCCAGACACTTGCGTTTCTCGTCTGGTGAACCACTGAGCTCCGACTTGAAATCCTCAAGAGACACACCGACCCCACTGCCACCTGCAACAAGAAGAGTTCCAATCACTTGACCAACGATTTCTGGATTTCCAGAAACGCCAACCTCTTTCAGCATTGCTTGCATGAGTTGCTTGCCGTGGCCTTGCTGACCGATAATCTCAACAGCAGAGAGTAACGCAGCAAGCGAAGCACCGTGAAGATCCATCTTGGCCACGAAACAGAAACCCGAGATAACTTCTGAATTCAGCACAATATCAGGCCTGTCCTTTGCAAACGTTCCCAGAGTGATGAGTGCTGGACCAAGAAGGTGCAGATCGACATCGTTGATCAGAGGAAGGAGCAGTGACACCAGCTGCTTGATCGTCTCGTTGTCCAGGTTCTCGCGACATGCCGAGTTGAGAGCGAGGGTTCTCAGCGCGACCAAACTCGAACCACGCAACGACCTATTAGCTTTGCGTAGCTGAGCACCTAGCTCGAGGGCCACATTACGAGTCCACTCGGCCTGGAGTTCGCCCTTGTCATGAGTGAGCGTAGCGATTGTGTCGATTGCTCGGACCGAAGCGAGTCTGGTCAAGTCATTGCGTAGACGGTCAGCCAATTGCTCCATACCTGCGAATCGATTGTCTTGACTGAGCAGGGCCGTTCCCTTTGAACCCGAAGTACGTCCCACAAGTAGACCCAACGCAATAATTGCCTTTTGGCGTACTTCAGTGTCTGTGTCACTTGCGCTGATTCTAGCAGTGATGACTTCATAGAACTGTTGTAGAAAGGCACCGTTGTTTGTGTTAGTCGAGGCGGCGCGAGGTGGAGTGATTGCTTTGATGAAGGTCGCGGTCGTGTCGAAAGCTTCAACAGCTACTTTGCTGTACTTCTCGGTGCACACCGTAATGAGGCCTGGAACTATCCGACCAAGGTATGGCTGAAGAATTTTGGAAGAGTGCGTGTCTGCCAATGCACGCAGGAAGGTGAGCGCCTCAATCCTGAGCGTCTGTTGCGTCGCGTTTGAGCTTCCACTCGCGCCCGAGGCATTTTTCATCGCCTCGACAATAGGCTCCACAACCAGATTGACATTTCGAGACAGTCCTCCGCGCTGAGCAATGATCATCTGAGCCAGTAGCGTGATTACCGCTTGCTTGGTTGGCACCGTACTAGACCTGAGTAGCTTTGCTGCACTCTTTGTGATATCTGGATTGAGGTCTGCTAGGCTCTTTTGAGGGGCTGTTTGAGGCGGCGGCGTGGTTGGCGATGCATAGCCGTTTGCAGAGGAGGTCGAAGCTTGGGAGTCGGAGATACCAGCACTACTGCTACCACGTCTTCTTTTGCGGCTGAGGGGGACCATAGAGCCTAATCCTGACTCATGCTGCATGCCAGATCTCGGAATGGCATCATCGGTGATTTTGATCAGGTAGGTAAGGGTGTGCAGTACTTCCAAACGTACGCTTTCTTCGCGTTCACTGAATCGTGAGATCAAGGCTGGGGCAACGCGCTCGTAAAGTGTACCGTCTGCGACCAAGCTGCGAACGCTGGCAAGAGTGTGGAGGAGTTTCGCTGAGCATCGTCGGACCTTCCAGCTCATGTCGTCTTCGTCATCGAAGCCTGTCTCCTCCTCAAACTCTTCGTCAAACTCCATATCATCATCTTCGTTGTCATCATCATCCATATCTTCGTCATCATTTGCGTAATTGGGGTCGTATTTCAGGAATCTGAGGGCTGCGTCGATGGTCTCTTTGGTGTAAGACAGCATTGCGTCGCCGCAGAAGGCCTCAAAGGCGTCCAGAGCGACTAGCGCGGCCTCCCTCACCTCTTCTATTTGAGGATCTTGGGCTTCGTCAGACTCTGAGGCCTCCTCGTTGTGTTGATCAAGCTCGTCTTGGCTCAGAGGCGCAAGCACGAAAGGAGCCAGAGTCATGAGATAAGGTCCGAATTTCTGTGGTATCGATCGCGCCATGGAGCCGTAGATCGTGATGTAGAGCTTGCGCTGAGCATGGCCCAAAGTGGACTGGCGCAACACTTCAATGGAATATGACACAAAGTGACTGAGAAGACCATCGGAGAAGTACGCGGCCAAGAGAGAAAGAGCCTGGACAGCCTTCTTTTTAATGACGGTGCCGCACTTTGGGCTTTCAAGAATCTCCATCGTGATTTTTTGTAAAGCCTGCACTTCCGGCTCTTGCAACATTGGTCCAAAGCAGCGCGCGACCTCAGTGAGGACTTCCATCGCGTTGGTGTCTTGTCCAGTCTCCATTTCGATCTGCAACATCCCTTTTGGCGGCGCAGGTAACACTTTACCCGAAGGCGGCATAACATTGTAACCGACCAGGCGTGGTATCAATGCTCGACTGATCGCTGAGTATGATTCTTGGACCTTTTGAGTCTTTTGGGTACCTGGGACGGGTCTGGGCAGTGCAACCACTACAGCACGCACCGCCAAAGCGGTGATAGAAGTGTCTACGGTATTGTCTGTCCGGAGAGTGGTGATCTTTTCGAACAAAGGAGAGAGAATACTCTCCGGTGCTCTGTTAACGAAGGGACCAAGACACTTGATCGCCATGTTCTGAACGTCGCCATTTTGGTCGTTCAAGGTGTGTAGTAAACCGTCAATGACTCTCGCGCAGGTGGTGTAGTCGTGTAAGAGAAAGTTAGGCTGCCCCACGATTAACATCTGACTGAGGTCGTTGAGCGACATGTATCTGATGTCGGGATCTGCATTCTGCAGCTTGGGGAGGATGGCGGCCACATGGTTAGACGTAGGGTTTGCGGGCACTGAGGAGGCCATCCTGGCCGAAATACCAGTTAGAAGAATCCGATGTGAGGCGCTAGGTGATGTGGTAGAAGCCAAGAACGCGATGGTGGATGTTGAGTGGTTTTTTGGAATGTTTGTACTGCAGGCAGAACACCACTAGCATTTGAAGAGTGAAGGTCGACTGTGGGGCACGCGCGTGAAAGCGTGTCGTGAATGACGTGCCCTCCAAGGTCGGAATTGATGCCTACGAAATCTGGGGTATTCACTAGTGAAATCGGTAAGGGTCGTGATCGATCATTCGAAAATATTCACCGCAAAAGAGCACGCGATCAAGAACAGACCGGCTACACAGAGAGTCTGTCGGCGAATTAATCATCAAACGTCTTGATTGATAACGAAAAGGAAGTAGAGCGATGCCTGTTGTGCAGCCAGAAAAGCTGGTCAAGCTCCAACATTCTGGAGACGGGATCAGAAATGTATATCATTTACCCCTTTGAATCAACTATGATACTGACTCGTGACAGATATGCATACTTGCACATGTCGTAGGTCTAGTCTTCCATCAATCGCCGAGCACAAACTAAATCCTCCATCAGGACCATGGAAAGACATCCTTCTCCGACGCCCTCATTGCCACTAATGGTATCATTTCACCAAAACTTGCGGGTAAGGTCCGTTACCTTGACTCACGGCCCGATGAGCAGATGCGTGGTATTACAATGGAGTCTTCTGCCATCTCATTATACTTTTCATATCTGCGAAGAAGTGCCCCGGATGCTGCCCCGGAGCAGCGCGAGCACCTTATCAATCTGATCGACTCACCAGGACATATCGATTTCAGCAGTGAAGTTTCTACCGCGTCTCGACTATGCGATGGTGCTGTTGTCCTGGTGGACGCCGTCGAGGGCGTGTGCAGTCAGACCGTGACTGTGTTACGGCAGACTTGGAACGAAAAGCTGAAGCCAATCCTTGTGGTGAACAAAATGGACAGGTTGATCACTGAATTGAAGATGACCCCTGCTGAAGCTTACACTCATTTGTCGAAACTATTGGAACAAGTGAATGCTGTCTTGGGTAGTTTCTTCCAGGGTGTACGCATGGAGGCGGATCTGCGATGGAGGGAGAGGATGGACGCGCGTGTCGCCGCTGCTGGATCGAAACACGAAGAGGGCGCCGAAGTAGACGGCGACTCCAAGCTGTCGAAACCAAAGGCAAAGGTGCAAGAAGACGAAGGTGGCATAATCACAAATGACGATGCAGATCAACTTGAAGAGGAGGACGACGAAAGTATCTACTTTGCACCCGAGAACAACAATGTCATCTTCGCAAGCGCCATTGATGGATGGGCCTTCACGCCGCGACAGTTTGCCGCACTCTATGAGAAGAAATTAGGTATCAAGCGATCAATTCTGGAAAAGGTTCTCTGGGGAGATTTCTACTTAGATCCCAAGACCAAGCGAATCTTGGGAAGCAAGCATTTGAAGGGACGACATCTCAAACCAATGTTTGTACAGCTTGTGCTGGAAAATATCTGGGCCGCATATAATGCCACAGTAGGCGGTGACCATGGAAAGGGCGATCCAGAAATGCTGGACAAAATCACGAAATCACTCAACGTCACCATCCCACCTCATATCAAACGGTCCAAGGATCCCCGATCCCTTCTCACGACTGTCTTCTCATCATGGCTCCCTCTCTCCACCGCTGTCTTGGTCTCGGTCATCGAGCAGCTGCCATCCCCGCCCGTAGCCCAAGCTGCTCGTGTCCCTGCTCTCATCGAATCATCGCCAGCCTCGTCACATATCGATGCAAAGGTCGTCTCCGCAATGACAGACTTCCGCAAGAGCAGAGAGGATCCGGTAGTCGCATACGTGAGCAAGATGGTTGCCGTGCCGGAAAGCGAATTACCCACGAACAAGCGGAAAGGTGGAATGCTCACAGCTGAAGAGGCTCGCGAGCTTGGAAGAAAGAAGCGAGCAGAGATTGCGAAAGCCCAGGCTCTGGCTAGCGGCGAGAACCCGGATGTGTCTTCCGTTACAGACGCATTGAGTGCTGTCGCTATTGGTGAAGATGATAATGAGGATGACGGTGCACAGGACCAAGCCAAAGAGGAGACTGACGACAACCCTGAACACTTGATCGGGTTTGCTAGGTTGTACTCAGGTACGTTGAACGTCGGCGACGAGATATATGTCCTGCCTCCCAAATTCTCGCCTGCGGATCCACATGCAGCACCCGAGCCGAAGAAGATCACTATTACAGCATTATACCTGCTCATGGGGAGAAGCTTGGAGGCTCTGACATCGGTTCCTGCTGGCTCCATTGTTGGTATTGGCGGTCTCGAGGGTGCCATCCTCAAATCAGGGACAATTTGCTCCCAACTAGAAGGCGCGCCTAATCTCTCTTCTACCGGTGCAATCAGCACAAACGCGCCTATTGTGAGAGTCGCTTTGGAGCCGGCTTGGCCAGGTGACCTTGACAAGATGATTCGGGGACTGAAGCTGCTCGAGCAAGCAGATGCTGCGGTCATTTACGAGCAATTGGAAAGTGGAGAACACGTAATTGTCACGGCCGGTGAGTTGCATCTCGAGCGTTGTCTGAAGGATCTGAGAGAGCGGTTTGCGAAATGTGATATACAGGCAGGAAAGGTCATTGTGCCATACCGAGAAGGTATCGTGAAAGCAGAAGAAATGAACCCACCTCGGGACGCTGCGCTCGGTAGAGGCAAGATCGAGGCCGTGACTACGAGCAAGCAAGTCACCGTAAGAATGGCCGTCAGACCATTGCCGGAAGCTGTCACTCAATTCTTGATCAAGAATGCCGGCGCTATCAAGAAGTTGTATTCGCAACGCAAAGCAGAAGAAGAACGACGTATCAGATCCCTGTCGGCGAACGGCGATGGCGACGAAGCAACGACAGAGAAAACTGGCGAAGGGGACAGAATCGAAGAAGCAGTAGACACAGAAAATGGAGCTGTCCTGTCCATGGACGATTATAAGAAGCAACTCACGGAAGCTTTTGCAGAAGCGAAGGCCGAAAAAGAGATTTGGCACGACGTAGTAGAGAAGATCGCGTCTTTCGGCCCACGACGAACAGGGCCCAACCTCCTCATCGACGCAACGTCCGAAAACATCTGCGGCAAATTCCTCCGCGAATCACACGAGCAAAGCGACAACAGCGAAAGCACAAACGACGCCCTGAACCTACGACCGCAAGACTTCTCGGACAAAATATCCTACGCCTTCCAGTTAGCCACGCACCAAGGCCCACTCTGCAACGAACCAATGCAAGGCGTGGCTGTCTTCCTCGAAGCAGTGACCATCAACGCGACCTCGACCGACGACGACGTCTCACGCTCCAATCTAGGCCGACTCACCGGCGAAGTGATCAAAGCAGTGCGCGACGGCATCCGCACCGCGTTTCTCGACTGGTCCCCACGCCTGCTGCTGGCGATGTACTCGTGCGAGATCCAAGCGTCGGCCGAAGTGCTGGGCCGGGTGTACGGGGTCATCACACGGCGGCGCGGGCGCATCATCTCCGAGTCGCTGCTGGAGCCGTCGCCGAACTTCACGATCGTGGCGCTGTTGCCGGTGGCCGAGTCGTTTGGGTTCGCGGACGATATCCGCAAGAGGACGTCGGGTGCTGCGTCGCCGCAGTTGATCTTTGAGGGCTTCGAGATGCTGGATGAGGACCCTTTCTGGGTGCCGTTTACGGAGGAGGAGTTGGAGGATTTGGGCGAGTTGGCTGATAGGGAGAACGTGGCGAAGAAGTATGTTGATGCTGTGAGGGAGAGGAAGGGGCTTTTTGTTAAGAAGAAGGTAGTTGAGCATGGTGAGAAACAGAAGACGCTGAAGAGGTAGACATGTAAGAGATGATCTGATTAGACTTTACTGATACATCTTAAAAACACTGGACGTGTCCATCAGCTGAGTGCGTCAAGGAAATCCGTTCGTACATGTAGACAGATTCCTAATCAGAATGCGCTTCTGCCCAACCCCTGTACCAGTCGAGACACTCTACGTTCGCAACAGAAGCAGAAGTCTTGACATTCAGCCCGCACAGAATCTGCTTGACCGCTCCTTCGACCCTAAAGCCATGTTAGCATCGACTTTAGCGTCCACAATAGACATCACTTACTTCTTGCCATTCACCGTGACCGGGATCTCAGGGGTCTCTTCGATAATGCCCGGCACATGCCTGGCACTCAACTCCTTCCTGACCACATCCTTGATCTTCTTGACCAGCGCATCGGAAAACTGCTTTCCCTCTCTCATCTTGACGAACAGCACAACCGTCTCATCGGAATCCATCTCTCTGCGTCGTCCAATACACAGCCCGTCCTCGGTCTCCTCGGCACAATACTCCAGCAACAGATTATAGATCTCAGCACTGCCGAACCGCACACCACCGGGCTTTAGAATGCCATCCGAGCGGCCGAGCATGTACAGCCCGCCAGTCGCAGGGTTGAAGCGGATGAAATCACCATGATGCCAGACGCCTTCGAACGCCTCGAAGTAGCTGGAGCGGTACTTGGACTCGCCGGTCGGGCCCCAGAAGCGCACTGGTTGGCACGGGAAGGGGCGCACGCAGACGAGGTCGCCTGCTTCGCCGGTGGAAGAGACGTCGGTGCCGGCGTAGTCCCAGGCGCGCACGGCCATGCCCAGACCCAGCACTTGGATCTCGCCGCAGTAGACTGGGGAGAGCGGTGATGGTGCGCCGAAGAGGGAGATTATATCTGTGCCACCGGTGATGGAGCCAAGGTTCACGGCGCCGAAGGCTGTGTAGACGTAGTTGAATGTGCTGGGGGCGAGAGGCGAGCCGGTGGAGTAGATTGCGCGCAGCGAGGGGGTGGGCATGTTGTGGGCGGATGGCATCAGCGACTTTTGTTCGAGAATCGAAAGGTATTTCGCCGAGGTGCCGAAGTGGGTGATGCCGAGTTCTGAAATCAGACGCGGCATGGCGAGGTCGTCCGGTGTGGATGTGCTGGCGTCTGTGGTCGAGGCGTAGCGGAACGGGGAGCCGTCGTAGAGGATCAGTGTTGCGCCTGAGGCGAGGCCTGAGACGAGCCAATGCCACATCATCCAGGTACAGGTCGTGAAGTAAAAGAGACGATCGGAGGGTCGAATATCGCACTGTAGAATGTGCTCTTTCTTGTGCTGAAGAAGGGTGCCGATTGCGCCGTGAACGATGCATTTGGGGGCCCCAGTTGTGCCGGAGGAGTAGAGGATGTAGACAGGGTGATCTGGATCCAGCTGCTTGAATTCGAGGTTTGCGTTTGAAGAAGAAGACGACGACTTGAATTGCTCGTATGTAACGACCTTGTCCTTCAGAGTCTGGTTGGATAGTTTCGTGTCGAAAGACGGGACGGTCTCAAAGATGACGACCTGACGAAGTGTCGGCAGGGACAATGCAATCTCCTCGACCTTGGGCAAGGTCGGATGTGTCTTCCCGTTGTATATGACCGCATTGTCACAAAGGAGCATTACTGGCTCGATCTGCTTCATACGGTCCAAGACCGCGGTGACACCTGTGTCCGGGCTGACAGCGGTCCAGATGGCCCCGAGTGAACTGGCTGCAAGCATGGCCACCAGTGCGTTCGTGTGGTTGGCGACGAAGCCAGCGACGCGGTCGCCGACCTGTACGTCGGCAGCGATCATACCAGCCTGACATTGTCGAACCCGCTCCCGTAATTGCTCCCAAGTGACTGTTTCCCGACTGATCTCGGTGGCGGCAATGACGGCTGGACTGGATGGATCGACTTGCTGAGTAGGGAATAGAAGGTTTTCGGCGAAGTTGAGCTTTGCACTTTGGAACCACGACGGTCTCGGAAACATGACATTCTCGTCTGACATCACCTAAATGCTCACGTGAGTAAGGGTTCGGATGAAGTAAAGCGGCGGTTATCACCTTTTGGTATGGTTGTGATGCTCGTACACCAACATACTGCCATACTGCGGCCCAAAAGTCGGGTATCTGCTTGATGCTCCATTGGTATAGATCATCGTATGTTTCGAGATGCAATCTATGTTCCTTGTCCACTTTTTGGATAAATTCCCACATCTGTGAGCTTTTTGGATCTGGGTGCCTCCATAATTCTTGACCAGGCTGCACCTCTTTCGAAGCATCACCATGATTATGAGTTTCTGCAGCCATGATGGATGGATTCCTTTAATCTAGTACTTGCTCTACAACAGAATATCTAGGCCCGTCTCCTCCCCAACATCAACCGACGTCGGATGCTGTGGGGGAAGCCTCGGGCATCGGGACCACTCGCAAACCAACAGCATAAACATGATTGCAAAAGGCTTGACCGTACGGACTTCAAAAGCTGCGATTGTGCGCCGCATATATGCTCTATCTCAAAGCAGATGGTCTATATGATATGAAGGGCTGTCGACCGCCCGACAAAGGAAACTCAGCCACGCAGGTATGGTTCCGAGCAGGTGTCATATAGTACAGTTTTGTATCAATTACCAGTGAGAAGCGGTATATACGTGCCTCTCGTCAAGAACTCACTTGATACCTGCTGCCTTACCTTGACCGAGTAACATAGTCTGTACACATGGCTCTCAGTCTTCTCACCGCGTGTCTTGCACAGCTCGTTTCCTGGATCGGCATAATCCTCTCTTATCTTTCTCCGCTGACTTGAACTGAATGGTCTCGTATATTCCGTGGACCCGTGGAACCGTGGTACGTGTAAAGCACAGCACAATCTGTAATAATATCAAGTAACGAAGTCGGGTAACTGTTTGTTCGAAGATGTTTTTCCAGTCATGTTCCAGAGTTTCTCTTATCTTGAATCCCCGGTCGATGATTTGATGGCTGCCTATTGAAGCAATTATACTGTCTTGGCAGTGTGTGAACGCGCCTTCTCCTGTTGATCAAAAAGTTGGCAGACGGCACATGATCTGGTCCTTCGCGTTTACCATGGAGCAATTGCGGGGTGCGTCGGGCAGTCGCACCTTCCAAAAGTTCCATGCTTTGTGTGATACAAGTAGCTCTGCTTGGCATCAATTAATATTGGTAATGGTAAGTGACCAGTTCCACATTTGTTGTTATCCTCTACACTGAGCACGCGACCAGATCACATCCAACAACATCCTGCATCTCCTGTCAGCTAACAACACTGGGAAACAGTGTGTGAGCAAAAAAGCACGTCACATGCTGCTGACAGTCGGCCGCGGACTGAATGATTGTCCCGGTACTAATCGAGCGCCGTTTGATCGTTGATCACATCTAAACAAATCAGAAGGCGCAATCACGGTTTAGACAACGGATGTGGCTGCGACCGCCGTGCCCGATCTCGCGGGTCCACGTCGCGAACTGCGGAAAGCTTCCTCCGGTTTGCCTAATCAGGCAGGCACATCCAGGCAGACGCGATTGCAATCAATCTCGAGTCTGACGTGCAGTTTACGTACATGATCGAATTTCATGCAGTCACATCGTGCAGGTATCTGATATTTTCGAGAGCGGTCGCGTGCAGGACGAGGAGGCGCAAAATTATGAATTGGAGGAGGACCTTTGCCGATGCTCCAGGCCGACCCAATACCGAGAAAATTTGCTTCTTAAGTATCACCGAAGAAACGCAGTCGCAAAACGTAACAAGAATCAAAATAAAACTCGCAAACCGTGCGTCAAGCTGCTTCTCGAAGCCGGCCGACTCGCCGTTACCCACGCTGGGTGGGCCGCAAGAGTGGGATTCACTGGGGAAATGCGATCAAATGTGATCAGACAATCACAAATGCGCCGGCCCGCACGCGTTTCTCTGGTGCGTTTCCGCGAAATGAACCAGGTGGCTTGGCCCTTTCTTTCAACCGGACCGCCGTGACCGCCGTCACGATCACGCTGGGCAGGCGGGCGACACTCGACCGATGTAACGATACGTCCTTATCAGTGACTCGCCGGCATTGGAAGGCCGATCACGATTCTACAAGCGTAGGCCTCAGGGTTATCACAACAGCGCGATTGACTGTCCCGAGGTTGGTCTCATCTGTTCGTACTCATCTTCGACACATCTCCCTCTTCTTCATACCACCTCTTGCATTCCATATTGCCCGGACATCACTTCTTGTCACACGAGACAAGTCGCGCGACACCAAACGGCCAACTCTGTTCCTGGACCCTCAGATCCGTATTCCCGCCGCCGCGAACTGGACTCGGACATGCGCTAAATCGTCAGTGCCAGATCCGCAGTCTCTAATTACGTACGAACTCGCATGGGCCCTTTCTACCATTGTATTAGCCCTGCCACTCGTTGCCATTCGTCGTCGCAACTGTATCCGCAACGCGAATCGACCGACTTCGCTCTGGTCGTCTTGGCCGAGGCCAGCCAGACAGATCATACCTGAACTCGCTATCAAATTTGCTGATCGATCGTCTCCACCATGCTGGTCCCTTCTTCTTTCAAATACACGCGACGGTCTTCGCAAGATCAATCCGAAAGACAACTCTCACAGTCAGATCGGTATGCCAAGATGAGAAGAAACACTGTCGAACGAGCAGATATGCACTACATGGAATGTTCACGCGACTTGATCCAACAAGCTGATGTCTCCGTCTGCGACCTGTCGTCGACTTTGCCGACCAAACCCGTCTCTATCCCGTCGAGAAACACCTCACGTGTCCGTAGACCCATAGAGTCCGACAGCCATCGCCAAAGGTCCTCGTCTCAGCGCTCGCGGAACTCGACGGTCTCCAAGACCCAACACCAAAAAGATGCATTGCCTCCTTCGGTCGCCGCCTTATTGGCCATGACAGCCATTCCTCCACCCAGGAAAACAAGGACGAGATCCAGACCAAAAGAGAGCCTACCCAAGATATCAATTGATGAGTTGGTTCAAGAATGGAAGCAAGAGGCTGCAGTGAAGTCCTCTGTAGGAAGCCACAAGAGCATGGAGATATTACTCGAGGACATTTCCCTCGATGATAACATCAGCCTCGATCAGGAATCAATCAATTACGAGTCTTTCAGCACCACAAGATCCGAGTCATCCGACTCTCTTCCTTCTCTCGATCTGGATGAACAGTCTTTGGTGTCATCGAGCGCGCCGCCGACCCCTAGCAATGTTCGCAGCTCTCGAGCAAGCAGCATTGGTATGAACAAGAGGACGAAAGTCCGTGCGTCGTTACCGGCCCAAGACACATCCTTCGATCATCCTTTGGATCCAGATCTTGCCGTTGATCCGGACGTGGACTCCATTTCGTCTCTCGCTGCTGGTCAGCCAGAGACTCCCCGTCAAAAGGCCTCTTTCAGGTCCAACATCACCCTTTCCCTTCAAGCCCTCAAATCTCGGGCCCTCTCTTCTCTCGCCCAACTCCACATCAACTCCTCCGGCCCGGAATCCGACACAGCCATCCAACCATATGCCTTTTCCGATGCCACCCTCTGGCAAAACCCCTTCATGTTCCCACGCATCGGGCCCGAGATCCGCCCACAACCCTTCACCGGCACGCCCTCCAAATCAGAGCGCCGCTACTTTAATCCCACTCCTCTTAATTTCGACGAGCAACAAGGCCACTTCCGCCAAGCTCTGCATGCCCCTCTCAACCTCGAGGGTGACGATAACGAATACCTGACCATGATCCAAATGAAAACCTACAGCCGCGCCGGCCAGGCGCCCAAGGCCCGCAAGTCGTCGCGCACCGGTGGCGGCCCGGATCCCAAATCTGAAGCCGGGCGCGCTCTGGCCTCGGGCGGTGGTCCACCGTCGCGCCAGCGCGAGCCTCGCGAAAACAGCGATTTCCTGCGCGTCGTTGTTCTCGAGATGAACATGCGTCGCGGCGGCAAGCTGGAAGAGACCATGCCCGGCCGCGCGCGGATCTGGCTCCCGCCTCGCCAAAGGACGAGTGTCGTGGTGGAGCGAACGGCGTGTGCGCAGGGAAAGTCCTGCACTTGCCGCGCTCAAGACGCCAATGTGCCTGCGCGCTGGAGAAGTGTCGTGGTGGATGAGAACTAGATAATGATTTGATGAAAACATATTACGGATCTGAACAATTGTTTTTGGATTGAGTACTCATGCAGATAGCTATACATATAGTCGATAGACTTCTGCAGTGAACGAAAATGGACATGAAAACAAAGCAGTCTTGAACAGTTGCGTGACTTGCACTCCTATTGAGCCGTCGTGAATCGCTCACGAAGACGATACTGTATCTGATAGTCGTCACGTCAGTATCTTCCAAGGATTACACGAAAACATCGAGCACGGTGAGCATCAGGAGGCATAGACTCATGAATCCAGAAATCAGTCCATAGCAGCAAACGAAACGCTAAGATATATACACTCTCCTTCTCCCCTTATTACCCTAATCGCCGAGCACACTCTCGACCTCAGCATCGACCTCATTATCAGCACCTTCCGCCTGCTCGCCCTCCTCCTCATCCTCAAGCGGCACCTCCTCTTCGTCCTCCTCATCCTCATCCTCATCATCAGAGACAACCTCACGACTCTTCGCGGAGCCCTTGTTCACCGGCGCCGGCGCCGGCGCTTTCGCCTTCTGAGTCCGCGCAGGCTTCTTCTTGCCCTTCTCGACATCCAGGAACCCGACGACGGCGCGGTAATTGCCGCCCAGCCGCGTCTTATTGCGCTCGAGACGCCGCCGCACCGTGTCGGCTTCCATCATGCCTGCTGTCGTGGCCAGCACGATCTTGGCGGCGAGGTCGCAGAGCGCTTTTTCCGCGACTAGTTGCTGCTCGAGTTTTCGCGCTGCTGAGCCAGAGGCGTTCTCGTCGGACGAGGATAGAGAGGCCCCGTCTGAGTCTTCGTCTTCGCTGTCGTCGCCGATCGGGTCCGCGTGGATCGCGTCTTCGTCTTCGGCTGCGGCTGCGGCGCGCGAGGTTGATGTCTTGGCTTTTTCGATCGTGCGGTTCGTGCGTCGGGCGAATGTCTCCTCTGCGGCGGAGAGTACGGCTAGGACGTGTTTTTGGACGCTCGAGTCCATTTCTAGTGCTAGCGCTAAGTGGTCTTCGTTGCCGTTGTCTGAGGTGGGGATTTGTCGCAGGATTGCTGTGGAGGCGTAGATGTCGAGCATTAGACCTGTTAGGGTTGTGCAGAGGGGGTCGTGGGCGTTGCGGGTGGAGAGGACTGAGACGACGGCGTTGATAAAACCATCGCGATATGTCGCGAGGGAGGTCAGAAGGGCATCGGGAACAGATGCAGGAGTAGTTGTGAGGGCTGTCTTGAGGTTTGATAACGACCAGAGGAGGTAGAACGATGTGGTGCGTGCTGCATGATGGCAAATAGTATCGTAGGCTTGCGCTTCGGATGCGTCTTCGCTGGAGTTGCTCGAGGGCGACCCGACTTGTATTAATTCGATGAGAGATTCGATAGGTGGTTTCGGCGTCGACGTCGCTTTCGACTTGCGACCTGATGCTGTGGGTGTAGATATCCTTTCAAGGTGCTCGACGGGATTCTGGATGGGCGCCAGACTTTCGAGACGAAGGACAGTCTTGCTCAAACCGTCCAGGATCTGTGTTCGCAGGCCACCACGGACTGTCAGATTCTGGTCGGTGGTGAGCGCAGTGAAGGTCGATACTGTCTCTTCCCATAATTCGTCAATCTTTTCACCTGTGACGTCTCCAAGATCCTCGTAGTCTTTGGCTCTGAGCAGAGCACGACTTGCTTCTGTGAGAACTTCTTCGTTGCCATGCGACAAGAACCGCCTGTTGATGTCGTCTAGCAACGTGGTATATGTCGAAGCGTCCTGATGAAAGTCTTCAAAAGCTTCCAAATTGACAATCCGATCTAATCGGAGCACGGCAGATGCAGTTTGAGGGGCTCCTCCGAATCGCTTGAGAAGGCGAGGGACTAAGTTTGCCAGCTGGCGAGCTGTGGACTCCTGCTTCCCAGCCAACTCTTCCCGCTCTTTCCGGCTCTTCTTGCCTTTTCTTTCTGATGCTGATTGTACCAGGTCTTGAATCTGTGATTTCAACGACGCATTTAGAACCTCCAGCAGAATGATCTCTTCTTTTTCTGATAGCACGATCATCTTCTTGAGTTCGGACTCGATGCCTTGAGCAACACCGTTCTGTCCACCGTCGGAAGTGTCATATAGCAGGTATGCTGCAAGCGCTTCCCAATCCTGGATGATATCAAGTTCGTGGTAAAGTGACGTGGCCGCGATGATGAACCGCGACTCGATAAGTCCTGTAGGTATCCTGTGACTCTCGCGCACACGATGCTCGTCCACTTCGTCCGACTCCGAGTCGAACGTGTCGTAAGAGTCCAGCATTTCGGCAAGCGCTTTGAGCTTCAGCCATTGCTTTCCTGGTCTTTCGGAAATATCATCGGGTAGTTCTTCGTCAACCGCTTCGAGTCCTCCCAAGTCGTCAATCTTTGATTCATAAGAGTCATTTACTGATTCGGTGAAGAAGTTGACCACGGCCTTTCGCACCCGGGGCTCAGCATCGAAGATGAGTCGACCCACAGCATCAATATCATCAGGTTCCAAAAAGCCAGCTTCTCGGAGTTTGTCCAGTAATTCAACAGCAGCAGCTCTTACGTTGGGTTCGTGATCCTGAACTGCCATCTCGACCATTCTCGGTCTGAATCGTTCCGTAAACGCCTTCAAGCCAGCTATGTTGTCCTTGTCTTCGTAGAACCTGCTCAGCTGCTTTACAACCTCCAGTCTGGCCGGCGCATGTGTGTCTGACAGGATCCAGCCAAGGTATCTAAGGTGTGAGGCGTCGAAGAAGTGATCGGGGTATGCAATGATCCAGTCGCCGAGCGCCTGCGCACAATCCACTCTGATTCTGGGATCGACGTCTCTGTATCTGTGCATGAACAAAACGTCGAACCAATCTTTGAGAATGGTGTCTAGCAAAGCCCGTTTCTCCTGAGTTTTTTGCGCTTCGTCCTTCAGCTCACTGACTCTAGCCTTGTTCACTCGCTTGTTCTTTCTCTCGCTTTCGCTTTGACGGAGTGCTTTTGCGGAAGCCGTCGTCAATTCTGCTGCGACTTCGCAGAAGGCTGTCACAAATGCCAGCGCTGTGACGGTTGCTGTGTGTCGGAATGGACGATTACTCGCTGCAGACATGGGCATGATCCAGTGTTGTATGTTCTCGACCAATTCGACGTGGGTCAGGAGTATGCCAGAAGCCTCGAGTCCTTTGACCAGGGCATTGAAGAAGCCAACAACTGAAGCTTTAAAGGCCGCGGTGCCCTTACTCTTGGAGATAATTGGGTATTCGCTGATGTTTTGCTGCAGGATGATCAGTATCTAATCATATGATTGGCGCCGTATCACTTACCGCCTGAAACTCTTCCTGTAGATCTGCGAGCTTCGCTGTTACTCCATCCACATCTTCGATGTCATGCTTCGTAACCTTCAAATCGCAGCCAGAGCACTTGAGCACAAAGTTTATGAGGTCTGCGACGGCTTCCGACTCTCCATCATGGAAGTGTCGGATCCATTCTGTGACAACATCTTCCAGAGCGTGATTACGAGCAAACACCTCGGTGTAGAGCCCTCCAGCTTCTTCCGCGTCTGCGGTGTCGGGCGCTTGCGCCTTCTTCTTCCTTGGCCGCGCTTTGGTAGTGGTACCTCGAATGGGCAGATGCGCGACGGTGCCATTGGTCTTGGGCTTTTTCGCGGCGGGCCTCTTGGGCACATTCTTCGGCCTTCGCGCTTTTGTGGCTCTCACTTCCTCCTCAGCAGGCTCAGCTTCTTCTACGTCCTCCTCTTCAGATTCATCCTCTGCGTCTTCATCATCTTCGACCTCTTCGTTGGCAGTGGCGCGTTTGCGCTTCGAGGTCGCACTTGCTTCCGGGGCGAGAAAGTCGGGTTTCTTGACGACGCGTCCGGATCTTCTTCTATTGTTCGAGTCGCCTTCCGTGGATGCTGTAGGAGATGACAATGGCGAAGACATGTTTCTTAAGAGTACTCCGGGCATGGACCCCGCGTAGTCGGTAGTGCTGGTCAAGTCAAATCGCGTATGACGCGACTTGTAGAGACGTGACGTTGAGTGAATGCTGCTTTGGTAAGCGAGCCAGATGTTGCTTACGCCGAATAGGACCACAAATCAATACGCGCGCGAACGCAAAAGAAATAGAATGAAATGGCGAATACAGCAAGGTCCGATGTGGTGGTTGTGCAAATGGGACGCGTTTAGTGATCCCGCGTGGTGCGGAGGTTGCCTGCCCCATCGGCTCTTGGCACGGACATGTCTACTCTCCCCTCCATCACGCGATGATCGATGTTTGGATTGCGCTCTTGTGCCAGAACCATGTGATTTCTATGTCGCTGGTCCGTCAAATTTAGGCCATTCATTTGGTGCTATACAGAAAGGTACCGAACGCCGCGTTGGTATTGTCATGATCATCGTTATTACTTCACCCTCCAGGCCACCTTGCCCATTTTCTATACCGATACCTCCTCGACTTGACCAGGATTGCCGAATCTCGAGTGGTCGACTTGGACTCGTTTTCGGAACAGCGACAAGTCTTGCATCAGACTGTCGACTTCCTCTTGCCAAGTGTCTGGTTCGCCATCATCACTGGAATAGTCTCCGCTCTCGTAACCTTCCTCCTCATCGTCTGTCGCTTGGTAATTCTCTTTTTCGTCGACGATCGAAGGGATAATGATTGGGTTCTTGAGCTCACCCAGAGCTAGGGCAAGATGTCTTCTCAAGCTTTCGACCTCGGTCAAAAGGCTCTCGTTCTGCGGCCTTAGCTCTTCCAACTCTTGCGTCAAGGCTCGAATCTTGACATCGCTAACAGCCTTGGACTCTTCCATTGCACGCTGCATTTTGAAGACTTGACGCTGGTAGTCTTCCAGCTCTTGACCGGCCTTGTCCGCCTCGTCCCTCTTCCGTGCTGCAGCAGCGTTCATATGCAGCTGGAGATTCTGGATAGTCTCCTGCATCTCAAGAATCTTGGCATCACGCTCAGCAGCAGATACAGCATCTTGGTTGACGTGGGCGCGTGTCCTGATTTGTTTGGCTTGATCGGCATAGCGCAGAGTCGAGAGCGTCTCTTCGTAATCCGCAGGACTAATGCAGGCTACCATGGCGGTCTTGGAGTTGCCGCCTAGACTGTCCCTGAGAAGCCAGGTCAAGACAGAGTCTCTGTAAGGCACAACATCCGCGCGACGTTTTGTCTGGTTTTGCAGGCCTCTTGACATAGCCCTTTGTCGTTTGGGATCAGCAAGCGCAGCAATGACGCGACCCAAAGTGGTGAGTGATTGATTGATGTTGCTACCTTCACGCAAACGCGCACCTGTGGCTTCGGTTCGATTCGCTCTTTCCGATCCGGCCAAGTCGACAAGTCGCATGCGAGCTGTCCTCTCGATGGTGCTGTCCGAAGTAATGTCGTGCTGGATCTGTCTGAGGGTGAGGGTAAAGACTGCGTGAGAGCGAGAAGAGGTATCGTTCATCTTGGTCGAGGCAACAGTCCTGTTCTGATCACCCGTGTTCATCAGACGTATAACATCATCATAGCTCTTCACTGGACTGTCGGTCAGGTTCTGCACGTAGACACCGTCGGCCTTGCTTTCGCGAATCTTGAGATAGGTAGGTGGTGTGGTCCGAGGAATGAGAAGATCCCGTACGTGTTCGTTATAGACCTCAAAATAGGAAACGTGAACATTGTATGTTATACTTGTGTTCTGTTCCTCGTTTATGCGTTGGAAGAGCCCTTCACACGTTCGAGGTATCAGTCCTGGATGCTCCGGTGTGCCCATCATGGTGTACGATTTTCCTGATCCAGTCTGACCGTAGGCAAAGATACAGGTGTGGTATCCCTCAAAATTGTGGTCAAGGAACTCTTCTCCGAAAGAAGCATAGACGTCTTGCTGATGTGAGAAATGAGGCGATGATTCGTCATGCGACCAGAAGGACTTGTCGAAGGTGAAGCTCCTCTCTTCGTATGTTTTGCGATTTGATTTTGCATCTTCTGCGCTCGGAGGATGTAAGATGGTCGATTGATTGCGTGGATCCATTTCGACCAGACATTTGGCATCGCGGTCCAGTTCTGCATTGCATCAGTATATGGTCTTCCATGCCATTGCATGTCGAGTAGGACCAACCTCTTTGGAGAAACTTCCGAACACGAACGACGACCTTGACATTGCCTCCATCGGGAGTGCCAGGCCTACCGACGTCCATCATGGAAACCACCGATTCTCGAGCTCGGAGGGAGGGTGACGAAGCGGTACTGGTATAATTATAAGAGTCGGGCGTTGCGAGAGCGCGGTAACCAAGATTGTCTACCAACGCCATCTCCTCGAGGAGTGAAATTACGTCGGAGATGGACTGTTGAGAACGGAGACGAAGGAAGGTGTACATAGGCTCATCCTCGAAGCAATAACGATCGTCAATGCGCTGCAATTACCGCTATATTTAGTTTGCCAGTGGATGCTGCAGCGCGGGTTCACAGCCCGGTGGTGCTTTGTGGGCGCCAAACCCCAAACAACAGCGTCATCCCACCGTTGCGCCAGCAACTGCCACTTTTTTGTCCGACTCCATCTGCATGCACTGTTAGTATTCACGACCATACCGAAAATTCTGTATCACGGTCTAACAGACCCGCACGACTTGCATATGAGAGGGTCTCGAGCTGTCTGCGAATAGTCAGCTCAGAGTTATGTCTGTCACCGTGCCGGGCGCGTTTCGCGTACTGCTTGATCATCTCTCTGCCCACGACCGCGCATCGGCATTGAGAGATATCGCAAGTGGTCTGATGGATGCTGGCGATTATGCAGCAGCGGAAAACTTGGCTGGTATTCTCCAGAGCTACCCAGACCCGGATGCGACTGAGTTACTCCAGAGGTTTCTGCTTGATAGCATTGCCTTGGGCCATGCGAAGGCTGCCGCTCTCGTCTGTCGCAATTCGCCGAGTATACTAGACGTGCTGATGCAGAGGGCTTCGACCAGTCTGGATGCGGCAACTGCTTCTCTTCGTCGTGCTGATGATTCTTTTATCACTGACGAATGTTTAGACCCCGAGTATACCGAATCAAGCAGCGATGAGTTCTCAGGCATAGTTCAGGTTAATCTCGGATTTCTTCTGCACGTCTTTCAACTCTCGTCTGACAAAAGACCGCTCGGTATCGACCAGAACATCGCTCGGTCGATCATGCCCTATTTGCTTGTAAAGGAGGAGTCTTCTTTCAGCATCGCTCGGCAAGCCATATTCGCTTTGATGGGGGCCATCCAGAGGCGGGCAGTTATCGTCGAAGACATCGCCACAGGACCCTCGTTTCGCCAGGAGATCTGGTCGTCTTGCATCGGATCGATATTCGAATTGACAGACGAGAACCCTCACTATTCAACCGCTCTTCAGATGTGGTTGAGATGGTTAAACCTCCCACTGGACCCGGATCTCTGCTACAAAACATTCAACAACGACGGATATTGGCAAATTCTGTTATATGGTCTTTTTGCCGAACATGACTTTGAATCAATTAAGGCCTGTCTGCACATCACTCGAATGTCATTGGCCATTGCTGTGGAACAAGATATTGAAGTGCAATGCTCACATGTAAAGCTTGTAGGGACAAAAGCAGCAAAGTGTAGGTCTAACGTGATAAAATAAGTCTCTTTGTTTCCGATTTTTGTCTGTCATGTCTCACGATATATCTCGATCATGCACTAATCGCAAGCTAGTGAGAACTCAGCTAGCATACGAACGATTCCTAACTATTTACGAAACCATGGTTGTTGGTCGGTATATCAACCAGATCCGTGAATGCGAGCGGGACCTGGACCATCTCGCTTCGCCTGGCTCGTTGGTCGAAAGTTCCTGGCTCTTTGCTTTGCTCATGGCCGCTCTATCATCCAAGATGCAAGACAGTATTCAGAAATTTGCTGGTCACTGGCTCATGCGATCCAATATGCAGATCTCGACGCAGCACCAAACTCTTTTCAGGCTACTGCTCGATGGTTACTTCCTTCCCTGGGCCACAAAGGGACCGCTATACACCAATAGCGTAGCTGGATCGATGGGCAATATGTATTGCGAGCACGGCGATCTACTTGCGTCCTACATCGAAAGGACATTAAAGACCTATACCTCGAATCAGACGCTAAAGCAATATGTTCTCGGTGCTCTGGTGGACTATCTCTACAGGCATCGCACCAACATCATGGCGCACGCTGTCGTCTACGTTCTGCATGGAATAACACAAGGTTTTCAGCCCAACCATGACTCTTCTTTGAGCGAGGCTGATGTCTATTACCTACAAACTCTGGCTGCAGAACCGGGATATTCAGAAGTGATTCGAGATATGGTGTTGCTCCAAACAATGGATATCTGCAGACGATCGTCTGCCTGTTCTGCAGATTATACATGTGGATACATCAACACTGGAGTCATGCGTTCCAGGTTCTCAACCATGCAAAGCAGACTCGACCAGCTTAGGATGTCTTCTCATCTTCCCCTGGAGAATGGCCATGATCAAACTGAGCACTGGCCAACTTTGGACGCATTTGTTGCTGATTTGGACAGCACAAGGTGCGCTTGCTTACAAGGCGCAGGTCTACTCGCTTCCTGCAATCGACTACCGAGCCTACTCAGAGATGGTATCGACGCCAGTCCAGAGATCGTCCTCAAGGTACTAGATGCGATTTGGACGGAGACAGAGATACAAGACTATCAAAAGGCGCCCCTTCAACTTCTTCCGAGTATTATTTGGAGCCCAGCGGTTGTTACAGCGGCTCTATCAAATGATATCTTGAGACACTTTCAGTCTTCAGTCTTCCAGCAATACCAACAACTGATTCAAGGCCGCATATATCTTTGGACACCCGTGATGCGGTCACTGCGTGATGCTCTTATATCAGAGCCGAGACTGGCCGAGTCAATGGATCTTATCGAGTTTGTGGTCAGCACGGCCAACAAACCGCCAGCTGCCAAGTTGGAATTCCAGCTCGATGCCGCTGCACTCAAGGTCCTGGCAGGGACGTACACCGAACACAGCGGACTTTCATACAGACACTACTACGGTGAGCATGCCACCGTCGGTTACGCAGCATTCTTCGACATAATCAGGCATACAGATGACTTGAATCCTGGACTCACCGACCAACTCTACGAGTGTTTCTTGAAGCCATGGAGGACACAGAAGCTGCCCCCACCGGTTGTGAACAAGTGGAAGACTACCGAACAACTGCAAATCATGCTCTTGCTTCTTGAGCAGCGACTAGCCCGAAACAACGCTGAATGTGCTGCACAGGATTTGGAGATCATGTTGCGCCTTCTGTCTGTCGAGCCTTTACCACGTTTCCGCTTCTTGCTCGAATGGATGATTTCCAGAATCGTACTTCGCTATCCAGACCTCCGTGAAGGTGTAGTCAAGGGTATATTCACAAAGGACCATCACTCAAATCCGAAATATCTTGCTTCGCTTACCAAGCTGGCGGCCACGTTCGCGTGCTTCGATACAAGTGAAGAAGAGTTTGGTATCAAGGTTGGCTCTGGTATGGTCGCACTAGCAGCGAGTGCAAAGAGCATCAATCGACATGAGGCTCAGTGGCAATTCCCAATACTATGGGATCACGCAGAGGCAAGTGGTTGGAAGACCTTCACTGGAAACTCTGGCTTCCGACAACTCGTGGAGTTCATCAAGTCGCTCGACGTATACCACGAGGCACCGCTCGAGAGACGATTGGAAAGACTGGATCCCGTCAATGACTTCAACCTGACGAGCCTTCTGTCTGGAAGCTATCTATACCTCGAGCCTCCAGGGGTAGTAAGAGTTGAGCGGGAGGATCTGAAGAGACTAGAAGCCGGTGATCTGAGCTCCTCATGGACGAAAGAGGCCATTATACCAGTCGGCGAAGAATTGGGTCCACTGCCCACGAGGTCGCCTTTACCGGCAGCAGCAAAAAAGACAGCACAATCCGAAGGTCTAGGCGCTCTGCAGACGAAAGGTACAGCCTACCTCGCAAGCACAAAAGATGAAGACGACGACTCTCGACCATCCGACCTCATCGTCGTTGGTTCGCTCGTCGACAGCGCCTACAACCTCGGTGGTCTGTCTCGTGTTTCCGAGATATTTGGCGCCGCAGCCCTCTACATCTCCAACCCGACGATCACTCTGAGCCACAAAGACTTCATCTCAGTAGCCGTGGCGTCTCAGAACCACATTCCGATCAAAGCACTTCCGCCCGCAGACCTACCGGCCTGGCTGACGGAGAAGAAGAACGAAGGCTACTGCATCGTCGGCATCGAGCAGACTGATAGAAGCAAGATACTAGGTGCCGAGGGAACTACGTTGCCTGAGAAGACGATTCTGATTCTTGGAGCTGAGAAGGAGGGTATGCCTCCGCATATCATGGGTGAGTGTGATGTGCTTGTTGAGATACCGCAGAAGGGTAAAACGAGGAGTATGAACGTGCAGACTGCCGCTTCGACGGTATTGTTCGAATACTCTAGGCAGCATCGGAAGGCTTGATGTGGCAATGTATAGAATCTGGACATTTACGCGTTGGACATTTATCTTCTGCGTGCTTGTGCCACAGTGCCGACTCCATATGTGTGTAATCCCTCGCAGTATCCACGAGTGTTGTCCCTGTCACATCGAACCAGGGATCACAGAAACATGATGAGCTACCGGGCGGACATCTTTCTGATGGGGGCCGCTTGATTGTACGTACACGATGCTATGATACCGCTTGTCACAGTACAAGTCGTCAGTACTTGTATCTGTCAAGTCGTCAAGCTTCTGATAAGCGGGATACGGTATCATGCGCCATCAACACGAAGTATTCATGTACAGTTATGTCATCAACACCACATTCATAATTGATATCAACAATCAAAGGACGATCAACAATGTCCAGATACATGCACAGATACAGACAAGACAATGTTACAAATATCGTACCGCGCGAGGAGATGTCGCATGCAATCGAGCCGATAGAAGCATTCCGAGTTCGGCGATAACTTAAGTCTCCTTGTCCGACCCCAACAATTGCAATCGTATCGCATCGTCCTGCCCGGAAGAGATAAGCGCTATCTGTTAGCCTTTCTATCGCAAACTCACGCCATCGTGCATATCAAAAAGATACAGATACAGATACTCCTGGACCGATACCAGATATCGCGGCAGACGAGAATAATCTCCTCGCAAAGTCGCGCTGTCCTCAAACATTGCATAACAATCCTGGAATACATCGCCGCCACTGCGTCTGGCGATCCCGACTGGTCAATCGCAACTTCGATCACCAGCACAAATAGATTATCAGACAGTAAAACTTCACTATGGCAACACCATCGGCGCTGGAAACAGGCAAACCGGCCTCAAACGCCTCCTCGCACCCCGAAAAACCAGATCCCCAACCCAGCGCGCTCTTCAGCAAAGACTGGACACTCGGTCCAATAGTCAGCACCCACGGCGAACTAATCCTGCTCTCGCACTGCCTCGCCACCGGCCTCGTCGACGCGGCAAGTTTCAGCAACTGGGGCGTCTTCTGCGGCATGCAGACGGGCAACACCGTGATCCTGGGCCTCTCGACCGCAACCGTACCGACGAATCCGCACGCCTGGCTGACGACGCTGGTCTCCATCGCCTCCTTCCTAGCGGGGGCCTTCTTCACCTTCCGCCTGACATGGGCGCTCCCGGGCGGCGGGGCCCCGACGAGCAGCAGGCTGTACTTCGCCTCGATACTGGCGCTGCAGGCGGTGCTGATTCTGATCTCCGCGGCGCTGATACAGGCGGACGTCGTGCCGCATAACGCGGCGGGGGTGACGACGGCGGCGAACACGACGCGCATCATCGACAATGTGCGCATCGTGTGTCTGCTGCCGCCGCTGGCGTTTCAGTCTGGTATGCAGATTGCTGTCAGCAGGTTGTTGGGGTTTAATGAGTTGCCGGTTAATGTGCTTACGAGTACGTATGCTGATCTCATGGGTGATAAGAAGTTGTTTCACGTCAGGAATGTTAAGAGGGATCGCAGGGTGGCGGCCGTTGTCTTGTTGCTTGGTGGTGCCATTAGTGCGGGCTGGATGATGAGGAGTCCGGCGGGCATGGGCGGTGTGTTGTTTTTGGCTGGTGGTATCAAGGCCATTACGGCTGTGGGTGCGTTTTTGGGTATGAAGAGGGACATGAAGGTGTAATGGCTGATGTGTGTGGTATGGTGCTTCCTCATCAGGAGCGAGAGATACTTTTGGTAAATCCGATCACGAGTCGATGACCTTGATAGATCATGGAACCCCATGGATGTGGTAGATATACAGATATACAGTATAGATCACAGCGCCGAGACAGCAACACTGCTTAATACAAAAGAAGTGAAACATCACACCATGATTTCGATCACGTTTGGACATGAAAAGTCTCAGATATTTTGAATTCGGAGCTGAGCTCTCTACTCGAAACTAAGATAGTCATAGACTACATAAAACTTTCAGGAATGATGTCCACTCCGTCGTATGACGAGGGCCATGACCTCTCAACGCCCCGTCATGCATGCTAAGAACGCTGCAAAAAGATCCAGCCATGACCTCTAGAAAGGCAGACATAACCATGACAAATCCATAACAGGATCCTGAATGCCGACTGATGTAAACCGTAATAAACCATGGGTATCGTAAGAAAAGTGATGAATCGTAACACCGAATAAATGCAATCAGTTGTGATATTGGCCATGAGCTGGTACGGGCATGAGCGAGTGGAAGCCGGGGAGTTGCTGAGGAGATTGGTTGTGGTTGTTGAAGAAGCCCGACCATTGATCAAAGGGTGTCGGGGCCTTGTGTTGAGACCCATCCAGCCATTGGTTCTGGCTGACGTACGGTAGACGACCTTGCTGTCTCTCTTCAACCGGCCGTCCAAGTGGTTGATAGTGCATACGATCGAAGCCTACATGCTCCGGTTGCTGCATAGCACGAGCTGGTGGCGGAACGAGCAGCGTGTTGACACCCCTGACTGGCTTGTACGGACTGTTTCTCTGGTGGAGGAAGAAGGATGGAGATGGATGAGCTGAGGCGGTATATCCTGGAGTCTGCAGACTGCTCGTCACTGGCAGATGAGTCGTGTTTGTAGGTGAGACACTGTTCGACGACAGATAAGGACTTTGGTGACTCGGTAGTCGACCTGAATGCGATTGTGCGTGTTCGGCGTGCAACGTCGGAGCAGCGTAAGAACCAGTTTGTGCCCATGTGGTAGCCGGCTGTGCATTGGTGTGCTTGGGAGGAGGATAATTGATTGGTGGAAGCTGTGGGTATTGTTGGTGAGACAATAAGGCGTGGCGTGAGGGCTGGTTTTGAGTGGTAGAGTCCATCTGGAGAACATTCTGAAGAGCCTTTGGCATACCCTGAGCATGACTTGTGACTGAACCGGCGGAAGATCCGTCCGAAACATTGTGCTGGTGTCGGTATGCTGGGCTTTGATATGCAGGACGTTTTGAAGACATATCCACCGATGGCTCTTCCTCCCGACTACGCTTTCGCGGGTTGTATGATGGGGCCAGGTTTGGAGCGTTGCCCAGAGGAGAAGGTCCTGGTGTAGGGCCAGCGGCTGAGATTGGCGGATAGCGGTTGTAGCTGTGGGTCTGAAGAGTTCCGCTGGGTGGGGAGGTGTGAAAAGAGTGTGGTGGAGACGGCAGTTGAGCCGAGAAGTGGGAATTGATCAGAGGTGATACCGTCGTCACAGCAGAAACTGGTGGTGGACGAGACGCTCGCTGGAAGTAGTCGGCAAAGCGGCCCAGCAGAGTCTGCCAATCCTTCCACTGTTCGGCAGAGGTGTACAAGTTGTACTTCATGTTGCTCAGAAACTCAACCTCCATAATGTGGACTTCGGCAACCGAGATTCCAGAGACCTCTGCCCAGGTCTTGTTTGTGTAAGTGTTATCGTCTAGGAATTTGTTACCGAGCATGAGAGCGACAGTGAGAAGACGGTACTCGCTGCCCAATTTGCCCTTGACCGTAGGGTTGAGTTTCTTCAGCCTATAGACGAAGAGCAAGGCCAATAGGATGACATTTTGAGCGACCTGTGTAGTAGACAGAATTGTGGTGACCCATTTGCGGAACCCAGTGGTAGGCAGAGCCTCTGCACATAACGATTGGGGCAGAACCGCAGTCGAAGCTGGATCTTCGGCAAAGTCCAGAACCGAAGCACTTTCAAACCAGAACAAGCACGTTATCTCAGCGGCGAGCTCGGCAAGACTCCCTCTGCTGCTGTTGACCGAGGTTGGGATTTGTAGTGGTACGGCAATGGCAGAAGCTGTTGATTGCTTGCGTTGGTGTGTCACAGATGCGATAGAACCATGTCTGGCAGCCGGACTGGAAGTGCGACTATCAGGCCGCGACTGAGCGCTGTGGTAATAGTAATCCCGCTTCGGCTCCTGGACTGAATCATGGTGGCCTCCATAACTCAGTCTGTTCACAGATGACCTGTCGTTGTAGTAATTCCCATGCTCTTGATACGGTTGCGGCTGTAATGTATGGGCCAGCGAGCTCATGTCGGGGGGTGGTGTCAGTCGCTCCGACCAGCCAGGACGATTTGAAGAGGATGAGAAGTTATTGGAAGCGGAAAGTGTAGCTGAGGACCGGCAATGAGGTTGTAGAGGAAGGTTGCCGGTCAGCAAGTGAGGTTGATTATGGGCAGTCGAAAGGTGATACATGGACTGCTGAAGCACACAGGTCGTGCAAGGTCGGCATACAAATAGTCGGAAGGCCGCAGAAGCAGTTTGTTGTCAATGAACCCTGGTGTTGTCAATGAACCTTGGTGGGGTAGAATCTGATATAGAAAGCAGAGCAGGTCTCAGTCGGGTAAGCTGAAGTGGAGACTACCAGTGGTCTTTACCTGCATTTGAGGATTAGGTCAAACACAGAGGTAAAGTGAGCGAGAGTTAACGGCAAAGTGAAGGTGTGTTGACGAGAGAAGCAAGGAGAAGCCGGTGATGAATTGCGGTATGCAAGAGAGTGACGAGAAATGTTGACGACGCTCATCGGGGCTCGACAGATTGCAGGCAGGATAATAGCGGCGGCTGCGGCTGCGGCGGTAGCGGTAGGCGGTGGAGGCAGTAGTCTCGCGACATCAAGACAGGCATGAGCTTCCGATGATTCAGGAAGATTGGCAGGCTAGGGTCCGGATGGCCGTGTGTATGGGAACGAGCCAAAGCAAGAAGCAACAGAGTGAGGTGGCCAACGTAACGGCAGGTGAGCGACTAGGTACGATGTGTGGACATTCCTAGTGGAGCGCAAGCACGACCGAGATGCGGAAGTGATCCATGGCGGTCGTAAGAGAAAGTTAGCGGTGGGCGCCGCGACGGTCAACCGACACACGACACGGACGGACGTTCAAGGAAGGGAGAAGCGTAATCGAGAGTAGTCAGAAGTAGCGAGTGACGGTAAGTGTGACCGTGACCGTGGCCGTGGAGCGAACAACGACGAGCTAAATTAACGACGAATGAAAGGAGGTCGGCCGGTCGGTTCGATATTGGTACGAGTGCCTGAGTGGTCGGTGCAAGCAGCCAGCAACACCAGGCAGGCAGCAGGCAGCAGGCAGCAAGTGGTGCATTGCGGTGTGGTGCGGTGCATCATCGTCAGCCGAAGAAAGCAACAAGAATAACGCGCAAAGGTCTAGGGTCTTGAGTTTTCACCCCCGCCGATCAGTAACTTAACGGCGGCATGGCAAAACATGGCATGCCACTAATCGAGGCCGTACAGGCAAGAGCTGTAACAAATCACAGACCAGACAAGCGGGAGCCAAAGAAAAGGCAAAAGACGGTGATGGCAGGCAGAAGCAGAGGGAGGAAAAAACCCGCCGCGTCGCCCGGTGCACGTACCACCAGGGCCAGAGTGGGCATAAGTGAAAGTCATTCGGCAGGAGCGCTTGCTCCGCACGACTCAGCAGCAGCACTCAGCATCTAACGCCCAGCGTGCCAGCCAGCCCAGAGCCCGCCATCATCGTCCGTCCGTTACAAATACAGGCATAAATATGCGGGCTGAGCCAGATATTGATTAGCAACGCAGCGCATGGCATGGCATACGAAACGACTCAGTGCCTGTACACCCGTATTGATTATTGGGGCCGCGGCTGGAGCGATGCATATCTTATGGATGCTGCGTGCCGACACCACTGATGAGCATCAAGAGCAAGGACCACGCACGACCAGCGTTTGAACGCCGCACACCGGTGTCTGTTGCATGCATGCCAGGCTGATCTGGTGTGAGCCAAATTGACGATTGATGGATGATGTGGACAAGGCGCAGACCTCCGAGACGGCAACGTTCAGAAGGAAGTCACGACTCACAGCAATCACAACGGGTAGGAGCCAGAAGTCGCTGTACGAGTCTACATGTGCAGCCAAGTGACACAGTAGCGAACGGGAAAGGCGGCGGCGGAGCTAATAAATCCGCCTAAAGAGGACAAGCGCCAGTCTTGACCAGGTGGGGTTGGTTGATTATTATTCATCAACTGTGAGTGAAGTGGATGCTCCGGAACATCAATTGTTCATCTGTCCAGAGTCAGTCGAGACTCAGGAAGTTGGTACGGATCCGTGTCACTACTTTGCGGGTACGGTACTGTACGATGAAGCAAGGGTCTTTCTTGGTGTCTGACAGGCGTGCGTCTAATGTGCGGATAGATGGGGTGATGGTCATGATGTACGAGCTGAGAGATACGACCGGCGTCGATTGTGACTGAGAGAAAAATGATAGAGTGGGGTGTGGATATTGGATTTTCTGGCTGCACGGTAGATTGTGCCTTTGCCTACCAGGCATCATGTCCGAGGCTGCAATTAAATCCGTCTGCTGCTTGCTCCCTTGTCTGTGAGGTCCGAGAAACCGGCCGACGTCAGCGAATCGGTCTTGCCTATTGCAGCCCACGGCAGCCGGGTAGAGACACGAGTAGCGGTACTCCAGGTCGCACTTGCAGCAAGCCAAGGGATCTAGCGGAAGAACAACATACTATTGCAGCAACAGCGATATCAGCGACCTCTGTCAGGGCTAACAACGGCTTCGTACTGAATTCATTTCTGGACATGAATACGGCTGCCTGATGTCTCACAGACCACGATCTTCACTCGCTTCGTTAAAGTGTCAATTCCAATCGAAGCAAATACTAAGGAGTGTTGACAGTGTCCAATGCTCACGCTATCAGCGCGGCCTAGTCATGCGACTACACAACATGATGTCGACGCCGGCTTACCAATGGCCACAGACCTCCTGATCGCTGTCGCTGTCAATAATCCCAGCAATAATTAACTTTACGCACTTGACGCATTCGTGCGGCCTGCAGAATTACCTTGCGGATAGGCAGAGTTACACACACAAGCGAGAGACCCTCAAGTCCTAAACCTGTACCATGGACAGGCAGGGACCCTCGCCCCGAGCTGTTGAAGTTGGATGATGCTGATGACGACGATAGCAAGCCGTTGCTCAATTGTGGACCTCGAGATCAATGTCCACGCATTCGATCGTTCGAAGCTAGTCGCGGCGAGCGCCGCAGAACCCGTAGAACGACATCTTATGAGAGCGGGGCGGCCAGTCGAGACAAGACAAAGCCTCTTCTTTGATACAGCGCTCCTGTGACTGGCTCGGCATCATGAGCTGCAACTGAACATCAAATACAAGCAACCAACGATCGCAATCACCAGCACCCAGCACGACAAGCTCCAAATGACCGACACGAGATACAAAGGGATCGGAGATGAGATCTTGCAATTAATGCCACTTATGCATTGACTGATGTGACCATCTCATCATTTAAATGTGGTGTGCTACTTTGCCAAGTCTCCCTATCGTCGGTGGTCGGCATTCCGGAGCAGCACAAGACCCCGGCAAAATACCTTCGAACTCGAACATGGATTGGACCGACTGCATACATTATTCTCAAGGGCATGCGGCGTCATTCGATTATTGGCACCGACTTGTTTGACACCATACCCCTGATGCATTCAATATTATTGACCATTATTGGGTCGATCAAGGTGGTGCACGAGTTGAATTGCGGAATGAATGCCACTCCTGGCTTGAAGCCTGGGACGTCGTAAGCATCTGCCAGCCTGTCGTGCACAAACCTGACCGTCACTTTGCACCAGCGATGTTCCACCTTCGCCCAAGGCAAAGGAGTACATGAAGCATTAGGACCCAATTATTATTGTTGATCGTCGCCGTGCCGCCGCCCACTCTGCTGTCCGCTGCCATCTTGATGGAGTGAGTCGTCAATCAGCTGTGCCAAGAACAACACGCTAGGCCCAAACTTGCAGCCGCGTCGCACGGTTGGCCTTTGTCTCTTGACTCTCTTCATGCATCGAATGATCGAACACATCCGGTTTGTGACTATTTCTCCCTCCGTCAGAACCGCCGGACTGCAGGTCTGCAACAACATGGATCTTGAGATCCACGAATACAACGGCGCTAAACCTTGCACCCGCCCCGCATCGCATGACCCATATCCGTAGTTTCTACTGTTGATTGCGACCGCAGGCGTCCTACCTGCATCCTACAGCCACTGCACCGTTGGCACCAACTTCAGAACGAAATGGCATGCTTCCACCAGTGGCACCAGTTAGCAGATACCAAACTCCTACGCTAGCAGTACCAATGCTATGGACATCTCAAATCGCCCTACCAAATTCTTTGAACGCTAATCGGTCACAGTAGTGACACACTGCCACCCCTGTGACGAATACCATGTGACGGATAGATGTTTAGAAACTTACAGCCTCGTCTCGCATCTTGATACCAAGTCACAAGCAGAAGTTACGTGTACACTCGTCCTCGGAATCTGTACTCTATTACCGTTCACCGCCGTTCAGCCGCGAGCTTGCAGCCCCCGAGATTGGTTGATCTGCATGGGAACATCCGTTGTGTGCAACCATTAATGGCGAGACCGTATTTACCGCTTGGGTGCTGGACTCGTTAAAACACAACACACACATAGAAGCAACCCGCTGGTACCACGTATCACATAATTGGCTGTGCTTGTCACGGGTACGTCTGGTCATGGTTTGGTTCTGCATGGATACGGAAAGGGAGCTACCATTCCTTAGCACAGACACGACTTGTTGGCGTCTCGAGATGGCTGCCATTACTTTGAACTGCTGCCCGACGCTGACTGCAGCAATTAGGGGATACAGATATGCTCTACATACGCATGACCGCTTTTGCGGCTAGATTCGATTCATTATCTCGGCTACGGATGAGCCATCGAAGTCGATCAAGAAAGTGTATCTTGCGTAGTACGACCATTCGTCTGCCTTCCCATCTACATTTGTGATACGGCTGGGAACGTTTCAAAGCGTAACGGTCACGAGAGAAGGAGGTTCAAAGGGTACTTGCTGCTTGATCGAACTCACGGAAGCTCCGAAGTCGTTGTCTGCAACGTCGCCGAGCCAATCGTCAGAATCTCGTGGATATTGCTCGACCTTGGGTCTTCGCTTTGTATATCTGACAAGACTATCGTTCGAGTGATCGCATTAGCGCGATGCTGTTCTTCGATGACAGAAGCGGTACCTGGACGCGTATGGCTCGCTTCGCAATACTACTTTCAAAGTGAAACTACTTTCAGTCCCGGTATTTCTTATCTTCGACCAAGACTGCAATACCACCTCAAGCAGGGCGATATCACATAATGGATTGCAGCTATGAGCGCGGCACTGACTTGAGCACAATCAAACGGTGAACATTGAGCAGACGGGTCTAGAGGGGGCTTTTCAGGAGCTGGACATGATTCGTCATCCGTTCGCTGCGCGAGGCCGGCCTCTTCGGCACAACGCCAACCGTTTGCCCTACAGACTTCTTCTAATAATTTCACATCTCACTTACTCGCAGACCGCTCACCTGTACTCGTCGCCTCCGACCGTGGCATCAAGCGGAAATGATATTAGCATTCTAATCATGCATCGAACGTCGACCAATGACATCCAAGTAAAAGCATCTACCTTTGAGATCTGCAATGGTGACACTACCACTAAGGACGTCTCAGCCTTTGCACATTCTGATGCGTCAACAAGCTACGCTCAGTCTACCCTTCGGAATCAGACCAATAATGAATCCACCACACTGGAAGTACGCACGTTACACGGTGGTTGTCTCGTATGTGCACACCTGGCTTTCGCTGTCGTCTCGTCGTCCTCTTGTCAGTCACCCATGTCGGATAGGTCGTTGTAACCCTGGCAGGTAAATGTAATATTCGTACGGCCACCAGCAGGATTCATGTTTGTAAACCGGGACACGCAATGCGACCAGCGGTAACGTATACTCGGAGTTGGCAATAGTGAGACAATGCACAGCTCAGAAAGCGTTCATGATTATGGTCTGCAACAGGAGATGAGGTTGTGATATGTGGTGCTGAAAGCTAGCCTGATCGGGCCATTCAATTAGATCGCGAGCGCGTCTCAAATCAGCGCGTCGCATCCTCGGTCGTATCCACTGAGGCGGCCTCCCCTCTTTCTCGCCATTCAAACTTCATCACCGATCAATGATATGTTCCGGCAATTGAACTCTGTCACACGGATCAACACAAGCCAGCAGGTCCATTATTCAAGTCTCACCGCAGCCAGCAACCATCATCGAGCGTATCTCGACTGATGTGATACGATTTCGGACCGATGGCAAATAATACTGCAAGCTTGCTCACATCTGGCCAGATTGTCACTGACTCATTGCAAGATACCGACGGAGCCGCCATGTGAGACACCCTGTACAACAACCTTGTGCAAAAGAGATGCAACACAACTTGAAATCTCACCACTAGTGCATATCCACATCTTATCCATCAACCTCATCTCGAAAACGTCTCCACTTTTCCATGTCGGGCATGTCGGCTACTTGTTCTAATTCAATAATCTTGCGTCCACGCTTCCACCATCACGAAGACAGATCAAGCCTACTACTACATGTACTACTGTAAGAACGACTTTAAGACGTCCGAAACCCAGATGTCGTTACTGTGCTCACGCTAGGAAGGCAGGTGCAAAAATTAAAAATGAACGAAACGCGATGCGATCTGCATTCGTACAAGCGACGTATATTTCTGTGCTTTTGTTCGTAAAACAAGGCTCCACCATTTCCACTACGAACACCGGCAGGACCGAGGTACTTTATTGCTATTTTCATCTCCATCAAAGGAGTAACAGAGTTCAGCGTCCACTGACGTTAGAGCAGAGCAGAGAAGCATGATGCAAGCCACTTTTTTTGATGCCGCAGGACAAGCGGGGCTATATCTGACTCTCTATGGTTCAGACGTCTTTTCGTAAGCCACTTTCACCGAGCGTTCTTCTTCTGTTCGAACTCTGTTCGTCAGACCTGCTCGCCTGTGATCGCATACACCACCGCGCTATCAGGATACATCGGCTTTCTAACCCCGATATCATGGGTTCGTGACGCACTGGTCCAGCTTGAGTACCGTATCCCGCCATCGAGTTTTATGCACCTATGTTTGTCCACCAGCCGCTACCAATCTATGGACAGATATGGGAATCACGGAAAAGCCTGTCGACCAGGCTCCACCGACCACCTGTAAGAGGATTCCAACATTGATGATAACACATCGTACCAAGTGTGTTATGGGATCGTCGTTCAGCATCATCCTCTATTGTGCCGTGACATCCTTGACCCCCATCGATATCGAATGTCAAGCGCCACAGCATAGCAAAGCATTTAACGTGAACAAGTCAAGAAGCATAGCCGAGTAAGAGACGACGACACGCGTAAGGACAGAGTCATGCAGAGCAAACCCGCCCTGTACACGCCGGAGTACCTTAGTAATTGATGGATATTGGAAGCAACGACTGACTTTGCCGGTGGAGCAACCTTAGGCTCTATATTATTAAGCTCTTATAGCTATAGATACTTACTCTCTTAATTAATTCATTTGCTTAATAAACTCATCTTTAATAGGTTATGAGCCTAGACATTATCTATAATCTATTATTAAATAATCTGTTACCCTATCGTCTATCGTCTTAAGTCATTAGGAACCTCTTTATTAAATTAGAATAAGCCCTATACTAACATTATAGGCCTAGAC
>Ga0268246_10000008_pt1 | contig 268246 bp, 228 predicted proteins | sample AgamicOrSfe_FD_200242 | JGI IMG/M metagenome (GOLD analysis project Ga0268246, IMG submission 200242) | Agave microbial communities from Guanajuato, Mexico - Or.Sf.e (v2) (version 2) | ecosystem: Host-associated > Plants > Phyllosphere > Phylloplane/Leaf | place: Guanajuato, Mexico... | reverse complement strand
TAGTAGTAGTATAAGCTTTATAACTATTATAGACACTACTTAGACCTTCTATTAGGTAGTATATAGCTTATCGAGTAGCTTAAAACTAAGCAGCTTAAAATTGAGCGAGCGCGAGCAGCTTTTAGTCAAAGATCGAGTAGAAAATCGAGCTACTCGATTTCAAGCGAGCGCGAGCAGGTTTTCTAGAGATCGAGCGGCTCGAAGTGGGGTCTACTTGTTCCACACCAATGTCCTCAGGATGGTGAATGTTACTTATGCGGTTTGCCTGATCTACGTGTTAAGGCTGGGAACAGCAGCGACCTGGTAATAGCAAACCAGGGCTCGTTTGCTTAGTGGACAAGCAGCGCTGGCTGTTCACACTCTGTTGGTCCTGAATGGACTGCTACAGACGTATTCGAATCCCTCCATGCAGAATTTGGGCCGCTTAGGGTTTGGGATCAATGTGACTGTTATCGAGCCAGGTTACCTCCGCTCCAACTTCCTGGAGACGTCATGATGCATACGCAGAAGCAGATGGAGGCATACCGTCTACGAGTAGGGCGCGGTAGAGAAAACACGCAGGATGTTAGAGGTCGCCAATGCAAAGCAGCCTGACAATGTGGCAAAGCGAGCGAAGGTAATTGTGGATATGTTGACTAAAACGGGAGTAGGAGTCGCAGAGGGTACAGGGGGCATATGTCTATAAGATCAGTTCAGGGATTAGGGAAGGACCTTGTAAAGGCCATTGGGGAGAAGATGGCAGGGACAGAAAAGACGTTAGAAGGACTAGGGGGAAACCATCATGTACGGACGATGAATGATGTGCAGCGCAGGCAGATGGATGCGCCTCCACTACTCTTCTCTGGTCTTGTAGTAACTACTTTGCAGGATTGCATATTGCATATCATAAAGGAGCGATCCTGAATGAGCCATTCCCCATGTGTCCAGGTCTCCAGGACCACATTCTCAGAACATTACCAGATAGAAAGGCCCTAGTGTTAAGCACTTGTCCCTATGAGGCGGTCTATATAAGACGGCGACAACTATTCTGATTGTTTACTCTGTGGTCGTTTCAGAAGCAGAATTCGCTTTCAATTGTAACAACAGTGACATCAACCACTGGTCCATTTGACCATTACAAGCTCAGATTTGACTCATTTGAGCGTCCCACAGCAATCACATCCATACTTGACCTATGCTTGCTATCACATCACTAGAGACTTTACATATTCAACATTTCAACAGCTTTCTGGCATCAATATCTGCACATTTGACAACGGCGGTCCACAAGTTCCACGACTAGGACTCGGTCTCATGGTTTTTTCTGCATATTATGGCCCCCCAAACCTGGAAAAGAGGGGCTTACTTTTCTCGACCAAGCCTATGCAGTCTACGAACGCCACTAGGACATTATTTTAGAAGTTCCTAGTGATAACGAAGACTTATCAGGCAAATGGTTCACGGCCGACCCCGGCATTTGAGAGAACATCTTCTTCCTCGCGACTCGCGATTCGCAACCAAGTTTGCGAAGCGCAGCATTAAGACTGCTGGAAAATCTGTCGACTCCAGTCCTGAGTACACAAAAGCAGCCTGCAAGGAGTCTACAACTTCTGGGTGTTGATCACGAGACTTGTATTACTGCCACCAGCTTGACCCCAAGACACTACTTGAGAAGACTATCACGGCATTGGGCGAGCTCAAGAACAGGGCGAGAATCGCAAGACCAAGCACATCGTTGTGAGCGAGTGTAGCGCGGGTACCCTTTGTCGAGCACACGCAATCCACCCCGTCGCTGCTGTCCAGATGGAGTATTCGCTGTTTGCCCTCGAGTTTCAGCCCAAGCAGACGCAGCTGCTCAAGACCTGTCGCGAGTCAGGCGTTGCTGTAGTGGCATACAGCCTCTTAGGAAGAGGTATGCTATTAGGCAAGTACAGATCACCCGCTGACTCTGTGAGGGGGACTTTTGAAGCAGCTTTCCATGATGGAGTAAGGAAGATTTCCCTAAGAACCTGAAGCTCATGGATGAGGTTAGACCCCACGGTGGACTGGATAGATCCGTTGGGCGATCCGTCTCTGGCCCCGTCTGGACCCCATATCGAGCAGGTCGATTTCGAGCGGCTCAATTTACAGATTTTGCTGCTCCCGCCCCCTCGATCTCAAGCCGCTCGACTAGACCCCACTTCGAGCAGCGAGCAGCTCGATTTCGAGCGAGCAGGAGCAGCTCTTAGCCGAAAATCGAGCAGGAAATCAAGCTGCTCGATTTCGAGCGAGCGCGAGCAGCTTTTATATAAATTGTTTGAGCCGCTCAATTTTCCGCTCGATTTTCCGCTCGAACTCTAAGTATGATTAGCTTAAATAGCTATAAATATAGGACGTAGAGGCTAGAGCTATGTGGTAGTAGCGTGGTAGTAGTATAGCTACTATAGTAACTAGAATTTGTATTATATAGTGCTATAACGCTACTTATATAGATATCGAGTAGCTTAATATTGAGCGGCTCAAAATCGAGCGGGTAAGGGCAGCTTTTGGCTATAGATCAAGTAGGAAATCGAGCTGCTTAATTTCAAGCAAGCAAGAGCTGAAAAATCCTGCTCCCCAAGCTAGCGAGCAGGAGCAGCAGAAATTGAGCATCGAGCTGACGAGCTGCTTGAAGTGGGGTCTACGCTCAACTAACATTGAGCCGCTCATTACTTACAAAATGGCTATAAATAAGGCATGTAGAGCTACGTAGTACTAGCGTGGTAGTAGTATAAATCGAGCCGCTCGATTTATGATATACCTGCCCCAGCTCGCTCAAAATCGAGCCGCTCCATAATCCGCACAATTGTGGCTAAAATCTGCCGTTACCTATTCAAAATTGAGCGGACGCCGCTCGTTGAGCCGTCCGCTGCTCAATAGTTATTTAAGTAGCATTATAGCACTAGATAACACAAATTCTAGTTACTATAGTAGCTATACCACTACCACGCTACTACTATGCAGCTTTATGTCCTATATTTATAGCTATCTCAAGCTATTTACACTTGAAAACGAGCGGCTTAGCACGCAAAACCTGCCCTTGTTCGCTTGAGTTTGAGCGGCTCGATATTTCGCTCAATCTTATGGCCAAAACCTGCCCTTGCCCGCCCTTAAGCCGCTCAATTTCGAGCCGCTCGTTGAGCCGCCCGTCCTTGAGCCGCTCAATATAGCTATAGATCGAGCGGAAATTCTGAGCCGCTTAATTACATTAAATAGCTATAAGTATAGGACATAGAGCTGCATAGTAATAGCGTAGTAGTAGTATAGACTTAAATACTGCTATACTCATAGATAATACAATTTAATGCAAGTATTAAGTAGCTTGATATTAATCAAGTGGCTCGATATCGAGCGGGTAAGGGCAGCATTGATATAAATCGAGCGGACGAGGGCAGCTTCTATATAAATAGAGCCGCTCAATTTTCCGCTCGAAATTGAGTTTGAGCTGCCCTCGAGCGGCTCGATGTGGAGTCTAGTCTAGTAGTAGTAGTAACAAACCATTCAGTCAAGGAGTATATGACCAAATTTGAAAAGTACCCTATATTACTCCTATGAAACTAATGATAACTGTAGACAGTACTTGATCACGATTTATAGTCAAGAGACATAGCTATTATAGTATCGCCTTCTGTGTTGCGATTAGAAGCCTGAATGCCTGATAGTGGGGTATCAAAGCGATATGTTCTCGAAAGACGAAGGAAGGAAACACACATGCTGCAACAAGTACTAGACATCCCAAATGTCTCTAGATCCACACGAGTGACATGACTTCGGCGACTCTAACTTATATTCCGATGGTCGCAGACTCGCAGTAATGACAAGCCATTGCATCACGACGCCAAGCCGACGACGTTTCTTATCATTTCGTGGCTTGCAGACTTGTCAAATCAAGCTCGCAAACTCTCGGAAACTTGTGCTTGAATGCGATACACGTGGTGACATGGACGATCAAGCTTTGCGTTCAACTTGTGTTCCTTCAAGCTGGAAGGTGAGCTTTTCAAGATATTCTTCGATGTTGGCCTGAACCCGACAAGCTCACTGCTGGAAGCCGCATGCGGATGCAGGAGAGCTGTCAGCTGTCACAACGCGTGGGGTCTGCACGTCTGTCCTTTCTTTTTACCATGGCACAGGGTCGAGTTCATTAACAATGCCTCAGGATCTCTCGACTCGGACGCTGCTCTAGAGAGCACGTTGTCTTTCACGTCCCAGCCAAGACAGACTACGGCGAAGCGATGGACGCCGGCGGACGCCCTTCCAAGGATCTAAAGTGCTCAGGAACGGCTTGGCACTTGGCAACTCCTCCTCGCAGTGAGAAACATATTCGCGCCGCGCTATTTCGGTCGCTTCGCAGCACGAACCTTGGTATCGTGACATTTCTCGCATGTCGCACCGACCTTCTGATCATCTCGCGTGCGTTCGCCAACAACTCTCAGCGTCCATGGTAGACACGTGCGACTTCATCCTGCTTGGCACCAACATCAGAAAGCTTCTGGATGGAGTCCTTTGACAGTTCGACCCTGAGCTACTTCTGGTTGATCTACTCACCTTCCCAAAGGAGTGGCACTGTCACGCATTGGCTTTGGTAGAGCAGAGAGCACGGCTCTTGCATGACTTCCTCAGCCTATCGAGGTGTATGCTATCTTCCACGTGCTTCGAGGTGGGAAAACTTGCGCAGGAAGAGCTCCCGTAGTGTCATGCATGAAGCGAATGCATGTAAGTCATTTATAGATAAGTTCTTCCTCTTCGTTCGAGTCGTTCTTGTGATTCAGCAAATTTTCCGCTCGTTACTGGATAAGCACAGCAAGACAGATCGATATCCGAAATGCCACGCTTTACCAACGCTGCTATTGCAGCCGTTCTGCTCGCCTCTGCCGAAGCCAGGACTCTCTCCTGCAGAAGCACCAACAGCACCACTCCTGCGCCGCTCCCAGCCAGCGTTGCCTGCCCAGCATGGAACGGCTCCCTGTACAACACCACCTCGGCCACCAGCTTCCAGGTTGAATGTGGCACCGACTTCACTGCCGGTGACATGCACATGATCTACACTGACTCCATCGAGGACTGTATCAATGCATGCGACACCACACCAGGCTGTGTTGGTATCTCCCGTTCTGCAAACGCCTGCTACTTGAAGAACGATGTTAGTCAGCCTGTGTACAACGCCTCTTCCGTAACCAGTGCTATGCTGGTCGCCCCAAGGGACGTCACTGGCAGAACTCCATACATCAGCTGTCCATCATGGAACGGTACCTGGTACAACTACACTCTCACAGGCAGCAACTGGCAAGTCAACTGCGACATGGACCACGCTGGTGGCGATCTCAGCATGACCTACACCAGCACCCTCGAGGACTGCATCAATGCTTGTGATTACGCTCCAGGCTGTGTCGATGTCGTTCTTAGAGGCAATGCCTGCTACCTCAAGAGCAGTGTTGGCCCAGCCGTTGCCTCTACCGGTCTCCAGACCGCTCGTCTGATCGCCAAGGTCAGCCCGGCTCTTTACAACAACTCCGACGCTGCTTCCATCGCTAGTCAGTCAAGCATTGCGAGGACCAACCAGAAGACCAGCAAGGTCGCTGGCAAGTCTTTCGACCGCTTCGTTACCATCTGGATGGAGAACACCGACTTTTCTGCTGCCAAGGCTGACCCAAACCTTGTCTGGCTCGCATCAAAGGGTATTACCCTTAACAACTACTACGGTGTCACCCACCCAAGTGAGCCTAACTACATCTCTGCCATCTCTGGTGACCACTTCGGCATGGAGGACGACTCCTTGTGGCAGCTCCCAAACAACGTTTCCACCTTGGTCGACCTTCTCGAGGCGAAGGGTGTCAGCTGGGCTGAGTACCAAGAAGACATGCCATACACCGGTTTCCAAGGATTCGCCAAAACTAATGCTCAGGGCAAGAACGACTACGTCCGCAAGCACAACCCTGCAAGTAAGCAAATCGTCTGTTCGTGTGGCGGACATCACTAACAGGACCTAGTTCTCTGCAACTCTATCTCTCAGAACTTTGACCGTTTGGCCAACATCAAGAACTTGACCGAGTTCTACACCGACCTCTCGGCGAACGCCCTTCCACAATGGATGTGTAAGTACAACCAGGTACATCGCGTCGTAAAGCACATTCTAACACAGTCCAGTCATCACACCAAACATGACCTCCGACGGCCACGACACCTCCGTCACCACCGCCGGAGCGTGGATGCGCAACTTCCTCGAGCCAATGCTCAACGACACGCGCTTCATGCAAAACACCCTCGTCCTCGTCACCTTCGACGAGTCGCACACATACACGCAACAGAACCGCGTCTTCTCGATCCTTCTCGGCGACAGCGTCCCGGCCAACCTGACCGGCACCGTCGACAACAACTTCTACGACCACTACTCTGAGATCTCGACCGTCGAAGCCAACTGGGGCCTCGACACCCTCGGCCGCTGGGACGTCGGCGCCAACGTCTTCGCGTACGTCGCCCAGAAGACTGGCGATGTCCTCCGCGGCTGGAACGCGACTCAGAACGCTGCTGGCAATGTCCTCCTTGCGAGCTCCTACGGCGGTATCTTCAGCGAGCACGCGGTCAGACAGGTCGCTTCGCCTAACGTTAACCTTGTCCGCAACGGTCGCAAGGTCTGGCAGCCAATTGTTGACCTCTGGAAGCAGAGCTCTGTTCCTACTTACTACACCGACACTGTCATGATCCCAGATGGCACTAACCCACCTGCTGGATACTAGAAGTGTAGCGAGGATGAAGGATCTCTAGATAACGACTAAAAGTGTTCATTTGTACTCTACCCAGTTCTGCACTCATTACATGCTCTTTTCCAGTGATCATCTGACTGTATTATTTCATCTACAACTTTGGGAAAGTCTGGAACTTCTTGTGCAATTTTGCCGAAAGTACATTTTCGCCGCGTGTAATTCGGTCAATTTCTCTTCTAGACATCGTCAATCTGGACCCAAACAGCAACAGTATCGACTTTTAGTACGTCTATTCTGCTTCCAAGTCGACTTTCGGTTTCCTGTAGGTCTACACTACCCCTGGTACCAGTTTGGTTTCCATGCCCCTCCTCCTTACTTGTCCTTGGAGCAACCTTGAGCCTTCTCAGAGCTAGTCAAAACCGTCCCCTACAACCTCCCCACCTTGACGGGCAGATGACTGCATGACTCGCCAGTGTCAGCGGGATCTCTATCTTGGTGCAGCAATGTTCGTGACATGCCAAGTCTGTTGAGTTGGAGTCCTCCACAGGTCGAGCGCCATCGAACCCGTCTGCACGGGAATAGCGCTGGTCTTAGTATCTTAGTAGTAGGATGAGCGTCCTGCCAAGCGCGGATCGAGAAGACATGACCAGTCCGATCAGTAGTGGAGGTATCGAGCCAGACTTATGACTCAATTGCCGAGGCCGAGATTGTGGTTGCTGCTCATGGCAGGATAACAAGCGGGCTTCCACCAATTGAGCTCTCAGTCCTTGAAGCCCTTATTTGCAAGGTTGTCGCCCCTGCTGTCCGTTCTTTCGAGGAGAGGCAGACCGATCTCCTTGTCTCCTGCAGGTATCCAGGTCGAGCGGCGCGTGACTCTGCGGTAGACCAAGAAAGCGGCGAAGAAGAGACCTTGGATGACGACGAATACCAGTACTGCGCTGAACAGCAGAGCCCATAATGACGATCGTGAAAGTGTGACGATGGCCTGGTTCTGCATCAAAGCGTTAACTGGCTGGAGGAAAGTGTGTTCAGTAGAAGTAAGGGCAGTCGTGGTGATGTTGCTGCCACCGCTGCTGCTCGACAAAGTGTCGACCGCAGCTGATTCGCCGAGTCGATTGCCGTCGGCGTCTAGAGCGATGGCGCGGACGTTAGCCCAGACGCCAGACACCGTCAGCACAGTCTCGAAGCCGGTTCGCAGTGTGCTGCCCATGAAGCCCACAGCCTCACTACCCTGAAGGCTGCCTTCGAATTGCCATGAAGCCACTTCCGTCGCTCCATTCCAACTAACGTAGGCGACGGTGAGACTCGATTCTTTGGACTCGTGACAAAGTGTCTTCAGCGCTATTGGCTCGGTGGGTCTGCCGACGAAAGGCGCTTTGTACACACGATATGAGTTGAACCTGCCAGACAGAAACTTGGCTTCCATGACAAGCTGACCATCTCTTGTGAACTCAGACAAGTACCCCCTCGCGCTCCAATTGATGAGGTAATTCCCATTTGGCTGTGCGAGGACGCTACCACGTCTGTCGGACAACTTGCCGTCGGGCCTGAACCATTGTTGGAGTAACTATAGCTATTAGCAGAAATCTTGGCCCGGGCGATGAGTGACTCACTTCCGCTCTTTTCGGTTGTGCGGAGGTGTGCAGCGCGACCAACAGTGCGGAGGATGTATTGGCAGAGGGTGTATGCCAGCCGTCAGAAGCATTGTCGAGAATAGAGATTACGGTCATCGAAGCGTTCTCAGAAATGATCTTGACATGGTGTTGCGCGGTGAAGTTGAAATCCATGGTGAAGTCAGATAGCTTACCACCAAGGCGCCACTGGATAGATTTGTCACTCCTCGAAATCTTGTAGATGGTGTTTGCATGTCGTGCAGAGAGAAGATAATCGCCGTTGACAAACTTGTCGATGGAATTTACGTGGCTGGGGCAAGTTAGCGATTGAGTCTGAATATCATGACCACAAAACGTACAAGACATCTGCATAATGAGCTTGGACTCCCTCTTTCGGTGAGATACCGCCATCCAGAGCACACCACTCAAAATCTTTTTCGCCAGTCGCAGTGTCAATCTCCAATATGCAATCGTTGATATAACCAGTCCCGTAGAAACCCTCTGTGTCGTTGAAAGTTACATTTCTGTGGTAGGCAAACATCAAAGCTTTACGTCCCTCGTCGAAGACTTGGAACTCATGGATGTTAGTGACATCGTTGTTGTAGGGAGGAATGACACGAAATTTGGTGTAAGTATCGTCCATCAGCACGTATGAGCCATTGGCCAAATCTTGGTGGTGTTCTGAGACCTCGCCCGAAATATACGAGATGTAGGACTTGTTTCCAACCTGGTATGTTCGAAAGTCATGAGTGTTGCGATTACCGTCGAGGTAGGCACCAGACCAGACCAAATTGCCGTCTCCATCGTAGATATGCGGTCCGACCTGAAGCGGTGTATATTCTTTGCGATCGGGAAAGGCGCCGAGATCAGTGTAGGGTGTCACGAACCAGTATCCTGTTGCGATCTGATCGGGAACGAGCTTTGTAACATTATAGATGGGTGCACGAATGTCCGGACGCTGTGTAGATCAGTTCAGTGACAGGAGCGTATTTGATGCGTAACCTCAGCACTTACCGAGACATAGTGCGTAAGATCGTCTCCCACGTCACCGATACGTCTTGACTGGCACATGCCGATGGCGACCAGCCATAGTAAGCAACATCGCAGTGACATGATATTCCCGGAACTGGAGACACGACAGCAACTCTCCGACCTAGGTTGCAGAGTGGTCCTAGAGATCAAAGTACCATGAGACTGATAAGTAACGAAAGCTGGTCTACCTCACTGCTCCCCTGGTCAAGCCGTGACCAAGATAAACAACTAGCAGAGCACCTACATTGGCAACAGACCGTTGCTGGTTCCACAGCACTTGCAAGTGACTTGGCAAGACCCATTGAGATAGCAGGTCGTTAAGTCTTGGGAGCAGAGAATGGGCCAGTATTTTCCACGAGGACAATTACTCGGAGGAGGAAGTCCGTCTTGGCAGACCACGCTACCAACCTTGTTACAAACAAGCATTGTTATAGGACATTTGCCAAGCACAAAGGGGCTCTGCATCGAACGGTCGTGCTCGTTCGAAGCGAGAATTCAGCAGAAAATCCGTTCAAGATAGCACAGAAAGGAAGATAACCAACGGAAGCCCCTGAAGGTTCAAACGGGCCAAGAGCTTCCGGTCCGCGGCTGAATCGCAAGAGTGACACGTGAGTGCATGAGTCAACCAAATTAGGAAATCCGGCCACTCCTGATAATCATATATGACTCGCACATTCACCAGAAGGGGTAACCACCACGTGCCACTACTACCTCAGAACTTGTATACTGGTCTCCTTCTTCTACGCGAGCGAGATGACTTCGCATTGTACCGCTCGCAAGATTGTGTCGCGCGGCTGGTATCAATGGATGCTCTGCGATGTTATCGACACCATGATGTGCACTGGAAGACAATGTAGCCCTCATTAAAACAGCAACGATCGATCACGTAAGTCTCATGATCCTGCCCATTAAGTATGCTGTAGAGCATTCTCGGTCTAGATCCATCCGCATTTGATGGGGATTTCTGGCAAGTAGTCATATCTTCTAGTGATCCTGTGACATCACTCCGGTAGATGCGATATTGAGAAGCACATATTTCAGCATTACTGTATCAAAGACTGCAGATGAACACGCATGATTTCATAGAGACATTATTATGTACACCAACCAGATTCGCTAATACCCAATGAAGAAATCAATCACCATTCCTTGACCATAGACTCGTTCCAACTCGACTCGAAGATGGTCTCCGCATTCAACAAAGGCTGCATCTTTGTCGAATCCCACAAGGGCTTTCCTAGTGTCTGCGCAGTCGCATCGAGCCTGTTGTAGAACGTGTTGGAAAGCTTCTTGTCCCTAAGATCCAACTTATGCCCACATCTCCGCCATATCAGGTCGTGTTTCGTGGTGTAGTTGTTGCAGCAACCACCAAAGCAGTCAGACAGATGATAGATGATCTCGTGGTCCTCGTCAACATCCGTGCGTCTCATGACATCAATGGTGTGAATCATAGTCGGCAACGCGACCTCATGGAATACCTTGTGATTGAGAAAGTGCTTGGACAACCGAATGTAGTCCTCAAAGTAGTGCCGCGGAATCCAGTAGATGTCGGACCAGCCACGGCAGAATTCTCGCGGGTTGATGCGTTCTCGGACTTCGTGTTTGAGCTCCGCCATGGCATCAGCGACCGCTGCTTTGGCGCGCATCGACGAGTTACGTTGAGGGAAATACCACCAGTTGTCGCCCTTTGTTGTTGTCACGCATTCCCATTTTAGCTTCGCGGTGCTGTCGAGCCACCAGATGCGGTTCATGTCCTCGGGGCGGAATCGGAGAGGGTAAATCCAGGCATCGAAATGGAAGAAGAAGAGACCGTCGATGGACGCTTCCGTCGATCCTTCGGGGGCATCAAGGAGCATTTGCATTGTTCTGCTCACGTCAACGTATGGGTGGAAGATGTCTTGAGCATTGGACCCGTTGAGATTGGTATAGTAGTGTTTCCCCAGTTTTCCTTCTTTCTTCCTGTAGTTGGGCATACTGATGTGAACTGCTTTGAAGAAAGGCCCGAACTTTTTGAGAGTCGGGATACGTTCCGGTTGGTAGTGATTCCAGCGGATGAAAGCCATGCTGTTCTTGAAAGGTGATTCCACAACCGGTACTGTACTTTGTGGCTTCACTTGGACTTGGCCGAGCATCGTAATGATGGCAACTACCGCGGTAGTGGTGATGATGAGTCCGGCATATGCTCTCTTCCCACTCGGGGCATAGACGTAATAGGTAGCTTTTGCTTTTTGTAGCCAAGAGTGGTCCTCGTTGTATTCGACCTTGGCCTCCTCCCACTCTCCAACCACCGATATTTCTTCTTTGGGCTTTGCGCTGTCGATGTAGAGCCAGGTAGCAACAAAGACTGTGATGGTTCCGGGAATGACCAGGAAGGACAATGGTACTGCAAACACCATCGGAGCGACATATAGAAGGATTCCAGTTGCAACTGCGGAGGCGAAACACTTGACCAGGGCATCCGCGTACTTGTAAACAGCATTGATGGCGAGACCAATCAAGACGCTGCTGACAATGACCATAATAGCGCTAGACGAGTTGTAGCCGGCGAAGAAAGAAGGCTCTGCTGGCAGCGTCAAGCGACACGTGAGATGAACCACGAGGTTGATGAGAGTTCCAGCTGTATAGAGTGCCATGTTGCAGACGTGTAAGGATCCAGACTCGGCCTTCAGCAACCTCTGGTTATAAACGCCAGAGACTGCGCTTACGACGGTCTGGGCTACAAGCAGAAAATATGTGCTGAATGGATACAGCGAGCCGGTCTCCGGATGATATTGTGTGACCATGACACCGCAGACTTGGAAAGCGATGGCCATCCATTGACGTCTCGTGATCGGCTGCCCGCAGCTAATCATGAGGTTCAAGGCTGTGACAATTGTAGTTCCAGACTTTACCAGTGCGTAGGTTCCAGGATCCGAGAGTCGGTATAAAAGAAAAACTGTGTTGTTTATGATGGCGTACAGAAGAGCCAGTTGGGCCATGCCGTACACCGTGGCGGAAGACGTCTCGTTCCTGATGGCAGAGAAAAACGCTGCTGGTCCGATCCAGCTTCTTCTTTGTTGCCGCTCCTGTTCAGTATGCCTATTGCGGCCCTTGTCCGTTCCATCTTGCGAATCGCGGGTATTCTCCTCGTTTGATACCAGATCATATGGGCTCGCATCATGATCGTGGACCTTCTCATTGCCAGAACCTTCGTCACCCCGGTAATGGCTGTCGTTCGGGTGCGTGATGCCCTGTCGTTTGCGGCACTGAGCATAGAAGCAAGCAGTCGAGATGGCGAGCTTCAAGAATTCCGAGATGGCGATACTCGAAGATTGTGAGAATGCATAAGCTCCGTTTGCCTGTTGGGCGATCTTGTAGATGATGCCGACACCGACTTGGACGATGACGAGAGCTACGGCGGCGACAATGGCAGGGCTGACTCTGACGTTTAATCGAAGCTGAGTGAACCGTGAGGGAGCGACAGTAGTCGACGACATTTTTTCTGAGCCCTCGGCCTCGGCCACAGTAGACGACGATGCGGAAAATCAAAGAGTGTGACGACGAGGGAGTTCAAGAGAAAACGCTGTGGACCTGCCAACTATGTATCGAAGACCTACATGTTTTCCTCTCCCCATGGGCTGCATGTGGCACGATGGTCGTGGTTCCAGACAGGCGCGCCATTATTGCGAACGTTTGACGACCGTTGTGTCCGGATAGGGACACTACCACCACGGCAGGTCGATCGCAAGCCATGAAAGCTCCCTCCAAGTCGGGCTCTTTCCAAGCAGAGAAAAGGAGCGGGCTCATGCTGGGTTTGAAGACACCCGCCGAAAACTAAATGAGTGATTTGAGTGGTTCGTGAGCTGTCTACTCTCGAGAGAAGAATGCATCTGATGCAGAGGAGATAGATCTGCAACTTTAGCGAGCCACGAAGCCAGATAGATCTTGTACCATGCTTCTGGGGCTCGACCCGAAACATGTCCGTGGCTTGCGCAATTGATGCAATGCCGTTGAATGGAAGCCATCTGAAGCGACAAGCAATATCGAACATGGCAGAGTGTGAGGCGTCAAGTGTTGTTAGTACGGGGTGGTAGTCCAGGGGGTACCCGTGCTAGTGTGGACAGCAGACAGAAATGGAACAAATCCGAGCAACAGCCGGAGATGACCGCGTTGGAAATCCACATCATATGCAGGGCTTGCGGGACAGCAGACTACATGTAGATTAGTCTTGTCCACTCTGGCTGTTCATGCGCACGACGTAGGACAAGAACACATTCGAATTAATCGGATCAGCTGTGGTGAAAGAGGCGGTTTGATTCCTGCCTAGAATGCTCGAATTCGTACAATTTCCATTGTCCCTGTCTCAAGCTCTTACAGCAGCGACGAACAATGATCGCATTGTCTTCAGGAACGAGGCCAGCTCTCGAGAATCGTTCAATCGTTCGAGAACCGCTTGTAATGAGTCTTTCTCGAGCGCAGGCTGAGTCTCTAATACATCATACTCGCTTGTCGCCATGCTCAGCTCGAACCAACATTCCTTCTCCCAATGTTTCTCATCGACGTGTGTAAAGACGAATTTGAGATGATCCTCGTATCCTGTGCCATCGATGCGCAGACAAAGACTTGCCTCCCAGAATTGCAGTTCGGGTCCATTATGGCGAGCCTGGCCGTCGAGCTGTTTTTGGTGCTGAAGCTGCGCTTGTCGTCGCTTGGATATGGCATTCTGGATCTCTGCAATCTGGGCTCTCAGATCGTCGCGTCTTGCAAGGTGATCCTCCCGTCTGGAATTCAATTCGTCGATCGCCTGATGCATCTCCTCCTGCTCTTGCAACTCCTTCTCGACGCCAATCTCATGTTGCGAAATTTTGTCCTGGACAGCGTCGATGTCGCGTTTTCGTGCGCGTTGTGATTCTGTGAAACAGTCAGTACCTGGAGAGCACAGTCGTTCCTTTTGTACATACCCTGAATTTCTGCAACGTTCAATCTGAAGTGGTTGCGCTCTTCCAGCACGCGCTTACGACCTCTTTCAATGAACTCATCAAAGCGTGCAGTAAATTGCATCATGCGCTCGCGAAGATCATCGAACCCGAAGTTGATGCTTGGAAGTTGGTCGGCCATCGACAATCCTTCCGTCTGATGGAACTCTGGTCGTGAGACGTTGCCGGAGAAGGATGCGCCAAAACGCGCATGACTTGGGGTGAGGGTCGCTGATGCCATGGCAGATGTTATGCGTGAGATGCGTCTTGTGATAGATAGGTGTTGTCTTGTGCGGGATGTGCGTAGAATAGATTGCGATTGATGCGACTGAGGTGGATCAAATGAAGCCGACGGATTCCCAATCGGGCAATCAGTAAACACGCGGCTCATGCGCGGGGATCGGCGTTGCTATGTGCCAAGCCCGACTTTGTCGGCATCGTTCATGTTCTGCAAATAATTATTGTTAACTTGCTCAATCAGACTCGACCTCGAATCTGAAAAAAGGATTGTGTCGCTACCTGGACGTTTCGCTGACCCAGTCGACTTCTGCTGCAAGCAGTACTACTTCGCACGAACCTCGACTGTACGAGTTGGCCATGAAGTATTACTCCGAACCAGCAATACGATATTGGAAAAGACCGAATGACTGACAGCTCGGGCCATGGCCTGGGATATGGTCAATTTGGCGAATGCACATACGATATTGAAAAGAGACAATGGTCATGGAAGCAGAATTTCGAAGAGACAAGCCACTTTCAGAGTGTCGGAACCTCGACCTCCGCAGTCTCTGCGCCAGAACCGGCACTCGGGAGACGTGCACCAAAAGCAGCGCATGATAACCAAGCACTTGAGTTGATCAGCGCTGTACCGTCTCTGGGATCTGTGAGGGAGCTCTTGAACGAGACACTGCCGCCTCTATCAGCGCCGCCAGCTACCGGAGGTCCCGACAACAGCCACTACGGAGACTGCTTAGCCATGGGAAGGATATCCGACGATCTTTACAGTAGGGAGAGGGTGACAGTTGCTGCCTTTCCTGGAAATGCATCAGGAACAGTACTACGACTGGTTCAAATCCGCCGGCAAAGACAAGGTTGGGACAACGACAAAAGCATATGGCTCAATGTTCCTACCATTCAAGGGGAATCTGGCTCTTGGGACGCTCGGTCGCCCATACAACAAATTTCTTTCTCGCGATCCGAGGAGGACCAGGCATGTCTGCTGGCCGTACGGACTCTTCAATCAACGTTCATCCTCCGTCCTCATTTGCGCGGTCATACCGTGAGCTCGAATGGTGCATCAAGACTTGAAATTGCAGTTCTTGTCGCGCTACCTTTCGATGATATGGAGACCTTTGCCCACGTGGATATCTGCTTCAATCCCTGGTACACCTTACAATTTGCGACTATCGATGGAGCAGGACGCTGGTGCGTCTGGGATGTTGGACACTCGCGAGAGTCTGGCCGTGTTGCCAGATTGTCACTGGCCGCAACCGGATACGTTGATGGCGAGAAAGAATCTGATTCATCGGAGGCCGACTCTTCGAACGGCTACAGAATTTCTTGGATAGGAGACCTCTCTACCATTATGATATGTGGCACCAAGTCTATCTCTATCGTTGACATCGGTTCGAAGCTACCTATCACAAATCTACTCGATCTTGGACGTACCAGCCTAGTATTAGATCTACAAGATGATCCCCTGCATCTGGGTCGTGTCGTGTTGCTGACTAATGCCCACATTTTCTACTTGGCTATGAGTTCTGGCAATAACACGCCCGGCCTGGAGGTATCGCTGAAAGCTCAGCACTTTCGTGATTTCGCTGACAAAAGCTTACGGTTGTCAGCGTCTACTTTTGGTGATAAGACACGACTTTTCATCCGCTCGTCGGCCAGTCCTTCTATCACTATTCACGATATCAACTTTGCTCAAGACTCGACCTCTATCACCGCTGCATCGCTCTGGACTCCTTCTGACTCTTTGCCGCGTCAAGCTCTGAGCCTGAAAGTCCTTTCGGCCGAATTTGAGGAGAGCGTCAGATGGGCTAGTTTCGGTGCCAAGGGAAGCCAGTATAAAGACTCTGGTGTACACTTTTCTCAAGCACTGATGCTTTTGGAGAATAATAGCATACGCACGCAGCTTCTATGCAGCATTTCCATGCAAAGACTTTCAGCCCTTCGCGTGGTAGCGCCAGACTGGCGGAGCAAGACCGCTTCTAGTTCTGCCCGTACGGAGACCTCTAATTTCATCCTCGACATGACAGAAGATTATGCTGGCACTCACCGAGTCATCAGCTCCAAGACTACTTTGCAACACGCCCCTCGCAGACCAGACAAGCATGTTGGTAACCGTAGATCGACTATCAGTTACGAGGCTGTGTACAACAGAATCAGTGAGATGCGATCCAGATCCGGAGAAGACCTTTCAGACATTCTAGAGCGCGTCAAGGCAACAATGGTGGACTCGTTAGTGGTAGAGACTTTTTCGTTGCATTCCTTGTCTACATACTCCACACAGGAGGTCTTGGTGAATGACCTGTACGAAGCTTCTGGAGGCTTTCAATCACTAATCGGGTTCCATGATTCACAAAGGCCTGATACTGAGAACAGACTTCAAGTCTCACGTACACCTGGTATCAATCTTCTCGGTCTTGCAGAACCAGTTTCCGGGGATATCCCTATGATCGATTTGTACAACAACTTGGTCTCTCACTGGCTCTCACCCCTCAATCCACTTGTGGCAGGTCGTATCCGACTCGCCAAGGAGCAGCTCATTCGACGCATTGCAGCAGAGCTGTGCCTGTCAATCCATTGCTTACGAAAGCAGCTCCCAGCAGCAGATTTGATACAAGATCAAGAGACACAATACACAGACAGTCAAGCAGATGTAGCCCTGCCCTCGTCGCAAGTCGCGCCCTCTTCGTCATTGCCAACACCATCACCAAGCACCAGCCCCTCCCTCCACGGCCACACCTTCGCTGGAGCATCAAGCACAGCTCTCGACCGCCTCCGAATGTACATAACTATCGATCCACCGTCGACTCTCCCAAGCATTTCAACAAGCACAAATCGCATCCTCTCCCACTGGAGTCTCCACAATGATCCTTCCGAGTACAGCTGGGCGGCCACAACTACGGCCCTTACACGCGACTCCGAAGCCAGCCTCGCCGCGTCAGCCCTGAGCGACCGCCAACGTGCCCGCCTCCGTCGTAAGAGCGAGAAATTAGCCGCGCGCTCGGCCCGCGAGAACACACTGGCTCAAAACTACAGCTCGACCTTGTCGCAGGCACCAGCCCTGATATCCTCATCCCAAGTACCCTTGTCCTCGCAGATGCCGAACGCCAGCCAGAGCCAAGGAATGGAGAAGAAGCGGAGACGTGATGATGCTGGCTTTACCATACCTTTCCGACCTCCAGCTTCCCCCGCCAGGGGGTTGGGGTTCGGTATCGTGTCGTCGCCTGTGCTGCAAAGGAGCGGGCAGACGCAGGGCTCCAGTCAGATGCTGCCGCCGGCGTCAAGCCAGAGTGTGGATGGGCCAGGAGCGGTCAGTCAAATTGAATCTGGGCGGTTTGGTGGGAGGACTAGTCTCGGACCCAAGAGGAAGAAGAGACGGACTGAAGGGTTTTGAGATATCTCATCAGATAGATAGATTAATGAACAAGTGAAGGACAGTTGAAGCATGGTGGGTGATCACAATGCGAATATTCCAACTCATGTCAGATCGCCATCGCCTAAGAGAAGGTCAAGACTATCATGGGCTGTGACTGGTCTACAGATACTTTCTGGAGGTTTCGGTAGGCTGATCACCGGGTAGTATAAGGGATCCCGTCGTGGAGCTGTGGTCTACAGATCCTTCTATTATGTTGCGTTCATATTTCAGGTGCACAAGCATAGCCTATGCTGATTCACTCATTGAGAGGGACTCCCCGTTATATCGCATGTGATATCTTATGTCATCGATGTTGCAGGCTACATATATACTAGTCGTTCACATGTGAGATCACGTGCGCCTGAGGGAAAGCTATATAAACCCCCTCCTACCTAAGATCGTTCCTTCGACTCTTGCTGCGGAGCTCAGCCCTCAGCATAAGCCATTTCTCAATCCGACATGGAACGTCATCTATCACGTCGGCGCATCTCTTGGTTACTGAATCCTGCTCGCTGCATTGTCTACCCCTTAGTCTAGTGCAGTGTCTGACCTACTGTCTTACGAAGTGTCTGGCGGAGTGTCTGGCGGAGTGTCTAGACTACCGTCATAGCGTCGTTGTCCACGCCGAGTAGGATCCAGTAGCCTAGGGTAGCGCCGACATAGTAGAAGATGTTCTAGATGCTCGTGACTATAGAAGGGCTTATAAACAGTAGCCTTGCCTTCAGCGCACGTGACTTCACATGAGACCGAGCGGTGCCGCCGGCAAAGTTCCGGGTTCTATGAGCAGATAGTAAGCAGATAGTAAGCAGTGCAGGTAATATTGGGCGATGACCTTTCTGAGTCTTTGTTATAGCAATGGTCGAATCCTCAGTGAGATGGGATTTGATTAGCGGCTGAGGATTTAACATGGGATTTGATCAGCGGCTGAAAGGTGATTGTCCCTCTACCCTTTGATACTGCTGGTTACACAAATAGTCCGGGATCTCCAAAGCTTGTGTCGTTTGCGAAAGATGGCAGACGCGTACCTTGCCACGATGGTAGATCCATAAATGTCACTGTCTGATAGAAGCAACTCTACATGTTGCCAACACAGATTTGATTCATTAGATTCATTCAGCGGTTGAAGCATCGTGTATCTACTCGTGTTCACATCTATCTTCTCGTCATCTACCAGACGACACCTCACGGGCGTCTTTGTCTGCAAACTTTTGTGTCTCCTCGCTGCTGTTGACAGTCAGCTCCGCTTCCTCTCTTGTTGAAACTATTGGTCCATCGTGTTGGAATGAGACCAGTGGGGATATCATATCATGCAAAAAACGTGTTGAACCGTGAAAACAAAAGCCAGCAAAATGTCAAAGATTCTTTTGTGTCATCCACCACCCTAGAACGCCGAAATGCTTTTTGTCGTCTAGTAGCGGTACATGTCGCTCTTGTATGGACCCTCGGCTGGGAGACCCATGTACTCAGCCTGGGCGTCGGTGAAGGTGGTCAGCTTGGCGTTGACGTGGGCCAAGTGGAGACGGGCGACCTGCTCGTCGAGGATCTTTGGCAGGACGTAGACACCGACATCCATCTTGCCGCTCTTGACATCGCCGACACCCTCGCCCTCGCCGGCGCGGGCAAACTCGACGTACTTCTTGCCGAAAGCCTCGTCACCGGCCTTGTACAGCATGATCTGGGCAAGAACCTGGTTGGTGAAGGAGCAGGACATGACGAAGGAAGAGTGACCGGTGGCACAACCAAGGTTGACGAGACGTCCCTCGGCGAGGAGGATGATGTGGCGGCCGTTCTTCATGAGGAAGCGGTCGACCTGTGGCTTGATGTTCTGGACGCTCTTGGCGTTGGCCTTCAACCAGGCAACGTCGATCTCAATGTCGAAGTGACCAATGTTGCAGACAATGGCGTCCTGTGGCATGACCTCGAAGTGCTTGCCGACAAGAATGTCACGGCATCCAGTGGTGGTGACGAAGATCTGACCCTGTGGGGCAGCCTCCTCCATGGTGGTGACCTGGTAGCCAGAGACGGCGGCCTGGAGGGCGTTGATTGGGTCGACCTCGGTGACGATGACGCGGGCACCCATGGAGTGGAGAGCCTGGGCGCAACCCTTACCGACATCACCGAAACCAGCGACAACGGCGACCTTACCAGCGATCATGACATCGGTGGCACGCTTGATACCATCGACGAGGGACTCGCGGCATCCGTAGAGGTTGTCAAACTTGCTCTTGGTGACGGAGTCGTTGACGTTGATGGCTGGAACAAGGAGACCGTGGTCCTTGCCCTTGTTCTTGAGCATGCGGTAAAGGTGGTGGACACCGGTGGTGGTCTCCTCGGAGACACCGTAGCAGTCCTTGAGCATCTCTGGGTACTTGTTGTGAACAAGAGCGGTAAGGTCACCACCGTCGTCGAGGATCAAGTTGAGAGACTTGCCGGATGGGAAAGAGGTGAGCTGTTGCTCGAGGCACCAGTTGTACTCCTCCTCGGTCTCACCCTTCCAGGCGAAACTATCTATTGTCAGTGTCCTGCTCTTTGTGTCTATCGTAGATCTGTTGTAGCGTACACTGGAGTACCACCGGCGGCAATGGCGGCAGCGGCGTGGTCCTGGGTGGAGAAGATGTTGCAGGAGGTCCAGGTGAGCTCAGCACCGAGAGCCTTGAGGGTCTCAATGAGGACAGCGGTCTGGATGGCTGTAGCATAATGTTAGCAGAGGTATGGCGGGGCTGTTCGAAGAAAGGGTGCGTACTCATGTGCAAGCAACCAGCAATGCGGGCACCCTTCAATGGCTGCTCGGCGGCGTACTTCTCACGGGTGGCCATGAGACCGGGCATCCTGCAATGGTCAGCAATTGCAAGCATACCAGCTATTGATCAGACTCACTCGTGCTCGGCCAACTCGATCTCACGACGACCAAAGGCCGCCAACGAGATATCGGCGACCTTCATCTTGCTTGCTGGGGCAGACATTTTGAATATGAATTGGGGATATGGAGGGGTAGAAAGGGAATGTACTGAGGTAGAGGAGTGGTGTTGGAGAGAGAGAGACGGTGAAAGTGGACTGATGCAAATAAAGATGCCAGCTCTGCTCTCAGCTTCTCTCTACCAAAAATGTATTGAGACACCGCGGCGGGACGGGACCCTGAATCTCCTAATGTTGTTTAGCGTCATGCCCCGCCAGAATCTCAAAATCTCAACTGCCGATTCATCTTTCTGCTGTCGCAACAATCGCATGATATCTTCACCGCTTTTGGGATTATGGCTGTTCTACGCATCTCCAACGATGCTCAAAAGGACGTGGAACGAGAAAGGATATGTATAGATTGCATGAAATATCGCTGTGCCTCCAGCAGTGTGTTCAATGCTGCAGAAACGAATAAATGCTAACCTTGGTCGAATATGTCGCTTTCCGTCATCGCCTATTGCAGCAATGCATGGAAAGCTTCGATAGCAATGTTGTTAATAATGAATGGCGGGTAAAGAACCCCACCATGTCCCTGGAAGATCACGTTCTTGTCCTGTTCAAGAGCCCCACGCTCACCATTTGTACCTAGCCACCAAGACGTCCTCGTCGAAGAATTCAGTCTTTTCAGGAAGGCTTTTTCATTGCCATCAGCCATTGATCGTAAATCGGAGAAGAGTTGTCCGTGATCATAAATATCTGCGTCGCATGTTTCCGGAAGATTCAGCTTCAAATGGTTGTGTCGACGTTCGGCATCATGGCGGCATCGATATTCCAGTATACAAATGGACCGGAAAGCTGGTTCTGCTAGAAATCAGTGGACTGCTTGCTCACAGCGCGGTTTCTGACCTACAAAACCATCATGACCTGGGCGTGGGTCATACCAACGTCCCATTATGATTTGATTGCCTGGAAGTACAACGCCCTCGTACGCCCAGCAATCCGTATAAGGATGGTCGACGTGATATCTCATGAATGTGATACGCTGCCAGCCGGGGATGCCCTCTTGTGTCGGGAGTTCGTTGACCCATCCTTTGCTCTCGTACTCACTGCGAGATGGTCAGATATCATGTAACCAATATCACGATGTCAAGTCACTTACACGTTGGGATCCGTGGAGCATAAGGTGAACGGAAGAGCACTATCTTTAGGCATCTCGGAATCGCTGACCGCAGATCCATTCTCTTGCGATCGGGTTCTACGCCGTGGAGCATCCCAGATCGGGGGACGTCTAGAGCAAAGGACGCGGTCGTATTGCTGTTCCCAAACGAAGTCTCCGTCTTCTGGCACCGGGAAGGCCATCTCGAAGATCTGTTTCTACATCAGCATCAGATGTTTGGAAATTCGTTCCGAGCACCCAACCTGGAGTTTGTTCTCGTCACCATCGTCGTCGTTGAGCCGATCAATCACCAATTGACCATGACGCTTGCCAAGACGTATGCTCCTCAGCTCATGGAGTTCGACATGCGCTACCAGCTTCAGTTTTAGACCCAGAATGTGGACAAGGAAGACGAACCGTATATTCCACACCAGTATCGGCCGAGCTTTTGGACACCTCTCTTCAGTTGCCGATTCCACGCTTTCGGTTTCCAATCTTCCGATAGACCCGCAAAGGCGTTGAACATTGTGCATTCTGACTCCGATGTCAGGTGATACTTCCAGAAGTTGGCCACATGCAGCAGCCATTCCATGTTGATCTGCAGAGGACCGAAGCCTCGAAATATAGGCTTCTCGATTGTTGGGGCGTACGCCATCTGCCTGCATTTCTCGAATTGGTATACTGTGGGTCCAGTTGCCGACACTGCATCACCGAGGATACGATGGGTGAAGACCAGCATGAAGGCGTAGTACGCTCTGGTGGGCCCTTTGTCGCTTTTACAAAACAACATGAACCAGAGGGCATCAGGCAGTAGATTGGAAGCATCAAGCAAGCGGTCGATTTTGGACATGTTGTTTGAGACCATTTCTCCGTCATGTTTGGTAGTCGATCCGGAGTAGGCCTCTGCAAGAAATAGTGAGCGAGTGACTTTGAAGAAGTAATGTCGATGAACGTACCGATGAGGAGCTCAGTGAGAACTTCCAGGCATTTGCGTTCGTGACGAGAGTTGCCCAAATGCCTGAAATCCGTTCTGCGAGCGAGAACACTGCGTCTGGTCTTGTACTTTTCGTGGATGTATTCATTGATCTGGGCGATGGACTTGTTTGGGGGAATTGCTGGTCTGTCAAACTGGTCAAGAAATCGGCGACGCCAAAATGATTTCCTGTCACCGTTCAGTGCATCGTTCGTATTGTGGCAAATGAGTCGAAACGATCCGACGTCGTAATCGCTGGTAATGTTCTCGGCGATCTTCTGGTTGATCTGCGGAGGTGAGTCAGTGTCGGGATCGCATGTGAAGCGTTTGTCAGTCGACGCACCTCGACTGGCAAGCTTTGAAAACCGGCCGCCATTGTCTTGCGCTTGAACGAAGTCTTGACGATGACCTCTTTGCCAATTGAGTAATTTAGTGTCGAAACGCAATACGAATGCCGTAGTTGCGAAGCGAACAAAGATCGACAGATCGTTGAGTGACCCAGGGAGTGAATTGATGTGAAGTGCAACTCTTTACGGCTTCGGTAGCCAAGTGAAAGGCACCTATTTCAGCAGAATTCGTGATTCGCGATGATTGTGTACGATGAAATCCTGGAAGTAAAGTAATGTAGCCTTTTCAGAGGAGATATGCTAGAATATGTCTCAGAGAATTGTCGTACTGCGATAGACTGAGAGTCGAAAATCTCTCGGTCAGGCTCGTACCTGATGGCCGGTATGAACCAGCAAGAATAAAGTGTATTTCACTCAAATACGGGTTTCGCTGTTCGAAAGATCCCCTGCAGCAGGATATGCCCAGTTGATCGTGGACTTAATAACTTGCGCAGATGAGCAATTTACGGGAAGGGTTCAGATGTTGTGTCTGCACGACAGACAGATTACCTGGTATACTTTCCGATATATGGTGTAAGCTGTTCGCCTGTAGAGATGACAGACTTCTGTGACTTGACGCTATGAGGTTGAGAGGAGGTGGACCGTGGATGTATTACCATGATACCTACCTTGCAGCTCGTTGATTTGGTCTGCTGTCGGGGACGTGGTCTGAATATGAGTGGTATGTTCGGTTCACTGCGTCTTGAGGATGCTCGCTATTGCGAGGAAGTGTTTTGTACAGGTATGTTCTTTGTGAGGTTGACTACTGCTATATTATCTGTCGCGTGTACTATTGCAGGAGAAGAATGTCCAGAGTGATGAAACGAGAAGTCGCGGGTTGTGAGCTGCCAAGACAAGCGCTTTCCACTTCACCTGGTGGTTTACTTCATCCAAAATTTGATGCAGTTACCTCCGCTCCGGCACCCACGGTCGAAGACTTCAATGTTCTGTACATGTAATGTTTCAGGACAGATCATGTGCTGTCGAAGAGAGCCATTCGACGTCTCCCGTGTGTCGAAAGAGCTATCAATCCTTCAACTTCCAGCTTAATAGTCGATATCCTTCATGGGCTGCGTTTGTTGTGCGGAATCAGCGGCATGTCATAAGACTTGCGTTCGATGTCGGGAAAGATCTTTGTCATCAGGTCCTGCCACGGTAATGCGTATCTTACGGTACCATTGGCATAGGTGTCGGACGACCTTGAGATGCTGCAGTACCACTACAGCAACAGGTATAAGTTGAATTGATAAAACACAAGAAGGATGCAAGCCATGGAGTTTGGAGACTGCTGCTACGACTTCCATTGCATCCAGTACATCACGCTTATGCGGCCAAAACGAGCTACATGTGTCCGGTATCTCGTGCACTTGCCTTGTATCGAAAATAGGTTACGTCACGTACGCCGAAGGCTCCTGCTTCCCTAGCTTCCACCTTCCCTACATGCGGCTTGAGACGTTGCTTTTAAACTCCTTCACACCTCTACAATTCTTCTTTGCTTTGCTTCATCTTTCTCCACCCTTTGGACCTCTCCGTTGTTCGCTTCACTCTCCCGATCTTTTCCTTTACTGCTCACCTCAAAATGTCTGATATCATTCACCTTCTGGATCAGCCGATCAAAAATGAGCCTATGGACGACGACAGCTCGAGCATCTTCACTGAAAACGAGGAAGAAGATCGAAACTCATTGACTTACGTAGTTCTCAAAGAGATCAAACCTTTGACTCAAGAGCTCGGTCAACGAGTCGGCAAAGTCGAGAGAGAGCATTCGGTCACTGCAAAAAAGGCTGACAAGGCCCTCGCTGCGATTGAGTATATCGTCAAAGACTTCGACGTCAAAGATTTCGAAAGCCTGAAACTACGTCTGGGTATTTTGGAAGCCGGAGCTCGCACGCCCTGGAACAGAAAGGATGATGGTGGTCAAGGTGAGTTGTTGCCGCTGGCTACGTCTAATCTATGCTTACCAAACACTAGCAGCACAACCTTCGTCGACAAACGATGAGCTCCGAAAAAAGCTCGAGCAATACGAAGGATACTTCGCCCAGATAGCCACAGCCTTGAACGAGCAAAAACAAAAGATCTATGCAATTGAACAGGTCGTGGCTCGGATCGGAACCGTTCTCCAGCTGACCGGGGACACAAGCCTCAGTGACATGGTCAAACAACTTGACAACAAGGAGCAAGTTGCCAGTGAGCGCATTACCATGCTGGAGGAACGTAGCACGAACTTCGAAGAACAAATCTCAGAAGTCTCCTCGCTACTCGGCAATGAGCCTATGTTGCCTGGTGAAGGCGAGCCCACCGACTTGATTACCCGTCGAGTCGCTTCGCTAGAGCAACAGACCTCCAAGTGTATCACAACCATCACCAAGACTAGCGAATTGGTCAGTAAGCTCTCCCTTAATCAAACCATCAATGGCAGCACTGCAGTCGACACTTCGATGGCTACCGACGTCGCAGCGGCTCTGAATGCCCGCATCGACGATCTGGTTCTCCGGGTCGACAAATCTGAGCGTTCCAAGGCTATCAATAATACTACACCGCTTCGTGGAGCTCGCCAACACCCCAACATTCGTGCTAGAACTGAACCAGGACGCCGAGGCTTAGTCGCCCGTGGCGGCAACAGTATCCGCGGGAAACCACAGGAGAAGCGCAACGACTGGACGGCATACCCAATCGTCCCACCAGTTATTGACAGTCCGCTGATCGATGACACCAAGGGTCCGGTCATCGAGCAACCGGTGAGTGTACTGAGTAGTCCTTCACGGACCTCGCTAACCCCATAACCAGAGACCAGCATCCTTCCAGGTCGATGAGGTTCAAATCTCCCAAGAACAGAAAAAGCAGAAATCGATCTTTCACAAACAGATGAACGAAGTCTCGCGGATGTATCAGAAAGCGGAGTTGATCCAGAAGAAGAACGAGATCGATCAGGCAATGACACGCACGCCTCCCTTCTACGAAGTGCATGAGTTGAGCTACGAACAGCTGGAGACACTGATGGAGAACGTCAACAGGTGTTTGGGCAAGTTCTCGCCGATTCTGGCCGAGCCGATGGTAGAAAACGATGCGCCTTGGGGATGAGATGGTGTGGACATGGTGTGGACATCAACGTTGATGGGAAGTGTACCGGGTCTTTTGTGATTGAAGCAGCGGAAATATTCTGGCACCAAGGGCAGAGTTGGCACCTTCGTTGCGGTGGCTAGGGCTGTAGGCACGGTGCGGCTGATTGTCAGAAGTACCTGATGATGTACAAGGGAACACTGCCTAGTCTAGCCAATACCGTGAGGAAATGACATATCAATTCATGACAGACTACCCATCTCAAGCCTACAACTTCTCAAGCAAAATCTTCGCGCCCGCATTGCCTCTCGTTGCAGTCTTCTTCTTCTTGTCCCCCTCAACCTTCTTCGCCTCCTCGCCCTTCGCAGCTTTCTCAAGGGTTTTCCTGTCCTTCTTCAACGCAGCAAGCATCTCCTTCCGTTCCTTCTCACCCAAATCCTTACTCTCAGATAACGCAACCACGACAAAACTACTCGGCCCGGTCGCCCAACTCACGATCTCCTTCTTGATGACCTTATACAATACGTTTGCGAAGCCCAGCGCCGGCTCAACCGGCACAATCTTCTTAGCATCGACGTCGTATTTCCCGCCCGCCACCATTGAGCGCAGCATCTTGCCCGCGGCGGTCGACTGCGCGATGTGCGTCTCCTCAGACGGGTCTCCGGCCGCAGCCTGCGCGACGGCCTCCATTGCATCGGTCTTATCACCTGTGCCGGCCAGCAGGGCTTCGGTGACGAACTGGCAGCCAAAGGTGTTTGTGACCATTGTGGATGCTTGGCGTGATATCAAGCCAAGGAACGCCGGAGAGAGGTAAGTCGCCAGTTCCTCGCGACGGGTGGTGGTGTTCTTCTTCGAGGTGCCGACCGTGGCTCTTATGGCGTGGACTTCGGACAGGAGGGTCTGTGTCGTGTCCTGGAGCAGGAACTTGGCGGGTCCGGTGAGGGGGAAGAGCAGCGGGATGCGTGCGGTCAGATGTGTTAGGATGCCGAGGAGGCGGTCGTCGGATTCGGTGGTGGGTTTGCTCGTCTCGCCTAGTAGTTCTTTGAAGATTGCGTTGGATGACATTTTCGTGTCGTCGGTCACTTCGAGTGCGGTGAGCAGGACGTGGTGAGCGTAGGGGTCGAGAGCCATCATTTCTACGGTGTCTTTGTATACGCGGAGGATGATCTTGCGGTCTTTGGCTGTGCCGTAGGTGAGGGCCAGGCAGACTACGCGGCTGCCGTTTTTGGTGAAGGCCAGGTTCTTGAGGAGATCGCCGCCGCCGGTACTGCTTTCATCGTCGAGATCCGATTTCAGAAGTTCAAGGAATTCAGTGTGCTCTTCGCCTCCGGCTGGAAGATTGAGGTAGTATTGCAACATGGCGTCGTGGAGCATCGTGAAACCTGTCAACTTCTTTTGCACGAGCTGGTTGATGAGCTGAGAGAGGTATGACATGGCTGGCTTCCTCTTCTCTGGATTCGCTTCCAGGATTGTCTTGAGATCTGCAGTCACGTCTTTACCGTCGGCGAAGAAGCTTTGTGCAGCTGCACTTCCCGCCTTGTGAAAGAGAGCATACTCTGCACCATACCATTCGCGAAGCAAGAGGGCCTTTTGCGAGGATGTGGCGACCTGTCTGTAGATGTCGTCCATAATCCAAGCTCCTTCTGGATGGTTGATGAGCCTGCGAACATGGCCGTAGAACTCTGGGACGATCATGTCGCGGATCTCCTGATTGCCTTCGACGACCATCTTAGCGATCAAGAACTTGCCGTACTTGCTCTCGGTCAAAGGCCTGATGTCCTGCTTGAGCTCGGTAGCGATCTGCTTGCGCTGTTCCATGGTGGAATACTTCAAGGCACATTGGATGACACGGACGCTGTCGTGCTTGAAGATAAAGTCGCGAATGTTACCACTGATAATGTCGAACAGTTCTGTAACCAGCTCTTTGCGCTCCTCCTTTGGTACGTGTGATTTGCGTCGAAGGCGTTCCCAGATCTTCTTGGATCGCTGAATGGAGTCTGCATTTGGCTTGTTCATCTTGCGCTCCTTTGCAAGTGCTCTTTGCTCGGCATGAGTCTCGGCTGAGGTTTTCATGGGAACTGTGCAGTCAATGTTAGCGACCTATGATATCCTCGTTGACTGCACCTCGGACTCACTCTTGAACCCGTCCCTAGCCACGACTTCCTTTGGCCTCTCTTTTGCGGCACCCTTTTGGTCACCATCTTCGACATCTGACATGCTGCTCTCGCCAACGTCGGCAGCGTCGTCGTCGCCAAATCCTCCAAAATCATCATCGTCGTCGTCCTCGGTGGTATCTGATTCGGGCAGGTCTGCAGCGACCGGTTTCGCTTTTGGCTTGGCAGTCTTCGTTGGCTTTGCAATTCTCTGTTTCTTCTGTACTTCGACCGCGGCGGTCTTTGGCCCATCCTTTCTCTTGATTCCTGCCATGTTTGTAGTTTGTAATAAGCGGCGCAGCTCATAAATTCTGTTTCTCCAAGGACCAGACAGTCTCCGCAGTATTGAAATTTCGGGTTCATGATTATTCTGCCGGAAATAAGGTTTAGTACATCATCAGCCCCGAAGGCGGTAAGGCCGATGCTCGCATTGGCGCTGTGATTTATATCTTGACTCGCATAGGTATGGATGTGCCGTCTTTCGATGAGTATCTATGTCTAGGTCAAGGGAAGAACAGACACATCTTCAACCGCATAGCTAGTTTAGGCAGTAAGACCATTGAGCGCCGCCTCAAAGTTCATTTTACACCAAATGAGATCGCTATGAAGGCTCTTGTATTGATTGTGACCGCTTCCTCGAACAGACCAGAGCCTAGAGTCTGCTCTCGTAAGCGAGCATAGTCGATGGAACCAGCCATTGTATCGACCAAGAGTCTGTGTTTTAATTGTGTATCCCGAATGCTACTCAGCAGTCGAGCAGATCATGCATAACGATCAAGAGACATAAGCTGTGGTAAGGTAACCGTTTGCATCCAATCAAACATTACGCTTTTAGGCAGCCATCACATCACAAGCTGTTGACAGTCAATCAAAGCTAGACCAGTGCGACGACAACAACGCCTGTGTCTGTGTGAATACCCGACTACGTGATTGTTTGACATACATACAATACTGTACATTCCTCGCACTCTTGGTAGACAGACGGGATTTGAACACGAGTTTGCGAATTCACTTGCAAAAGACCCACTGTCTCCGATTAAATGCCTTTAACGACAAGCATCATACTATTGATCGGCGCCGCGATCAGCGTGGCAGCTCAAAGCAACACCACCCCGATCACAGGCACTTTGGGTAATGCCACAATCACGACAGACAACCCAGCTGGCGCCGCGTACATTGCTACATTACCTAACTTGGCAAATACCAATATACGTGGTGCAGTAACAGCATCAACAAATGCTGGCAATACTGGCGCCAGTTTTCAAGTCACGTTCGATGGCTTCCCAACCGAAGGAGGTCCATTCATGTATCACATCCATGAATACCGCGTACCAGCAGATGGCAACTGTACAGCTACAGGAGCTCATCTCGATCCATTCCTTCGAGGTGAGAGTCCCATCTGCGACGCTTCGCTACCGATGACATGCCAAGTGGGCGATCTATCAGGAAAGCATGGCTCTATCAATGGCACATCCATCTCAGCAGACTATGTCGACAGCTATGTCTCTACGACCCCAGGCAATGCCGCATTCGTTGGGAACCGCTCGATTGTTGTGCATTATGCCAACAAGACGAGAATCACATGTGCCAATTTTGAGCTTTACACCAACGCGAGTGCGAGTGGCATCTCCGGATCGAGCTCCGGATCGAGCTCCGGTTCCTCGATGACAGCAACAGCCAAGTCAAGCACAACCAGCACGTCGGCGTCGATGTCAAGCAGTTCATCGGATGCTTCCTCACCCTCATTAGCGTCACATACCGGATCGGCAGCCTCCGTTGGCTTGAACGCTGCGACGTTGCTCTTCGCGGGTCTTGCTTTTTTGATATGATCGATATGCAAAAGTGCGGAGTAGGGCACATCGCCGGCAGGCAGGCAATACCTTACCTTACGCAGGTGGGACCTACAGGGCATGACTTGTGCATGCGTCACGACGCACCCCGGCCATGAGTCGCGCACGGATAACGTTAAGGGATCGCCACGGGTTTCATGTGGCCGGTTTCATTGCTTCGTTCTCACATTTGGCATAGATTCTGATCCTGACGAACGCGATATATTTTTATACCACAAAGTATCTGTAATTGCAATCCAATCATTCAGATGCTTTGAATAACCGCATTGTATTATACATGTCCTCGTTCTTCTCACTCATGCTTCTCAGACAACTCACGTGCGAGCGCGCAATGCTGCAGTTGCTGATCCCGGAAGTGCAACCGATGATCCTCCACGATCTGCGGCCCGCGGTTTTGGACCCTTGAGCCGTCCCGCATGCGAGAATCTGTGATTCCCCATCTCGATTGTCGATGCTTCTCCATAAGACCTGAGGATCGGAGTACAATCCAGAGGTAGGACTGTGTATATATGGGCCCCTTGGTCTGTCTTGCACAAATAGGTAATCGCTTTTTGACAATTTCATCTTGACAAATTCACCACTCAAAATCACGCCTCGCCATGCTTTGCCCAACAGACAGAAGGCAAACGTCACCTTCACAGAGAACCGGACTTGACAGATTATGCAGATCGGGTCGCGCGAGACAGCACACAAACACAAACACAATCGATTCGAGACGGAACAGCTTGCAGAGAAACTTGTTATTACACAAAGAAGACTCTACGGACAGTAATACCTCGTCGACATCCACACAACTATCAATATTCAGGTCCTCGAGCCAAGACAGCTCGAGGGCCAGTGTCGTGGACGAAGACGCGATCAAGGCCGGGCCAGATACGAGACAGACATCTGTGGAGTCAGTTGACCAGAAGGAAGACCAATTGAGAAGAAGGTCATCATGTCGCAAACGAGAATCAGACGCGTTGGACGACAATCCCTCGCTCTCGAAACAACGTCGAACGTCACATGACCTCACCGACGCAAAGACAGAGCATCAACACAAGACACAGACGCACGAAGAGAAAGAGCAGCAGCACGCTGAGACAGGTCGCGAGATCGCCATGCACAAAGATAAAGGAACCGAAGTTCAGAATCCTCGTCGGGACTCAACCCACCCGTTGCACGGTCTACAACAACAATTCCAACAAGACGCTCCGATTAAAGAGTCGATATCTTCCAGGCAAACGACGACACCACAGCCGGCATAAAGTTGGTCTGCTTACGACTTGACGACTTCATGTACCATATTTAGATACCAATACCACCTTATCACAGCCATCCACAAGGCGTGTTCTTCTTCTTCCATAAAATCAGTGTAAATTCCTGACTCTACACGCTACAAGTGATATCGTAAAGCTCTGTCTTGCATCTATTTGCTAGAAAGAGCAGCAACACCAGGCAGCTCCTTTCCTTCCAGGAGCTCCAACGAGGCTCCACCACCGGTAGAAACGTGGCTCAGCTTCTCCTCGACACCGTACTTGGCCGCGACGGTCGCCGTGTCACCACCGCCGATGATGACCGTCTTGCCGTTGCTCGACGCAGCGACAGCCGCATCCATGACCTTCTTGGTGCCGTTGGCGAACTTCTCAAACTCGAACACACCCGGTGGGCCGTTCCAGAGAATGGTAGACGCCTCGTCGATCGTCTTCTTGAACAGCTCGATACTCTTTGGACCGCAGTCGAGACCCATCCAGTTGTCCGGGATGCCCTCTTCGTCGGTTGCGGTGCTGGTCTGCGCGTCCTTGTCGAACTTGTCCGCGGTGACGTAGTCGACGGGAAGCACGATCTTGACGTTGTTCTTCTTGGCCTTCTCGACCAGGCTGCCGACCGTCTTGCTGCCGGCCTCGTCGAACAGCGAGTTGCCGATCTTGACGTTCTCGAGCGTCTTCTTGAACGTGAATGCCATGCCGCCGCACACGATCAGGCTGTCGACCTTGCCGAGCAGGTTGTCGATCAGCTGGATCTTGTCGCTGACCTTGGCGCCGCCGAGGATGGCCAGGAATGGGCGCTGTGGGTTCTCGAGTGCCTTGGCGAAGTACTCGAGCTCCTTCTTCATGAGGAAACCGGACGCCTTTTGTGGAAGCTCGACACCGACCATGGAAGAGTGGGCGCGGTGAGCAGTGCCGAAAGCGTCATCTGGAGCATGTCAGTCGCTGTGCGCGCGCGCGTTTGTGGTATCTCCAACATACTGATGTAAATGTCGCCAAGAGCGGTCAGTCCCTTGCGGAACTCCTCAACCTTGGCCTTGTCGGCCTTGGTCTTGTTGCCATCGGCGTCCTTGCTGCTACCCTCCTCCTCGATGTGGAAGCGCAAGTTCTCAAGGAGAACGACTCCGCCGCCAGTGGTGTTGTTGACAGTCTTCTCGACCTCTGGACCAACACAGTCGTCGCAGAAGGTGACTTTCTTTCCGCCCAATTCCTTCTCGAGTGTTGGAATGACCGCCTTCAAGCTGTACTTTTGGTTGACCTTGCCGTCTGGACGTCCGAGATGGGACATGAGGATGACCGCCTTGGCGCCGTGGTCGATGGCATACTTGATGGTTGGGATCGCACCGACGATGCGCTGGGGGTTGGTGACCTTCTTGTCGGCATCCAATGGCACGTTGAAGTCGACACGGATCAAGACACGCTTGTCCTTGACGTCGACATCGGTGATTGCGAGCTTGTTGGAAAGAGACATGATTGATGTTCTAGTCACAGTCAGTAGCTGGATTGCCAAATTGGCCGTGAGACGAGTTTCACTGCCAGATATGGAGAGCGCTACGTACACTTGCTTGTGAATGCGATTGTAAAGGAAGGTGTCGGTGAATGTTTTGGTTGTCCGTGGTTGAGTGAAAGCTTTTGGTGGGGGCGGGGATGCACTCTGCACGACGCTGAACATTGGCTGCACGACACAAATGCTACTTTTTGTAAGAAGAACGTACGGTTGAGATACTTAATAGAAGACAACGACGCAATTGACCATAGCTTGGCCAAACACCAAGACAAGATAAAAAAGAACTCGACCACTCGTGTAACGCTACAGGCACCCAGCCGGTGTATCGACGGCTCTACGTGGAACGGGTGCATAACCTGCCATCGCAGCGACCAGGAACCCATCCGTCCCGTGGGCCACCCCGTCTAGTGACCTGCTTGCGACGCTCCATGACAGGCGCCTCCTCAACGTCCTCTTCGTCGTTGTCGTCGTCGTCATCATCATCATCATCGCCATCATCGTCGTTGTCGTTGTCGTTGTCGTCGTTGTCGTCGTTGTCGTTGTCGTTGTCGTCGTCGTCGTCCTCCTCTTCGTCCTTGGTCTCCTCGGCGAGCTCATGCTTCTCCTCGTCCTCTCCCTCCAACTTCGTGGAGACTCCAAGCGCCTCCTCGGTTCCATTCTCTCCCTTCTGCATGGCCTTCAAGGCATATCCGTGCCTGTCCTTACCATTACAGTAGGCCTTGTGCTTGTGGATATAACAAGGGCCGTCGTTAACAACACACTTGTTATGGTCCTCGCACATGTGCCACTTAGTACCCCAGCTGAGCCTTCCGTGCGGCCCATGTATCCACCCATGATAGTAGCACCTCTGGACGTCTACTTTGCACCCGCCATGTGCATGGAGAGCTCCGCGCTTTGGCAAGGCAGTAGCTCGGGATGGATGGCCGGTACCAGTCTTCTTCTGCTCCCTATCTGTGAACCACTCTGGCGAAGTGGATGAGCTTTGCGGGGGCATCACAGCCCACATTGGAGGTGGATAAGCGGTTTCTTCGTATGGTTGAGAGGTAATTGGCTTCCTTAATTTCTCCTTCTCCGGGAACACCTTTGCCATGGTAGTGGGAGTCGGAGTTGGTACCGAGGACGCAGCTGTGGTTGTAATGCTGGTGCTGGTGCTGGTGCTGGCGCTGGCGGCGGTGGCTAGCAAGGCCAACAGGGCAGGTGTGAAATACATAGTTGATGTAGTGTGAAGAGTGTTGGGTGACGTGGTATCAAGAGCGTGTGGACGTGTAATGTGCAAAGTGTTTGGTAATGTGCTTCTGTGCTGTTTTAGAGCTTCTGGTCAAGTTGTGAGAGAAAACTGTCGATTTACTGGGCCAGGGAGGAGTATATATAGGTTTTTGTCGAATGCTTCTTCACCAAGGTGGATAGTTTTCTAGGGTCCATACGAGCGTCGAGGGAATTATAATTTGCGCATGTGAGGTAGTTTTGCGCAACAAAAGTCACCTTGATGATCAAAATGCGGACTGGAGTTTGACAGCGAGAGCCTTACCTGTAATGCGACAGCTGTACATGATCAGGGCTCTGGATCTGTAGATAAGATATCGTCGCAGTCAGTGCCATGATGTGCCTAAGGCAATGGTGTGAACTCGGTGGGCGTCGGAAAGACCGTTCTCGTATTCTCGCGTTCCAGCTCATAACGTGCTAATTAGCTCGGCGGATCTTCTTAGTACTCTCATTCCATACCCTCCATGAGTTCGACCTTGTCCAGAACCATACCTCTCAGGCCTATCCGCTCTTTGAGTTCACCCCAGTCGAAGCCCTCCTCCTCTCCCCATTTGTCCATACCTTTGAAACCCCATGCCTGTGCCACACGATCCAAAGCTGCTCTTTCTTCCTCCCTTACCCAACGTTCCCACAATGGTACTCCTTGCGCCCAAGTCACCCTCATCATCTGATCATTTGCGGTAGTCAAAGCCACGTATCCAATGGTGCCGACTGCAGATGCATATGTCAAGATGCCGGCCATAGCCACACCTGTCGCGTACGAATTGTCCATAGTATTCTGGATCAAAGCAAACCGAGATGCAAGACTGTAGGCCGCCAGAGGCGTAAGGACTGCGCCTGCGATCGGGATGAGCGCCGTCCTCAAGAATTTGCTGCGCATATACGATTTTGTGCAGTACGTCTCGTCAACAACCGAAAGTGCGAGGGGAAGATCGTGCAAGTCGATTGCACCTTGGAGCGCGGCATCTGCGGTTTCAGGGAGGACCGCGGTGGAAGGCGAGTCTGCGTTTTGCTCAGAATATGTTACATACGGCGCGGAGTTGGTCGACCTCGGCACTGGCTTTTCCCTGTATAACCGCAGCACTTGAGGAAATTGCTGTGGTCGGCCGAGTAATACCTGCAGACCAATATACCTCTGTATGATCTCTTGTGTTATGAACACGGTTGGTGCATGGATGATAGCATCCGATCTGCTCGCCATATTCTTCAATATGTCGTCTTTCGAGATGTTTGTCGCAGCCTGCTTCTTGTTGAACGAATCTAGCAGAGCCGAAGTTGCAGTGCTTTCGACACCGGACTGCTCTGTCTTCGGCGCAGTCACCTTCTCAGTGAGCAACTGCTTCGCGAAGTCTTGATACGTCTTGAGAACCTTAACAATCTCGTGTTCTTCTGGAATCTTGCTCGTCGCAGATGGTTCTCTTAAAACAGCTTCCGAAAGCTCGTCGACCATGCCCTGCATAACCGGAAGGTGTGTCGACGGGACCGATGGCCGAGAAGTGAAGCTCGTAGTTGTCGCCTGGGTAGTCGCAGGTCGACATTGAGTCTGTCCTTGTCTCTTTGACAGCTGAGGGCGCCGAATCCTTTGAATGATGAAGCATTGTTCTTGAGCTGAGGAAATCTGAAGACCCCGTCGCGCGTGCTGAGCACTGCGCAATGGGCTTGTGTGTCGTAACTGAGGCCTACTGAGAGCTCGGCATGATGCACATATCGTCGAAGAATGTTTCGAAGCCATTGTAGCGTTGACTTTCACTGATGTTAGAATATCAAATCTGGCCGAGCCACGGTGGGTGACGATGGGCTGAGGTTTTGGATGACGAAGCCCGTCTCCAACTTTGACGTCCTAATCTCATACATGTAGGCAGCCACCTTCAACACAATTCGATACTTGCATTCAGCCCCTTTACTCGGCTTGTCCTCAATATTGCTCAACTATATCCAGGGCGCATGTCGAGGCCATTGCGACATTGAGAAGCGCGCACATCAACACCCCGAGATAAAGCATGCCTCCTCCACCTCCACCACCACCACCTCCTCCGCCAGGAAGAGCAGGAGGTAAGCAGACCATTGATTTACATTTCTGTAATGGCTATACTGATGCTGTCAAGGTCCTCCCCCTCCTCCGCCACCTCCCCCTGGAGGTGCTCCGCGACCCGCAGCGGCAGCAGCACCAGCACGTGTATGTTTCGAATCACACGTTCTCTCCTAGGGCACACTACAACCGACTGACAACGAGTAGGGAGCACTCTTAACGGACATCACAAAGGGCCGACAATTGAAAAAGGCGGTCACAAATGATAGATCGGCACCGATAGTAGGCGGAGGTGTCAAGAGCGCTGCGGCACCGTCGCCATTAGGCGCCCCGCCTGTGCCAGGAGGCTTGTCTAGGCCAGATTCAGGAAGAGCGAGAGCCAGCAGCGATGTAGGAGGAGGGTCAGATGCCTCAATGGGAGGAGCACCGCAACTGGGTGGCATATTTGCAGGCGGTATGCCCAAGTTACGAAAGTCCGGAGGAGTACGAACAGGAGCGGATACCGAGTCGCCATATCTTTCGGAACCAGAACCAGCACGACGAACACCTGCCATACCCGGCGGCTCGGCACCGAAACCGCCAGGCGCACCACCACGAGTGCCTGGATCAGCTCCACCGATTCCGCCTAGTGGACCTGCTCCGAATCCTACAGTTTCTGCATTGAAAGGCGGCCTCAGACCAACACCAAGCACCACATCATCCACACCGAACCTACCTGGCGACCTCGGAGCAAGTGATCCCCGACGAGCATCAACGACTAGTATCGCATCTTCGAAGCCGAAGCCGCCTCCGCTCGGCAAGAAACCTCCAATTCCTCCTCCGACATTTCGAAAGCCATCTGGGCAAGCACCACCACCTCCTCCACCCCCGCCTTCAGCGCCCCCAACTTTCAGCTCGCATGCACCGCCGGCTCCGCCACCTCCACCGCCATCTGCAGCACCGCGACCACCCCCGCCCCCTTCAATTCCTACCGGCAGAGCACCACCTGCTCCTCCCATAAACGGAGGCTCGCTCGCGCAGCAGGCGGCAAGCAACGCGTTCGGGCGGTCCTCACCAGCCATAGCACCTCCTCCGCCTCCGCCAGCAGCAGCACCATCACCGCCAGCGTCTCCAGCGCTTCCGCCCCCGCGGCCTGGCAACGCCGCGCCATCTCCGGGACCTCCTCCACCGCCACCTCCTATGCCTTTTCAGAACGTATCTGCACCATCTCCTGGTCCGCCACCCCCACCACCTATGGTCTTACAACAACCATCGTCGCCAGCACGATCACCTGCGCCTCCACCACCCCCTCCGTCGCAAGCGCCAAAGAGCTATACCCTGGATGCATCATCGTACACACTTTCCAATGGTGGCGGGGCGTCACCTAGTCCGTCGAGAGATCCGTTCAGCGGAGGTGGTGGAGAAAGAACTGTTATCGAGAATTCAAAGTGGAAGTATCAGTCAGACGACACATTGCCCAAGCCAAGGGAATTTAGTGGCGTACCGAAGCGATACAGGGCCGGCAGAGGAAGCAGTGTGCCCTTGGACTTGAGAAGTCTAGAGTAGCCGAATACCCAACGAAATAGATCGTTCTACACCGTACGTCTCACGGTCTACGAAGGTGTCAATCACAACATATCAAGCCAGCTACTGATGTAATCCTCGCGCAGTCAGAGTGATGTTATTGTGCAGCTCTGGTCAGATGGTTATTGCACAGAAATGAGCTAGTATGCCCAAGGCAATCGGTCATTTACGCAGCACCGGTCTTCGGATTTGCTTTCTTCTCAGGGCCTGAAAGCATACCTTGCCTTCTTCTTTCGATTACTCCAGAACGGTATGAGCCACAATCGTCACTGTCTACACACATTCTCCGTTCCTTTCTCGAGAACTTTCGCAAGTTCGCGGGAAATGCATCTTCACACATTCATCTTCGCAACCTTTCTCCTTTCCAATGGGTTGACAGACTATACTTCAAACGAACAGCAACACGAATTGGACTCGGCGAAAGTTAGAAGCCCGGCTCCGAAGTACTGGACATCTTCGAGGCGCGTGCTCCCTCCATCACAAGAGAGGCGAAAAAGGTTCTTCGAGAAATCAACGACCAGATTTTGATAGCGTCTTCTGCAGACCTCCAAAGCACGAAGATACCGCGCTAGGCGTGACATACTTCAAAACGACCAGTCGTGCTTCTGTCATCCCCGCGTCAAGACAGACGAGCCAAGACCAAGATGGAGGTCACATGGCACTGACGTTGGAAAAGCGTTTGTAGACATCTGTGAAAAAGCAACCAGGGATGCTTCTATGGAGCTGGTCTGGCGCACATGCAGCATAAAGTATGCTAGAATCAACTTGTCATAACGGTGACATTCTCCAGGCTGCTGGAGACGATTCTCGGAACGTTGTGTCAAAGCTCGATTTCTGGCGCTTTGCTTCAGAGCTGCACCGTTTTTGACAACGGTGGTCGTATGATTCCGGTGTCTTTTTCTCGGAAGGTCATGACAAAGAGTCACAACTGCTCGCCTAACCTGCTCTGCTATTCTGCTCATGTGTCATCTGAGACGGAGTTCACAAGCCCTACAGAGTTACGCATCTTTCCTGCTTTTCAGATATGCTCTACGGTCTAGCCCTCGTCCTTGGAGATACAGTTCCCGAGTCCATACGACCTTGGGCATCGGCGATGATGGATGTACCATACCTCGGCCTCTTCATCGTTCGGACTACGCCGTATCGTTGTCGTGCCCAGATAATGTGCAGCGTTGACAAGAGAATTTTGATGCAGCCAAGTAAAGTGGCTGGCCTAGGCGCGAGAGATTGCTGCAGCAGACAGGCGTTGTCCTCAAACTTACCCCAGAATGATCCACTTGTTGATTCTGGGGTACCCCGCAGTCTTCCCCAGATCGGCCAGACGATACGGAAACTTCCACGAGCACATGAACTTGAGTTCTGGACTATTATCTTGGTTCTCCAGAGGCGTTCTCGTGGCCGCTGAGATATATTGGCGTCCAAGGGGAAGAGCAGACGAGGACGCAGGTGTGCCTACGCATCGTACATTATAAGAAGGTCGAGGATTCCCACCTACATGATGAACACAAGCATACCAATCCATTATCTTCTAAGGTCGACTTCCCTACACATATCCCGGCTTCTTCTTTTTCTTAGCCCAAGATGACTGGTTCAGACATTGAGAAGAGTGAAACCTTCGTCAACCAGCTCGAATACGTTCAGACCAACGACTCCGACAAGGTCAACGACGCTCGAATCAATGCCTTCACCGAGGCTGAGCAGAAGAAAATCATCAGACGAATCGACACACGTCTCGTTCTCACTCTTGGATGTCTCTACTGCGTCAGTCTGATGGACAGAACCAACACCGGTATCGCCGTCGTTGCCGGTATGGGTACTGATATGGTCCTGATCGGCTCACGCTACTCGATCATTGTCCTCGTCTTCTTCATCTCGTACGTCCTCCTACAACCACCTGCCACCGTCATCATGCGCAAGATTGGACCACGCATCTTCTTGCCAACCATCACCATCCTGTGGGGTGCCACCATGATGAGTATGGGCTTTGTCAGGTCTTGGGAACAGATGATCCCACTCAGAGTCATCCTCGGTATCTTCGAAGCCGGATTCTTTCCGGGATGTGCTTACCTGCTTTCATGCTGGTACCCTCGATACGACCTCCAGAAGAGAAACGCCGTGTTCTACCTCATCGGCTCCATGTCGTCAGCATTCTCCGGTATCCTCGCCTATGGCTTCTCACAGCTCGCCGGAAGAGGCGAGGGCTATGGCTACCTTGGAAAGCACGTCTACCCTACCAAGGCGAAGCCAACTCCATTCCACATCGAAGCCGGCATTGCTGGCTGGAGATGGATCTTCATCTTGCAAGGTCTTCTTACCTGCATCCTTGGCTTCGGTGCTTACATCACCATTGTCGACTTCCCGGAGCTGTCGACCAGATCTTTCGGTCTCAAGTTCTTGAACGAGAGCGAAGCTGAATTCGTTGTCGCTCGCATCGAGAAGGACAGACATGATGCCATCCCTGAGCCTTTCCACATCGGTGCATACCTCAAGAACGCCCTCGACCTCAAAGTCTGGGGTTTCGCAGCGCTCTTCGGGCTTACCACGACTTGCACTTATGCTATTGCATACTTTCTGCCAATCATTCTCCAGGAAGGAATGGGGTTCAGCACAAGGGATGCCCAGTGCCTCATTGCGCCTCCATACATCTTCGCTGCCATCGTCATGTACGCGTTCGCAGTCCTCGGTGACAAGTATCACATCCGCTCTCCATTCATCCTGATCAATGGACTCATGTGCTTGATCGGTCTTGCTCTCCTTGGCTTCACCAAGACCGTCGGCGTTCGCTACTTTGGGGTTTTCCTCGCTACTGCTGCTTGCAACGCCAACATTCCTTGCGTCCTGACATGGCAAGCAAACAACATCCGTGGTCAGTGGAAGCGAGCTCTTTGCTCTGCGACTCTTGTTGGCATGGGAGGAATGGGTGGTATCGTTGGTAGCACCGTTTTCCGTTCTCAGGACAAGCCAGCGTACCGTCCAGGCATGTACGCAACCATCACTGCCAGCGCTTTGATCGTGATCATCACCATGATGCTGAACCTGAAGTTCTGGAGGGCCAACAAGCGCGCTGATGCTGGCGGAAAGATCATTGAGGGTTTGGCTGGGTTCAGATACACCTTGTAGTTGTCGATGTAGCACTGCAATACTTACGATCTTCTCACTTTTCCACACACCTTTTGAAATGACCGTAGGTGACTAAGAGCGAATTAAGCAGACCTTGGTGACTCCCAATGGTCCAAAGTGGGGTAGTGTAGAACGAGATTGGCGAATCGGGTGTCATATGCCTCGTTGTCTGAGGCGAGTAGTGCCAGGACGCACTGGCGCGACCTTGATACTACGAACATTGGAACTCAAATTGGGAGATGTCTTCAGGGTTTGCGAATTGATCTTCTGTTCAAGTATCTGAGCTTTAATCCTCGCGACCATACAAGGTCTATGGCGGGCTGTGAGGCACGCTGGGTAAGCGGTGTTGGCACGATATTCAGGGGAGTGGATAACACTGGGAGAACCCATACAAAACGCCGCAGATGCGTCGGCTTCCAAAGTCACCATCCGCTTCGAAACACTCTTTCGCTGGATGGTATAGAGCTCAAGTTCGGTGCTGTTGCTGATTAAGCTCCCGCTTATTCCTAGCCCTTCAATCGCGTAAAGATGCTCGGTGACTTGAAAGGCTCCGCAAAGTCTTGGCGTTCTGCATCAACTTCTCGGGTTTCAATGATCAGACCGCATCATTACGATCTGTATAGCAAAAATGCGACCAACACAGTTCCTCTTGGGATCGCGGTCCGTGTGGAAGGGTACGTGACAAGGTCTACATATCACTGATATTCGCTAACGAGCTTAGGTCCTCATATCGTCCCGTAAGTGCTAGCAACCATCGCCGGGAATCAAACTACATATCTGCGACCGCTTCAACCTGGACGACACTGACTTGTAAAAAGCCTCCCGATCGTCCGACCGCAGCCAGGAATGAAAGTGCCACCGATCAAGACACAAGCGCGCAGTGCGACCATTCTGCCAAACTTCGTCGGCCTTGTCTTTCAGGTTCACAATGGAAAAATCTACAACGATATCAGAATAACGGAGGATATGGTCGGACACAAGCTTGGAGAGTTCTCACCGTGAGTGGTGGAAGATATGATGCCATACAGACAGAAGACTAATTATCTGCCTGTAGGACACGGAAGAGGTTCTCATACAAGGCGACCAAGAACAGGTAGCGCTGTTTGTGTGTTAGCATTGGGCGGCGTTGTCATGGATATACCACTACGAATCGAATACTTTTTACAAGTCACCAATTGATATCCTATTAATCGCGGTCGATCTAGCTTGGCAATAAGCCTTGACTTGAATTCGTGATATATCTCACCGTGGCTCACGCTCTCTCGACCATCGACTCAAAACCCATTCCAACGCTCATGGCCGTAGCTAGCGGAGCATGCTCCCAAAAAATCAACCTGGAGTCATACGGTTTTCTCAAACGTAGAGCGACCGAAAACTCCGCCCAATGCATTCCGTAAATCGTGACCAGATCAGCGATAGAACTCGCCGCGCTTGACATTCACACCGTACTCAGCGACCGCCATACCAAGATCCTCCATCGTCAGCACAGTCCTACCCTGACCACCACCCGTTCCACCACCACCAAAACCAGGTCTTGGGCCACCAAGCGGCGCTCCCTTACCCTTGTCGCCCTTGCTCTTTCCTACGTCGTCTCCGCCAGCGCCGCCGGTCATGCCAAAGCCTGCCGCGCCACCGAGACCGGTGAGCGGATTGTTCGATGTTGTGTTTGTAGATCGAATGCGACTATACTGGTAGGCGTCGGCGGCAATGTCGGCGATGAATTTCTGCGTAGCGAGAGCGAGAAGGCGCGCGAGGTGAGGTGATGTCTGCGGCGGCGGAGGGAGACCGGCGACTGTGAGGTAGTAATTTGTGACTGCGTCGGGGATCTTTGACGCTGTTAGTACTGAAAGTGATGCGTAAGTGATGCGCCGACACGTACGATAGGCGCATAATCGTCCATCTTGCTCAAGAACTCTCGCAGACTTGCGTCTTTCTTCGCGGGTATACGTGTCTCTAGTGTTGGCAGTTTGGGCTCCGCTGGTAAATCATTCGCGCCGTCTAGATTCATAGCTGAAGGCGCGGGATTATCATCCATGTTCAGGTCGACCTCTACTGATGCTTCAAAATCGGCTTGCGCTTGCTCATCGCGCTCCGGATTTGTGTCTGGGACGTCCACTTCGGGTGCTGTTGATGGTTCCGCCATGCTTGTGGCTGTAGCGACGCGACGTGTAGGGTGTAAGTTACTTGCTACTCTGTATATTCACGGTATTGAATCCGGAGTGCCAAGGTTAGAGGTCGGATGGACCGCCGAAGACTGGAGCTGGGGCTGCGACGCTTCCGCGATGCGAGTTAATCCGCGCTCGTGAGCGGGTAATGCGAGATATCTCGACGAGTTCGAATCCAGGAGACAACAGATAAGAAATCAACAAAAAAAAGATGCAGAGACCTCTTTTGAAAGTGCAAAAAAAACATGGGACTGGCGAGGGTCCGAGGCGAAGTTAGTGTATAGTTTTTAAAACATGGTATGGGCAAGCATACCGAACTCGCGACTTTCGCATTACCAGAAAGGTCATATTAGTCCCGAAGGAAAGAATATAAGAACGACACGCTAGCCACTGCGTCACAGACCCTGATCAACTGGCGGCCGAGATTTAGGAAATGTATATCCAATCAACAACATGATTGGAGATGACTCCAAATTTTCAAGAATTTTGTTTGCGACCTTTCCTGCCCATCGGCGTCACAACCGCAGACATCGTGATGCAACGTTGACAGTCGAGACAAAGACCACATGACTTGACCTTTCTGGTTTTTTTCTACCTATCCTTCTGATCAAATGTGCGATAGAGCTACTTGTCTTGCATTGTCAATTACATACTCAACTTTGTGTCGACTGACCAGTCTCTTACGTGCGTCTTCGTCAAAAGCCTCAGTCTACATATATGTCCGAGGCCTTCTTCTTTTCACCCTCGTCTCTGGGACTCACATTGGACTCGATCTTCTCCTCCTTACACTGAGTTTCATCTATAATAGTCCAATATTATATTGTTGCATAAATGACGACTGCAGGTGTGAACGAGAACACGAACCACGAGGACAATCCGCTCCAGTCCAACACTTGTTCCAATCTCGCGTAACACATCCAAGAAAGTCCTCTGACAAGACAGGTCATTCTGGCTTCACGTTGCCGCCGCCCCCTCATCACCTCGTGTGACGTCGCCCTGGCCTCTTTCATGCATCCAGTGCCGAACTGCGGAGGTGTTGCATTACCCCACCGGGGGATCTACATTTATGGTTCAACTTCATGGATTGTGCCTGAGGATCAGCAGTAACCTTCCACTTGTAGACCGGGACGTGTAGTCGGTGCGACAATGATACGAGCACAGGTGAGGGGTTTGATGGCACACTGTCTAGTATACGCATAGGTCCATATAACGCAACGACGTTCCTCAATCCTGCCCTTCAGCACACAAACAATCTACCACTGACCTGCCCATCATGCTGGGCTCCAAAGTTCTCAAAGCAGCTCTGTTGTCTGCTTTGGCAGTCTCCACCGATGCCATGACCATTGCTGGCCGACCCGGCCAAATGATCAAGCCATACAAGCGGGACTTGCTTCAAGATATTGTGGTATGTCGAAAATGGCATGGGTCTACTGAACCACCGCTGACCTCCACGAGACATGGGACAACAGCTCCATCTTCGTCCACGGTGAAAGAGTTCTCTTCTACAGTGGAGAGTTCCATCCTTTCCGACTCCCTGTACCGGGCCTATGGCTCGACATCTTTCAGAAGATTAAGGCCCTCGGCTACAGCGGAGTTTCTTTCTACACCGACTGGGCTCTGCTAGAAGGCAAGCAAGGTGTGTTCAACGCCTCTGGCATCTTCGCCCTTGAACCATTCTTCGAGGCTGCTCAGGAAGCCGGCATCTACCTTCTCGCCGTAAGTGACTAACTGGACATGGGAACTTCATCTCCCATGTATGACCTTGCATAAGAACATGAATCTGACCCGCCTAGCGTCCTGGTCCGTATATCAATGCCGAAGTCTCTGGTGGCGGATATCCCGGTTGGCTACAGCGCAACCCAGGCATTCTCCGAACCCCTGATCCAAACTATTTGAACGCTACCAATAAGTAAGTAAAGAGGAAAATACCTCCCCTACCAGCACTAACTCGTTCAGCTACGCAAGGAGCATTGGTGAGATCATCGCCAAAGCCCAGATCACCAACGGCGGCCCTGTTATTCTTGTCCAACCGGAGAATGAATACTCCCAGGCGGTCCCAGGCATCGAGTTCCCCAACCCTACCTACTTTGGCTACGTTGAGCAGCAACTTCGCGACGCCGGTATTGTTATGCCCTTCATCAGCAACGACGCCGCCCCACACGGCTACTTTGCTCCTGGTCAACCCGCTGCAGTCGATATCTATGGTCATGATGGTTATCCTCTGGGCTTCGACTGCGCCAACCCTTACACCTGGCCTGACAATGCCTTGCCAACATACTATCTCACCCTCCACCGTGAGCAAAGCCCCTCTACCGCTTACTCGATCGTAGAATTTCAAGGTGGTAGCTTCGATCCTTGGGGTGGCAGCAGTTTTGCCAAATGTACTGCTCTCCTCGGTCCAGAGTTCGAGCGTGTATTCTACAAGAACGATTTCAGCTTTGGTGTCACCATCTTCAACATTTACATGACTTATGGTGGTACCAATTGGGGTAACCTTGGCCATCCGGGAGGCTACACTTCCTACGATTACGGTGCTGTCATTGCCGAGGACCGCACCGTTAGCCGTGAGAAGTACTCTGAGGCCAAACTGGAGGCCAATTTCCTGCAAGCATCTCCCGCCTATCTTACTGCCGTTGCCCAAAACAACACCAACGCCAACGGGTCGTTCACTGGAAACACTGCCCTTGCCGTCACTCAGCTCATCGGTCGTGGTGTTGCTACGAACTTCTATGTCGTCCGTCATGCAGCATACAACACACTATCTTCCACGAACTACTCGATTACGCTCCAGACCACTCAAGGGTCCATCAGTGTCCCACAGCTTGGCGGCACCCTGGTCTTGAATGGTAGAGACTCCAAGTTCCACGTCACCGACTACAATGTCGGAGGTACGAACCTACTCTACTCGACGGCAGAGATCTTTACCTGGAAGAAGTACGCATCCAAAACTGTTCTTGTTGTGTACGGTGGACCGAATGAGCACCACGAAATGGCGTTCTCCTCTTGCGGAACAGCCCGTATCGTCGAGGGCTGCGATGTCGACATTCAGTCCAAGAACGGTGACACCATTATCTCCTTCAATACCAGCCCAGAGCGTCGTATCATTGAGCTCGAGAACGACGTCTATGTCTACATCCTCGACCGCAACAGTGCATACAACTATTGGGTCATCAATCTTCCGTCGAACACTGTTTCCGGCAATCACACTAATGCAACTATCGACGTATCTGCTCCAATCGTCAAGGCCGGATATCTTCTCCGCACGGTGGAAGTCAAGGGTAGCACATTGGCACTTACTGGTGACTTGAACGCTACTACACACATCGAAGTCATTGGCGGAGCACCAGCTAATCTCAAGACCTTGATGTGGAACGGCCAAAGTATCCACTTCCGACAAGACAGATCAGGCGTCGTAAGCGCTACAGCCTCCTACAAAGCACCAGCGTACACAGTACCCAACCTCGGCAGCTCTGATTGGAAGTCCATTGACAGCTTGCCAGAAATCCAGTCAACCTACGATGACAGTCTTTGGACTAAAGCCGATCTGACATACAGTAACAACACCGCCCGCAACCTGACGACTCCGATGTCGCTCTACGCGAGCGACTACGGTTACAATACCGGCAACCTTCTTTTCCGTGGCTACTTCACTGCCACTGGCTCCGAGTCAAGCATCTATCTCTGGACCCAAGGCGGCTCCGCGTACGGCATGTCGGCCTGGCTCAACGGTACCTTCATCGGGTCTTTTGCTGGCTACGATGCAGCCATGAATTCAAACGTAACGTTCGTCCTTCCCAACGTCGCCGCGTCCAAGACTTACGTCCTGACCATCCTGCTCGACAACATGGGCCTCGACGAGAACGGCGAAGCGGGCAGTAGCATGATGAAGAACCCTCGTGGTATCCTGGACTACGACCTCGCTGGTCGAGACAAGAGTGCCGTTTCCTGGAAGCTGACTGGTAACCTCCATGGCGAGGACTACGAGGACCGCACCCGCGGACCGCTGAACGAGGGTGGTCTGTATGCGGAGAGACAGGGTTACCACCTTCCTGGCGCACCGATTACTGCATGGACCGATAGTCCCGGCGGACCTATGTCAGGTGTCTCGGCGCCAGGTGTGCAATTCTACGCGACTACATTTGATCTCGACATGCCTACTGGTTACGACATTCCTCTGGCGATTCAGTTCGGCAACGGCACCGACCTCGTCAACGGTACTTACCAAAGAGCGGTTCGCTGCCAGATCTACGTCAATGGATATCAGTTCGGTAAATGGGTCTCAAACATTGGCCCTCAGGTATGCTCCATGCTTCGACGAGACTGATTGACAAGGCACTAATCATTCGTAGGATTCGTTCCCCGTACCGGAAGGTATCTGGAACTACCACGGTAGCAACTACCTTGCTGTCAGTCTTTGGTCACTCGAGGAGGGCACTGCCAAGGTCGGTAATCTGAGCTTGGTCGCCGGACCTGCTATCCAGAGTGGCTACGGACCTGTTGCGCTCAGTCCATTGACCGGCTGGAGCAAGCGAGAGGGCGCCTACTAGGTACTCAAGCTGGCGTGAATCTCACGACGTTAATGAACTTAATGTAGGAGATTGCTATGAGTGCGGAGAATCAATGAGACCATTTCCCTTGTATGGGTACACGATGACAATAATACTAGCAGCTATGAATGGATACGTCGTGTTGAGACGCGTTTGAATTCGTCATGGGACTAGCTTGATAATATCGATATCTGCTTTGTTCTGTCGTCTCTGTCGTCCTCGTCCTCCGAAGCATCGCTAGCTCGCCATTCGAGGTCACCAATATGCTGTCGAGGCGATCGGGCTGCTCGCGGGCTATAGCTAGGCTTCGGAAACTGACCACGGCGGAGCGTGATAGCTGCTCAAGTCCACCGAGTTGGCGAGGAAATCGGTCCCGTTCGTTAGATGCTTCGTGTCGGCCGATGATCGCAAAGTGTGTTCAAAGGATAGCATCAGCATTTGATCTGATAAATAGCTGTCACGGGCATATTTGGTACGTGTGCCGCTTCGAATGGGATCGGTTGCAGATTTGATACTGCTCGAAGTGGTTGCTTTGCCGCCGTCGTCGTCTCAAATCAATTGATGCAGTCGTTCCAGCTTCTCTTCACAGCCCGGCTGCAGCATGAGAGCAGGGTCGATCAGATCATGCTTGTTGATAAGCAATTGACCGACAAGGAAGTACTTGTAGGAGTTCGCCATCAACCCCATGTTCGACCATGATTCTTCGGGCGTCTCGCGACAAAAGTCCGTCCAATTATCTTTCCATCGCGACAGTGCTCGCTGAAGCTTGCTCATGAACGGATCCTCTGAAGGTCCACCACCATATTCTGCCATTTGCTTCATCGGCGCGTTCAACATTAGTCTGACCCAGAGGAATGCTGTCAGAACATGAATAAACATGAACATGTCGAAGAGGGTGAAAACCGATTTGCCAGGCGTTGTAGCCTTTATGATGTTTGCAAGCTCTGGTGTAGATCCATCAGCGCTGAACAAAGCCTCCATACCTTGTTTCAAGGTCAGGTTCCGTGTAAAACGAAAGTTGGGCTCTGCAAAAGGGTGTCGTGAGCTGAACAACGACTCTTCACAAGGCAAGTCGCAGTCCATCTCGGCCAAAGTAAGTCGACACGGGTAGCTTTGGAAGAAAAGTAACGCGGCATCCAGTGCAATGATGACGTTCATGGTTCTGATGCGAGTTTCCTTGCGGATCCAGAGATCTTGATGAATTCGATCAGCTGGCTGATGGCGGACTTTGGTCAGGCCAAGTCGACGTGCCACCTGGAAGAGTTAGTGACGGTCTTGAACCAAACAATACGACCTCCTTTACCTTGATGACTTCACCGAATCGATTTTCCGAAGCTCTCTTCCGAGCCAATCGATTGCCAGCCCAATGCTGTATGACGCTCATCAGATACCCGCCTTGGAAGTGTTGGAAAATAGCCCAGTTTGATTCAAGATCTGCTGGCGTCTGTGTGCCATCCAGGGAACGCCTCATCTCCGCCTCTGGTGCGAATATCTCAGAAGAAAAGACATATAGCTCTGCCAGATCCAGCAGATTCTTGGCAACTTTCAGCTCGCGCTCATCGACAGCATACATTGCGCCCATGAAGATGACTGATATGAGAAGAGGTAGTTGTACGGTATCGGGCTCAAATGTCGGCTCATGCTGAATAGGACCGTTGGGATGCCATAGCTTGAAATACAACGAAATAAACTTGGCGATCTTACGCGGGCCGATCAGAAATTGTATGTCGGAGTTGAGCCTGTGCTGCAATTTGATATCCTGGGTCAACTTTGGTACCGTCATGAGAAGGGCCTGTGACACAGCCGAAGAGACGGCGTTGTGAGCCTCTGGCGAAGTAGAATAATCGCATGATTCGTGCGTTGCGTCCTGACCAACGGTCCAGATGGTGTCCAGAGGCTGCATCTCTCCAATTGGTTCATGCCATTGGTGGTAGTGCGCGTCAAAAGGACCATGACTGAAAGACTGAAAGGTCTCCTGTATTGCTGCCCAGTCGTTCATAGAAACGTTCGAAAAATTGTCGAGTTGCTGAGAAGGATTGCTGGCTGCTGGAGTCGAGCTGTAGACGGGGAGAGAAGATGTCGCCGCCGGAGTTGGGTCCTCTCGCTTAGTGGTCATGTCCTGTTTCGGCAGCGTGTTGCCCTTTCTGGGAAATGAGAAGTCTTCCATGAAACCATCCATACCACCATTGAGCAGAAACTTGATAGACCCAACATCTGAAATACGATTCCGCGAAGACGAGGGAACAGGCGACTGTGATGGCTGAGCAGGTGCCGGTGTCTGAGAATCAGCCGGGGTCTTGATAGATGATGTTGATGCCTCTGGGGTTTCAGGAGTGCCAGGATTGCCCTGGGACTTGATCGGAGGTCGGGTGCAAGGAGTACCTCTTTTCTGACAAGAACTGCAAGGATTGGTTCCCTCGCAACGAAGCTTCATCGATATGCATAGCTCACAAGCATGTCGTCTTCTACCTTTCTGGTCGGTCTCGGGAATTGCTCGATCGCCTCGGCTAGCGCAATCTGTGTAGTGATTCCTCAAGCTATCACTGTGATGGAGGTGAGTCTTTGGTTGACAGCGAACATGACTCAAGGTCGTACCATCTCGCGAAAGATTCATTGCAGAATGTGCATGAATACGGTTTGATCCCGGTGTCTGCAAAAGGTCAGATTCTGAGTTGTAGCTGGTGATAGGACAGTACGCACGCCTCAACTGGTGTCTTTTCAGATGATCCGTTCGTGTAAAGGCCTGTTGACAAACGTTGCATCGCAGACGAGGTTGTGGCTTCTCAGGTTGCGGCTCCATGGTGGAGGTAAATCGGATAAGCCTAGGCTCCTGGATTGTGAATTGATGATGAAGTCTTCATATGAAGCGGTAAGTTACAGTTCTTGATCGCTTTTCGACGAGACAAAGTCGCAGTATCACATGTAAACAGGAAACATCTCAGAAGAAGTAGCTTAGGTACAAGGAGGCGTGGCGCGCAAGATAGACTTTCGAACGGGTCAAGAAATCGATGTCGTTTGCGTTCGAGCGATGGTGTGCCGGGAGTTAATCTTTCCAAGGTTCCGAGCGATGCCTGACGGTCGTAAGTTCCAGGCACACACTGTGGTGGTTTGTTTCTTTGAGTAGTGATCGCGTCTAGGCCTCAAGTCACATGGTCATATCCAGCCATCCGCGGGGTCGCTGCCGTGTCGATTTAGAACTCCAGCTTGCAGCAGTCACAATTAGCCGACAATCCTTCCACAGAATTTATGCACGGCAAGTGATCATTCGAGATTGACCCGAGTCTGCGACGAGCATTTGCTGGAACGAGATAGCCTGCCGCGTCCGGAAGGTCCGAGTCTTCGTTTTGAATACGAATATGATGTGGGCGCAACGGGTTGAATCGTGATTGACACAAATGGCGGACGTGCATAATCACGCAAGGTACACATGTGGTTCATTTCTGCCGAGGCCGGTGGATCCGCCGCGGTGACACGCCAAGTACAGTAGCGAGATCTGGGGCTCGGTCCGAATCTTACAACTCTATTTTGAGCCTCACTCCCGGCGAGCCAAAAGTTCGTACAGCATATCGAATTGTCCATGCGACACTCCACCTGACCACATTGCGCCGCGTCGCATTCGAACCCAACATGGATGACCTTCAGGAGCTCGAGCTGTTGTCGCTCGTCTCAAGAGTGACGTCCGAAATCCAGAACCACATGGGAGTCTCTGACAAGACCATCGCTGAGTTTGTTATCGATCAGCATGGCCAGTCCAAAGACCACGGCGACTTCCAAGAAAGGATGACCGCATTCGATTTCCCCCAGAGTCTGATCACAAGCATAGACCGCCTGATCCTCACCATGCACCCGAAACACAAGAATAAGAGCTCGCATAAGGCGGCAGCAGACGATTATGATGAAGATGATGCGGAGGAGTTTTCGCGGAAGACGAGGGTATTTAAAGGCTTGGCGATACCCGACAAGGAGCAGTCATGGGAAGATGGTGATGGAGAGGACATGGCCAAAGGCGATGCGCTGGATGATACGTTTGCGATACTAGAGGGCTTGGCGGGCAAGGCCAAAGGCGGTAACACTAACGGATCGCGGAAAAGAAGTGTTAGTCCTTTGGGTGAGGATGGCTATGACGGAGGCCGCAGCCGAAAACAAAGAAAGCGTTCAAGATCGAGATCGCCCAGACACGACGATTATCTTTTCGAGGACGAGTTTGGACGCACCAGGTCGTGGAAGGCACAAGATGGCGAGGACAAGAAGAGCCGCAGACGAAGAAGGAGTCGAGAACAGGTGGACAGGTTCCAAAGAGCACCAACACCCGAGATCGACGACGAGCCGATCGCGTTCAAAATCTACCGAGGGAAAGTCACTGGAGTAAAGGACTTCGGGGTGTTTGTGAACCTCTATAACGTCAAAGGCAGAGTCGATGGACTGGTGCACGTATCAGCCATGGCAGAGGGTAAGGTCAACCATCCTTCAGATCTTTGCTCGAGGAATCAAGAGGTATGGGTCAAGGTAATGAAAATCCAGGACAAGCGCATCAGTTTGTCGATGGCCGAAGTTGATCAAGAGGACGGACAAGATCTTGCGCCGCACAGAAGACTGGCTGCTGCATCGGGAGCAAATGCGACTGGGCTCGGTGCAGACCCGACACATCTGGACAGATATGGCAACCTCACCTCTGCGGCTCCCGTGATAGAAGGCAATGGTGTGGGGAAGCGCAATCGCAAACGAATGACCTCGCCAGAACGATGGGAGATCCAGCAACTTATTGCATCAGGTGCTATATCTGCCCAAGACTACCCCGATATCAACGAGGATTACAACGCAGCACTACGGGGAGAGGAAATCGAACAAGAAGAAGACGTCGATATCGAAGTGCGCGAAGAAGAACCACCCTTCCTTGCCGGACAAACGAAGCAGTCGCTCGAGCTGTCACCTATTCGTATCGTTAAAGCCCCTGACGGTTCGATGAACAGAGCGGCAATGCAGGGAGACGTTCTGGCCAAGGAGCGAAGGGATCTGCGGTCCGAGGAAGCACGAGACAAGGCTGCAAAACAAGCCGGCGAGGTTGATTTGCAAGCCCAATGGGCTGATCCTATGGTTGCCCAAGGAGATCGTAAATTTGCCAGCGATCTGCGACAGCCCAAAGCATCGGCGAAAGAGGAGGAACCAGAGTGGAAAAAGGTCGCAAGAGGAAAGGGTGTGTCTTTTGGCAAACGGACAAATCTGTCAATGAAGGAGCAAAGAGAAACCCTCCCCGCGTTCAAGATGCGCAACCAGTTCTTGGATGCAGTCCGAAACTATCAGTTGATGATTGTTGTTGGAGATACTGGTTCTGGAAAAACGACACAGCTTACACAATATCTGGCGGAAGATGGTCTCGCCAATCAAGGCATGATTGGTTGCACACAGCCTCGTCGTGTTGCTGCCATGTCCGTTGCTCAACGTGTCGCAGATGAAGTTGGCTGCAGACTAGGTGAAGAAGTCGGCTACACAATTCGTTTCGAAGACAAGAGTAGTCCAGCGACCAAGATCAAGTACATGACCGATGGAATTCTCCAACGTGAGATTCTTCTTGATCCAGAGTTGCACAAGTACTCGGTCATCATGCTCGACGAAGCTCACGAGCGCACAATCGCGACTGATGTGTTGTTTGGTCTGCTGAAAAAGACGTTGAAGCGAAGGCCAGATCTCAAGCTGATTGTCACCTCGGCCACTCTTGATGCTGACAAGTTCTCGGAATACTTCAACTCTTGTCCAATCCTTACCATTCCTGGGCGAACATTTCCAGTCGAAGTCATGTACTCGAGAGAACCAGAATCGGACTATCTTGATGCGGCGCTTACGACGGCCATGCAGATCCATCTTACCGAACCTCCAGGAGATATGCTGCTCTTCTTGACTGGTAAAGAAGAGATCGACACGGCTTGCGAGATTCTGTACGAACGGATGAAAGCACTTGGTCCAACGGTGCCAGAGCTGATGATCCTTCCTATCTACGGTGCGTTGCCCAGCGAGATCGCCAGTCGAATTTTCGAGCCAGCGCCGGAGGGAACCCGCAAGATCGTCATTGCTACCAATATCGCCGAGACCTCCATCACAATCGATGGTATCTACTTTGTTATTGATCCTGGATTTGTCAAGCAGACAGCCTACGACGCTAAGCTGGGTATGGATCGGCTGCAAGTTACGCCAATCTCGCAAGCTCAAGCAAAGCAAAGAGCTGGTCGTGCTGGAAGAACTGGACCTGGAAAATGCTTCAGACTGTACACCGAGACCGCTTTCCAGTCCGAGATGATACCTACTACCATTCCAGAAATTCAGCGTCAAAATCTGTCAAACACCATTCTGATGCTCAAGGCGATGGGTATCAACGATCTCCTCCACTTCGACTTCATGGATCCACCACCAACCAATACTATGTTGACGGCACTGGAAGAGCTCTTTGCATTATCTGCACTCGACGAAGAAGGTCTTCTTACACGCCTGGGACGTCGTATGGCAGACTTCCCCATGGAACCGACCCTCGCCAAGTCACTCATCATGTCGGTCGATCTGGGTTGCAGTGAGGAGATCTTATCCATTGTGGCCATGATCTCTGCGACCCAATCTGTGTTCTACAGACCTAAAGAGAAGCAGCAACAAGCCGATCAGAAAAAGGCCAAGTTCAATGACCCATCGGGTGACCACCTGACTCTGCTCAATGTGTACAATGCTTGGAAGCAGCAACGCATGGCCGATGTCTGGTGTCAGGAGAACTTTATCGTACCACGCAACATGCGCAGAACCGAGGATGTGCGCAAACAGCTCATCCAGATTCTCGAAAGGCACCGTCTGCGAGTTGTCAGCTGCGGCCGCGACACCATCAAAGTACGACAAGCATTGTGTTCTGGTTTCTTCCGCAACACGTCGCGCAAAGATCCTCAAGAAGGCTACAAGACTCTTGTCGAAGGTACTCCGGTCTATATGCATCCAAGTTCGGCATTGTTTGGCAAGGCTGCAGAGTATGTCATCTATCACTCGCTTGTGGAGACCACGAAGGAGTACATGCAAAACGTCACAGCTATCGAGCCAAAATGGTTGACGGAACTGGCTCCGACGTTCTTCAAGGTCGCAGACCGGAAGGGCGGACTCAGCAAGAGGCAGAGAGCGGAGCGTATTCAGCCATTGCACAATAAATTCCAGGGCGAAGATGACTGGCGTCTATCGGCGCAGAGAAAGTCTGGACGAAGTGGTGGTGGTACTTTTGGATAGATTCGATCAGATAGCAGACATAATCGCTTCAGCGCTCGCTGCTGCTCTCGTTGCTGCTGTCGCTGCTGCTTTCGCTGCTGTTGCCGCTGCTGTTGCCGCTGCTGTTGCCGCTGCTGTTGCCGCTGCTGTTGCCGCTGCTGTTGCCGCTGCTGCTGTTGCGAACGCGTTCTGAGATTTGGGCAAGGCGCGAATAGGCTGACACACTACCGAGATCGCTCCTCCCTTCTGATATAACAACCCAACGCCTAATCGATTCGTGTCTCTGCCTCACAGCTTCAACCGTAATCACCTGGCAGTTCATGAACGATTAATCAGCAAACACGAGATATCTGGTATGAAGTGACTGTGCTTGAAGCTATGCTCGGACATCCCTCGGCGACAGAGCAACGTCATCTCCACTTCGCCGCAGATCTCGGTTCATGCTCGATTCATGCCAATTGTTTATTGCGATATCTACCTCGAAATTTATGGATGAGGGGTATTCAGAGTTTCTAGAATTGCTTAGAAATGCAAGCAATGTTCCATTCGACCCTTACTGCCCCACATCGCGTCATGTTGTCGATTGTAGCTTCCTCTCCAAGCACATAAGTTAAGTCTTCGTAGCTCTATTATTCCTCTACCAATCGACGCACCCCTTGTATATCACAAATTCACAGACACAATGGCACCATCTACACAGAAGCAATGGCGCGTAGAGGGCACTGGCTCCTTCGACAACCTCAAGGTAAGCACCGAGAACACAGCTCTTGAAACTCGACCTAACACATTCTCAGTTCGACGAGTCCGCCAAAGTTCCAAGCGTTGGTGACAACGATGTCCTCATTCGCATCCACGGTTCGTCGCTCAACTACCGCGACCTGATCATTGCCAAGGTACCTCTATCCTGCCTGTATGCAGATCACTGCTCTAACACGTCTTCAGGGCGGCTACCCATTCCCCCAGCGCGACGGCGTTGTACCAACCTCGGATGCCGCCGGTGAAGTCGTTGCCGTAGGCTCCAAGGTCAAAATCTGGAAAGAAGGCGACAAGGTGCTCACCCTCTTCAACCAAGGCCATCTCGCAGGCGCTGTCGACCAAGTCTCTCTCGGCGGTGGTGTCGGTGGTATGGTCGACGGTGGACTGCAGCAATACGGCGTCTTCAATGAATACGGAGTCGTACGCCAGCCATCGAACCTCAACGACGTCGAGAGCGCCTCTCTCTGTTGTGCTGGACTCACAGCATGGAACGCTCTTTACGGAGTCGAGGGAAAGAAGCTCATGCCTGGACAATGGGTGCTCACACAGGGAACCGGCGGTGTCAGTATCTTTGCCGTGCAGTTCGCCAAGGCTGCTGGAGCTAGAGTCATCGCGACCACCAGCTCAAAGGACAAGATGGACAAGCTGAAGAAGCTGGGTGCAGACCACGTCATCAACTACAAGGAGGACCAGAACTGGGGTGAGACGGCCAAGAAGCTCACTGGTGGTGTCGGTGTCGATCACGTCATCGAGGTCGGTGGTCCAAGCACGACACGTAACTCGCTCAAGGCCATCAAGTTCGAGGGCATCATCTCCATCATTGGCTTCATCGGTGGCTTCAAGGAGGAGAAGCCTCCAGTTCTTGTGGACGCACTCATGCACATCTGCACTGTCAGGGGTATCCTCGTCGGCTCTCGTGCCCAACTCGAGGATATGTGCCTCGCCGTCGAGGCCAACAATATCAAGCCTGTCATCGACCAGACGTTCCCTCTCGAGAAGGCCAAGGAAGCATACCAGCACCAGTGGGACCAAGGTCACTTCGGCAAGGTCGGTATTTCCATCGAGTAGATATTTGTGTTTCCTCGACCAGGCTGCGACTACATAGGGCGTAGAACTACTGTACATACGAATGAACAACGTAAAACATACCAACATTGTCTATCAAGGTCGTGTTGCATCGTTGACGACTTGAACAGTCTACACTTGAATAATCACGACTTATGCTGGTCTACCACCTTCCGAGAGACGAACCGCGTTACGGACGATGACAATGACGACGACGACGACGAACTGTTCTGCTGCGAGACAGATTTCTCCTCACGCAACACCTTTCGCCGTTCCCACTTGCCGAAGCATCGATCAACGGGCACAACAAAAGGTTACCCTCAGCGCCTGACCTAATCGTATACTGCAGCTTGCATCACGCCCACATGCCCGCCGACGATGTTACAGCACACGTCAACACACTTTGCGATAAGGCCCCCACTATAGACGTGGAGTATTCTTGAATTGCGAAGTTGTGAATGCGCACTACTAGAGTAATAACCGTCCATGAAACCTGGTATAGATCCTCTTTCCCTCTTCGTTGACGCCCGGACCAGCTTACAGCGCCTGGAAAAGTGTTCCCATAAGGATAGGCACAATCGCACTGCAGCAAGGTTAGCATATGTCCATCAAACTAGTCACAATTACAAAACTTACCCAATAGCAAGACTAGCAGCAACACCAGTCAACGCCCTCGCCTTGATCTTTTCCTTGCGCAGCTCAATCTCAGTCTGCCTGACCTTCTTCGCAGGCCTGATCGCCAGCTCCTCGCCCGCGGATTCCGCCAACGCCGCCGCCGGTGAGTCGCTCTCGCCGATCAGAGCCGAGATCGCGGCGTCTTCTGCCTCCACCTCGCGCATCTTACGCTTGCGACCACCGAGCGCAGCGCGTGATGCGGTGAGCTTATTCGCTTCCTGGATCGCGCGGTGCGCTTGGTCAAGGTAGGCTTGCGTGTCGTCCAGGGCGGGGTGGTTGTGGTGTGGGAGTGACTCGGTTTCGTCGCCGTTGGTAGTCATGGATGTCGAAACGTTGCTGACGCGGATCGTGTCCTCCATCGCTTCGGGCTCCACGGAGGCGCTGGGTTCGATGGTAGAGCGGGAGCGGCGGGCGCGCACTGATCCGGTGTCTTCTTCCTCGGCGGTCGGCTCGAGGAGGCTAGCGGCTGTTGGGCGGCCGCGTTTTGTGCGCTTCGGTGTTGCGATCTTGCGGCCTGGTGTTGTGGTTGGTACCTTCGAGGGCGAAGCGGAGCGCAATGAGCGTTTCCGGGATTCCTTGGATTCGAGGAGCGGTGGTGTACCCAGTCCGTTTCTTGTGGCCTTTGTTGGCTTTTGTTCTGGCTCTTGCTCGACCTCTGGCTCTTCTTCTGGCACTGCTGCCGGTTCTGCCTCTGGCTCAGCCTCCTCCATTGGCTCGGGCTCGTTTGAAGGGATCTCGAAATGCGGTGGGGACTTGATGACCTTGTTTGGGTCATGGTGTCCTTGGGGCATTGTCTGCGGGTCGAGAAGTACGATAATCCAGTCGCGCATGTTGTACTCTTCGGCGAGCTCAAGTGCTGAGGTTTGTTAGCTGCAGCTTGCGCCTTTGATTATTGGTCAAACATACCTTGCGATGGTGGTACCCAGATGTTGCCGGCGATCTCTTCCCTACCTGCGCCGTGGTTGGACTTGAGGTGTTCCTTCTCCGACAGCTCCTCTGCGTGAGATGCCCAAGGGAACGCGACCTTGAACATCCCAGTGGCGCTGATATAGCCATCTGATGACCGTCTCTGCGCAGAAGTCAGTCACCGAGTTCTTCCAGTATTTGCCATTCTCTCATACCATCAGAAAGTACGCCTCGGGTGTACTGTGGTTCCGCGAAGCATGGAAAATGCCGCTGCCCTTCAGGTCCTTTGGCAGAGGTACGCGCAAGTGGGCATAGTCAAAAGTACCAAGGTTCTTGGGCTTGGTCGCATTCGATGTGCCCACCTGACCAGGGTCGACCGCAAGCTCGGTCTGACCGAGTCGTCTCTTGTTGATTAGCTCTTCTCCTGCGATAAATGTCAGATCTGCACCGAGCGCATTTCGAGGATTGGTGTCGCGTACTGTATGTGTCATCCTCAATTGGCCCCAGATGAGGGTTGCGCTTCGATGGGAGGTCGCGGGCGGCCATTGTCCATAAAATGGTCTTGCTTGATGCGACAAGGTGAAGCTTTGCGGTGCTTGCAACGCGACTGTTCGGACGCGCAATGTTCGGACGCGCAATGACGCGATAAGAAGTTGGAAGACGCGGTGGATAATTCGTTCCCGAATTCGAGATCGCAGAAGTGACGCGACGATGTGTGACGTGGAACGGTAAGATGGGTTTATTACAATGGAAGTGTTAAGAAGAAGTGCGAAAGACTGTGGAAGCTCGATGACATGGGCGGATCTGGAGTGCAGCAAGTGACGAAGTGACGGAGACAGACAAGTGGAAGAGAGACGGGACTCCCCGCTGGTGTTCGAGCTTCCCAAACCGTGCACCTGCTGTCGGGGTAACTAGCTGTTATCTAATCATCAATCTATGATCCACAATCACAATGGCATCTCTTGAGTCTTGCCCCTCAGTCTCATTGACACATTTCGAACATCACATCAGGCCAAGTTGCATGATCACGAATCGTCAAGCCACTGCCGAATAGACGGGACATTAGCGCTCCGATGTGATAATGCTGTGATCGGAGTCCGGGGCTATTAGCAGATCATAGAAGGCGGTCGGTCTCGAGATCTGTCCGACCCCCGCGTCTGCGGTCAGCTACGTAGTCGTTTACCGTATACAGAACGAGATATGATTTCAGGTTGACACCTTCACCCTCGGCTCTATGGAGCAGGACACGCGACTATGCCTATACTTGACGCGCGTAAGCGGTTTGCCCCATTTTATCTCGCATTTATGGGACCAGATCTGCTCAGCAATGGACAATTATACGCGAGTACGTCACGGTGGAAGCAATTCCGTTGTTTGGGGTCACGTCATACCGTCATGCATAATGTTCCTTCCTTATGTCGTTGCTGCGGATGACCACTACATGACTACATGCTGAGGGGCAAGTGTAGCGCAGCTGCTGCCTGATCAGACGAGCTGGTAAATATAAGAGCTTCACCTTTCACCTAAACTTTTTCTCCTTCATCACAATCAACCACATCCATCAACCAACTTCAACCTACATAACCAAACCCAATCAACCAAATAACCATCAACATGCAGAACGAGCAAGGTCAAGGTGTTTCCCACGCCTCCGAGTCCCAGGTCCCACAGAAGGTCCAGGAGAAGGTCAGTCTTCCATCATCTTCACAACCAGTCCATCACTAACGATATCTCAGGTCCCAGGCAAGCTCGAGCACGAGCTCCCAGACTCAGTCCACAACACCGGCTCCAACAAGGAGACTGGCAAGGTTTCCCACGCTGTCGGTGACTCCAAGGTCCCACAGTCCCTCCAGGAGGCTCTCCCAGAGAAGGTTGAGAAGGCCGTCCCAAACGCCATCCACGACACTGGCAACCAGTAAATTGTCAATCCAACAAATCGACAATGATACGAAGCTCAGCGTAGCTACGAGGTTGATGAACAACATGGAGGACATGGCAGAGGCATGAGTTAGCACAGACACTTGCCTACTTCAATGAATCAATAACATTATCACCTAAATATGCTTTTCATTGTGACAACTGGCGGTCGTTTGATGTGCTATTGTTTTAAGATTCTCCTGCGAGATATTAGCGAAACTGTCTTCCCTGAACATCCTTGAAGCTTTTAATGACAGGTTCGGGTAAACTTCTATCGAAATCCCCTGCGACGGGCAGCAGTCTTGGCTGCAAACGCCGTCTGCGGCCTCAGTCAACACTCAGCAGCATCCACTCGTACTCACCTTCGACTGTATTTTCAGTGATCGAAAGAATTGATAGCAGTCATGCGAGTCACCGCTGCTCTTCGACAATACACGTGCAGACTCACGCTGTTCACGCGTAAGAATTGCTCGCTTTGCGAGGACGCAAAGAAAGTTCTCTCCAATGTCTGGGATCGCAGACCATTCGAGTACGATGAGATCGATGTTATGGAAGCTCATCACGAGAAATGGAAGGGTATCTACGAGTTTGATACGCCCGTCGTAAGTGTTGTGATTCAGTCAGACCAAGTCATGGCTAACGATTCAGCTCCATTTCGACAAGACGAAGGAGAACAACTATGATTTTAGCACCACCGCGCAGGCCGCAAAATTGATGCACCGCTTCAAGGAGGATCAGGTTGAAAAGCTGATGGACGAGGCCATGATGAAGCCCATTGATTGATATACTGTACCACGCCACACTCCTGCCAACCATGTCGAATTGCATCGCCGGTCCTCCTTCTCCAATTCTGCTGGCAGTGGTGGAGCAACTCGTGGTGCGGGGAATCTCTGACCTTCTCCAACTCATTTCCACCTCGCAATCAAGAGTCTACGACAAGCAACACATTTCGACACCGCACAGCTTCACTGCACAAGGCAACGCTCACTCAAAATGCAGTCAGCAAACCGAGTCCAGAAGGCCCTTCGCAAGGGCGGCGCCTCGTTCGGCGCATGGCAGGTGTGTCATCAACCCCCACTACAGACGACAGCAACCCCTACTACCGTCCATGCTGAATTCTCAAGATGCTGCCAGGCACAACACACTCGCGCATCCTCGCCCGCACCGGCGTCGACTGGATCTGCGTCGACACGGAACACGGCCTCCTGAGCGACAGCAGCATGCACGAAGCGGTCGCAGCCATCGCAGCCGCCGGCGTCTCACCAGTCGTACGCATCGCCGCCAACGAAGCCTGGATGGTGAAGCGCGCCCTTGACAGCGGCGCCCACGGCCTCATCGTCCCGCTTCTGCAGACAGCCGATGATGCGAAGAGGCTCGTTGCCTCGGCCAAGTTCCCTCCGCTGGGCACACGCGGCTTCGGCAGCCCGTTCCCCATGGAGAAGTTCCATGCCATGTACTCCGACTCGTCCTCGTCGTCGTTGACCGGTGGAAAGGGTGGCGTGACACAAACGCAGTATCTGCAGCAGGCCAACGAGGCTCTGGTGACGGTCGTGCAGATCGAAACGGCCGAGGCGCTCGCGAACGTCGACGCCATCGCTGCGGTCGAAGGCGTCGACGTCCTGCTCATCGGCCCCTTTGATCTAGGGAACAACATCGGTCACCCTATCATCGAAGCCATGGACCAAGAGCTCAAGGACGCCATTGCTAAGATCCATGCTGCGGCGGGCAAGGCGGGCAAGAGGACCGGTATCTACTGCACATCTGGCGAGCAGGCGAGGGAATACGCCGACGCTGGGTTCCACATGATTAGCTGCGCGACTGACGCCGCGGTGCTTGGTCGGGCGAGCGCGGACGCGGTCAAGAAGGCGCAGGGAGGTGTATTACACTCTGCGTATCAGGGCGTTAAAGATGGCGTGAGCAAGATGACTTATGGTTAGACTTCTCCATTAAATCGTTTGCGCATGACCTTGCCTGTTCATATAGTACCATATGCCAATCATGAAACAGTACAATCCAGGACTCTTGTTCTTCTCGTTCTTCTCGTTCTTCTCGTTCTTCTCGTTCTTCTCGTTCTTCTCGTTCTTCTCGTTCTTCTCGTTCTTCTCGTTCTTCTACTCTGTCTGATCCTGACTGAAGGACAGTGTGTTATATCGAGTGTGCTCTACGGCCGTGTCGACTATGGCTGTAAGTAAAGGCGGATTTAAGTCATGTCTTTCACAGTACAACGATCCGTAGCATGTGCTCGTCATTTGGCACAATTCCCACGTGTTGTGTACTCGTCACATTGCTATACGAGTTCCACCATTGATGTATCTCCAATACGCTTCTCTACTTCTGCCCAGCGACTTCGAGCACACCTTGCAAACTCCGTAGTATGCCCGCGTCACCAGACCGTCGGTGACCAGCAACGCCCACTGCGTTGATCAGAAGCGGGTACAGGATCCTCAGATGCGCCTTTTCTCCTTCAAACCCCTCCACCGCACCCTCCAGACATCTCAACTCCTTCATCCGCTCGAGTGACCACAGTATCTCTTCCACCACACTGATGGGCGTCGGCAGCGCGCCCCGTAAAGGCTGGTCAGCGATGTAGTCTTTCAGCGTCAGTGCGAAGCGCTGGACTAACCACGGCGCTGCTGCTTTCGCCAGGTTTCTTCTTTCGTCTGAGGTACGGTTTCCGTACTCGGCGGCGGGGCTGTATGCTTCTGTCACCCATGTCGAGGCGTGGTAGGGTAGTTGGACCGGCGAGGCGGACACGAGGGAGATCAGTTCTGCGAAGCAGAAATAGGCCAAGTCTTCGCGACGGCTCGGTTCGGGGTCTTCGACTCTTCCGAAGCGGACGTCTGTAATGGTTGTTTTTGTGGGATCCGTTGGCAGGTCGGAAGGGTCTTGTGTGTGAATTATTGAGGCCAAGAAGAGAGATTGGGTGTATGTGTTCCGTATCTTGGCAGGGAGAGAGGATGAGCCTAGATGGGGCATTATCGTATCGCGAAGTGTGGTCAGGCTTTGAAGGTCAAACTTCTCATCTTCCTCTACCATAACGATATCCGAGTACGAGTCTGGAATGTTGAGCATGCTGTAGTCTCCTGACATCATCGCGCTGCTGATACTGATGATTTCTGTCCAGATCTCTGTGTTTGATTCAGCGGCGTTATTGGAATCCAAGATTGTCTTCAGCACTGGCGGGATGATGCCCAGAGCTGTTGAGGTGGCTTTCTTCCATGGTGGCGGCTGCCTACCTGGCTGCTTCCATGCATATTTGATCTCGATTGGTTTGCACAGACTATGCAGAGCTCGTGCTACAGAGCGAGATTCAACCATCTGTGGTTCACCGACGTGCTTGGTCACGAGCTCCGATGTCCAGTCCATCGCAGCTTTTGACAATGCTACAAAGGCTGGCCTGCTGGTCGACGACGTTGCAACCTCATGGTTCTTGAACGGAAGTGCAACGATATCAGACGCGACGTTCGTCAGCCTCTTAGGCACATCATCCAGGTCAGTTCGTAATGCCTGAAGGAATTCCATGACCCGAGTCTGTAGTCTGGTCATGCTGTTAACGTCTCCCCCATACGCGGCTGCAGTCGAGACCTCGCAGCATTTCAAGAGATTGGTGGCTAGAGTCTCGATCTGGTCTGAGCTTAATTCCGCCCTCCTCAGACGGTAAATCTCGGTCGCAGCACTTGTGTAGGCAACAAATGCGTCTTGTTGTGCGTCACCAAAGGTCTCGTCCTGAGCAGAAGGTATATTGCTTGTCCAAAGGTCGAACATCAAACTTGATGCGCCTTGCCAGGAATCTGTCGCCGCTGATATCACGCCTAGGATAGTATAGATCGTCAAGAACACAGCTTGGTTGACAACATGAGTCTGAAGGTTCAAGTAATCCTTAAAAGTCTGAATTAACCTCGACCAGTCAGAAGAAAATTCTTTCATCTGTTCGATAGTCCGCATATTATTGGCGATCAATTCCGCGACACCGGCCAAGAGCGTTTTGGAAGTTTGGTCGAAGGCCAACATTGCCTGCTTGTTGTGATTCGAGGAGCGAGCTTCTTGTTGTTTATGGACGTCGTCCTGCAGAATCTGGAAGAGCACAGAAGATAGGATAAGATCCCAGCCATCAGTAGAGAATTCCAGATCCGAGAGTAACCTCATTAACGTTTGAAAAGCACCACTTCTGATGTCAGCACGATCATGCGAAATTACATTTCGTAATCTTGATAGTAGCGCCAGCCAAAGCACAGAATGACTCTCGTTTTCATTGGTTCCTGGTAAAATCTCAGGCGTTTGCTGATTGAGTTGGGGAATTGCTTCCTTCTCCATGTGTGTTGACAAATCTCTGAAAAGAGTGATTGTGGTCAATGACATGTTCAGATCCTGATCTTGGGTGGAAAACTGGTAGAGCAAATCTATCAGGGCACCCATGGACGACCGTGGTATCATCGGAAGAAAGTCTGAGCAGATCAATTGTAATATAGCAAAAGCTCTTTTTCCGAGGTCAAGAGAGATGAGCTCGTTGCCATCTTCATCTTGAAATACACTCTCTACCACCGAAAGCACGGTGTCCCAGCCAGCGACAAGGGAGTCGCCACAGGTGTCGAGGATAGTCTTTTGCGCTTCGAGAATGCGACCATGGACGGCCATGTCAGTAGTTGAAAGATCATCTGACTGATCGTACAGCCCGTGAACAAAATATCGCAGAGATCCCACTGCCATCTTCTGGACATTCTCGGTCTCGTCCACATTGCCACTTGTACTCATTCGAGCCAGGGAAACACAGCAGCGGCTGAGGATGTCGGTGGCCAAGGAACGCGAGTCTCTCGGAATATGCGAATTAATCCCGATGGAGTTCAGGTGCTCAGCCAACATCCTCCAGCCGCTTTCGGTCGTTGTGTTACTTGCGAACCTTGCAATGTTCAGGTCTGCCAGCTGTCCGACTTTGGACAAAATCAGGTTGCGAGCCTCGGGCTGGAGCGACCCTTCGTTGCTTGTTGTAACGGCATTCCAGCCATGACCAAGACGAGGGGTGCTTGGCTGTGATGTGCGAGGTGTTTGTACCGCGTTCGGATCTTCTGGTATACTGTCCAGCGCCTTACATAGAGCTGTCAAAACGTGCTTGAATGAGTCATTAGGGTAGTCAGCCGTACTCTCAAAGAATCTTAGTGCGGCAGCTCCAACCGCTGCAGATTCAGTTCCGAGCGCAGAGGCTGTAGCAGCGTTGCCTCCGTGTGTAAACGCATTATGAAGTATGACATCCGCTTGCTGTAGTGCATCCAGTACAATGGAGAAGGATTCCTCAAGCGTTGGTCCGATTGCAATACCTAAATTTATCAGGGCTCGCAAGCAAAGCATATTACGAGTTGTGAGTGTCAAGTGAGAGCTTTCCTGTGCAGAGGGCCTCCTGCGGTGGTTGGATTCAACACCAAGCATTCCCTTTGCACTGTTGTAAATAGACGGGCTTTCGGTGACTGGCGATTGCGGTACGCTCGAGCTGGTGGCACCCGCAAGGTTGGGAGGGACGGCCGCTTTCGCTAAGGTGGTCAAAAACGCATCTCGAGCAGTCTTCAGCTGCAACAATCCCGCGACTTGAGCGAACCTTTGAAATGACCGAATGAGGCTCCTGTAATAGTCATTGTCTAGCGCAGCGTAGAGAAAAGTCGAGCTTGTCGCTAGTATGGCCGGCCAGCAGCTTTCGACAAGATCAGCAATTGCCTTGACCCTGGGCGCTGCGGGTATGTGTTCCAGCGCTAGAGGATTCAATGGCACCGTCTTCGCACGAAACGATTGTGATCTTTTAACTCCTATTTGGGGGTCTGATTGACCCCCACCGCCTTCTGTTGGCTGTCGTCCGTCGTCTGGTTCATCGTCGGATTTAGTTTCGTGTCTTACTGTCAGAGGCAGTATAACTCTGGCAAGGGTTTCGGAGAGACTGTTCAAACACTCCAGTACAAGAGTGTAAATATATGTCTCTGGTAACGGCGGCGGTTCTGACTTGTCCAGGTAGTCTATGCATTGTGTTTTTGGTATACTCCATTGTGAGCTGATGCCAGGAACATTAGTCTCCACAACCGCTAGGGTCGTGGACATGATACCGCCGACTCCTCCAGTCGCTTCTGTAGTGGCCTGTTCGACGCCCGTATCTCTATGGGCAATTGGTCCTGCTGGCATTGTCGACTGCTGACCAAGTCCAACAAGCGCAGGTTTCTCTGTCGATAGTCGCACAAAACTCGCCACATTGTCTCGAAGAATTGCCTTTCTACCTTCTTGCATGTCGTACTGCATGTATATTTGTATTGCCAGACCAGGTGCCGCATATACCGATCTGAATACTTCCATACACATGATGCGTTTCCATAGAGGAGCCGAATCTGGCTCTACCATGTGAGTCAGAAGTCCAAGAACGATTTCGCATTCTTCCAGCATATTCTGGATGTGCAGCCTAAACACCGGTGGCAGTATCCGCATTGCTCGTAATGTCAGAGGGAAGCTTTCCCGGTCAGAGAGAACTCGAATGACCGATGGCAAGACCAGTGTTCGGAGAATATACGCCAGCTCTGCGTGCGCCCCAAAGACTCGTGGATGTGAATTGAGACATGATCCTATAAGTTCGAGACCGAGTGTCGGAGAAAAGTTGGTGAGCTCGATAAACTTGGTCTTTCGCCCGTCGACTGCTAGAGCGGTGTCCAGAAATATGCGGTACGCATCGAAGGCTGCCTCACGAACCGGGACAAGTCCATCATCTCCTCCGACCTCCGCTACAGCCGGGATATCCGATTTTCTCGCTTCGACGTCCTCGACCGCAACCCGCTCGAACACCGACACAATGAGCTGCTGGAACGTTGCAGTAGCGACGCCGCTGATGGTGGCCGCCTTGACGCTCTGTAAAGCGGCACAGACCTGAAGAGCAGCTGCCAGTAGATTACCGGTCAAATCATCAGCGTAGTTCTGTGCCAAAGCTGGGAGCGCCTGCAGGATCTTGAGCTGTACGTCCAGACCTAGAGAAGTGCAGGCGTTGAAGGCGTCCAGTACATCTCTCAGCCTAGACTTGGGCAGACCTCGCGATATGACCAGACGCTGAAGGCAGACAATAGCACTGCCCGCGAGACGTACATTCTTGGACGCGCAAGCGAGAACAAAGGGTTCAATAAAGGTAGGTCGGCGACTGAGGTCTTGTTTCTGTTAGCACAAATAGCATGTGTCAGGCGGGCGAGTCATACCAGCAGCGAGCTGTTGCTCCGAAGTCGACGGAAGTGCTTTCAGGTCTTGCAACGACTTGTCAGCTGCCTATCTTTGGTCAATGGTGATGGTAGTACGTCATTAGATGCTGAACGAACTGATCTGATATCAGGATATTTCCGCTTGGCCTCCGAAGACAGAGCATTGAGCTCTACATTGAAGATCTGGTTACTCATTTTGTAGGCTTTCGCCCATCAATGTTCTGTCTTCAGTGCCTCATGTTGCTGTCTCGCGACAGATTGACAGGGGGTCGGTCCAGTAGCAATCGTAGCCCTTGTATAGATGTCGCGCACTCCGTCCAAATTTGAGATGAGTTCCGTCGGAGGGATCTTTGCTGATCGGTACGATTCAATGAAAGCAAGATCTATATTGTATCATCCAAGGTAGACTAGGTCGTGTGATGGTTCGAAATGTACATGCAGCATAGTACGTTGCCTTGCATTGTCTTGGCGCGCTGAAGATTGGTCGGTCGTCGCGGTCGGTCGTTCGTTCGTTCGTGGGGCAATGCTTCATTCACCCCACCTCCCTCTTAACATCACGATCTAGAACAACCCAGAAGCCTACTCTTCCACCACCTCTCACACTCTTCGATCACTCCCAGACATTCGTAATCACACACCGATAATAACATGGGTGCCAAAGTACCCCGTAACTTCCGCCTTTTGGAAGAGCTTGAGAAGGGAGAGAAAGGCTTAGGCGCCGGTACACGATTAAATTACATGAAGGCACTACACAGCAACTGACTTAAGAACAGAGGCATGCTCATACGGCCTTGACCAAGGCGACGATCTACTTATGAGCAACTGGAATGGCACCATCCTCGGTCCACCACACGTACGTCCCCGATCAGCCTGACTGGTAGTCACTCAATCTGACACAACATAGTCCGCCCACGAAAACCGCATCTACAGTCTGAAGATTCACTGCGGCCCAAACTACCCCGACTCACCGCCCGAGGTGACATTCGTTTCCAAAGTCAACATCCCATGCGTGAACCCCAACAACGGAAAGGTGGACCTGACAAAGTTGCCAAGCATCAGTAGCTGGAAGAGGGACTTCACGATGGAGACGGTGTTGATTGAGATCAGAAGGTTCATGGCAGCGCCGGCCCACAAGAAGTTGCCGCAACCGCCTGAGGGCACCAACTTCTGAGTGATGGATTAGTGAGAAGAGCACAAGGCTACTGCGGCACGGTGGACGATACGTTTGGGGAGGCCGCGCACCGAGAGGAGGAGACGACGTCGAGTGGTCGATCATGAATTGACGCAGCGTCATTTGATTCCTTCCGTACCGAGCAGAAGTCTGCGTCATGGCCATCAGCAATCGAAGGTTGGCGGACAACATGAGCAAATCGCTTCTGGAGAATCTATTCCGTGCTTCTTGAGCCGGCTACACGCCTATCTATATGCATTATACAATTAATCTTACTCCAAGATAACCATCCTCTTCCTCATATGTGTACAACGTCTATTGTGTGGAGTAGATCCTCGCCATATTCTTCGCGCCTCTGGGCTCAATGAACAGCGCCTCGGCTTCGACGACTGGCTCACCACGCTCAGTGCCTTCACCCAGGATCTCAATTGTGCCCTTGACCCACGCCTTCCGTCCCTCGACCTTCGTCGTCTCCGCCCTCAATACCACATATACACCCGCCGGACAAGGCTTCCTGTAGTTGATGTTCAGGTTCGCCGTCACACCGACCTTGTTCGGTAGCGCAGGGAAGCAGGCTCGCGCTAATCCCTCGTCGAGCAATGTCGCTAACAGTCCTCCGTGCACAATTCCGGGGTGACCGCACAGCGCTGGGCCAAGGTAGGAGATGTGTATCATGGACGGCAGCTCGCTCTTCGCGTCGACGAACGCAAGTGGTGGGACCTCGATCTTGTCGGTGCCGAGCAGGGTGCCGCCTGTGAAGTTGTGTGGCCGCATGGCTGGCGGAATCTTCATGTGTGGGCGCGACTCGGTGTACGCTGAGTCATTGCGGAGTGAGACAGCGAGGGGGTGCTGTAGGATGTGGCTGTTGATTTCAGTCGCTGTGGGAGTCGGTGGTTCGTAGAGGCCTAGTGTCTCTACATCGGTCGGCGGTGCGATGAAGTCATTGACTGCTTCGTATGCTGGGGCGGCGGACATGGCGAAACCTGCTCCGAAGAAGACGACGACGAGGGCGGTAGTGGTGAAGAATCGGCGAACGAGTGACTTGCGAGGCGGTGTTTGAGGGGAGTCGGTAGAAGGTGGTGGTGGAGGAGGTGGAGAAGATGTGGGGGTCTGTTGAGGTTCTTGATAACGTGAGCGGCCAATTGCTTTAGAGAAGATGGACTTGAGTCTTACCTATTGATACAGACTGGAACCGGCTCTGAGTGAAGGAGGGTCTTGTTATTAAATAAGATTGATGAAGGTGAGAGCGAGACAGCGACGGAGAAAAAGTATGAGGTCGGAAGAGTAGTGCGGCATGCCGATGACTGCCGGGTAACAGGGACCTTGCGGCCATCACTTAGCTTCTCACTGCACGGTCAAGCTTGGTATGACAGGAAAAGAAAAGGTTGCGAAACGGCCGTAAGGAAGCACGATCTTCTGCTTCCGTTAGACGGGTCGCATGCGTTGTGGATATGAAGTAGAGGTGGTCGCAGAATGAGGTCGTGTTCCAAGCTTGGGGTGCAGTCTGAGCCGGTGATTCTCTCCCGTACCGAGGCACGCCGTGCACAAAGTTGCCGTCACCACACGTCGATTTCATACCGCATTCATATGCATACATCACGGTGTCATTTACTGAGTTGAGCTCTAATGAGCCTCTCAGAACAACGGTGCAGTCTATCGTGGCGTCCCCTCTTGCCTGGCTCGATATTAAGACCAAGGCAAGCAGGACGAGCACTCCAGGATCACGACACGACGAACACATAGGAACCACGAATGACCAAGGGGAAATAAATTATATAAATTTCCAGAAGATAGGAAGACGTAATCCCAGATATCACGGCTCTTAGAGGGCGCCCATGAACCACGACATGATGATACTGAGACCTTCAGTCGGACTTCTCAAGCGCTCTTCGCTTCACGCTTGACACTGGCTTTGCTCTCCTTGAACAGCCAGTCCTCATCAGACGATTCGATGATATCGTCTTCCTTCATCATCTGATCAATCTCGGCCTGTAGACTCTTGAGTTCCAGCGGCAGGCGTCTCATTTGCGCTTTGATGCTCTGGTGGGCACGTTCGAGCCTTTCGCGTTCAGCGAGGAGGAAGTTGAAGTGACGCTTTTTGCGTTCCAGAATAGCAGTGCGATCCTGTAGGCTCAGGTGCTGGCAAGCAGCGGCCGATGGTAGTGAGGCGAAGGGGTCGATGCGGTAATCGGCTGGCTCTTGCTTGAGTTGCGCATTCTGTGATGAAGTCAGTTAGTGCTCGAGGCTGGGCGAGTCGAAGAAGCATTTCAATTTACCTTGTGAGCATCGATGGGAGACTGGATCGCACTGTGAGGATCCGAGTGCGTGAGCGCATTAGATCTACGGAATGGACTTCCTTGACTGGCAATATGGACGCTCTGGACCATGTCAGATCTTGATACCTGATTAAAGGAGATAACGACGTACCGGAATCTTGGGCAACATTGCTTTTGGAGGCGTGGATGGGTCCTGCGCCTGTGTCAAGGCCAAGACGGTCTCATTCATGATTTCGCGAGCTCTGATTTCCAAGGCAGATGTGAATGTCAGATTTTCGAATCCTGGTGAGCCCGCGAGGTGCTCGAGAGTCTCGCGCTCGAGATTGGTATCGATATCTGATAGAGGCATGTGGTGAGATGGATGAGGAGGGTGCTGTTAGGCGACAAGTAGATCGTTGTATGCGGAAAGACATGGATCGTAGCAATTCGCATTCTGCTTGCACTTCACCTGGATTCTCACTTGACTGGAACTCATTCACATTCCCAAAGCATGACGCTTCCATCACGCTTGAGCATTGTGTAGCTCTTTCCATCAAAGCTTTGGCTCCGTAGTGCAAACCAGTCCTCTTGTGCCAGCACTTTCAGCATATTCGTCATGAGTTCTGTGACGACTTTGCAAGGTATAAAAGCATGCCAGCGGAGTCGCACCAAGTCCACTGCTTCAGTCGAACTTGCAGATGAATTTGGCTGTTTGTTTGCTTCACCCTCTTCAACTCCGTTAATCTCTAAGTCGTCCGCAATGCTCTTGCCGATATGGAAGAGATCTGGTGTCTGGTATCGACAAAGATACGCATCGATACTGTCGTTCTGACGCAGACGCGGTGAGTCGAGCATCGCAAGCTGAACCCACTCGAGAAGCTCGACAGCCTCCATACTATCCTCGTCGGAGAAGTCGCCAGGAAAGTAGGGCGTCGTCACTCCCTTCATCTCATGAACGTCTGGTTGAAGGTCGTAGATGAACGGCGCATACTTCCTCACTGGGCTGTCATCGTTGGTGTTCAAACACGGTATCTCCAAGTCATAGAATAGCCAGGTGACTGTATCCACAAGGGCGTTCTCAAACGCGTAGACCATGCGATTGAACAGCGGTCGACCTCGAACCATCGAAGGCAGCCTAAGGTTGAGATCGATGGCATATCGTGACTTGGTGTGCTTGCGGTCGGGTGAGTCAATTGGTTTACCGGAGAGTCCTGCTCGCTCGTATGTTGGCTTGTCCAACTCAAGTCGGAGGATACCTGTTCCATTTCAGTCAGCAGACTTTTGGAACCGAGTTCACTTTGACATACCATCATGCAGCGAGTAAGTATTGTCGAGGCCAGGTCTGCCCTCAGACAGCATCGAGATAGTCCCGGTCTTGATGTATTGGTTGAAGAAATCGCCTTCGATTATATCCTTCAACTTCATATGCACCTTGGCGTATTGAGGGTTACCATGAGACTGCAGAATCTTCTCCTGATACTTTTGATAGACCTCATTTCTCATGACAATATCAAGCTGCGATCATCTCTTAGCTAGAAAATCGTGTGAGTAGATGAGGTAGATCATCTCACGCTGTGATTGAACGAGTGCTCCAGCACCGTCGAGAAGGGTTTTCGTTTCGCTGGAGGTTGTTTGTCATCGATATATTGGAGCAGCGCGCAGTCTGAGTAGTAGCATTTGCTTGCATCTGGTCGTTTGTCGTGCCCAATGTCCAGCATGATTTTTTGTGAGATCTGCTCAAGTGCTGACTGAATATGCTGGTCAGCGAAGGAAGAAGTGCGGTTTATGAGTTATACGTTCTAGAACGCAAACATCACGGCTGACAACATTTCTTACAAAACCACTCACGTATAAAATTTGATGCGATGTTCAAACTCGTTGCGAATTGATATGTCTTCGTGACAAGAATTAATTAATAGCTAAGGTACCCTGGTCCTTGGACTTATGAACAAAATGAAAATGCCGGCGCTATGCAATGATCTGACCGCTCGAAAGAACCAACTTACCCAGTCTAAGACTGCTTCTCCAAATCGCTGCTGCTACCCTCGTTTGGCGGAGAAGCAGCAGAAGCCTTGTGGGCCATTGGGAATGTTGGCGCAAAATTGCTCTTCTCTCTGATCTTGGCACCTCTCAAGTAGAAGTAGACTGGCAGAGGGACAAGAAGGGCTGCGACGCAACCGAGTAAAGTTCCGGCCCATTGTATACCCATGCCCTCAATCATGTATGTCCCGAATAGAGGGAATGCAGCACCGCAGATCGAACGCAGGAAGGTGTTGGCAGCAATGGCGGAAGCGGCACTGATATCCATTAGCTTGATCTTTGCGTAACGAAGGAGCAATTGTGAGAACTTACAACATGAGGTATGCATCGATCAAGTAGTTGAGACATTGCAAGAAGATGGCCATGATACCAAATCCAGTGCAGAGACCACTAAGAGTAGGGACGATCCAGGGAATGTCACTGGTGAAGCCGGTCCATCCAAACCAGAAAATACCAACGCTAAAAGCGACACCACCTACGATTACTTCTGGCAAACGCCACTCCGGGATTGGCATGTTGTTGTTGGCGTCTAGTTTGCGGTTGTAACCAGGCTGTCTAAGAACAATGACTCCCGCAGCAAGACATTCTCCAAAGATCATGCCGAAATATGGCAGTCCTCCAACACCCTGGTTCATGCCGTGAACCTGCTGAAAGACAATGGGGTAAAATTCCAGGAAGAGGTAGAGAATTCCGTAGACGAAAGCCATGTAAATAGAAAGCAAGAGCACAATTGGTTCGGTGACCAACATGCGCATTGGTCTGCTCAAGTTCTTCTCAAGGAGTTCTTTCAGATCGACTTCGATCTCCTCCTGTTTGGCGTGAATACCCCAGTTCTTGGTCCTACGACGGAGATCAGAAGCCTTGTGAGTCAAAATAACTGGAGGGTAGGTCTCCTCCATGAGGACGAGCAACAGGAAAAGACCGAGGAAGCCCATGATTGCAACGATGTACTCGGTCCATCTCCAGCCGAGGTAAGACATGTTGATGAAGCCACCAATGAAAGGAGCGAGCAGAGGTCCAGAGAAGACAGCGACCGAAAAGACAGTAACGGCGATACCTCTTTGACGGTTATTGAACATATCGGCAAAGACGGCACCTACACAAGTCAATGGACAGGCTCCCATGAAGCCTGAGAAGAAGCGGCAGATGAAGACTGTCTGAGCGTCCTTGCCCACGGCGACGGCAATGCTGAAGATTCCGAATCCGAAAGAGCTGATAACGAGGGGTAATTTTCTTCCGTAAAGCTCAGACGTGGGAGCCCAGAGGATAGGCCCAGTCGCGAAACCCAAGACATAAAGCGAGATACCGAGAATGCCTACTTCCGAGGAGACGTGGAACTGCCTGGCGACTGAGCCTGTAGCAGCAGAGAAGATGGAAGAACCGAAAGCCGCGACAAGAGTGACATATCCAAGAGCTGTCGCAATACGAAGCTTCTTTGTCATCGGCCAGTTCATAGCATGAAGTGGATCATCTGGTCCATCAAACTCAACGACGTACTCTTCTCGCTCAGGAAGCGCCGGTGGGTACGGCTTGCCCGCGCCAAAAGCAGGCAGAGGCTTGCTCTGACGAGACGTTGTCCTGGCCTTGAGTCCTGCTCCAACAGTAGCGCTGTGTTGACTGCGGTGGGTTTCGATTCTGCTCAGAGCCGTAGGGTGACGTTCCATTCCATAGACTTCATCTCTTTGTGTCTCCATTCTCGACATTGTACCAATCTCTTGCATTCGTGGCACTGTCGACGAGCTATCTGATGTGCCGGTACGCATGCGCTCGACAGGTTCTGCTTCCTCATGTTCCTCATGGTGAAAGCGCGCGGGCTCGGCATCGCTTTCCACTCGCTGCATGAAGCGATCCTCTACATTCATGACGGGCGATATGGTCAAACAGAGTGGAAGGAAAAGGCAACGCGATGGTTCGGCGTCAAATGAGATAAGAAAAGGAAAACTGAAGCTGTAACGCTTCTGGTATTTTCCAAAGGAGCTCAAAATGTGGCTCTGCTGCGGCGTTACAAAACAAAGTGAGGCCGCCGAATCTTAATGCTACCGCTTATCGGAAAGGCGACAGTCTCCTTTTTCGGCCGTTTCAACAGTCGAATAGCTTGATCGAATCAAGATGTTGTAGCAGCTGGCGTGATGCTCTGTGAATTCGTGGTTGTTTCTAGTGCTGAATGATGAGATTTGTCGGCTGAAATGGTAATTTGCTCAATGTGATGTCAATGTTGTTTTTTATTCTTGAAGGCGGTCCAGGTCCCCTGTAAAGACCCTGTTGATGTCACAAATGGCGGCGGAATTGACGAAGTTGCGAGCCTCCGACTGCCGACCAGCGAATGCCGTGTTAGAGAGAGCGGAACGAGTCCGTGGTGGACAGCTTCGGAAGAATGGTTGTATACGAACGGAGAAGCAGAGAGGTGACTTACTGTGCGTGAGAGCGAGCATTCCTGGGGAGTTACTCACATGATATGTCGCGCAGGACTTACCTGCTAAGTTTCGTCCTCAGTGTAGCATGATCCTTCGTAAGCGCTAATAGACGGTAGAAGGATTTCGACTACTCCAGAGGGATGTCCCGTCAGACACGTGGTCTTGTGTTGTCGAATCCTATTACTGCACAAGAGACAGGGTGCAGTAATCAATCCAATGTGAGGAGACCACCGAAAATACGCGGAGCAGCATCCTTGACTCGAGGAAGTCCTAAACCTACAAAGGCGGGCATTTGGAGTGGACAGTGCGAAGTGTAAGGGTAGCAAAGGGTGGCAGTAGTCGTTTGAAGTCCTTTTGAGAAGATAGTACGATCCATATATGTGGTTTCCTCGTTGTCTATATTACTACGCTACGGATTACTGGATTTGTCCTATATTATTATTACCGTGAACCTCCGAGAGTCTGTGGTATTGGTTGACCTCTTTCGGAACTCTTTTGGCTTCGTCGCTCTCGATGAAACTTCAGGGTCAATACTGAAAATATGCAAGTCCTCGGACATCTTACGAGAACTGCTGTACTCAACTGTATCTTGTCCGTTGCTGTGGGGCTGCATTCAGTTTGCCCGAGGGCTGCTTACGAAAATGTCAATACTATGGTGTTCCTGCTCGAGCACGTCGTTGCTTTCAGTGTGTGTATCACATGACTTGAAACCGCGAGAGCAGATACCTGCTCGAGTCAGGCCACGACGGCATAACGTGGGTGGCGCATCTTGTGTCTGTAAGACACCTCAGGTAAGGTAATCCAATGTTGGGTGATCGAACGGACGGCAGGCTCGGAAGGCGCATTGAGCGGCGCACAACAACGTCCGACGTCAGTTATGCAGCTCGAGCAAAACAGCACAAAGTCGGCAGGTTCTCTGGTCGTTCCATACGGCGTTACGGTGCAGCGGGACCACCGAAGCCCCATCGGTCGCCCTAAACTCACCTTCGTTCCTTCCTTTTGTTCTGATCGCATTGCTGTCTGGGCGTAATCGATCTCTCATCACCATCCACCAAATACTGGGGCATTGCTGCTTCCACTCCACTTATTCCCCATCCATCACCATTTCAACCATAACTCCAATTCACTGTAGCTTTTGTTGTACTCCATCGCAACTACAACATCAGCATAGTGATCTATTCTATTCAACAGCAGCTTTTGATTCCAATTATTTGCGCCTTGTCGCCAATCGTACGACTGTGCGCCGCAGAAGTCCGCCGTCATGCCCATCATCAGGAATCCGTTTCGCAAGCAAGACGAGAACATCAAGCCCATCACAATCGAGAAGCAGATCGACGGCAGCAAGCCACTAGACGTCAAGGAGCCGACCGAGTACAAATTGAGTGGTATGGACATCTCACGTGCGCATTTCGATCCGAACAGTCGTTGACTTGTTGATCCAGAGATCACTGATACCGGCGCATTTATCCCAGTAAGGCAGCAAGACAATAACACCAACATCGTGGTTCTGACAATGTGACAGCCTTCTCCACCAGAGCGTCACAATACCTTCTGGTCCAGTCGGTCGAATGGCTCTTCAACCAACTCATCGAACCACCGCAGTGTGTTGAGCCACGATGAACCCTTCAACATTTCCCGCGAGTCTTTTGATTCTTACAGACGGTCATTCGTACGTGATCTCACCCATCTAGTTCAGATCAAAGTGCCCCGATGCTGATATCTGCTCAGGACATCTCCGCCCGCTCGCCAATCGTCCCAGCGGGTCGTCCGTCATTAGATGCCAACTTCGCGTACCAACCGCGCAAGTCATCGTCTTTCAACCGTCCAGAGCCGACTCGCGAAGAAGAATTCGAAGACGTGGGCTTGAACGATGAGAAGCCAAAGAAGCGCGGCTTCTTGTCGCGCTTTACCGATTCCGAGGACACACCATCAGACAGCAGGCCGACTTCAAGTCATCACGGATTTCACTTCACTGGAAGAAAGCGCGGTCAAAGCGGCCAGGGCGCAGAGTTAGGCGACATGAGAAAGTCAACAGAAGTCAAGGGTGGTCGCGATTGAGGTTACGTTATGACACACGAATCGCATTGGGAGTGTAAAAGGGCGTTGGCATAATCAGGCGCTTACTTCAACTGGTTTGAACGAAAGAGTCTATGGGTTCAATTGGTGGGACTGGAGGTATCATTCTTGGATATGAAGCTGCTTTTCAGTAAGCTAAGGTATGGTCTAGAAGACCCAGAATACGGTAATAGGGCCTGGGGCCGGCTGTGAATCCTTGTCAAACATTCCGAAATCGCATGTGATGTGATCTGTGACAGAGATATGCCCATTCATCGTTCACGATAGCCGCAGACAACTCGTTGGTCGTGTGCTGTAATCAGCTGTATGACACGCGGTACAGCACGCGCGTCGTCCAAATCCGGCAGTGTGATGAGTCTCGCTTTCCGCAAGGCGTCAACATACGAAAACATCGGGGAGACACATACCGATCGCATCTTCAGTGACGACCATGTCTGATCACATTCTCGGATATATCAAGCATTGGATACGGTTGCATGCTTTGTGAGAACAGAATTGCAAAATATAATAAACAAAGTCGTCCCTGCTGACTGACTGACTGCGTCTCTGCAAGATGGTACGGGAAATTGTCATTATACTACTCGTGCCATACTAACATATTTCAAAGAATGCCCGGTCGTTGCGTCGCCTGGCAGGTGATCATGCTTCACTTCATACATCTCCATTACCACCGAACTATCTTCTCGACCCTTCACAGTCCGAGGACGACTCCTCCGATCTGACCGTCCTCGACATTCTCCTAGCTGGTCCCACAAGCACACCTTACGAGTCAGGTGTGTTCAAACTACATCTAAGCATACCAGAGACATACCCAAACGATCCGCCCAAGGCATTCTTTCGCACCAAAATCTTTCATCCAAATGTAGACGATGCGACAGGAGCTGTTTGTCTGGAGACATTGAAGCGGGACTGGGATCCGAAACTCACCTTGGGAGACATCCTCATCACTATCAACTGCCTTTTACTACAGCCAAATCCGAGTAGTGCGCTCAATGCAGAAGCTGGAATGTTGCTGGAGCAGGGAGATGACGGGTGGACTGCTTTCGAGCGTCGGGCAAAGTTCATGACAAAGTTGCACGCTGGTATACCAAAGGACTGGAAACAGGCGGTGATGGAGGCTCAGAGCAGAGGTGAAGAGAAACCAGCGATAGCAGAAGTGCCAAAGCCGGAAGCGCAAAGACAAGACTCTGGAGTAGACTTTACGGATCGAAGACGGGGCAGGCTACGAAGGACAGAGAAGGCTACTCCAATGCTGCAGAGGATGGACCAGAAAGACCATGGCGAGCCATCGAAGTTGATGACACCGACCGAAAAGCGGCCCTTTGTCGTGCAAGCGGAAGCAGACGATGTCTTCGGTCTACGCATTCCACCACCTCCAGAAACACCGCAGGCGACAGACGACGACGACGAGATGGACTACGACCAAGAGAACGGCTGCACAACGCCGCCCTCACGAATCAGCGCGCCTGTGTTCCAATCACCAATGCGAAAGGGTCCCACTGTCCCGCTCGGCGAATTGAGCATATCCGACGACAGTTTCGAAGCAGAGTATCCACCGAGTCCGAAGAAATCACCTCAGAAGCAACGCGTTACACACCATACTCAGCAGGAAAACAATGTCAATGCAGAGCGCGCAGAAGCCGGTCGACCGGCGGCTCGTAACAACCTATTCACTCCTCTAGGGCAGACCGACGAGTCGGATCTCTCACTCTTCACCATACGAAAAGCTGCGCATACGCCTCAGCTGCGCCGCAGTCCTCGTAGACAACAACAGCAGCATCACGACGAGTTGGAGTCGTCGTTCATCGGAAGAGTGGCCAGTGGCGGCGTGACTAAGAAGCAGGCTCCGTCAAGTGGTAAATCGACAGAGGAGAAGCGTAAGGAGCGACTCGAGGCCAAGATGTGGAAGCTGTGCAGTGAGGACGTTGACGCGTGGAATAGAGGTGACTTTGGAGGATTTCAGGGCATCAGTCTGTCCAGGTGGTGACCGTTTCAAACATAGCGAGGCGCTAGTGGGTTATTGGGTATTATTGGGTTATTCATGGGTCTGGATCGCATTGCGTGGGGTTGGCAGCATTAATGGTGTTGGGATAGAAGACTGAATTGCATTGCTATTCTATTCCCGCACTCGTCCTGTTCTTCACGTGTAGGTGTGTTCCTGTGCCAATCGAACAAAAGAGGTCATCCACAGGAGTGGCTCTCAGTGGCTGAACAAAGATGCAGAAGATCAATCGCGATGGGCAGGAAACATAGAACGGCGGTGATAGGTGTCGTGCAAGATCCAGTAAAGAGCTAGTTGCCAGGCTCGAGCAAACAGTGTCTCGTAAATCCTCCAAATGCTGAATCATCTCACCTGTCCTAAAAATATTCTCACCACTTCTAAACGACCTCCAGCAACAAGTATACATGCTATAGGCAAGACTAGACCTAGGAAACGATCCCCAGGAGCAAAAGGAAAGGTCGACATTGGCAGGACTCGAACCTACGCCCCCGAAGGGATGTGATTTCTAGTCACACGCAGTAACCACTTTGCTACAATGCCATGAATTCGGTGTTCCGATTTCGACCATGCACAAATTGAGGCGTAGAATCAATATAGCTCACAGACTGAAGCTACCTGAAAATGCTGCAGAGGTTGCGGTCTCAGCAGATCCAGAGATGAAATTCCGTGGATGTGGAGATCACGATCTTTTACGGGTATACGAGATGTGAGCACAAATTCGACACCAACAACTGAGTACGTAAGATAGGATGGACTGGATGGCAGGAGCTTGCAACGGGTCATTGGGACGAAAAGAATGGGAAAGAATAATTCGTGAAGTATTATGTATTCAGGGTTGGTAGTATATACGGCTGCTGGTGAAAATTTACAGTTCCCAGTGATCGCCTTTCTCGGTCGTGGATCTCGTTAATGTGTGCGTCGAGAATTCGAGACGCTTATAGAGGTGGCAGGTCCAGGGATTCGAGATAGTCGCCGAACGTGTTGAAAGAAGGAGAGATGAGGCTGGTGACCTCGCCCAGAATCTGATCGATCTCGACGACACTCAGCGCTTGCCTCTTCATGATGAAGCCCATCTGCTCGACAGGCTTCTTGGCGTTGAGGTAGTCGGACAGGGTGTCCTTGCGGAGGATGAGGATCATATCTTCGAGCGCGGCAATGTCTCTCTTCTTAGTGGTGCCACCAGACTCGAAGCTGCGGATGCCGTTGGTGACATCGGCGAGTCCTGTTTGAAGGGCGATGAACACAGGGGAGAGCAGTTCGGCCTTGCGAGAGGCGGAAAGGAGGCCACCGGCTGTCTGTACCTCACCAGCACCCTGCACGGCAGCCTCGAGGACATGGGCGAATTCTGTGGTGAGCGAGCTCAGGGGGTCGGTCGAGTCAGCAGGCATAGCAGCGGCGGCTGCTGAAACCTGAGACGAGTAGGGGCTGATGGCGGTCTCGACTTGCGAAGCAATAGCATCGACGTCGGCTGCGCTCTGACGCTTTGTTGGTGCGGCGACAGAGGTGGCCACAAGACCAAAGATTGCGAGAGGAGCGAAGAAACGCATGATGAGTATTGATGTGGGAGCGGTGGATGTAGTAAAAGTGGTGTGGTTGAGTGGCTTTATCGATTTGTGCGTGAAGGTGGGATAACAGAGGTACTTGAGGTACTTGAGACATGGGAAAGTGGTCTACCTATATAGCCAGCCTGTCATGGCAGAAGCCGCGGTAGACAGGCGTCGGTGATGGTACCCTGGGTGATCGCTCAGGTCCTGTAGATCTCATTCGCTTGTATGGCGCATTCAAGCCGACATCCAGTCACAACCAGAATAGCTAATCATGTGAGGAGCCAATGACTGTGCAGAGTTTGGACGGATCCAAGCCCCGTCGTCGGAATGTGTGAGGGGAAATTCGAGAGAGTTTGCATGTTTCCAGGGCACGAGTGATAAACTTTCCATTGTGCAACCCTCTGCGATAGCGTTCTACTGACTCGGCTCATGCGACTGTTAAGTCGTGTCTGTCGATGACGATCTGTCTTGAAGTAAGCACAGCGCTACAAAAAAGCGAAGCTTGAAGTTGTGCAAAATGCAGAATTTTGAACCAGTAATGTACTGAATCATCAACGGTCTAGATGTCATGAGGCTTGCGACTACGATCAAGTTGGAGTTGGCATTCGCTGCATTCAAGAGACGGCCTAGTGGACTCCCGTAGTCTCGTCGCGCAGGTGTTCGTGATTCGTAGAGTCGTCGAGGTCGATATGTAAGAGGTCAGAGAGTGACCTGGAGTGTTCTTCAGGAACCGCGAGGCTTGAGTTATCCCCGAACCGCGGCATCTCCGCATTCGTGGGTGAGGATCTGCGGGGATCGGCCATGGTATGGATCAATGGATGCTCGGCAGAGTCGACTCGAAGTCTCTAAAAGCCTCTCGTGAATGCTGCTCCTTCTGTGAAGATCGTCTCTCTGCATTCTACCGAGGTGGCGCGGTTTCGGATAGGCATATGCTTATAGAACAACTGACTTTTGGAACATCGGCCACGCGGGCGTCATCGTTGTCGTTTACTGTCTGAAACGAAGACTGCAGGTCATGCGAGGACGTCTACGCTGTGATGCAACGGTCGACTGTACAAGAGTCCCTCGGCATCTTGACCGAGACGTCCATGTTCGTATTTGCGCTACTGGACACGAACACCAGACTCGGATTCGGTCGATCGCAGAGCGTCTTACAGTAGCTTCTGATGCTATGTCTTCGTGCTCGTGCTCGGCTCGGCTCACAAGGTCCGCACTGCAAATAACTTCGCTGGAGAAAGACATGCTGGCTGCCTGTGGCCCAACTTGAAGGTGCATTTATTCGCACGCGATGTTCGCGCTGGAAGGACCCCTCGGACCCTTTGAGGACAGAAATCGATGGACCCTACAGCAAGGTAGGAAGGAGCGAGTGGGAACTGCCATGGGAACTGCCCCACGGCGGGCCAGAAGCACCAAAGTCCAAAGTACTCCAAACATCGCCGCGGGCAAATAAACGTCGCATCTCCAGTGTGTGAGTGCATCATCGTCTAGAAGCTTCTTGTGACCGTCGGCATCAACAACAATTCTACTGCCTAACAAAATCCGGGAATACATTTGGATCACATAGCGCAACTCCATCACGAATCTACCCATCGTATCCAATATCTCGTCTCAAATACCCGCCAAAATGGTCTGTAGATCAAACATAGCGCAGAACAACGACCTTGGAGCTAACAAATACTAGGCAACTGATTCAAGGAAAAAGCTGGCGCTCGCCATTATTGATTTTCTCAACACCTCGCTGAAAGATGGATCCGTTCAAAGTGATCAGGCCGAGTCCATGGAGATTGCAACCTCGTGTATCGCAGAGGCTTTCGAAGTCGACCCAAGCGACCAGGCCGCGATGAAGGATGCGCTCGGTGGACAAAACCTACTCAGCATTTATGGTGTCTATGAAAAGCTCAAGGGCAAAAACACAGCAAGCACCGAGGGCAGCAGCAGCGCAAAGGAAGGTCGTCCAGCTACCCCTGTAGCCCCTGGAGCAACCCCGGCTGCTGCAAAGACTGGCAACCCGACCGAAGAGTCCGAGAAACTCAAGGGACAAGGAAATGCCGCCATGCAGAAGAAGGACTACCAGACCGCCGCCGACTTTTACACAAAGGCCTTGGAGATTGCTCCACTGAACCCGATCTACCTCTCAAACCGCGCAGCCGCATACTCTGGACTCAGCCAGCATGAATTCGCCAAGAACGATGCCGAGATGGCAACTGCAGCGGATCCAAAATACACCAAGGCATGGAGCAGACTAGGATTGGCTCGTTTCGCTCTCGGAGACGCCAAGGGCAGCATGGAGGCTTACAAGGCCGGTATTGACGCCGAAGGTAACGGAGGAAGTGACGCCATGAAGAGAGGATACGAGACTGCAAAGAAGAGAGTGGAAGAGGACGGCGATGGTGACGAGCTGGAATCGGCCAGGTCTGCAGGCGCCCCAGGGGGTGGTGCTGGTGGTATGCCAGATCTTGCCTCGCTCGCCGGCATGTTCGGTGGAGGTGGAGGCGGAGGTGGAATGCCTGATCTCAGCAGCATCATGCAAAACCCGATGATGAGGTCGATGGCGCAAAACTTGATGAGCAACCCTGACATGATGAACAACCTCATGAGTAACCCTAGGTTGAGAGAGATGGCCAACAGCTTTGGAGGTGGAGGCGGTGGCGGCGGCGGCGGTGGTGGTGCCGAAGGTGGTAGCGGTGGAGGTATGCCAGATCTCTCGAGCCTGATGAACGACCCAAACATTGCCGAAATGGCCAGGAACCTTATGGGCGGTCGTGGCGGAGGCGCCGGCGGTGCTGGCAACTAAAGCACATGTGGTGGCATGATGCAATTTATTAGATATATGATACCAACGTATAATATACACGATCAAGCAGCTTGACCGACAAGCTGTACATGCGAACACCTCTCATATGTGCACGTGCAAATCTGCCAGGCTCAAAAACAGACCTGATATTTTTGATCATCCTCCAAGCATACCATTCGCCATTCCATGCTGTACGTTATCTTCCAATAACTTCCAAGGTATAATACAAATCAACCCAGTCTCCTTGGTTTAGGACTCCTAGGCCCACCAAACTTCAGTCTCGTCGAATCCACCACTGACGTGATTTTTGACCTGATATTCTTTCCCTCCACGCCCAATAACGCCTTGGTCACAGCCTCTCTCCCAGCTCCAAAGCCTCTCAACACAACTTCGAGCCTCTCGATATCTCTCAACAGTCCCCTCTCCTTGATTTGCTTCGTCACAAATGCTGTCAGCTGGAATGCAGCGTCGTAACTCCCGCGTCCAGCTTTCCTGAATCCGATGTTTCCCGCCGCGAGTGATAGAACGACCTTGTTCGGCTCCGGCGCTCGGTACGGATTGTCGCTTGGTTCCTTGTGCGGCACAGGTGCGGTCAAGGTCATGTGTGTATTGTGTTTTGTTGCGTAGACGTGTAGTCTGTATTTAGGCGTGTACATCCCTTCAATTCTCTCTATGATATTTGGAGGAGGAACCGCATCGAATGCGTCGCCATATTGAGACCTGCGTCCACTATCTTTGCGTCCGTCATCTTGCTTGATAACACGACTGAACAGTGTGCTCACTTCATCCTCGTTCTTATCGGGTGTTTCGGGATCCTCCTCGTTCTTCGCAAGTGTTCTGGAAGAGGTCTGGAACTGGCGGAGCGCGAGTGGCTTTCTGACTGCTTGAGGGAGATTCACTCGCCTGCACGAGGCGCAGACGAAGTTTGCGAGCGACCTTGCCGAGTCCATCTTGCTGTGTGCTTCACTGTCGCTGGCCGACTGGAGGTACTGATGTCTCCATTCGCGGTCGTCGATATTCTTCAATGTCGGGGAACGGGAGTTCCCGCGGTCGGTGATTCTGGAGCTGTCTTCCGACGCGGTGATTTTTGCCCTTGGTCTTCTGATCACGCCTCTGTGTTCCTATCTTCGCATTTGCTATTGCAAACACCTATTACTGGTTAACACCCAAGCTGAGCATGAGCGCGATCACGAGGAGTGCTGTCTCGCAGCGATTTGCTGGAAATGCGCTCCACAATCCTGTTGCTTCACACACATTTCAACATGGCAGAACAGCAGCCTACCGGCGGATAGCTACGTTACGGAACGATTCAAATCAGCAGAGCATTACTTCCTCTTCTTCTCTCCTCCAGTCCCAGTTTCCACTCACAAGAATATCGTCCTCACTCTCGCCCCACGTCTTCCGACGGAGTATCTCCTTTCGGGATATGAAAAAGGCCCACCAAGAAGAGAAAGCACGACCAGCGCGACCTTCAGCACAGAAGAAGCCAGAGCCTGCTGCAGAGCCACAAAAGCTAGCCGCCGCTGGAGCGCAACCCAAGGCAGAGGCCAAAGCCGAGGAGGCGCCAAAGACGGAAAGCACAGAAGCAGACGAGGCCGAGGCAGCCTTTCAAAGGGTCTGGCAACAGGCGCAAAGGGACGAGGCAAAGTTCAGGAAGCAAAGGGAGCAGGCGAGGAAAAAGGCAGAGGAAGCTGGAGAGCCAGAGAAGGAGCCAGAGGCACCTGCACACGGAAACAAGTCGCCATGGCAAGTGTTTACAGAGACATTGAACACCGAGTTCAAGGCATCCAAGGAGTGGAATGAGGGAACGAAGCAGCTCGGCGGCGCTGTTCAGGATTTCAGCCAGAACCCGAATGTGCAAAAGGCAAGAGAAGCATACAGCAAGGCTACCGAAAAGGCCGGTACTGTCACTGGCTCGGCCCTCAAATCTACCGCCAGTGTCATCGGAAAGAGCGCGGCCTGGACATGGGACACTAGCGTGGTTCGTGGTGTCAGAGCAGGTGCTGGTGCGATTGGAGCTGGACTTGACACCGTCACGAAACCGCTCAGACAGACCAAGGCGTTCAAGGATGTCAAGAACACGATCGATGATGGAAGTTCGAGCAGATACGGTGGCTGGACCGAGAAGGAGGAGCGCAGGAGGCGGCGAGAAGAATTGGAGATGCAAGAGGCCGCTTCAGGCAAGCCACGACGATCAGAACCAATGGTCGAGGATCCAGAGTAAGCAAGACGGTTCCTTTGACAACAACAAGCGCAGGACTAATACATGTTTCAGAGCCGGCACAAACGTCACCGTACACAAGGACTCGCAATGGAAAGAATCGTGGCGCGAATTCCGCGACAGCTCGAAATTCATGCAACGCGTCTTCTCTCTCAAGTCGCACTACAACGAATCCGAGAACCCGCTCATCTCAACCGCGCGCAGTATCTCGGACCGCGTAGCCGGCTTCTTCGCCGAGAACGAGACCGCCATGGTGATCAAGAAATTCCGCGAAATGGACCCGTCGTTCCAGATGGAGCCTTTCCTGCAAGAGCTGCGCGAGTACATTCTACCCGAGGTGCTGGACGCATACGTCAAGGGCGACGTCGAGACGCTCAAGCTGTGGCTCAGCGCGGCGCAGTTCCAGGTCTACTCGGCGCTGATGCAGCAGTACACGCAGCACGGGCTGAAGTCGGACGGCAGGATTCTGGATATCAGGAACGTTGATGTGCTCAACGCCAGGATGCTGGAGCCCGGCGAGATCCCGGTGTTTGTCATCATGTGCCGTACGCAGGAGGTGCATGTTTACCGCAACAAGAAGAGTGGTGAACTCGCTTCTGGCATGGAGGATAAGGTGCAGCAGGTCACGTACGCGATCGGTATTACGAGGTTGCCCGAGGATGTGCATAACCCTGAGACGAGGGGCTGGAGGCTGATCGAGCTGCAGAAGAGCGGAAGGGATTACATCTGATCGGGATATAAAAACAGACGGAGCTGTTTCTTGTTACAGAAATTTCCGGCGTGGGCTTTGCGTATTTATCGAGCGATCCAGCCCAGATTTGTCATCTCCAGCGAGGAGCGACTTGTACAATATCTCTTCTGCATGGCAAGGCGAGGCGAGGCACTGTTTGGATGAACGGACAAAAGAAGAGGTGGCCAAGGCCCCTCGAATTCATCTCAGCTCATGTATCATTATCAATAACATATACCAATGACCATCACTGCCGTCGTTCGGCTGTAACATTCCGTCCAATATAGATGCTGCGTTGTCCCGTATTGAAGTGTGACACAATCTAACCGTGAGTGACCTTCTGAACGGTACCGTCATCGCCGACGTGGAGGTTCATGCTATGCTCGTCAGCCAACATTTACAAGCCAGGCGTTTGGTGAGATTCTCGAGGACTTACCGGTCAGGGTTGTGGTCCATGGTCATCATATCGCCGCTCTTGACGACACGGTGGGACTGCGGGAGTTCAGACTTGGCAAAAGTCTGCTGGTTTGTCAGTCTCTCCCTATGGATTCGACTCGTGCCCCTTGTGAGACGCGGAGATGGTAGTGATGAAAACACAGGTAGAGACCGGGATCGCGAACGAGATGGACGTCTTCAAGCACGCGGCTGCGCGAGACCCAAAGCTGATAAATAAATGTGAACAACATACAGTGGTGTCAGTCTGCTCTCCAATCTTCTTGCCCATGAGCTTGTTGGACCAGTCGTCGTTCTTGTCGCCGGACTTGGACATGAGGCCTGGTACTACGAGAGGCATGATTGATGATGTTGATGGATAATTCGAGCGTGTGTTTGTGTGTTTCTTCAAGTGTGGTGATCGAAATTAGAGGTGTGGCGGTGAAGGATATCTATATCAATTTCAGGCAGCAAGATAAGGTAACTTGTTTGGCTTTGCCCGTGGCTGGTCTGGCACGAGACGCGTGATGTTTTGGAGAAGTCATATGACGGTGACGTCAGTGGGGTGGATTTAGCATGTGAATCATACAGGTATTGTAAACATACTGTACATGTATGTTACTTCTTTCTATGATCTATCTACCCCTGACCGCATAAACGATTTGGTATTCATTCATTATTCATAAGCTCGTGATAACACCAAGTTACAACGTTTGGTCCGCCGAGGACATTTCCCGCACCGTCACCTCAGCTGTCTTTTTCTTCGGCGCTCGAAACCCATCGTCCGAATACATGATCTGGCTGATCGAGTTCCAGCTGCCGTGTCTGATGGCTGAACTCTTGCTCGATAGCCACGTTTTGGAACTGCCAAGCAGTGTGTCGTCGTCTCCCTCAGACGGTAGGTCCGGCAGGACTCCGATTCCTTTGAGTATCGAGGTATCGAGCGCAATATCTTTGTAGTCGACTGTCGGCGTAAAGGTCGAGATCCGCGAAGGTTGGAGATTCTTGTTCGCAGCCTCTACATCAACGGCAAGCTTCCGTGGCCATATACGCTTGGTCTTGTTCTTGTACTTGGTCTTTCCTTCCAGCTTGGCGAGTAGTGGTTTGATCGTGGTGAGTGACATTGCCATTATTCCAATCTGTGCTTCGAGTAGTGACAGGAAGACCGAGGTCGCAGAACTTTGGAAGAATTGTGTCCCGCCTGCTGTGCCAGCCAAATATGGGAATCGCACCATAGCCACGACGCTTCCCAAAATACCCAGGACGATTGGCAAGCAGACGGCAGTGCGGGAGTGGAGCTCCTGTCTACGTGACCGTACGATGACCCACAGTGGAATAATCGCAAATGCCCAGTCGCAAACAGCGTTGGCGGCCGTCATGATGTAGGTCAATACTCTCGCCGCCTCGATTGACACTGGGTCGCTTGCATGCGTGATGATGTTGAAAGCAGTGACAGGGAAGCCGCATCTGAAGATGAAAAGAAACATTCCGCCGATCGTGATGGCGCTGTATGTGGAGACAGAGCCGATGACGAGATATCGATGCCATGGACGGAAGACCAGTCGCAAGAAGAAGAATGCCAGGGAAAAGCGAAAGGTCAGGCATGAAAGGTAATAGAGTACGACCGATCCAACGAATATCTGGAAGACGTCAGCTTCAGGGTACAAGGGCCAGGTCGCGATATACGAACCGGACTCAGTTTCTCGAACAAGGCTAGCGGAGGTCCTGTGAAATCTGTGCTGATACTCAACATCACCAACCATAATACACAGCTGCCAGTCAGAAGAAGCTTGGTGAGAACAAGTAGCCAGTCGTCCACCGCGAATGTCTTGATGATGTGTAGTCGGGTGTATACTCTGAGGACGAGCGCGAGAGTTGTGAGGAAGAAGATGATCGTGACCGTGAGCTTGTATGTCTTGTATGTCTGCTCATCGTTAGATGCAACTCCATGCGGCATGGCGGACATGGCATGCAGGTGACGAGTCAGCTCATCAATCGTGGGACGGGAAGTCAATTGAGTTGACGAAAAGTGTATGCTTTTGTGTCTGCTTCGATGTGACATCTATAACCATGTCGCACGGTGAACCGGAAACTGACCGGGGGAGCCCACTTGGCATTTGGGGATTTGAGAGATGTGAAATCGTAGATACCAATGAGATCGTTTAAGATGTACAACGGTTTCGAACGTGCAATTTGGCCAAGCTGTGGGACATGGAGATGGAATGGAAACGAGAAGCCTTTGTGTATGTTTGTGCAGCGAAAACGTCTAACATGCAACACAAGACATCATAACTCACGTAGCTCTTGTCTTTCCACCTACGATGGCAAAGACTGCCACAATCTTTAGTGTGCTGATGAACGGGCCTCAGTCATGGACGAGACTGGTAGTGTGAAAAACAGCCAGAGTAATATAAGAATCAACGGCGAAGACGGTGCATTATCGTGACGCAAGGCTGCTAGAAGATCGATCTCAACGTTCTTCGTTGTATTCGCTCTTCGGGCATCTTCCGGTACACAAATACTGAGACGCGAAATAGGGCGAACATTTACGAAGACGATGCCTCGACGGTCAGATGAATCAGATGCATGGCGATACTTGATCCCGGTCCGATGCCAAGTATCACGTGACGTCGTCTCGGAGAAACCGAACGTCGCAGGCCGATTAGATCATTACATGTATTCACCACGAAGGATCTGGATCATCTTATATATGTAAAAGGAATAATCTGTATTTGGTGCTCGTTGTATTCATTACTATTGGTCCGGCCGCTAATATTTGAGCGTGCCGTTGTACGCGTATGATCAAGGCGATACGCCAATTCTGCCTGAGTGCCGATCAGATCTGCGACCACAATCTTGTGTTCAGGTGGTATCTATTCAAAACGCACATGACTCTAAGGCACTCATATCGAGAGTCAGATGTACTTGGCCTCTTTCATGCTCAATGAGAGAATGAAGCACCATCGAGTACAGATGGAGAGTAAAGCCTGTATCGGTTGTGGCGTGCTGTATTCGCGGGCGTCTCTCTTTCGTTGATCGTATCTCCGCCGCAATTTGTGTTGTCATTGCCATCTCGGACTAGACAGGCATGTCTCATTCGTTGACCAGGTGTTAGGCCAAGTACTGACGACCTTCACTTGATATCATCTTCCCCGTCTATGCTTTCTGTTATCGTCGTCATGGCCCTTCTATTGTACGCTTCATCCCAGCTCACCGGAGGGCACTCCTGAATCTCTTCGACCAGGACCAACGACTCTGACGAGACGTCCGGAAGGACCCCGAGACGTCTCAAGGCCATCTCCTCCGGTTTGACATCGGGGAGGATTCCGAGACGTCTCAACGCCATCGCCTCCGGTTGGACATCGTGGTACGAGACCGTAGGCTGGGCCTTGTCGGATATTATGCTCGATCCCTTGGACGTACCAACTGTGGCCGACTCGAGATCACTATCTGTTCGCTTGCCAAACACCCCGGGTGCATGGGCTCTCCAGGAGTTAAACAGCGGGTACACAGACGTGAGGGAGACTGCCATGATACCGAGAGCGGTTTCGATGAGGCTAAGAACCATGCATCGATCGTGTAGGTCGCTGTCATACTGGCTGAGACTGGTCGATCTCGACGCCACAGGCATGCGATAGACTGATAAGATGCTGGCAAGGACCGCAAGAGCAATCAGGGGTGAAAGAGACTTCTTTACCAGCGGGTCAGGGTTCATGTGTTTGCGCCCGGAGATGATCAGTATAGCTATCAAGGCGAAAACCCAGTTCGAAGCACTGTTGACAGCCGCTGCAGTGATGATCAAGGTAGATTCTGCTTGCTTGATGTCGTTGAGCTTGGTGATACCGAGTTGGACACTGTTGATATCTAAGCCGCATCTGAGAAAGATGAGAATAGAAGCCGCGACGATGGCGGCAGTGTATGCTGCAATGGCGGCATAAACGACCCATTTCTGCCATGTCTTCTGTACCAGCTTGACGAGGAAAAGCGCCAGTGCGCATTTCAGACACAGCTTGGCATATATGCATGTTGTGAGGATCTGCAGATACAGCTGCTGGTGCGTTAGTGGTACGGCCTTGGAAAGGTCGCTCGGATCTTACCATTGCACATCGAGCATTAGAGCCATCTGAAGCAGCATAGCAGATGTCCCGCTGCGGTTTCGACACAACCATCCATACGACTGCAGAAGCGACATTCAAGATCTGTGCCGGAACAAGAAACCAATCGTCCAAGGTGAGTTGCTTGTCGATGCGGATTCTGGTGTAAAAGCGAAGGGCCAAAGCGATCGAAGCCAGAACAATGCCCACCGAGAGTAGAGCTGTGTAGGTCGTCTCTAGACTAGCATCGATTCCTAGTCCCTCCATAAGTGTCGTCATGTTGTTGTGAGCTCCTTCCAGCTGTTCTGCTCATTCCCCGTGGAGCATGTCAACTTGATGTGGATGTGCCCGAGCAGAGGCCAAGAGCGAACCTGGTTATTAAAGCATCCAGCAGCAGTAACCGAGAGAAAAGCCGACTATCTAACGGCGTAGAAATCGTTGTTGTATCGAGGAACTGCCGCAACCCCGACTGAGACGTTGTATACCACGGCAGTCTCCGGTTGGGTGTGATGCATCGTAACGTGCAAAGACATGACTGACAAACGCTTCCAGAGCCTGTTCAGGTACCAGTATTTCCGGAGCCGACTCACACCCTGGGGAAGTGTGAGTCGTTCCTGCCAAACAGATGTGACTGTCATATAACACACCTTTCACTACTCGTGGGATCAAGTAAGAAGTCGAGGTCCAATCTGCGAGCACCACATCACTAAACAAAGTTCGAAAGCAATGGAACGATGCTAGATGTCCCCAGAGTCAACCTCAATGCCAATCTGAGGTGTTGGACACTAGCATGCAAGGTCCACCAGTTGTATGGAATCTTTTGCAAATGCAACAGACGTTGACAAAATTCGCCAGCTGTCGCCGGAGAGCCGTTCAGAACAACCCGGATTCGGCTTGATATTCACTTCTAACTGCCAGCCAAGTCTAGATTGTGTTTCAACGGCGACTACATGTACAGGAATGCTTCCATACATGCGAAATGGAAGGTAATACCTCCCTCTTACGTCCTTAGGTCCAAGCCATGACCGCATAGCACCAGTGTGGCATCAGCACACCGTTATCCGCTTGACGCCGCGGAACTACACTTTTCCAACCACGATACGATTACACTTTACCATTACGATACGATGTACGGATGCGAACTTGAACGAGGGCAAAGGTCAACTTACGGACGATACAACAGCGCATGTCCAACCTCCATGAACCCGAACAGCCAACCGAGTCCCGCGAGGAGAAGACAAATGACTTTGGAAAAGACATGAAATACGAACCGCTATACCAATGCCGAGAAGCTAGAAAACTACACAACTGAAAACAAAAGGGTATCATAACATCCGAGACAGAGCAAACCGTGCATGCAAACATCTTCCCCCAAAACCCAACTCAAAGGCCTCGGATCCGGCACACAAAATAGAACCAGCAGCACTGGTCCCTTGGCCCACCAGACAAACGACTCTTGCCAAAGCAGTACCCTTCCCCTCCTCTCACCACACCATCGCCTTGGATCCACTGGATCAACCGTCTCTATGCATTCGATGGTCATCTTTGACCCAGCAAGAACAGTTTCTCCACCAAACAATACCAAGACAATCAATAGAACCCGGCCATCTTCTTCAGTCCACCAAACAGACTATTCCTCTTGCCCGACATAGCAGCCCTGCCATCAAAAGTCCTAGGCGCCATATCGTCGTATCCCAGACTATTACTCGCCCCACCGCGTCTTCTGACCGCATCGACATCACTCTCTTCACTACGACTCTTGACGCCCTCGCCCTTACCCTCTCCCGCCCTGCGTTCCTCTTTCCTGCGCCGCCTCTTCTCAGCCTCAATCTCGTACTCGTCAGGCGGGAGATTCATCCTCTTTTTCCTGCGCAGCTCACGCGCAGTCTTCTCGTCCATCTCGTCAATCGCGGGCCCGGGGTCGAGCACCTCCTCACCAGGACCGGGCTTGTGGTCGATGACGGTCTCGACAGCAGGCGGAGGGGGTGGCGGGTCTGAACTGACGCTCGCGACCCAGGAGGACGTCTTGTCGCCGCTCTTGGGGAACATGTACGGCGTCGTGGCGGATGGCGAAGAGCGCTGCTTCGGGCGCGGCGCAAAGTAGTCGTCGCCCTTCGTCTCGGCCGGATACTCAGAGCGCCGACGGTGGGTGCTAGGTCGCGCATCGTGGTCTTTGTCGCCAGCGTTGGCGGCTGAGCGGCGCAATCGGCGCTCCTCGCGGCGTGCTTCGCGAGCGGCTGCATCTTCGTCTGAGGGTCGGCGTTCCACGTAGTCCATGTGTGACCTCCTACGGTCGGTCTTGGGCCGGGTGGATCGTTCCTCTTCCCGCCGACGGGCACGGCATTCTGCGTCTTTGGCTTCGGCATCGCGTCGTTCTTGTTCTTCAGCAGCGTACCGTACCTCACGCTCGGCGCGTCGTTTGCGCTTCTCTTCCATGCGACGGGCTTCTGCTTCCTCTTCCTCCTTGCGTCGAGCTTCGCGGGCCAAACGTCTCTCCTTACGATCAGCTTCGCGCTTCTCCGCGTCAGCAATTTCTGCTGCTTCGCGTTCGGCGCGACGTGCTCTCCTTTCTGCCCGTCTCTTCTCCGCTTCTTCAGCTTCGGTCGCACTCATGCCAGGCGCGGCGTCGGTAAGTCCATCCGGTTCTTCGGTCTTGCGAGGACGATCGACCTTGCGATTCTCTCGTCTTAAGCGCTTCGCACGATCCGCGTCATCGGCTGTGGACCGCTTGCGCCTGGCGTGAGCATCATCGGACTCGTAGCCGCGACTGCGAATAAAGTCGTCTTCTTTCTTCGGCTTGGACGAGCCGAACAAGTTGCTCATAAATCCAGATGTGCGCTTCGAAGTGGTGTTGGACCTCTTGAGAGGCGGTCGCGAGCTCTTCTCCACAGACTCGAAGCCATCTGGTCCGGTGACGACATTGACACCGTCGGGCGCGTCTGGCGCATCCACAAGTACTGCATCTGCATCATCAAGAGCGCCGGACATGTAAGTGGACTCCCGCTTGGATTTGCTCTTCGAAGGCTTTTCCTTGTCCTTGCGGCGTTCCTTCGAGTGTCTCTCATCAGCCGCTTTGTCGTCAGCCAGCATATCAACCATGATCACGTCATCATCATCGATGGCATAAGGATCTGGTACACCTCTCGACTTGCGCTTTTCCATCTTTGAGTCATGGCGACCGACAGATGGTCTACCCGCTCCGAGGATGTCAGCCGCTTTACCAGAGATCTTCCTTGGGTCGATATCCTTGAGCGGGGAAAGATCACCAACATCGATAGAGTGACGTTTGCTGCTAGTTTTAGGCGTCGAGGAAGATTGTCGTGTTGACTTGGACCGCGACGGAGTCGAGCCCATGCCAAACATGCCAGAGAAACTCATACCTCGCGAGGCGCTTGGTCTTTCTTTGCGATCAGATCTTTCAGCTTTGTCCGAGTCCGAGGATCTAGCCTTCTCGGATTCGACGTCCCTCGGTTTGCGCTCACTCTTCGATCGCGACAGCTTTGGCTTGTCGGCTTTTGCCTTCTCTGGAGATGGGACGTCTTTTTCCTTGGATCTGCTGCTTCCCTTCTTGTCAGGCTTGCTGTCCATGGGTTGGCTCAAATCGATTAGCTCATCCTCTGCTGGTGGCGTAGGGAGCAGATTGTCGATGTCGGCACTCCTCGACTTTGATGGCTTCTCCGTCTTGCTGGCGCTCTTGCTTGATTTCTTATCTTTGCTCGACTTCTTCTCGGGCGACGGGGGTATGTCATCCAGTAAGTCGTCAGTCGGAAAACCGCCAGGTAGTGGACTTGATTTTCCGCGCACCGGCAAGTCCAGAGTGTCTACGTCTTTCGATTTGCTTGGTTTCTTATCCTTCTTGTCTTTGTCTTTATCTTTGGACGAAGAGGACTTTTTGGCCGGCGCGTCATCCAGAAAGTCGGGCTGCGTCTCGGGCTGCGTCTCAATCTTGGTCGCATCAGCCTTGTCCTTGGATTTCTTGTCGTCGACCTTTTTGTCGCTCTCGAGCGCTTTGATCCTATCGGCAACTGAGCCTTTCGCAGTGGTCTTTGTCTTGGAATCTTTTGATAACTTTGGCATTTCAGTGTCGGGTGGAGAAGTCGGATGGTCAGCTGAGTTGACTTCTGGCATCTTCTGTAGCACAACCGTTAGCGTGATGTTATGATGGGGGGTAATTTCACTTACGGGAGTGGCGTCTTTAGCGGGAGTTGTGGAGGCCTTGAGCGACCTACCCCAGAATCCCCAGCCGTCGGATTTCTTGGCGATCGATTCGTCCTTGATGGAGGAACTCGGAGTCTCGTTCTTGGTCTTGTCCTTGTCTTTGGACCTTGACGTGGGCGACTTTTCCCTGTCAGAATCGGCCTTCCTGCTGTCCTTGTCCTTGTGGTCTTTGCTGGAACTTTTCTTCGAATCTTTGTCCTTGTCTGTTTTCGAGGGTTCGTCAAGTAGCAAGTCATCGAGGTCGTCTCCGAGAGCCGCCGCAAAAGCATCTTCATCGACCTTGGTAGGTTCTTCCTTATCCTTTTTCTTCTTCTTGTCGTCTTCCTTCTCCTTCTCCTTGCTAGACTTTGAGCTGCTGCCCCAAAGAGAACCCCAACCGGAACTCGAGCTCTTCTCTTCTTTCTTGGCTTTCTTATCTTCCTTTGGCTCATCCTTCTCCTTGGGAGTTTCCTCGGCCAAGTCAAGCAGCAGGTCGGCCTTGTCGGACCTATCCTTTTTACTCTTCTTGTCCTTCTTGGAGGTCGCTAAGCCCCAGGAGTCGTCCTCAGGCTCTGGCGCATCGAGTACAATCGGGTCTTCTGGTGGGTCAGGCGCCGGAGGTAAAGGCTCGTCGTAGACGGTGCCCTTTTTCTTCTTCTTGTCCTTTTTACCAGTGTTCCAGGTACCCCAAATGTCGTCCTCCGCAGGCTTGTCCTGTGCGTTGTCGGGCTGCTGGACAGGAATTTCTGGCGCCGGCGGTTCGACGACCTCGACGATGCCGCCTTTCTTGTCCTTTTTCCGTTTCTCCTTCTTGCCGGTGCCCCAGCCAGCGCCCCACTCGTCCTCTTCTGCTTTAGGGTCTTCAATGGAGCCGACCATGACATTCTCTTCTGGTTTCTCCTCCTTTGGTGAAGGTTCAGGCTCGGGCTCAGGCTCATAATCATCGCCTTTCTTCTTTTTCTTCTTGTCCTTTTTTGTACCACCCCAGCTGAATGACCAATCGTTCTCTTCTGCGGGAGGTTCAGGTGCAGCAGGTCGAGGCGGTGGGGCCTCAGGTAGGACTTCGTCGACTGCAGCTTTCTTACCCTTCTTGTCCTTCTTCTTACCAGTGTCCCACGAACCACCGAGCCAGTCGTTGACAGGAGGAGATTCTTCTATTGGCGGTTCTGGTTCTGGTTCGGGCATCGGCTCCGGATCTGGGTCTGGCTCGAGCTGACCTTTCTTCTTTTTCTTCTTCTTGTCTTTGCTGCTAAGAGCCCAGTCGTCATGATCGTCGGCCTTGGCTTCAGCCACAGGCTCCGGCTCTGGCGCAGGAGGTGGAGGCGGAGGCGGAGGCGTAGGTTCAGTCTCGTCAAAAAATGGTTCAGCTTTGCCAGCAGCTTTGGCGGCCTTTTTGGCTTTCTTTTTGTCCTTGGCCGACATGCCCCAATCCCCCCAGGTTTCTTCAGCGGCAGGCTCTGGTTCAACAGCGGGCTCGGCTTCAGGTATTGGCTCTGGTTCTGGCTCTGGAGTCGGTTCCTTCTCGCCCTTCTTCTTCTTCTTCTTGTCTTTCTTCGTTTCGAAGCCACCCCAAATATCGTCCGCGACAGGAGCAGGTGGATCTGGTGGTGGAGGCGGCAGTTCCTCCTTCGGCGGTTCGGCCTCTGGTTCAGGTTCAACTTCGCCCTTCTTCTTCTTTTTCTTCTTGCCTGTACTGAAAGAACTCCATGGATCGTCTTCGACCGCAGGCTCGGGCTCTTCCTGATTCAACTCTTCAGGGGCGGCCTCGAAGGCAAAGTCGAATCCGTTCTTCTTCTTCCTATCCTTCTTGCCAGTCCCAAATGAGGCCCACGCATCGTCGACCTTGGGCTCCTCCTTCGTGTCTGCGCCTGCATCTCCTGCGCCAGAGAAGTCCCACTTGTTGTCAGAAGCACCCCATCCGCCGCCCCAGCCACCGAAACCGAAGCTGCCTTTCTTGTCTTGACCTGAATTGTCATCAAAATTGAGATCGAGTTTCGGTGTAGTGCCCAGGTCGATGTCGTCCAGTATATCCTTCTTGTCAGCAGCTTTGACGTCAGGGGCTGGTGGAGGAGGCGGAGGCAATGGATCCGCTTCCGCATTCCTGCCCTTCTTCTTTTTCTTCTTACCCGATGTCTCGAAACTTGCCCACTCATCTTCGATATTGGCTTCTGCTGGTGCATCTGCAACTACGACAACGGCAGGATCAGCGCCATCTTCACCCTCCTTCTTCTCGCCTTCGTCGTCCAGCGCATCCCAGGAGAAGACATTCTTCTTTTTCTTTTTCTTGTTCTTCTTACCGCCACCCATGTTCCAGTCATCATCGTCCTCTTCCTGGTTGTTGCCATCCTTGTTCGGGTCTTCCCCTCCACCTGAGCCTCCTGCGTTTTCGCCTCCACTGCCATTCCCGCCGCCGCCTTCACCGTCTTCAGCCTCCTTGTTTCCGTCTCCTTCGTCGTCATCATCGAGCCATCTATTCTTCTGGGCAGCTTTCTGGGCTTTCTTGTCGGCCTTCTTGCCGTGTTGTCGCCAACCGTGCGTTGATTCCAGATCAATCCTCGATTTAGATGTTGTAGACCGTGTCTCGTGCTCTTTCTTAAGCGTCGATGTTGAGCACTGGTCGCATGGTCGCGCAGGTTGGGAGGTGTTGGTGTAGTCGCGTATCTCCTTTTCCTGGCCCTCCGTCTCCCGAGTCGCAACAGGCAAAGACAATGAAGTGGTGTTGCGCAGGATTATTTGAGCAACCTGCTGTGCCGTGACTACAATGACCAGACTCCGCGCCAGCGCAGCGAATGCATTGCTCGTATCGCACAACGTCCAGCATTGCGCATAGGTACACAAGGTAGACTCATAAAGGGATTCGTGAAGTAAATTGGAGAAATGTCTCAGTTGAGGTCCCGAGGCGGAGAAAGCGTTGTTCGTTGCCGACCATGGTTGTATGTCTAGCTCGGGGAAAGACGCTGGCGATAACACTGCCGCCGCTGCCATTGCAGGGCTATAGAAACGTGAAGGTCCGGTGTGCGCTCGTAGTGATCCGACAAAGAGATTAGGTTTTGCGTGAAAAGCATGAAAGGCAGATCAGTGCTTGGTTTCGAAATGTCGGCCCTGACTTCTGATACTGGTACGCGTGAGTTGCTAGTGTCGCAAGTGTTTCTTCGCGGTCAGTGGAGGAGGGGTGTGCGAGAATAATTGCTGCGTGAGGACGGTTTTGGCAAGATGCAGAGGAAGAATTGATGTAGTGGTGGTGGTCGGTAGATGATCTGTGTTCCAGAAGCAGAGGCAGAAGCGCTCAAACTAGTCCCAGCCGTCTCCTGAATATGATACAGTACTTTCCCCCTCCCTCCTTGATTTGATGTGTATCAAGCCAATCACAAGCGAGACGTCTGTGCTGTGTGGATATTGCGTATGACCTGCAGCGCAAGCGGCTCCCAGCGAAGGAAATAGATACTGTCTCTGTTACACAATCGATCGTCTCGTACAGCATACAAACGGGGACACAAACGACTATCGCGAACCGCAAAGTCGAGTGGTACGTCGCTTTATGAATGCTTGCGCAAGAACTTTCGCCTTCTCGGGTGATCTGCCCGCTCCGTCTGCAGGGCGCGAGGTCGCTCCTATCTCATGACCTATCGTAGCGTTCAGAGGACAAGATGGTGTGGACTTTTCTGTTCACCGCCAGTTTGTCACGCCCTGATGGGTTCTGTGAGTCGCGTATTTTAGGTTAAGTTGCGGGTTGCACCGCTGAGAGGTGAAGTTTCCACTGTTCCACTTGATCCTCCGATGTTAGCGCATATGCAAAGTTGGATCCTGGCCCACTTCAATGTGGGCTTCTCGGTCGGCCATCCTTGACCGCTTGCTGTCATGGCTGCATCTCGGTCGTTGGCAGGTGAACGGACATGCATGACATGGTTCGACGTGATCGTACGACAAGGACGAAGATACGAAGATACAGGTAAACATGAGTAGATTGAACATCTGGAACCAATGGCGTCAATTGATGGACGTGGTGGAGCTTCTACATAGGCGATGGAATACACAACTGCGACAGGGTCCTGATGTGCTACACAGTGCCCTCAGATGGTTTTATATCGGTAGGTATTCGCTGGAGGGCATAGCCGAGTTTCAACTCAAGATCGGGTTTTGTATCAAAGTACATCGATTTAGTAGGTGATATAGGTAATTAACATTGTGCGTAGCCATAACCTTACCCAGGCAGGCATTTACTCTGTGCTCGAGACTGGTATAGATGGTATATATATGAAAGCTGACCACCACAACGCCACGCTGAAAAGCCGATGATGATACAAATAAGACAAGAATCCCTAACAAATCAAGAAACAAGAGGCGAATGACCCTCTAGTACCTTCCTGGCCTCCTCAAGTCTCCGTCGAAGGACGCGACTCTCACCCAAAGGTGTATTCTCGTCTTGTAGCCTGAGACAGGCGTCTTTGATACTCTCAACCAGCATGAACACTAGAGTCTTGTCTTTCATTCCCATAGGTGACTGTTGAGCAATGTCGGTCACGGCGTGTACAGCGACAGAGGTCGGATCGGCATTGATGGTCCGTATTTGGTCCACAACCCGAGAGCTGACCTGGCGCTTGTGGAAACCTCTGTCCTTGTGAAAGGCGACTCCGGAGTCTGCACCGTCAGAGCCATCTGATTTCTTGATTGGAGACCCCCTCCCCTCGGTAGCAGTAGCGAAGCTCTTGATGCTTGCCGCGTCTGTGCCTAGTGTAGTGACCGAATTGCTCGACCTTTGTCTCTCGTGCAGTTTGCGCTCGATATTACGCAGCATCTCTGGCGTCTTGGGAGTACCGAAGCCTCCCCCGGACGCACCAAGCATGGGAAAGCTTTCCGGGTCCAGTCTCGCTCCACGCTCGGTATCGTCTGAGTCCTCGCTTGTTGTATCCGAGTTTTGTTGATTGAAACGGCCCATGGTGCTGTGCAGGAAGAAGTTGTGATAGTCAAAAGCATCCTCTCTGTCTTCGTGAGCTACAGTCGTTGGGGCGTCATGATATTCACTTTGCAACGTTGACACGGAATCATTCCTTGACAAGTCAGGACTGGGCTGTACAATGGAGCCCTTGATGGAAGCAACATCAATATCTGGCTCGATCGGAACACTTTCGGCTGATGAGACCGTCCTGATATGTCCCACCGGTCGCCAGTCGATATCTTGGGAAAGGGGTTTGACGCTGGCTTCTGTCGGCTGGGTGAAGGCAGCGTCCTCTTCCATAATGCCTGGTGACTCGGTATCTGGCGACCACTGTCCACGTGGTAAATATGACATTCGTTTGACCGAAGAGTCGACGCTCCAGCGTGAGACCAATGGTTGTGAAGGGGCAGTGTGATTACTGTCTCTGCCCGTTGAGCCGCTACTACGATTCGATGCGGGCTCGTTTTTGCGCTCTGCGTCTGTGAAGGGATTGGATGCTCGATAGACTTGGCTGCTCTGACGTTTCATGCTGTCTGCACGAGCTTTTTCACGCAAGAATGAAATGCGACCCTTCAATTGTTGCATCTGCTCCTGCAATTCTGTTGTTACGAGTGGGGATGACGATGACCGTTTATTCAGCCGGATTGGTGTTGGAGAAGGCTCAGACTCGATCAATGGCTCGAGCTGAGGTTCAGGAGACATGATGCGCATGCTGCGAGATGATGCTCGAGGAAGTTCCTGACTTCTAGTACCTCTTAGTGTATTTGCTGTCCACGCCGCGCTGTCAGCCACTGGACGTTCGCGTACGTCTGGAGAGGGTAGAGTCTCTCTTGCCATGGCGGTCGAAGGTCTCTTTGGAATGTCGTAGATAACTGCGTCACTGCGGCCACGAGCGTGTCCAGGGGGGGTCCTCTTGGTGTTGGTTGCGCCCGGGTCTTGCTCCGTGGTCGAGTTGGAGCTACCATTGCTTCCCAAATATCGATTCATGTATGGCGCATGGTAGGCTTGCATGGATGTTGATCGTTGTAGGTTTTCGGCGGTCAAGGCTCGCGCACCTCGCAGGTTCTGATCCATAAGCTATAGCAACAGTCAGTATACACAGCCATCGACCCGTTTACTAAACATATATGGATGACGCACATTCAATCTCTTCTTCGCATTTGCAAGAATCATTTCCGCCCTCTTGCTCAGCTCTTGCGACGATCGCTCGGCTCGTTGTCTTGCTCGACCTTGTGCATCTCTTGTATATGAAGGACTGCGCTCTCTTGTGGGTGTGGCAGTGCCGTCCGAGTCTCCGTCCAGTGTGCCAATATCGGACTCTTCACCATCGTATTGATAGGTCGGGATCTTGTCCAGGTCAAAAGTGAATGCACTCGAGGCATTGCTTGCCTTGCGCTGCATTGTGTTCGCTGGGCTAGGCGCTAGATGCTGTCTTGACGAGATCCTCTCTGGGAAGATAGTCGGCGACGACCCAAGAGGGACATCTGGGCTTGATGCATCGATCATGCGCATGGTGTTGGTGGTCGGAGTCCCTGCTATAGAACGGTATGGGTTCGAACGCCGCGAAGACCTTCTACGGATCGCAGGAGCGAGCTCTGTCTTTTGATCTGGTCGTTGGTTGCCTGCAGACAGTTCCTCAGCATGCCATTCCCGTTGCTCGTACAGATAAGATAGAGAAGGTGGTCGAGTCGATCGAGGTGGCGTGCGATCAGTCGCAAATGATGGGTCAATTGGCAATACCAGGTCTGGGTTGGTCAACGTCGGCGAAGGAAGTGAAGAATGATGCTTGGTCCGCTGCAGATGCGCATATACATCGTTTGTGGCCATTGCTGTAACGGTTTGGTGGAACGGTTGTACAGCTGCCCGTGACAACTACGTTAATTGTGGGTGTTCCGTATCTGCATGCGACGATCAACCACCTAATCTGGCAAGACTCGGGCTTCTTCTGGGCACAATGAGCTGTTATGATCAAAATGGAGGCACAACAGACCTGCAGGCCGCCACGAAGGGCTGCATGTCGGGTGGTTGTGCGGAGTTCTCTTCCTTTATTTTTGTGGACTGCGGTGGATTTCGAGGCTTAATTTTGGTCCCGAAAGTTTGGGGAAGAAGACAGCGATTGGCCCCATATTGAAAGCCGAGAGTCTATTGAAGCTACCACAACGTTGGTAAGAACGGGACTGGCAAGAACGACCAACGCTTTCCGCTTTCCGCTTTCATTCCCAGCCTTTCCAAGTAGCAACAGGCCCGTATTGCTGGTATATTATTATTGTCGTAGTCGTCTGTCATCCTAATCGTTACTCAATATAGTTCATTCTATAGGGTCACCAAGCCTCGAAAGCCGTTGCCACGTTGCTAATCTTATTCATGCATATATCGACCTTGCACGCCTTGAATTAGCCTATACGGAATGTCCTTCTCGAACACCAAGTCGACCTTTACGATATCACGAGGCTTGAACTGACCTCTTCATGCAGTGTCTGGTGCAGACAGTCTGAATACCGTAAGGGGCAAGATTCATGCTGTCTGCTCCCATATCCAGATATCCTGCTCGCTGGTAAAGGTCTTTCGCTTCAATGGTGCTATACAAGAAGAGCGGCAGCCCAAGGTTGTCTGCGAAGGCGTTACCTTTGTCCAGGAGCATTGCTGCATAGCCTTTACCCATGTGCGCAGGATGGGTTTCAATCACGCGAAGCTCTGTACGGCCTCAATGGAAGGATCCGACAACGAGGTACGTGAAATTCTTACCACCGTGTGCGATCGCATCAACGTTCTCTCTCTTTCGGAAGTCATTCCACTTGCTCCATACTGCACTCATGACTTTTTCGATCTCGCTAGGTTCTGAGTCGGCTGGTCCATGACCACGGACCTTGATAGGTGTATGCGGTTTCTGTTCGAATGTGAAGATGGCGAACGACCTGATCTCTTGCGTACGAGTATCGACGACTTTCCAGCACGTATCTCTGTTGATATTCCAGAGAGTTTCAATCCAGCCTGCGAACAGCCTTGAGCGACCAACTTCAGGAGGCACGTATTGAGCCAAGACTTGAGATGGACCATTGTCAGCCATAGCCAGATCGTCAATCTGAGCCAGCATTTCGAAGTCGGCCGCCTGAATAAGCTGAATCTTGACAGCCATGCTGGTATGTTGTTGATGTTAGAAGTACAGCAGACGATCTGTCTAGCTTCGATGCTGGCGACCGCGATATTTCTTTATGCTTTTATAATACAACGACTATGCGGCTTACACCCTTTCGCCTGTAACATATTGCATATCAGCAGGTTGACAGTCGCACGGTTGTATCCTTCGACTGATAGACTGGCTGCTGCGCCACATACCACGGAAGCTGACCGCGATAAGAACATGAAGACCAGTGTGTACTTTCTGCATCGGGAAACTCGTCCGCTCATGTCGTGGACACCTTCCTGTGTAGTCGAAATCGAGTGCTCACTTGAGAGAAGTCATTAATCGTCCTCCATTCACTGCTCGTCCGATGCATCCATGTTCTGGTTCTTCGTGCCGTTCGCGACCCGAGTCATGATCGCGGGGCGCCGAGGTTCCGTCATATCAATCAAATGCGGCCACGTGCAGCAAAGAAATATTACACCGAGTGCTTGGTACGACCTGAAACACTTACCTGATCACCAAGCAAACCGTCTGATCTGCGATAGCGAACGTGGTCGGCGATCGAGGCAAGTCCGTCAGTCGTCTTCTGTCTCCAACGATATATTAAATTTGCACGCAGCAAGCCGACCGGACGCTGTCTGTCATGACGTCAGTACAAAGAATCGAACAGACTCCACTTCACCTCGGCCCCGTCTTCAGTATCATCCTCCTCTAGCAATTGTATTGGGCGCTTGTCGCTCGACCCCGGACAAATGACAATTTCATGCATGCAGCAATTGACATCCTTGTCCAGCCATCTCGCAGTACAGCGCGAATAAAGTAGCCTATCCGAAGCTGCCGTCATCGACGTCCTCTGTAGGTTACCGCTCGCGCCTTGCGTTTTCGTCTTTTTTCCAAAGCATCCAACTCGCGGAGTGTGTCTCTGTTGTACCATCGATTTGACTTATTTAACCTTTGAATCGTGTTTCCAGGAACCGATCTCTCCGAGCCGGGCACTAGCCTCTGTACCTTTCAACTGCCCGCCGATCGCTGCTTGTTCCAGCTCGATCTATAGAGTCCACTGGTGCATCATGAGTGACGCACGGAGACGACTCCCTCACATTCTTTTCAAGCAGAAACAGCATCCTCCTTCTCGACCTGATACATCATTCAGCCATTCGCAGGTTGTACCCGAGTCTGCCATTACACCATTAGCTGAGGCTCCTACAATGCCAACCATTCCCTTCGGCGCTGCTCCCGCCGACATGCGCGCATCTGGCTCGAGAAATGGTGGTTCTGTCTCTCCAGAGTCCGTCTTTGGCGCCAATGATGCGCAGCAAACCAGTTACCGTCCTCAAGTAGTGAATATCCGGAACGACGGCAGCACCTCTGTTAGATACACGCCTGATGCCGCCGTAGACGACAACCCAACCTCATACGATCTCAAACCTCCACCACCTTCGAACTCAATGACCAACATGGAATCACTCTCTCAGCGCTTCTTTTCTGCCGACCACCTGAATGTCATTCTACGCGATCAAAACATGTCACATCAATTCTCAAAGTTCATTCACCAATACAAACCCAGCTACACTCCCATCTTGAAAGAGTACATGGAGACACAAAAGGTCGTTGCTGCCATCGAGTATGCCAATGCTGTGGCAGACCAACTCCAACCTCGCACTGGTCAGCAAGCGTACGCCGCTGCCGTCTTGGACGAGTCTTTCGACGCTCGCGCTCAGGACTTGGTCGAGGATCTTGTCACCGAGGCCCTTCCCGCCTACGTCACCCACAGGCTCGTTCACATCGCAACAGAGAACTTGGTAAAGGAGATTACTGGACAAGGCACACCGCTTATGCGTGAAATGATCCCATCGCTGGCCGAGGTCTACTGCGTGACCGACCCGTCCCTACCAGACAACCCGATTGTGTACGCCTCGGAAGAATTCTACAACGTCTCGCAATATGGCAAGGAATACGTCATTGGCCGCAATTGTCGCTTTTTGCAGGGCCCGAAGACTTCAAATATTTCTGTTAAGCGCTTGATTGAAGCATTGGCCGCTGGTCAGGAGATCACGGAGACCATTCTGAATTAGTAGGTATTGCATTCAGCACTATATACCACTTACTGACTCTTTTCAGCCGTCGAGATGGTAGCCCGTTCATGAACTTGCTCATGATCGCACCATTGTATGACAACAAGGGAACTGTTCGCTACTTTCTCGGATGCCAGATCGATGTCAGCCCTCTCATTGAGGCCGGTCGTGGATTGGATTCGTTCGGACGCTTGCTTTCGAGAGACAGAGCCGACAGCCGTTTCGGAGGAAGGAACGAACGGAAACCAGCAGAGATTTTGCAAGACTTGGGCGCCATGTTTGATGACGATGAGATGTCCTCCATGAAGAACACCGCCAATCGATATGCTCAGGATCCTGGCCGTTCTACACCCCCATCAGCGGGCAGAGGATCGCAACGCGGTGGCCGTCGTATCCTTGGTATGGACGATGATCGCGCTCTGTGGCCACACCCTTCTCTTGGACCATCTGGCAGGCTTCCTGGTGTTTATCAAAACGTGAGTTTAGCAATTGCTGTCATTCCACAGTCCATCAGCTTACGAGATTTAGTATCTTCTCGTAAGACCTTACCCTTCACTTCGCATCACCTTCACCTCTCCCGCTTTACGCATTCCTGGTCTTCTGCAGACAAAGTTCCTCGACAGAGTCGGAGGTCCGGACCATGTCCGCGAAGGCATCATGGACGCTCTCGCCCATGGCACCTCGGTCACCGCCAAAATCACGTGGACATCGAATCCAGTCACTGAGGGTCGTCGCGGATCGATTGACGGCAAGCCAAGGTGGATTCACTGTACTCCTCTGCTTGGTTCGGATGAGAAGGTTGGCGTATGGATGATCATCATGGTTGAGAACGAAGAAGTGACGGGCCAGCTCAACCGTGGTATGGCCAACATGCAGGTCCAGGACCGTGGAGTCATTGGCAGCCCCAGGAGCCCAAGGCCTGTAGCTGGCGGCGGCGCGGCAGACGCTCGCTTCACCAGTGACAAGCTATATCAGGAATACCTGCGCCGAGAAGGCAAGGCTGAAGGTGGAAGCACCCGGAGCAAACATGGAAGTGTTCGTGATCAGGCAACCGGCGCTGCTCCCGAGCTCTTCAAGGACTTTTAATTCGACATCGAGCAAGCGGCATGGCAGCGGAAAGTAGTTAGTAAGTAATTGGATTGGATGCAAACGATACCCTGGAGCACGATCGGGTTAGCATACAAGCGCTGGCGCTGGGAAGCCAATAATGATGTTTGGACCCATTAATACGAAATTCTTCTTCTTCACGTTTGCAAGCGCGTTGAATTCTCGGGGTTTAACAGGTCCTCTGAGTGAGTTATTGCACTGACTGTTGGGCTTGGTGATGCGATATTTGTAACCTGAGTTTATTTGATAAAGTGAACATTGAAGTGCCACTATTCCCCCGCATCATGGCTCTTGCCTGCGAGTCAGAAGTGGTGTGAAGTCGCGCGAAAACGAATCAGTCGAATTTCGAATTTCGCTTTGATTCTCGAGAGGAAGCGACATCGAGTCGACGGCTGCGCATTTCACGTAAGATATACACACAACTCGCAAACATGGCGGACTCAGTAAAGTAAGTTTTGAGGATATTCTCAATACAAGAAACCCACTGACACCGAGACAGCAATAGTGTTATCCTCAAGGAGGTTCAAGTCGACGGCCTGGTACGCGCACAAACACTACGAAGGAACGATTTAGGATAGTGAATTAATTTTCGGACAGGTGTTGATGCGCATCATCAAGCACAGCGCTCAGACTTTCCCAACGACTGCGACTGGCTCCCTCGTTGGTATGGACGTAAATGGTGTTCTGGAAATCACAAACGCATTCCCTTTCCCAGTAGTGGATACTGGATCAGACGGCCACGATGGATCGAACAACGCAGCCGCCGCGCCTCGCGCAAAGGCGAACGCCGCATACCAGAGCGAGATGGTCAGATATTTGCGGGAAGTCAACGTGGATGCACAGAACGCTGGATGGTACATGAGCACGAGCATGGGCAACTTTGTCAACCTCAACACTGTCGAGAACCAGTTTCACTACCAGAAAGAGATGAACGAGAGGACGGTCACATTGGTGTATGATGTCAGCAGGAGTTCGCAAGGCGCCGTTAGCTTGAGGGCATTCAGGTTATCCCCAGCTTTCATGACCTCTTACAAGGAGGGCAAGTTCACCACAGAGTCGTAAGTGTTAGACGCAGGGGACACCGAAACTTGTGCTGACTTGATTCCAGACTCCAAAAGAGCAACCTGCGCTACCAGGACATCTTCACCGAACTTCCAGTCACAATCAAGAACTCTCACATCCTCACCTCATTCCTCCACCAACTGCCAACTCCTCCAGCAAAGAAGGATTTGAAGCTTCCAGTCAGCCTCGCCGCTCTCGAGTCAGACCCCCGACTCACTTCTTCCCCACTCGCCCCAAACTTTGAATCGCTCGACCTCTCCATCGACCCCTTCCTGGAGAAGAGCTGCGATCTCCTCCTGGACAGCATCGAGAACCACCACACCGAATTGAACAACTTCCAATTCTACCAGAGATCGCTCGCACGTGAGCAGGCGAAGATCACTCAATGGCAGCAAAAGAGGAAAGCAGAGAATGCGCAAAGAGTCATTACCAAACAGGCGCCTCTGCCAGAGGACGAGTGGCAGAGACTTTTCAAGCTTCCACAAGAGCCTAGCAGACTCGAGACTTTGCTCAACTCGAGACAGGTTGAGCAATACGCGAGACAGGTCGATGGTTTCACCGCTAGTGTTACTTCGAAGATGTTTGCCGTAAGAGCGAACATGCTGCCGAACGAGATTGAGGACTAGATTTGAGATGATTTCGGGGAGGGACGCAGTGGAAAAGCATAGTATGCATGGACGGACGGATGCGAAATGCGAGGCGTTCAGGCGTCAAAAAGACCATGTAAAGCAGACACAAAATCCAGCTTGGTATTGAAGATGATTTGATATGACAGATCCAAGATATACCTACTGAGCATTCATAAGGGCTTTGGTCCAGTCCCATTTATCCCATCGTTTCCTGAACCCCTCAAGTCTCGGATCTTGCCTAACCCACCGTCCCTGCTTCTTGACAATCTCAGGCCCCTTATCAAGCATGCCGCCCAGAATCTCTCTCGCGAACAAATCTCCCTTGGGCCACCTCCTCTCGTCTTCAACCACATGGCCCAGCCCACCGTCCATGCCGAACCAAACATGGAAATACGCCATCTCCTTGACCATCGCCTTGCGGAACGCACTCTTCCCGTAGCCGGGTCGTTGGCTCAACGCAAGCGTATCAATGATCTTCCTGTGCTGACTCCACTCCTCGTCCGACGCCAGGATCGCCTCCTTGAAGAACCCCGGCGCCGTGTCCGCGAGGTGCATCGGCAGCGGCACCGCGACCATGGCCGCGTGTCGCTTCTGGCCCATGTTGGCTGCGTTCTCGTAGAAGATAACGCCCCGGTTCTGCCCGTGGTACATGCGCGTCAGCGACTTCATGAAGTTGCGTATCTCCTCCCATTCGTCGTCGTCGCATTCCAGAAGGTTGAGTCGGTGCTGGATCGGGACTATGACGGCGCCTGAGGGTGTGAGCTCGGGCTCCGTGGCCAGGGTCAGGTAGGTGCGTGTCGCGAGGCTGACGAGGGGCGCGGTGGGCGGCTGTGAGGTGTCTTCGTGGTGGCACAGCGGGCAATTGTCGAGTACCTTTTGCATCTTTTGGAACTCGCCGATGGCTGTGTTGCGCAGGTTGATGTCGCTCTTGGCGACATTCTTCGCGAGCTTGGTTGCGTTGTCGTCCATGTAGTCGAGGTCGTTGTCGAATCTGGCGTCTTTGGCGATACGCTCTGCAAAAGCTCGGCCCTCGCCTCCCTGCATGCCTCGAGTGCGCTTCTCGTGTCGGACCATGTCCTCTATTGACATATCCTCGTTCTCGACCACAGTGCCGCGTTCTCGACCGCGCTTGTTGTCGATAGCTTTGACTTCGTTTCCACGACCACCGGCTAGCATACGGTTATCCATGTTGCTCAATACAACAATATCTGCTTGGATGCCATTTGCTGATGCGGCAGCTGCAGCGGCATTGTATTCGGCTTCGAGGTCGGCTGCTTTCGGATCTTTGCGAAGTTTGGCCTTCATCAGCTGCGCTTTCAGCTTGTTCAACGCTGTCTGGTCGAGCGGTACTGTCCTTGCCGGTGCGGGCTGTTCCTCCATCTGTTGACCTTGCTGTATTTGTCCTGCATCACGACCTGTTGCATCGGGTGATGGAGACAATTTGCGCCTCTTCCCAGCTGCCATCTTCCTCTCCTGGAAGAACTCCCCGCTTGGCTTGTCTAGTCCTACATAATCCTTTCCGTAAGTCTCTCTGCGGTCAAGCTCTCTTTCCTCTTCGCGCGCATCGTCAAACAATCGCAGATCACCGTAGCTCCTGAGCGCGACCTCATCGACCGATTTGTTGTCTTCCTGTGCCTTGCGATAGACTCCCCTCAGCTTCGTCATGCGCCAGCTCGCGCCGCCGTCTCCAAAAGTATACGAAACATCATGTTGCGCTGGCTCGTCTTCGACCGGAGCATCCTCGTCTTCGTCCTCTTCGAGATCCTTCAGAAGCTCATCCACCTCGTGCTTGTGAATTTTCCGTTCGTGGCTTTCCTTAGCGCTCACGAATTGCGAAGGTGGTGACTTCTTCCTTCGATTTTGTTGCAGATAATCAATCTCTAAAGTGGAGGGTGCTTCCATCCATGAGTCTCGCTGCATCTTTGACTCCTGTACATTGCGATCGCGTTTATCGAGTATATCCTCCTCTGGCGGCGCTGTCATTGCTTCCTTTTCCACCCACTCGTCACCGGCATCATCTTCTCCTGCGCCTTCTGCCGCCATATGCGCTTCACTTTTTGATCGTTTCGAGCGATACCTCTCCTCGCGATCGTCTCTGTCTCGGTGGTGTCTGCGCTTATGTCCATGTCTGTCGTCGTTTTTCGAATTGTCGTGCTTTGAGGAGCGATGATGGTGATGTCGAGATCTGTGTCTGTCTTCGCCTCGGTGATGGTGTCTGTCGCCTGGCTCTGATGGTTCCGCTGATTTACCAGCAGCGAGCTCACGCTCAAAATCGTCGAGACCCATTTTGGTCAAGTGTTCTGCTGCCTGGAAAATATATTTCGTGATTGAGGTCATCGGGGATTGCGGAGGTGAAAGATGGGGAGCTGGTCAAAGCTCGGTCACTTCCATGAACTTTTTTGACAATCACTTGAGCATCTCATGATCGATACTCATATCATTCTCGTTGAGTGCGCAAAGTGACCTACAGTACGTCTATACCGAGAAACGTCGAGAACATCCAGCGAAGACGCGACCGAATACCCACCTAGCATCATGGCTTCCTCTGGCGCAGCGGCGCAAGTGCCCGTGTCCATCGTCTGCGTAGGCATGGCAGGCAGTGGAAAGACAACCTTTATGCAGCGCATCAACTCATACTTGCACTCGAAAAAGACACCTCCATACGTGCTCAACCTCGATCCTGCAGTCAGAAGTGTACCATTTGAGCCAAACATCGATATCCGAGATAGTGTCAAGTACAAGGAAGTCATGAAGCAGTACAACTTGGGTCCGAACGGAGGTATTTTGACGAGTCTGAACCTCTTCGCGACAAAGATAGATCAGGTTCTGAACATCCTCGAGAAGAGGTGTCTGCCGGAAAAGGCACAGGCAGAGAAACAAGCCGCGGCGCAAACACCGAAACAAACCCCTCCAAAGCATATTATAATCGACACACCAGGACAGATTGAAGTCTTTGTCTGGTCAGCATCAGGAAGCATCCTCCTCTCAGCACTCGCATCTTCATTTCCAACGGTCTTGGCCTACATTGTCGACACACCTCGCAGCACCACCAGTACTTCTACGTTCATGTCCAACATGCTCTACGCGATCTCGATTATGTACAAGACGAGACTACCCATGATCTTGGTCTTCAACAAGAACGACGTCAAGAGCGAGGACGAAGCAGTGGAGTGGATGCGCGACTTTGAGGCATTCCAGGCAGCGTTACGGCGCGAAGAAGAGGAAGAAGCTGAAACGGGCGGTGGTGGATCAGGATATATGGGTAGCTTACTCAACAGCATGTCATTGGTTCTGGAAGAGTTTTACAACAACCTTAGCGTGGTGGGAGTTAGCAGCATGACAGGAGCTGGTATTGGCGACTTTTTCGAGGCAGTCGAGGAAAAGAGGAAGGAATTTGACACCGAATACAAGCCCGAGCTTGAGCGACGAAGAGCTGAAAGAGATCGTGAGCAGGAAGAGCGAAGGGAAAAGGAGGTCTCCAGAATGATGAAGGATATGGGGGTTGATGCGAAACCCAGGAAGGCTGCTGGTAAGCAAAAGGAACAGCCAGAGACGGTCAGTGATGCCGAGCAGATGAGCAGCGAAGATGAAGATGCCGGTCTCGTGGAACCGGACGAGTATGAGGAGGAGGACGAAGAAGCCGAGGCAGGACTCAAAGCTCGCTACGAGGATGCACTGAGAGACGGCGCGATGGATCCCAAAGATGCGAGCTTCGCCAAGTACGTCGCAGCAGCGAGCCTGCAGCGATGAAGGCCCAGGTGAACTTCTATGCTCTTTGAACGTAGAGTAAACGGGCGCGAAGATTAGGATGCTGCAATGGAAGTCAGGCTTCCCGGCTGTCCAGTTCTGCGTGTCAAGAGCTGATGTTACCCCCGATATCAATTGTCGAACGGCTCGATCTAGGCCCAAAAGACCTGGAGCAACCATTGTCCGTCTGATGGGCTATCTCGGTTGCACGTGGGCAAAGTTGGGAAACATGGTCGGCGAGGCCACAGAAGCAGGTGCACTGCTGGATCATCGTCAACCTTCGACTTGGCAATATCTACGAAATTGGCTGTGCAGATGAGCCAATCTTGATACCGATATGAGGCCGCCGGCCAAGTTATCGAATAGAAGGCATGTCAACAGCGGTAGATTCGACGGACGGTTACGTGGAGCGGTTTGAGATTGCACGAGCATTGTCATTGCTCAACCCACTCTGTCTCTCAATCGAGAGGACGATTCATGGTCAGGTGAATCACCTACAGCCTTGAGTATGCGAAACAAACCGTCACAAGCAGGACTTATACAAATGGTTCTATTTGATGCGTAAAGCAATGATGCTTGTCTTGGCGACTGTCCGTGGCATGAACAATAATGTAGTCGGGTACAATACACGTGGTATTTCTTGTGAATACATGTTCAGTAGCGGTGGCTGACGGGGAGCTGTACCCTCCATGTGCTCGGAGATTACTCCGAGCTCGGTCCCTCGTTGGCAATGGTCCCTTGAGTAGGCGGACCCTCGAAAGGTGCGAGACTTTATTTAGAGTACCGAGCATCTCCAACCGCAGATAGATCACACATGCATAACCTTCAGCCGATCATCTGCGCCTGTCGACGCTTGCTGGGCTCCAAGTACGCTACCGAAGTGAATTGTAAATTATACGGCCGGTCGAGCAGAGTGGTACTGCATAACCGCACTGCCTTATACACGGAAAGACAATTTACCCATCCCTGTGATCATCTAACGAGTCCTTATACACAAGAAGCCAATGCACCCATTCCTGTGATCGAATAATGAGAACGGTACGTACCTCGCTCAGCTCGTCACCGTGTACCCTCTTGCGGGGATGTCACTGATGGCGTTGATCGTCCTCCAGATGATCAATCAGGAAGGTCAAATACATGGAGTATGGGTTAGAACGATCCAGTCCTCTTATGCAGATATTGCGCAGCACCTTGCGGACAAGGCTCCGCGGCGTCCAGACTGCCCGTAGACAATCCTCAGGGATCTCGTCCCGTCTTTCTTCGCTTGGTACGGCACTCGTACAGGACCACATACTGGAATCATTGCATGTGATACATGTATCACAGAGTACCCCGCGGGTCCACAAGAAGAATCCTCCGGCATTAATGAGAGCGTCGTGGCGGAGGCGTCACCGCCACACGTGCAAAAGGGCCGTCTTATCTAGAGTAGAGGAGTCAAGTACGCCTCGGATTTGGCTCCGAATCAGGGTCGCTGCTGCGGAAACGTGGCCGATCCCGGTTTGGCAGGCAAGGCGCTCACTAGTCTGAATTATTAGCCGGGCAACTTCTCGCTTGAGTTGGGCTCGACATGAGCTCGTGGAGCGACTTTCATTCAGATCAGACAAAGTGTCCTGCTCCGGTCATCACGATGATCGCAAATATTAACGCTTTCCTGCCTTATTGAGCCTAAAATTACTCCACGACAGATGCGATCGCCATTGACAGAGCGCTCATTATCAACTGCACCGTGACGTGACGAGAGTGTGTTCTACGCTGGTATATGCCGTGAACAGCACCCATCACGCACCGGTGCCACGTTTTTCTCTCATGACATGCGATGGAGTCGACTCCGACCGCCCAAGGCCGGGCCCCACGCGTGTCATACTCAATAGGATGTCACGGCTACAAATCCGAGGGATCTCGCATTGCGCGTCGCATTCGATATAACGGACTCGACTCCAGCCAGCCGTCTGCGCATTAATGTCCAAGACCAGACCATTCTGGCCCACGGGTTCGACTCCGTCTCGCGGTACGCGGTATTGCGGTACCGGTAGAGACCCTTCAATCTGTTGACCAAAAGCTCGCACTCAGCTGTGCCATCCAACCGCAGGGTATCACCCGTGGACAACCTAACGATCCGCGATACTTCATGTTGGAAGGCACCCTCTTCATGCAGGTGAGCCGCTGAAGCTACCACGCTTGGCGTGTCAATCAAGCGCCTCGTTTCTCCTGCGCGCTCCGCCTTTGAATGTACGCTAGGCCTAGGCGGCTGTCAGCCTGGTGATATTGACTTCGCTTAGCGACTTGTTGAGAGCTGCGAGGGATGAGGGGGATTTTGGTCGCAGCTGCGATGGGATTGTCGCATAATCCCATGGTCATAGCTACGCCACTGTTGGAAAGTGGGACTTTGCGGTTCGGCCGGACTTGGTTCCGTTCTGTTTCCCTGTCCCCCTTGCACTCGTCGTGGCAGGCCCTCATGGTGTGGTTCGTAAGGTACCTTACTGAGCGCACCACGGGCTCGGTTTGACGGGTTCGTGTGGAACGGACAGCAGATTGCTCGTGACAGGAGACACATACACGTACTACCAGTCGAGCAGAAACGGTATGGGCGCGCTCTTTTAATTGTGCAGTGTAAGAGAGTGTTTGTGAATGTTCATGCTACTACCACGGTCTAAAAACCAGGCTTGTGTTCTATGCTACTGTGCTAACTACAGCAGTCTGCGCAAAGTGTTCGTCGTCAAGATTAATAATGTGCTGTCAAATACGGCTGCAAGGCCTCCTTGCCTTGTCCTTTGTCTGTCTGCCGTTCCATCTTCATCGCTGTGTTCGATTCTTGATCTCGTAGACTTCGGCGTTCCTGCCGTCTCTCCTTTAGGCCGTTACACACAGCTGCTTGCTGGTTCCTCCCAAAAGCGAAATGGGTATATGTGCTAAAAGAAAATTCAAAAAGACAGAGGCTGCAATGATGCTTATCAAAAGCAGCGAGACTGGTCCCTCGGAAGGAACAAGAGGTAGCTATCACATGAGTTGTGAACAGATTCAGCTCGAGTGGTTCGAGTCTTCTTCCGACATGCGTCTGTGATCGCTGGCAGCGAGTGCAAGTGTGTTCAAGCCATTCGACAAACCCGGCGAAGGGTAGTTGAAGTGGAGGTCACCAGCATCCTGAAGCGTTGGAGCGGCTTGGGGGATGTAATCAAGCGAATTTGGGTAGTTGGATCTATAGAGAGATGGTCGGCCAGAAAAGTCAATAGGCATCGGCTGTGGGAGAGCCTGGATTGGGTCGGCGTGAACGAAGTATGGGCCGCCACCTGAGGACATAATGGGCTGAGGAAGAGTGGTGGGTGCTTGTTGTGGCTGCGACGATGCCATGAGTGGCTGTGTCTGAGAAAGCATCTGTTGTTGGTCGTCGATCTGCTGGTTGACGGCAGCCTCAATGGAAGCGGCGACGAGCTTGTTGTCTGGCTTGCGCAGCTGCTTGGTGGACTTTTTTACGCGGTTGTCCGAGTTGTTGGCAGCTGGTGCGCTTGGGTTCTTTGAGGGCCCGCGCACGTTCTGGTGAGTGCGACGGTGCTGTTCCATGTTGTCCTTGCGTGTAAAGGCCTTGTTACACTCTGGGCAGAAGGCATCCTTCTTGCCAGTGTGCTTTTTCGCGTGACGAGCAGCGTGACCAGATGTGGTGAAATAGTCTGTGCATTGGTATTCCTTGGCCATCGGGCATGGGTACTGGTTCTTCTTTGGTTGGAGGAGCTTAGAGCCATTGGACGCGTGCGCGTCGGAGCTGGGAGACGCGCTCGAACGGATCTGGGATGGATGTTGCTGCTGCTGGTGTTGTTGCGGTGATGGTGCGGTGGCATTAGAAGCGGAGAGTGGGTATGCCATGACGCCGGAATTTGCGTCGGGCAGAGGCGGGTAGATGGACGCGGAAGGGTCGTCCATCTTGGCGTACGAATATGGACGGGTGTAGTAGAAAACGCGCGGTGGACCCTGAGGAGCGGTGTGGGAAGTGTAGTAGAGGTGGTGATGATGATGATGGTGCTTCGCAGGGAAAGCGGTGGAAGGCTGCTGGGGCTGGTGGTGACGATCAGAGTAAAGTGATTGTTCGAAAGTCGCAAAGTGCGGCGTCACGGGTGACGGCGAAGACACGAAAGTGCGGGAGTCGGTTGACTCGCTTCTTACAAGCGGCGGAGTCTGTGGGGAAAGGCTTGGCGCCGTCGAGGCTGAACTCGGCGATTGCGAGTTGAAACGCGCCGAGGTGGAACTCGAAGTGCTGATGCTGGACAGCAACGGGACTTTGGCAGAGTTGAATCGGTTGACGTGGTTGTTGTTCAATGTGCGAGAGAGCGGGATCGCTGTTTGCGCGGCACCGCCAAAATCGTTTAGCAGTGATACCTTTCTTCCAGTGCTGTTTTTACCGTCCATTATGTGGAGGCCAGGGTGAATGCCAGATGAGACTGAATGTGACAAACCAGCACAGTAGGTGCTTGGTCCAACGTGAAGGTTGTTGGTTCTGGTATTTGAGTGGATGGTGATAGTGTTGGACTTGGACAAGGTCGACGACAGGTTGGGTATGGTCGTGTTGAACAAGGCTGTGGAGTTGATATTCTATGATTGACCGAATGCAAATCAAGAACGTAGACGTATCACAGGAGTGTAGGTATGATTGGGGTAGTGAGTAAGGTAGAGAGAGAAACACTCAAGAGCCGCAGGGTGAGCGAGTGGACGGGGGGGAGATATATGAGGCTGAGTGTCTGTGGTGCGTTTCGGCAGGATCGCGAACAAAGTCAAGCAAGACAACAGCAAGACAGAATCAAGGTTGCGCCGGCTGGTGGATATAAGCTGTAAAGTTGACGGTCAGGTCAAAGCCATGGCCACAAGCCGAAGAGATGTACGGATGCGATGTTCGAGTGATGTGTCAAGCCAGGGTCATAATGCGGGACCCTCGAAGGATACGCTGTGCCGGCTACGAACAGTGAACAGGGCAATAACACTGAGATGGGCTGACAGGGGTGATCGCAGACATGCAAGCAAGGAACAGGGCGATTTGGTCCCATAGGCGAGTTGGCGGTATCTCACAACAGTCGGTACCAAAGTCAGATGGCAACAAGATGCGAATCTAGGAGTGCAGCAGTGGGGGAACCGAAAGCGCATGGGCAGTGGAGCTGGTCACCACATCATCATCGTCAGAAAGATGCAAACTACCGAGCGGTCGCGCGTTATTGATGCAGAGTCTCCGTTATGCATCCGCAGCAAGGGCAGACGTGCCGCAGCCAGGTTTCTAGTAGTTCAGTTGGCACGAGTACTGTAAGCGCTTTAGCACTGTACCAAATTCGGAAAGCCTTCAATTTGTGGTGCATGGTCCCCGCGGTGAGCTAGTAGAAAGCCAAACTTGAGTTGCAGGAAGCATTGATCAAGCGCTACTGCTAGTGCGAGCCTCTGATCAACCAGGGAATATCTGCAGGATGTACTACTGTACCTATGAGGCCCTGATCTCGTGAGTTTGGAGCAGGATCCAGTGTCCAATTGACTCTGCTGTGCGCCACTACCTTCCTCGGGTATGCCGCACTAGGCAGGTGTGACCTCGCACTTGATTCTCGCGCGTCGGAGGGCGCTGCTATGCGGTATAGCGGATGTGTGCGCTGATATTTGACTTTGTGTCGAGAAACGCCATACCTTAGCAGTTTGATTTATCATCAACTCTGTGCTATCACTGTCAGTAAGACAGGCTGGGCCGACAGTGCATGACACGCAGTTCCGCGCAACTCTATCACCCTGAAGTGGGGCGGTTCAGACAGCAATCGGCGATCTGGGGATGGACAAGGCTCGTGCTCGTACTGTTGTTGTCGCTGTCTCTGTGGTTAGTGGTTGACCGTTCGCACTGCAACCTGGAACTCTCCGAACAATAATGCGCCAGGCATATCCGCGGTCACAGTGACAAGATCTGCAGATTCGTGACCTGCACTTGATATTGTCGCGCATCACAGCGACACTAACCACAGCAATCTGGCATGATAAAGTATGAGTAACGACCTTATGCCATTGTGTTATAATCCGATCGTCCAATGATCGCTATCTGATAGTGCGTTGATCGTGCTTCGCGACGGATGGATGGCGGAACTCGAAATTACGGTCACATTGGGTCTATCAAGGCGGCTCCCTGAGGTTTAAGCTACTCTATGTAACCATCGTTTCATGATTCGTCGGGCGTTAGTGAGGCATAAACCGGTAGTCGCTAAGTTGCAGCGTCGTGTCTTGCCCGTGTCTGATAAGGAGATCATGGTTCCGCTTCGTTGTTGTCGGTTGAAATGCTATCTCTTTCTTATGAGCTGTGCGACAATGCACTACCGATATCCACTGGAATGATCGTCCAAGGGTGCAGGGCATGTGAATGGAACGGATCCGCAACGAATGATAGAGCATCGATGTTCGAAACACTCTTTCGCGTCTAAGGAGCGCATAACTCGCACATTATCGAGCATGCCATTTCCAGCCTGCAGCGAGCATTTCCCATGATGACCCTATTCCGTCATGCTCGTTAGGGTTTGTCGCCCTGCATAATAATGGATAATGAGGCTGACCCACTATTGCCCCACGTCGCTCAGAACACTCGAAGGGAAGCTCACTCCATCAACTCTATATCGCACGAGTGAAGACCACAACGATAGAAGCCGAATTAGCAAGCATATCTTTTGTCTGTTTGTTGATTGCTTCGTAGATGTTGACCGTCACTCTATGACATCTGAATCTAGACATCACAGTAGGCTGGTCTCTCAACAATTGCGATACGGATAACTGCGCGACCCAAGTCGCTAGAATTGCTCGGTTCCTCTACGCGCCAACCCACGTGAAACGCCAATCTGCACTACTTTGCAAACCAGCCTGCCGGGATTCCCAATTATCCTAATAATCACGCTATTAAGAAATGCCATGGAAGCATGCGACTGGGAGCCACCTGCGTGTTATGGCCGAGTCATGGCCGAGATTGAGATCTTACGAGCTGTACAACGTAAGGTACATTAACCCGACACGAAGACTGCCTGGCACTTACGCCCTGCGCCTCTTGCAACCGCGAACTGCGTATCAAGAGCAGACCTGCATGTGCTCGCAACCACGAGCGCGCTCTTGCTCCCTGATCTTCCACCACATCAGTCTCTGGTTCAACGCGGCGCCTGTAGCATAGGGAAATAATAATTTGTATGAGAGTTGCCTCGGTCGAAGTGCAATGATGATGCAGGTTCCTGTCGATCTTTTTTCTAGAAAACTGCCACATGGAGCTTTGGACCCGCATAAGCGCTTAAGCTTACTATGTCGAGCGTCGTCCATGCACTCGATCGGTCGATTTGAAGAATGGAAAGCTTGAGCTCATCCGCCCCCCGCCGCCAATTAAACACGCTTTGCAAGCGGCAGCTGAACCCAAATCTTTTCACCTCATCGAGATCGAAGATCTAGCAGAAACTTCACCACGACCGAGTAATCTTGCGGGCTCCCTGGAATTCAAACAACGGGACGATGTGCATATCCGGATTACAAATCCCATGTCTGAATCAAGCCCGGATGTGTGCTGCTGCTTGTCAAATGTTGACTTTCGCTCCATGCAAACATATGATATCCTGTTGGGCTGACCAATGGCTGCACGTCAAAAGTCGCTCAAGCATTATAACCTCAGCAAAAAGGGTCTTGACATGAGGAGAGAATTTTGAAGAAGGGGTGAAGGTCGGATCCGACATCTGGGGACACAACAGAACACATGCAGGACCCTGGAAGGCTTGAGCGAGATTGGACCCTTGTAGTACCTTCCGTCCCGAGTCAAGTTACCCGGTAACGCCTAACGCCGCACGCGCTTTCGTGATTGCCAAGCTCTGATCCTGCAGCCGTGTTGGCGCTTAGTGCAACTTGCCTGCCTTCCTGACCGGCTTGACGCGGACTGCCATGATGCAAATCTGCCAATCATGGCATTTCGCCCAATGCCATGCTCAGCCGCTTGGCAGAGACCTGCAACTACACCCCACGATTGACTTTGCAGTAGCGACAACATCCTCATCGCACGGCTTGTGGCTTGCGAGAATCTTGCTGTACCATGTACCACGAACCATCACGTGTACAGATGAACGAAGGACATTCTCCCCCAACTCGTGTGTCCAAGATCGTGGAGAGGTCCGCTCAATGCGAGATCGTAAGGGACTGTTTCGAGGGATACGTGTGTATATGCAAATCATGCATCCCCTTTTCTTAATCACATTGAATTCGAAAGACATGCCAAACTACTGCTTGCAGCAACAGATCACTCAACCCCACAGAGAACATAGTAATAATCAGTACAAGTAGCCACGATGCACCACCAGAGCTACTGTAGCGACTAGTCTGTGCCACCGTTTCTGTCATGCGACCTCGCTTCACCTCGTCCGTTGCTGCTCGTGGCGCACTTGTTCGCTTGCATGTATGGGAAACCCCCAAAGGCTGACTGATCCACCACAGGCCAGACTCGGCCGTTCCCCACCACAGCGGTGCAACCCTACGGGTCTACTTTCGCATGTTTTGATATCGTAATACGCGACCGTACTGTGCGGCATATACGTACAGATACCACGGGACCCTGCGCGTGGTTGTGGATGCCCTGCCGCTGTGGGCAATGACCATGCAATACCTCAGAAAAGCACAACACCGAACATGAGATCTACGCTATACATTTTGAAGTGTGAGTGACAACGCATATTTTAGCGACCCGTGTCTGCATACCACGGCTTGGCTTACATACCACATGGCCTGTCTGCCGTATTATCATCCCGTGGAGATTCTGCATGTACCTGTTCGACAACATCCTTCCTCTGAGCATGCGACCATCACTCGGGTTAGTGGTGAGGAAGGATCATGTTTCAGCTCTCGATCGTGCAGTAGCCACACGCTTCTTCGAGTCGCCGCCAGCTGAACTGTTCTTGACTTCGTGGTCAGAACGCATCCTATGCACTGCTCAGGAGAACCGCATGTAGCTGATCCAGGACAAGAAAATGCAGCTACATTGACCACGGCAGGAGCATGCTCAGCGATCAGTCAAGACCGCTGCAACACTCACTACTCGATATTACTTGATAACGGCTATGCTCGGTGTGGCGATAGCTGAACTCGTCCTTGAGTGCTGGTTTTCTTGTGCTGTTGTGGATTGTCTCCAATTCATCAGTGTTCCTTGACTTGATAGGTGTGGTATCTTCTCCTTACGAGCATCATCTTTTGCGCGTTCCTTTTTCTGACACTGCGAACTCGGGCGAGAAATTGCCCGCATCCCGCGTGGGATGATCCAGTTTTTGAAGACGACAATTTCACCGTCTTCAACAGTCGCAGTGCGTAAGTACGATAGAAAGAAACACGTACCTCTTGGTCTCATCGCTTATTCAGGTTTCGCGCCTCGAAACCTGTCCCTCAGGCAGTGTACTCTGTGTCGTGCAGGGAAGAGCCATAGACCTCTCGACATTATTTGACTAGAGGCCACCGGAGCGTCGAAGTTGGTACATACATACAAGTAAATCGACAAGCTGATACGGTCGTGAGAGTAAAGTCCGACATATCACTTGCTCGTCAGCCATTCGCAACTAGCCAGGAGCTGCTAAGGTAACCTCTCGTCTATCACTGGCAAACAGTTCAAGCACCGATCAGTTCCACGACTTGAGGCTGACCTCTCAGAGGTGGTCCCTGTTGCGACGATGGCCAGTGAGGTGATCTTTATGGAATAGATTGAGCAGGCAGGGCCTGAGTTTACCCGCATAAGGTACGTCATGCAGGGAAACTTGGCAACCGGGGAAGGGAACCTCCTCAAACTCCACTCAAGCATACCTGTACGTTCCTGAAACATTCACACTGCAGCAAACCATTGAGTAACGACCTTCTTCGCAATCCTATTATACAGTAACCCAGTTACAACCATCCTCATCTACGAGCTCACAGTTCAGAAACCACAAACGCAGAAATGTCGCAACTAAACGTGAGTCTTCCTGACCCTACCTCATCAGACAAGGCTAACCCCCTCAGGCCCTCGAGTTCTACAATCTATCAACCTCGCTCCTGCTCACGCTGGAAGCCGCACCAATGCTCTTCTCACCGGACCTGATCCTATGGCTCCTCAGTCCCAACGCACCAGGCATCACAGCACTGACGACCTACACAACACGCTGTCTGTCAGTCGTGCTCCTCCTCGTCGCCTTCCTCACTCTACTACACACCGGCCAGCTCCGCAACTTCTCGTCTCCTTCGGAACAGGAAAACTCACTGGACCATACTCCGTATGCCGTGCCGACCGTCTACGGAACGATGCTGTTCCACGCCGTGTACGGTGTCATGATGTACACGTACAGCTACAGCGCGCACTTGTCGGGCGGATGGTTGATGGCTGGCGCGCTGGCGCATTTGATACTCGCGGCTGGTGGTATGCTGTTGGTTATGTTCGGTCAGGGACCAGGACGTATTTCGAAGCGCACCGGCAGGGACAAGAACACCAGCTCTTTCCCATTCAAGAACGAGTCGGCAAGGAAGACTCGTTAAGGGCGGCGCAGCACGCTTTTGGGGGTGATATCAGGAGTGATCGTGGGCAGCATATGAGATGGCTCGCCGTGGTTGACAATCGTCGTCGAATGGGTATCGTTATCAAATAGCTATAGACCAGCTGCACCGCTTAATCCCATCAAAGCCTCTACGGCCATGGTATCAGCTTCCGCCTGTTGCTTCTTAGCTTGTTCCGTGGGTTCCAGCTGCGATCGTGATGGTAGCTGCTCCTCTTCCTGGTCCTCCTCCGGCGACGAAGGCTCAAACATATTCTGAGCCGCATAACGGTCCACGGCGGCCTCGAGGATATCTTTCTCTTCCTCCTCATTGTAATCGTCCACCCAATCCGGCGTCATCTCCTTTTTCGGAAACGTCCACTCATTACCAGACTTCCACCACGGGTCGCGCGTCCATTTCAGACCCTTGATCGGGTCCAGTTCTTGCTCCATGTCGTTAATGTTCCACGTTCCCATCTCCGATAACAGGCCCTTCTTGTGAGCATGCGCCAACTCGCCTGACATGGTCGCCTCGAGCAGAATCTCTTTCTTGATCCACTCCTCGCGGCGGATGTCCTCGAGCTCTTCGATGTCGCCTTTTAGTTCTTCCGATTCCTGCTGTGCCCAGTGCAGTTGTCTCTGGAAGTGCGACATGAGTGCGTCGGCGCCGATCTCGGCTTCGTAAGAACTGAGATTAATGTCCGGAGGGTATGTAATCATGAATCCTGGCACGCCTGTGATTGGATGGTGCGCTGGGATGTATTGGATGTTGTCGTTTGGCGGTGATGGGTCCCATTCTGGATCACCGGGTTGGAATCCTGCGTTTGCTGGGTTCTTCTCCGGCCGTGTTGCTGTCACTGAAAGGTCGCTGGGCGAGGCCTTGCCGCCATTAGCAGTGAGTCTGAGTTTCGGTCCTTTCTTTGGCTGGCCGGTTGCAGGATCAATTGGGTTGGCGTTTGTCGCAGAGGCTTTCGGTAGTTCTGGTTCGTGAACTGTCCTCATGTGCTTGGCGAGCGCATCACTGCGAGTGAACGACCGGTCGCATTCTGTGATCGTCAGTATAGCTCTTGATCCTGTTCTCTAGACGACTGAACCCACCAGGCAGTGCGCAAAAGAACGGCTTCTCCTTTGTATGACTCCTCATATGAGCCTTTAACGCATATCCACTAGGATGGTTTATGCCCTTTCTTGCGCAATCTCCCCATTCACAAGTGTACTTTGCTCTTTTCGGGCTGATATGTTCGGTCTGCACATGGAGAATTAGGCTGTCTGCATCACCTAGCTCTCCGATCGGACAGCCGTCCCATTGACATGAGGTCACTTGGTCGGCACGAAGTGCGTACTCGTCGTGAGTAGGTGAACCGGGTGCCGAGCCAAAACTATCCTCGGAGATCTCTGACAGAGCATCATCGTCGTCTGCTATCTGTGATGGTGTAGCGCGATCATCGCCGAGTGTGTGAACGGAAGTAGACAATCCTGTCTTTCTGCGCTTGTTCGGAGGTAATATGCTGTCACGCTCGTTCGAGGCATGTCTATCGATGCTTGGTCGGACGGAGCGATTCGGGGTGATTGTCTCTTCTTCGATGTCTTCGTCTGATCCGACTGAGGACAAAGGTGATCCGGGCGATGATCCGTCGGCCATCTCTTCTGGTAGCTGCGCAACTCGTTGCGCGTGTGTATGCGACGAAAGATGTTGTCCCAGAGCTTCCCGTGGTTCCCCAGTCATTCACCGCAAGACGCGCGCCAAGACCAGCTGTTTTGTGAAAACCGAATTATCACTTGCCTTCAGCTTCACATCTCTACACGACAATGGTCGCAACCATCATCGGAAGGCGACTGTAAACGCGTGATATACAGTATCGCAAATCGACGCTACTAATGGTCTAGAGAGGTACGTTACTCATCTTCTTTACCCGTCACGTGAGGATGTAACCAGAGTTCTGCAATTCGGATCGGTTTCTTCTTTCGAATTTCGGTTCGAAAGGCTCGAAACCGCACGACGACGCAAAATCACACTACACTTGAACTGAACACTTGTACAACGAGACACAACACATTGAAGACTTTGCGTGATCGGCGCTGATTCAATACAGATGTATATTGTATAGTCATCACAATTTGGCCGATTATGGAGCGGCGTGAAGTGGTGGAGAGTCACCGAACATCAGCTTCTCCTGAGGACCTCCGTACCTGTGTACCATTAGTATAGATCGGCAGCTGCACCCATGAGATATCAGTCACGTACCTTGCACCAGTCTGTGGGAAGCTGGCAAGGATCTTGTCAATCTCAGCCATGTCGTCCTTGCTCATGTCGACCAATGTCATGTTCTCCTTAACACGCTCGGCGGAACCGGCACCTGGAATTGGGATGATGGTAGGCATGCCTGGCTTCTTGGCCATCTCGAGGATCCACGAAACAGCAAGCTGAGCTGGCTTGCAACCCTTCTTCTCGGCAATCTTCTCAACCGAGTGGACGAGCTCGATGTTCTTTGGGAAGACGTCTGGTTGGAGACGAGGGAGGTGCTTTCTGAAGTCGCCGTCTGGGATGTCGTCCAGAGACTTGATCTGACCAGTCTGTGATTGTTAGTGTCCGATTTTTGTAGGGATCTTTTCCAACGTACCAAGAAACCTCTGCCCAACGGCGAGTAGGCAACGATAGGAATGTTCAACTCGGCGCAAGTCTTTGCAACATCGTTGTCCAAAATCTCGGTAGCCCACATGCTGAACTCGACCTCGACGAATTCAATCTTGTGAACCTTTGACGCCCTCCTGATGGTGTCGGCCGAGCACTCGCTCAGACTGATACCACCGAGCTTGCCCTCCTTGACGTACTCGGCAATGGCCGCAACGGTGACCTCGATAGGCACCTTTGGGTCCACTCTAGCACACTCGAAGACATCGAGGTGCTTCTTTCCCTTGAGCCCCGCGATAACGTTGTCAACACTTCTGCGAACGCCCTCGGACGAACCCTCGGGGTGTAGATTTTGGAGGTTGATACCGCCCTTGACGGAGTAGATGATCTTCTCCGCATTCTCTGGGTACTTGGTGAAGTACTCCTCGAGCAGGACCTGGCTGTTGCGCTCTGGTGGGCCGTAGAACTCACCACCGTTCCAGAAGGTAGCGCCGTGGGCGAGGGCGGTGTTCATAGCCTCGAAGGCCTGCTCGGTTGGTGGAGGCTGTGGGCGCCATGTGAGGCCTGAGGAATGTCAGCTATGCTCGATTGGAAGAGTCTCAAGCGTCGCTGTGTCGAGATAGCTTACCCATGAGGCCGTAGCCAACTGGACCGACCTTCTTGCCTGCGATAGTGGCCATTGTGTCGTGAATCGTTTGTATGTGGGTGGTATTAAATAAGTAGGTAGATTATCAAATCTTTCTCATACTCTGAGGAGGGGCAATCGTTTGCCTTTATGTTTTCATTGAACGGTGACGAGACCGGGTACTCGGATTAATTGGTGTTAACTCCTAAGTCCGATGTGAACTGTGCCTGAAGCACGTCGATGTCTATAGGTACCTCTCACCTACGAATCGAACAGAACATCACATAGCAAGTCATTGTGCCTCTTCATTCCTGGACTCAGAAGGTACCACCCAGCCAACACAGCCCATCAGCTAGATGCGCACCCGAGATGTCTCTTCTTTCGCGTCTTCGTCGCGGGGCAATGCTATGACGCAAACGGTATGGAAAGCATTCGGACCCACTGTGGAGGAGATTCGGTAGTTGTGCTGTAAATTCATGGTAACTTCCATCGAATGTTCCATGCTTTTTCTGGGCCTGAGCATGTTGTTTAGTACAGCGACCAAACCACAGCGACGACCGAGATAGTAGGAGTAATGAGATGGTTCAAAACTACAGCTCGTCCGGTGATACACAGTTCACGGCGGCCAACGAACAGACCAGCTGAACTAGGATCGGCTCCAGGGGCTCGGTATAAGCTGACACAGGAAGAGGAGAGCAAACATGTCTATACCGTTCCGATCTAAAGCCGTCTCGTAATCGCATGCTGTATACCAGCGGCATTGATACGAATAAAGACCGTGACCCCGAAGCCGATGGAAATCACAATCATGACGCTATAACGCTGGACGAATGAAAATGCAAAGCAACCCCTCTTCCAAACCAGTATCCATCTATTCCACTTCTTCAAAGTCCTCCACTTCCAATGTGACCTTCATGAAGACCACGTTTTCAGATGTCCATACTCCATCTTTTACTGACCCGTCGCTGGACAGTCTTGCTCGCCCATTCATACCAGGCTTCCATGTCAAGACCGCCGTTCGGGCCATCCTTGCCAAAACCGATGCCTCCTGAAGCGAAGTGGGCTTCCCGAAACTCATCGTAATCGTATTCACCATCGTATAATCCAGGAGGCGAATGCGTGGAGACAGAGCTATCTCGTCGTCGATGCACCCGTCTTTGAGGCGATGTCTCGTCCGAGGACTCGTGCTCTTCGTATGGGCGATGACGCCTAGTCCCTCGCGAAGCATACTTAGTATTGCCGGTGCGTTTCGGCATTTGAGCTAAACCGGTGCATTTGCTGTCGATGCGATCGACTGCGTTTTCTACCTCGTCAGATGGGGTGACGGGAAGCGTCGTTTGTGTTGCATCACCGAGAAACGAAGGAGATTTTAGGAGCATGCCACGAGACCGGGGGCCATGAAAGTGCTGATTTGGTTCAAGCCTTTGAAGGGCGCGCAGGCTGACCAGGTCAGGATTGAGAGGTGATTTCCCGCTTGATGGACGGCCGTCGGCTGCCGAAGTGGTAAGGTTGCGTTTACGTGTCCGGGTAGACGGAGAGATCGATTCATTGGAGGCAGCATAAGAATTGATGGTTGAGAAATGTGGTCGAAACGCTGATCTTGGTGCTCTTTCTTCGGCCGTCCGTGGTCTATGCACAAGCACAGTGCTTGCAGACTCCTCGGAATCGTTCGCCGGACGCGCATGTCGCCGCGGCCGCACGGTTTCGTCGTCAGAAGAATCGTCGAGGTTCATCGCCGGTGGTGACTTCATTATTCTACCAGCGCTGTCCAGAGTCCTTGTTGTTCGAACTGAATTTCCACGAGATAGCCCAAGTGTTTCCAGTGACGCATCGCCTCGACTCCGCCTCTCCTCCATCAACTTGTGACTTATCTGCTTCGCCAATGCCTCTTCCTTGCGGTTGCTTAGCTTCCCACTGCTGTTGATACTTTCGCTCCGACTGCGAGGTGCGCGTTCCTTACCAGCCATGACCTTGGCTGGGGGCGGTGGTTGCAGCATCCATGCAACATCCTCGATACTCTCCAAGCGCGTCACGGTCGCCGGGTGTTGGTCATTGAGAGAAGGGTTCTGCCAGCTCTGGTAACTTCTAACTGAACCTCCTGTCCTGTTGGTCCGTGTGGTTCTGGCAGTTGGTGGCCGTGTAAGTCCAGGGAGGTCTTCAATATGACTTGTCCGACTTTTGTTCATGGCAGGATGTTGCATTCCCCACAGCTCCTCGTCCTCCCTCTGGAAGTTTCGTGCCGTCCATCTACTGTCGTTTCTGATCTCCTGCGTTCCCGAGGGTCTAAGATCAGGACTACTGGTAACCTGACTATCCATGACAGTACTCATGGTTTCTCTGCTCCGGAATACCGCATTGTCGGGCGTCGGCTTGTCCTTTCTCTTCTTGCTGTCGTAAGGTCTTCCAGGCCCGAGGTCAATCTCGACTTGCCAGTGCGGATTCGTTGCAAATGGGCTTGGATGACGGTAAAGACCGGGATGCAGCTCTTCATATAACCTCTTTTGTTCCCTGTCATTTTCCGCGTCTTTCCGTCGCTTTCGCCTACCTCGCGCTTCTGTACACGGCGCGCAGGATATGTAGTAGAAGATGGCCGATTGGATTCCTCGATGGAGCGCCATAGCGACCGGGAGAAACCTGGCCGGTTGTTATATCACGCAAATTGATGGTGCTACCGGGAAATCATTTGGACTGGTTCATGTTCGCTTCGGTGGATGTCGACAAGCGCGAGTATGTAAAGTCCAGAGTTGAATGGGCAGAGACTTTCGATGTGACTTCGGGAGTAGGTATCTTCCTCGTGAGGTAGTGTTGGTGAGGCGCAGTGTATGCAGTTCGCAAACGAGAAGGTGCTCAGGACCACCCAAGACAATGTGTTAGAGAATGGATCTGGATGTCTCAGTCGTCGGACAGTCGACGTTCGGCCGTCGAGCGGAGACAAGTTCGGGGTGAGGTGAATCGAAACAGCAATCTGCAAGAAGAGCGTCCACCGCGAAATCGTATTACAGAGATGAATTGATTCCTCCGAGTCGTTGGTTATGCGACGGCGGTGGTGTAAGAATGCAGTGACATCCGTCAAGGTACCAGACTGCGACGGTTGTGATTCTATCAACTCTAAGGTTAAGACGAACCAAACGGTCTGCCAGGCGGTGAGGCCGTGCTGCACTGTACGAGATGCTGCGGTTGAACGAGTACAATCGATGTCTGAGGCGGAACCGGTGCCCCTCTGCGGCGGATGAGGATAGTGGAGGCGGCAGTCAACGGACGGCGACACGGTCGTCGAAGTACCTTAAGGTAAACTCGATGTCGTTCTTTTCGAGCAAATGTCGAGACAATCACGAAAAAGTATTTTCGTACGACGGGGCACGGTTAATAGTATTTGGATAAGTTATAAACATCACTGCAAGATGCAACGCAGATCCATCTAGGCCCGCCATGGTTAAACTTGATTCCAGCAATCCCGTCGAGCCTTGCCCGCTTCGAGACGCTTGACACGCATTACGTAGGAAGATTTGTGGCCCGTGGGGACAAGCGCAAATTCGACTCGAAGGACTTGCGATGCCGCGTGAACATACCGCCTTTCACTTCCGACCACACGCTTGACTGTGAAGGGTGTGCGAATCCAATCATCCCACCACGGTCACTGTGCGAAAGAATAGTGGGTGGGTAAGTAACAAGACCTATACATGATGGCTTCAATCACGAGAACATCCTCTCCTCAACACTTCCGAGGTGCGGGGTCCAGCAACTCTACCATGTGTCTCGGACGTCAATCAAAGGGATGCATTTGCGCTGCAGTAAGCACTTTAAACTTCTACAAGGACCGCGCTATATCTTCGACGACCCTTTTGGTCGCTCCAGTGCCTTGGTTTTACTCTGATAGTTCTTCACCATCTGCCTGATACAGAGATCAAGCATGACATCTTCTGATCCTCCGGGAATACGGTTGCCAAAGGCTTCTCGCGACAATCTCTCCGCAATCTCTCCTTGTCCAGACCTGGTGTAGCCATTGCCACCAAAGAGCAAGACGGCACACTGCGCGCATTCATTGAGAACAATGCCAGCTTGAGCCTTTGCTGCAGCGGTCAGGCCACCGAGCTCGACGTCAGCCTCCGCTTTCGACAGGTTGCACAACTGGTACGCGAAGCTTTCCACCCACGCCCACTGAGCCTCTAGTTGCATGCCGCATTTGGCCAGACGGTGTCTGACGACAGGTTGTTCCATCAAGGTCTTGCCGAATGCCTCACGCTTCAGACAGTACTCGAAAGCAGCAGAGAGCGCGACTCTAGCCTGCCTTGTCGCTCCAATCGCGATTGTCATTCGTTCGTGGTTGAAGTTCATCATAATGTACTTCATGCCCATACCCTCCTCACCCAGGAGGTTCTCCGCTGGCACTTCAACATCGTCGAGCTCAATATAAGTGGTTCCGGCCGAGATCTGACCTTGAACCTTGAGTCTGCGCATGTTCACGCCCGGGTGGCCTTTGAGGGGGACTATCATCAAACTTAACCCTCCTGGGCCAGGTCCTCCAGTTCGAACCGCCATTGTTGCGTAATCAGACCAGAAGCCGTTGGTGATCCATTTCTTGGTACCGTTGACGACGTACTTCTTGCCATCTTTCGACTTGACCGCTGTAGTCTGAATATTGGCAACGTCGCTGCCGGCATCTGGCTCGGTGATGGCGATACAAGCTCGCTTCTTCCCAGTGAACAGCTCTGGTAAGAAACGGTCTTGCAGAGCCTTGCTTCCGTATTTGTAAATTGGTGGTACGCCAAATGCCATTCCAGTGGTCATAGATGCCGGTGGTCCAGCTAATCCGGATCGTAACATTTCGTCATTGTAGATGAGTGTGAAGAAGTAGTCCCATTGGTCGACAGGCTGTCCAAGAATGTCATATATTCCCGAGGCCTTGAGTTGTTCCACCGGCAATGGTGCTGGTAGTGCTGGTAGGAGCATATTGGCATTGGCGAATATCGGAAACACATGATCAGGTACTGTTTCTTCACGTTCCCACTCGAACGCATGCTTCAGTAAGTTCTCTTCTACAAATGCTCTGCACTTCTTCTGCCACTTGCGATGTGCTTCGGTGTAATACGGTGATGGCAAGCCAGCCAGATATGGCGGTTCTGAAAAAGGAATGGGAGTGGGAGAAGTCATATTGACAAGGTGACTGCCAGGTTATTGTAGAAGAAATGTGAATCACGGCTGAGGTAGTAGACGACTTGCATGAGGCGTTGCTTGGTGAAGAACAGTAGAACGGAGGTTGACATCTCTCCGCAACCATGTAGGAACCTCGGATGTCTTACCGTGTTGGAGATAAGTCCGAGCAGCATTTCGCACAATGATCAGCTTACAACGGCCGTATGGCAATGACCGACAGAGCTGCTGCCCAGCCTCTCGAGGTACGCGCGTGTACAAAGCATAGTTGGAAAAAATAAGCCTTGTTAGTAGATGTAATGCGCGGTTGGAGAGAGTCTGAGGGTGCTGAAGCAAGGGGAGCTCGGTGTCGCCCTCGGGGATGCCAAGCCAACTTCCGCAGTCCAGGAAATTTCACGTCGATCCGACCATCTTAGACACTAATCGTTCACGCGCTGTCTGAAAGCGCACCATATATCGAACAGGATGGCTTCTCATGCTGGCGTGCCATTACAATGGCCGGCTTATGTCGTACCGAAAGCGAAGCTAGAAACCCCTGTCAAGCCAGAGAAACCGCAAAATCCTGCGCTGCGAATGCTAGGTAACCACAGCTTCATTTCATAACAATCAGGTTCTTGTGTATAAGGCAGAATGAATCGTGTCGACATCCACTGACATAGTGTCTTACAGGACTCCCTCGAATGCGTCTTCCATCCCGCAATTGGCTCATCTTCTTCACTGTGACCGGGTCCTTCATCTCCGCCGTCTACTACGACCGATATCAGAAGAAACGCGTCCAGCAGAAATGGTGCGACCTTGTACGACCCATATCCGAGGAAACACTCGCACCGAATACTATGCGCAGGAAGATTACAATTTATCTGGAAGCTCCCCCAGGTGACGGATTGCGCTCAGCACGCGAGCACTTCTACGAGTACATTAAACCAATTCTGGTGGCTGGAGCAATGGACTGGGATGTTGTAGAAGGGAGAAGGGAGGGGGATATCAGATATGGCACTGCTGAGAGGGTACGGAGGAAGCGGAGAACGATCGAGGGCGCGGTAACGGTGGACGACGACGAAGAAACTCAGAAACTACTTGTGGTGGAGCAATCGCGAACCGCGGCAGGCATCGTAGAAGAGCCAGGAGCAGGAGGGGACTTGCTTATCGGACGGCATACATGGAAAGAATACATCCGGGGTTTACACGAAGGCTGGTTGGGTCCGCTTGAGCAACCAGTGGAAGCGCAACTATCGCCGTTAGAGACGACACCAACGACGTCAGGAACGATGGCCGCCGCAGACGGGCACGCTCACTCTTCGATCGGTGACGCAACAGTAGACGCCGCGAAGAACATAGTAGCTGGCCAGCCAATCACTAGCGCAAACGCAGACGCAGATGCGACAGCAGCGACAACACTCGACCTCACAAGCGATAAAGATGACTCACCCGAGACGCCACCATCCACCGAGGCCGCGAAAGAAGAAGAGAAGCCGAAACCAAAGAATCAGAAACCCGACCCATACATCAGCACTTCGGCGTACGCAACCTCAAATACACCTTCTACGATGCCTTCTGCCTTCGACCCGGCAGCTGTGGTGCCTTTCCCTCACATCCTGGGAGTCCTTAACACCCCTGTTCGAACCTACCGTTTCTTGACCCGCCGCCACCTCGCCGATGATATTGGTAGGCGCGTCGCAGGACTCGTTATCGCGGCGCAGAGTAGGTCTTTCAACTCTTCTGTAACAGACGAGGACGGTCACGACACGAACGAGCAGGCCACCGTGTTAGAGAGCGAGGAGAGCGAGTGGGCCAAGAGCGTTCGAAAAAAGCAGAGGGAAGAGGGAGAAGAAAGTGTGTGGTTGGACAAGATAACCATGGACGAGAGAATCGCGGAGCGAATGAGGCTCTGGGAACTCCGGGCCGTGGACGAGCGTGAGGCGGAGAGGTTGAGGCAACAGCCGAGGGTAGAGAAGAAGGACGAGTAATGCATACACCCTAGAACATCTGGACCACACCGATCAGGGTGGAGGTAGACCAAGGGCGGATCAACCACGATCACGTCCGAATACTGTAATATAGAACAACCAGCATGACCGAATGGTCAACGGGACCGTCGACTCCATCAATGTCACTCGATTTCTTCGAGAATCTCCAAAGCCCTTTCAATGGCCTTCACAACTTCACCTCCCGTCTGCCAACCGCCATTATGCAATCCTTCCAGCCTCATGACCTCCATGACCCTCTGCTTGCCTCTAACGTCACCGAAACCTTGGCTCCGCAACGTCTTCTCCATTAGCTCGACCTGCTCCCACTCGACCAACTCATCCTCCTTTGAGTGACCCAGCAGCACCAACCGCCCATTGGACCAGCTGTCCTCATACTGACCGTTAGTAGGCGACACATTTCTCCAAACATCTCGACTCGGTCCGAATGCACTGGTCGCAAAAGTCTCGTAGATCGGATGTGCGGTATGATAATTCACCAAGGCGGGGAGGTCGTAGATGCCTTCAATGCCTACTACAGCCAGCGGTGGATGTGGTTTTACTGTGTGCTTTGTTCCTGACTCGGAAGAGGACGAAGGCCAGGTCGCCTGTGACATAGCCACCTGCAGAGCAAGTGTCGCACCACAACTGTGACCCACAAGAATGTAATTGTCGGTCAGATGTGGGTACAAAGCCTGCAGGTGCGTGATAGCGTCCAGGACATCGTTGATGTGGTCAGGGTGTTGTGCATTGCGTGCCGGGTCTGAAGGCGGCGCGGGATGGTCTGGGTGTGGCGAGAGGCGGTAGTTCAGGGACGCGAAAGCAGCGATCGGGGGATCATTTCGTGTGTTGTATGAGGACTTCAGGAGCATGGATTGGGTAAGATCGAAACTTGAGGCGTCGACTCTTGGGTCCCGCCAGGCGCCGCCGTGAATGTAGCTGGCGAGTGTCAATCACCGAGATATTGAATCGCCAGTGCATAGGAACAGAGTGAAAGTAGTCGGGAGAGGTTGACTTACATGATCCAGTACTTTCCCCATTTACTCATATCTTCGTTCTCTCTCGGAATGCAGACCCTCATTGTGTTGAGGCTGGATGCTCCCGAGTACTCGATTTCGTGAATCTTGGAAGATGCCATGGCGGAGATCTTTCCTTTGATCTGTTGAACCTTGCTGAAACTGAAAGAAGGCTCAGATGTTGCCGGATATATTGAGAATATAGATGTTGTGAAGGGGAACAGTTTGAATTGTGGTCTATGTTCGGTTCAAGTCAAATAGAGTGGAATCAACCAATCGCTCCAAAGACACTGACATGAGCATGACACAATGATTGAATTTACTTGTATACTAGAGACATTCGCCATTCAGACTCACGACTATGCCATATATTTCCCCCCCAGTGTTCGCAATGTCAAAGGCATCAACTGTACGTAGTTTCCTGACTCGGCAGTGTCACGTGTTGTACCCTGAAAGTGTCAAGCATCAAGAATCGGCAGGGTCCGAAACTTGCAGGGAAGGTGCAAACGTCGAAGCGGGCGAGGAATCAGGTTTCCGACGGCAAGTGCAAACAAGCTTTGTCCTTCACCGGTCTTCGCGATGGCTAGACTTTTGGTTTTGTCTCACTACCAGTCATTGTTTACTACCATCAACATTGAATGTGAGCCTGATAATAGACGTGAAAGATGACGGTGGTTTGTAGAAGTGGCTGGTAGAAACAAACAGGTCTCACGAAACACAGCAGCGCATTGAGCGCACGACTGCCAGCACATAATCGTGGGGTGACGTCAGGTCCTGCACGACCAGGGCATTTGTGCTGCAGAGTTGCGCCGCTAAGCGCAGTCCGTCACAAGTCTCCGGCCACCGCCAATTCATGCAATCAAGACCTCCAATAATCTCCAACCCCAATCCCCCTTCGTAGAGGGCACTGCATCCTTGACGCCCAACCTGGCTGACCTTGAACTGGTCTCTTTTCACTCCTTCTTGGGACCTCTCTTTCTCCGTATACTGCAGTCTCGCATCGACAGTTCGCTGCGCCGACCACCAGGTCATTACTCTTGTTCGTTGCGAAACTCTGTTAGCAGCAAGCACCTGCTCTCAACAGCCTCTCGCAACCTTCCATTTCCTACTTGTCGCACAAGCCACCAAGGCAGTTTTCGACACCTCTCACACCTACAATATCACCTGAGAACTCTTTTCACGACTTCCTTCACTCAATACCTGGGTTCATCCGCTACTATACACCTCCACCCGCGCTATCTACCCCACCGATATGTCAGACTACGACGACGGTCCACGCCGATACCGTGCAACACGCACTCGTCCTCGTGATCGAGGAGATCCAGAATATGTCCAAGAGACAACTTACGTTGAAAGAGGCAAGGGGCCACCACCAAGAGATTTGATTCGCCGACAGCGCGACGAAAGTGTAGAGGATATTCCCCGCGATTTTCCTCCGCCAAACAGCGACAGATACCGTCGCGATGACAGATATCGTGACGACTACCCTCCCCAACGACGTGCCCGTAGTGCGGCAGGACGTCGCAGGTACGACGACGATGATAGTGACTATGACGCACCTGCTGCTGCTGGTGCTGGTGCTGGATATGCTGCTGGACGTGCAAGAGAACAACGCCGTCGTCGTCGCGACTATGACAGAGACTACGATTCCGACTCTCCCTCACCTCGTCGCAACCGCGAGCGTCGTAAGTCAGGAATCGAGGAAGTTCTAGGAGGTCTCGGCCTGGGTGGTGTTGTTGGCGCTATCACCGGCAACAAGGACCGCTCGCGCAGCCGAGACCGTGACCGTCGCCGCGACAGTCAAAGGAATGGATCTCGCCGCAGAGGGTACTCGAGCGACTCTTACGACAGCCGTTCTCGTAGCAGATCTCGAGGTGGCCGGGGTGGAGGTGGAAAGACTGAACGCAAGTGGGCTCAGGCTGCACAGGCTGCTCTTGTCGCTGGCGCTGTCGAGGCCTTCAGGACTCGCAACGAGCCAGGCCCATGGACTGGAGAAAAGGGACGTCGCATTGCCACTGCAGCTCTAGGAGCTGGAGGTATCGACGGTCTCATAGATCGTGACCCTGACACAAAATCAAAGCGTCATTTGGCTGAAGCCGTCATCGGTGGTCTCGCAGCCAATCGTTTAGCAAATGGTCCAGCCAACAACGTCGGCGCCGACGGCCGAGGTCGTTCTCGAAGCCGCTCTCGTTCCATCTTCGGTGGTAGAAGCCAATCTCGCGGAAGAGATGGTGGCGGCGGAGGCGGAGGAAATGGACTCAAGGAGCTAGCAGCAGGAGGTGCGTTGGCCGCAGCGGGCAAAGCCATCTACGACCGCATTCGCTCCAAGTCTCGTCGCCGACGCTCGCCTTCTTCAAGCTCCTCAGACTCGTATGAACCCCCTTCTCGCTCGCGTCGCCCTCGAGGTGCAAGTCGCTCACAGGGACCAGATACTACCGTCGCCCGCGGAGATCGCGGCCGTAATCGTGGTGGAGGAGGTTCTGCTGTTGGAGCCGGTGCTGCAGGTGCAGGCGCCGGTGCTCTTGCAGCTCGAGGAAATGGAAATCAAGGAGGTCAAAGCATGGGCGCATCTAAGGAATCGTTCAGCAGCTCATCTTCTGACGAGGACGACATCGAGAAGAAGAGGAAGCACATGCGAGGCAAGGAGTTTTTGACAGCTGGTCTCGCCACCATTGCTACCATTCACGCGGCCCACGGAGTCTACTCGAGTATGGAAGCACATGAAAAGCGTCACAAATTGGTCGCCGAAGGTGAAATGTCTCCAGAAGAGGCTCGTAAAAAGCAGACAAAGGCTTGGGTGCAGGACGCAGCTGCCGTCGGTATTGCTGCTCTTGGTATCAAGGGTGCATTCTCCGAGTGGAAAGAGATGAACGAGCAGAGGTGAGTGAAGTATGTCTTGTCTTTCTTGACCTGTACTAACACGCATCTTAGACACGAGCTCCACGAAATCGAAAAGCGCAAGCGTGAAAAGACTCGCCGTCGTGAGAAGAGACAGAAGCAGCAGGACGCCGAGCAGCAAGTGCAGTTCTTCAAGATGATGGCACAGGCTCAACAGCCCCAGATGATTGGTCCGGGTGGTGGCTACGGCCAGCAGCAAGGTCAAGGCTACGGAGGCATGCCACCCCCTCCAACGGGACCGCCACCCGGTCAGCGTGCCCAGTACTAGAATCACAGGCATGCCACGCATCGAAGGCACCAGAGGGAGTTGTTAGAGGCGAACTCGCATTTGGCGGAGCAGATCGCTAGAGACGAGGAATTCATGGGAGAATGATTGCCATTACGAATGATGAATGATTACAAGTTTCGAGCATAGCATAGCGGACGTGGCTTTGAAAAACGACATGACGACAACAGGATCCAGCTTCGAGACCGAGAACTTGACACGCGATGTGCATCATCAGACTGGCATGGTGGGGTTCTCCTTTTTCGGATTGTTCTAACTAGATACATTCATTTTTTCCACAAGCCATGCACTGTGTGCTCCACTATGCACTAAATGTGTGTCATCACGGCCATTCTCTCCTACCTGACTCCATGCTCTCCGGTCCTATATCTAATCGCTGCAAAGATATCTCCACTCATCCATTCCTCAAAGCTCATCCTTGATCCCTTTGGCTGCCTCTTTGGGTTTTCCCTGCTCGATCAAACCCCTTCTGACCATACTAGTCAAGATCTCAAATCCGACCTGCGCAGCCGCCAACGCCGTACCCTCAGTCGCCCCATCATAGGCAGGTGACACCTCAACAACATCAGCGCCCACAACATTGAGACCCTCGATACCTCTCAGCACCCTAATCAACTCCCTCGTGGTCCATCCACCCGGCTCCGGCGTTCCCGTACCAGGCGCCAAACCGGGGTCAATAACATCGATATCGATACTAAGATAAACCGGCCTCTCGGTACCCACGATCTCAATGATACGGTTCGCAATGCCCTTGGCGCCCATCTCGTCGATGTCATCAGTACTGATCCTGGTCCAGCCCTGCGCCGAGTCCTCTTCGTTGTCCTCGACGCCAGAGAGTCGTGTACGCAAACCAGCGTGTACGGATGAGCCGTTGGCGATCAGGCCCTCGGTAGATGCCATCCAGAACATGTTGCCGTGCGTGAAGAAGGATTGCTCGAACGGGTTTGACATGTTCAGCCAGTAGCTGGGGTATTTGGCCGGGTGCCACGTGTCGAGGTGTGCGTCGAAGTGGACTACTGTGATTGGCTGATCGTATTTGGCGCGCAGAGCACGGAGAGCGGGGAGGGCGATGCTGTGGTCCCCGCCTAGGGAGAGAAGTTTGGGGATTTGCAGGTACAGTGTTGAGCTGCTGGGGGTGAGGGATTGGCGGGTTGAGAGCTCTTTGTAGCCTTCTGTCATTTGATGGAGGGCGAGTCGATTGTCAAAAGGTGTGATGGGAATGTCTCCGCAGTCCAGGACGGTAGCCCATGATGTGTATGGGTTTAGTCCCGCACGCGGATTGTATCCTCGCATGGAGGTCTGGCGGGCGGATGCTGCGCGGATGGCTCGGGGACCGAAACGAGCCCCTGGTCTGTAGCTCACGGCAGTGTCAAACGGAGCACCAATGATTCCGATATCATAGGCCGTCTCGGGCTGCGTCAAGCATTTGATATGGGGCAGATGGGCGAACGTGGATATGCCAGAGAAACCCCAATCAGTTCCCCACTTGTTCTCGAGTTCTTGCAATTCCGCTGGAGAGAAGACGCGATCTTCATGGTGGTGTCCAGCATGTGCTGCTACAACACTTACAAGTGCCGACAGTGCCAGCAGAAAGGGAGCCATAATGATGTACAAGAAGAATATGACAAGCTGGATAGCGATGAAAGAACAAGGTGTCCTACCTACTGCAACGAAAAATATGTCCAAGATGCCAGACTTACAGTATCAGCAAAAATTACATAATAGGGCGTACGATCATGCCGGTCTTATCACGACGAGACGTTCAAAAGTGAGGGGACATGGATTCTCAAAGAGGAAGGTCCTGCCGTCGCATCACCGACGTCATGTCTTTACGCGCTCGACGCGATCGAGTACAACAACTTTAGATACAACAATTGAATAGACCGATCGCATTATCTGACTACCGCGTACCATCAATTCATTAGGCGCCGTGATTAATTAACTAATTCGTACTCGCTGTAAAAGACACGAATCACAACATCACGATGCCTGAGGTCAGTACCATTGCATACCGCAGGCATATATCATACTCACATACCATAGATCGGTGAGGTAGCACGTATGGTGCATTACCTACGAAAACACCTAGTCGGAAAGAAGATCACCAACATCCAAGTACAAGAAGACAACATCGTCTACGGCAAAGTCGGCACTTCAGCATCCGAATTCCAGAAAGCATTAACTGGCAAGCGCATCCTCTCCGCCGGCCAGCAAGGGAAATACTTCTACCTGGTATGCGACTCGCCTCCACATCCCGTAATGCATCTCGGCATGACCGGTTGGATGCGCTTCAACAACGACGACTCGAGTTACTACAAGCCGGAGAAGGAGAAGCCGGAGGACAAGGAGTGGCCTCCACGGTTCTGGAAGTTCATCTTGAAGACGGAGGAGAAGAACGAGATTGCGTTTGTGGATGCGCGACGGTTGGCAAGGATACGACTTGTAGATGCCCCGGGTGATGAGCTAAGGAATACGTCGCCGCTGAAGGAGAATGGACCGGATCCGGTTATTGACAAGGAGATTCTGACCGCCGAATGGTTTGCGAACAAGCTCAAGTCGAAGAAGGTGCCGGTCAAGGCGTTGCTGCTGGATCAAGCCAACATCAGCGGTGTCGGAAACTGGGTCGCAGATGAAGTGTTATACCAAGCGCGCATACACCCGGAACAGTACAGCAACACTTTCAGCGACGAGCAGATGCAGGAACTGCATCGATGTTTGATCGAGGTCTGCACGATCGCCGTCGAGACCATGTCGGAGCAGAGTAAGTTCCCAGAGAGCTGGATTATGAAGTACCGTTGGGATAAAGGCAAGAAGGACGGTAACGTGCTGCCGAACGGCGAGAAGATTACACATCTGACTGTCGGTGGTCGTACGAGCGCGGTAGTCTTGAGCAGACAGAAGAAGACCGGTGCGGTCGCCGCGAAAGCCGAGGAAGCTGAAAAGGAGGCAGCAGGCAGAGAAGATGGCGTCGATGGCGAGACCGAGACTCCAGCGAAAGCGCGAGGCAAGAAGAGGAAGCCCGCAGCCGTCAGGGAGGAAAAGGAAGATGAAGAAGAAGACGATGAAGACACAAAGCCCAAGAAGACCAAGGCAAGCACGCCCAGGAAGTCGACGACGCCGAAGAAGCAGAAGAAGGAAGAGCAGGAAGAGCCAACACCAAAGTCTACAAGCAAGAAGAGTGGTAGTGCTAAAAAGTCGAAAGCAGCAAAAGAGGAGGTTCCGGCTGATGAAACTCCTGGTCGGAGACGATCAACAAGGCTGAAGAACTGATTGTACGATAACCAACCAAGTTGAAGTTGTAAAGATACCCAAGAAGATGCATATACCCGCTTGCGCTTCCATATGTGTTGATCACGTATTTCTGGTCCTCTCTCCATCTGACCCCATCCCATCTGATCTTCATCCCTTCACTTCACTTCACTTCACATCACCTCACTCTCGGCCTCAACCTCACCTCCTAAAAACCGCAAAAGCTATCTCTCTCACGCAGAATTGAACCCACGACCACGAACAGCTTAAAAAGCACTCCGAAGAGAACCCAAAGCCCTTCGTCAGTCGCGGTTAGCTTGGTGTAGACTAGGTCTACATCAAACAACCTTGATTGAGTCATAAGGGTTTTGATTGTAAAGCGAGTCTTCACCACTACACCACCAAGGTAAACCGAGGTGTTGTTGTGATGCTCGAGGGGATACGTTGTTACGTGCAGTTATATAGCATGGCTGCCGGAGATCTGGTCTTTGTCACCCTGGCAGTACCGGTTTCGATGTAGATTGAGTGGCTGACGCATATTAACGAACTTCGGAATCAAATTACGCATAGGTGGAGTTTGTTAGATCTTGTTCATTGAGATCAGATCTTCTTGTATCTATTTCACTGCCGCTCGGAGCTAAACTGTCATTGAGTAGATCCTGCAGTATGTACACATCGCCAACGACTTTTCTCACTGCACATTACATCATCTCCACCGTTATTTGAGTGGTTGCTCAAGGTAGCTGGGACATTGTAGCCTTGATGACTTCGTCGACCTTCGGCGGCAGTGGTTCGGAGAGCTTCTCGAGTGTCTGCTTGAAGCGGGTGATCTGTTCGGTAAGAGTTGAGTCCTGGGCATCGAGCTTCGAAGCGGCGATGAGACACTTGAGTGCGGGAATGTACTTCTCTGTAACGGTATTAGTACAAGTCTTATATAGAGAGATTGAGTATACTTACGTCGACGAATGTAGACCTCAAACCCAGCGAGTTGAGCGCGAATATCGTTCGGGCTCTGCTCAAGCAGTGGAGTGAGGTACTTCATCGCTTCACCGAGCGGATCCTTGGTTTTGAGGAGCTCGACTCCGTGTGGGTCAGTGTCTTCCTTCTTTACCTCGCCTTCGGCATTTGGCTTGGAGGCTACGGCCAGCTTCCTGTCTGCCTCGGCCTTCTCGGCATCCTTGCGCGCCTTCTTCGCCGCCTTTTTACGTTCTGCAGAGTCGCCGTTCGCTTCTGACTCGGTAGCCAAGGATGGCTTGTCGGCGAGCATGGTGTAGATTTTGACAGCTGACAAGGCAGCGCGCGAGTAGAATGGGTGCTCTCGTAACCTGTCCTCCCATCTGATCATGTCGATGTAAGCCGTAATTTGACCCTTTCTAAGAGAGAAAGTATGGAAATCGAATTGATCCTCGGTCCAGACGTCGAATATGTCGTGGATTGACTTGAAACGTTTGAGCGCGAGACCCAGCTCCTTCTCTCGGAGGTACGACTCTCCGTCTTCCCACAAGAACCACATGCACTGCATGTCCAGCAAATCGCCCAGCGGTCCTCCGACAGCCTCTTTTCGGGTGAAAAGCCCCATGGTGTTGGTAGCGGTCTCGTGCTCATTGTTACGCAGCTGATATTTCGCACATTTTGTATTGATGTAGCGATCCGCCTTGTCCATCTCTCGCGCCTGGTTCATAGTTTGAGATGCCTTCTCTGTCTCACCCTGGTGCTTAAAGATCCTGGCCTTGGTCATGAGATATGAATATTCGGTCTTCTTGGTGTTCATGTCGATCGCCTTCTCGATGTACTCCAGAGCCTTGGAGAGGTCGCGACTGAGGTAGTAGTTGTAGTGCTGCGCCAGGAAATAGTAAACTGAGATCTTCCACTGATTCGAGGTATCGCCATTCGAGTGACCAGCTTCGCCCTTCTCGGGTCCATCTTCCGACTCATAGCTGTGGACCAGTTCCTGGATGATCTGCTTCTTTTCCGAGTCCGAGTATAGCGCTTTGACGTTGGCAAAAATCGATGGTACGTTCTTGCCCAGCATCCGTCGGAGGTATTTGTCTGCAGATTGTCGGAATTCGTCTCCCTCTAAGAAATCAAGCGGTACTCTTCGTGGAGCATCTATCCTCTCACTCTTTGCTGCGTATGATGCGTACAACTCCAGCAGGCCATCTTTCGACGCAGGATCCTTCCTGTCCAGACCCAGAACCTCCTCCAGTCCATTGTAGTAGTCTCTGCGCTCCGCATTCCTTTTCAACAACGCCCGGTATGCCGCCTCGGCTTCTTGCTTCTTGCCTAGCTTTTGCAAATATTGCGCCTTGAGCTCCATTACGGCGACCCGATCAGGGTGGTTCTTGTAGATGGTGTTGAGGTGCTCGAGTGCTCGCTCGTGGTCGCCGGACTCTCCAATGATCGTGTTCTTGTAAAGAGTTGCCCCGCCATGTTCGAGGTCGGATTTCGAAGGTGGACTTTTCAAGGTGTCTTCATATGATGTCAAGATCTGTTCCGCTGCAAAGTGATCTCCAGCAAGATGGTGTGCGATTGCCAGGGCGGTCCAGTGCTGTCTGAAGTTTGGCCGCGCTTGCAGCATGGCTTTCCGGCTCTGTATAAATCCTTGGTAGTCGCGCATCTGAACCTGCAGCAGAGCCAAATCACGCTGTATTTGTTGCGAATCTGGGTCCAGCCTCAATGCGAATTTGTATGCCTTGATAGCCTCCTCGTAGTTCTTGACATGGCGGTACAGCAATCCATAGACATGCCAGCAGACATGCGACTTCATGGCATTCTTGAGAGCGATCTTTGCGAGGTCGAATGCTTCGTCGGTTTTGCCTTGTGAATTGAGGATAAGCGCCTTCATCGCCTGTGTGTCACCATGGTTGGGGAACTTCTTCAGGACCTGATCCGCAGCCTTGAGACCTGGGGAAGAGTCAGCGGTCAAGTAGATGGCTTTTCGCATGAGTCTCACCTTTCTTGTACTGCTTCGTCTCGTAGTTCTGGACGACATGGCGGAAGAGCGATTGCTCTTTCGAGGGTAGTGGCTGGGCCATGATGGTCACCACGACCAATTGTTACTTCGTAGACGTAGGGACGAGTTCTGGGGCTCTGGTCGCTACTTTTTCTCGGATGATCAGCGTCGTGACGGCGACGTTGTACACTTGCGTACTTGTGCCTGGGAATTACTACGTCGTTGCGAGAGAACTTCTAAATGACGCTGGAGGGCAGCTTCCATCGACTGCCACACCGAAATTGTGGAGTTTCCCGCTGACACGCCGACGCCCGACTTCACCTTGCGGCACGCCAAGACTCAAACGCGACGAAACCATAAAAAGGTTCGACTTGATCTGGTCTGTCATTTGGTCCCCATTGTGCAAGCATTGTACGCCGAAGATGTTTCTTCGACTGTTACGTGCAAATTGTCGGTGTTTGAAATATGAAGATCAGGTGAATCGTGTGAGCGATACAGTATATGTTTGAGGTGAGCTCAATTGCGTCAAACCACGTTATCGCGACTAAAGCCATGCTATGAATGACTGCGGTCACTTCGAATAGAACGGGGAGGGACAGCAAAAGCGTTCACTTCATGTGAACGTGAAGAGGGGAAATCGTCCGCCCACGCAAGTCGAGGATGTACTTCACGTGTTTCCAACCCTCATTCGTGGTGTGATTGGTTGATTGTCTGTCCATGGAGCATAATTGTGGGGCAAGGGTGACGCTAGGTGTTTCACCATCGACGTCAACCAATCGTACTATCGGTCTTCATCCTCTTCCGCACTGTACCTGCATTAGTGCATGCATCCTCGACCTTGAGGTGTGGTCGCCCATGTAATGATCATCACCGCACCGTACATGTACTCAGGTAGAAGGGGACATTGAAGTTGTTTAAAGCAAGGCTCTTTTCCTCATGGTTACCATTCTGAATTTCAATCATACTCGCAAAGTCAAGCAGGAAACCCACGCTCATTACCATCATTCTGTTTCTGAATATAATACATCTGTATAACTAGTCGATCCACCGCCCTGAATACCACACCCTCGATTACTCTGCATCTTTCAACACATCCACCATGCAGCTGGACGAAGAAGCCGTTGTGGTGGCCATCATCACGTTGGTGGTGATGTTCATCGGCACGGTGCTTAGTACATACCTGGCGATTCGTCTACTTTACCGCCCCCTAATGACAGACCTCGAGGCCCAGAGGTTCGTCGAGTCAGCGCTGATCATGGCAACGTACGTTCTGCAAGGTACAGACATGGTTGTAGCTGATCACTAACCGCATGAACAGAAGATGCAGTCGACGACGAGGGAATTCGTACCGAGCAAAGTCCGCCAATCGACTGACACGGCGACGACAAACGACTCTGCGTCAGCCAACTGCTCCCGGACTGCTTTAATGAGAGCCGGAAGATCGTATGCACGGATGGAGCAGGTCTCCTGATACCTCACCCACAAAGCAACCCTCCTGATATCTCATCAACGGCGCAGGCCTCACGATATCTCACAACGGAGCAGGCCTCCTGATCTCTCACCAACAGAGCAGGGCTCCTAACATACCCGAGCGAACAAGCCTCTACACCCCGCCTCCGAGGCAACAGGCCTTCCTACATCACGGATCAACAGGCCATAAGACACCACGTTGAATGAGCAAGCCTCTTCACTACGGTCGGAGCGGCCCCCTGACGCCACCCACGAATACTTCTCGTGTCACGATGTCTTAAGAACGGTACGAACTTTGGTGGACGAATTACCCGGCGAGGTTTTATGGACGTTTTGTTCTGTAGTTTGATTTGTAATGTCTCAAGCTTTTTCATTTCTGTCTTAGCTCTCACTTAACAATGCCTCTCCTTTACGCTCACCATGTCGCAAGCAACCACGCACCTCAATGACTCAAGTCACCTTATCGTTTCCAGACATCTGCGTCCCCCGGTCTGCGTACTATACATCCTTCATGACAGCGTCCAGAGATTGCAACGGCGTCGGTTCCGACTCGTCCATAGCAAGCGGCCGTGCGTGCTCTTCAGGCAGCTTCTTGACCGGTATGCTCGCGGTACCAAGACCTCCTTCGCCGCTCTCCGTGCCCATGCCTCTGCCGCCCTGCGTTTGCGTCGCTGATGGTGAGAGAGCCATTGCTGGTGGGAAGACTGGAGTCTCTGAGACGCTATCATTTAGGACAACGGGTCGAGGTGTGTCGTGCTTTGTCGGTATCACAGGACCGTTGCCGACTGGTGGAATTGGACTGCTCATTGCCTGAGGGGTTGCGTGCAGAAGGCTGGCCATGGGCGTTGTGGCTGATGCGGCAAAGGTACTGTTAGAGGAAGGTGTCTGAGCAGGAGCCGGTGGAGTAGGCGACGGCTGCTTTATCGGCGAGTGTCCGGATACTCCTTGCATTGGTTGGGGAGGAGGAAATGATGTGTTCGGACTCGAGGGGATACCAAAAGGGTTCGTCGCTGTGTAGACCTGAGGGCTGTTGCGTATTGGTTGCATGGGCGAGGACATCTGCTTCGACTTGGTGGGCGAGCCGTGTGTCCCATTCATGGCATGAGCAGATCCTGGTCTTTGTATCGCAGCGGCACTCATGTGTGAACTAGAAGGTCGTTGGTGGTGATGTGGAGACGATGGAGGAAGCATATTTCCATTCGAGTAGCCATTAGCGTGCTGTCCTGGCGGCTGATGAGGGATGCTAGCGGATGCGACCGCACTTGCATGAGCCTGTTGATGCAAATGGTAGCCTGGTGATTCTGAACGAGGCGCGTTTTGTGCGGAAGGTAATGGTAGAGGAGGGGAATCGGAAGCACGATGGACAGGCCTTTGTGGAGGAGGTAGGGCGACGCCGTTCCAAGCTTGCTGTGGTACACCGATAGGATATGGTACTGTGGGCTGATAGCCTGGTGGACCAGGGGACTGACCATGTGGTGAGAGCATGGGGCCATTGTCGAGGTCTACACGGTGAGCATGTGGGCTCCGAGTCACACTCTCTGGGCGATTGAAGATAGAAACTCCAGTGACGATGCGCCCCTTAGGCGTCGATTCACCAGGATGGCTGGTGCCGTTCTCTCCAGGTTGACCATCCCGACTCTCCGGTGCTGGTGATGTTGAGCCGGCGACACGTCCAAGCTTCAAAGGTCGTATCTTTGGCTTCATCGCGTCTTCCTCTTTCCTCTTGCAGTCCGCACAAACAAAGTGAAAGTCATCACTCTCAGCATCTTCCTCTTTAATACCATGACACTTTGAATGCTGCCAGATGTTGCATTTCTCGCAAGCAATGCTGTGAGTACCGTCGTCGTAATTCTCACCATGCATGCCGCAGACCGAGCAGTCGAAGATCCATTCATCTTCCTCCTCTTTGAGTTCCTCAAGTTCTTTCTGCCTTTTCTCCATTTGCGTCTTGAGCTGTCTTTCTGAATGCCGGCCATCTGGATCTTCGCCCTTGGCCTCCATCTCCGCCAGACGCTTGAGCTCTTCTTCGTGGAGGATGCGCTTCATCTCGCGCTCCTTTAGCCGCTGTTCGCGAGTCATCATGCGAGATTCGCGATCTGCCTCAAGCTTGCTCTGTCGTTCCTGTTCCTTACGCGCCATCGCGAGATCGGCCAACCTCTTCTGTTCAGCCGCTGCAGCCTCTTCTTCCTGCTTTTGTTTCTCCATACGGCCGGCAATTCTGCCCGAGCGCTTAGCAGTCGCCAGCTTTTGCATATTCTCCCATTCTCTTTGTTTCCGGAGTGCTTTTTGTCGCTGAGCTTCAGCCTTCTTTTCGAGGATTGGCATGACTGTGTCCATGATTGCCTTTCGGAGAGCCTTTTCATTGGGGTCTCTGCTCTTGCTGATTGTCTCGAGGAAAGCTTGATACTCTTCCATAGTGACCGCGATACATTCCCACGTCATGCCACCATAATCATCATTTTCATTAGTGGCTTCCTCCTGCTTGACTTCGGCCACTGTATCATCGGCTTCGTCCATGTCGTCATCCTGGTCGTCCTCGTCGTCGGGATTCGAAAGTTTGACTCGCTTGCTGGATCTGGTGCCTCGCGACCGTCTGGGTTTGGCTTTGGCCTTTGATTTCGGCTTGGCTTTTGGCTTGACAGGAGTTGAAGGTATCGGAGCTTCGGTCTGGCGGTAGAGTCTGTCATCATCAAGCAGAAAGTATACACGATCATCGCTGTCCCATCCAAAGGGTTCAATACGCTAGGTCATGGTCAGTCTTGAGGTGTTGAAAGTTGACGGCTCGTACATACCCATTGTGTCTGTTCAGAGTCCTTAACTTCCGGCATGGAAGCTCGAATGCGATCGGCGTTGGTGAACGTCCATGTAGAAAGTTGTTGCAGCACCTTGATCTTGGTATAGACATCGAAGTCGTTGAACTTTTGTGGTTCCTCCTCTTCGCCAAACGGGTTCCGGGCGGGTGCCTTGGCTAAATACTGGCGGCGCGTATACTCATCAAAAAGCTCTGGACTGTATTTGATCAGCTTCTGAAGCTCAACAGATTCGTTCATAGTAACGTACGTAAGGCCTCGATGCGACGAGACATACTTCAGCATCTGTAGACCGATGCGGGCGAGCTTGTCAGCGTGTTGGGATTGTATGCATGCTTCTTCAAGTTCCTAATTCAGGACTGTCAGTCGGCTGATCCCTTCGCGACAAAACGCGGTCCTTGAGACAGATGATCATACCTCTATATCAAGATCCTCGTCGATCTTGACAACGCTACCGAATATGTGAATGTACTGCATGAGGCTGGCAAACTGCCACATATTTCTCAGCTTTTGTAGAGTTTTATTGGAGGACGACTGCTCGACAGGCACAATGCTACTGTCGAGATCGGCTTCGTCTCTGGCGCGCTTTCGCGGCATCTTGAAGGTGTGGAGGTGATGAGAGGTGAAGGGATTGAGCGCGCGAAGGAGCGCGGATAAAGTCGGAGGTGTTTTATTTCATCCAAGCGTGAGTGAATACGATATCCAGCTATGCGACTTCGACGGAAGAATGGCGTGTCTTGGTGTTGAGTCGACGTGCCAAAGAGGGATGAGGTTCTCAAATTGAAAGAACGCGCAAGAGCACTTTCATCTTCAGTTCAGTCGCGCTCCTGTCGTTCCGAGCGTTCGGTACGCGGGAGTGTCGGCCCGTCCCTTCTTTCCCCATGATCTTCACATGCCGTTTTCTCCGACTCAGAAAGTCAGACCATTAATGAAAATCATCGACGGCATTCTCTTATGGATATAAGCGTCTTCTATCCCTTGTATCCAACCCATTATGCTCCTTGAGGCCGCCGTCAATGGCGAATATGCAACCGGACGATGGACGCGACGAGCTCGACCTCGGAAACAGTGACCACAGTGGACAATCATTACTGCGCGGCGATATTCCCCTGACGACATTGGACATACCGGAGATCACCAGCGAGTCACGGTCAAGCTATGATCAGCGATATAAGCTATACATATCGCATTTCGTCGCTACCTGGAACTCTCGATTGATAGAATTTGGATCCGTACTTTTCCTATCGACTCTATATCCCTCAACTTTACTCCCATCCTCGATCTACGCACTGGTCAGGGCCCTGTCTGCCGTCGTATTCGCTTCCTATGTGGGGACCTTAGTCGACCGCACCGGTCGTTTGACCGTGTTACGACTTTCAATCGCCGGCCAGAGGTCCGCAACTGCCTTCACTTGTGTTCTGCTCTACTTGTTGACTATCTGGGATCGAGCATTGTCACACGCTTGGCCTCTACTCCTGGTCTTGGCCCTTTTAGCATGTGTCGAGAAGCTGAGCGCGACAATGAACACTATCGCAATAGAACGAGACTGGGTTGTGGTTCTAGCAGGCAGATCCGACCAACACCTTCAGACGATGAACTCGCAGATGAGAAGAATCGATCTGTTCTGCAAGCTTGTCGCGCCACTGATGATTGCACTAATCGACGGTTACTCGACCAAGATTGCGATTCTCATCACCTTCTCGGTGACGGTCGTCTCTCTGCCACTCGAGTACGTCCTCATCTCGAAAGTTTATCACGCAGTCGAAGAATTGCATGTCCACCCAACAACTCGGGATGACAGTACACCATCCACATCCTCGTCACACACGAACATTGTTTCGGCCGTCGGCCGTTCCGCCTCTCACGCCATATCCGATCTCAAATACTACGTCACCCACACCGCGTTCCTGCCCTCGATCTCGCTCTCGCTACTCTACCTCACCGCCCTTTCTTTCAACGGCCAAATGATCAACTACCTCATCTCCCTCTCCTACAGCAGCACCAGCATCGGTATCCTCCGAACCTTCTCCGCCGTCTGCGAGCTGAGCGCGACCTTCCTCGCGCCACTAGTAATGAACCGCATCGGCGCAATCAGAGCCGGGATCTGGTTCCTGAACTCGCAGCTCGTGTTCATCGGCATCGCAGCCTCGAGTCTATGGTTCCTCAACGACAGCCCTGTCAGCTGGACAAATATTGCGTTCTTAGCTGGTGTTATTCCGTCCCGAGTCGGGTTATGGGGCTTCGACCTCAGCGCGCAGATACTGATACAAGAGGACGTGGAAGCTGAGGGTCGAGGCAGGTTCAGCGCCATTGAAGCTGGTTTCCAGAACGCATTTGAGCTGCTAGGGTTTGCGTCAACGATAGTTTTTTCGAGACCGGATCAATTTCGCTTTCCGGCAGCCATCAGTGCTGGGAGTGTCGCTGTGGCCAGCGTGTTCTATGCGCTGTTCGTGAGACGCGCCAGAGGACATTTGGTGCATGTGAGCGATTGTGTCAAAGGGAGAGGCCAGAAGGGATCAGAAAGGCAACAACGCCAGAGCAGTGGCTGGAGAAGAGTTCCACAGGACGACGGTCGCGCAGACATAGGGTTATGAGAACCATGAGACCCAGACAGGAAATAAGTATATCCATTGCAGCAAACAGATCTCCCGCTTGATGACTTATCCTATAAGCTGATGTGAAGCTATGTACATCGCTCATCGCCGCAAATGTTCACTTGGATCTCCCTGTCGAATTCACTACTCGCCTCCATCCCATAATAGTGATGAACCGTTAACGCCTTTTGGTTATGCTCCTCTCTCGATAGATCCCATGGTTCCCAAAGAAGGACCGACATGCATTCCGCCAGCGAGTAAGTGGGTATAGACTCGAAAACAAAAGGAAAGAATGTAAACTCCAGCGTCCGAAAGCTCCGCTCGTCTTCTGATACCAGTGATGCCGAAGCAGCTTCAAATGAAAGTGAGGACATCGAGATCGGGACACTGTAACAAACCCCAGTACCGTGTATTGTGTGTCGCAGATTCGAAGCACCAGCAACCTGCAGATCTTGTCGGTAATGCTAGGTCGGTCTGCCAGAATTACATTCAAGCTCCTGGGTGCTCCGACCTGGGTCGACTTTCGCCGATGTTCGCCAGCATTCAAAGCCAACTCCGTCATCTCCTCAGATCGTGAACAACAATATCAGCGGTTATGTGAACGGCGATGTCGTTAAGGTTGATTTCGTCGCCTCTCTAAGGCAACAGAGCTTGCTGGTGGCCCGAGTTCGGGTCGACCACCTGATCCGAGAGCGCGAGGAGAAGCTGAGACAGGCAGCGCTTAGTCGCTGCATCATCGCGGAGCAGAACGGAAAATGTGGCGTCGCGAAGCGGTTCTGGTAGGCACTGGCGAAGGGCTTCGCGCGCGCGGGCATTGTCGCTGAGGCTGTATGAATCATCAGCTCATGCTCGACAAGGCACGTTATCTGGTAAGACTCACCGCAAGAAGCATCTTACAACATGTTTGAGTAGTCTGACCGTCTGCTGCTCTACTAATTGGTTGACCATGTTGCTGAGGACTGTGCCTACAGCATAGAAACGCTCATAAGTCTGGCAGATGTACTGCAGTCCAAGGTCGTCCAAAAGAATCTTTTGCACAATAAAAATGGCAACAGTCTTGCTCAGCTCGCTGCCGGTCTCCATGATGCGAAGGCAAAGAGGAATAATCTCGGTGGTCAGGAGGAAGTTGATGACCTCGCTGCTGTCGTTCTTGACAAGGGCGCCGATGACGCCGAGAGAAGTGAGGCGGAGATACTCGAACGGACGAGACTTAGACGTCGTGTTCAGGAATGGGTATAGAAAGAGAGGAATGTGTGCTGTGGTCGGTTGTTAGCACTTATCGCCTCGAGAGCGGCTCATCAGACGTACCTCCGAGAAAGAGGCCTCTGGTCTCGCTGTGACTGGCAACGCACTGCAACAAGGCAAGGGCATTGCAAACACGATTGGAAGCCGCAGCGGTGAGTTGTGATGGATTGAGGAGAGGATAGACCGAGATGATCTCCTGAAGTAAGCACATCATGACGCCTTTCGACTCTTAGCAACGGTTTCGCTTTTAATGATTGTCTTGTTCTCTTACCAAAAGAATGCCAGAGGATAAGCGCCAATTCTGGGACCTGCTCTCTCTTCTTGCTCAACTCGAGAAGCGCGCTCTCCCTAGTATCCGGTCTCATCATCTGCGCGATCCACTCGAGTACCCTTCTGTTCTCGTCGTTGGTGTTACCCTCGCTCTGACCATTCATAGGAAGGGATTGTCGTCCATCATTGCCACCGTTCTCGTGAATGCCCGCAGCTGAGCCTGCAGCTATCCGTCCGTAATGCTGTTGCTGAGCAGCCGCTGCCGCTGCGGCTGCTGCTTGCGCATGATGATGGTGATTGTGGTGCTGTTGTTGTTGCTGCTGTTGCTGCCAGTCCGGTCCAGGATAGTGCTGGTGCGCAAAAACGTGCTGCTGCTGAGGCAGCATTATTAAAGAATGTACTGAAACAGTTCAAGGGTCGACTCTTGGTAGCTAAGATTTTGCACTGTTAGCCGTATCTGACAAATAATAGTGCCAGTGAGTGTCGCCAGTGTGAGTACAGTCGGCCGCAGTCGTTGAACAATTCCAGAACCAGGAAGTCGGATATTTTGAGTAAAGAGTGAGGTCGACGTGAGTGTAGGAAGTAAAGAGACAACCTCAGTTGCATGTTTCGGTGTATCGTAGTGGAGTCGAAGGCAGCTTCCGTCGCTGTTCCGCTGACGCCGAGTCAAAGCGATCCACCTCCGCAGCGCCCGTGCGGTCGATCGAGTCCCGTAGAGACATCGGATACCACATGCTTTCGTTTTGTACCACAAGCATATACATGCGTTATTGAATATGAATGAATCGTGTTATTAAAATCATATCTTCGAGTGGATGATGCTAATGCAATAATGCAATCCAAACTCCAGCGCTCGCTCCATGCAAATGTGCAACCAACCCAAAGTCTTTCTCAAGACCAGCCATCCTCTTGGGCTATTCCATGACAAATGAAAGATATGCATCTCTCTGATTATAGCCGTAGCTCATTCAGAATAGTCTGAGCCATATTTTTGTACTGCCAAGTGTTTCCATCAAGCTTCTTGAATTGAATTCCGTGGAAGCTGAGCAATGGAACCTTGACAACGAAGATCTCAAACCTGAGCATCATATTGCTCCCAACATCGTGTTGGACATGTGTCGTCGTCTCACCAGCCGCTTGAGGTGTGTTTGGGGAGTATCTGCGACGTTGTTTCGTACTGACTCCGGCATCACCTTCTTCCGGAGACTCTTCGTCTTCACTCTGATCGCGACGATTGCTGCGGAAAGAGTTGGGCGTCTGAGGTGCGGTGCGTTGGACTGACTCATCCTGGTCTTGACCGCGCGACAGGCCGAGACTAAAAGAGATCTTCCTCCTATGGCTAATGCTGGTAGGGGCTGTTCGTTGAGCGTCTTCCTGACCCTTTGGAAGATTGATCGAGGGCGAATGTCTGCACTTGAAGCCGCCTTTGCCGTTCGATTGGTAGTCGACACCGAGCTGTTTGAGGACTCGAATGATGTCAGACTCAATCACCTTGAATGGCTTGCTGCTAGTGGTCGACACGCTGAAGAGACCCTTGAGGAAGACTGGCTTCATGCCGCTAGGGCTGCCACCGCTGACGTCTCCCGCAGCGTCTTCATCTTCTTCATCGTCTTGCCCTTGTCCTGCCAACTCTGCATCCGTTTCTTCTGGTACGTTAGCAGTGCGCACTTGTGCACGCTCTGCTCGTCTCTTTTGAATGCTCTCCCTTCTTGCGTGGCCAAGACTCTTAGTGCGAACAGCTGGAGGCGCCGTCTTAGGGGTCTCAATGTCGGATGCAGCGTCTGCGCTTGGAGTCTGGACATCGAACGATGGTCTCTGGACCATTGGTGGGGTGGCAGGAGGCTTCGTTGATGAGCCCTCAGAGACTCCGCGCCTAGAGAGACGTCTCCTGAAATCACCAGAATTGACACTTGTAGATCGACCAAGTCCGACCCGCTTCTTTGCAGCCTCGTTCGGTGGAGAAGGCTGGTTCGGGCTCAGATACTCTTGCTGTTGCTCTTTCTGGGCTTGAGCATGTGACGGACTAAGCAATGCCTCACCGGCTGTGTTGGATGATTCTCTGCGTCGCATGCTGAAGCTCTTGCGGCCCGCACCGCCGGCATCTGCAGGAGCTTGAACGTTGACAGCTGGCGGCGGTGGCGGTCGTTCAGAGTCCTGTTTTCCATGCCTTCTTGTGCTGAGCCTCCTCAGTAAACCACCCGTGACGCTCTCCTTCCTTGTAGGTGTTTGTTCCGGAGGCGGTAAAATGACTTGTGGAGGTTTGGGCGAAGGCGCAGCCTCTTTCTTTGCCTTTGCGGCTTCTTCTGCCACCTCATCTTCACCGTGTGTTCTCGCACGTGGTCGCGCTCTGCCTCCTGTATCTTCTCCAGCGAGCTCGTAAGCAGTAGGATTGGTGTACGCAGCTACAGGCGCTCGCAATTCCGGAAGCTCAAGCGGAGGCTTCTCACCGGGTGACTTGGGCATGCTGAGAGCACCTGGATTCGGGTCTTTACGTTCGCGGTCAATCTTCTCCTTGGCCAGGTAATAAATCGAGATGAGAGGGCTGAATGCGTTGACTGGATCTTGGCCGATGTTGACGGCCTCAGACGAGTTGTTGAGTGTGTCACGACTAAGAGAATTCCTCCTCTTGTAAAAATCAAAGACACCGCGTTTGCGTTCGGCCTCAGGGGTGTTCATGCTGTTTCGCTTCTCGTAGAGTCTTATGGCGCGCTGATAATCTTCGGACTCGACAACTTTTGTGAGAGCTTCTTCGATACTGCTAGCAGCACCAAAATCGAAGCCGTCCATCTTGCGGATTACGTCACGATCCAATGGGAGAGTGAGAGGCTTGCGAGGAGGAACGTAGTTGTCCGGACTGCCACCAAAGCCTTTCGTCATCCATGGGTGGACCATAATTTCGCTCATGGTGGCTCGCGTCAAAGGGTCTGTGACCAGCATCCGTGAAATAAGCGACCGGCATTCTAGATGTTTCTGTCAGTGACATTCGTGTATTGGGAGGGGTCGCATACCATTCGACAACCACGGCGGGTACTCAACAACACCTTTCTTGATTTTGGCGTGCAGTTGTGGCATGCTCTGATCGTCAAAGGGGACTTTGCCGCACACCAAGACATACAAAACGATACCAAAACTCCAGACATCAACTTCTGGTCCTGTGTATTGCTTTGCTTGAAGCAGCTCAGGGGCAGCAAAGTAGAGTGAGCCGCAAAATGTCTTGAGGTGACCCTTTGGAGAAAAGGTGTTGCTGAGTCCAAAGTCAATGATCTTGATGTCTCCAGTCTTACTGATGAGGATGTTTTCAATTTTGAGGTCGCGATGAACAATACTGTTCCTGTGGCAATAGTCCAGAGCACTCGCGATTTGCCGACCAAACTTACGAGCCTGCTTTTCCTTTAAGCGTCCGTGAGAGATGATATAGTCCAGCATCTGTCCTCCGTTGACGTACTCGAACAGCATATACCAGTGATGCCGTGTGCGCAAGACATCTTTCATGCCGCAAATATAGGGGTGATCGACGAGGGTGACGATGGCCGCTTCACGTGCTGTTCGTACCTCTTTTGACCGCTCTGCTCTTTCCCGCTCCTGCACAGTCTTGTGTTCGTCTGTAGATCCTCGAGGAACGATTTTCACCGCAGCCTAGGGCAAGTAAGTAAATGGGCAGCCAATAGCCTTGCTCTCTTTGTCTGACCTGCTCATTGGTATCCTTGTTTCTGGCAAGTTTCACCTTGCCCATGCTACCCGCACCAATCGTCTTTCCCAACTCCCAACTGCCGGTTTTGGCATCGATATTCGTTCTACGTCTCGGCTGCGCTGTATCGTTAACGGGCTGTTTCGACTTGTCGTCTGCTTGAAGTCCATTCGGATTTGCACTGGGAGGAGCTGTGGGTGTTGTAGCAGTGATTGGCCTCGGTGGGTCGTATCTTGGTACTTCTTTGGGACGGCTCAAGGAGGGCATCGGGTTTCGAACAGACTGGCTCCTGGACATCTTTGATGCATCGTCAGTCTGGCGACTACCGGCAAGGTTGAGTCGTTCCTCATCCCGCTGGGCAACATGAGAGAGTTGGCCTTGTGCAACCGAGGATGATCGGCCGTGAGTAGTCCCATTTCCTGATGGGTTGGATGACGTTCGGCGGGGAGATGGAGGAACATTGGCTCTTGACGAAGTGGGCGACGGAGGAATGTTGGCTCTGGAGGATGTAGGTGATGGAGGCACGCGCTCAGCAGGCTGTGAGTATGAGGGCGCTCGTCGAGATGAAGAGGGGGTGCGTGGCAGCGTCTGCGATGTGGTGGTCGACATTACTGCGACAACCAGGTTGTATGCCGCAAACGCAGCTGGGACGCAGAATGGACAATCACACGCTCAACCAGATGCGCGGTGAGTTATGTTGGATCGCTCCGTTATAGACGTGTTCTTTGCGGCCGTTGGTCGGTGGTAAGTTTACGGGTGTGAGAGCACGCGCTGTAACGGTCACAGCCAAGCGGTGCTTTGGGCGTTGTTTGGTACGGTGAAGAGCAGTAAGTCGGTTGATCTTCGTTGGAAACGAAGATTATGGAACGCCTTGATTCAGCCTAGGCTTTGCGCATTGCTGAGTTTGTTCGACGACGAGGTGATAAAGATTGTAGAAGAAGTATTGGAGATGTGCAGGGGTTGTTGATGCTGATCTGGGCTTGTCGGAGACACCGTCAACCACACAAGGACAAGGCCACAGCAAAGCAAAGCAAAGCCCGCTTCCCAGCTCCAAATAAAGCCGCAAAGCTCAAGCGTATTTTAGGAGTTGGGTGTCCCGGAATGACAAGTGCGCGATAATCGACTGTCTATCGCACCTTCCGACTCTCGACAATATCCAATGCACCGGACTGATGACTGCGGGAACGTTATGGACTTGCCTTGAATGGCAAGAATTGATGGTGATTCCGAGATGTTGTAAAACATTGACAACAATCTGAAAATTAATATTGACCGATCGCGCTGTACACAAGAAAACAAAACATGCAGCAGACAACACAGGCATCACTGGTACAGTACTGATGATCGAGACCCCGGCAATTTTAGACTTTACTGAAGCCACGCCGTCGCTACTGCTACATTGAGTGCTACTGCCCCTCGTACGAGATTCCTACCGACCTTATTTCAGGGTCCGCGACTTTCAATAACGTGGTGGATACTTTTTCTGCCTAAACTGGTTGCTGCCTTATCGGGCACTCGCAGCCGCTGACTCATCATACGCAATGATCGATAGGCAAGTCTTCGCGTGGCATCCCGTGGTCTCGTCCCACATTCACTTTCGGGTCGACTTGAGGAACTTGGAGCATTACCTTGTTCAATACCTGAATGGACGCAGTGGTTCAAATGCACTAATCCGACCACTGCTGGCTGTCAGTACTTGTAGATATAGGTCTGCATACGAGGCCTTATCAGGTAGGTCTCCAAGCATTTTTCTCAGAATGCATCATCTCAATACTTGACACTTCACACAGCCAAATAGCAATGTCCTACAAGCGATCCAGAGCGAACTTCGAGGCCGACCAGAACTCATCGCATCAACCACCTTTTGTCTTCTATGGCACTGCTCTACCTCCACTGGATTCCGAAACCCGCGATGATGGTTCCTATGTCCCGGTCTGGAAGCAAGAGGTTCGCGATGAGAGAGGTAGGAAGCGCCTCCACGGTGCCTTCACCGGTGGTTTCAGTGCAGGATACTTCAATACCGTAGGCTCGAAAGAGGGCTTTACGCCGTCGACATTCGTGTCTTCCAAATCGAATCGGGCAAAAGATGCATCGAAGCAGCGAATGGAAGATTTCATGGACGCAGAAGACATGGCAGATCTAGAAGACTCGCAGAAGCTTGAAGTTCAAGGCGCTTTTGCCGGGTTGGGCGGATCTGGAGAAGGCAGTGCACAGCGCGGCTTCATGACAGATCTGTTCCGCACTACTGGTGATACCATGGGTATTAAGCTATTGCAGCGCATGGGCTGGCGTCAGGGTCAAGGCATCGGCCCACGTACAAGGCGGAAAGCGCGCAATGAGGAGGGTACCGCTGACAAAAACGGCGAGACGCACCTTTTCGCGCCTGATGATACGCGCATGGTGTCCTTCAACCGCAAAACAGATCGATTTGGGCTAGGTTTCTCTCAAGAAGGTCGACTAGGTGCAGAGAGTCAACAGAAAGCAATTTCCACGACACGAATGGAAGGTAGTGACGACGACGACGACAACCAGCCCTTCTCGCGCAACCGCAAACCGCTCAAGCCGAAAGTGAAGAAGTCTGGCCTTGGTGTCGGTGTCCTCAACGATACTGGCTCAGACGATGAAGACCCTTACGAGATCGGGCCCAAAATATCCTATAATCGAGTTATTGGAGGTGATAAGAAGAAACGGAAAGGCGGCATTGTTGCAACCTCGACCAGTGGCAAGAACCCTTCGCGGACTGTATTCTTGTCGCAGAAGCTCACGAACCAGGCGAAACAGACTGGCTTCAGACGCTGCCATGATGGGAAACTACCTTTGGACGGGTTCGTGCTCGCATCTGCCCCTCTTGTTCAGGACCCGGAAAACAGGTACCCACCGTTGCCTGTCCCCGAAAGCTGGAAGCCATCGAGACTGGTCGAAGCTGCGAGCATAGATTCCTCGGATTGGAAGTCTACAGCAGATGCTGCGCGAGGCTCAACGCTAGACCCGTCTGCGCGTGCTGCTCTGCTAGGCGAAACAGCGCTTCCAGGCAAATCAATTTTCGACTTTATATCACCCGCAGTACGAGACAAGCTCGCCCAAGCATCAGGTCGGGTCAACCTGCCCCAAGGTAGAGGTGAAGCTGCACCAGAAGGGTACCGCCTTAGTGAAGTAGACCGTCAGAAAACTCTTTGGGATCTCGTACCGCGCCTGGAGCCAAAGGTCGCGCAAGCAGCCCTCGACCGTGGTACAAGTGGCTGGATGCCTTACGCAGAAGACGCTGCCAAACGGTCTCGATATCGCAGCTTTCTTGAATCTATGACTGGTCAGCGCCACGACGTCCCGAAGCGAGTCACTGGTAGCAGCACTGAAGAATGGACTACTGAAATGCGCGAATTTTCACAGGCGGCGCAAGTGTTCAAGCCCATTTCAGGTTTGATGGCTAGTCGCTTCACGAGCTCAAAGGTCGAGGGACCAAAACTCGCCAGCGATCATCCTGACGCGAAAGATGATGCAGGTGGACTGCGGGGGAGAGAGGAGGTCAAGAAGGATCCAGCAGAGGAGGCGGCAAGTCTGGGCATGTTTGGCCCTATGACCAGAAGTAGGATCGACTTTTATCCTACTCGCCTCACGTGCAAGAGATTCGGTATCAAGCCGCCCGCTCACGTTGTTACTGATCCCGGAGCGGAGCCCGGTGGCGGTGACGAGCGAGGTCCGGAGGAAAGACCGAGAGACAGCAGGCTTGATGTTGTTGGCAAAGAGTCACTCGAGGCCATGATGAGGGAGGCTGCTAAGAACAGATTCGGTGGTGATGGTGCTGCTACTACTGAAGCGGTGGATAAGTATGGTGAAGATGCCACCCCGCAGCCGATACCACAGGCCTCCACGCAAGTGGTGGATGTTGAGAGGAACGATGCGCTCGAGGGGCAGCGAGCGGGCGAAGAACTATTCAAATCCATCTTTGGAGATGACGATGACGAATAAACAGGCTCAATATTGACTACATGGTTACATTACACCTTTTTCCACTTGAGCATATTGGCGAGTAGTTTTCGTCTCCCGAGTCTCCTACCAGCCGCCTTCGTCTGCGGATCCTCCTTCTCCACGGCGACAGCATTGATCTCGCTCGCCGACATCCCCTTCTGGTCAGCGATTGCTTGTATCTCCCCGATCTTCCATCCCCTTAGCGCAACCATACAGGCCGCCGCAGCGATATACATGAACCCCGTAAAGAGTTGCGCGCCGAGATATTTCCCGCTGTTGAACGCCACGATTTCCAGAGCAATAGGTTCGGAGAAAGTGCAAGGCAGTACAAGGACAAGCCAGATGATGTTCAGTGCGCTAGGCACCTCTCTCATCCCGACTATCTCAACACTGACAGGCGCGATCGTGGTCCAGAATGTTCCTGCCACTGTTCCTCCAAGGATCGCGTAGAAAATCAAGACGCCGTAGCTGTGCGCATTCGTCCAAACCACGCACGCGAACAAGCCAGCCAGGAACGTCATCAGAGCTGCCATGTTGATCCTGCCCACTGCATCGGAGAAATAGCCGATCGGGGGCCGTCCTAGTGCTTGGCCCAGATTGAGGATCGCCGAGACTGTACTCGCCTGTGTAGCCGTGAGACCGACCGAATTGGCGTAATTGGCGAGAGAGAAGAGCAGCACAATATACGCCAGCATACTGAACCAGCCATACGCAAGAAGGAGAAGATACTCTGAGCGCTTGAAAAGCGAAACATCGAACGCCAGCTGCGAGGCACCGATGGCTTTATTCCTGTCGCGAAGGAGAAGAGCACAGATACCATTGACGCATGCAGCAAGGATGCCCAAGACGCGAAACGCCCACGGAAGCCCAATGGAGTTGATCATGGCGCCGGTGGCCAGACTGTACATCAAGCCTCCCATACCTGACCCAGCTGTAGCGATACCGTTGGCAAGCGATCGCCGCGTCGTGAACCACTGCGGCACGACGCCAACAGAGCCAACGAAAAGGAAGCCCATGCCGATGCCGAAACACACGCCTTGAGACAGGAAGAGCTGCCATATCTGCTTCGCGAACGATGCGCCGATCAGACTTATGGTCTCGAAGAACGCGCCCGTGAAGAGCGTGGTGCGGGTACCGTATTTGCGAGTCAGGACTGTTGCGACGGGGGAGACGAGGAGGGCGCAGGCGATCGACAGACTGCCTACGAAGGCGTACTCGAGATAGCTTGCACCTGGGAAGGTGTTGGTGCGGAGGTAGTAGGCTAGGAACACACCGTAGCTGCTGTTGATGCCCCAAGTGTGTGCGTTGATGAAGAAAGTGCAGGCGCAGCAGACCCAGCCGTATCCGCCGTTTGGTGGTTCGTCTGGTCTCTGCTCGATGGGCAACGCGGGTTCAGGTGCGGGTATTTCTGGTGTCGTGTCCATGGAGTCGTCGGTGGTTCTGGCTTGGTGGATTTCGTGCGAATCGGCGTTCTTGAGGTCTGCATCGCTTATCGAGACGTCCTTAGATATTGGTTTCTCGATCGAGACGGCGTCCCCATCTCTAGATGGTCGGGTCGTCGTCATTCTCCAGCAAGTTCAAACCCAGACTCGGTTAACCTCGACCCTGCTACGAGTCTTGAGTTATGGGTACTTAGTCCTGGCCGTTGATGGCATTACCCAGCAGAGTTCACGTTCATCGATATGATAATTTTAGCGGAAGTCAGGACTTCAAGGGAAGGAAGAGCTCATCCTGGCGTCGAGTCACACTGGACTGATGTTAGGTAATGCCGCGCCCTGAGGCCGTTCGATTTGGAGATTGACAGAGGTTTGTTGGTGGAGCGTTCGTGGAGAAACCCCACCACGCTTGTGAGATCCTGCCGGCTCCCGGCAAATCGTGGACATTGCCCGGGAATAAGCTACCCCAACCTAGGGTCCAACGACAAGACACATGAGAGCAAACATCCTGGTATTGATGTGGAAGATTCATGATGCAGGTTGTTATTGCTACAGTGACTACGTCTTTTATAGATCTTTCATGGTTACCACATCTTTCGTACCCCTTCTCAGAGCAGGACAACTCCTCTATGGAATCAATGACTACGCTGCCACCTCATTTCTTTCGGATCGCAATTGATAGACTACGATCTCTGTGTAGACTCTTACCAGCTAGATTCCAGGACGCGCTACACTGGCACCTCCAGAGATCTGGAACGCTCGAAGCTGAGCGGGCGTACCATGGGGACGCCCTACTCATCGCCGAACGCTCTCTGATCGGAACGGAAGCAAGGCCCCGACACTGGTAGCCGATCTGAGTTAAGAAGAACGTGGGTACTCCAATACCGAAATGGTAATCCAATATGGGTATCTGGCTTCGCTGCAGCCCATGAAAACGGCTTCGGCAGACTGGGGCTAGTCCTCGGCGCAAGACCTTTTGTGATCGCATCCGTGAGCAACTAGGGGTTGAAATGCTTGTCGTTGTTATTCGAGCATTTGGCAATGAGTGATCGGGATCAAGCCCGATAATTGATGGCAATCAAATCATCTCCAGCCACCAACGCGCCCTTCATCCCATCTCTCCTTCCTCTCGGTCCGTAGAAAAGCAACCTTCTTCGCATCTCTCACCCTCCTGACAAAGTCGGAGATCTCCCTGTCGCTAGCAATGCCGCCGTGCTCAAGGAAGCTGTCTTCGATGCCTTTGACCAGCGCATTCTGTTCCTGAACGCTAGCGTTGAGTCGCTGATAAAGCGCCATGGGGCTGAACTCGCGTAGTTTGTCTTCGGTCTCTGCAGTCTTGGCGCGGTGTTGCTGTTCCAGTGCACGAAGTGAGAGCAGACGTGACTGTGTAGCTGCGCGCTGAGCTGTGAGTCGCTGTTCCAGCTGCTCTACGTTCTGAGCCAGTGCAATGTTGGCCTCCAGAAGCTGCTTGACAGGGGCCTCGGATGCCGAAATAGAAGGGTGAGAAGTTTGTGGATTAATAAGTAGAGCGCCCTGGAGATCGGTAGCCTCGACTAACTTGTGGAGGTCCTGCGTACTAAGACGCCGTTAGTCTGAGGAACCTTTGGAAATGATAGTATGCACCTACGATTTGTCGACAAGTCCGGCAGGTAGCCATCCGGCTTCCGGTGGTGAAATATGAGGATGCGCTGATGCTCCATAGGTGTCTTGTGCGTAATTCTGCGAGCCTTGGTTTCCTGACTGCTGAGGAGGAGGTGGCGGTAGCGGAGGACCTCTTGAAGGAGTTCCAGATCCGTTCATTGGTTTAGGTGGGGGAGGTGGAGGGGTACCGGGACCATAATTATTTACCGGAGTCGACGCATTTTGCTGGTATCCAGCTGATCCAGCAGCGGAAAACGACATGTCTATCCGTTTTGAGTATGGGTATCATAAGATGGATGTAATCATACTGGTATTGAAGTATGATCAAGACGGCAGGTGCCATCCAGTCTCCACTCGATGCCATGAACTGCGCGTTGCGACTGCCAGCCAACCGTCCTTCGATTTGGAGAACATGTCGGGCTTCGAACTTCCGTCATCGACGTTTGTTTCAATAAAGCGTCTTTCGCCGGAAGAGCAAACCATTCAAGGCTATACATTCTTTCCACATCACCACTATCGTACATTCAACATGGCTTCTGTATCGCTAGCGGCCGATGTGGCCATGACATCCGCTACACGCAGCCTTCGCCTTCAACCACTCTCTCGTCGCTCGATCGCCGCTCTCGCGAACAGCAGACATACTCCCTCCCGCCAGTTCAGCAGCACGCCCAAGGCCGCTCTCCCTTCGCCGACAGAGTCGATGTTTAAGTTGGGATCAACTGTCGGCAGCGTACCAACATCTTACTTTCAGAGACCATCTCTTCCTGCCAACACCATTGTCAAATTCGTCCCTCAGCAAACAGCATGGATCGTAGAGCGCATGGGAAAGTTCAGTAGGATACTCTCACCCGGTCTGGCTGTACTTGTGCCGGTGATAGACAGGATAGCCTACGTCAAGAGTCTGAAGGAGTCCGCGATCGAGATACCCAGCCAAAGCGCCATCACAGCAGACAACGTGACCCTGGAGCTGGACGGTGTGCTCTACACAAGAGTGTTTGACCCATACAAGGCGAGGTCAGTTATACGTAATCTGTCATACGTGCTATACTGATACATCTCAGTTACGGAGTAGAAGATGCCGAATACGCTATCTCACAGCTGGCGCAAACAACAATGCGCTCCGAAATCGGTCAACTGTCCCTCGACCACGTGCTCAAGGAGCGCGCAGCCCTCAACACCAACATCACAGCCGCCATCAACGAAGCGGCACAAGACTGGGGCGTGACATGTCTGCGCTACGAGATACGGGATATCCACGCACCGGCCGGTGTAGTGGAAGCCATGCACAGACAAGTGACGGCCGAGAGGTCCAAGCGAGCCGAGATCCTGGACTCCGAGGGACAGAGACAGAGCGCCATCAACATCGCCGAGGGACGGAAGCAGTCTGTAATCTTGGCGTCAGAGGCACTGAGGTCGGAGAATATCAACGTTGCATCTGGTGAGGCCGAGGCGATATTGCTGAAGGCGCAGGCGACGGCTGCGGGACTCGATTCGGTTGCGAGGGCGATCGCGCAGGGCGGACAGAATGCGCAGAGTGCCATTGCGCTATCGGTGGCGGAGAAGTACGTTGAAGCATTCGGCAAGCTGGCCAAGGAGGGAACGAGTGTTGTTGTACCGGGCAATGTCGGCGACATCGGTGGCATGATTGCGACAGCCATGAGTGTGTACGGCAAAGTCAGCGAGGGACATGCGAAGACCATTTCGCGGCAGCTCAGCCAGGGCGAGTCAGAAAAGGCACAAACACCGAAGGTCAGTTCGGGGTCGGAGGAGCACCAGAAGAACAACGAGGTTGCAAAGTCTGTGCTGGAGAGCTTCGAGCAGACTGCCCATCGGCAGTGAGCTCGTTATTTGGAGGCACAGAAGCAACGATGGAAGAAACTACAAGTCCCTGGGTGTCAACCGCATTGCATACCCAGCATACTTTAGTATTCCGCTCAAGCGGGATGAGCGTTTGCTAATGCTGTATGTTTCACAGTCACTGGTAGCGCGACATGTATAGTCAGCGAGCAGCAAAATAATTGTTCTCATCTCCATTGCATTAATCTTGCCATAACCTCGCCATAATCTCAGTACGGTCGATCGACCTTTGCCATGATCCTTTCTGGATACCATTGAAATACACCCAGCACCGCCCGACTGCAGCCTTGGCGGTCGTAGAGCTTAGAGACTGTGTCTCCATGCTTTCACCATTCCCCATTCTTACCAGTAGAAATCTTGGTCTTCGGAGTACTGAATGACGTCCGGGACGGCCCCTTCGACGACATCTCGCCATCTTGTTCTTATGACGTTATCTACTATTGAGAGTATCAGAGGTTCACTCTCATCTGCTCGCTACCGCACTTGGTGCAGTTGTACGCAAGGTGACGTATGCTGGGGTCTTCAGGCGCACCACGGAATTCAGAATTGAAAGGTTGATAGCAGTCATTGCAGCTCTTGAAATCCTGGGCTGCGTGCTTCAGGGCATCATCGTATTTTTTCTTGATGGCAGAGGCTGACAGGGTTAGTACAAGCAGGACACAACGCGGCGGATAAAATACCTGATGGAGAGGGGGCTGGTGGGTTACCGAGCCGGATAGCACTGAGCTGTTTATTGCAGTCCTTCAGCTGCCATTGAGAGTTAAGGTTCTTGGAGTCCTGAATGACGTCCAGAATGTCGCCTTCAACGACATCCAAGTCCTTCAGTATCCATCGAGAATTGAGATCGCTGTCACCGAGGCGCAGGTAATGGTCGGCGAGGCGTCCGGCAATGGACTCGAAGTCGAACGACGCGTGTCTCAAGATGGTACCGACGGTGTCGTTCTCACTGACTCTGTACGATCGAATATTCTTCCCCAAGCGCACCTTGATGGTGACGTGGTGTGTCATAGCCTTCATCTCCTTGGCTGTGTACTTTGGCTCGGCAGAAATTGTCGGTGCCCCATTGGTGGTGCTCGCAGACAGCTGGTACATGTTAGCTTGAAGCTCCGTTATGTGTCTAGGTACTATTACCGTCGATTCGGCTGGCTGGGTCGTCTTCTGCAGACCTTGTTCGAGTGCCGCTAAGCGTGCACCCCATTGATCAAAGGCAGCAATGGTTTCGAGCTTGTATGCTTGCATATCGGAGCGAATACGCGCGAGTGCGTCTGCTGGGTTCCCATCCAGGGTCTCTTGGGTCTGAAGCGGCGTGGTTTGGCCCATCTCTTGTTTGAGAACTTCTAGGGCGCTGGGCTCCAACTTGATGGTTGTTGGCGGCTCCACAGACTTTCCGGTCGTGAGGGAGACTACTGGTTTCTCGTTCGAGGACTTCTCAGCCCCAGCCCGGGGTGGTAGTCGTCCAGAGTTGTCCTTGCTTGTCAGGTCAACCTTGAGAGGATCCGGCATCGCAGGCTCGTTCTTGACCCGTTTGGTGCGTTCAGGCAGGTCAACAGTGCTTAACATCCTTTTGACCGGGGAGCCTGGCTCCTTCTTCATGGTCTTCTCTGGCTCAGGTGAGCGCACACGGATACTAGACTTGGCAGCGGCCGCTTTGAATTGGTCGTTCTGGACAATGTTAGACAAATGTGGGATACACTGGTGAACGCTTCGTACCATCGGAATGTTCTCTTTGGAACTGCTAGGCGGCTCTGCTGGGAGCGCTGGAGACAGCACAGGAGTAGGAGCTGCAGGAGAGAGTCGGGGAGTGACACTCTTCAAGCGCTTTCTGCCATTTGACGAGCTCGCGGAAGTTGAATGGTTTCGATTGTGAGTGGCTCGGCCAGCAGACTGTGCGCTGGCAGCAGGTTGAGATGGCATTGCGTTGATTGAGCTCTGTGAGTGAGCCTGCAAGGGAGATAGACGACTCATCAGCTCATCAGTCTTCATTGCCGACCAGGAGTTCTGAGAGTGGTCCTGTGAAGCAGCTGGACGACTCAGCTTCGCTGCGTTCATCCTTTCGAAGAAGGTCATTGGTCCTGTCGCCATTGTGGCGGTTGTACGAGACCGAGATTAATGAAGAAGTGGCTAGTGATGAGCTATGGTTAGAAGTAAGCTCGCAATGAGCAGGTGAGGAGAAAAGAGGAGGGTGAGGTGAGCTAACTTCAAATTTGGGAGAACGAAGACCGCAATGAACCCTGAGCTTCACGAATGACATTTGCTTGGCATTGTGTGTTCGAGCAGGGAAAGAGCAAACGTCAACTCAGCCGAGGATGTGCAGAATACTGAAGTCTGAGCGCAGAAGGAGCACTTGTACCGTAGTTACAAGTACCAGGTATACATTCACATTAACCCAAACTTTAGCGACCTCATCCCTGTGCGAAGCCATCCTGATGCATACCAGCTAGGCCGTACTCCGTTCACTCTCACGAAGTATGTATCAGCTGAAATGCGAACCTGACAGTGGATCCATGATGGTGCAGCGGATATTTGAGTCTCAATGCAAGGATCAACGACCGATGCACTGAACACTCTCGGTATTTTCTGACGGAGCCCGCATAGACGAATGAAGAGGGAAGAGCGAAATGGATACTCGCCGCTTCATGATTACTGTACCAACGATAGGTGCTTTAGATGCTCATCGTCATCATCATCAGTGTCAATCTGGCAGGAACTAAACACAAAGCACCTTTGCGCCCTCTGACATGGGAAAGTGTTTGGGCTTTTTGATCGTATGATGACTCTCGTCGACAGCCACGTCTATTGGTGTCCAAGAAGAGATAGAGGTAAAGAAGTCACAGAGCTTGATGAAGTCAGGATTGACTTTGATGGACGCTCGGCAACCCGGGCGAACAGTTCGCATTGTCACGCGAGTCATTGTTGTTGCATTGATGGATCAATGACGCATTGCCAGAAGTTGGGGAAATATTATCAGATCGGCCTCCTGCATGCGACAGCATACAGTCTTCTCAACCACTCAGGAATTGACTCATGTCTAAGAATACTAATCAGGATATTTGGATAGTAAGTCTATCGACGGACCACGCCCGACGTTGGTTGCTGAAAAATAAAATCAGGCTGGTGCTACGGCGGCCTTTACGGTCGACCTTCTGGTGTACCCCCTCGACACGCTTAAGACTCGCATTCAATCACCCGATTACAAGAAACTATTTACCAATGAGGCAACAAACGCAGTCAATAGACGGGCGCTGTTCCGAGGTCTATACCAAGGAGTCGGCAGCGTGATAATAGCGACTCTACCCTCATGTCAGTCTTTCCGCTCGCCTCTCCGACGATCCTAACACCATCTAGCAGGAGCATTCTTCACAACATATGAAGGTGTAAAGTCCATTCTCACGAAACACAACCCCCAATTCGGCAGCTCATCGCCCATACTCCCTCAAGCCGTGATACACAGCGCGTCTTCTTCGCTCGCCGAACTAGTCTCATGCGCCATCCTCACCCCAGCAGAAGTAATAAAGCAGAATGCGCAAATGGTCTCCTCCTCGTCACAAACCAACGCCACGCTACAGACATTAGCCAGATTCCGCTCGAATCCCTTGGCGCTGTGGAGAGGTTACACCGCTCTGGCTGGACGCAACTTACCCTTCACAGCGCTGCAGTTCCCCATGTTTGAGCGCCTCAAGGAGTACATCAAGGCGCGGCGAGATGCACAGGGTGTGCGGACTGGAACGATCTTGGAGGGAGGCTTGATCACCGCGGTCAGTGCCGGTTCAGCGGGCGCAGTCGCAGCAGTAGTCACGACGCCAGTGGACGTGGTGAAGACGCGCATTATGCTTGCGGCCGCCGAGGGTGCTGCGGAGGCACAGGAACCTTCGTCTTCGTCCGCAAAAAGTAGTGGGAAAGGCGGCATGGCGTCGAGTCTCAAATCCGGCACCGAGGGGCTGAAAAATGCGGTCGGTAATGTGACGAAGCCCGTGACGAAGAAGGGCAGTATCCAGATCGGTAGGGAGATCATGGCCGAGCACGGTGTCAAGGGTTTGTTCCGCGGAGGAGCGCTGAGAGCTGTGTGGACCATGATTGGAAGTGGGCTGTACCTGGGTGTGTACGAAAGTGGTAGAGTGTATCTCGCCAGCAGGAGAGGTGAGGAAATCAAGGAAGAAGATTTATGATCAATGTAATGAACCAAGATATGTATTGAACATAGAGCAAGGATGGAACAGCTCAGAGGCTATGTATAAATCGAGCCTACCATTTGTAGACAACTCGACAATCTCACCATCTTCAAGAATACCGGCTCCTGTACAAGCCCTCGCAATGAGGCCGGTGGAGTACGTTGGTGTTGTAGTCTATCATCGAGCATCGAGAACGCCGTCGGCACAATTGGACCACCGGAGCTGCTTCTGCTAATCCTCCAAGGTCAGAGGGCATTCGCACTAGAAGTCTTGGTTAGGTGGCAGGACAGAAGCTCTTTGTGGGTTGATACCGAATGCCGTCTTCCGTGGTGCTGGAAGTCTGTCTGTGCAGGGTCGGCTCAGTGATCTCGCGATTACTCGTCCCTCGAGGCGCATGTGCGTGTCACTCTCATCAAAGGGAGTGTTCCTTGTATCGAGATCTGTTCTCACAGCTTTTCCTTTGGACGGTCCAACAGGGTGATCTCTTCCCTCAATCCCTCCCTCAGCTTCTCGCTCAGCTGCTTCGCGTCGTCCTCGTCCAGATCTTCTCGGGTACCTCTGCCAAACATACGCCAGCTCTTCAGCATACCCACATCAACGGCACCCTTTCCACCAAGCTCTTTCCGTCCTTCAGGATACCTCGGAATGAAATGAAAGTGCACGTGAGGCACCACTTGAGCGGCCCTGGCACCATTGTTCTGCACCACATTCCAATCTTCGATGTCCAGAGTCTTTGCAAGAGCACGCGAGAGAATTGGCATCCAATAGCCGAGGGCTTGTGACGGCGTGGTGCCTTCCGGAGCGTAGGACTTGGTCCAAAGGCCCTTCGAGCCAGGTTCGGGTCTCGTGTTCAGCGGAGTAGGTATGTTGGTAAGCTTCTCATAGTGTTCGCGAGTTGTGAGCAGGACATGGCCAGGACTTATAGGCATAATGTCAAGAAAAGCCATTACTAGTGGTGTAGAGAGGATTGGGAATGCCGACGGAGAGAGGAGATCTGGATCAGGATTGCGAGGAATCGGTGTAGTCGGATCTACTGGATACGTGACAGCAATCTTGCAGAACGGACATGATTCCGGATACTGCGATTGCATCCTTGTGACTGGTAGTAATGCGGTAGACCAATGTATCGCGTAGTGTGGTGGGTTGGCGACAGCGACTTGCAGCTCATGAGAGACAAGCCGAGGCCTAATGAGCGGGCCAAAAGCCGACGCTACCCAATTTATGGTCACGTGAGACCGCGTATTGCCGAAAGGCGTAGCGTCGGGGTTCGCCACTACCTTACACGTCAACCTCGACCTCGACGCGTTTTCGCCGCCTGGAGCCTTCCTGTTTCCTCCTTCCTGCTGTCTCACGATAGATTTCTCCACTCACTCCACTCGATTGAGATACATTCTCATCATACAGCAATTCAGAACTTGCTCATTGATCAGTCAACCTCCCTCTGTGCGGCACCTCGCCACTTAGCTTTATCAACGCCTGAATCTCCAAGATGAGTGCAGAAGACGAGCAGTCTCAATCAGGCTATGAGGAGGGCGCAGCTGGTGGACCAGGGGCTCCTACTCCCCTCAGTGCTCTGGAAGGTCTTGCAGGCCTCACTAAGCGCGATATCCAGCTATTCGTCGATGGAGGTTACTACACAGTCGAAGCTGTGGCGTACACGTGAGCGCACTCCTCGTCGGGATCAATCGACATGATACTGACGTATGTAGACCTAGGAAAGCGCTCGAGACGATCAAGGGTGTTTCTGAGCAAAAGGCCACGAAAATTCTCGCCGAAGGTATTTGTGCCTGCAATGGATCCATGACCAACTGCTGACATGTTCGTAGCCTCGAAGCTAGTGCCAATGGGCTTCACCACAGCTACTGAGATGCACCAAAGACGCAGCGAATTGATCTCGATCAACACCGGTTCAAAGGAATTGAACAACCTACTGGGCGGTGGTGTCGAAACTGGTTCCGTGACCGAGATCTTCGGAGAGTTCAGGACGGGAAAGAGTCAGATCTGTCACACGCTGGCCGTCACCTGCCAGCTCCCATTCGACATGGGTGGTGGTGAAGGCAAGTGTTTGTATATCGATACCGAAGGCACATTCAGACCGGTCAGATTACTCGCCGTTGCAAACAGATACGGTCTTTCCGGAGAGGAGGTACTCGACAACGTTGCCTACGCAAGAGCGTACAACTCCGATCACCAGCTGCAGCTACTCCAGCAAGCCGCGCAGATGATGACCGAAACTCGCTTCTCGCTCCTCATTGTCGACTCTGCTACCTCGCTATACCGCACAGACTTCTCGGGACGTGGAGAGCTTTCAGCACGTCAGACGCATATGGCCAAGTTCATGCGCACTTTGCAACGCCTGGCGGACGAGTTCGGCATTGCAGTCGTCATCACCAACCAAGTCGTCGCCCAGGTCGATGGTGGACCGAGTGCTATGTTCAATCCTGACCCGAAGAAGCCTATTGGTGGAAACATCATTGCTCACGCCAGTACCACACGTGTCAGCTTGAAGAAGGGACGAGGAGAGACAAGAATTGCAAAGATCTACGACAGTCCATGCTTGCCAGAGAGCGATTGCATGTTCGCGATCAAGGACGATGGCATTGGCGACCCAGATCCGAAGGATTTGGAGAAGTGATGATGCAGTGATGGTAAGAGGAGGGCGGCGTTACTTTGTTCGACTATACCACTAGCTTTGGAGCGTTGCGTGTGCATTATTTATGGCGTTGATGGGGAACGAGCATTATGCAGAGATAAAATGATTAGCAATGATTAGCAATGATAATCGAATATATGTCCACATGTACATAATGAAATTTTGAGCATGATGTCTGCAATTAACCAGTGCACAGGTCTCAATGCTTGACACTGTTTCAGACTGTACTCGCGAGAGGTGATCGTCTGTTCAAGAAGCTTCACGCAGTCGCAAGTCCGAACTTCAACTTCTCCAATCCTTCTCCGCGTCGAGCTTCAAAATCTACAAATCACAGCGCAAACAATATCATAGTGCGCTGCAGTCGTCGACAGTCACTGGAGCTCATGGATCGATCATGAACAACAGTCAGGCGCCGTATCTCTTCACAGAGGCGCGGCTTAACATCGAGCCCGCTTCGAGCGACTCTACCCTACATATTTCCACAGAGACCTCTTCCGCATTCTCATCAAGGAAACGCGCCCGTCTGGATGACGAGGAATTGGACGAGGAGGCATACTCACGGAAACACATTGCGACAGAGAGCTCGATCTTCTTCCGCCGTCAAGCAAGAGTACCGCGCAGCTTTCTCTGGCGCGTGCTCGATGATCGTAAAGTGCTGCAGATACAATGTGTTGATCTTGTGCAACCGGGGAAGGCGCGACAGGAGTCAAACTTGACCTTCTCAATTACCTTCTCAAGTCCGATCAGGCCAAATGGTGTCGCATTTGCGGATTCAGAGAATACAGACGCGCTGGACGTCTTTGTCCTGACTTCGAGCTACACTATCCATACCTTCTGTCTGCGAAAGGACCTTTTGCTGCGAAAGACGGCTCCCTCGACCAATGATCTGGAACCTTCGACGTTGTTCAAGACCTACACGCCCTCTTCATTCAGCTTCAGATATCCGTACAAGCTTGTTGCCATATCATCCCTCGAACTGCTGGTCTCTTTGCACGACGGTGGATTACTACGTCTAGAAAGAAAAGCAGGAGAAAACGGTTCACAATGGCGAGAGACCTTCTTCAGCGAAGGCGGGTGGGGGTCATCTTTCCGCGGACTGATACCTTGGAAGGGACACAATACCGTGAAATTTGGCAACGTCGATCTCGAGCCCAGCACGGTCGCTGCAATAGAGGCGTCTCCAGATGGACAACACGTATTCACCGTTTCTCTGGATCACATGTTGAAAGGATGGAACTTGCAGACCGGAAAAGTTGGAGTGCAAATCGACATGCTGGGCGAGGAGCGTCAGGAGCATCACCAGGCTTCACAGTATATCATTAACCCGAACCAGAACGCGCTTATGCAAGTCCTTCACGTCGACAGCCAACCGGATGGCGACAGCTACTATGTGGTGACCAATTCTCCAAAAGACCACCAATTCAAATTCTGGGCCATTAGGAATGCGGATCTACCTCCCCATGGCATACGAGATGTCCAGCCCGACATGAAATTTATTCCGCCTCTCGATGATCTCATGAACACCATGGTATGGCAATTGATAGACTTTCACTTCAAGCCTGGTTCAGGGTGGCGCGAAACACAGCTTTGGATCAGGGCACGTTCGGGAGCCGTTTGCCGGACTTTCGCATTAACCTTTGATCTTCTTGCGTCGGAGGAGGATCTTCGCGATGCTTGGATCAACAAATGGGCTGCGGTCGACGATGGCTCCCTCAGCATTGACCGACTGGTCAGCAGTCATGACTATCCAAAAGATCAAGTCGCCTCCGACATGAGTCTGCAAAAGCCCTCGGTTGCAGATCAATGGGTAGATTTTCTTTTCTTCCCAGGACGGTTTAGTGCTTCGCTACTGGAATCTGCACTGCACATCTATCGAAAAGGGCTCAAACTTTTAAACAAGCAGCGATCGGCAGACTCTGCAAAGCCGCTCAAAGAACGACTTTGCAGCGCAATTGCAGCGCAGGTCAAGATACGGCGAGACAACGATGGCCACGCAGACTTGGAAAAATACCAATCAGATGTCGCAGCCCAATGGACTGTCTATTTTGGCCTTGTCCGACATCTCTATCAGCGACGAACAGATTCACTCTGCTTGGCATTCGATCAGGGCACTGGTCTCTGCTGGTCATTACGCGCTGATCAGTTTGCGCCAATCAGATCTTGCAGCGAGGTGGAGATACACACACTGAATGCTGAGCTGTTCAGAGCCGACGAAGACTGGCTATATAACTCATTGCCACTCGCCGATCATCTTTCCGATGACTCGTCGGTATCTGTTGCACGCCTACTTCGAGCTGCGCAGACATTCCGATCTGGTCTGTCACTGCATTTTAATCACAGTTACAGACAGCTTGCTTCCATTTATGCTCTACGATATCAAAGGGGCGAGGATAGTGGTCGATCAAGAGACGCGGGTGTCGCAGCCTTGCAAGAACTCTACGACCGTTGTGGGTTCAACCACGAAGTCAGTGACGAAGACTACAACGGCCTCACCGATGCAATGCAGGATCTCGGTGGATTGGGCGAGCTCGAGAACGATCTGTTTGTCGCGGCTATTCGATGCCTTACGGAAGTTTCTCGTGGTAAGCAAGAAGAGCAAGCTTTGACAAGACAAGGCGATCGAATGACTATTCGGACGGCTCAAGACACATTACTTACAGGTCATGAAATTCTCCTGGACCTTCTATCTATTGTTATCTTCATCTCCCAAGATCTCGAACCAGAAGAGCTTGCACACGGGTTCAAAGCCTCTGAACTCTACTCACTTCTCGTGAACAAATTGCGAGAATACGAAGTTCTCCATTGGCTTGCAAGCCATGAGCGGGAGGAGCGACCAAGTAGGCGCGGAGAGTCCAACGGTGGACAATTGCAGCAGAAAGACGAAGCCGAGGAGCCCACAATGACTCTTCTGGAGAGCATCTTCATTGGCGATTGGCCGGACGTGCGGTCCCCGCAAGACTCACTGGCTTCACTCCTCACCTACTGGTCAAGGGCTTGGACTTTTGGCATAGACCTTGGTAATGAATACGAAGGAGTGACAGCACACATTCTGTCGAGTTTGCTGAAGTCTGAGGACAGCCGGTTGGCTCTGGAATTTTCTCGATTCGTTCCTAGCAGTCCTTGGACTACTTATCTCCGAGCAAGAATGTCCGTCGCTGAGGGTGAATATGCTTATGCCGCAGAGTACTTTACGCAAGCAATGGAAGGACTATCGGAGAAGAGTAGAACCAAGATCGAGGCAATCGACACAGCTGGCTTGCTGGACGCAACTGAACGCGCGAGCTTCAACAATGGCGCACCCAAATACCTCGTGCACGTTGCTGCGCTATTCGAATCCGCTAAACTCCTCTCTTACGCCGCCGACTTTGCTTCAACCGCGCTTCATACTCTCGAAAGTGAGAGTAATGACGGACTCGATGCATCCATTGCAGATGTTGACAGGAGGAAACAGAGCATGCAAGGTAGTCCAGCAGCCACTCGCGTTGATCTGGCGATGGAAGAGATCAAATTGCTAAGAGCCGCAGAACTGAAAGAGGATATCCTCAGCCGGCTCTTCAACGCTTCTCTACAAACAAGCCGCTACCAGACGGCCTTCGAAGCACTTGTCCAGTTCAACAATCCCGCAATGTAAGCATCTATGCGTTCTGACCAATACTCCAACTAGACTAACTTCCCACAGCCGCCGTGCCTCACTGCAACAATTCCTACAATCCATCCTCAGCACATCCAGCATCCAAACCCTCCTCTCCCTCGACTTCCCTACAGATCTCCACCCCGAAATCGACGCTCTCCTCCAATCACTCGCCCGCAAACACCCAGCCACCGACGCCCCCGGCGCTGTCTCGTACGACCGCATCCTATACGCCTGGCGCATCAACCACGACGACTACCGTGGCGCCGCCGAAGTCCTCTACGAGCGGCTCTCGCGCCTCACAGGCCACGCCTTCGAGCCCGACGACGACACGCTTCTCGACGCGTATCTGATGCTGATCAATACGCTCGCGTGCTGCGGCAAGGACGAGGGCTGGATCTTGGCGCCTGTTGAGGGACAGGGCGGGCCGAAGAGGAAGATCGTTACGCTGGAGGACGTGCGGAGAGAGTATCAGGCCGAGCTCGATCGCAGGAGTGAGATTGTGCAGGGACGGTTTGCGTTTGGGGGCGAGGCTATGGACGTGCTCTGATTTCGTCGGGTTGGGTTGGCTAGGAGCGAGGCGTTACTTAGGGCAGAGCATTAATAGCTCTCAGTAACACGCAAATTTAAGAAGTATTCGATCCGTGCATAACTTGAAATTTGCCTATCCTACATCGAGTGCGCCTATAACGCCATGCACAATACCCAGCTACCGTATCAGAACAACTACGTCCGCTTAAACTCCCTAACCGCCCTCTTGAGCCCCTGCAATCGCTCCTTCTCCCGAACCAAGGTCTTACTAGCAAAATCCCTCAACATCCTGCGCCCGAGCCTGACATGCTCGTCCTGCCACCCGGCCAACTCCGCCGCAACAGTCTGCTGCGTATACCTCAGCTCACAACCCAAACCCTCGAGTTCGCGCCGCGCTTTCGCAGCTTTCTCATTCGCTTCCTCGGAGATGGCGCGCCGCGTCTCGTCGAAGAAGGTGATGTTGGGGGTCCAGCGCGACTGTCGCGACAAGGAGTTGATTTGGCGGTCGATGTTACGGCGGGCTTGATCCATGGAGGCGATGAGGAGAGACGGGCGGTGGAGGGCGGATAGGAGAGCCGTTGAGGACGAGGAAATGGAGTGAAGGTTGTAGTAGAGGCTTGCGAGGGGGTTGCTGTCGGGTGGAACGTGTGTTCTGGACCAGTGGGTAAGGGCCGTTTTGTGAGTGTCGGGGAGGAAGGTGAGGGTATTCAAGGCGGTGCTGGCGAATGATGTCAGGTTCGACATGTCGGCGTTGATCTGCCGTTGCTTGTTCGTGCGGCGGATGAGGGTTTTGGTGCTGTGTGAGAGGCGGCGGACTTGCTCTTGGGCGTGGGCGACGAAGAGCTCGACTTCGTGGGTGTCGTATATGGGCTCGTATTCTTCGCGTACGTTCTCGACGCGGATCTCGGCTTTGCGCTTGCTGCGTTCTTGCAGCAGCGTCGGGTCTATGTCTGGGACAAGGAAGAATTCCCACACCATCTCGTGGGTGGAAAATGTCGCATGTGTCAGTAAGCCTCGCAGAAAATTGTCGAGTCGTAATTGTACGTCTCGTAATACTGCGCGAGAGGGCCTCGATGGTATGAGAAAGGGTGAAGGAAGGTTGAAGTTGGTCTGAAGCCAGGAAGCTGGCTGTTCCATGGACAACCATTTTGCCAGGTTCTCAAAATCACTCAAAGAACGTCGACAGGTTGTGACCGTGATGGATCCATCGTCGTGTGGCCCGCCAGACTTGATGATCAATCTTACAGTTGCATCCTCGACAAAGAACGATCTCACGACAGTCGTGATCCTTCCGTCGGCCACCGGAGGCGTGGATAGTAGTACCATATCATCGATACGGTTTCTGATCTCATCATCCTTCGCAAGCTCGATGGCAGAAAGACCACGCAAGTCTCTCGGGAGTAAGTCTGTCCTGGGATCTCCGAACAAGACCCTAACTTGATCCATCTTTCCATATTTACTAGCTAGCATGAACGCAGTGAAGCGTTTATCGTTGGCTGCATTGACGTCGACATCTGCATGTCTGAGAAGCTGCGATATGATTGCAGCATCGTTGATGATGTGTAGAAGAGTGTTGCCTTTACCGTCAACGTGCTCATCTAGATGAAGTGGCTCTCCATCGTTCTGAGAAACAGTAGCTAGCTGCAAAGCCTTGCTGACCATCCATTTGTAGTCCTTGTGGTCGTACGATCTAGCCAGTGCAAAGAGAGGCGTTTGACCGTTCTTATCTCTCAAGCGCCACGGTATGAGGTCACCGACATTGTCCATCAGATGTGGCATATTGAACAAATAGTGGGCTGCGCATCTTCCTTTGCTATCCTGTTTCCTCAGGTAAGTCTCGATGACATCTTCGGTCGGAGTTCTGTCTAGTAACGATTCGAATAGAAGTTGCGTAAGATCAGAGTTACTACCCTGTATAGCTGCACTCAATAATGTAGACCCCTCGTTACTGCAATCGTCCAAGATGGCTTCAATTGAGAACACGTCTTCGAGGCTGAGCAGATATTCGAGTGAAGCTATTTGATTCGAGTCAATCGTCATCATCAGCAACGAATCGCCATTGGTGTTCTGGGTCTGAGCCAGTTTATCGACAGTCGTATCAGCGGCAAATGTATTGCTTGCCAAGGAGTTGGTACTCTCGCGGCGTGAATGAGAAGTCGAGGAAAGGCCAGAAGATACAGAATTGCTACGAATGGCAGCCATAGACACCCGTTTTTTTCTTGGCTGCTCGAGCTCTGGTGGTGGCGTTGGAGGGCTTTGGAACGGAAAGACGTGGGCAAGCGAGCCGTCTGTGCCAGATGTATCAGGATTTGAGGCGTGTGAGTCGCTTCGTGGTCCTTCAATAGCACGCCTAATGGTGTCTTCGAAAGAAGCGTCGGTATCCGAAGGGCTGCTGATTTCGTGATCGTGATTACCTTGTTCTTGTATCGGGCGCTCGTCTGGCCAATACTTGCCTGGTTCGAGGATCGACCGTAATTTGGCAACGTCACCTTCTCGAGCAGCCCTCCACATCTGCGTATTGCGACGACTCGCCCGACGCAAAGGCTCGGAGTCATTGGCCAGATAAGCCAGGACGGCTTCGAACGTACTTATCGCATAGCCAGTCTCACCGGTTTCCACCTCTTCGATGAAGACAAAATGTCTCATGTAAGAGAGTCGGGCATTCATGTGCCGCACACCACTGCGAATGACAACCACTAGTAGCATCGACACAAGTGTGTCTGCATTCATAGACATTGCAAGCGCCTGCTTCTCAGCCTCGTTGTCACTAGTGCCACTTCCTGCACGGCCAGTGGCAATGACCTTTTCAGTGGAGAGCAGAGTCTCGATCATATCTTGTGGACTGCTTGCAACGCCCTGCTTTTTGAAAACAGCCACACCTTCATCTAGCCTGAGAGCCAGCTTCCGTTTGCCTGACATGCCTCCCTCGATTGGTATGCCAACCTGTGCAATATCGATGTCGCCCATCCTGCGTATACGCGATTCAAGCTCATAATCTTCCTCGCGGTGAATGCTGCAGAGACGTGGAAAGATAACTTTTTCGTGCATTTGCTCAGCAACGTATCGCTCGATCAGTCGCTCAACTTGCGGTCCAGAGAGATTTGTGGATGTTCCGAGTACCGAGAGCTGCTGCCTGTCAATACCCTGGAACAAGTCAATTACCGCATTGGTTGCTGTTTCCAGTGCATTCCGCATTGCTTCCTCCTCCGAGTCGAGAGATGACAAAGACGGCCGAAGTGTGTCGCTATCCGCAATTGATGACCTAAGTGTGGCCAAAGAGTCTTCCAAAGACGTGGACGAGTTGTGCGACCTCACAGACGCCGGACGGGAGGATGCCCGCTTTGGTACATTCTCGTTGAACCGCTGTCCTAACTCCTTAAAGGTCTTGTCCAAGCCCGCTTGCATCTGTCTGGCAATCATGGGAAACTCGTTGAGCAGCTCTCCGAAAGATTTGATATCTTTCTTCTTCATTATTGTCGCGGGCCCTTGAATACCCTCTGCGGCAGCATTCTTGAGCTGCTCGGCTTGAACATCATCTCTCTCTGAACTGATCTTGAGCACCGCAGGGACGATACTAATAGGCTGGTAGCTTCCAACCAACGGCTTCGAGATGAAGTAGATCAGCCATTGCGAGTTATCCTTGGACTCTGGGTAGTATATGGCATCGTTCAATAGCTGAGCCTGGTTCAGCGTCTTGAAGCCCTTGTTACTGTAGACGAAGGCATCTTTGATTACAACGGTCCTGGCATTTATGGTAGAGTATTGCTTCGCTTTCGATTTGGTCTCGCGAACATTGCTACCTTCTTTTGACCCTGGAGGCATCCCGCCAGGTACTCGGAGAACATGGCTTGCCAGAAAATCTTCGGTGCCGGCCAGATCGGCGTATAGCATGTTCGACTCCACATCTTTCGAATGTAGAAGGACATCTGTCGTCGGAACAAGAATAACCTAGTGAAGATTGTCAGACTAATGAAGCTACCTCGCGGGGTGGTAACTCGTACGTGATGATTGATCGGATAGCATTGCGAAGGCAGGGCGCTTCGAAAGAAGGCGCGAAGAAAAGGATTAGTAGGTTGCATCAAGCAACATTGAGGCTATCGCCGAATTATCATGGTCTGGCGTGGGATATGCGCACAAGGTGAGCGAGCGCTCTGTGCTCTCGCGGTGCTTGATGTTCTGTTCGATTGGCGTATAGTACGGCGTGATCGCCCGCACTGTCCGGTAGTTCTCGTGGTTATCGTTCCCTCAAGTCTCGGAAAATGGCGTTCTCGTTAGGCGTCTGATGGTTGTAAGCCTATTTGCCGATGATAATGCATTGTATGGAACCGCTCATGCCATCGCCAATGATGCGGCCTACAGTGAGGTTGCGGCCCGGACGGTTGGATTCTGGGGAACGCAGAGCCGCGTCGCAACGCGACACGATTATGTGTACATTACTGCACGGTAACAGCCAGTCACACCGGTATCAACACCGAAAGTCCACCTCACACAGTGGGTTCAGGCAGGAGAAGAGTAAGAAAATGCTCGATTGAACTTGTCAGAGTCTACGAACTCTCTGCGAGACCGTGTCCTCCAGCAGATTAAGTAGCACCCGTTGTGCTCACCAATGAAAGTACGGCTACTCGTCGTGTCTTCCTTGTAACCAGAATGCCACATCAAACGCCAAGCACCTTCATAATGTGGGCGATGCCCATCGCCGCCAACGCCAATGCAACGCGAAAAGAAAAGAACCCCAGGTATGCAAGTAATGTCCTGCAGATCCACGTCATGGCCGAGACATCATCTGCCATGGAGCGATATTGCAAGCGAAATGGTGATTGATTCACATCGTGAGAGCTGTAGACTACAGAGTTGGGGTCTGTCCACCAACTTCGAATTCTGCACCATCAAGCAGCTTTGGCGCCCACTTCTTGGCCCATGAACGAAGAATAATGGATGCTGGAAGGAGTTAGCATTGAAAGCATGTAATGACTGTGGATTTGCTCACCCTTGAGAAACTTCTTGCTGGCATATTTGCGGAAGAAAGCATCGTGAGTGACCGGACCGGCGAGGTAGTCAACCATGAGCTTGAACACTGGCTGAATCTCTTGCTCGGTGTAACCAGCGTAGATGGCGAGGGTAGCGTCCTGGAAGTTGGTCAGCATAAGAAGTCCACATATCGTGAGCAAGTGAATGACTTACCCAATCACCGCGGTCAAGGACCAAACGAGCAAGATACATGGAGGCAGCAGCGACCTGACTAGGTGGATGCTTGATAAACCGGTGGTCTAAGCAGCCAATCTCGAGGAGATATTTGCCAAGGGTACGAGTCTGGATGTCGTAGTTGTCGGCCTTGGAAATGCGACGAAGGAAGTTCATTGGGTTGGGGTAGCTGAGGTCGTAATCGAGAGCGGCGAGAACGAATCTCTCGGCGCTAAGGATCTCTGCCTCTGTGAAGCCATCATCGGCTACGTGGCGGAAGTTTTGTACGTGTGGTGAGAGCACCTCCTCATACTTGGAGGCAATGAACATGGCAGTAACACCGACGAGCTGCAGGCGATCAAGTTGCACGACCTTTCGAGACAAGAAGCGGTCAATGATGTTGACAGCCAGGAACAATGTTTCGGGTAGGAGCCTGAATCGAGTATGAACTTCGAGAAGCCAGTCGACAAGAATACCGCGCATCTTCCATTCCAGCTCAGTCTGGTTGTCCATGTAATTAGGGTTGGGAAGAGTCGTGATCTCAAGCTTCCTCATGTAGTCAAAGATTTCGTGAACGTATTCAGCAACCATCAATGGGTCGTCGAGGTCTTCAGAATCAAGATCCTTGGCCTCTCTGCTGAGCTTTTCCAGACTCTTGTGGACTGGTGCGTCGAAATCGTATTCATCCTTGGGTGTGGTGCTGATGACTTTGGCCTTGTCGTCGACCTCATCGATGAGACCATCTCGGGTTGGTGGTACATTCTCCTCAGCGTCGTAATCGTCTTCCTGCTTGAGGCTCTTCGTTGCAGAAGTGTTTCTCTTCTTTGTGACGTTACCAGTGATCCCTGAACCGCTTGCAGGTCTCTTGAGATCCGTGGCAGTGGCATTTACGGCTTTGGCACCTAAAGCAGGCCTTTGTGAAGCAGTCCTGGTTGGCTTTTGGATACCGGTAGGCTTCTGAGCCTTGGAAACAGTTCCCTTGCCAATGGCAGCCTTGGTGTCCAGAGTCTCAGTCTTTGTGACATTGCTGACATCTCCCAGAGCAGCACGCTTCCTTGTCGGTTGTGCCCCGTTCCCCAGAGTTGTTGTTGAAGTAGTACGCTTGGCAGCAAGAGTCTTCTTTGGTGGGTCGCCAGCAATGACATCGGTCGGCCCTCCAAGTGCAGCAGCCTTTGCACGCGTCACACGCGTCGTTCCAGCATTCTCATCGTTCTCATTGGTGACAGCTCGTCTAGGAGCACGTGCAACCTGGAATTTGTGTCAGCTTGGTTCGAGATAGAAGGGTATGGGAAGTGTTGGCTGAGCCAAGTTTGAGAAGAAGCCAGGGTCCGTACCGGAGGCATTGTGATCGTGTGTATGATTGTCGTGACGGTGTATTGGTCAAGCTACGCGAAGAGTAGCTTTGATGGGATTATGAATCGAGACTGAAGTTGTGGACGTCGACAAACACCTGTAGGGTCGTTGTTTAGCTACCATAACAAAAGCCGATATTGAGTTTCCGGACGAGTTCGCGTACCATTAATGTCACAATTCGAATGTCAGAGCGATGTCTTATGCGTGAGACCTGCTCTTGTTCTGATCCGAGGCGTATTGGTCGTGTTTTGTTCGTGGTTGTCGCTGAAGAAACACGCTGCCGAGTATCGATGCCAAGGAAAGAATTGAATGCCGGGAGAGTGTCGAATCGCGATATGCTGGCTCTCTGGTCTTGTCGACGCCGGATCGGTAATCCAGCAGTGATGGGGAAAGGGCCAGAGAGGAGGGCTGCTCTTGAACTGAAGATGAAGATGTTGTGGTGTAAAGCGATGCTGGAGTTTTGATAGATGCACGCAGGACAGCACGGTTCAACTTTCAAGGCGCGTCTGATCAGCGAGAGCGTGCCTTGTTCGGGATGTTTAGGCTTGGCGTGAGGTCCGCAACGTCAGAGCGTGTTGGGCCCGCAAAGTCGACGGTCGCGCACTCGAGGCTTGTCTTTTCAGCAACGGTTTGATAATGCAATCTCGGTGTACTGCTACTTGATTATTTTATGGTTTAGTTCTCGACTGTAAGGTAGGTGATTATAGCAGTGACTTGAGCTCGAATATGATATTTCGATGCTCTTGAGTTGACTGACAAAGAATGCCTGCATGCTTGCATGGGTCTTCGTTGCACGCAGCAACCGCGAAAGTTACGCCAGGTCCCGCACAGGCAGTCACGTCCAACTCGCAAGGGTCGGTGGCTTCCTGGTTTAAGCTCCGACTCCGGATGCCAAGCCATCGAATTTCTACCGCAGCTGTTGGTCGACATATCGATCGTGATGACTTCTTGAATTAATATCCATACCACATAATGCTGCAATCACGATTATGGATCGCAGGATCCGCCAGAAGGATACAACAATGCCAGAGATTGCAGTCGAGACTGTACGCAACCTCTGTGGAGACTCCAGTAAAGTCGTCCACGTCGACATCAGATGCAGTAGTCTTCAGTCCACAACAATCAGCGCCAATGCGCAGAGATACTCAATTCCAGCTCAAGACATATAAGCCACGCACTCCCGGTGTCCGACATCTGAGGCGACCGATCAACGACCATTTGTGGAAGGGAAAGCCATTCGCCAAATTGACCTTCGCAAAGGTCGGACATGGAAAGGGTGGTAGAAATAACAGCGGTCGCGTGACTGTAAGACACAGAGGAGGTGGACACAGGAGGAGGATACGAACAGTCGACTTCAAACGCATGAATGCTGGTCCACACACGGTGGAAAGGATAGAGTACGACCCGAACAGGAGTGCGCATCTGGCTTTGGTGACCAGGAACGAGACTGGAGAAAAGAGTTATATCATCGCAGCAGAGGGCATGCGTGCGGGCGATGTCATCGAAAGCTACCGGTCCGGTATTCCACAGAGCTTGCTGAAGAGCATGGGTGGTGTCATGGATCCAGGTATGCTGGCGGCGAAAACGGCGTTCAGAGGCAACTGTTTGCCAGTTCATATGGTTCCTCTGGGTACCCAGATATACAACGTCGGCAGCACGACTGGAAAGGGAGCGGTCTTCTGTCGAAGCGCGGGCACATTTGCAGTCGTTATCGCGAAGGAGGAGACGCCGCGTGGAAGAGTCAAGGATGTGACAGTTCGCTTGCAGAGCGGAGAGGTCAGAAGAGTTGCACCGGATGCTTGCGCGACTATTGGTGTCTCGAGCAACCCTCATTGGCACTTCCGACAGCTTGGAAAGGCCGGTCGTAGCAGGTGGCTAAACATCAGGCCAACTGTCAGAGGTCTTGCCATGAACGCGGCAGATCATCCTCACGGTGGTGGACGTGGTAAATCCAAGGGTAATGTTCATCCTGTGAGTATTTGGGGCACACCGGCAAAGAGTGGTTACAAAACGAGACACAAGAGAAACGTCAATAAGTTTGTGGTCCAGGAACGTGTTCGAAACCAGGGCAAGAGAAGGACCAGCAAGAACTAATGTCTCCATGTACTTATTCCAAACATCTTGTATATTAAGGTACCTCCTGCCGTCAGCTTGCTGAAGCTACAATTCCCGTGTGATCATTATTCAATAAGGTAAGCACAGCGACTACACCGTAAGGAACACGGATAAGGCTTGTTCTATGGTTGGTCTCTGAATTATTAGACGACAGTCTGGTAACGCATACCTTTACATTTGTAGTAGAAAGAACAAAGGACGTTGTATCTCGCGTCCAGGTCTTATCGCAAAGCTATTAGCGTACGAACATGAACTAGTCTGCTTACTCATCGGCTGTTTCAAGCCGCCGGTTGACCCCTCGCTGAAGGATTCAGGCAGCACCCAATTGCAAGTCAGGATCAGGCAGGTGCTACCGACCACCAACACATGCCCACATGTCGTGGACGTCAGTAAATCTCACCTGGTATTTTACTTACAAACGAACGGTAGGCTCGTTTGCGTCTTCTTTGACTCCTCTCATATCGCATTGTGAACTTCCAGAAGCCATTAGGATAACCGGCTTCACTTATCACTGACCCCAAATCGCCAACGGCACAGTCAGCGCAACCAGAGCAAGCCAAGAGCTGTGAAGCGAATCGGTCGCCCACCTGATAGCTTGTCTGGCAGCGCGAACACGTTAGATCAGTCTGCGGTCTGCGCACCGGACCTACTCGATTCCTCACTCGCTATATTACAACGCACGACCATGCCTTCTGCGCCAAGACCAGACGACAACACTACATGGGCAGAGGAAGACGATGATTTCTTCAATGATTTGAGCAGGCAACCCGGGTCAAGACGGACCTCCGAGCAAGATAATGGTGGAACAAACGACACAGAGGCGCAGTCTTCCAAAGCCAAGCGAATAGCATGCGTCCTCTGTAGAAAGCGTAAATTGCGCTGCGATGGAACCAAGCCAAGTTGTGGGACATGCCAGAGGTTGACACACGATTGCTCGTATGATGAGGTCAGGAAAAAGAGCGGACCGAAGAGAGGGTACGTCAAAGCACTCGAAGCAAGATTAGCCCAGGTGGAGACATTGCTCAAGACCCGAGATGTCAGCGCAGAAGACGACCAAGACGTACAGTTTGTGGGCGCAAACGCCACTGCAGAACGTACCACAGCTGATCTAAACCTTGGGAGTGACAACGTGTTGAAGAATGTACATTTTCAAGATAAAGACTCCGGAGCGAACCCAGCTTGCGGCATTGCTGCCCACGCTCCTCCAATGATTGATGGCAAGCCGGCGGAGATGGTGAGTCTTGGACTCGAGGAGCCCATGCCGACACAAGATGTCATTGACGACCTCAATCGCATCTATTTCGAGAAGATACACCCCTCGATGCCATTGATGCACCGTCCTCGATTTCTCGCAGCGATGAAGAACCCGGAAGCATTCCGTCCCCCTGTATGCTTGAGATATGCGATGTGGTGCCTTGCGGCCGCGGCAACCGACAAGTACGAACAACTCCAGCAACACTTCTACCAAAGAGCTCGCAAATACGTTGAACGTGACGAAATGCGTGGTCACGGAGAGAGTATCATCACCATTGGTCATGTCCAGGCCTGGTTCTTGATCTCGAGCTTCGAGTTCAAGATGACTTTTTTCCCCAGGGCTTGGATGAGTACTGGACGAGCTTCCAGATTGGCGCTGATGATGGGTACGCATCGTGTTGACGGCGGCGGTCTTGATGTCAAGCAATGTCTGCCCCCGCCACGGGACTGGATTGACGCCGAAGAAAGGCGCCGCACCTTTTGGATGTGCTTCTTCGAAGACAGGGCTGCAAGCATTGGTACCGGATGGCCCATGTCAATGGATGAAAGAGACGTACGTCGAACATTTGTGACTATCATGACCTTTGGCTGATGACCTCCTAGATATCGACCAAATTGCCAGTTGACGAAGAATCCTTTGAGAAGGGCATCCCCAAGCCTAGTATCTTCCTCAAAGAGGCTCTTGATCCAGACGGCGCGACCAAGATCTCACCGTTTGGTGGTGTGGTGGTCATGTCGGCTCTGTTCGGTCGGAACCTCACACATTTACATCGTCCAGGTCCTGACGACGACGAGACAAATCTGAATGGCGACTTTTGGAGAAGGCACAGAAACATGGACAACATTCTATTGAATATTGTGTTGTCGCTGCCCGATCACTTCCGATTGCCGAATGGTATCGAAACCCCAAATGTAGTCTTTACCAACATGGCCATCCATACGTCGACAATCTGCCTGCATCAGGCCGCCATATTCAAGGCCGATAACGCAAGGCTTCCGTCTAATGTTTCTGCGGAGAGCAAAATCAGATGCATCACAGCCGCTTCTGAAATTGCTTCAATCATGCGGATGATATCCCACCGTGACAAAAACCTGGTAAGCAAATTAAGTATTTCGTCGGTATTGTCATGACTAACAAGATAGGCAAACCCCTTTACAACATTCTGCTTGTATGTTGCAGCTCGTGTATTCGTGCAATATCTGAAATCTCGACCGAACGACCACCAGATCAAGGCGTCGCTGCATTTCCTCCTTACCGCGATGAACGCAATGAAGAGACGAAACCCTCTCACAGAGTCTTTCATGGTGCAACTCGATGTGGATCTACAAAGTTCTGGACTGGAGGACTCGCGCGCTCTCAGGACACGACTTTCGAAGATGGATGCATCATCACGTTACGGTAAACAGCCCCAAGCCGAATACAAGAGTTGGGAAGGCGAGGATGTATACGAACCTCCTTACAAGAAACCGCCGACGTTTGGTGATCTGGGCCTTGCTAAGCATACCTCCCCTGATCAAGTTTCATTTGCGACAAATCCGCGACAAAACAAGGACTCGCACCCTTATGGCACGTATGGCAAGACGCCCTCATTCGGTCCTAGCCCCGAGTCGGAGGACATCATGGACATAACGAACGATATTGTTGACTTGTCGAGTGCCGACTCGCTGGTGAACCAATCGTCCCGTGGTAGCATCACGTCGATCTCTCCGCCTTCAATGCACCAAGAAACTGCACAACCGTCTTGGGACAGCTACCTCAACAGCGACCAAGCCGCTGTGCATTTGAATGACACTCAGGCAAGCAACCAGAGCCAATTTACTGAATCGAATTATGCTTTCAACGACATGGACCTGAACCAACCGATGTCGGGGATATATGTGGATCCGAGTATCGAGATGGCGGCAGGAATGGCTTCGTTTGCAAATAACGAATGGGCACTCCCAAGTGCTGGTCCACTCATGGTTCCTGGAGGTTCAGACAGTCTCCCGGGAGCAAAAACAGGATTCACACCAGAGCCCACTGGTCTGACGCCCGGTCCGACAGGCCTCACACCTGGTCGACCAGATGACAACTTGTTCAACATCTCGGAAGCCGAATGGACGCAGATGATGGACGATCCGTCGTTGAACTTGGGGTGGGAAAGCACGTTGGCCGATTCAAGCGTATTTCATTGGGCGGAGAGTACCACCAGGAAGGACGGCAGTAGCAACTGGATAGGGTGATGCGTTACCCATTGACATTGGCGGCAAGGCATAGGTATGGGTAATAACTTGATATAAAGAGCTCCTCTCTACTGCGATTATGTATGATACGATATGCAAGCTGTCTTCAAACAAGGCATTCCATCTCCAACGATATTATCGATATATCCCTGTATCCCCAAGTGGGTGGACATTGTTACCCCATTTGGAGAAGAAGATGCCGGTGTCGGAGTGGATTGCTTCAATGACCGACGTGGACGGATGGAGACCGTCAATACCCGACGACCTGCCTAATAAGATAACATGAACAGTCATAATCGCGATTGAGGCAGGAATTCCGAATATCATCTTACATCTCTTTTGCGAAAACCATCTCTTGTTGGCTGTAATCATCAAGAGTTATCGGTTTCATATCTTCCTCTGATACACCACCTTCATACAGCCGCACCGATCCAAAGCTACCTTCGGCTATTGCTCGGATACACCCAAGATGTCCAAGCCAAAGGTTCTGCTGCTGGGTTCGATCGACTTGTGAGTGTACCAAGCAGTCATGAATCACAAGCGATGCTAATGTATAACTCACAGCGCAAAGGATGCCTGGAAGCAGTTGTCCTCAAAGGCGGAGGTCATCGAGCCTCAGGCAAAGAATCGAGCCGAGTTCATCGAAGAATGCAAGTCCGGAAAGCTCGATGGCGTGGTGGCCGTGTATAGGACATTTGTCAGTGTCGGTACTACAGGCTTGATCGACAAGGAGCTCATTGGTGTCCTGCCTGAGAGCGTGCGGTTCATGGCGCATAATGGTGAGTTATGATTCTTGCCTTACCGCGTTTACATCCTCTCTTGCACAGTCAAGCTTGTTCGAGTCTGCCAGATTGATACCAGGCGAGGAGACATCAAAGCAAAGGAACAGACATATCTCGAGACGAGTGAAGTACTAAAACGTTCCAAGGCGCCGGCTATGATCAAATAGACGTGCACGCATGCGCAGAGCGTAGCCCGCCACTCCTCGTCAGCAACGTGCCAACCGCAGTAGACGACAGCACAGCAGACACGGCGGTCTTCTTGATCCTCGGAGCTCTCAGAAACTTCAACACATCTATGCAGGCACTGCGAGAGGGCAAGTGGAGAGGCAACCCAGCGCCAGCTCACGGCCACGATCCTCAAGGCAAGGTTCTCGGTATCTTGGGTATGGGCGGTATCGGCCGCAACCTTAAGACGAAGATGGAGGCCTTTGGTATGACATCTATCTACCACAACCGCAAGGTCCTAAGCAATGAGATGGCTGGTGGTGCAAAGTACGTCAGCTTCGAGGAGCTCTTGGCGCAGAGTGATGTCCTCAGCTTGAACTTGCCATTGAACGTAAGTAAATTATCACCATGCGAGGTCGGAAGCGCGCTGACAGGAGTAGAAAAACACCCATCATATCATCTCGACCGAAGAGTTCAAGAAGATGAAGAAGGGTGTGGTCATCGTCAACACCGCCCGCGGCGCCGTCATGGATGAGGACGCGCTTGTCCAGGCACTCGACTCGGGTCACGTAGCGTCTGTTGGTCTCGATGTCTTCGAGGAGGAACCAAAGGTCCACCCAGGTCTCGTCAAGAACCCGAACGTTCTGCTTGTTCCGCATATGGGTACTTGGTCTGTGGAAACCCAGACCAAGATGGAGGAGTGGTGCATTGGAAACATCACGTCTGCGCTCGACACTGGAAAGCTGAAGAGCCCTGTTGGGGAGCACGCGGATTTGTAACTGCTGTAAGTATGTGATAGAAGTTGTAGATACAGTCAGATCGCATAAGCACATCTTCGTTATATATGAATGTGGGTGTTCTGCGGCTGGAGTGCATGTTCTGGCAGAACCAGTAGTAATGGGCTCTGCGACACTCTTCGTTCTTTCACACGGCTATAACGAGACCTAGTTCCTCGTGCGGTCGAGCTAATATACCTTATGTCTTGGCCATATCATCATCATCATCATCATCGCTGACAGGAAACTGCAGGTGAAATTAGCCCTAAGCAGAGCACAGAAAACCGTTTCAGCCTCTGTAAATCAAAGGGTTTGAAGGATTCACGAGTAATAACGTCGCTTAGCCGAAGTTTTGGTAGCTTATATGTATTGCTACATTGACGCAAATAGATCCTTCGAGTACAATCCGCTATTACCTATTCGGCGCGATTAAAACAAGTGAATCAGCTCTCGTTAATAGATTTGTATGGGTCTAGCAAATTGAACTCTTCATTATTAATACGTGATAGCTTTTAGAACTCTATTCTCTAATTAATTGACCTCAAAAGGTTTATCGACAGGTTAATGTTTTATCCAAAAAGAACTCCACATGATCATATCTCTAAGTAGGATAGTACGGTCTTCACGTTAGGAGCTATCCAGTATTGGTAGGTGGAGAGTTGATCTGTGTATCCCACAGAGACAGCCGGGCTTGCAGCTCTTCTGGCGGGGTACATGTATGCTCGTTGAAAAGGACCAAGCCCGCCCTAAGCTTCAGGTTCGCTTCGCTTGCGGGATTCAGCCTTCGGTTCGATCGAACTCTTCGGGTCCACCTCTCGGCTTGACACCCATCTCTGCCCTAAGTCGAACGACGGCCATGTCGATGCACCACTAGTTAGCCCTAAAGAATGCAGATTGACAGGTCTTGGACTCCAACAGCATATGCAAGTAAGTCTACACATCAATCCCTTCCATTCATTCCGATCCACCAACCGCGCCGTGAAGCTCAGCTGCAACACTGATATTCCATCGGATGACTGGCTAACCACATATCCTCGACAGCGAGTCCTACGTCAGCGCAACGACAGCAGCAACAGCAGCAGAATCAGTTCTATGCTCGACCCAATTATATCTCGGCTGCATCATTCGACGATGAATCACACGAAGACGCACTAGCGACAGAACCGAGTTTAGGCATCTGGACACAAGGAAATAAGCGTGCCAGACCAAGTACCTACGATCCATCTTCTCCCGACCAGCTCGCATTTGCACAGCAGCAGCTACATTATGGACAGGCAAACCATTCATCACACATAGATCTCGCTTTTTCAAACCCATCCAACGACTTCGGCTACTCTCCAGCTCCCTCCACAGTGTACAGTGGCTATCAAGAGTATGCGCCTGTCGGTGGGCTCCCGCAAGCTTTACCCGGTGGGGAACAACATATCACACAAACGACCATGTACGACCCTGGCACGCCCCAAGTGCCTGGCTCAGAAAGAGGTGGTACCGGTCACAGCAGTATGACTTCTCCTGCCAGTCAAAGACCTGAAGGAAGCTATGGGCTCAACGACGGTTATACACATCCAGATCAAATGGCTGAGCAAGCACGGCGCTATAACGGACATCCTTCGCAGTCGATGGTCAATCCAGAATATGCGCTGCAGAATATAGTGACAGAGTCAATTACTGCCACTGCACCGGGATATGCAGCTACGACCGACATGTCTGATCCACATTACTCTTACATTCAGTCGAACTGGAACCATCCTACCGCGGGATTTGGCAATTCGAGTCTGTATGGCAAGGATGCCAGTCTACACCTGAAGCTACAGAGTCTCTCAATCCTTGACAACCTTTCGACCCAAATCATACTCAGTCTTGCCAAGCCATCGCTCTCCGAGATCGAGAAGCTGACGAATGGCGACGAGAACGAAGAAAGCCAGGCCTACATCACCCGCAAGGACCTCTTCGATCAGACACGAAAAGTCTACAGCAGAGACGTTCCTTTCATCGACGCTGTTGCAATACAACTCTTCACACCACCACAGCAAGACATCATCCGCAAAGCGAACAAGGCAACATTTATATCGAGTATACTTCAGAGCCATGATGTAAGCTTCTACGACCTCAACGAGTACTTCCTGGAGATCTTTGTACCTTCTGGTCAACGATTACTGAAGTGGCAAGGTGGAATCTTTCTCGAGCTAAAGACCCAGGTCTACATATCTGCCCTACTCAACAGCGATGGTTTTGTAACGCCCATGCTGGATGAGCTGTTCCCCAACGACTTGGAAGAGCGGATAACTGCTCGGCATCCTGATGCACCGAATCTGGCACCCAGCGAGATCGACTTTGTTGAGCGAGCTCGAGCGAGGAAGCAGTACTTGCAACTGGAACCGCTGAATACTGCCTTGACTGTGCTACCTCAGAAATACGAATGGCAGAATTTTCTCAAGGAGTTTCTGTCGTGTATCAGCAAGAATGTTGAAGTTCTGCTGAACGCGCCAAACCGTACTCAGGGGTACGGCATGTCACAGTCGCAGATTGATGCAAGCAAACGCGGTCCCTTATCTAGGGGGACTGGCGTAGAGACTCGTCTACTGGCCGGCCTCGGTATCGTTGACGGAGAAGGAAATATGAGCGCTGCCAGTTACAGTAACTTCGGATCGCTGGTGCCAGACAATGCGGCCGAGCTCGCCAGTCGCGCAAACGCGAATCATGCGGCCGAGGCAGGGAGCCAACCGCCCGCTGCGACCAAGGGAGCCAAAACCAGTTCAGGCGCACCTCGTCAGCCATGGAAATCAGAAGAAGAGGAAGCTCTGATGGCTGGTCTCGAAGCAGTCAAAGGACCTCACTGGTCGCAGATCCTCAGCTTGTACGGTCGCGGCGGAAGTATCAGCGAAATCCTCAAAGACAGGAACCAAATCCAGCTTAAAGACAAGGCTCGCAATCTCAAGCTCTATTATCTCAAGATGGGAGAGGATGTACCAGCCTGTCTGCAAGGCGTCACTGGTGAGTTGAGGAAGAGAGGCGGTGCTAGAGTCAGAGCTGCATTGGGTCTTGACACGACCGAAGAGGGCGCGGCTGCAGGCACCAAGAGAAAATTGGAAAACGCGTCGGCGCAAGATTAAGAGGCATCGAGGAATATATGCGAAACGAATTAAGTATGGGATTCAGGAAATTCGGGGACTGGTTGCATGGCATGGTATATTGGAATTGTTTATGAATCGGCGGGCTTCTTTCATAGGATACTAGCCGCATATCTTTTACTCTTATAGACCGGTTCGAAATCAGCTTCGAACGCTACTGGCCCAGTATCCACTGTGATATACATCACGAATCAACGATACCTTGAAGACATGTAGTAAGGTGACCCCAGCTTATAAACTGCCAAATGTGCAGGCGCGACTTCAAGTCTTGGCGCGGAACGTGAAGTTCGCTCAGAAAGCGCCATGTCTGCAACGCTTGCTATATACCATGCAATCGTCTCGTCGTTTCAATGGCTAGATGTTGCCATTCCAAAGCTTGATGGACGCTATGCTGACCAATGATTGATTCCTAGCACAACGACCATGGCGGCCGAGCTGCCAACACAAGCCTGGTTCGCGACTGTCGAGTTCCACGACGATGCTTTCTCGCGTGAGAATGTCTTGTTATCGAGCGACCACATACCCGGCTGTACGCTTTCGACTGGGACATTGGCACGGGTCGCAGCCTTCCGATCGAATGTCGCGCCTACCGATTTTCAGAATGTCGATGACAATAATTCAGCGAACGCGACCCCTTCACGCCCATCTAGCAGCGCCGACGATGACAATGGTACACGTACTGCCTCGCGCAATACTCGACAGAATGCACGCAGCAACAAAAGCAACGAGTCTCAAGTGCACAATTTCACCGACATGACAAAATCGCTCGTCTTCGTCGTCTCAGCTCTTTCAGCCGAGCAAAGGTCGAAACGACCAACACTCCAAATCTCCCTACACATGTCCTTGAAGAACGTCCTTGCATTCAGCAACCGACAGCAAGTCGTCATCATGCCGACAGAATCCGGTTCCAGCACAGCAAGCTTTGTCGAGGTCGCCTTCCGAGACCAGTACCTTGCCCGTGCTGACATGTGGCAACTTACCGTCTCGGAGTTGTCACACAAGGCTGTTTTTCGAGGCCAGGAGATTCACTTCATGGGTGCAATCAAAGCGACCATCAAATCTATCTTTGTACGTGGGCGAAAGGTCACATCAGCCCTGATCAGCTCCGCTACGGTGCCCATCTTCCGTTCAGAATCCGCACGATATGTCTTCTTCGTCCAGATGAGTGCAGAGATGTGGGACTTTGACTCTGAAGGTAGTGGAGAATTGATGTTCAATAAAGTCATTAATGGTTTCTTGCCGGATCTGTTCAAGCGGTGGGTTAGACTTGGCGTCAAGCATTTGGTCAATATTGTGCTATTCACTAGGCTGGAGTACCAGAAGGGCATACTGAGGGACACTGGTTTGGATGCAGCGGCCACGGGTAAGGCACAGAGAGATGGTCACGACGCGCAGAATGAGCTGGATTACCGAGATTTCTACAAAGTTGTCACCACAGATATGGCGAGTAAAGACTGGGTCAAGATTCTCTTTGAGCTGCGAAGAGAATTCAAGGTCTTCTTGAGGGACACCTTGATCATACCGGGAAGCGAAACGTACGGTCGGAAGCCAGACACTCTCGCCGAGGTGAAAGATGCGCGGGAGGTTGAGCGTGTCATCGCTGGTAGACCAACAGTCTCTTCGAAAGGCAATGTCCTAGAAGCCATAAATCTCGCTTCGTCACAGTTTGCTCAAGACTATATCGATCGTGACCTACTTAGGACAGGAATATCGCTCATAATCCTAACCGCCGGCACTGGGGTGTTCGAGGTCGACTACAACATGCTCAAACTGACAACGGACACACTCATTGGCAACGGTATAGGTATCGACCTAGTCTCTATTGCTCCAATGCCCCTACACTCAGTTCCGCTCTTCAGATACCGGACGCCACATATACTATCAAAGACCGCCTTGGGATCATCAGCGGTGGGTAGCTACAACCACGTCGGTAGCACGCCCAGAAATCCTTCGGTAGCCTATCCGAGGTCGAGCTCACCCATCAAGTTACGGAGTATACGTAGTGAAACCGGCATATCAAGTGCTGAGATGCTGGCAGACATTACGTCTCAAGATACGCAATGGAGTTATGCTCTCCCGCACTGGATTGACATATCATTCTGGACAGGAGAGACCGACGAGGACTTGCAAAAGTCTACAGGCAAGCGCTTGATACGTCGTAAACAAGGTAGAACTGGCTTCGCGGCGAACTGCACCATGTACGAGCTGCAAGCTATGGGGCTGATGGAGAGTGAGATGACTGACATAGCCATATCGTTTCTTCGAGTGCGGCCTAACTTGATGGATGATCAACTACACACTTCCTTCCAAGATCTGCAAACGAGGCATTTGTCTGAACAAGGTTCATTACCGAAGCGGTCAAGGGCTGCAGATGTTGACCTTTCGCGGCAATCGTCATTCGCATCGCCCGAAAAAGCAGTCACAGAAACTATGAAGGAAGAGAACCCTGCTCGCCAAGCACTTACGAAGTGGATGGATCAATACGATCACGATATATTTCATGGAACAAGATGGGACCTTATCAGTCAGATGCAGATCTCATCAAAAGGCGTCAAACTGGTTGGTACAGCTTCGAGTCAACACAAAGGCGGTAACAGCTATCAGTCCTCCCAGACTATGCTGAGCACATCACCCGATATACAGCGGCGTCAGCCTCTTCCAACGGGCAGGTTGCCTGTGGTGCTAAGCCGAGATCAACCCGATTCGAACGCAGCAGACTCGGATTCTTCTTCGGTTCGCAGCTCGAAGAAATCTCAGGCAGACTCCGACAAACCCAAGCGCAAAGCAATGCCACGTCAGTTCAGTCTTGGACCAAAAGGCCTCGGACCGATGAAGACAGCAGCAAGCACAAGCATCAGCTCTACGAACGCAGAGACCGTGGGGGCTACTGAAACCAAAAAGGCTGCTGCTTCGCCTTCGAAGACGTCCGGATTACTGACCCAGCAACTTCGGAATACTCTTCGGAAGAAGCCCTCTCAGCAAACCATAGCATCTTACGCACCTGCTGTCGTCGATGATTCCTCTTCCATCTCCGGTGTAGCACCAAGCAATCCCATTTCCATCGGCAAGAACACAGACATTTCTGGCGACGAGGAAACCGACAACATGCAACAATCTGCAACTGTCAAACCCAGTACCGCGATGAGATCGCGGGAAGAAACTCGTATAACTCAACCAGCGAACCATGCCACTAAGAGCAGTTCCTTCACCTCCACCTCCTTCCAAAATCGATTCGGTATACAAGGCGGACTTTCACCACTGAGGGCAATGTCACCATGGCTCACGATGCTCAACCCGTCAAATCCCAAGAAAGAAAACATGAGCATTGCGAGTCAGTATCGCAGATGGCAGCACGTTTTTCCAAAAGCGATACCAACTTCAGCCATCAAATGGAAGTCTCTCTGTTCCCCTGCTGCGCTGCCGTTGACCAGCGAGTACTTCCCGACTGCCGAAGAGCTACGAGATCAATACGACGAGAACCCGTATACTGTCTCTTTACAGAACTATGAGGAACTGGCAGAGTCTCCGCCGACAAGAGAAGCATTGCTGAGGCAGATGATCGCGGCTCGTCTGTCCAATGGCTTCCAAATAGTAGTCGGTAAAGATGCCGACACATTCAGCAGATCGCACGGGTCCGCACTGCTTGACTGCTTCGAACCAGAAATGACCACAGATGATGCTTCGACTGTGTTGATGAGCGTGGGGAATAACTTTCACCAGCTGATCTGTTTAGACAAGAATCACATTGAAGTGAGACGTTTCATCCGTAAACCCGTGCAAATGGTGCAATCGGAAGGCATTCTCGATCCAACTGTTGTGTATCACCCTCACCTCAGAACAATGCTGGCCGAGACATACGAGAAGAAACAGTTCGTTTTCAGGAACCCGAGATCTAAATATGACTGGAGTACGATTGACCAGTACATCTCCGACCGAGATTATGACCTCTCACCCGATTTACGATACTGGAGAGCCAGATTCGTGTTGATACCTGTCGATCCTCCCAAGAGCTCCCGTGGCCCACTTGCGCCCGTCGCAGAAGCCTCCGACGAAGAGATAAGACTCGAGGGTATCCAGAGATTGACGCAAATCTGGCAACGGTACAGATTCATCCAGCCAGAAGACCGACGTTTTCAAGCTTCCGTCCAGCACAGACGTAAGGACCCGAATCCATTAGCGATTGATTATCAGACAAGAGATCCATCCATGGTCGCTCGAGCGTATGCCGGTAGGCATGCAGAAATGGGCATGACGCATCCGGAGCTTCAAGCATCTCTGTTTGCCGAAGACCAGTTATACCATACCAACGACTTTGATGTGCAAAAGTTGAGTCAGCACATTCAGGCTGAGCCTCCGAAAGGACTGAACGTTGTCGACAGAAGATGGCATTGGAAAGTGTATCAACGATGCTTCCGTGGTGATGAGCTCACCACCTGGCTTCTCATCAACTTCAAAGACCTGGACGCGAGAGAAGATGCAGTGAAGCTGGGTAATGAATTGATGAAAAAGGGGCTGTTCACACACGTCCAACACAAGCATCATTTTAGAGATGGCAACTACTTCTATCAGGTCTCGAGTGAGTATCGGATAGCACAACACCCTGATCAGAAGGGAAGCTGGTTCAGCAAAATGACAGATCGGTCTACACCTAACACTCCATTATTGGCCCCGTTGCGGGAGAGCGCGAAGCATTACCCGGATCCTTCGAAATCGAGGCTGAGCAGCGATGATTCGTCCGAGTCTTCTGGGCATAATACCCCACACAAGGAAAAGAAGAAGCTGGAACTTAGTCGAGTGCTGCAGTACGATGTTGATTCCAAGAAGCGGTCATGGAGACCGGAGATCATAAACCTGCACTATGATCGCATCCACAACCCGGAGAACTGCTACCATATCAGGATCGAGTGGATGAACGTGACTTCGAAACTTATCGAAGATGCCATTACTACATGGGCAACGAGTGTTGAGCGATACGGGCTCAAGCTCGTGGGTGTGCCTATCGGTGAGGCCTGCACAATAACGGAGAGACATCCATTCCGGGCGCCTTATAAGATTAAATTGGCAATTCCACCGCCGGCTCTGAAGACACGACCGCATCACGACCACGGGCATCACTCGAATCAGCATCACGAGGACAAGCATGTATTTCAGAAAGCCATTCTCCGAAAATGGGACTTTGTTCTTGATCTGGAAGCGGCAACCAACTTTGACGCCGATGTTGATGTGACGTATTCCTGGGGTGTGCCTTCCTACAAACACACTCAATTCATTCACCGATCTGGCACCTTACTTGCCGAGATACATGACGATGGCTCTTTCCTGCTCCTCGCCAACCGCATGGCAGGCAATCGCTCATCGATCACAATATCCACCGCCCCTCGTTTCGAGCGACGGAACACACAACAACCTCTCCCGCACAAATCTCCCTTCGCCTCACCGCTTGTCTGGGCAGCAGACGTCCCCTCGACTCCCCTCCTCGGCGCGGCCAAGAATCCAACAACAAAACCGTACACCACTTTCACCGACCTCGCCCTCGAGGGAGAAGAACCCAGCGCTTTCGGCATCAAAGACGTCTTCGAGAAGTTCTGCCACAGCGAGCGCGCTCTTGAAGACTTCTACGAAGAAGTGCTCGCCCGACCCTCCGCCTCACCAAGCCCACGCGTCGGTCCCATGCCGGGAAGTCCGCGCCACACGCCTCTGCTCAGGGGCGTACTGACTGCGTTTGGCGCCTCCGGGTCGAGTATCGGACAGAGTCAGAGGGACAAGTGGGATCGTGAATTCAAGGCCGATAGCGAGATCCCTGCGCTCGGATTGGGAGAAGGAAGGCTGAGTCTTGGGTCGCTGGCCGGTGCCGCAGCGGGAGTATTGGGGAGTAGTTTGAAGGACTCGGGAGGGTTGATGGGTCAGAGGAGTGTTAGTTATGCCCCTGGTAAATCACAACCCGAGGAAGCTGCCGGTCAGGGAGCTGGCTCGTCGTCTGATGTGGCTGGTGAGCGGAGGCCTGGGATTGAGGGCCGTCGAAGGGCCAGTGCTTATGGTGGCTCCATTGGTTGATGCTTGTTCATTGCAAATACAACTCCTTATCTCGTGCCCCATTCATCTGCTTTGCTTGATCGGTCGAGAGCTCGAGGACACTCCCGTCGTCGCCGCCGCCATCGTCCTTGGCCTCGCCGTTGTTGGTGCTGATGTCGTCGGGGTCGACTGTATCGGTGACCATAGAGCCGGAGCTGCTGTCGCGCCTCGGGTCATTGGTCTTCCGGCGCTGGAGAGATCGTCGATGTTCTCGCCGTTGACTTTGGCGTTGGCTGCGATTCCCGGGTCTTCAAGTGTAAGAAAGGTAACGGCCATTTCCTGGTCGTTTGACTGGATCAAGTTGGCGATTCGGTCTGCCATGGTTGTTTTTCCGGCTCGTTGGTGGAGGTAACTTGATGCTGGCTGGTGTTGTCACTGATGACTGGAAGAAGCGGTAGAGTAAGAAGAGGTTGAGGTAAAGAAGACGGAGAGGAATGGTGGGAGGCCTACCTTTATACTGTACCGCTACGAAGCGACTGCGCTAGATTGGGAGGTCAAATGCATGAAGTGAGGAGTTCAATGCGCTGAAGTGAGAGGTCAAGAAATATTGACTACAGTCTACCTAACGGTAGCGCCCGCCAGTGTCTTGACAGAGCAGATACCATCTTTCGTCCGCAACTTGCCAACACCAGTTTGGCCGAGCTGCTCGACAACACCGGCATCAAAGCCGACCTCGAGAGCTTCCGTGGTTGTGAAACCAGGTTGCAAGGCCTCCCACTGCTTCTTCTTGGGGTTAAGCACAGCCTCTGGCTCGCCCTCCCAGCCCTCGAAGAACACCCTGTCACCAGCCTTGCTCTCAGCAGGCACGTTGACCAACTCGACCGGTCCAGCATGGTGATCCTCCTCTCCCTCCTTCAGTCGCGGCGACGCAGCGAGAACCATGGCACAACTCTTGATTCCTCTCATAGTGACCGGCTTCAAGTTGCAAACAGCGACGATTTTCCTTCCTTGCATCTCCTCCAATGGCACGAGTCCATTCAATCCACTGCATACCGTACGTACGACCTGACCCTCGTACTCGGAGGTGTTGTCGGTGCCGGCAGCATCGCCCATAGCGATGGTGGAGACGTACAGGGAGTCGGCGTTTGGATGCCTCTCAGCCTTGAGGATGTGTCCGACGCGCAGATCAATCATAGCTGGTGAGAGGGTCTTCTCTGGCGCAGCGGCCTTTTGTGGCTTAGGTGCTTTCTCCTTCTTCTCCTTTTTCTTGGCCACACCAGGTGTCTCGGCGCCGACCGCAGCAGCTACTTTCTCACCAACTTCTTTTGTCTTCTCAGCGGCCTTCTCAGCAACGGACTTTTGCGCCTCGGGCGCGGCCGCGCTCGTCGTTGTTGCGCCTGCCTCGGCAGCTCCTGTGGCGCCGGCGGCGAGGGCCTCCTTCTCCTTCTTCTTGCGCTCCTTCTCCGCCTTGGGGTCAATTGGCTTGATTGTTGATAGCACGCTCGAGGGGTCAATCTTGACCTTCTCGGAGTCGGAGAGTGATAGGTTGAAAGTAGGAGAATTCTGAACAAAGTCGAGATGGCGGACGATGTGGTGGTAGCCTTGCTCGCCAGTGCGCTGCTCGGCGGTCCAGGACGAGACCACTGGGGCCAGGCGGGCGTAGAGGGCGACATCTGCTATGCTAGGCTTGCTGCCGAGGAGGGTAGTGCGGGTGGAGAGGTGAGTGTTAAGAGTGGAGAGACGTTCCGAGGTCTTTGCTGCGTCTTCGCTGGGTGAGGCAATGTGGTTGGAGGTGATGAGCCATTGTTCCATCTCAGTCTTCTCTGGCTGTGTGTACTGGTGGTTTATTAGCCGTGGGTCATCGACAACGTGGTCGACTCTTACTTCTGCGTCAGGGAATGCCTCGGCGGATGCCTTGACAGCATCGCCATCAAAGTCCTCCGCGGCTGGGTATGACTTTTGGATCAAGGCGCGAGCCTTTTCGTCCAGACTCTGAAAGCTCGCCATGGTGCGGGTAAAGATGTGAAGCGGGGTGCGTGAGTATAGCTTGAGAGGTCTGAGAGTGCAGATTGGAGCGGGAACGAGCCTCGAAATGCTCGATTTAGCAGATGTGAACCTACGAATGGCTGCCAGTTTGTCAATTGGCCAGGTGAATGGCGAGGTGTGAGAGGATAGTGATCATGGCCTGGAATTTACAGAGCATGACTCGTGACATGTCAGAATTCCCTTGACGGAGATTGCCGAGCATGACCAAGCGCAGACAGTAGTCACACGACAACCACATGTATACCATGACCGATCGAACAGGCGATACAAAGTCTCGTCGAAAGCACCATTCTGCGCCGAACAACGTCGATGGTTCGTCGAGAACTCTGTTCGGCTTACGCGTGAGCTCAGATATCATCTCGACACTTACATTACCTCAATTGTGCCTTCCCATGCTTTTTAAGACATCTCCACCTGTGGCTAAGCGAACGAAGATCCGGTCCTGCCTACCGTAACTCTTTGCGCCACGTGCTGACGATATCGTCGCTGCCGTGCCTTCTTTATCAAAAGGAGGTCAACTACGTGTAGGAGATCATCTAGGCGTGACTGCTTTACAAGCTTCAGATCTTGAGCATGACGCGTCCTGCGTGTCGCGCTTGCTCCGACCCAACAATGACCGAACTGCTGGGTCAACAGTAACCATTCCGCCGGGTCAAGTACATACATACTGTGCTTTTCGCAAAGTGAACTTTTCCGTTTACCAATCTTCCCATCTCACAGCAACATCTCATCACAATGGCATCGACTACTTTTAGCATCGTTTTTCTGCTTCTTACAGCTCATTTAGCTTCTTCCTTGCCTCTCAACACTCCCCTGCTCTCTTCGTACGACTACATCGGTCTGCAGCAATGTACCGCTCGCTCAGCTTGATGCTAACGTGAAGCAGTCGTTGGAGGTGGCCCATCTGGACTTACTGTAGCCAACCGTCTCTCAGAAGATCCCTCTGTCAATGTTTTACTGCTCGAAGCTGGACCAGGCGCTCGCGGAGACCGAGAAATCGAGATCCCCTTCTTCACCGGTGATGCCATCGGTGGCGCCTACGACTGGAACCTCACCACCACACCGCAGATATACCTGGATGGCAGCACAAAGGCATTGCCTCAAGGCCGAGTCTTGGGTGGTGGCACGGTCCTCAATGGAATGCTCTGGAGTAGAGGTGGTCAAGGAGATTATGATGATTGGGTGACACTCGGCAATCCGGGATGGAGCTGGAAGGACATGTTGCCTTACTTCATACGGGTCAGCTCAAATTGAATACGTTATTGGTATGCATCACTGACACAAGCACAGAGCGAGACCTTTACGCCCTATCCTAATTCCGCCCCATCCGCCAATCTCATCGCCTTCGATCCAACTGTACACGGCAACAGTGGTCCAGTCAACGTCAGCTACTCGCAGTTCGTCTTTAATCAGACGATCAATTTCTTCAACGCATTGAGCGAGCTCGGTATACCCACAACAGTAGATGCAAATGCTGGCACCGTCGCTGGCGCTGCTTTCATGCCGTTGGATCTGGATCCCATCAATCAAACAAGGAGTACTGCACGCAAAGCTTACTACGATCCATATATGTCTCGGCCAAATCTTTAGGTATCAACTGGCCAGACAGTCACCCAGATCCTATTTGATGGCTTTTCTGGCAACACAAATCCTTCAACTGCCGTCGGTGGAGATTCCAGTACCGGCCCGGGAAATGGTTCCAGTCTTCGTGCGGTTGGTGTGCAAATCGCTACCGGTGCCTCAAGCTTGCGTCAAAATGTCACTGCTACTCATGAGGTCATCTTGTCTGCAGGAGCCATCCATAGCCCGCAGCTATTGAAGCTCTCGGGCATCGGACCGACATCTGAGCTACAGGCTTTGCAGATTCCAGTAGCGATCAATCTGCCTGGTGTGGGGAGCAATCTTCAAGATCATTACTTGGTTGGAGTCTCATACCCATATCAGAACACATCGTACGTCACAAGTTCGCAAATTTTCGCGAACAATACGCTTATGGCTACCGCGGAATCCCAATACTACGCGAACAGGACTGGTCCTTGGACATCGGGACCTCCCGACGGGGATGCATTTGTTTCACTGTTGGCAATGACGAACGGCTCGACTGCAGTCATAGACGATGCTCAGACGCAGACCGCAGCCCAGTTCCTTACCAATATCAGCGACCCTACCGTTACTGCGGGTTTCGGGGCTCAGCTGTCGTTGCTCGTCAATGCTCTTCAGAACGATAGCAGGGCTGCTTACGAGCTCCTGAACTCCAACGACGGCCACTTCTCCGTCGCTAACATGAGGCCGTTCGCTCGAGGATCTGTGACTTTGCAGTCGTCTGATCCATTCCAACCACCGATAATCGATCCGAGATATGGGTCAAACCCTATCGACCTTGAGATACTTCTCAATGGTGTACTCTTCAACCGCCAGATCATGTCTACTGATGCTATGAATGTGCTCCAACCTCGACAAGTCGTTCCGCCAGCAAACGCGACCAATTCAGCGATCATGAGTGTTATCCGTCAAGGCATTCAGACGGAGAACCATGCAAGTTGCAGTTGCCCAATGCTACCGTTGTCGCTTGGCGGTGTGGTTGATCCTAATCTGCTTGTCTACGGCACACAGAATCTTCGTATCGTTGACGCGTCCATCATGCCCATGATCCCAGCCAGCCATCTTCAAGCCGTTGTGTACGGTATCGCAGAAAAGGTACGTCCACAGATCTTTCCTGCGGGTTGTACTTACCTTTGCAGGCTTCAGATATCATAAAGAGTGCAAACCTAGCAGCCTCACACAACATGGCAGGTGTGTCTACTGGAGATACGCAAGCCATACTCATGAGTCGGACTCTACCTTCTGCCAAAGGCTCGAATCCCAACGGGATGGTCTCTAGCCAAAGCTTGAACTCAGGGAACGCATCAGTATCGACTTTGTCACTGCTATCGACGCTCACGGTCCTGAACCTTACGACGAATGCTACGGCTCCACCTGGATTTGGCATCCCAACAGCGATGGCGGCTAGTAGATCTAGCATCGCGTTGTCCACCGTTTCACGTGGTACACAGGCCGTCACTTCATCGTACAGCAGTACCTTGTCTCTGTCTCCGTTGCCGATCTTCCTGCCTGCTACAACCACCTCAGACCGGGCGTCTGCCGTCTCATTCTCAACCAGTAGTGCAACACTATCTACATCGAACACGTCGTCTTTTGGGAACGTAGCAGCTGTGTCTCTGCCGTCGGCGACCAAAGTATCCACCATGTTACAAGGTTTTACAACGCTCTCGACGCTGCAAAGTATCCGCTTCTCTACCATCAGCGTACTTTCGACCTCGGTCTTCTACGCCCCAAGCGTGTCGACCGCGACTTCGAACTCAATTCTGGTTGTGACAGCCTCCTTCCCGGCGACGACAAGCTCCTCCTCCTCGACTTACAGCAGCGTCGGTATCGTGCCTGACTCGACTTACAGAAGTCCAAGCACGGTGTCGCCGATGACTTACAGCATCGCAAATGGCATATCGACGGGCGCAACTTACAGCAGCTCGAGTCCGACGTTGATGCAGATTTCTCCTACTACGAGTAGGACCTCTGTCCCAACGTACAGCAGCGTCAGTGTGGCAACCGCGTTGTCCATCTCTACCTCCATTCTCGTCTCGGTTGTTCCTGCTGCAGTCACAATGAGCAACAATGCGCCATCCACCGCATCGAGTTTTGTTCTGGCTCCCCTCGGCACGCCCTCAGCTTCTACCATAACGGTGATACCGACCCCGGCAACAACAACAAGTACAAGCACGAGCACAAGCACTGTGGCCACTACCAGCAGCTCTACCATCAACATCTCCTTGAACAGCTATGGCGCTGTGGTGTTTGCCAGTGCTTTATCAATGGCACAGTCTTCTCTGAGCGCGGCTTCTGTCAATCCGACGACCAGTACTCCCTCGATCGTGCAAAGCTCCAGCACGCAGACCTCGATGGTGACAAACCTTTCAGTATCGCCCTCTTCAGCAACATCCTCCGTATCACCATGCGTTACAACAACGACTACTGCTACCGTTACACTCATGGGCACTGGGTCTCTTCCGAATTCGGCGACTACAACAATCACATCGGGAACTCCAGGGGTGTCATCGATTATCAGTTCGGTTGTATCTGCTCAGACTACATCACCGATGCCGGGCTCAACCGGAATCACCACAATCACCACCACTTTGAGCAGTGCCAGTAGCCCACAGGTAGTGACATATCTCACAGCCGCGAGCCCAAGCTCGACTTCTCCATCATTGATGACAGTCACGGCCTCACTTGGTAGCGCGAGCACTCTCAGAACTGTAACGCTGATATCAATGGCCACGTCGTCTTTGCCGATATCGCCGCAGTCTGTCACAACGACAACCATAAGCGGCAGCCCGGGAAGTCCTACGCTTGCGGTTGTGACGATCACGATCACTCCATCTTTGTCAGTCAGCAGTACTTCTCCGATCTCGACTATGCCTGTTACAGTGGTCACGGTACTTGGTTCGCCCATTGCAGTTGGACCCGGACCAGTGATCTCGTTGCTTTCCTCGTTAAGTACAGCTAGCCCAGGTACAGTGGTAACTCTGTTTTCCACTCCGATTGCTACTGGTCCAGCACCTGGGATCTCCCTTCTTTCCACATCAACTGCTGGAGGGTGGAGTCCGGGTCCGACTACACCGACGGTACTGGTCATTGTCTCGTCAGCGCAGTCTCCGCCCCACAGTCCATCTTCTGTTACTGTGACAGTTCCCGCAATGACGAGTACAGAACCAGCAGCCTCAGGGGCCACGGTCGTCACCTACATACCAGGCGCGAGTACCCAATCGACACCCATAAGCACATCTATAGCCACCTCGAGTACTTCTGGCACTCCCGTAATGTCGACGATTACAACAGTGGTCAGCAGTGGAAGCACGATGCCTTTGTTGACGATGGTCGTCGTAACGAGCCCGCCAAGTCAGCCTTTGCGAACATTGACCACCACGATTTCACCGGGCAGCAGTACACTTTTGACCATTTTGTCGCCCGCATCGACCACTAGCCCGACACCGACAGTGACGACCATTACCGCAACGGCAGGCAGTAGTCCTTCGCAGGTGCTCGTGACCATCACGTCCACAAACAATCCGTCAATCACGACCGTCACAGCCACAGCTGGAACTCCCCGGTCGCAAGTCATAGTGACATTGACGTCAACCCGGGGTCCAACTTCCACAAGTCCAACTTTGACTACGGTCACTACGACGATGAGCAGCTTGCGATCGACGTTCACGACCACGAGTACACGGACCTCATCAACGTTACCATCGAGTGTACCGAGAAGAACGACGATTGTCTCAACAATCAGTACACGAAAATCAACAAGGACATTCGTCTCGACCTTGGGGCCAACGTTGACCACCATCCGATCAACCATCACTTCCAGAAGGACTACAACTAGAGTGTCGACCGTCACACGCGGAACGAAGATGAAAGCACCTACGCGAAGGCCGACAAGTTCCAGACCCTCGAGCAGCACCAAGCGGCCGACAAGCACAAGGAAAACGACCCCCAATGCGCCCAAACCTTCCTCGACCAGAACACGCACCACTACAGTGCGGCTGTCCAAATCGGTCACGACACGGATCGTGACAAGGACCATTGGCTAACAACAAAGTATTGATGAATCACGTTCACCATGGTGTGATGTTAATGAAGAGACGGGGCATGAATTCATGTATAGTATAGATAGTCAATCAGGACCAAGACCAGCGTTTTTTCTCTTGCCAATGCGCGGAACGTGATGAATACTCAACGTAACGCCTCTATGGCAAGATGTTTGACCCTCTTTTTGATAGCTACTCTGCAGATCTGCAAGACCTTCCCACCTCTATCATCGCTGTCGGTCGCAACCCATTTCCACTAAAATTGTCTCGTGTATTGCTCGTAGGTATCCATTGGCATCTGCAATCTCATGACAGGACGGGATCATTACTGGTATATACTGATGATATGTTTACATGCACTGAAATGCCAAACCCGGCATATCTGACTATAATCTTGGACTTGGGGCATTTTTCCCCTTGCGCCCGCCTTTGGTCTCTACAGCCGGATCGACACTCTTTCCGTCCCACAAACGATCACCCACCAGCTGAACGAGGTACAACACCCTCGACTTGACAGTGTTGCCATCACGTCTGTTCTTGCCTTCTCTCCGGCCTCGACTGATTTCCTCACAGAACGACCAGAGCAGAGATCCCTCCAACAGGACCTCTCCCTTGTCGTCTCTGGCCGGGATCCACTCGCAGCCTAGCCTCACCCTAGAGCCCGGTACGCCTTTTGTCTTGGTCACGACAATCATGCCTTCTTCCTGAACGCGCTCGAAGGACTTCGACAATGTTTCCTTGGACACGGCCTCGAAGTAGCTCAGGTCGCCTTGTGCGTATAATGTCTTGCCTAGTAGCTGCGCAGCGTTCTGCACGGCTTTCAAGTCGAGAGACGGTGTCGAGGCGGTGGCGTTGACCGGCGGTGTGAGCATGAGTAATGATATAGCACCCAGCCAGGTCGCTTCTATGAAGGGCCAGATCAGGAAGCAGTAGAAGTCAAAATTCTCGCGGCCGTTGCGGCGTTCGGTCGCGCTGATCGTGATGGACTTTTCGCCGTCGGAGGACGTGGTGACGGTTAGTACGCCCTCTTCTTCGAGAGCGGTGAGAGTGGCGCTCAGGTTTTCTGTGAGTGGGGTCGTGGGGAAGATGAATTCAGAGCGGAAGAGACGTGAAAGGAAGTAGACGTAGTCGTAGAGGTCTTGGTAGGATATTATCTGGTTCTCGGTGCCGCCGCCTTGTTTCACTTTTGTGTATAGCGCGGCGCAGACGAGAGCTTCAGACACGAAGAGATGGATCGTCATGTTGCGGTAGAAACTTAGCTGGAATCGATCGACGGCGTAGTACGTTGGTTCAGGTAGGCCGTCTACTATCCCTACCAGATTCGGACCGAGCACTTCGAGACCGCGCTCGACGACTGTGGCTGTCGTTTGGGTGCCGAAGTGGGCCACACGGCCGCCTCGTGACCTGACCCGAGAACACAGCTCGTCCACCCGGCGAACGAGCTCTGCTTTACCCACTCCTCGACCGCGAAGTGTGAGTAGCACTGTGCCGATGAGCGCGGTGGGCATTACCACGGAAGCGTCGTTGATGTCGGAGAGGACCCTATAGCCCAGAGTGCTGAGGATTCTTCGGCGCAAGGTGATATCCTGTGAAGGGGGTATCGACGGAGAGATCTGCGCAATGGCTGTTTGTGAGTCGATGAATTTGCGCATGCTCCAGGGTTCATGGAAGCGAACGTCGACACGACCAAGTTTGAGCGAGAGGATCGAGGAAGCTGAAAGGAAAGCGAAGAGTGATTCCTTGGGCTTTGGCTGCCCTAGAAGTTCAGATATGTAGCTGTCGACTTCTATGACTTTGTCGTACTGTGTGCTGACAGGACAGACAATGGCGTCTGATACTCGTCCGGAGAGCACACTGTCGAGAAGATATGAGAGGATGCCGAATTTTGGTGGTAAGAGCTTTCCGGTCCGCGATCGACCACCTTCAATGAAGCATTCGACGTTGTAGCCGTTTTGAAGCATGGTGTCCATATATGATTGGACCAGCGTGGTGTAGAGAGCATCGTCGCCAAAACTACGCCGGATCCACATTGCTCCAGCATGTTGTAAGAATGGCCCTACCACGGGAAAGTTGAGGTTGTCGCCAGCGACAACTGTGGGTAGAGCTAGTCCAAGCCTGTAGCAGATGAGTTGCAGAGACACATAGTCGACATGCGATCTGTGGCACGGCAAGAAGATGATAGATTGGTTCTTCTTCGCGGCCTCTTCTGCAACGGTCCGTAAGCGGAGAGCCTCCTCGCTCGAAACATGAACGCCCTGATGATAGGCTCTCGTAAGGAGCTGTGTGGCGAGGAAGTAGGCTCCTCTAATGAAGCGCTTGCTCTCCATCTTGCATATCATTTGGTCCGTCCACAGCTCGGCGACCTCTGTCAGCTGCTTCTCAATCTCACGTATCCTACTTTGCTTCTTGTCGTCAAGATCGTTTCCAGTACCCATGTCGTTGAGGAATCGACCCTCGCTCTCCTCTGTCGCAACACGCTTCAGCGCCAACTCTTTGATTTTCGCCTGTAGTATGACATTTTGCACAACCATACGCTTCATGTTCTCACTGAATCCTTTGTAGAAGATTGGTTGACCGACTATGGTATCGTAGGACCGCCATCCTTCTCCTGAGATGTGAAGACTGAACTCTTTGAGCGCGTCAAAGGGTGCTGATCGGAAGCGAGCATAGGATCGAAGCAGAGGCTCATCTGGTGAAGAGCCGTCTGTCGGAGGCAGTTCCGGGAGTGGCCCTGAGGACGTTATGGGAGGATGCAGGGTGACACGATTGCCCTGGATAGAAAGATCGGGTGCCACAGAGGGCGGGAGCTTTCTGGCAGACATGGTGTATTCTTCGGGAGCTGTATGGTAGTCAAAGCATCATGTCGTGTCACGTTGATAGGATGGAGTGCAAGGCTACAAGGTCCAGAAACGTCGTAACAAAATGTGCAAAGCTATGCCATCCAGACACGTCGTCGTAGGGGAATTGGTCGAATAAACAGTATATCTGCACGAGTGTAGGGATGAGGTATGGTTCCCCAGACCAGGGACCCTATTACCGACCTTCCGGTTAAAAGAGCCGCGGCATTACCCCAGATTTTGGCACGTTTTTGGGTTCAAGCGACTCTGGCCATGCGGGGTCTCGACCTGGTTCAGGTGACGTCTCATCTAAGCTGATGCTGGCTTGGATTTGGCTTTGTATCTTCGCAACCTCAGTCAAACATGGCGACCGTAGACCCCGACCAGAAAAGGATTGTCTTCATCCATCCTGATCTTGGGATTGGAGGCGCGGAGCGATTGGTGATCGATGCTGCGGTCGGATTACAATCACTTGGTCACAAAGTCACGATCCTCACTTCGCATCGCGACAGGAACCATTGCTTCACCGAAGCGAGAGATGGTAAGTGTTGAAACCTGTGTTGAGCGAACGCAAGTCCGCAAGATAACTTCGTTAACATTAGCAGGTACCCTTGATGTCCGAGTCCGCGGCGACTCAATCTTCCCACCCACGATTTTCGGCCGCTTCGCAATCCTCTGCGCCATTGCACGCCAAGTCCATCTGATACTCAGTGTCGCCGTTTTCTCATACGAACTCCATTCACTTCGGCCGACAGACCTGTTCCTCGATCAATTGAGCGCTGGTGTGCCACTTTTGCGATTTCTCTGTCCCGATTCAAGAATACTGTTTTATTGTCACTTTCCCGATAAGCTCCTCTCGCGACCTGGTTCTGGATTGTTCCTCTATGTCAAGCAGGCTTACAGACTATTCTTCGACTGGTTAGAGTCATGGAGTATGGGTGGTAGCGACAGTATCGTGGTCAATAGCAGGTTCACTGGCAGAACGGTCAAAGAGGTGTTCCCAACTATGATGGCAAAGCCTTTGAAAGTCGTCTATCCTTGTGTGGACACTTCATCGGTCAAGGAAAATCTGGCGAACAAAAAGTCACTATGGCCCGACAAGCGCATTCTCCTCAGCATCAACCGCTTTGAACGCAAGAAGGATGCAGCGCTTGCGATCGAGGCATACGCTCAATTAGATCCTCAATACAGAAAGGAGACACGGCTTGTTATTGCTGGTAGGTCGAGCAGCTCAATCTGCACATGTACTGTTGCTGACGTCTGCAAGGTGGTTATGATCAAAGAATGAATGAGAACGTGCAGTGTCACAAGGAGCTCGAGAAATTGGCGTCTTCATTCAGCCTACGTCACGAAACAATTAAGAGTCTCGATTCGCCGTCTGAAGTTCCTTCGGACGTCTCTGTACTGTTCCTGCTTTCGGTGTCAGATGAATTGAAGCAATCGCTTCTGGACACCGCAGCATTGCTAATTTACACGCCTCGGAACGAGCACTTTGGGATTGTGCCACTGGAGGCCATGCTGAATGGCGTACCAGTCCTCGCTGCGAACGAAGGAGGACCGCTAGAGACGGTGGTGGAAGGAGAGACTGGGTGGTTGAGAGATGTCAAAGATACAGCTGCCTGGACGGCGGTCATGCAGGAGGTCTTGCAGTCTACAAAGAACAACCCGGGAGCTCTACTGAAGATGGGCGAGGCCGGCAAAGAACGTGTCGTGGAAAGGTTCTCAAAACGCAAGATGGCACTGAATCTGAACTACTGCCTGGATGAGACGCGCAAAGTGCGCAGGCAGCCAATGGTCAATGTGTTCATGGCCACCGCGTTTGGAGCTACAGCATTTGCGGTCCCCTTGGGTTTCATCTGCATGTGGGTCCTCTTCTACGTGTTGGACAACCAAGGGAAGGTCGATGACTTTATGACCGAGCAAGCTGCCTCGTTTGGCTCGAAGCGTGCGCAAGCAACGGCTTCGGCAAGTATATAAAAGCGACGACAAATATATCACGATTCGTGTAAATGCTGGGAATGTTTTTTTGCGCATGAAATGTACAACTCGACGTGTTTCTGTGCTCAATTGGCTCACAAGGACCTCTGCATAGTCAAATGTCGTTCTATCAACCAGCAACGCGTGGGCATCTGGTGCCTGAGTGCACATCGCACGTTGGGATTTAATAGAGCTATCCGTAATTTACGTTCGTAAGACACAGTCTGAATGCATTGTTATATGTTGTAAAGTACGAGTATCACATCAAGGTCGTACCGTAGGAAGCCGTAGTTGCCGTAATCAGTACGATGGTTCGCGGGAGACGCAGCGGGCGGGGAGCAGGCCGAACTTTCATCATACACGCTTCACACCTCGAGCATTTGCACCTCGAGTGAACGCGACAAGTGAATCTTTTACACTTGAGAGGGTAAACAATGAGGGAGTCATCGCGGACACAACAAAGCCTTGACTTCTTCCATCCAAACTTCTCAGCTTCATCTCTTTCTCACTCAAACGCATCAAGATCTCATCAAACACAACAAGCAACGCTCTCAGCTTTATTGACTTCATCCATCAAATGGTCCATTGTCGACCCACTTTGTTTTCGGCATGGCTTCCAATTGGTTCATTCCACGCAGATTGCGAGCCGCGTTGTTCCAGAGCTTTACCTCGATCCAGAACGCGACACGATACAGCATTCAAGCAATTCGCTTCCGTCAAGCTGCCATCTTCAGAGGATATGCTGCTGCTGTGCAGCCAGTTCCAACAATGCGCGCACCATGCAACAGTTCATCATCATCACCAAAGCGACGCATCGACCAAGTCGACATATTCTCGTACAACAATGAGCGTCCGTCAAAGCGACGTTCCCCTTCCCCGCCAGAAATTACAAGCCGCAACACCAGCGCATCCAGCACCAGGAAAAGGTCCTCGGTAGCATTACAGGACCACGAGAGGCCTGCAAAGAGGCGGTCGCCATCACCAGACCCAACTAAATTCCGGGCCACCATGCGAAGGTTGTACCGCGCCCACGGGCCGCTTGGTGTGCTTCCGGTGGAGCCCTCACCACCACCACCCACCCACAACACCACCACCACCCCCACCAAGGAGGAGACCGAGCTGTTGGCGTCACTGCTCAGCGACGTCGACTACCAGGTGCAGGAGGAGCAGGAGGAGGCAAAGCTTCGCCAGAGGCAGGAGAATGCGCGTCGGGAGAAGCAGGAGGAGAGGGCAAGAGAGCAGGACGCTCTGAAGGAGGCCAGAAGGGCGAAGGAGGAGAAGGAGGCTGCGATCAAGGCAGCGAAGAGCGAGAAGAAGAAGAGGCTGAACGCCAAAGCGCGTCAGCTGGAGCGCGAGGCCAGCCAGAAGTCCTTGCAGGAAGGCCTGGCCGAGTACCACGCCTGGTTGGAGACAGTCACCAAGCGGTTCGATGATGTGAGCTTGGTCGAGGGCAAGGAGGCGACTGTGGAGGAGAAGGAAGTGGTGGAAGAGGTCAAGCCTCCCTTCTTGGCCGCTCTATCCAACGAGTGGGAGAGCAAGGTCGTGGAAGCTTTGGCGGTCAGAGCCGAGGGTCGCATCATGGGCAAGTCCATGGACGGTATCGAGTTCTCACGCAAGGACATTGCACGTCTTCTGCCGCGTGGAGAAATGCTTGCTGGGCAGGAACCCTGGTTGAATGACGAGGTCGTCAACGCATGGTACGCCAACCTCTGCGCCAGACTGAACGAAAAAGCTGGCTACGTCAAGAGCGCGACTTCAGTACCCAAGTTCGTCGCATACAACAGCCAATGGCTCAAGACCGCCACAGATAAAGGCATAACTGGCATTCAGACGTGGTCCAGACGCAAGGGCATCAAGAACGAAAAGCTTCTTCAAGCCGAGCGCATCTTCTTCCCCGTCAACACTGGTGCTCATTGGACCCTCCTCACGATCTCACCTCTCAACAAGTCGATCGAATATCTCGACTCTCTCAACCCTCACGGCTTCAACAACACCAAGTTTACCAATCTCGCCCGACAATGGCTTAAGATGGAGCTCGGCTCTAAATTCAACGATGGCGAATGGACCATATTCGAGACATCAAGTTCTCAACAAAACAACAGCAACGACTGCGGCGTTTTCGCATGTTTGAACGGACTGGCTTTGTCCAGAGGTTTCAAGGACCCAAGCGTGGAGTTTTCAGCGGACGATATACCCCATGCACGTCGCTTCTTTGTCGCCAACCTTCTCAATGGTGGCTTTACTGGCGAGTTCGACTTGTGATTTACTTTACTGCCTTGCATTGCATAGCCGGCGGCGGCGGCGGTTGGATTTACCAAGATACCCCAAAAGCAGGACAGCAGGCGTTTGGACGGGACAGACTTTCGTCTCTCGACTTGCATTGACACATACACGGCGTTTTTGTTTTTCATTTTCATTTCGGCTTTCACAAACGAGCAATTTCCAGGCTCGAGCAGAACCACCAGCACTAGGTCGGATCGACCAAATCACTTCGACATCAGTTCTTCAGAAAACATGCACCACCAATGTTACAGCACCCCTTTACAGCACATCTCGACAGCACATCTCGACAACACACAACAGCACCGCATTTTGCAGCGCCAAAATCTCCTCTCGCCGGCAGGCTTGAGTTCGCCTGCGGGCTTGAACTCGCCTTCTAGCTTGTGGTCGGTTTACGCTCGATGCCGATAGATTGCAGACCGCACTTTGTAGCGCCAAGCTCAGCTCGCCCTGAGGCTTGAGTTCGCGTTCGCGCTTGAACTCGCCTCTGGGCTTGAACTGGGTTACGCTCGGTGCGGTCTCTTCCTTGACGCTGTCGGTTGGGTTGGGTTTTTCGTTGAGTTCTGAGACGAGAATGGCTGGACGCAACTGGTCTTCATATGGATGGATGGAAGATGAATGCAACGGATTTCTGTATGGCTCTTCTATAGGAGCGCTTTTCTTCTAGCGAGGCTTTTCTTTTTCACGAATGATGATTGATTCAAACACACAACTATCGTTGTAGATGACAATGGCAATGTGCTGGGTTGCGTGCACGTGCTGATTGCCTCATTTCCTCTCTCTCGAACCCTTCAATCATGTTGTCACACTGATGCATTTCACGGCATGCTTGTACGGCCCGACATTCCGACACCGATCGGTACTTTAGCCGAGACAAATTCTAGGGTGCTGCCAAATTTAAGCCTCGGCCGTTCAAGCGGTCATGACAGCCGCCGTCGTCGGAGGACCCCCAAGAATCTAAAACATGACGACATTTCCAGAAGTCACGTAATAAACAATGTGATCGAGAACAGTAGATTGGGTTCGAGTAGTTCAAATGTTTGTAGAATACCCCTTGCGCTTCATTATATTTGCCTTGTGCGTTGCTTCGCATTCCATTGTGTTCTCCATTCCCATTGAAGTTCACCTGGATAGATCTCATCACGTTACGCATTCCAGGGACACAATTCAGACCAGACGCAATGGCGGAGGAGAACGTCAGCGGCCAGGAGCAGCGGTTTCTTGGAGGCCAGAATGGTGGACCGAATGGGCCTTATAGCGATAATCCGACACAGAACGGCAATGCGATGAATGGAAACCAGAGCAGTCACAGCGATGTCGAAGACAAGGCCGAGAAGGGAGACGAAGGTCCTTCTCTAATTCCTGTCGGGTTCTTCGATCACTCTCTGCATGCTGTTCGGAAAGAAGTCTTCTGGAAATGGGCTCTTACTACTTTGGTCTTGATGTGTGTTATTCTGGGCGTTTTGTCGATATGTATGTTGACGCTTGGTAATTAAGAGACCGCATCGGCTGACAATATTACTAGACTGGGGGAGTTTGTCCCATGCTGAGCAGAATATCAGCTCATTGGTAGTCTACGTTGTCGACATGGATGGCCAAACTGCACCTTACAACACTTCTGGGGTTACGCCACTGGTTGGACCCATCATCACTCAGCTCGCGCGAGAGATGGTTGCTTCGGGAACGCCTACCCTTGGCTTCGGTCCTCTGGATGCGGCCGACTTCAACTACGATCCGATTGCGGTGCGCCAGGCAGTGTTCGATTTTAAGGCATGGGCTGCGATCATCATCAATCCGAATGCCACAGCGATGCTCTACTCTGCTGTCCAGAACGGCAACACAAGCTATGATCCCACGGGGGCATGTCAATTGGTTTATGAAAGTTCCCGAGACGATACCAACTGGTACGACTTTATGTTCCCAATTCTCTCGGCGTTTCAGACCGAGGCGACCACCATGGTCGGTTCGCAATGGACACGAATGGTCATGGAGAATGCTACGACCGATGCCGCACTCTTGAGAAACGTGGCGACGGTACCACAAGCTCTTAGCCCGGCAATTGGCTTCTCCATGTACGACCTTCGTCCGTTCTACCCGTACACAGTCATCCCTACTGTGACAGTTGGTTTGATTTACTTGATCATTATCTCCTTTTTCTCCTTTTCTTTCTACCTGCCCGTCTACAGCAAGCTCATCAAGCCCCAAGGGCATCCACCATTAAAGTTCTGGGAAATGGTATTCGTACGCTACATCGGTATCCAAGGCGCGTATTTCTTCCTCTCCTTCGCTTACTCGCTGCTGTCCTTGGCCTTTGGGGTCAACTTTTCTGGTGGCAACCCAGTCACCTCCGAGACTCAGGTTACCTCGACTGTGGACGGCAACATGAATCCAGATGCGTTTGGACGAGGAACGTTTCCGATCTACTGGGCCCTCAACTGGGTTGGAATGATGGCTCTTGGTATAGCATGTGAGAACGTCGCCATGATTGCCGGACAACCCTGGACAGCTGTATGGCTGATCTTCTGGGTCATTACCAATGTTTCGACTTCTTTCTACGACATTGACCTCGCGCCTCGCTTTTACTATTGGGGCTATGGTTGGCCGCTACACTACATTGTAGAAGGCACAAGGATGTTGGTCTTCGGTCTCCACAATCGTCTAGGATTGGATTTTGGTGTCCTGTTTGCTTGGGCGGCAGTCAATACTGCGCTGTTCCCGCTCTGTTGTCGATTTATGAAGTACAAGAACGTCCATCATGGTAAGTTCTTTTCTGTCCCGAAGAAAGCAATGTCGGTGCTAACAGAATTTATAGTGCACGAGTACTGGGCATAATGCTCCCCAAGACCAATACCCCAAATACCAACGCGTTTAGAGCTGGACGTTAGAACCACATATTCCATTATTTAGAGATTTATAGTAGCACCAGTTTAATGATGACCACACCTTATTTCTTGCCAGGGAAGTGCTGTTCTTGGCTCGCTATTCGAGTTGTCTGGAACGCTTCTCACCTGATCTTTGATAGAAGCTGGGTGAACATCGGCGAAACCTGCGGGCGTTTGCATTGTTTGCGTCTGTCGGTGTTTGAAGCTTGATGTCACAGCAAGCGGGCAGTCACTGCTCTGTCGCCTAGCCGTGCTCGTGCTCGTGCTCGTCTTGATAGGAACGCCGCCTTTCAACATCTGCTTACAAAGTACTTGACACTCCTTTACTGCATTGACTGCCGTTACACTGCGAACTTCAATACTTTACTCCAACCATTCGCAGCGACGACAGCCAAGATTCTTCCAACAGACCCCGACGCAGTTGCCAAACTGGGGAAACGACGGCTTTCGGGCGAGGACGCATCTAGTCCGAACAAGAAAGTCATGACGGTTCGTGAGATCTTCCTCCTACATCACAATCATATTCTCTAATGACTTCTTCACAGGACGGCAAGATGGACGTCGACAGCCCAGCTGCCGCTATTGAGCAGCTCAAGGATTCAAATGGCGAAATCGACGAGTCGCTGTACAGTAGACAGCTGTACGTTCTTGGCCACGAGGCTATGAAGCGCATGGGATCATCCAACATTCTCGTTGTTGGTATGCGTGGTCTCGGTGTCGAGATTGCAAAGAACATCGCCCTTGCTGGTGTAAAGAGCTTGACACTGTTTGACCCTAAACCGGCGGCCATCCAGGATCTCTCATCACAGTTCTTCCTTCACCCAGAAGATGTCGGCAAGCCACGTGCTGATGTCACAGCTCCTCGTGTGTCGGAGCTGAACCCATACACGCCTATCAAGGTGCACCCTTCACAAACCCTCACCTCCGACCTCGCCCAACTCAAGCAATACCAAGTCGTCGTGCTTACCGACACCCCACTCAAGGATCAGCTCACGATCGCCGACTACTGTCATGAAAACGGCATCTACATCGTGATCACCGACACTTTCGGTCTCTTCGGCTCCATCTTCACAGACTTCGGCAAGAAGTTCACTGTCGGCGACGCAACAGGAGAAGAGCCACACACTGGGATTATAGCGGGCATTGATTCAGATGGATTGGTATCGGCTTTGGATGAGACGAGACACGGCTTGGAAGATGGCGATTTTGTCACATTCATGGAGGTCGAAGGAATGGAGAAGCTGAACGGTTCTGCTCCTCGCAAAATTGAAGTCAAGGGCCCATACACATTTTCTATCGGCAACGTCTCAGATCTTGGTCAATACAAGCGCGGAGGTCTCTACACACAAGTCAAGATGCCAAAGTTCCTCGACTTCGAGCCTCTCAGCCAACAATTGAAGAAGCCAGAGTTGATGATGTCTGACTTTGCCAAGTTTGATCGCCCGGCTCAGCTTCATTGTGGTGTCCAGGCTCTGCACGCTTTCGCCGACGCTCACAAGGGAGAATGGCCACGACCACACAACGATCAGGATGCCGCCGAGGTCCTCAAGCATGCGCAGAGTTTGGCAAGCCAAAGCGAAGAGCAGGTCGAATTGGACGAGAAGCTCATCAAGGAGCTGTCATACCAAGCCCAGGGTGATCTTTGTCCAATGGCAGCCTTCTTTGGTGGTCTCGCAGCGCAAGAAGTGCTCAAGTCAGTCTCTGGAAAATTCCACCCAATCAAGCAGTGGCTGCACTTTGATTCTCTGGAGTCTCTGCCTACTTCTGTCAAGCGATCAGAAGAGCTCTGCAAGCCACTCGGTACAAGATACGATGGACAGATTGCCGTGTTTGGTAAAGAGTACCAGGACAAGCTCGCCAACGTGAAGCAATTTTTGGTTGGTGCTGGTGCTATCGGTTGCGAAATGCTCAAGAACTGGGCACTCATCGGTCTCGGTACTGGACCAAACGGTCACATTCACGTCACAGACATGGACCAGATCGAACGATCCAACCTGAACAGACAGTTCTTATTCAGACCAAAGGATGTAGGTCAGCTCAAGAGTGACACTGCAGCCAGGGCCGTGATAGCCATGAACCCAGAACTCAAGGGCAAGATCTCTTCCTTGAAGGACCGTGTCGGCCAGGACACTGAGCACATTTTCAACGAGGAGTTCTGGCAGTCATTGGATGGTGTCACCAATGCTTTGGACAACGTTGACGCTCGTACATACGTTGACCGTCGCTGCGTCTTCTTCCACAAGCCGCTTGTTGACAGTGGTACGCTGGGTACCAAGGGCAACGTACAGGTTGTGCTGCCGCGCATGACCGAATCCTACTCTAGCTCTCAAGATCCTCCAGAGCAGTCTTTCCCAATGTGCACGTTGCGCAGTTTCCCTAACCGCATCGAGCACACCATCGCGTGGGCAAAGGATCTCTTCCACACCTATTTTGCTGGACCAGCAGAGATTGTCAATCAGTATCTGGCTGACCCCAACTATCTCGCCTCTGCACTCAAGCAATCCGGTAACGAGAAGCAGACCCTTGAGACGCTTCGCGATTTCCTTGTCACAGAGAAGCCAGAGTCATACGACGACTGTCTCGCCTGGGCCAGGATGCAGTTCGAGAAGCAGTACAACAATGCCATCCAGCAACTGCTCTACAACTTTCCAAAGGACTCAAAGACTTCCAGCGGACAACCATTCTGGTCTGGACCCAAACGGGCGCCTGATCCACTCAAGTTCGACCCAAACAACCCAACACATTTCACCTTCGTTCTTGCTGCAGCTAACCTTCACGCCTTCAACTATGGCATCCCGCAAAAGGGCAACAACGAAAAGCAAGCTATCTTGCATACCCTTGACAACATCATGGTACCAGACTTCAAGCCTGACTCAAATGTCAAGATTCAAGCGGACGAGAAGGAGCCAGATCCGAATGCCGCTCCTGCCGGCAATGATGACAACGCCGAGCTGCAGAAGATCGCCCAGAGCTTGCCGTCTCCAAAGTCGTTGTCTGGTCTCAAGCTTACACCGGTAGAATTCGAAAAGGACGATGACAGCAACTATCACATCGACTTTATCACGGCTTGCAGCAACCTTCGCGCGGAGAACTACAAGATTGCCACTGCTGACCGTCACAAGACCAAGTTCATTGCTGGAAAGATTATCCCAGCCATTGCGACAACAACCGCTTTGGTCACCGGTCTTGTCGTCCTCGAGCTTTACAAGATCTTTGACGGCAAGGACGACATTGAGCAATACAAGAACGGTTTTATCAACTTGGCGTTGCCTTTCTTTGGATTCTCTGAGCCGATTGCCAGTCCAAAGGGCTCGTACAAGGGACCAAATGGCGATGTAACGATCGACAAACTCTGGGATCGATTCGAGACCGAGGATGTCACTCTCAAACAGTTCTTGGAGGACTTTGAGAAGAAGGGTCTCAGTATCACCATGATAAGTTCTGGTGTCAGTCTGCTCTACGCCAGCTTTTACCCCGCGTCGAAGACTAAGGATCGCATGCCACTGAAGTACGTTGTCCCATTTGTCACTGAGATACCAAACATGTGCTAACAGTTTTACAGGTTGAGTGAGCTTGTCGAGACCATTAGCAAGAAGCCAATTCCCGAGCACCAGAAGAACGTCATCTTCGAGGTGACCTGCGAAGACGCTACAGAAGAAGATGTCGAAGTCCCATATGTTATGCTCAAGCTACACAAGTAGATCACACATTGCTGAGCATTGGAAGGCGTTGCGGTACATGATGAATGACACGACGGGGATATGGTGGGCATACAGGAAGGTCTGGCTTGTATGCTATACTGCATGAGCATCTTACCGCTAGCATAGATTCTCCAATCCAATATCATCACATTGACAAACTGGTCCGTGCACTGTTCCCCGCCATGCCAAGGCCGGAAGTGGAGCATAGATCGGCAATGCTGCAAGCGGAAATATATCAACAATGAAGTCAATGAACTATTCACTTTCGATCACGTTCATTGTCTAGAAACCGTGCCGCATTGAGCACAACTCACATGTCTTACAATCCGTTCTCGTCGCAAGAGTCTGACACCTCGACAATTGCGACAAGCAGAATAGCGAGACTATTGTCGCACAACCAGCCTCCGCTTTACACGACACCACTTGACTAGACAGAAACACAATCTCACCTTCACTCACCTCTCAAGACACTCAAGCGTTTACATAGCACTTTGAAGCCGCGATCAAAATGCCGCTCCTTCAGCGTCTTTCGGACACCTTCTGGGGCTATCTTTCACCATCTGCTACTAAAGTCCACACAACCAAAAGAATGAGAATGAGCGACATTAATATGGACTCGCCTATAGAGTCAGACGACCGGTCTCCGATCACTGAGCAGCAACCTTCGATCATCAAAGGAAGCTTGAGCGATCTCCTCCAGCGACAAAGTAGTCTGAGTCCTGGCAGCAAGATGCGATTCTGGCGTCTGGCTTCACCTGAGCAGTCGACGATCTCGCCTGTTCCGAGATTCGGTGAGAAGCGAAAGATTGACTCTTCTGATAATGCGACAGAGGAGAAACGTGTTGGCAAGTCTAGGAAGACGATGAGATATCCTTGGGGTCGAAAGGACAAGATGGCTGAATTTGCCGATGAAGCACATGAAGCGGTTGATCTCGAAGGAGATACACTCATGGATATTGATGGTGGCGACGAGGGCGACGTGCACAATGAGGCCGCTACCGCACTGCCTTCCAGGGAGTGGGAGCAGATAGACGAGGGCGAGACAACTTTAATCAATCAGTACGGCGAGTCTGCAGCCGACGACGACGACTTCGAGAGCGCTATCGATCAAGACGAGCAAATCGAACTACAGAACGACGAGTCTGCAGTCAAGGCCGCTCTCAAGGTTCTGCCACCTTCACCAACCCAACTCTCTGATCCAACCAGCACCTGGGCCCCCGATGTTGAGCCCCTTTACCTGCACATCAAGAACCGTGGCCGTGAACCGCTCCTTCCGCGCACGTGGAACTTGGACTTCAAATACCTCCCGGACGGACTCTTCCTCCCGAAACCGGTCTCGAATTCTCTAGCTCCGATCCGCGCGCTGAACCAAAGCTACCAAGCCAACTTCTCAGCCGACTTCCGCGCCAAGCGTGCCCTGCAACGTCTCTTCGACATGCCCGGCCGCGCACGCGACAAGATGACTGCCGACCTTTCGCCCGAGACGCTTGTCTGCAGATACGTCGAAGAATGTCTGTCTTGGGCTCTGCTCGACGCTGGTCTTGGGCCCAAGACGCTGGGATTGGTCGTCGTGCAGACCAGCAAGGGTATCAAGAACTACGACGAGCTGGAGCTAGTCCTGAGACGTAAGCTTGCTGCACAAGCGAAGAAGTGGCGCGCCGCGTTCTCTACTTCTGTCGCTGCCGGCAGGGGTTCGGCTTGCATCGGTCAATCATTGCCCATGCCCTCTATGTACGCGGTTGTGGTATCGCGCGCCATGGTCGCCGTAATGGCATACACACCGCCCTCATTGACCATCAACCGTGGCCTGCACGACGGCGATGCCAGCAGAGACGCTGACGACGAAGTCGCCGGACGCAAAGTCGAGGTCCGGAATATGGTCATGTTCGATCTGGGTCTGGCGGCTTACGACGTCTGGAACGCGTTCACGCTGGCGATCCTGGGCTGTCATGTGCGGGAGAAGTTGTGCGAGATCGTCCGAGGAGGTGTTGATGCTGGACAGAATGTTGGCATTGAGACCCGGAAGGCGGATGATGACTCCTGAGCCTGAGAAATGTTCGACTCGATCTCTGCAGACTACGATGGATGAAGTACGCCACGGCTGCGAGGAATGGTTTTGTTTCTGCTTTCTTGATACCCCACCAACTTGCAAACAGCAGATACGCAAGCATGCATATCTACAGATGGGCTGTTCACCTGCTCGAATTGCTTCGATTTTTTCATTGTGCATATCATTAGCCCTTAGTTTAGTTCGATACCCCTTGCTGATATATGAGTCTTTTCTTCTTGATCATGATACTGCATTGAACAAGCATTATTCTTCGTTATTTACAGACTGCTGCGTATTATCTGAAAATTTTGGGTATCATACAATTTCCTTTGCTCCATCCACTTCCCTTCAGACCAGTTTTAGTAGCACGACAGTGCCTTTCCATCAACAGACGCTCCTGTCCCTTTAGTTCCCTAGGTCATATCACATATACTCATAAGTCATAACATCGTCCCTTCATCACTGCTCTTCTTAACTCAGCAACTGCACATACCATGCGCCACGCACTCACGCCCTCGACATGATTGTCCTGACATCAACGACCGATAATCTTCAGCAACGGTTTGATCCTCTGCCTCTTGCTCAGACCCACACGAAAGACGTTCTTGCCTTGTTTGATAGGCGAATGTGGCTCACTCGATGCGTTGGTCGACTTCTTGAGACTAGGTGCAGACAAAGTGATGTCGGCCGTGGGGGTCACGTCATTTTCTTTGCCCGTGCCAATTGCCTCCCTGGCTGTTCTGCCCGAACTCGGAAACGATGAATTCGGGGGCGAGGATTCTGGTGTTGGTGGTGTTGCGGGCCCAGAAGCTTGAGATGCGGGCTTTGGTGTTTCGGCTTCTTTGGGCGGCGAGTTTTCGACAGGGGCCAGCTCTGGTGGAGTCTCCTCTACGATTGAGGCGAGTTCTTGAGGTTTCTCGGCATCTGCCTTTTTTGGTCGGCCTCTACCCCTTTTGCCTGTCACGTCTGTCTTGCGAGCCGCTTGTTGCTGCTTTAGATTTTGGGAGGGCAAAACTGGCTCCAGGCCTACGTGGTCCTCGAAGATGGTCGTGTGGCTTCGCTTTGACTTCCTACCACGCTTGGAAGGGGCATCTACTGTGGACGGTGGTGGCATTGTTGGTGGGGGCATGCTAGGTGGAGGCATGTCTAGAAGTGCCTTGTCTTGCGTGAGCGTCTCCCAGCTTATAGCTGGAATTCGAACCTCGACTGCCGAATGATGGCTCGCCTGACTGGCTGAGTCTATTTGTTGATCTGCGATGGTTTCTGGTTCCTGAGGAGTTTCCGCAATCTCTGATTGGCGACTTTCTTCCACGACAGATAGCGTGGCCTCGATCGCAGTCGGGTGCTCGGCGGTCAAGCAATCAGTCTCTGGTACAGATGTTGCGGTCTTGTCTGAACGGTGGGTCTGCGATTTGCGCAGCTCCGGCGAAGCGGTGAACAACGGGTCCACCGAGGAGGAAGGGTGCGGCGGACAGTCTGCAGTCTTTCTTCGCCTTTTCTTGGCCACCTTTTCTGGCACGGCGGACCAGTCGATGTGAGCATCGGTGATCTGCGTGGACCTAGATCTGCTCGCTCGTGCTTGGTATTGTTCTCTTGGTAGGCCGATGAGGTCGTCCGAGTTAGGTCCGGTACTACGAGGAACCTGCGCAGCTTGCTCAGTGGATTGTGTCCTGATCTCTGATGGCCCAGCGGACCATGGCATAGGAGAGCTCTGGTTGCCATGTTCATTCTGGGCTGCCGACGCGGGTTCTGGTTCAATGTCCAGTGTCTTCGCAACCAGTGCTTCTTTCAAAGCTTGCTCTTGCTCCATGGTACCCATACGTTCAGTGTCTCCAGTCGGCTGCAATACGTATGCGTGATGAATGGCATCTTGAACTCCTGCCGAGTTGAACGATTGTTGTGAGGCTTGCGTACTCTGGCTGCGAGCGGCCTTTGTCGTCTTGGTCTTTTTCGTGGAGGCAGGCGCCTCGGTCGCAGTATTACGCCGCTTGCGGGTCTCAGCTGGCGATTCGGAGACGACCATGTTGGAGGTCGGTGTCGGTTCAATCAAAGCGAGATGTGCTTTGCGGAGTTGAGTGTCGGTGGAGTCGGTACTTCTGTCGAGGCTATTCGCAACTTCCGGGGTGGGGACTGCTGCCTGATGTCGCGGCCTTAATGGTGAAAGTTCCTCATCTTCATCTTCTGAATCTTGTATTGATCGCATAGTGAAGTCCGAGCAAAGGCTCCCATCAATTCACGCGATTGAGGTTGATGACGCGACTGCCTGTATTATAAAGTGGTCGCAGGACATTACTTCCCCACGAAGTGCAGGAACGCGTTGTGCACGAAACACGTCATCACGTGATCCCGCGAAAGCATCCCACTCCGCTCACAAGAATCAGCGCCGAGAAGTATTATATTACTATCAAACAGTAGGGGTATCTCGTCAAAATCAGGATAGAAAACCAAGTCGTCCGTGACGCTCAGAGGTCAGGATCGATGTGTTGCTTGAACTTTTTGTTCGCTCGCTCAGGTGCTCTGTTCTCAAATTGTGATCCATGTAACTCGAAAATGAGAGAGCGTGTGCCAGTCGATTCATCGCTTTCAGTACGAGGCAGCTGGAAGCGGAAGATCGAATGTTCCTTTGGTATGGCTAAGATGTATTAGCATATCATGACATTGAGCACATTCTCTTTCATACTCTTCAGCTCATTCTGCTCGGTGATGAGTTCGAACGTGTATTTGGTGTCTTTGAGGACAATCCCTTTCAGTCCAACTCTGGAAACACATCTGCTCCTGACGACCTCGATCATGGCTCCGTGAAAATCTGCGCTTGCCAGCATAGGACCGGCGGTTGTCGGCGAGACATGGGCTTTGAATTTGCCATCGATATCGGTCTGGGTCGACATGCCGAGGATCTCTCGAACGTATTCACACCACATATCGTGTAATGGAAGGTAGATCTGGTACTTCCTCTGCTCCTTGGGAATGTCGTAGATGCAAAGACTTCGCTTCTTCTTGGCCGACAGTGGTTTTGGTTTCCGTGACTTGCGATCTCTACGAGCGGCCGACTCCTTTGCTTCGCGAGTCTTTCTTCGTTTGGTACGCGCATCGTCCGTTGGATCTGGCGATGAGGGTCGTAGTAACAGTGGTCGCTGCTTGATGCGCTCCTTGAAGATGGACGCTGCAGTGTCTGGAGAATGCGCGCGAGCCAGTATTTCATGCGCGGGATGCTCTCTCGACGAGTCCATCGCCTTTGGTCCGCACAAGAGTTGCAACAAAAGCAGTGAGCGCCGTGAACATTAGGTCCGCGCGAAAATAGTGCAGGTGATTGAGATCAGTGAAGGCAACTGTAAGCGGCCTAGCCACAAGATGAGGCGATGTGAACAAAAAGTCCGGGGTTGATCGACTCATCGTGCGTCACGCTGGTTCTCGCAGACTGGCAGTGGTCTCTCTGATAAGAAGTTGGTTGTATACCAGAAACTTCAGATCAGAGGTATTAAATTGATGCGGTGTTTATTTAGACAGCCTCGCTTCCGCTCACATACATATCCAATACGCCAAATGTCCAGCAAGCGCATCTTTGCGCCAGGCGGCACGAATGATGCACCACAGGCACAGCAGTACACCAAAGGCTCCCTCACCGAGGACCAACTAGACCCGAGCCCCTTCGATCAATTCGACACGTGGTTTCAGCATGCGAAGGAGGAGGGCGTTCACCAACCGGAGACAGTAACTCTCTCAACAGCTCACCTACCATCTGGCCGCGTCTCGGCTCGCATGGTGTATCTGAAAGAGCTCGACGACCAAGGATGGGTGATATACAGCAATTGGGGCACGAGTCGCAAGGCCGAGGACATTGCAAGCAATTCACAAGCCAGCTTGACGTTTTGGTGGCACGAACTAGAACGACAAGTGCGCATTGAAGGGCCAGCTGAGCGTCTGAAGAGTGAGGAAAGCCAGGTGTACTACGATACACGGATACGAGGAAGCAGGATAGGAGCATGGGCGAGTCAGCAGAGCAAAGTATTGAAGACTAGAGAAGAATTAGAGCAGCAGGTGGACGAGGTCGAGAAGAAGTTTGACGGCCAGGACAAGATACCCGTGCCTGAGTTTTGGGGTGGCCTTCGAGTCAAACCAGAGATGGTCGAGTTTTGGCAAGGCAGGCCGAGTAGATTGCACGACCGGTTCAGATATACCAAAGACGAGAAGAGCACGAGCGGGTGGAGGATTGACAGGCTCAGTCCATGATTCGACGAGCTCTGTGAGACGTATCGCACCAAAAAGCACCGCACCTTCACGGACCTGATGAGTGGTCAGAAAACTGTTCACTTATAAGCCGCTTGTTCTTGCGTTACCAGATGAATAGGATAGAGAACGAAATGAGATCGGTCTCGCTTCAGCGCTGGCTGTAGCTCTCGCGGTCGTTGTCGCGATGGCAAAGGAAGTTTTGCATTAAGTCGGGTCGCGTTCGACGCAGGTACGCGCCTTCCCTCCGGCACATTGACCCGCCCGGGATGACTTTCCACATACAGCAGTGTACCTTATTTCAACCTCGCCGTCTCGGTGAACCAATTCGTATGTAACGTCATATCAACAAGGAGCGAAAGAAGCGCCCATCAAGTCCAGGCAATGCTCTCGAATAACCAGCACACGGAGTTTGCTCCGGAGTTTACGGTTTACTCGTCTAGGTCTCCCGTTCCAACATCCGAGTCTCGCCAGCTTGCCCTAACCGGATCCCTCTTTTTCAGCCCTAGCCTACCTTATTACTCAAAAGGTGATTTTTCCGATGCATGGCGCTGGCTCCCACTTGCTGTTGGTTGCGCTTCCACGACTTACCGGACGTCCCCACCATTGCAGACCTACCCAGGCGCATCCGGCAGTAGCTGCCGTGAATTGAACATCCTTTTACTGACAGCGTCGAATGTTTCCAGTTTCTCTAAATCATCCAAGACGTCGACTTCGCAAACCCTCCGAACGCTCATGCTGGTGTACAAATAGTCGACAATGATCACTGGACCCTTCCCTGGTACCTGATCATATAGCTCCCCCGGGTGCTCTCGTCGTGCAGCGCACTCGTCTTCGCTGTTATGAACACAAGCGTCAATGGCGACAAGATTCGAAGAACTCCCTATTATCTCCTTCCTGAGTGTCGATCCACGTCCAACTGTCGTTCTCGATCTTCTTCTTCCTCCCAGTGGTCAAAGTATAGTTTACCACAACTCTGCATTCCAGAGGATACATCTTGGCCCTGATGAACAAATCGCAACATGGATCATTGGAGAAGGCTTTGAAGAGACGCACAGTATCCCCGCTGCATGGACAGATCGAAGCGGAGCACAATGGACAACAGTCGTCATTCAAGAGAGATGGATACTGTCAAGTCGCAGCCCTCTTCCTGAGCAGCCGCAATTGATTCGCGATACCGCGGGTCTCAAAGATGCTGCCGATACCGAGACTGCCTCATCCGAGTCAACATGTCACTTTCCTACGCAAGCGACAGCGTCTGCTTCATCTCGCGTAGTGTATGGCGATAACGACAATAATATAATGGCCGACGCGAAACTCCTGGGGTGGGGCCGCATTCCGACCGGACTCACGAAACACGAGCGCATATTCTTGTCTGCCCCATGGCCTAGCACACCGCTTGGTCCCATAGTCAACTGGCCTGTCGCTCTTCGTTGCGCCGTTGCTTCAATGATGAGGAACGCAGAGCCGCGAGTGATTATATGGGGACCTGCAAGAATTCTAATGTATAACGAAGCAAGTGCCCCCATCTATGGAAAGAAGCACCCTGTTGCCATGGGTAGGTCCATGTTGGACACTTGGTCAGAAGTCAGAGAGAAGCTATCTACTACGCTGTCTTCGGTCATCGAGGGCGGCCTATATGTGAAGATCACCGAATGGGAGACGTACATGAATCGCCATGGTTTCCTGGAGGAGTGTTATTTTGATTCTGCCTTTGTACATATCCCTGGATCTGATGACCGTGGCGATGGTGCTCTTAACGAGTTCACCGAGATCTCGAACAGCTTCATCGATCGCAGACGTCAGCAAACTATTCTGGAGATTAAATCGTCATTAAAGGCTGCCGAAGACCTTTCAGATTTGTGGTCTCGTCTTGTCGGTGGGCTTCGGAGCAACGTCAACGATATCCCATTTGCTGTTTTTTACTCGTTGCCTAGGTCCAAAGGCATACGCTCGAAAAAGACGAGCTCGCAAGGCAATACCTCGCTAGATACGAGCTCGTCGCAAGACACGGATTCAGCAGCCACGAGCTCGACCGGCGAGCATATAGATGGCATTGCGACTGCCACTTTTGAAGCTTCCTTGGGCTTAGAGCCCGAGCAGTTGCACCTGCCAAGGTATCTTACTATGGATGGCTCGGGTTCGGCACCACTTGAGCAAGCCATTGCCATGGCCCAATCCTCTGGGAACCTCGTTTTTCTGAGCAAACAGGACGGAACGCTGCCAGAGAGTCTCGGGATCGCTGTGCACGATCGTGCTTGGAACGATGAGATAAACGCACTTTGCGTCATGCCCATCACGTCGAGCGTACACGGAGGCTCCTCTGGCTCCGGGCTTGCCATAATTGGCGTGAACCCCCGACAACTGGTTGATGAGAGAATGGAGTCATTCTTCCATGCTCTCCAAGACACTTTTTACACCATGATATCTCTAAGCGGACTTCCAGAACAATTTCGTAATCAAAAAGTCCTCTTCGACGAGCTAGAATCCTCTTTGACACAACGTGTCGCAACTCACGCTCTGCACTCGCAACGAATGGATGCCCGATTCACTCGTATGGCGCACTGTGCACCAATCGGCATGGTAAATCGTCTTTCAAGCACTCCTATGGATTTTTGCTGATTCGTCGACTGCAGTATATTATCGATCTATCAGGCAAGCCCATATTCCACAATGACGCCTATGTTTCTCTGTTCGGTATGACCCGTGAGGGTGTCGAATCTAGCTTCGAGACGTTAGGCTTTGATTGGTGGAAGCCTTGCGTCGAGCCTGCGGATCATGCTGTCGTCGAGGCGACCTTCAAAGACCTTTCTACCAAACCATTAGATCTAATCGTTTTTGAATACAGAGTGGCCAAAGTCTGGCACTCAATTGACCAGAGTACCGGACTGCCGATCTCGGGTCCAACATATGTCAGGTCTCATTCAGTCCCCGAGTTCGATGAAGCTGGAAATCTTGTTCATATCATGGGCTGGTTGGTGGACGTCTCGCAAGAAAAGTTCACTCAGCGATTGCTGTCTGAACGACTCGACGAGGCCCAAGAGGCGAAGCGACAGTCAGAAAATTTTATCGACATGACATCTCATGAGATGCGTAATCCGCTATCGGCCATCCTCCAATCGGCTGACGGCATACTGACCAGTATGGAAGAGTCTGGTGCCAGTACCATCGGCAATGGAGCCAAGGTCACCCCTAACTCGATGGACTCTATCGTCGACGCCGCGCAAACCATTATATTGTGCGCACAGCATCAAAAGAGAATCGTTGACGATGTTTTGACATTCTCGAAACTCGATTCTCAACTCCTCGTCATTTCTCCAGACAGAGCCCGGCCTTCATTGCTGCTGGATCGCGCTTTAAGGATGTACAACTCCGAGCTGGAAAGAGCATCTATTAAATCCCGCGTCGAGATACTGCCAGGAATCAGTGATCTCGACCTTGACTTTGTTATGGTAGACAGCAGTCGAATACTGCAGGTCATCATCAATCTTCTGACGAACGCCATCAAATTCACCCAGTACGCTACGAAACGTGAAATCACCATCGGCCTTGACGCGTCTTTGATCGAACCTTCTGCGTTACCTCACCAAAATGTTGTCTTCATTCCGCAACGAGCTTCTCGCCCGGATTTTCAGCTTACAGCCGAGTGGGGGGATGGCCGGATTGTATACCTCCTTTTTACTGTACGTGATAGTGGTTTGGGACTGAACGCCGAGGAGAAAGACCTGCTCTTCCAGAGATTCTTGCAAGCATCGCCTAAGACTTACAAGCAATACGGTGGCTCCGGCTTGGGACTGTTCATCAGTAAAGAGCTCACAGAATTGCAAGGTGGTCGGATTGGAGTTTCCAGTGAGAGAGGCAAGGGTTGTACGTTCGCTTTCTACGTCAAGGGCCGGCAATGCGTTCCATCGACTCCTGCCATAGGGTTCAGCAACGGGAAAGTACCATCTCCCACCCCACCAGCCCTGGAGAGTGCTGTCGCTTTCACTCGCCGAGGTTCGAGACCCATGAACGAGTTGGTCTCGCGGAAGCCGACACCCGAGACTGAGTCTGGCACAAAGATCATTGACCACAATGGCGACACTTCCAAGTTGCATGTTCTCATTGTGGAAGACAACCTCATCAACCAGAAGGTCATGGCCAAGCAAGTCAGAATGCTCGGGCACATCGTCCACGTGGCGAACCACGGCGTGGAGGCGCTCGGATTCCTCCAGCAGACAGCCTTCTGGACATCTAACCTGGTGACAGATGGAGCGGAGCCCAAGGCAGTCGTGTCCCTTGACGTCGTCCTCATGGACCAAGAGATGCCCGTCATGGACGGCATAACATGCATACGGCGGATACGAGAGATGGAAAGAGACGGCACGATAGCGAGACACGTGCCGGTGATCGCGGTGACGGCAAATGCGCGCAACGAGCAGATTGGCATCTTGCTTGGCTCCGGCATGGACGAGGTCGTTACGAAACCGTTCCACATCCCGACGGTCATTGAGAGGGCGACGAAGCTGCTGCAGGAGATGGCGACGGTTGAGGATGAGACGCGCGAGATGGAGAGTTGACCAATGTACAAAATAACGACAGACCACTTATAAATGCCCTAGGGCATACAGCACATAGATTCGGACGGCATGCACGGGCACAGGTTGGCATATAATGATCACATAGCGTCGGCGCTGGATTGCGAGCACTCGAAGGTTTGGGGAACCACTTGAGTTGGTAACTTATAGATTTATAGATTTGATTTCGTTTACGATCTTGTAACATACAACGATCCATCTTCAAAACAGCACAAGCGGACTTGGTCCCATTGTATATCCTAGCTCATCAGAGTCGTCGCCTTCCTACACTCTCTTCTTTACAGTTAGTATCCTCTCTTCATGAGTGACTACCTCTGTCATATGCTTTGTGATGCTATGATGGTCTGTTGGGAGAAGCGCAGAGTGTGACAACTTCGATACAGTCCAGCGCCTGATTGCGCATACCTAGCGTAGCGAAGACGAAATCGATAAATGATCTGTTGAATATTGCACAGCTCGGCTGGTCGACGGCTACGTAGGTAGTGTAAGTTGATGTACTTGAAGGTCGAATCTGGTCAACCACCCGTCAGTAGTCGAGAGCATCAAGTGGACATACATCTACAACAATCACGTCAGAGACATAGGAAGTAAACCACGCATCGTCGATAAAATCGCATAATCAGACTGGGGACTTTCAAGTCAACCAGAAGCCCAGGGGTATCTTGTGTGGAAAGAGTCCACGCCATAAAACGCCCATCGCTTGTGCTCATCAAGTAAAAGAAAACCATCACCCTTCATTCTTTCGATCCTCGTTCCGCGTTCCGTCAACTTCCATTCGCTTCCTCCTCCCGACCCATTCCCGGATCCTCAATAGCATCAATAGCCATGAACGTAGTACAGCAGAGCCTGGTCGGCGCGTCTCTCCTGGGCACCGAGCTGAGGACGAAGAGCCTTGGCGAGAAAGGCGTTGATGATTATGCCACCGGTGATGGCACCGCCGGCGCCGAAGATACCCAATAGGGTGTCTTTCCAGGTGTTGCTGCTTGTGAATGTGTGTTTGTCGTCGGCATCGTGAGTGCGACCGCTGGTTTTGTCGGACTTGGGGTTCTTGGTGCTGTGGGAACGGGCATGGGCTGGAAGAACGTTGGCGAGACGCTCTGGCAGACCGAGAGGGGAATGATGTAGGCAGAGGGAAGAGGAGTGAGTTATAGGTACCTTTGAGATTCTGGAATTCGGTGAAGCTGGTCTTGGTGAGTGGGTTGGCTGTGCGCAGAGCGCGAGCACCCTGGATGAGAGTCATGGAGTAAAGCATGATGAGTGGTTCATTAATTGTGAGAGATGAAGATGGTTTGCGAGTTGCTGATGTTGGTGGTAGCGATCGTAGGATGAAATGGTTGGTCAAGCGAGTGGTTGTGTTCGTGATCTGAGACGAAAGCCTGAGGAAGTCGCGTGCTGTATAAGTTTCTCGAGGAAGGTGAATCCTGAAACGTGAAAACAACGTGACGGAACGTGTCGAGTGGTTTGCGCGCGTGAGCGAAGTGTAATGAAGGTGACGTGATGCAGGAAAGTAGTAAAGTGCCCCGGCCTCTCAATCCGTGTGAAAAGCGTTTGAGATACGGCAGGTACCAATCTCCTGGGACCGGTGCCTTCCTTCTCTTGTCGTACCCTACCGTCATCGACGCAATAGACGACTGGAAGCAGACACAGACCCCTGTTAACCACCAGCCTCGGCCAGTACTATCGATGCAATCAATAGACGAATGAAATCAGACACAGACCCATTGTACCTGCAGCATCTGGTTGCGTGACGGCAACGAAGACTTGATCTGTCACCACCGGCCTCCACCTTCCCACTCACTTCCTCGGGACGAGGGTCAGGCGCAGCTCGTCGTGGCTTCCATCCGGACTCATCACCGGTCTCTCTCAACACTGCTTGCCGATAATCATCGAAATGGTCCAAATGCGAAACTTCGGGGATCGATATCACCAGGACGGTATTGACCTTCGGGTCCTCTGCCAGGTGCATCAGAGGAGGGAGTAAGTCCGATGAGTACGGCGCAGTTGATCAGCAGACCACCCGCAAACACGCCGATGGTTGTGGAAATCTCCCGAGCTCGCTTTCCTCTCTTCCCTGCAGCTGAAGGCTTGATGTCAGATAGCGGTGTTTTGCGTGCCGAGTCGATAATTCTGCGAGCCGAAGACATGCGCAAAGGCTGACGAGTGCTGGTCCACAGCGGACTTGCTAGAGCGCGGACAAGGGCGACGATATTTGGACCCATTTTTGTAGTTTGCAACGTGACGAATAGTGCTTGTCTTCTGGTTCTTGGCTGGTGTTATGTTGGTCAGATGTAGAACGTAGCAGCGCTGTAAGGGCAGGGATATATGAATGGCAGGACAAAGACATCAAGGTACACTATACGCAAGTTTCATGGGCAGAGCATGATCCAAGCGCTTTGAGCACGTTTGAGAAAACAAGAAGGTCGACGCGGAACGGAAGCTCGAGGCATTTTGCGACCAACGACATTCAAATAGTACCTGTATACTCAACTCGCTCTTGCAAAGTGCGCTCATATGTCCGTCTGCAGCCTCTCGAGATGTAGCGTGCCCTGCTTTTCGCCAATGGTCGACTTTTCGACGTCGTTTCCGTCTTCACTCCATTTGTGCCCAGGTCTATGCGCCAAAGACATTCTGACAGGATCGGTAGGCTTGAAAAATTTCGATGCGCCATGAGGAGGAAGGTCTTTTGCTTCTGTAAAAAGATGATCGATCTCTTCGAGTGTCAAGTTGGACGTTTCAGGGTAACAGAAGTAGACCAGTGGTATGAAGGAGAGATTGAGGCACATGAAGATCAAGTAAGCCTGCCACTGAAGATTGTTGAGAGCCGAAGGTGTGATCATGACAACGACGAAATTCCATAGCCTGTACAGTGTAAGTGAAGAGTTTCGTAGAGGGGAAAGAGTGCTTACCAGTTTGCGGAGATGCCGATACTTGTGCCCTTGGCACGCGCATGCAAGGGGAGAATTTCCGGTACGTAAACCCAGGGGATACAATTCGCAGATGCTCCGAAGATAAACATGTAAGTGAAATAGAATGCGATACTCGCCGACGACGTTGCATGCTGTACCGCTAACGAGTACCCATTGTTTGCGTGGAAGCTGAGAAGAATTGCGATCATCATCATGGAAAGAGCAAGTCCAAGGGATCCCCACATCATTGGCCCGCGACGACCGAGGCGGTCGAGGAAGAAGGTTGGGACAAGGGATCCGAAGAAGAACATCGTCTGTACGCAACCACCGATAGCTAGAGCGAGTGTGGGCGTGAGGCCGACGTTGTTCTCAAGGGCGGTGGGAACGTAGTACCTCACATTTGTCAGCTCCGATGCTTCGCGCGTACAGGCTATGGCACTTACACGACCAGGTTGATACCTCCCATCTGATTCATGAACTGCATGCCATAGGCCAGCAGCACGCGACGACCAGTCTGCACTTCATCTCGCTTGAATAATTGGCTCCACTTGTACTCGCCGTGCGATCGCTCAAGTTGGAGAGCGCCCAGGACATCGTTTTGTTCTTTCTGGATCTTAGCGTCTTCTGGTGGTTGATCGTATACATCGCAGAGAACTTGTAATGCTTCTTCGTTCCGGCCTTTCATATACAAATAGCGCGGCGACTCTGGAAGACCGAATACTGCGATGACAACGGCCTGTACTTGTTAACGCGGCTCTTGAGACACAAAGCTTCATACTCACGATGGCGAACAGAATCTGACAAGCAATTGGTAGCCTCCAAGCAAGAGGTCCGCCGGCGTAGCTGAGCCCGAAATCGAAGAAGTATGCGATGACAATACCGACACCAACGAAAAGTGGTTCGGAAGAGACTACACGGCCACGTCTTTCAGCCTCAACCAGCTCCGATTGATACATGGGGACGGTCGATGTCTCTATTCCAGTACCAATACCGGTGATAAATCGCGCGACCATGATCTGCGCAACCGAGTACGACGAAGCTTGCAGAATTGCCCCGATAATGATCCAGGCCATAGCGAACCACATACTCTTCCGTCTGCCGAGTTTTTCACCAAGGAAGAAGTTGATGATGGTTCCTGTAAAGGCGCCGAGATTGTAGATACTGACGATGATGCCTTCCAGCGACGAGTTGGGGTTTCCAAAGGTCTTTCTCCAGTCCGCATTCGTCACGATGCCGGAGAAAACACCCTGATCGTAACCTAGATTGCGTTAACCTCACGTTCCGATGGGAGTCGAGTCTTTTCTCAAACGGGTTGCGCTAACATACCAAACAGGATGAAAGCCATCTGACAGGAGAACATGATGGCCGCTCGGAGGGTCTTGCCCCTCCCGAAGAGGTTGTATTTCGGCGCCATATTTGCAAGACTACTTTTCAGTAGCAGTGGTCTTGAATGTTATTTCCAAGTCGAGGCAAGCTATTCCACAGCCGACAAAAACGTGGGGAGTGCTTGGTATATAGCGAGAGCCCGATCTCCATGACGGAAGGGGCTGGTGCATGCTTAAATCGTGCGACCCCATGCGTTTGGAAGGATTTCCCCAGAGACCCCATTGTGGGGGATGCACACATGATGCATGTATCTCAGATCTCTGCCACGTTGATTGGTGAGACCGGACACTCTCCGCGCAATATCGAAGAAGATCGCGTGGTGTTGGAGAAACAGCATGCATGGTTTGTGCGGGGAGCGTCATCGAAACAACGCTTTATGGGACCAACGAACCTTTCAAGCACATCCGGCAGGTTTGGCGACATATTTGCCCGGCACAGTGTCGATCGCCGTACGGCATGGCACGCACCTGCTGTAAAGACGAAACGTTGTCTATACACTATTGATTTGTTGGAGGGAATCATATCATTCAGTGTAGTGTTTGGATTAACTTGTGTCATCACCGTGCACATTGTGCATCTCCGTCGAATCTCCATCGAAGGAGTCAATGCATATCCATCCATACGCCTTCGCTAAGAGTCAAAATGCAAAAGTCATAAAGCGTATCGTATCGTATCATGTCACCATGGCATCTCCCTCGAGGTACCCCTCTTCAGCACCGCCGGTGCCTAGATCAATGCTTGCGGGAATGTCCAGTTTCGCATCCCTCGCCTTCTGCTCCGTGTAACACCGGAGCTTCGTCAGTCTCTTCAACCGAGCGTGCCGTTGATCACCTTGCGAAGCCAAGATTGCTTCATTGACAGATGATGCAACAGACTGACGAAGGCTAGGATCAAGCAATGCTTTCAGCTGAGGGGTGAGCTTCTCCGGCGGGAAGATGAGGAGAGCCATTGTCCGTTCGAGGTCTTGAAGAAACACAGGCGAAGTCGGTGCACGAGGCGCCAACTGCGCAGTCGCAAACTCAAGGGCAGGAGTGAACGAAGCCGTAGATGGCGGACCGGGCGCGCTGACAGCAGTGCGGATCAGTTCAATAAGCTGAAGACGCAACAGCGAAAAGTGCAATGTCGGGTCCGTGTCAAGGATCTGTTCAGACTGTCAGCTAAAGCATCGAGAATCGTGTTCAAAGCAGGGAAAGTTTGTCTGAAGTTGCTCATACTGATGACTGAAGTAGTTTGAGTTTTTTATCATCAATACGACCCGAAGGTTTATGAGTGGTGCATGAAACAAGAATAATCTTTGCAATGTCGAGAGGGATGGAAGGCAAGGACTCGACTTACTTCAGGATTGAGTTCATTGATTCTCTCAATCGCCCGTTGCATGTCTCCCGCATGTATGGCGTTTCTGATATCAACTCTTTGTTGTATGCCCTCGGGGTCACCAGCAAAAGCGATGCCCGCCTCGATCGCGAATTTCTGCGCTGCCGCGGGATACCCCTCGTTGATCAGGTAGTCCATGATAACGAAGTTAATGTCCCTATCAAGACGAATCAGTTCCGTTGCTCAGTGCCGACGACAAAGAACCCCGCCAAGATAGACTGTGTAGAGTTGAAAGGTATCAGAAACACAATTATTTGTTGCTCTCCTCATTCTGTTTCAGAGAGATTCCCAACTGTATAAGTAACATCATGTAAAGGGTGAAATGTGTGAAGGTAGCGGGGTTGTAGCGATTGGCAAACGTACGTCTTGGAGGGTTTCGCCTCATTGACAGCCACATCGAAGGCATGAGCGGCAGAATGTGATGGAGATATGGTAGGAGAGCTCTGCAGAAGATAGTTAACACATGGTGACGCGGTTGGTGATCGCGTCGGAGAGCTTCTCCTTCGCAAGGGTCGGCTAACTTTGACTTACCATATTCGCGAGAGAATCAGTATGCTGCCCATCTAGATGGGCCAGCCACCGTGACTAGTAGAGCAGTGAAATCTGAAGCGACGAGACAGCTCACTGAAAGTCAGTGAGTGCTGCAGAGAGAAAGGTGGAAGAAGAGCAGAAAAGAGCAGTGTCAAAATCAGACGTCAAGTGCCAAGCTGCGCCCGTGCGCGCAGAGCCGAGTTCACTCCACTCCTCCGTAACACACGACCGACCTCGATCCAATTTTGTCTCTTGCATCTGCATTTGCGTCGGCGTCCTTTGAATTGCTTGCACGGCGTTGGTCTCGCTGTTGGAAGCAACTGAATCGAGTCTCCCATCATGTCCGAGCCTTGAATACTCGCTTCATCTGTGGCTCTCCTTCTTACCGAGCTCTAATCGAAATGGCTATGGAAGGGGCTCTTCAAAATGTCCAAAAGGCCCACTACTCTCCTCCTTGGGCCAACACGAGCATCGTTGGCATTGCAGGTAGCTCCGGGTCAGGCAAGACCTCATTGTCTTTAGCCATCATTAAGCAGCTGAACCTGCCATGGGTTGTCATCCTGTCAATGGTACGATCCTTATACGGGACCTCGATAATCAGCCGCTAATAACAGGTAGGATGCTTTCTACAAGCCTCTCAACGCGGAACAGTCCGCAAAGGCTTTCTCGAACGAGTATGACTTTGATTCTCCGGATGCAATTGATTTTGATTTTCTGGTTGATCGGTTGAGGAACATCAAGGAAGGGTAGATATGGACCGTTTCCTTGTACAATACCCAAGCTAATGTCACCACAGAAAGAAGGTAGACATCCCCGTCTACTCTTTCGAGAAGCATGCTCGTCTCGAAGAGAAGACAACTATTTACTCGCCTCATGTTGTCATTCTCGAGGGTATTTTCGCTCTTCACGACAACCGCATCCTCGACATGCTGGACCTGAAGATATTCTGCGAAGCCGACGCTGATCTGTGTTTATCAAGGAGAAGTAGGTGTTCCCACCGCTGTAAATTCATTCGCGTATCAAGACTAACCTATCCATTAGTACTTCGAGATGTCCGGGAGCGTGGCCGTGACATGGCTGGCTGTATCAAGCAATGGTTCTCTTTCGTCAAGCCCAACTTTCACAAGTTTGTGGAACCCCAAAGACTCGTAGCCGGTCAGTACTTCCTTTGATTCCTCCCGACAGTCCTTTCATGATGATTCAACCACAAGCATAGTTCACCTGAACAACATTGAAGACAAACAAGCACATCATCTTTCGCTCCTATCTGATATCAAGACAACGCATCTTTCGGCAATCCAGCTTTAGTCTCCAAACCTTGCTGACTCTTGCGATAGATATCATTGTCCCCCGAGGCATCGAGAATAAAGTCGCGATCAGTATGTTCGATCTAAAATATGCTCGAACGGAATTCAACTAATTCATCTTTCTAGGCATGGTGTCTGACAGAATCCACAAGACCCTCTCGCAAAAGTCGAAGATGCACCAGATTGAGCTCAAACGCCTCGGCCAAGGACAAGAAGACGCGCCGCTGTCCAAGAACATCATCGTCTTGGAGCAAAAGTCTCAGCTCGTGGGCATCAACACTTTGCTCATGGACCCGGAGACCTCCAGTGACGACTTCGTCTTCTACTTCGATCGTCTTACGACGATGCTTGTCGAGAGGGCCATCACGTGCATGCACTTTGATGAAGTCACGGTCCAAACCCCGATCAACAAAGACTATGCTGGACTGCAGGTCGGTGGTGAGATCAGTGCTGTAGTAATACTTCGAGGAGGTACTACACTTGAGACTGGACTGAAGAGAGTGATCCCGGATTGTATCACTAGCAGGATCCTGATTCAGACGTCCCACAAGACAGGTGAACCCGAGCTGCATTTTACCAGTCTTGCAGAGGACTTGCGTACGCACAAGCGTGTCCTCATCCTTGACAGTCAAATGTCAAGCGGTGGCGCTGCGCTCATGGCGGTACGAGTTCTGATCGATCACGGAGTCAAAGAGAGTAGGATCGTCTTTGTAACATTCATGGCCGGAAAGCTTGGTCTAAACCGACTGATGAGCGTCTATCCAGAGATAAAGGTCGTGGCATGTCGGGTGGTGGATGACCTGGAAGTAAGGTGGGTAGAACAGCGTTATCTTGGCTGCTAGTACGCTTGCTGCCCGAGTTACCTGCTCGACTTCCCTTTCACTACAAAATCTACTTCTTAAAAACACTTCACGTTTTGACACAACCTTGAACTTGGCGCAATTCCAGCGGTTTTTTTGATACTATTATTCCTCTATCTTTCTTAGATAATTACAGAGACATCGATCGTTATAGTCTCGAGGCCCGAGGGGTTGGGAAGAGACCGTTGCTTTGCAAGAGACTGGGTACCGATTACCTCCAGCCCGTCAAAGCATGTATTATGCCTAACCGCTATCATCGGTATTGCCCTCTTGTGTTTTGTTTTGTGTCGCAACTGTTCAGTGGTCAGCTTGTACGTGCGTTGGTATTCCGTTTTGCATAGAAGGAACCCGCACGTCACGTGGGCAAGCAAGTTCGCGCGACTCACAAGCACTGAATAAGGTACAAGAAGATCATTCGACCTCAACAATCTATAAGGTAGGTACATGTTAGGTAGGTAGGCTGGACACTTCCGCGGCGAACTCTTATCAGTGAAGTCATGATTTCAATGTGAAGGTGCAACGCGGCTGCCTAACGCTCCTTCTTTCACCGACTGACATACAACTTTCTTTGTCTCACAGCGCTCACCACCTGCCACAACCACGACCACAACCATGGCACCTACACAAAAACGCAAATTGACGGACGAGAGTCCCTCGGATACAGTGACTGAGCCGCCAGCAACCAAGCGTCTGAAGACACATGTCTGCCATACCTGCGAAGAGTTGAAACCTAGCAACCAGTTCCCTCTTTTGCGCGACCCCGGCCACGATCACGACCGCAACACCTGCAGATCATGTTACCAAGACTGGCTACGTGTTCAATTGGGAGTCGAGAGATGGGACGAGATGTTGTGTCCTGAATGCGAACTCCACCTTTCTCCTCACGCCATCTCCAAGATACTGACTGCCGTTGAATATAAGAAGTACGTCCTCAAGCCTTCGTACCTTCTCAAAGAAAAGTCACCCCGCCCTCTACCTAGCACAACAGGATCATCCAAGAGCCTTGACAAGAGACTGATAGACATGCAGATACGAAAAGACGGCCTTAGTTTCGACCCTTTCCTCGCTTCCCGATTTTACGTGGTGCACCGCCGGCGGCTGCACCTCAGGTCAGATCCACCTCGTGGAGCCGTCTAAGTCCTGCGACCCGAACATCTTCACCTGCGCCGCCTGCAACCACAAGCACTGTGTCCTCTGCAAGCGTGACTGGCACGAATCCCTCAGCTGCGATGAAGCGGCGACCGAAGACGCTAGTAGACGTCGAGAGGAGGAAAGGGAGTCGAAAAAGCTGGTCGGAAAGGTTAGCAAGCCATGTCCTGGTTGCGGTGCGAAGATCGAGAAGGACGGCGGATGTATTAATATGCATTGTGAGTTTACCCGCAGTCTGGAAAGGGAAGACGGAGCTAATGACCACAGGCTCCAAGTGCGGTTGTGGATTTTGCTGGGCTTGCATGGGCAAGTATGACGTGCAGACTGGATCGTACCACGTCCCTGGTTGTGCTCAGCGCTAAGACGATGGTTGTGGTGGTTGAGCAGTCAGTAACCAGTTCGTATCTATTCCAAGCGCACTTTTGCACAGAACCGGCCAAGTCTGACATCACGAATAGATGGTCCGCGATCATTGGCCATGACTGATCTACAGGTTCTTTCTAGGATTTTCAGTAGGCTGGCGGGTAACCGGGTAGTATCAGGGATCCTGTTGTAGAACTGTGGTCTACACATTCTTTTACCATGGTACAGGTGTGCAAGAGAAGACGGGGTGCAAAGGCTTGACAAAAGGGAATTGAAAAGATGAAGACAGGATGTGTCGCCTTCAACGGAAGTCCTTCATTCACCAGCCGATCATGATTATTATGGATACATACCATCTTGTTCACATCCCAGCCCATTCAATACAGAAAGTCCTTACGCCATCTCGCGACTCCTGCGTTGAGGCGGCCTTCATCTTCGGATCTTCTCCGCCAAGGAGGAACCCCTTCTTTACACCCGTACCCAATCTTCCTCCCCCAATCAGTTCCAGAAGATCAAACTCGTCGTCCCACCCAAGACCTTTGCAGAGAAAATGACTGTGGTACCGTAACGGATCGCCAGGGTATGCAGTATATTGGCAGCCGAACCTCAGCCCCGGTGCCAAGAAGTAAGACTTTTCATGCAAGTGCCTGAACAGCGGATACGACGATGGAACGTCTGGAGTCTTTTCCTCATGTGACGGCAGGGAAGCAAGTGGAGGATAAGAGGTGGTGGGAGTGATCTTGAAAGCCTCTGGTTGTGAGGCAGGGGAGTTTCTTTGCGGTTCGTGGGGAGCAGACGAAGAAGAGGAAAAAAGATTCGTTTCGTCATCTACCTGCGCAGTATCTTGGCCTTGCCTTGGAGGTGGTGGTCGAGCAGAAGGAGGAGGCGCTTTTGACATGTTCGGCTCTGCTCGCTCTTCCGTCGGTGTGGTGACCATTGGAGTCGCGCTCCTGCTTCTATTCTTCTTGCCTTTTGCGCGGGGAACGCCCAGCCGTGAGGAAAGCATGTCTTCTGGCAGGTCGTTCCAGTTCTCCGTCTTGCCCTCCTTTTCGGCAATCTTCTTCAGTGCCTCTTCTTTCCTCTCACCGGCCTTCTTGGCCTGCAGCTTTGCGGCGTCGGTGCCCTGTTTGTCTAGAGTTCGACGGAAACGTTCTGCCTCTTCTCCGCTCAGACCGTTGGACAGGAAGGCTTGCTTGTGTTGACGCGCGTCGTCTACAATATATGCCGCACCCTTTTCGACGAGAAGGCGTGCCTCTTCTGGCATGAGCTCGAGTGGTATACCAAGGAAGACATTTTGCTGCGGCGCTTGTGGGAGACCGCCTATCAGAGTGCCGCCGATGTTGTACTCTCGACGAACGTAGGCGACAGTGGGGGCGTCATAGAGGATATATTTGTGTGCGACGAGGTGAATAGCAAAAGGCTCAGGGACTGTTACGTCCGACATGATTACGGCGTGGAGAGGTTCAAACAAAGGGAATCAAATTAAGCTGGAATAGACAAGTCAGCAAAATGGTTGGCTAAATTTGCAAACAAGTGACTGTAATGATGAAACGTATCATAAAGAGCATAGCATTTTTTATCGTCAATAGGTAATGAAACCTTCAGGGGATTGACAGATTGAGTTATATGAAGATTTAATCCTTTGAGTGAAGGAATCAGGGAAGTTTTGACATACCTATGAAGCAGAGTGCTGGGTATCAAGTGGTCATTGAATCATGTCGCGTGTGTCGTGTGAGTTGAAGAAGGGAAAAAAGCTGAAGAGCTGTGTGCTCTCCAAACATGTCGGACGTTGGCGAGCTCGGGTACGCTCGGCAAAATGAACGTCACCTTAAAACAACATCCATACAGTACACCTCCAATCACTAGACCAGCTCCTGGTATCTACAAACGCATTAGACGATTACTCACAATGGCAAGCAAACCTCTCATAACCCATGCGACTCGCGAAGGTATCCACCATTCATGGCCTCCGTTACGCTCCGACAGTCCTTCTAAACCACGCCAGATGTTCCCGCGATCGCATCCATGATCCAAGAATTAGCCGACTACGAGAACGCTTCTGACTCAAATCATGCAACACACGAGAAGCTGCTTAACACTCTGTGTTTCGCGCCCGACATGGAGTCTCCTGCCAGTGGACCAGGCTATGCTAAGACCCTGATCGTGCGCGTACCGACAAGTTCCTCCTCCTCCTCTTCCGAGTCTTCAGTCTACCAGACCCCGCACGGCGAAGTCGTAGCCATGGCCATGTATTTCAACAACTACAGCACCTGGCACGCGGCGCCCGGGATCTACCTTGAGGACCTGTACGTGCGCAAGCCTTATCGCGGACAAGGGTATGGGACACTGTTGCTGAAGGCACTGGCGAAAGAGGTGGTGAACATTGGCGGAAAGAGGTTGGAGTGGAGTTGTCTGAAGTGGAACGAGCCGAGTTTGAAGTTCTATCGGTCTATCGGTGCGGAGGAAATGCAGGAGTGGGTTGGGCTGAGGGCAGATGGGGATGCGTTGATGAAGTTGGCGGGGGATGCTGAGCACCAAGCGAATGTCAAGGGTGTGTAGACAGTGAACGAGTGTAAAGGGCAGGATCGAATACTACGCCAATGCATGGTAGGAATCGCTACTCGGAGCAGACGGCTACCGGGGTAATGAGTGTCTGCTGCACACCCGGGGTCAGAAGGTCGACCAATCTCGATGGATGTTAAACGTGCTCCATGGCTCGACACGTACGTCGATCCAGATGTTCCACACTGCTTACACCGACTTATGATAGACATTGCCGCGAACAGGCTTGAGCTATGATAGTGAGATCGAGCATCGAAGTACAGCAAGGAAGAAGAGAACTGATGGCGAGTATACTGTCTGCCTCAAGTATCATAATATAGTGGTGATGAACAAGTCGTTGGCAAACCGGTCCTGATTACGGAGATGATACACCTCCGAGGGTCGAGAAGTTCATTGGCACGCGTGACGAACTGGTCCAGGGCCCATCGACACGTGCAAACGTTACCTTATTCGGCGAAGATTCGGCGGCTCCGCTTGTCAAAATTACATCATGCATTTATTTACACGACATGCCGAACCTGTTGATCTCGTACATAATATCCTTGATAAATCCACTTCTGTCTCTTACACCCGCTAGAGAGGGGTTCGGGTGCCTAGTAGCCAATGCTTGCGCTCTGCTTATCATATCGTCGACATCCATATTCCATGACTTCCTCATAGACATGACTGACGTAAGTATCTGGTCATCATGAGCACTGCAACTTCCCAATGATGAATAAGCAGTTCCTTCTCAAGTGTACTAAACACTGATATCTTTCGTTTTGTTCTATCATTCTCCCATGCCTTATCTTTCACAGACCCTAGTTCCCACCAGCAATACTCCAAACCTTTTTCACACAGTTGTCAATCATGGCACCACCTCATATGGAGAAGTACGACCACGAGGGAGACCCAGTGTCCACCCTCGCAGAAGGTCAACCTATTCGAGACCCTGCAGCTACCCTCCAGATCAGATCCCGCTTTGGTGGTGGAGGACTTGGACTGTTGCAAGACACTGCGCTCATCGAGACATTGGCCCACTTTCCCAGAGAGCGCATTGCGGAGCGCGCTGTCCACGCCAAAGCCGCCGGAGCCTACGGCGAATTTGAAGTTACCCACGATATCTCGGATCTCACCGATGCAGACTTTCTCACGGGAGTCGGAAAGAAGACGCCATGCCTTGCGCGCATATCGACCGTCGGTGGAGAGAAGGGATCCGCCGACACTGTCCGCGATATTCGAGGATGGGCCCTGAAGCTGTTCACCCAAGAGGGCAACCAAGACTTTGTCTTCAACGACTTGCCAGTCTTCTTCATCCGTGATCCAATCAAGTTTCCATCTGTCAACAGATCTCACAAGCGTGATCCGCAAACCAACATCCCAAACCCAAACCGTTTCTGGGACTTTCACAACCACAACCAGGAAGGCATCCACTGCTTGATGCACCTGTTTGGTGCACGTGGTGTTCCAGAGTCTGTACGCAACATTAATGGTTACGGCAACCATACCTACAAGATTGGTAAAGCAGACGGATCATTCAAATACATCAAGTTTCACTTCAAGCCAGACGCTGGTGTCAAGGACATGCCCGCTGCCAGGGCAGCAGAGCTGGCAGGTACCGACCCAGACTACCACACCCGTGACATGTTCGAGGCTATCGAAAAAGGCGACTTCCCAACATGGACACTTCACTTTCAGATCATGGATCCAAAGGAGGCAGAGACCTATCGCTGGAACATCTTCGACATGACCAAGATCTGGCCTCACTCCGACTACCCACTGAGACCTATCGGCAAATTGACACTGAACCAGAACGTAAGTATTGTGTACAGGCTTTGTCGAAGCACATGCTAAATCTTTCCAAGCCTCACAACTACTTCCAAGACATCGAGCAAGCCGCATTTTCACCTTCGAACATGGTCCCTGGAATTGCTCCGTCTGCTGATATCAGTGAGTCTAGAGAAGTCATGTATTTGAGGAAAGCTAGACTGACGCCGTTGTAGTGCTTCAAGCCCGCATGTTCTCCTACCCGGACGCAGCCCGCTACCGACTCGGACCAAACTACCAACAGCTCCCGCCAAACACACCTCTGAGCCGCGTCTACGCCCCATACCAGCGCGACGGCCCCGGAACCATCAACGGAAACTACGGCCGCGACCCCGATTACGTTCGTTCGCAATTCAAACCGCTCGGAAAGACTCGCTACCAACGTGACATCGCTCACGACGAATGGGTCGGCAAAGCAGTGGAATATTCGACCGAGGTCGAAGAAGCCGACTTTGAGCAGGCGCGCATGTTGTGGGAAGTGATGGGCAAGGAGAACCAACAGGGCGTCTTGATCGACAACGTCACGGCCCACTTGGGCAAGTGCCAGCCTGACATTAAGAGAGACGCCATCAGGTGTTTTGCGCGCGTCGACAAGAGCCTAGGTGATGAGCTGGCCAAGAGGATGGAGGTCACGATCTAGCGCTCTTCCACTGCTGGGTCGCGGTCCTTTCCCGCTCATATTTGCTGTACGATATACATCCATTAAGTGCTGTCTCGTTCCTCTCGCCTCTTGACGTCCCGGGCAAAGTAAGTGGCTGTTTGCGTGCCAAATGCATGTTCAGTTTAATTGAGGTGATTGTTCTGTGTTAAAGCGACTTTGACAACATAGAACTCGTAGCTTCCTGTTAGTGGAGGCTACTCTTTGACAGACACTCCAGCAAAAAATTCGCTGATCCCCTCATGGTCATCCAGGCTTGTCACTAACGACACATCTAAAAGAATCAGCAGAAGAAAATGTCGAAAAGCCGTGTCAACTTACATTGATCAGGACGCACGACGACGACCGCACCTTCCTCGGAAGAAATTCCGTAGGCTTCGTAGGCTCGACCATGGTGGCCATCGTAGCCAACGTCGTCAACGTATACTTTATACAGATCTGTTTCTGATCAGTGAACCATTCCATAGAAATCCGGTGCAAAAGCGAACCTTGGATTTTATGCTTTCCGGTGACAGGTCGGAACACTGCAGGGAGGTCCTGTATTTCGACTTCGGTCCTGTTCCCAGAAATCACCAAAAGTGGTTCAATGAATTCGTCGAGATCACCATCTTTCACAGCGCTTCTATGTAATGGACTTGTACCGGAACTTAAAAAGTTCGCGATCTGCCCGAGTCAGTACGCCACACCGCATTGATTTATCAGAACACATACCTCATGTAATTTCTCGGAGCTTTGCGATTGCTGCAAGTCTCCGATGAAGATGACAATGCGCCATCTGTTGTCAGCCGAGAAGGCTTTCTGGAAGTCCATCGACAATGCATCGCAGTGACGAACAATCCGAGCGTTTGAAAGCCTCATACCAACTACGATGTTCTTCGCTAGCGCTTGATTACTCCGATTTACACTTGTGAGCAGAGAGTCCTGGTAGGTCGCAGTGAGACCGGCCATGTATCTTGCACTCTTTAAAAAGGCATCTTGGAATCGTTGGGCGGCGGTAGGATCGTGTTCGGCATCGTGGTAAAGCGCTGTAAGCATTCTGTCAAACTCGATGAGGTCAGAAGCAACCTTTCGCCGTTCCAGAACATAAGTGGACATGATTTCTGAAGATGCCCTGCCGGTCAGGACTTGAGCAAGTTTCCACCCAATGTTGTGGCCGTCTTGTAGACTGACGTTCATACCTTGGCCCGCTTTCGGCGAATGGGTGTGGCAAGCATCACCTGCGAGAAAGATACGACCATCTCCAGCACCGAAAGCAGAAGCTAGTCTTTGTCCGATCGTGTAGGCAGAGTACCACATGGTTTCAGCAAAGTCCATCTGAAAGCCTTGGAAGATGGACCTGGCGAGATCTTGCAACGACTCTAGTGTCACCGATTTGGGGTTCGTTCCTGGAGGCACCTGCAGGTAGAAGCGAGCCATACGCCCACCCTCTCTTGGTATAATGACCGTTGCGCCGTGAGGTGTGTGTAGTGTCACCTTGCGGCGTATATCTGGAAAGTCTGTTCGTGGGATTGAATCCAAGACTCCCCACACAGCATCGGTCGAATCACCCTCCATGGTGATTCCCAGAGAGCGACGCACCTTGCTATGGGCTCCATCACAGCCCTAGCAATAATGAGATGACATTGATTGGAAGGATTCTGAAGGATGGCTTACAATGACATACTTGGCCTTGAACACTTTCGCGTGGCCGCGATGTGTAGTATGAACTTCGACAGGAGTTGCAGCGTCGCGGGGAATAGTAACGTCTGTGACGGTATGATCGTAGTCGATCTGTTGGTCGGGCGCGAATGAATGCATCTTACTGAGGAGGAGCCCGTTGATCCTTGCTTGATTGAGGATTACATGAGGCTGGTGACTGATCCCCACCGGAGTGTCCGGGGCCCTGGAGGTTCGTTTTATCCGACCTAACTCCTCATCCATAGACCAGAATGTGAGCTCATTCACGTGGTAGGATTCACGAAGCAGCTCTTCTGCGATACCCATGCTGTCGAATATCTCAACGGTACGGCATTGCACTCCATCTGCCTGTCCGACAGTCAAAGGTCCGGACCTCTGTTCGAGGATGTGGAAGTCGACACCCGCCTGAGCCAGCCAGACTGCTGCACAGATACCGGCAGACCCACTGCCACATATCACGACGTCTGTCTCGATTGTGTCTGTGTGTGAAGCCATTGCGGAGTGAAGAGGGGTTTCTAGGAGGTTCAAGAGTACATACTAGGATGATTAGTCGAAAGCGGTCGTACAGAGACGTATCTCTTGCATCGCAGAACATATGCACATGTATGCTTTGAGTGTATGTGCAACATCCCCCGCAAGGTTCCCCAAGGTCTTTCGGCAAAAGACTGCGGTTGATGTTGCACGATCGGCGGAGAAGGCGGGGAACGACGACCGACAGAATGGGGAGCTGCTCCTGCCGAAGTAATTGCGAAGCATCTTGGCTTCTCTTTAGCAAATAATCACCCTCTTGACGCGACGATGCAACGCGACACCATCGTGTGAGGCAGGCCTGCATACTCTGGTGTTACTCTTGCGCCGGATAATGGTTCCCCTTGGGTATAGATCTGCGCGAAAATGTAAAGTGGTTAGGATACCCCGCTCCATGCTGGTCGACACCGTTATCCAACCTCGAAGTTGCAGGCCACTTGCGATGACGCTGAAGGATTACCTGAGGGAACCATGTATGATATAAAGACACGGTAGGTCGGAGGTTAGTATTGCTTTGCTCGCTCCAACACAGTTTTCCATTCTGCAAAAATGAAGCTTTCTATCTCTTTGTCGCTGCTCTCTCTGAGCATCTCCTCAGGTGCTGCTGCAGCTGGATGTGCTCCTTCATGCCCAGACGAGAGTCTTTCGGTCAAGACTCCCTATGGTACATATGTCGGCACGATTGAGCCAAAGTTTCAGAATACTCGCATCTTCAAGGCCATACCATTTGCTCAACCCCCTACCAGTTCACTCAGATGGCTGCCGCCTCAGCAGCTGCCGTACAGTAATGCCACTCACTATGCAACAACCTACCCACCATCATGCCCACAGTTCTTCTCTTCTCACCCTTCGCTGTGGAACCAGTACATCCCTATTGGCAACCAGATCAACAACGGCGACCAGAACCATACATCCGGCTTGGTCGGAGAGAACACATCTGAAGGTGAGTGATCGAACCGAACCCGGTTCATGTTGCAACCTACTGACCGATGAACGGACTGTCTGTATCTGGCCGTATTCACTCCCAAGAACGCCACAGTGGACTCCAAGCTTCCTGTCATGTTCTTCATGACTGGCGGTGGCTTTCAAACCGGCGGTGTTTACATCCCTCAGCAGATTCCTACAGACTGGGTTGACCGCACTCAAAGCCACATCGTCGTGACAATCAACTACCGCCTGAACATCTTCGGCTTCCCCAATGCTCAGGGTCTGAAGGACACTGAACAGAACTTGGGCATTCTAGACCAACGCGCCGCACTGGAATGGGTTCATGCCAACATTGCCAGTTTCGGAGGTGATCCAAACAGAATTGTCCAATGGGGACATTCCGCTGGGTCCGAGAGTGTCGACCTTCACGCCTACGCCTACTACAAGGACCCACTGGTTTACGGTTACTTCATGCAGTCGGGTGTTGCGCCAAACAGCATCCAGAAACCCGTCGATCAGAGCAACTTCACCTTTGTCGCTCAACACTTTGGTTGCGACTTCCCCTGTGATGGCTATGCCGAGCTCGACTGCATGCGACGTGTTCCATTTCCCTGGATCGAGGATTTCATCGGTCAGTACCAAGACAACGGCACGACGCCAGCCCTGACCTTCAGCACCGTGGTCGACGAAAAGATCTTCTTCTCCAATTACCCTGCCCGGGCTGCCGCAGGATTGCTCTCAAGGAAGCCAGCCATCATCGGGAACGCCGCAAACGAGGAATCGTCGCTTTACCCATGGCCAGTCAACAATGTCACAGCCGGACCGTACGAGCCCGCCGTGTACGCACTCGATCTTTCGATTTGGATGTGTCCGACACTCAATGCTACCTCTCTGCGAAACGCCCTCAACATTCCAGTCTACCGTTACCAGACCGCCGGACGCTTCCCCAACCTGAACCCTCTGGCTTGGCTCGGCTCGTACCACGCCAGCGATCTGCCCACCTTTTTCGGCACGTACGATATCGATATGGGTCTTGGTAACTACACCGCTTTCGAGGCCGAAGTTAGCAGGACCCAGCAGGACTACATCTATTCGTTCTTGCAGGATCCCTACAACGGACCTGAAAAGATTGGCTGGTATCCATTGAACGCTTCCGCGCCCGAGGTTGGAAAGGTCATCCGTTTCGGAGCTGATGGTATCGCGGCACAAGCGGTGGACGCGGTCGAGATTGATGGACCTTGCAGAGGTATTGGAACATACAACATGTATCCCTGATCGGAGTTGAGGTCGATATGGTCCGGCTGAGTCAACGAATGTACGAATGTACTAGTGAATGCGTTCTCGCAAATGAATTCCAAATATACGCCTCACGATTCTGGGAGGTGTGTTGGATAATGTGTTCAAACATAATCGATGCTCGATTGTGGATCTCGCAATTCGTGCCTCGGCAACACTTGCCCCATCAAGAAAAACACCCTCAGCGTGCGAACGCACATATAAAGAACCAATTCCCCACCCACAATTTCCCTGGGATTTTTTTCAACCTGTGAACCAATTTCTGAATTTTGTATTGTCCAGATTCTACGACGATATTACACAGAGGTAGGTGTCTCCATGATCGATATGCAGTGCGTTCCTGTGGGGAATATCATCACGATACCCTCTCGAAGTTACTCAATACTCGATCGCCTCATTGAGCAGCGGCATACTGGTTTCGCTGGAACGACTCTGAAGGTGTCCGACACATTTTTGGAAACGCCATGTATACGATGTCTACGGCTTATTGGAGGAGATTCTGCAGTCTTTTCGTCGCTCGAACGATGCGTGCTGTTTGTCGAAAGCCCAGAAAACTTTTGCTCCCTCCGGGACTCGAACTCGGTTGACACATAAGGTATGTCGAGCGGACCCTGAGCAGCTCGTGGCCGCAGTGATGCCGGCTTTTGCGCTCGTTCGAGAAGGAAGGAGGTCCACGACTCAACTTCATCAATTGATGATCGATTATCCTCAATTTTGTTTCTACCACACCCAATCCCCGTCCTGCGTTCTATTGCTTCTTGTTTATTGCATCATGTTCTTCATGTTCAGCTGTGATACGGCGTGGATGTTCTGCGCTTCGCAAAAGATCAAGGGATATATTTCTGGCGCACACGGTACCACTCTACAACAGCCGGAATGGTCAGGTGGAATAGCCCCCCAGCTGACTTGGTCCGACGCTGTGCGCGTACCGTACTCTGTTTCCTGCGGGATTCAGAAACGCGACGCGTGCCCGTGCTCCGCCTTCGGGCAGGTCTTGGGCGCTGGCCCCTTGGGTCAGTCTGCCGAAAAGACCACTCGGGATCAACTAAAGCGTGGCGGTTTGGAGCCGGACGCGACATTTGTGAGTCCCCTTAGGAAATCTGCGGAGGACCTTTGGGCGAAGCAAAATCACGCTATGGGCAAGTGGTTTTCTTGGCCTCCCACCTTAGCAGTGGGAGGATTTCTTTTGTCCATCGTCGAGGCTGGCTTGGGTTCTGTTGTGCGCTCGAACTGAGAATCTTCGTCGTGCCTCTCCGCTCCCCTTTTTACTCTCTTCTCATCTCCGTATTACCATCACCATTCGAACGGACGGCGCGTTATGTCGGTCTCATTCTCGTTAACTTAACCCGCGTTCATGAATAATCTTGACAAGCGACGATCCAATCTGTCTCTCCTCTGTCTTTTTGCTTTGCACAACCCTGTTTCTCACTCGCACGGACGACGCGTCTCCCCGTTTCTTGCCAGCCTGAACCAGGCGCTCTTCCCTCGCTTCGAAGCACAAGGTATTTCTCTGCTTCTACAATCATACTCCACGCAAATCTTCGCATTCCCATAAATTATCTATCTGAACAATTGCTCACAGGCAATGCGACTTGCTTTCCTGCGCGAAAACCATTTGCCTGTAGTCTTGGTTATTACGATGTGCGGCTGAAGCGTGGAATAATTTGGTGTCTGGACCTACAATTTATGTAATCACTGTCTATCAGGCCGAATTATAGGACATCCTCTAGGTGTCAAGTGCTGAAGGTTCGAAGGCTGACGTTGCCCGACTCCGCGTAATCAGATCAGATCTAATCTTATAGCCTGACGCCCGGCTGCGCTTACCTCAGCCTAGGAGCGCTCCTATCCTCGACCGCGTCAACAGCCACCAATGCCCTGTTCATTGTCGTTGCTGCTATAATAGCTAGCTTCCTGTAAAGAGGCTTCCAGCGACATATCCCGAGTAGCACTGGTTGTACTCCGGAAAGACTAGGAACGTAAGAGGTCGTGTTTGTATCACAGCATTTTCGTTCCATCACTTTCCAAGTTGTCACTCGACGACCTACACTCCATCAATTACACATCGAAGTTCTGGATCTCAATATGCCATCCCCACTGCTCCACACAATCGTCTCCCTTTATTACAGCTTCCTCGTTGTCGCGCACCCGGTACGACTCCTGACACGTCCTGATACACTAACCACCATTAGTCACTAAACACTACTGCAGATGGACTCGACCAAAGTCTTCTCCTCGCCTGCTCTCCACATGGTGCCCTCCTGGGCCATCGCAGGCATGAAAGGCAACTTCTATGGTACGACTAGCTGGCTCGCTCTCGCAGCATACATGCACTATTCATGGCGCTCGGTTACAGCCGAGCAGCTCCGTGTGGACAAAGGAAGGTGGCGAGAGATCAAGGTCGCCAGCGCAATCATGTGTGTCAATTTCAGCTGCATTGGAGTATACTATTTTCAGTACCATCAACCGATGATTTGGACCGGGTTGGTGCTTCCGGCGGTTTTGGAGGCGATGGTGTTCTTCACGACTTGATCGTATAGGAGGCAGCGAGATTGGTAAGAGGCAGTCAAAGGGCGTAGGGGAGTCATGATGTTGGTTACAATAGATCCAGCTTGTTCTTGCAATGGCAACGTTATTGGTTAGTTGTATGGACACCTCAAATAAACGATCCTAGCCCAGAAAACAATCCGTCCCAGTCGCAAAACTCCATGTCCGATCCTTGTTGAAGGCTTTGGTTCAGCATGTCAAAATACGAAGACATGTCCATATCATCAGCAAAAGCATTTTCGGTGGACGCATCAAGGTTGGTAGTCTCAGGAATCATGTCCGACAACGTAGCTGAGCCCTCCGGAGTAGGCATTGCGGGTTTGGTTATCTTGGAGGTTTCAATCATCTGCAGTGTCGTAGAGCTTTGGTCACTGTCCGAGGCTAGCTGCCGGTTGTCGCTGATCTGTCGATTATCTGGCATGGGTGGCGCAACCTGGTGCTTATGAAGTACGGACAACAGTGACTCGAGAAACCTTGCAGCATTTCTGGACTGTCCTCTGGCCATTTCGAGCAGCCGGAAGGCATCGATTATTTCTTGTCTGTACTCAGATTGGCGGGAAGTCGTCTTGTCAACGCATAGCTCGACGAGAAGTACGACGCTTGCGACGAACACACCGAGTACGAAGCCTGAAGATTGGTACCTGTTGACCGTCAATAGCCCGGTGCGCTCATGGTCGACTTCGTTCTGGATGATTAGCCGGGCAGTCTTGATACATATCTGCCGCGATGGACTATATGTTTGGTCGGCGTATCCTCTCATCAAGTACGGTACGTGAAGCTTGCAGCGAATCGAGTAGATCATACCATGGATGATGTGGCCGTGAGTGGCTAGACGAGTCGCCTTTGCATGGTCGAGCTGGAATAGCCTAGTGATCTCAGCAAATGACATAGAGAAGAATGCCGGTAGATCATTGATGAAAGTCTGGATGGCCGTGTCAAAATCCAGGACATTATCGTAGTTCTCAGAAGTGGTCGCTGCCATCACTAGAGGCTCGCAGTCGACGAACCGTCGGCAGAGCTCTGCGATTCGGAGTCTTTGAAGAGAATAGGACATGCAAGTAGGCACGGACATGGACTTTTCTATTGCGACAGCTCCATCGTTGAGGTCCTCATCGTCCAAGTTCAGAGGCTTCTTGGTGATCATTTGGCGGTTGTGGCATTGATAATTGCCTTCTACTGTGCCGCCGAATTTGCACGCGAGAATCCTGTCGAGTTGTTAACGCCGTACTTATCTTCCTGTGTCTAATGTAAATACCAATCGCATGATACCAGATACCACCACACTCGACGTCCGACCTCTGCGTCAATGTGTTTGAAGTTTGTCGTTGCTGACGGATGATCAAGACGGTGCAGACCCAGAGTCCGGGCCATCTGCAGCGCTACTGATAAGATGGAGTGGAAAGATGCTGAGATTTCTTCATGGTGTACTGTAACAAAAGCTGCTATGATGGCACCTTGGACGGCTTCGATGGAAGAGAGGGTCGACCGGTGGACCTTGTCAATGACTTCCTGAGCTGATCTTATCCAGAATGATGACTGACTGTGCGCTTCTGCTGGAGAAGAAAAGAGATCTCGCTTGACGTCCATTTCGGTCCAAGAATAGGTAGAGCAACCTATAATGCTTAGTAGTAGAATGATGTGGCCTGGATTAACTTGTCCGGAGTGTGCTAGTGATACATAGGTTTCATCGATAGCAGCGACGAGCGACGGTATGTGTACAATGTGATGGATGAAGTTAATGTCTTCGATGTACTTGTCAAGTATCACTTTTGCTTCGTGCAGTGTCGGCAATAGAACGCGTTTGGTCTGGTCAAGGCCAATAATGTCAGAAGCGGTCGCAGTGTCGAATTTCAAGATGTGCTCAAGATTCTTCATGCTGATGATCTGGAACTTGAATTGACCAGTCTGTTCCTTATCCTGAGGCGCTGCATCAGTTCTTTCTGTAGCTCTTATGGCTCCAGCTTCGTGCTCACCAAAGGTAGGCGATGTTGATACATGCTTTCAAGCCAAGCAACATCCTGGTCCAGTCCACTCAACTCGGGTGTTGATGGCCCGGATCCAGCCTGGTGAGGTACCATGTTACGCTCTAGATATAGCGCTTTGGTCTGGACATGATGTTGTTGCGATTGAGCAGTTAGAAGCTCTTCAAGCCTCTGCAACCGAGCCAACACAGCGGTGTCTGAGGGAGCAAGCGTCACTGTCTCCTCCGAGGCGTTTTCGAGCTCGCAGGTTATCTTCCTCGAGACACAGCTTGAGCAGGGGGATTTCCTGTCGCATCTGAGCTTGCGTGACCTACAAAATCGACATGAAACCGGCGGCTGCCGTGGTAAGGTGGCTTTCTTCTGCTCTTTGGGCATTTTTTACGACGATAAGATGAAGTCGCGATGACGAATGGAAGAGAACGAAATGTCTGTATACTCTCATTAAATCAGCAGAAGCGATGCAGACATCGAGATGCTTGTGTTGATATAGGCTATGATTACCTCCGCGGAGTTTCCGTCAGCGTCGCGGTCAGGCACACGTGTTGGCTCTCATCAATCAATACAGTATCGACGGTCGACGGTGTCGGCGCGCTGAGCTCCGGCTGCAATCATCGAGTGCTGGTATCTCATCACGCTGAGTGGAAGAGTAGCACGGTATAGATGTTGTGTGAAAGGAGCAGAGTACGAGTTCAAGTTCATGTTTGACGAGGCTGTTTCCCAACCGGACTTTGCCCGGGTCAATTCAATCAATCGAACACCCAAGCTACCTGTACCTCACGGATTTGTACTTGAGTCACTAGAGGCACAGCTTCGACGATAATGCCACCATCACATTGATCTCCTCGGTATATGAATCAAATTGGGCTCGCTACGATGTATGGATAGGCGACCCAGATCTTGCAGTTGTCAAGCCTGGGACTATGTCATGCAACCATCATGCTAAGAAGTACGAACGTTCCGATCTTACTATTGGTATAACTCATCATACTATTCAGAACGTCTAAGCTCACTTCCTGGTCGCTCTTGCTGATGGTTGTATTTCTGCAATAGCAATCTCTTGTTTCAGCTGCCGCAACCCCGACTAAAGAACCCTTTACCCATTCGCGCACTCATTCCCCAGTTAGGCTGTGCTAGTATGACGACCGGTATTAAGCACCATGAGTGAGAGAACGAATGCATCGGAGCCGAATTCGATGAGGTGAGATGTCGTCCAGAGGGGTTGCAGTAGGAAAGCTCGTAGAACTCTTTGAGCGCGAAGGTCGGGGGTGTTTGAACATGAGAGAAGATCGGGGTATTGCGCTAGTCCTTGCCAGTGAGCCCGGTATAGTGTGTCTCTCCGTTCGACATAGCAGGAGCAATGGTCGGGTGGAGATGTGTGGTCGTTGGTGGTGCGACTGGCAGTAGATCCGTGATCTTGGGAGATGATCGGAGACAATATTGTGGACAGTCGGGAGTCGAGTAAGTTATACGTCTCCTGTCAGGCTGAGAGACCTTACAAGGTCCAACGACTCTACTACACTTGTGACGTGGCCGCAGATGTGGAAGCGTAGGAGTTCTGCCTCATTGGTGTGGCCTGACTAATTGACATCTTCCAGCTGTCGCGACGCACCCAGTCCATATACTTCTTCTGGTCGCTGGATGGGCGCATATTCTCCTCGTTATACATAGTGAAGGTAGGCTCGCCGCCGCCACGCGATCGCATATGCATTCCAATGCCAGCTGCGAGGCAAACTGCAACACCGCAGCAAACTATGACAATGACGATGACTCCAGAGTCGCTGATTGCCATTTTTATTCAGGGTATGTTCTTTCTTAGTCTTGTGATAACGTCTTCAGGATGAGATAGGGACAGAGAGAAGAGAGGAATAATGAGATGTGTTCACATGTGGAAGTGTTTGCTGCATTTATCTTGCCTACCAATTCGGATCGTATTCGTAATCCGCCATCCTTTTCGGCATCCTGCAGATGTTGCATTCCTATCAGGTTGCTGGATTGGGGCAAGGATCCACCGCATAGCTGTAAAACTGCAACTCCATGAACGGCAAGCTTTGAGCAAGAAATCCTGATCGACGAAATGCGTGAGGTTGTGAAGCAAAATTTGCTCAGGGTTGACGCGTCAGTCGTGTGACCATGCCGAACCCGATTGCGTGGCTGCATAACCACGTTTCCGATATGCCGAGAGCGCATAGCGACGCGTAGAATGAGGGCACGTGATGCAGCCGAAGATCCGCAAGAAGCAGACCATAGGACGTCGAGCTCTACCAGATGAATGCACTCCTGAGTAGCAAAAGAGCTGCCGCCAATCCAGTCGATACCTTAGGCTACAAAAGCGAGGCGGTGAGATTAAGGAGGTTATTTATCGATTAGCACGGGTGACTGCTGTCGACGAGCAAAAATGCAGGAACAAAACGTACAGCACCCGGGATTCGCTGCTGGTCACCCACGCAACTACTAATCGAGCGTTTGCTTGCTTAACGTGTGGAGAGCGGACGGGATCCAGTGTTCTCAAGCAACTATGGCCGTACGTATCATCGAGCATTATTTAAGTATTATATAATGCGTCTTGATTGTGTCCAAGCTAAGATGCCGAGGCATCATTTCTGAGTTCAAAAACGGCCATCCATCATATGATCATGCCATAGGAAGCGGACATCAATTGTGCCGTCACGATCCTAAGTAAAGAATCAAAAAGTACGATATTCATCGCACCACCTTTTCTTATCTAGCTCTACATCGGTATTTCTGCCCATCAGACCACCTGCACAATGTTCGGCTTCGGCTTCTCAGGATCCTTCGATCCAGCTACAGACATTCCCGAGCTCTCTGGCAAAGTTATTCTCGTGACTGGAGGCAAGTAGTCTTTTAACTTTTTTACTTGTCCAACAGGCACGAGATTCACGTGCTAACATTTGGTACAGGCAATGCTGGACTCGGCACCGAGACCATCCAACAGTTGGCTGCACACAACCCACAGGAGATCTTCCTGACTTCGCGATCGGAGGAAAAGGCCAAAGATGCCATCAAAGTGATTCAGGGCGCTGTTCCAAATGCCAAAGTCACACATCTCTCGCTCGATTTGACCGACTTCGCCTCGATCGAGCAAGCAGCAAAGACATTTCAATCCAAGTCTTCCCGCCTGGACGTCTTGATCAACAACGCCGGCGTGATGGCGATGCCATACTCCAAGACAGCACAAGGCTACGAGATCCAATTCGGCACCAACCATATGGGTCACGCACTATTCACAAAACTGCTGATGCCGACGCTGCTCAAGACCGCCGAACAACCCGGCGCCGACGTCCGCGTCGTCAACCTCTCTAGCTACGGCCACAACCTGGCGCCTTCAGGCGGCATCATCTGGGACCAGATCAAGGCCGAGCAGATCAGCACCAACGCGCGCTACGGCAGCTCCAAGCTGGCGAATATCCTCCACGCGCGCGTGCTAGGTGAGAAATACCCACAGATCACCGCTGTGGCGGTCCATCCCGGTGTCATCATGACTGAGCTCTATGCCAGCGTCAAGAAGGGCACTGCTGCGCGGTATGTGCTGGGTGCGGTCGCGCCGTTGGTGTTTGCAAGTACGCAGGATGGAGCCAAGAACACGCTCTGGGCTGCTACGGCACCGAAGGAGAGCGTCAAGAGGGATTATTACTATGAGCCTATTGGTAAGGCAGGGAATGGGAGCAAGGCTGCGCAGGACCATGATCTGGCTGTCAAGCTTTGGGACTGGACTGAGGAGGAGTTGAAGAAGCATGGCTACTGAGGGCAAAGTCCTAGTCATTCAACGTGAGTAGTGCCAGAAGACACCCGCTCAGCGTCGATACCCTGAATAGTAACAATTATCAGCCTATTGAACCATAGCTAATGGAGCCTATAAGAACCATATGCGTTTCATCGATGTATCAACATTCTAATTGACGGATCTCGACTGCTGGCAAAATTGGTTATATATCACGCTCTTGATGCAATTTCTCAACTGTGCTGACCCCGGTCTCGCACCTCTTTATCGACAAACTTGGCTATCCACATTGTAGTTGAAAAAGGGTTGGTTGTGTCTGAACATTTCATTCATATTTGGTGAAGTCTACCCTATGCACCCACGCTACCACCTCTTAAAACATCCTGGTCCCAGGTATATTCCACCTCGACCTCCACGCCCATGAGCCTGAGATAGTACGACACTATGCACTCTATATCACAAGGCCGCGGTCTCGCGCACGTCGCATTGTGGCCAATGGTAGGGAAGTCGGCGATAGGACAGGACGTGAAGCTTTGATACGCATGACCAGGCTGCGCTTGTATCATCAAATCATCAAACCGGTTGAAGAGATTGAACCAGGTCATGGCTGCTGTCATGCCGCCGTACATAACTTGATCCGATGGTTCTGTGCGAGTGTCAGCAGTAGTTCGTGTTGAATCAAAGGAGGCTATTCACGAAGAGTCCATTCACCGTCGTAGGTCCGGCAGTAGCTGTATTTGTCGACGTTTGACATGTCGGTCTGCGGGATAATGATCCTGCCGCCTACGTCGGCGGGCTTCTTGAACTGCACTGGTGCGCCGGAGAAAGCGGTGTCGGTGCGCAAGCGCAGTACAGTGGAGTACGTTGTTCCGGTCTGGATCATGTAGTTCTGCATTACGCCTGCGCTGAGCCATGCTGTTTTGAGCTGGTTGTGCAGGCGGTCGATGTGATCTTTCGAGCAGATCTCTGGTACGTATGATCCTTGAAAGCCATCTTCGATGTCGGTCAGGTTGGCCATGACAATGTCTTTGACGTGCTCGCCATAGCAGGTTCGTAACTGTTCTAACCTTCGTTGTCGTGCTGTTTCTCCGGCCTCCTCATTAGGCTCCCAGTACGAGTAGACGAAGACATCGACGCCTGTGCCGTTCCAGACGTTGATCACATTTGCCATGTGGTTGGAGCAGGTGATGTTCAGTGTGCGGTACAGTCCAGAGACTACAACTGCGAGACGACCCCAGGTATCCGCTCCTTCAAGTCGTTCAGGGTCGCCGGAATGTATCGTGCAGGTTTGTTGTCCACGGAAGTTGTGTACTTTCAGTGTGCCTCCATTGTCAATGGCAATGAATGGCGCATCGGCTTTCGTTGGTGCAGTGCTAATAGTAGTACCATGGCCATCGCAATGCTTCAGCATGTCTGAGTACCATACCGTCGTCAACTCAGGTTCATGGCCAGTCCAGTTTCCTTCGACCTTGTGCTCCTCAAGCAGGATCTGGACTTGCAGCACCCCAGACGGATCAAGTGTGACGTAGTTGGACCCATTGAACTTGGTCACGTTCTCTGTTGCCGTGTTTGCTTCCCATAGTGTAGTCCAAACGTACTGATCAAAGTGTGAGTCCTTCCGTTGAAGTTGCAGCATTCCATCTTCGTTGAGTCGTAACCGGTGGCCTTTATCGGGCGAATAAATGTCACGGTAACCATGCCACAGCAGTGCCGCGAATGGTTCGTAACTTTGCTTTGGCTCTACCCGCTGCTGGTATGCCATTGTCGTGGTTGAATTCGCTGCTTCATGATTGCCTCCCGGTAACGATGGTAGAATGTGCTTCGACTGGTAGAGTTGATAAAGCGAGCTGGCCTGCACCTTTGCCTCTGACAAGACATTCTTGATCGAAGGAATCTCATTGAAGCCTATCAACGCGGCCACTACGATGACGAACAGAACTGCATAGCGATATAGATGGACTATTCGTGCGATCGGCGACGCTGGCTGAAATTGGATATCCATGTTGACACCCCGTCAGCAGCTATTAGGCCGTGCAAAGTGTCATGATTGACTGATTGAGTTGTGAAGAAACATTTGTGTATACAATGCTCAGAGACTATCTCTTGAATCAATCCATGGCTGTTCATGGTCTGAAGCCAGAGCGTTACGGTAGGAGCCCCTGAACTACAACGGCTTTCCTATACGTGACACTCGACGAATGCAGCTGCCAATGGCTACTAGCGAGAACGCTACCAGTTTATCATTCCGTGGATTATACTTCACATCTTTTTGATGAATGGATACTTAATCACGAGTTGACGGATAAGCACTAGAATTTCTATTCAGACACGTGCATGGGTGGCAAAAGGCACGCGCTTTCAGAAAAGTGGAAACCTGTTGCGTCGGCTGAACGGTGCAGAGCTCTATGCAGGAGGATTTCCTAATGCGTTGGGGGAGGAGTTTAGGAAGAAGAGGCTTGACAGACATCAGCTGAGAAGACGCTGAGGGAAAAGAACAGAAGGAAGGTATAGATAATGGTAATGGCAGCTGCGGTATAATAGGTACTACATTGCGCCATTTGAAGTCTGCTGAAGGCTTGCCTATGTCGATCGCAGCGACGCTCCCAGTTCAAATTTGCGCCTGCCCGACGCTGACAGTTTTCGTCTGCTCTGATTCAGCGCTCCCTGCTATCACGCCCTCTGACATCAGACTCTTAGACTCGGTGGTCTCTGGCTGCTCTTGGCTCTTCATCTTCCGAGCTGCCCTGAGAAGTCTGCCAGGATGGACGACAATGAAAACCCAAACAATTAAAGCCATCAGAGTAGCATCGAAGACGTAGATGTAAGCCTCGCTCTTGCTAACGGCGCCGTTGAATCCTTCTGCGAATTCAGCGACTCGGAAAATATTGCGGACCAGGATGAAAACGCTAGCAGCATAGATGGTGCGAATATTATGGATCAGCTGTTTGTTCAGATGTCCAGAGATGATCGTTGGAGTGCGATTGATACGGCGATTAAAAGTCCCAGCGGCGATTAAGAAGTACACTGTGACCAGAATCTGCAAGATGAGACCGACGATGGTCACTTTCTCGCCGAGCTTTGCTGTTGAAGCTGAAGTCGTGCATTGCATCCCGGCGCCGACGATCTGGACGAGAAAGCACAATAAGTCGAAGGTGACGAAGATCTTGGCTAGCCATCTTGGTCGGACAAGGGAATGGCGACGTTCAGCCTCGATGGCGGTGACGATGCGTGCCAGGGACATGTACACTGTCGCTGCGAGGAAGATTGGTGCTACCAGGAGAAGGAGCATTTGGAGGACAAAGGCGCCAAAGTTGCTTGGGCCTCGGTGACCCCATGCTCGGCCATAGTAGCCTCCAGTTTCCACTGTTCATGGTCAGCAGGTTCGAGGACAGAGCAGGCTAGGAACACTCACTGATGCTGCCGATGATGAGGGGTACGAAGAAAGCTTGTCGTAGCTTAAACAGATAGAAGAAGTGGACGATAGTACCGACACCAAAGATGGCCATGAAGGCATATGCAGCCGCATCAGAAGGTGTGTAGTGGTATAGGACTAAGTGGTTAGGGTCGATATTTCCAAGGACAACACTCATGTTGGGCAATTTATTCAGATGATCTTTCGACTTGTAATATGGTAGATAGTGATTTAAAAAAGGTCACAATGAGAGGAGTGATAGTCTGCAGATGCTGAACATAAGGATAGATATAAAGACCAGAGACTAGGAAGGACGACCTAGGTTGAGGGCGCAGCACCAGCATAGTCGGCATACTCATGCACTGATCCACATGTTTCGCCCAACCAATCTTTGGTTTCCATAGCTGGTGTTGATAGCTTCTAGGAATACGATCTCATCTTACTGGTCACTATAAAGATGGATGTCGTATCTTCGTCGTATACCCCAGAGTTTCACTATCATATGGGCAAGCTCGACGCTAAGCAAGGACTTCAATTAATGATTGGTTGATCGTATAGAACCAGCGAAGGTGGGGCTTATAATCCGGGGTATACGACTGCTCACAGATCATGGCGGCACGATTATCTAGAAGCGGACGAGCATTGGAACAATGTGAGACTGAACAAGAGATATGACCGATATTAGCTACGATACAGAACAATGCTTCCATGTCAGCCCCCTCCTGTCGTCTATTTGATTTTAAGCCTCATTCTAGATCCATCTTGTATTTTGATATCCATTGTCTTGGCCAATCAAGTAAATGTTCTGCTTCTGGCTCGAGTAGGTCTGCAACGCGATTGATGATGAGTGCTGGCCATTTGTATAGCCACCATGTGTCAGACTTCATGCTCATCAAAGCAGCATAGTAACTTAAAACAATCAACGCAGCTGGATGCCTTGTTATAACCATTTTGATGTAGTTCTTGTTTAGCGAGTGCGGCCAATGCTGTATGAGGCGTCGGCTATATTCAACTTCTGACTTGACTTCTAGTGCCCGCATATATAGGAATGTCCTACGAATTGCTTTTTGGCAGGATTCTAATTGAACCATGTCGTCGCATAGGATACTAAGAGCATCCATTACTGTGAGGAGAATTGGGTAGTGCTCATCTAGACCCTTCTCTAACCCTTCTTCATCTTCGATTATTGCTGGTACATCAGGTATACCATTAGTTACGACATCTGGCCACTTCATGCTTAAAATGCAGGTGATTCCACGATTGAGTTCGAAGGCGTTGACCAAATCGTCAAGAGCATCTCGTTGTATGCTGTTACCAGATGTGTTGTAGATCGGTTCAGCCATAGAGAAGATCGAGGTGATAGCAGAAAATAGCACCAGAGCGTCAGTATTCTCTGCTAACGGATGTGCAATAAGTGGTTGGACAATCTGAAGAGCCGCGTGTTGATGCGATGTCGCTGCTTCGATCAGTTCTAACCTCTGAGGACTGCTTGAGAGTAGATGAAGTGCAGAGAGTGCAAGGCTGCTATGTAGAACATATTGGTGACGAAGACCTATCTGAAACGAGTTGTCGTCGTCTCTGCTCTGTCGTCCAGAGATTGTGTGCCTTGTATGGGTGATCGAATTATAGAGCAGTTCAAGATCGAGAATCGGCAGTGACGATATCTGTTGTGTGCCTTCATGATTGCTGACGTTGTGTACCAGTGTCCTGGATAGATTTTCAGGCGGAGAAGGAGTCGATGTTGTAGATGGTGATCTTGGAGGATATTGACAACTCTGGTTCAGTCGTATGCATCTCCCACACAGAGGCTGTGCTTCATCGCACTTGACGTCTGTTAGACGTCTTCCGTAGTTCATGGACATTGTTAAAGTAGGCTTACTTTGATGTGAACGTTTTTACACTGTGTACATCCATTACGAGATTTCTGATGTGTTCGTCTTTGTCTTTGACCGTCCATATTGTCGGATCAACATCGAGCTTCGAGCATTTCTACCAGCTTACAATAAGGAAAAGAATCGGAAGTTGTCATTGTCAGTGGATCAAGATAATAAAGCGGTCGAGATGGACTAAATAAGCGTCCTGCTCCGCCCCGCTGATTGACATTAAACTCACTCCACCCTGTTGTCAACTAGAACAGTTAGTTCTTCAACCCATCATTGCTGCATAAATTCGATCTGATTCATAGTAGTAAACAGTTCGCTAATATCAGAATCTGGGTAAGATGAGCAAAAGCAAGAATCTCGTATATCGTGTGATCAAAGCAGTCAATCTCCTTGCTGATACCGACTCCGCCTCCTCAATCTCTCGCCATACTTCCAGAAGACCCATGGTATAGGCGCCAAGAATATTGTCACAAACCCAAGCAGACTTGTGGCCCATCCGACACCCAACTTCTCAAACGTCTTCAACGCAAATAGCGGGAACACAGCTGCAAGCGTATATCGCAACAACGAGTTCGCTCCAGACGCACTCGCACTGTACAGCGCTCCATATGTCTCGATCAGGTAGAGCCCTGCTGGCACGTAGATGGTTAGAGATCCGATCATGACAAGGACAGTTGCGAGAACAGGCACTATGAAATGTACCTCCGGCCTAGCTGTCCATGCAAAGACGAAAAGTCCTGTAGGAAGAAGTACTGATGCAGGCATGGCAGCGTAAAGTCGATGCTCTGGTGGATACGTCGTTGGATCGGAGTGCAGCGCAAATGCTCTGAGTCGAGGCTGGTAGATTTTCTTCTCGATGAATATGAGCAAGAAGCAGGCTAGGAAACACCCGCAGACCGGACCTAAGAAGACCAGACCCTGCGACTGTAGATCAAAGTTGTAGGTTGTGGAAAACACGTATGGAAGGGCAAGTACAAAGACGTACAGGAGCCCGAATTGGAAGGCCATGTACATGCAGCAGAATGTCACGACAGGCTCGGTCAGCAGCATGTGGATCGGTCTTCCCAAGTTCTTGCGTACAAAGATCTTGACGTGGGCTGTAATCGACTCCGGCGGCCGAGAGCCTTCAATCGGTAGCACAGTAGACTTTCGGTGTTGTCGCTCGAGGATGGTCTTCTTGTATGACTCGCGCACGAACAGGATAGGCCAGAAGATAGCAGCCGCAAAGAAGAGTGTTGTCCAGGAAGTCCAACGCCAACCCTTGTGGCTGACCACGAAATTACCAATGAAAGGACTGGGCACGTCAGTATGGTTAAAAATGTCTTGGATTGAATAGAAATTACCCTGCATAGGCTCCAAGTGTAGGTGTACTGTAGTAGATGATCAGAGGCAGAGCTCGTTCTCGTGTCGTATACAGATCCGCGATTGTGGCCGCTGCAATTGCAACCCCAGGGCTAGCGAACGTCCCAGCAAGGAATCTGCAAACTACGATAGCAACCATACTATCTGCGAATCCGGTACCGAGAACGAAGAGACAGAACAAAGGCAGTACAATGAGATACACCGCTCGACGGCCGAACGTCTCACTGAGGGGAGAAGCGATTAGCGGACCAAGTCCCATGCCTGCGTTGTAGGCTACAACGGGGAGGACAGAAACGATTGTCGACGCGTGGAACTGAGCAGCAACTTCATCACGGCCAGACGCCCAGATTGACGAAGCCATTGTGCTATCATCCGTCAGGTCGAATCTGAAAGAGTCCGCTGAGCGAATCACTTACCATGTGAAGCCGATCACGCTGACGAGAGCAGTGGTGAGAGCCTTCCGGGCAGGCGACCAATTTCGAGCATTTTGGGGATCGATATCCCAGTCATCATGGTCGAATACAGCATGATGAGGACCAAGTCCATTCTTAGACGGTGTATCAAGTGGTTGTTGCGCTTCTTCTGCCATGATGGGCAGTGAGATGATTCGATTCGGTCACAAGGCAAGCGTCCACCACATGCAGGAGCACTCTACTTTCTCTGATCTGGCTACGCATGGTGGATAGCGAATGCCGCTTATATCAAGATCATTCCGATTGTGCATTTACAAACGCCTTTTGATTTCCGAAAGAGGAAGACATGTGTGGTTGGCGGAGGGCGGAGCGGGATGTCACGATCCGACGTTGTCCGCGACGGAGGTCCATCCACCGTCGAACCATCACGTGATGCAGTCTCGATCAAATAGTCATCGCACGCAGGCAGGGGTGTTCGAGTCAGGACTGGCATGACAAACGAAACGATGAGTTCTGTGTCCATGATGCCAGTCACTTTTAGGAACTGTGATGCTGGTAAGACTAATAACAACGTGGGTGATCAATCTCTAGGCAGTAGCAGGAAAAAGACATGGTCAACAGCACAAAGGTCAAATACGCATTGTAATGAGATGACATGTTTAGGCACGCAGCTATCTACCATATCTACCAACTATTCCCCAAGCATAAAAAAGAATGTGACAATGAAACGCCTTCGGATTTTATGTGATGGAATCTGTCTCGAAGTAAGGATTGTTCGGATCAAAAGGAAACTTCCTAATCACCACATCACCATGGTACTGCGAAAGATCTGGCTCCACTGGTTCGAAGTTGAGCTGGCAAATAGCATCTTTCTGCCCGAAGGTCTCCAAGGATGTAACGTTGCCGTCGACATAATTGATGCGAACTTGATTTACCGTCTCCCTGCTAGGATCGCCGAGAAGGTAGTTGACGGGCATGAATTGCACCCCGGAATGCGCAGTGGTGAAGACAGTGTTGGGGAGGTCGCCAGTGTTGGGCAGATGATGCATTCCGAGATTGAACCAGACAACGAGGTCCTCTTGTTCCAAGCTCTCGCCATCGAAAAACTTGTCAAAGTCGATCATTGGATTGGCGACGTCTTGGCTGTTGTATGGGTGTGCAGACCGAGGTTCTGTGTCCTTGTGTTGACTGACAGCAAGATCGTATTTCGCCCAATTGGCAGCGTTCTTCAGGTTGGACGAGTCTTCGACTGTCAGATGGATGGTACCTGCCGAAGGAAGAATGCGGTAGCCTCGGTATTGGCCGTATTTGTTCGGCTTATCTGTGTTGACTACCCTGTACTGCGTAGCGCCGTTACCATCGTATGTGAGCCTACTCTCGTCTTCGTTTGCCAATATTCGACGCTGAATTTGCATGGTGTTGCGAGTTTGGTTGCCTGACCACGGGTACGACTTCTTGACTGGAACAAAAGTTGTTAATTGCATGCTGTTATCAGTGCCGAGAATGTCGAAGTCGGCCTTGTAATTCAGGACGTGGTCATGCATGCTGCCGCTCAAGGCGTCATGGATCTGATAACCGTAGTCTTCGTTGTGAGCATAATAAGCAGATTGGATGTAGCCAGAGGCTCGTACAGCAACCTCGACAGAGCCATCCATGGAGAATGTATAACTAAACATGTAGTCATAATTTCCGACGGTACTCACAGATCGGATGGTGAAGTACACGTTCTTGCTTACGCTGACGTACTGGCTGGTACTGTGACGTTGTATTGGAAAATCGGCATCGAACTCGAACAAACAGATGCTGTTCAGATGGGTATGTGTAGTCTCGCTGACGTAGAAGGAGCTGTTGAGGTACGTAGCATAACTTGGGCAGTCATAGCCCTTCACAAGCTCGAAGGCATAAGGACCAAACCCATAGTAGCTGTCGAGATATGAAGTTCCACTCTGAACGGGATCGTTACCGGCATAGTGAGCCAGAGCCTCTTGTAGCCCTAGCTCATACAGAATACGCTCGCCTTTGTAACGGATGTCATGCAATGCCATACCAGTGTCTCGGGAGAAGCTGACGTAAAAGGAGAAATCCATCCACTCGACATATTTTTGCTCAGTGTCGACCGAGTATCGAGAACCACTTGGTGCAATGGCAGTGGGTGGATACATAGTATCTTGCGGCAGGACTGGCCCTTGCTGATCCGATCTTGCCCAGTCGCCCTCCACGTTCGGTCCATTCTTGACAAATCCAGGCGAGTAATAAGCCGCGCGAAACTGTTCTGTGGTTTCATAGTAGATGTTGTTATAGAGCCAACCGAGTTGTTTCCACTGCGATGGATCTCTGCCTGTGACATCAGACTTGAAATACAAGCCGAGTGGTAGAAGCGTTTCTGCGTCGAACTCATCAGTCGGGAAATTCCAGAACGTGTCCCAGCGAATAACTCGGCCATCGTCCTGCCAGAGAGGGTCTATACCCCAGATGTCGAGGGTATCGTTATCTGCACCGATGGCAGTGCCGTCCCACAAGTCTAACGTGATGTCTTGGACAGTAGAAGAGGTGTTCCAGAGCCACTCTTGCATTGTTGTATCACTGTCAGCGTCAAGGTTTCGGATCTGACCTTGGGTCTTTCTGGTGTAAGGATAGTCTAGTGGCTGCCAAGATGTCGAGCCATTTTGAATTGGCAAAGGTCCAACAAGGATATCGTCGTATGTCGGATTCGTGGTGGCGCGTTTGTCAAGCACGACATGAGCCCATCTTGCCGGGGCGGTACCGCTGCCGTCGATGTAGCTCAGTGCGTCAGTCTTGTTGGGCTGCATGAGCTCGACGAGCAAGATGCTGTTGTCCCACTCCCCGGCGTCATCGGTTGTT